>Ga0070741_10000197_pt1 | contig 226107 bp, 192 predicted proteins | sample Coa_R1_4_FD_66440 | JGI IMG/M metagenome (GOLD analysis project Ga0070741, IMG submission 66440) | Surface soil microbial communities from Centralia Pennsylvania, which are recovering from an underground coalmine fire - Coalmine... | ecosystem: Environmental > Terrestrial > Soil >...
CTGCGGTGCCGCCGTTGCCGGTGTTGTCGGTGTTGTTGCCGGTGTTCGGGTCGAACTCCGCCGCGGTGGCTGTGGCGCTGTTGTCGAACGCGCCGGCGGCGGTGATCGTCGCCGTGACGTTGATCGTGGTGTTCGCACCGTTCGCGAGCGAGGCGATCGTGCAGGGGAACGCGGAGCAGCCGCTGCCGCTGACGTTGGTAATCGTCATGTTCGACGGCGTGTCGGTGACCTGGATGCTGGTAGCCGTCGAGGGACCGGCGTTGGCCACGACGAGCGTGTAGCTGATCGAATCGCCGGCGTGATACGGGCCGGCGGTGGTCAATGTCTTGACGATCGACACATCGGCCGCGGCAGCCGCGGTGCCGCCGTTGCCGGTGTTGTCGGTGTTGTTGCCCGGCACCGGATCGGGCTGTGCCGCCGTGACCGTCGCGCTGTTGTCGAACGCGCCGGCCGCGGTGATCGTCGCCGTGACGTTGATGGTCGTGTTGTTCCCGGACGCGAGCGAGGCGATCGTGCAGGGTAATGCCGCACAGCCGCTGCCGCTGACGTTGGTGATCGTCATGTTCGACGGCGTGTCGGTCACCTGGATGCTGGTCGCCGTCGACGGGCCTGCGTTGGCGACGACGAGTGTGTAGCTGATGGAGTCGCCGGCGTGGTACGGACCTGCGGTCGTCAACGTCTTGACGATCGAGACATCGGCCGAGGTCGAGAGCGGAACGGTCTTGCTGGAGCTATTGGAGTTGACTCCGAACACCGTCGCAGTCGCGGTGTTCGTAACCGAGGCGTTGGAGACGTCCGTCCCGGTGATCGTGTAGGTCGCCGTGCAGGTGATCGACTCGCCCGGATCGAGATAGTTGTCGAGATCGCCGACCGTCGTCACACTCGGACAGGTCACGGTCGTCTTATTGTCGCTCACGGTAACCGGGCCGGCGAGCGGCGCGAAGCCGCTGTTGGTGACGAGATAGCTGTAGTGCAGCACATCGCCAGGGAGCGTGAACGTGGACTCCGTGGCGCTCTTCACGAGCGTCAGACCGGTCGTGGCGTAACTGGCCGAGGAGTTCGGCGAGTTGTACGGAGTGCCGCTGAAGGTCCCGGTCGAATGCGCGATGTTCGTGTGCAGGCCGGAGGTTGTCGAAACGGGTCCGACGACGCAGGTGACGATGTGATTGTTGTTCGCCGCGACCGCGACCGGCAGCGTGAGCGATGAGAATGTCGCATTGCATGTCGACACGTTGAGCGTGTTGTCGGTGAGACTGATGGGGCTGAGGGGAACGTCGCCCGTGTTCTCTACGGTGAATTGATAGTAGACGGGAGATCCCGTCGTGATCGCCTGATAGTTGGTCCAGGGGCCGGTCGCCGAAAGCCCGACCTGCTTGAGCAGGCCGATCGACGGATGCGGCGGAGTCACGGTGAGCGTGCTGCTCGCTGTGTTGCCGTTCACCGTGGCGGCGTTGATGATGTGGGAGACATTGCCGCTCGTGTTGTTGTAGTTGCCGACCGTTGGCGCCGTGACGTTGACCGTCACCGTACACGTTCCACCCGCGGCGATCGTGCCATTGCTGAAGGAGATACTCCCAGCGCCGGCGGCGGGTGAGAACGTCGGCGCGCCGCAGCCGTTCGTCGTCGCCGCGGGAGTCCCTGCAACCACCATCGCTCCCGGCGAGGTGGGGAAGGTGTCGCCGAACGCAACGCCGCTGATCGCGTTGTTCGGATTCGGATTCGTGATGGTGAACGTCAGCGTCGAGACGCCGTTGGCGAGAATCGGATTCGGCGCGAACTGCTTCGAGATCGACGGAGGAAGGACCGCGGTCAGCGTTGCGGTGGCGACGCTATCCGTCGTCGTGCCGCTCTCTGTTGTCGAAGGATTGCTGCTGATGTTGGCGTGAGGGCCGGCGGTCGTCGCCGTGACATTCACTTGCGCGGTGCACGAGCCGCTCGCCGGAATCGTGCCGGCGCTGAACGTAAGCGTGGTGTTGCCGGCGGCGGGAGCCCAGCTCGCACCGCTGCACGTCGTCGAAGCCGAAGGAGTCGCGGCGACTTGCGTGCCCGCGGGGAGCGCGTCGGTGAACGCAGCGCCCGTGAGCTGCGCGGTGTTCGTATTCGTGAGCGTGAAGGTGAGCGTCGAGACGCCATTGACCGCAATGGGGTTTGGCGAAAACGACTTCGCAATCGTCGGCTTGATCGCGGTCGTGCAAACCGTGAACGTCACGTTGTCGATGTTGCTGTCGGAGCCGGAGTTCGTGTTCCCGGAGTTGTACGGATAGATGCGGAAGAACGTATTCCCTGCCGCGTTCAGCCCCGAGCTCACGGTGATCGAACCGAACGTCACCCAGGTATTCTGCGAAGGAAGCGCGTTCACGTTGTTGAAGTCCGCGGACACGGATTCGGCGGAGCCGTTCGTCTTGGCCGCCGTCGTGTGGAACACCGCGAGACCCGCTGGTCCATTGGGCGTTTTCTTCAGCGCGTCGAAGCTCAGCGTGACGCTCGTGATCCCGGTCGTGTCGATGACGAACTGAAAATAGTCGTCGTTCGCCGTCGTCAGCGTCGTGCCTGTCGTGATGGCACCGTTCGAGCCCCACGAAGCCGTTCCATCCGCGGTGGTCGTGCTGTTCGTCGATTGAATGGTCGGACTCGAGAGACCGGGGCCGGGGTTTGCGGATGCCGTGACTGTGTTCGTCGTTGGCGCCGGGGATGCCAGTGTGAATCCGCTGGGAAAGGTCCACTTCGCGATGACGGTGCCGCAAAGCCCCGTTCCCGGAGGCGGCGCATTGTTCACGGTCAGATTCGCCGTCGCCGTCTTGCCGGTGTCGATCGTGCCGATGAAAAGATTGTTCGTGGTGTTGGTCAGCGTGCCTGTCGCGGAGGGCGTCACATTAACATTGATGACGCACGTGCCGTTCGCTGCGACGGTGCCGTTCGAGAACGTGATCGTGCTCGTTCCTGCGGTCGCCGTCAGCGCCGGCGTGCCGCAGCCGCTCGTCGTGGCGCCGTTCGGATTGGCGATCGTCAGATTCGCCGGAAGGTTGTCGACGAAGTTGTATCCGCTTAACGGTGCGCCGTTGGGATTCGTCAGCGTGAACTTGAGCGTCGAGACGCCGTTGAGCGATGCAGGATTCGGCGTGAACGACTTCGCGATGGTCGACGCCGTGGGATCGATGATCGCCGCGATGCGCGCGCCGACACCGAAGTCGGCGTTGTAGTGGAAGCTGCTGCCGGAGAAGTCATAGAGCAGCGAGCCGAGTGACTGGTTCGTGCCGCCGCCGCTGATGATCTTCAGCGTGTACGTCGTGACGACGTTGCTGCCGCCGGCCTTGAAGTCGCCGCCTACACAGGCGAGGTAGTTCGGGCTGTTCGGATCGTTCTCCCATTGGCAGGCATCCGCGTACAGCTTGTCGTTCGGGTTCGGAACGAAGGGTGAATCGTCTGCCGAATACGAGGTGCTGACTTTGGTGATCTGAAAAATCGTGTTGGGAAAGTTGATGAACTCTTCGAACTGGTTGTAGCCCTGCGTCGCCGTGCCGCCGAGGAGCTGGATGTCGTAGGTGTTGCCGACGAGGAGCGCCATCGAACCGCCGGCCGCGACCGACGTGTACGGACCTCCGACGGGTCCATATTTCACGTCGTTGATCGAGTTGCGGCTCTGCGAGATGAGGTGTTCGACGAAGAGCTCGCGCGGTATCGTCGTCGAGACCGTGCCGCTTCCGTCCTGTGCGGTGATGTGATAGCGCCTCGTGGTGTCGAAGGCAGCGGCCGTCTGCGTGATGTCGACTTCGAAGTACGCATCGGCGCACTGACCCGCACCGATCGATGCGAGGTTGATCGTGCTCGCCGATCCAGCGCGAAGATTCACATTCGCGTTCGCACTGTCCCAGACGAAGTTGACGGCGACGTTCGTCGTGGCAACGTTCGAACAGACGCGCGCACCGACTGGAAAGAGATGAGGGCCCGAGGCCGGGCTATTGCTGTCGAGTCCGACGATGTTCCAGGTGATCGGATTGACCGTCAGAGTTGCGTAGACGGGCAGTGCAGCGATGGCAACGAGCGCAAACAGGACGGCCAGTCGGTAATTTTTCATCGGATCACTCCTCGGCTCACGCAGGTGCAGAAAACTCCCGCTGAGGAAGTTCCGCTCCCGGTAAAACCCCTACCTGGTTTTTCAGTCTGAATCGCCGGGGACGACGGCCGGCGGTCTTTGGACCGCGGGCGATTTTGAGGATCGCGGTAGTGCAAGTCAATCAGTTATTTACTGAGGCGCCCGCCTATACTGTGCACCTCATGCGCATTCACCGGTTTCTCACGACTCTTTGCTGTCTTCTTGTCGCTTTCGCGACCGCTGCTGCGCCGCGCACCTTTGTCATCGCGACGGCGGAAGGGAAGAGTCCGGGAGCGGCGGCGACCGAGCTCGAGGGTCTGCTCGCGCATCTCAACGCGCAGCCCGAGATGCATTTCACGGTGACGACGTATCCGAGCTATGACGCCGCATACGACGCGTTCAAAGCGGGAAAGGCCGAGCTGATGCTCGTCGGCTCCGTGAAATACGTGCAGGCACATCATGAGATCGGCGCGATTCCCGTCGTGGCCGAGGCGCCGAAGTGGCAGGAGTCGGTGATCGTCGTGGCGACGGGCTCTCCCATCCGGACGTTCGAGCAGTTGAAAGGGAAGCGATTCGCGTTCGGCTACGAAGGCTCGACGACGACCGATCTGCTGCCGCGGCTCCTGCTGTCGAAGCATCAGATGAAGATGACGGATCTGAAGGCGCAGTATCTCGGTTCGCAGCAGGATGCGATCGTGCGCGCCGTGGTGAGCGGATCGGCGGACGCCGGCGCGCTGGCGACCATCGTGTACGAAGCGAACAAGGACAAGCTGCGTGCGCTCGATGTCTCAGAGCGCGTGCCGGGCGGCACGATCGTCGCGCACAAGGAGATCGATGTGCCGCTGTTCGAGAAGATCCGCGCCGCGATGGTCGCCTACAAGCCGGGCCCTAACGCGCGGCGGCAGCGCTTCAGCGCGGGTGCGGAAGCGATCAACGACGCCGATTTCAACAAGGTGCGGTTTCTCTGCAAGGTGCTGTTCGATAAGACGTACCACTGATGTGCAAAAGGTGGGGCGCGGACGTCCTCGTCCGCGAACCGCCGCCGTCGAGGCGGCGGTGCTGTGTTGAATGAAAGGATGTGCGGACGAGACGTCCGCACCCCACTTGGCCAGGACGGCGCTCAGTGCGCCATCAGCTCTTCATTGGATACGATCAGATCGTACCGGTCCTTCGCCACCGCGATCATCGCCTCGGCGAACTGCGGGTAGTCGCGCAGAATCCGGCTGAAGTCCTTCTTCTCCAGCACGAAGAGATCGCATTGCGTCTTCGCGACGATTGTCGCCGTGCGCGGCGTCGACATCAGCAGGCCGATCTCGCCGAACACTTCGCCATCCTTTAGCGTCTTCACGAGGTGGCCATGCTTGTCGAAGACGTCGACCTCGCCGCGCAGGATCATGTACATCTCCTTCGACGGATCGCCGTGCCGCAGGATCGTCTCGCCTTTTTCGGCGGAGCAGGGCCGCAGCGCCATGATCACCGAATTGAGCAACAGAGGATCGGCGCCGAGGAACATGGGAGAGCGCTCGAGGACATCGGGCGTGACGACTTCGAACCAGCGGCGGCCGTCGCGCTCGATCAGATCGCCGGCAGCCGGCGGTCCCCATGTTCCGCGCATGTAGTTGGGGAAGGCATCGCCTGCGGGCGTCGACTGCCAGCAGTCGAGAATCGGTTGTGCGATGCGCCAGGCGGCTTCGACGAGATCGCCGCGTGAGAAGAGCGTCGCATCGCCGCGCGTGCATTGGTAGAGCATCACTTCATAGCCGGTGTAGCGCGACGCCTTGAATGCATCGCCATAGCTGAAGCGCATGTCGACCTTCTGCAGTTGCAGCGAGGGTCCGGGAACTTTTGCCTGAAACAGCAGCTCGATGCCCTGCGATGGCTGGATGTGGAACACGAGCCGGTTGGGCTCGAGCTGATCGACCTCCGTGCCGCGGAAGATCGCCTCCGGCGCCTTCTTGAACTCGACCACGATCTCGGTGCCGCGCTTCCAGAGCGCCTTGCCGGAGCGGAGATAGATCGGCACGCCGTTCCAGCGCCAGTTGTCGATGAAGAAGCGCGCGGCGGCGAACGTCTCCGTGCTCGAGTTTGGATCGACGTCCTTCTCCTGGCGATAGCCCGGCTTCGCGATGTTGCCGTTCTCGTCGTAGGACGGTCCGTACTGGCCGCGCACGACGTGCTGCGGCACTTCATTGCGATCGTAGATGCGCACCGACTGCAGCAGCTTCGCCTTCTCGTTGCGGATGGAATCGGCCGTGAGCGAGCCCGGCGGCTCCATGCAGAGATAGGCGAGCATCTGGAACATGTGGTTCTGCATCATGTCGCGCAGAACGCCGGAGGAGTCGTAGTAGCCGCCGCGGCCCTGGACGTCGACGGCTTCGCAGACGTTGAACTGGATGTTGTCGATGTAGCTGCGGTTCCAGAGCGGCTCGAACATCCCGTTGGAGAAGCGGAAGGCGAGGAGGTTCTGCACCGTCTCTTTGCCGAGGTAGTGATCGATGCGGTAGATCTGATCTTCGTTCCAGTGCTTCAGGATTTCCTTGTTGAGCTGCTGCGCGGAGGAGAGATCGGTGCCGAACGGTTTCTCGACGATGATGCGCTTCCAGCCGCGGTCGTCCTGAAAGCCGGCGTCGTAGAGCGTGTCGCAGAGGATGCCGAAGAACTTCGGAGCCATCGCGAAGTAGAAGAGGACGTTGCCTCCGGTCTGGTACTTCGCATCGAGCTGCGCGACCTCTTCCTTCACCTTGCGAAAATCGCCGGCGTCGATGTTGGCCGAGACGAAGTGAATGCGGCTCAGGAGCTCGTTCGCTTTCGCTTCGTCGAATTCCCGGCGCGTGTGAAAGTTGCGCAGGCCGTCTTCGCTGCCGCCGATCTTTTCGCGGAATTGCTCGCTCGTCATGTCGCCGCGGCCGACGGCGACGATGGCGAAGTGCTCGTTGAGAAGGCCGTCGCAGATGAGGTTGTAGAGCGCGGGGACGAGCAGGCGTTTGGTGAGATCGCCGGTCGCGCCGAAGATGACCATGATGCACGGTTCGCTCTGCGGCTGGGTGCCGGACGAGTCGAGACTGAAAGAGCGGATGACTTTTGCGCTGTCGGTCACGATCGACAAGTGTAGGACAAGCGGCGTGCTAGTGCTCTGTCGAGGACAGAGCACTAGTTCCTCTCCGGAGGCAAAATCGTCTGCTCCGCGCAACCCGACGCGCGCCGTCAGTGCCGCGCGGTTCTCCGCCGTCCGGCACCGTTGATGCGCACGAACAGCGGCCTGTTCACCGTGACCGTGAACGTGCCGCCTGCCGCGTTGATCGTGGACGTGCTGCCGGCGTAGTCGGTGATCGTCGCCGTCGCCGATCCTCCGGCATTCAGCGTGAGCGTTTGAGGCGAGCCGGTCGTCCACGCTGCGAACAGCGATGGGCCGTATTGCCAGGCGAACAGTGCCGGACCTGCGCTGATGCGCACGCCGGGCGTCGTCTCCAACGTCGAAGCCATGCGCGCATAGGTGAGGCCGGACGGGCGGGAAGAGTTGGCCGGTGGCTGATCGAGCAGGCTGGCGTTGTACATGTCGGCGATGCGATTGGGATCGCACACCGTGTCGATGGAAAACCAGATCACGGGGCCGATCGCTTCGCCGCGCGCCGTCGACAGATAGTCGAAGACGAGCTGCGCCATCCGATCGAGCGTTGCGGCGCTGAACGGCGCGGAGGGATCGCACTGATCGGCAGCGATGCGCAACGACATCTCATTGGACAGCACAGGCCTGCCGGTTCTCTGCGCGAGCCAGCCGGCGACGTCCGGGAGATAGCGCGGCGACTGGTAGAAGTGGAAGTTGATGGCGTCGAGCCTGGGCGCGAGCTGGTCGAAGACCGTGTTGACGAAAGGCCAGGTCTGTACGTTGAGCGTCGACGACGGATCGTCAATGTATTGACCGATCTGCGACGCCGTGCCGAGGCGCGGGTCGATGCTCCCCGCCGGCTGGTCGTCGGTGAAGTAGCCATAGGCCCAGTTGAGTGAATCGGTGCGCGACCGCGTCCCCTTCAGAATCCAGTCTTTCGCGATCACCGTTCCCCAGACGCTCGACACGATGCCGCCGTCGGTGATTCTGGCGGCGGGATCCGCAGCATGGATCGCGTCGATCGCGGCCTTCGCGAGCTGCACATAGTCGCCGGCTGTCCCGCCCCAATAGAGCGACGAGTTCTCTTCGTTCTCCACGGCGACATAGTCGAAGTGCCCCGCGTAATGCGCAACGAACGTCCGGACGAAATTCGAATACGCGTTGAGATCGGAAGGGGGATACGAGGCCGCAACGTGCGAACCGGCCGGCTCGTTGTGACCGTTGATCCAGGTGGCGCGCCCCACATAGATCGAAGGAAACACTCTCATACCCGCCGCCTCGGCCGCGGCGATCGCGCTGTCGGCCTTTGTGGCGAAGCTGATGGCGGATCCGGGCGAGGGCTGCTCGTCGGACCAGAAGACGGATACACGGTAGTACTGAGGATGGAGCGCCGCGGCAACCGTCGAGGGCGGCAGCGCAGGAGGATCGTTCGGAAGGATTCCGAAGAGATTCGCCGCAAGAACCAGCGTCAGAAAGGGCATAGGGGTCTCGACAAGACGAACGAAGCCGGTACTTTGTTTACGCTGATCGTACTCCTGCAAGCCCGAGGTCCATGCGCGTATCATCGAGCCATCCCGCGAGAGCGCCATGAAGATCGTCATCGGGATCGTGCTGGCAGTCATCGGCCTCCTCGTCGCACTGACGAGAAAGAAGCCGGCGATGGTTGCTGCGCTCGTCATGCTCTCGCTCGGCGGCTATCTGCTGTTCACCGGGATCCGGGCGTGGCGTGTGTCGAAGGTGATGGAGGCGTTCATCGCCGCGGCGGGCAGCGGCGATCTCGCGACGGTGCAGCGAATGGCCAGGGAGCAGCCGCTCTTCATCAACTCGATTCAGCGCCGGGACGCGGCGATCGTGAATCGACCGCTGCACGCCGCGGCGAAGGGGCTGCATCCCGAGGTGGTCGAGTTTCTTCTCGAGAATGGGGCGATGGTGGATGCGGATCTCGAAGACGGCAGTACCGCGCTCCATGCAGCCGGGGAGAACGGATCCCACGGAGAGTCGTACTCGTTGCGCCGCGAGGCCGTGGTCAGGGCGCTGCTGGCGCACGGTGCATCGGTCAACGTGAAGGATGATCTGGAGCGGACGCCGCTGATGGCGCATGCGGAGGATGCGCGGGCGGTCGCGCTACTGCTGCAGCATGGCGCGGACGTGAAAGCGAAGGACTACTACGGGCATACGGCACTGCATTACGCCGTCATGGTGCATGGAGACCATACCGGATCGATCACGCAGCTCCTCGATCATGGCGCGGAGATCGATCCGCGCGACCGCCACAACAAGACGCCGCTGCTCGCCGCGGCGGGCAATGTCAAAGACATGGCGATGCTTCTGGCGCGCGGTGCTGATCCAAAGGCGCACGATGATCAGGGACGAACGGCGCTGCATCTCGCCGCGCAATCGCCGCAGAATCTGCGCAGCGATCTCGATGTCCTCGCACTGCTCTGTGCGTGCGGGCTCGATCCCGGCGACCATGACAACTCCGGCTCGACGCCGCTGGGTATCGCGCGCGAGGGACTCCAGAAGGAGAGCAGCAGGATCTGGGTCGAAGGCCGCCGGAGCATCGTCCGTTTTCTCGACGCGGGCGGACCATGCCGGCGCCTCGCCGGCGCTACTGAGGAGCAGCGCAAGTTCGCCGTCGCCGAGTTCCGGTGCGCGGATCACGACAACGACGCGTGCGGTTCGCTGGCGTGGGACTACGACGAGGGGAAGGGCGTGGCCGCCAATCCCGTGCGGGCGGCGATGCTCTACGAGCCGCTCTGCGACGCCGGAGAGACCTTCGCCTGCAACAACCTCGGCATCATGTTCGAGGAAGGGCGCGGCGTCGCGAAGAGCGAAGCGAAGGCGCAGGCGCTGTTCCGCCGCGCGTGCGACGGCGGCGACAAAGACGGATGCGACAACCTTCAGTCGAACGCATCGAGCGCCGCGGCGACTTCCTCGACAGACGGGCGTTCGCGGTAGTCGGCCGAGATCTTCTGCCAGCGCACGCGGCCTTCCTGATCGAGCACGAACACGGACGGGCGAGGAACGCCGTCGATCTTCTGCTTCGCATACTCGGGATCGCGCAGCGCGTATCGATCGATCGTGTGCGATTCGGGATCGGACAGCAGGGCGACGCCGAGCGGCCCGCGATGGTCGGACTCGATCTTCTTCGCGAGGCTCCTGCTCTCCTCCGGCTTGTCGCGGCTGATCGCAAAGATTCGAGCGTCGGGAAACATGCGGGCGAGATCGCGAAGTCCGACCAACTGCCGGACGCAGTACGGTCACCAGAAGCCGCGATAGAAGACGAGCACGACCTTGTGGCCGTGCGCAGCGGAGAGGCGGACGACGTGATCGTTCTGATCGAGAAGACGAAAGTCAGGTGCGACGTCGCCAACGCGAGGCGGCGCGGCGGCCGCGCCGATGAGGAGGAGTGCCGTGAGAAGGAGCCAGCGTTTCACGGTGGGGAAGTATGCCGTATCGCTTAGCCGCGGCAACTCCATTCTGTCAGAGTCGCGGTCATGGGCGACGCAAGAGATCGTGAAGCGGGGTTGAGGATAGCGTTCGAGCTATTTGAGGCCGCGGAAACGATCATGCGCCAGAACCTTCGGCGTGCCGATCCCGCGGCGACCGATGATGAGGTCGAGCGTAAGCTGATCGAGTGGCTGCGCGATCGTCCCGGCGCCCCGGACGGGGATGCTGTGGGAGTTCGGCGCGTCCCGGCGGAGACGGAGTGAATCGACTCGAAGCCGCATTGAAACGTATCGGGCGCGATCTCGATGAGATCGGTGTGCGATGGGCGCTTGTCGGTGGTCTCGCCGTCTCAGTCCTCGGCGAACCGAGACTCACACGTGACGTGGAGGGCTGGCGATACGAGTTCCGATCGCAAGGCTGAGAATCTCATTCGGGAGTTGCGGCTTCGAGGTTATGAGCCGCTCGCGATCGTCGAGCATGAGGCTACCGGCAGGCTTGCGACCGCGCGACTCTCGCCTCCGTCGGATACGTCGACGTCTCCAAACGGATCACCGGTCCCAAACGATCTTTTACACGCCACTAGTGCTCTGTCCTCGATTCGGCGCAATCACCACCAGCCCGGAGGGTTGTGGTTCTGACGGGCCGCTCGCTTTGTCGCCCCTCCTCGACGATGTCCCGCATCGCCTGCGTCGGGGCTTCGCGCGTTCGGGCCGTCAGAACTGCAACGGTATTGCGCCGAATTCGAGGACAGAGCACTAGACGAAGGGACACACACTCACTCACATCGACCAGGGATTGACGACAGCGGCGTTCGCCAGCTCGTACTCCGATGTGTCGCGCGAGACGATCGTGAAGCCGTGATGAATCGCGGTGGCGGCGATGATTAGATCTGGCTGCGCGAATGTGTGGCCGCTCTTTCGGCCTTCCTCGACGAGCAGCCGCCACTTCAGCATGATCTCTTCGGTGATCTCGAGAACACGGTGCTCGAACATGGGCCGCAGCTTGTGGTCGAGCCACTCGTTCAGCTGCATCCGGCGAGCGGCATCCTTGATCAGCTCGATGCCGAAGCGAATCTCGGCAAAGGTAACGACGCTGACGTGAAGCAGATCGAGCGGCTGCGCAGCGACGAAGTGAACGACCCTTGCGTCCGGCTTCGGCTTGCGCAGCTCCGAGAGAACGTTCGTATCGAGAAGCCAGGCGGTCACAGATCGACATCCCGAACCGGTCCGCGAGTTCGCGTCCGTTCGATCTTCACGTTTCGAAGAGGCGAGTTGCGCAGGAGCCGCACGAGCGCTTCACCCGTAGGCTGTCCTTTGGAGCGCCGATATTCCTCCACCGAGACGATGACGACCTCCTCGCGGCCGTGAACCGTGATGCGTTGCGGCCCTTCACGCTTCGCCATCCGAACGACCTCGCTGAAGCACGCCTTTGCGTCCTGGAGTGCCCACTTGCCGCGGGCTGTAGCCTTGGCGGGCCGCAGTTTTTTGATTCTGGTCATGCTGACTAGTGTAAGTCAGTCGAGGGGAAATTGCCGCAGGGAGCAGCGATCAATGCAGGACTTTGAGGTTGGCGTCCCCAACGGGATTCGAACCCGTGTTGCCGCCGTGAAAGGGCGGTGTCCTAGGCCCCTAGACGATGGGGACGTCTTTCAGCGGGGAGCGCGCAAACTAGCACGCGCCAAACTGCGGAGTCAACGGGGCTTAAACGATCGCACCGCGTCGATATTCCAACCGTTTCGGCGGTGATCGCGATGGTGAGCCCGGTAGGGATCGAACCTACGACCAATTGGTTAAAAGCCAACTGCTCTACCACTGAGCTACGGGCCCGCGACGCGACCGTGCATCCTAGCAGGATTTCTGCCGGACGCTGCTTCGCTCGGATGCTAACGCGATCGCCGCACGAAAATTTCGAGCAGATCGAAAGTGGGCGTGCGGGTGCGCGGGCTCGCGGGCTCGCGGTGAAGCTGATCGCGAATCAGTGTCCCTACCGCGAGCCCGCGCACCCGCACGCCCGCGCACCCTCTCCCGCCGCCTCGCGCGTATCTGATACCCTCCGCCGCCATGACTGAGAACAACCGTTGGGATGCACGGCACATCCTCCGCCAGATCGCTGATGCTGATCTCCGCCGCGATGTCCTCGCATCCTTCTGGCGCCACGGCGACGCGCAGTCGCGTGCGATGGCCATCGTGCAGCTCGCCAAGGCCCTCCACTTCCGCGAAGAGTCGATCCGCAAGATGCCTCCGCCGAAAAAAGCCGACCTCCTCGCGTCGCGCCTCGCCGCGCCGGAGTTCGAGCAGGTCCTCGAGGCCTCGCTGATGCACTACCTCACGCACAACAAGAACGAGATGCTCGCCGCGTTCCTCGACTTCTGGCACGTGCCGCACGAGAACGGCTCGATCGAGAACGACGAGTACAAGACTCCGACTGCAGCCCAGGTCCGCGAAGCCGTCACCGCACTCACGCAGTTTCCCCAGCGCGAGGTCGCGCTCTATCTCGCCTCGGCAGGATTGCTGATGGCCGGCGAATGGCGCGATGCGACATGGCCGGTCGTCGATGAGCTGGCGGCCGGGTTGTAGGTTACGCGGGCTCGCGGGTGCGCGGGCTCGCGGTTGTTACCTCACCAGCCCCTTCACTTCCTGCTCACTCAGTTCGCGGACGGTTCCGGCCGGCATCTCGCCGAGGGTGAGCGCGCCGATCGCGATGCGCGTCAGCTTCTCGACTTTCGCATCGAGCGCTTCCACCATCCGCCGCACCTGACGATTGCGCCCTTCGGTGATCGTGATCTCGAACGCGCGCACGCCGGTGCGCGTCACCTTCGCGGGACGCGTGGGGCCGTCGCGCAGCTCGATCCCGTTGCGCAGCCGCTCGAGCTGCTCGTCGCTCAGCGGCTTCGACGCCTTCACCGAATACGTCTTCGGCACATGAAACTCCGGATTCGTCATCCTCTCCGCGAACTGCGCGTCGTTGGTCAGAATCAGCAGGCCGCTCGTGTCGAGATCGAGCCGCCCGGCAGGAAACACATACCGCCCGCGCTCCGGAAGCAGATCGTAGACGGTAGGCCGCCCCTCTGGATCCCTGTACGTCGTGAGATAGCCCACCGGCTTGTGCATCAGCAGGTAGATGCGCTTCGCCGATGCGATCGGATTGCCGTCGAAGCTCACGCGATCCCGCTCGAGATCGACCCAGTGATCGGGATCGAGGACCGGCTTCCCGTTCACCGTCACCCGTCCCGCCGCGATCCACCTCCGCGCCTCGCTGCGCGAGCCGATCCCAGACTTCGAGATCACCCGCTCCAGCGTCTTGAGCGGCCGGTCACCGGGAGGGAGCTTGCGGGCAGTCATGTGCGCCGGATTATGATCGCGCGCGGATGAAAAAAGTTCTGTTGCTCCTGTTGCTCGTGGCTTGTTCTCGTGAGAAAGAGCGCCCCTCACCCCCGGCCCCTTCCCCCGCGGCGCGGGGAGAGGGGAGCGGGGTGGTGCGCGGTGATGTGAAAGTCGCACCGGCGACGCCGGCCTCGTATGACAAGGCGGTGGTCGCATTTCGCAGTTCTCCCGGATTTCATTTCGAGCTCGCGATCGGAAAGCAGAAAGCGTCCGGCGATCTCGTCCGGCCTCGCATCGGAATGGAGACGCTTCACTTCCGGAGCGGCGGCGACGAATGGACCGCCACGCGCCAGCCGGCCGGCGTCGCGTGGCAGCGAAACGGAAAGCCTGAGAAGAACGAGCCGCCGTTCGCCGATGCGGTCTATCAATGGATCGTGATGTTCAACGATCCGCAGAAGACGCCGCCGCAGGTTGCCGGCGATCATCTCGAGTTCAAGAACCTCAACACGAACGAGAGCGTATCCGTCTGGCTGACTGCCTCCGGCCATCTCGCGAAGATCCAGAGCTCGGGCGCGGGCAGCGCGTTTCCCGCGGTCGAGCTCGAAATCACAGAGGAACAGAAATCATGATCGACCAGCCGCGCGCGGAAGACATCGAGAGCATCGACTCGATCATCAAAGCGTTCTACGAAGTCATTTCCGGCCCCGCAGGCGCGCCGCGCCAATGGAATCGCGACTCCGCGCTTCACCTCCCGCAGGCGCTCTTCTTTCAGGTGCGCAAGGACAACAGCATTCGCGTCGAGACGAAGGCGCAGTACAACGCGCGCGTCGACGCGTGGCTTGTGGAGCATGGCTTCTTCGAATACGAGACGGAGCGCGAGACGCGGCTGTACGGCAGCGTCGCGCATGTGCTCAGCACCTACGAGTCGAAGTACGCGCTCGACGGCCCGGTGATCGGCGGCGGAAAGAACAGCATCCAGCTCGTCCACGACGGCACGCGGTGGTGGATCGCCTCGGCGGCGTGGAACTCAATGCTCTGAGCGCTCTGCTCCGGTGATCAATCGCGCGCCGCGCTGGAACGTGAGATAGGCCCACGCCCACTGCGTGATGACCAGCAGGCGATTGCGGAAGCCGATCAGGAAGAAGATGTGGATCGTCAGCCAGGCGAGCCAGGCGAGGAAGCCGCTCAGCTTGATGAAGCCGAGGTCGGCGACGGCCGCGGCGCGTCCGATCGTCGCCAGCGAGCCTTTGTCGCGATACTGGAACGGCGTCCGCGGATTGCCGGCGATGATGCCCGCTGCGTACGTCCCTTCCTGAATCGCGGCCGGCGCAACGCCCGGCACTCCTTCCACGAACGCCAGATCACCAACGACGAACACCTCGGGATGGCCGGGGATCGTCAGATCGGGTTCCACGATGACGCGGCCCGCACGATCGAGAGGGACGCCGAGGGTGCGGGCGAGGGGGGAGGCCTGGACGCCGGCGGCCCAGAGGACCGTCCGTGCCGCGATGCGTGTCTCGCCGATCCAGACCTCGTGATCGTCGAGGCTCGTCACGGTGCCGCGCGTGATGACTTCCACGCCGAGCTTTTCGAGCTGGTGCTGCGCTTTGTTAGACAATCCGGGCGGATAGGGCGGAAGCACGCGGTCGCGGCCTTCGACGAGGATCACGCGCGCGCTGGCCGGATCGATGTGGCGGAAGTCGCGGATCATCGTCTGCCGCGCGATCTCGCTCAGCGCGCCGGCGAGCTCGACGCCCGTCGGGCCCGCGCCGACGACGACGAACGTCAGCCACGCCTTCTGCGCTTCGGGGTCGGTCTCACGTTCCGCCGCCTCGAACGCGAGCAGCACGCGGCGGCGGATCTCGAGCGCGTCTTCGATCGTCTTGAGTCCCGGCGCGAATGACTCCCACTCCGGATGATTGAAGTAGGAGTGGGTCGCGCCGGTGGCGACGATGAGGTAGTCGTAGGCGAGCGTCGAGCCGTCGCCGAGCGCGACCTGCTGCTTCGCGGGATCGATCGCGGCCGCCTCGCCGAGGATGACTTCGACGTTGCGCTGCCGGGCGAGGATGGAGCGGATCGGCGTCGCGATGTCGCTCGGATTCAGCGCGGCGCTCGCGACCTGATAGAGCAGCGGCTGAAAGAGATGAAAGTTGCGGCGGTCGGCGAGCGTGATGCGCACCGGCGCGTGCGCCAGGCGGCGCGCCGCGTAGAGCCCGGCGAAGCCACCACCGAGGATCACGACGTGCTTCATGCGCCGATCTTCGCGAGCTCGGGCTTGCCGCTCCACGAACCCCAGGAGAGGCAGCGGATGCAGGTGAAGGTGAAGTCGGCGACACCCGTGGTGACGTTGTCGTGGCGCTCGATTTCGAGCGGCGACTGGCAGCGATAGCAGAGGATGGAATCGCCGCGCTGCAGATTCTCGACGAACCCCTCGGTCTGTTGCGCGAGGAACTCTTTCTGCTTCGGCCGCTGCGGAATCGTCATCGTCTCCCTGCCGCGATCACAGGCCAGCGCGATGTGATCGGCGAACGTGGTGTGGACGAAGGAGCCGCTGAGCGTGCCGCCGGGATGCTTCGGACAGGGAATCGGTTCGCCGTTGTAGAACTTGCGCGCGATCTCGCGAAGAATTTCAACCTCGGATGGCATGGGATCAATATATCGAACGGCGGCCGTGATCTCCACCGCGACGCGTCCCGGCTCGGCTATTGGGATCGATGAGGCACGCCTGCCGGCGTGCGATTATCTGCGTTGCTCGATTTGTTCGAAAACCCTCAGGAAGTTTTTTCCCAGAATCTTCTCCACGTCTGACTCGCTAACGCCGCGCTGCAGCAGGCGTTCCGTCAGCGCCGGCAGCATCGATGCGTCGGTCAGCCCCTCCGGCAGCGCGGGCACGCCGTCGAAGTCCGAGCCGATGCCGACGTGATCGACCCCGGCCACCGTCGCCGCATGAATCACATGATCGGCGACCTGGTCCAGCGTCGCCTTCGGGAGTCCCAGGGACTGGAACCACTGCAGATAGCTGTCCCAGTCGGTGCGGTCGTCGGGCATCTCTTCCGTTCCGCCGGTGCCGCCGCCCTGTGACCGCTTCGTCGAATTCTTCATCACCTGCGCGACGTCGTTGCTGATGAAGGCGGCGAAGAAGTTGATCATGCAGATGCCGCCGTTCTTCGCGAGATCGCGCAGCATCTCATCGGTCATGTTCCGCGGGTGATTGCAGAGCGCGCGGCATGAGGAGTGCGTCGCGACGACCGGCACGCGCGTCGTCTCCAGCACCGCGTAATAGGCGGCGTCGGAGACATGCGAGACATCGACGATCATGCCGAGGTTGTTCATGGTGCGGACGACCTCGCGGCCGAAATCGCTGAGGCCGTTGTGCCGCGGCGCGTCGCCCGACGAGTCGCACCAGTTGTTCGTATTCACGTGCGTCAGCGTCATGTAGCGCGCACCGCGCGCGTAGAAGTCGCGGAGGATGTCGAGCGAGTCTTCGATCGCATGTCCCCCTTCGACGCCGATCAGGAGCGCATGCTTCGCATCGCGCTTCGCTGTGCGGATGCCTTCCGAATCGGTGCAGAACGCGAGGACGTCGGGACGCCGTCTCGCTTCCTCGTGAATGAGCGTGATGAGGCGGTAGGCGAAGTCCGCGGCGCCGCGCCCGGCGTAAAACGGCGGGACGTACGCGGCGAAGAACGAGGCCGTGATCCCGCTCTTCTGCAGCAGCGCGAGATCCAGCTGCGCCTCGGCATCATGCTCATCGAGATGCACGTTGTGGCGCAGCATGCGGTAGGGCGAGTCACAGTGGCCGTCGACGATGATCGCCCGGCGGTGGAGATCGGTCATGGTGCGAAGAGTAGCAACATATAATCCCGCCCCGCATGCGTACCGAACGCGACCTCGCACCCGATCCGCGCGATCAGGGACGGCGGCGATTCATGATCGCCGGCGAGCACGTCATTCTCCGCGCCTTCGAGCGCGAGGATGTCGAGCGCTGCTACCGCTGGATGAACGATCCGAACATCGTCCGCACTCTGAAGACCCGCTATCCGATCGCGTTCGAGAACGAGGCCGAGTGGCTGGAAGGTGCGATGCACCCGAGCCATTTCGAGCGCCACTTCGCCATCGAGCGCAAAGACGACCGATCCCATATCGGCAATGCCTCCATTCATGACATCGACTGGGTCTCGCGCACCGCGTGGTTCGGCCTCTTCATCGGCGAGCCCTCGGCGTGGAACCGCGGCTTCGGCGGCGATGCGATCCGCACCCTCGTCCGCTTCGCCTTCGACGACATGAACCTCGAGAAGCTCCGCATCAACGTCTTCGACTACAACGACCGCGCAAAGCACGTCCTCGCCGCGCAGGGTTTCGTCGAAGAGGGGAAGCTGAAGAAGGACTTCTATCGCGAGGGGACGTGGCACGACATCGTGATCCTGTCGGTGTTTCGAGAGGGGAGAAGCTGAGAGCTTGTCCTGCACCTGTTGCGTATAGAATTGCGCCGTTCTCTATGCCAGACCACAAGATCCGAGTCCTCATCGCCAAGCCCGGCCTCGACGGTCACGACCGCGGAGCCAAAGTCATCGCCCGCGCCCTTCGTGATGCCGGAATGGAAGTGATTTACACCGGCCTGCGGCAGACGCCGGAGCAGATCGTGGCGGCCGCGGTGCAGGAAGACGTCGACGCCATCGGCCTCTCGATTCTCTCCGGCGCGCACAACGTCCTCTTCCCCGAGATCATGCGTCTGCTGAAGGAAGAAGGGGCGGAAGACATCGTCGTCTTCGCGGGCGGGATCATTCCCGAGCAGGACATCCCGAAGCTGAAGTCGATGGGCATCCGCGAGATTTTTCTGCCGGGCACTCCGACGTCGGCCGCCGTCGACGCGATCCGTTCCGCAGTCGCGTAACGGTCCCTATGAGAACGATGAACGATGAACGATGAACGATGAACGGCTCCGCGGGCTTCGTTCCTCGTTCCTCGTTCCTCGTTCATCGTTCAACGTTCATCGTTCATCGTTCATCGTTGCCGCTTAGCGATCACCCGCCCCACTGCACACGCACCATCACTTCCCGGTCATCCGAAGGCAGCGGTGCGTGCAAGCTGTTGTACGGCTGAATGAACGCATACTTCCGGTCGAGCAGATTGAAGACGCCGGCGCCGATGCGGATGTTCGTCCCTTCGATGTGATGGCTGAAGTAGAGATTCGCGAGCGGCGTCGAGCCGATGCGGTGGGGCGTGCCGGCGTCCGATTCCGCTGCACTCGTGTAGCCGTAGCGCTGGCCGAACCAGACGACGGAAGGATTCACGCGGATCGGTCCGGTCTTGAAGCTCGCCATCATCGCCAGCTTTCTCGGTGAGAAGCCGAGCATGTAGTTTCCGGCCGAGGTGTCGTAGTCGGGGACGCGATTGTCGTTCGCGCGGTAGTAGGAGTAACTCGCCGTGAGATAGCCCCACGAGCTGCGCAGGCGATATTCGAGCTCGAGACCCCGCGTGCCGGTGCGGGGGAAATTCACGTAGCCCTCTTCGTCCGTCGCGCTGTTGACGAAGTAGACGATCGGGTTGTGGATCTTCGTGTCGAAGAGATTGCCGGTCACGATCATCTGATCATTGATCTGGTAGCCGGCTTCCAGTTCGTAGGCCGTCGTTTTTTCCGGGCGGATCGCATTGTTCGCGCTGAGACGGATGTTCTCGATTCCCGGCGCGCGGAACGCGCGGCTGGCGAGCGCCTTGAAGTGCATCCTGCCGAGCACGCGCGTCATCGCGAGCCGCGGCACGAATGAAGAGCCGAATGCGGAGTGATGTTCGTAGCGCGCACCCGCGGTGAACTTGCCGATCGACGTGGAAAAGATCGCCTGGGAGAAGGCGGCGAGGTTTTGATAGTTGATGGAATCCTTGCCGTTCGGAAAGAGGTCGGCGGAGGTCTGCGCTTTGGCCGTCGCGTGGTCCTGGAAGTAGGAGACGCCGGACAGCACGTTGAGCGCGCTCGACGGCTCGTATTCGAGCGTGACGTCGCCCTGCGCGCGGTCGACGCTCTTGTCGTAATAGAAGAACTCGTCGTGCTCCTTCCAGGGAGTCTGATGGCGGAACGAGAAGTGCGGCGTGATCACGAGATGCTCGCTGACCGGATGCACGAGCGCAGCCTCGGCGTACCAGGAGTCGAAGTCGACCCCGGTCTTGTGCGGCAGGTTCTCGCCGAACTGATCGCGCTCGGTGGTGTGATAGCGCTCCGCGGTGAAGCGCGTCTTGAAGCTGCTCAGCGCGAAGCGGACATCGACGAGGCGATCGTCGAGATCGGAGTTGTAGCGCATGTTGTACGTGTCGCCGTTGAAGTCGGTGAAGTCGCGCGCGCTGCGGCGGCCGCCGGAGAGGGAGGCGAGAGCGCTGTAGCTCATCGCGCCGCTGACGTTGCCGTACGCCGCATCGGCGCGCGAATGCATTCCCACTCCGCCGTTGAAGCCGTGCAGCAGCGAGACATTGAAGCCGCCGAGCTTCGCGGCGCTCTTCGTGATCAGGTTGATGACGCCTAACTCTGCGTTGCCGCCATAGATTGCGGAGCCGGGGCCGCGGATGATCTCGATGTGATCGAGCTGGCTGAGCGGGAAACGGTTCCCGAACTGCAGCGTGGAGTAGAGCGCCTCGTTCATCTCCTCGCCGTCGAGCAGAAGGAGGATCTTCCCCTCGTGGCCCCAGTTGCCGCGCATCGCGGCACCGGCGACGCCCTGCACATCGACGCCGAAGTCGAAGCCGGGCACCTGCCGCAGCAGATCGATCAGATCGCGAGCACCGGAATTGCGGATCTCTTCTTCCGTGATGACGGTGACGATGCCGGGCGCCTCGCGAAGGCTCTGCTCTTTTTTCGACGCGACCTGGATCTCCGTCGCCAGCAGCTCATCGAGGGTCATCTCTTCGATGGATTTCTTCTGCTGTGCGAACGAAGGAAGTGCAGCGGCCACCAGGAGGAGTACGAGGATCGGCGATCTCCGCATCAGACGCTCCTTTCTTTCTGTTTCACCCGACCGGCCGAAGGGAGCGGAGGGAACCATGACGTCGCTCCGATCCTGAATCGATGCGCAACCTGCGGGCTGTGTCATGAGCTTGGGGAATTGGACTTTCCTTCATGATACGCCTCACGAGGCGCGTGCCGAGCATCCGCTGCGCTCCGGCCGGCCGGGATAAACTCGGCTCATGCCGCGCTTCACTGTTCATGAACATGAAATCGTTTTCGACGACGGCGGGATGAACCTTCTCTCGTCGATTGCGCTACTCGAGTTGCGTGATGCGATCGAGAAGGTGCGCGGCGGCGTCATCGTGTTCCGCTCTGGACGGCCCTCGGTGTTCGCCGCCGGGGCCGACATGGCGGAGATGGAGCGCTTCACCCCGTTCCAGGCCTGGGAGTTCGCACGGCTCGGCCAATCGGTGTTCGATGCAATCGAGCGGCTGCCGGCGATCACGGTTGCGGTGATCGACGGCGACTGTTTCGGCGGCGCCCTCGATCTCATCCTCTCGTTCGATCTCCGCTACGCCACTGCGCGCTCGCGCTTCTCGCATCCCGGCGCGAAGCTGGGCATCGTCACGGGCTTCGGCGGCACGTCACGCTGGCGGAAGGTGCTGGCGCGCCCCGCCGCGCATCAGCTCTTCCTCGCGAATCACGTGCTGGGGGCGGAAGAGGCGCAGTCGCTCGGCCTGATCGACGGCATCGGCGAGCCCGACCTCGAGCGCCTGCGCGCGCTCGACCCGGCGATGACGCAGATCGTCAAGCAGTTGACCATTCACGCGGGACGATTGTCGGCGGCGGAGTTGAAGTTGATGGGAGAGCGGATTGGGGAGTTGTATCAGTTGGTCACGCGGTAGCGCGGGCTCGCGGGCTCGCGCTGAAGTCGTCCTGTCCCGCGCAACCGCGCAACCGCGTGACCCATTTGATATCTTCGCGGCGCGCATGGAACCACTCGACACACACCTCGACGCATCGTCCTCCGACTTCAAACAGAACGCCGAGCGGCTGCGCGGGCTCGTCGATGAGCTCGAGCATCGTCTTGCGGTCGCACGGCAGGGCGGCGGGCCGAAGTATCTGGCGCGGCACAAGGAGCAGGGGAAGGTTCCGCCTCGCGAGCGCATCGCGGCTCTGCTCGATCCCGACACGCCGTTCCTCGAGCTCTCCACCCTTGCCGCCAACGGCATGTACGACGATGAAGCGCCGGCCGCGGGAGTGATCACCGGCATCGGACGCGTGCAGGGCCGCGAGTGTCTGATCATCGCCAACGATGCGACGGTCAAAGGCGGCACCTATCTGCCGATGACCGTGAAGAAGCATCTGCGAGCGCAGGAGATCGCGCAGCAGAATCATCTTCCCTGCATCTATCTCGTCGACTCCGGCGGCGCGTTCCTGCCGCTGCAGGCCGACGTCTTCCCCGACCGCGAGCATTTCGGCCGCATCTTCTACAACCAGGCCGTCATGTCGGCGATGGAGATCCCGCAGATCTCCGCCGTCATGGGCTCGTGCACGGCCGGCGGCGCGTACGTTCCCGCGATGTCCGACGAAGCGGTCATCGTGAAAGGCACGGGCACGATCTTTCTCGGCGGTCCGCCGCTGGTGAAGGCGGCGACGGGAGAGGAAGTCTCGGCGGAGGAGCTCGGCGGTGCCGATGTCCACACGCGCATCAGCGGCGTCGCCGATCACTTCGCCGAGGATGACTACGACGCGATCGCGATCGTGCGGAACATCGTCGAGAATCTGCGTCTCGACAAGAAAGAGCCGGAGACGCGCATCCCGTCCGAGGAGCCGCTGTACGATCCGAAGGAGTTGTACGGCGTGGTCCCGCGCGATCTCCGCAAGCCGTACGACGTCCGCGAAGTCATCGCGCGCATCGTCGACGGCTCGAAGTTCCAGGAGTTCAAGGAGCGCTACGCGACGACGATCGTGACCGGCTTCGCGAGGATCTTCGGATACAAGGTGGGCATCCTCGCGAACAACGGCGTGCTCTTCTCGGAGTCCGCGCTGAAGGCGGCGCATTTCATCGAGCTCTGCAATCAGCGCCGTGTTCCGCTGATCTTCCTGCAGAACATCACCGGCTTCATGGTCGGAAAGCAGTACGAGCGCGGCGGCATCGCGAAAGATGGCGCGAAGATGGTGCACGCGGTCGCCAACGCGACGGTGCCCAAGTTCACCGTGATCATCGGCGGCTCGTTCGGTGCAGGCAACTACGGCATGTGCGGCCGTGCGTATTCGCCGCGGTTTCTCTGGATGTGGCCGAATGCGCGCATCAGCGTGATGGGCGGCGAGCAGGCCGCGGGCGTGCTGACGACCGTGAAGCGCGATCAGCTCGCGCGTCAGGGGCAGGAGCTGAGTCCCGAAGAAGAGCGCGCGATCGCCGATCCGGTGCTCGCGAAGTACGAGACCGAAGGGAGCCCGTACTACTCCACCGCGAGACTGTGGGATGACGGCGTCATCGATCCCGCGGAGACGCGGACGTACCTCGGGCTCGGCCTCTCGATCGCCTGCAACGCGCCGATGGATCCGCCGAAGTTCGGAGTGTTCAGAATGTGAGAGGACGAGTGACGAGTGCCGAGTGATGAGTGTCAAGCAGGCCCCCGCTCATCACTCGTCACTCATCACTCGTCACTCATCCCTATGACAATTACCTGGTTCCTCTTCGATCTCGGCAACACCGTCATCCGGCTCGCGTATGAGCGGGTGCTGGAGAACATCTGCCGTGCGTCATCGGTGAAGAGGGACGAGCTCGTTCGCATCCTCGAAGGTGCGGGTGGATATCGCGACATGGAGCGCGGCGCGGTCACGTTCTGGGATTTTTACGATTACCTCTGCGCGCACGCCGGTTACCGCGATTCCATTCGCGAGTTCCACAAACTCTGGAGCGACTTCTTCGACGGTCCGATGCCGGGCATTGAAGATGTGCTGGAGCGGGTGAGGGAGAAGTACCGTCTGGCGTTTCTGTCGAACTCGAATGAGGTGCACGCCGAGGTGATCCCGCGCCAGTTCGCGACGCTGTTCGAGAAGGGCGACCGCTTCATCTTTTCGCACCGCTTCCGGACGGCGAAGCCCGATCCCGAGATGTTCCACCGCGCGCTGGAAGTGATCGGTGCGCTGCCGAAGCAGGTCGTGTTCATCGACGACCTCATGCAGAACGTGAACGCCGCCCGCAACCTCGGCATCCATTCGATCCAGTTCCACGATTCGCTGACGCTGATCGAGGAACTGGAGCGCGAGGGCTTGCTGTAGGTTCAGGCAGGGCGTGCTGCCTGCTCGTGGTGATGCTTGATGTTGTTGATCGCGGCGATCACGGCGAAGGAGTGCTTCGTGAACTCGACGTCGAGCAGATTCAGCGCCGCAGCGCGGTTGCCCGCATTGGCGTGACGAACGACGGCGGCGGCGACGCGGTGAAACATCCGATGCTCATCGAGTAGCTTCGCGTAGGCGTCGTCGGCTTCGTACCGCGTTCCCTCGCCATGGATCCAGCGGCCGAGGTCGCAGCGGTCGTCGTGCTCGATCTCGTCGGAGTCGAGCTTCGCCTCCCCACCCTCGCTGATATGAACGCGCAGCCTCACCTTCCACTGCACGTGCGCCGAGATCGCGTCGTCGAAATTCACGGCTTCCTCCTGACCCCACAGTGGGCCTGAAGGCAGCAACGCAGCGTTGACCCCCATCACACGTCCCCGTGACGTTAAGTTGGTTTTCGGGGGTCACACCTGGAAAATCAACTTAACGCGCCGCGTTAAGTTGATTTTCCAGGTGTGACCCCCAGGAACCAACTTAACGGGAGAGGGCGGTGCGTACGAATTGCCAGAGTTTTGCGTGGGAGTCGAACTCGACGACGTGGACTCCGGAGGGGGAGCCGGCGAGGTGCGGCGCGGTGCTGCCTTTCGTCGACAGCATCCAAGTCTCTGCCGAGTGCCCGCAGTTTCGCGCGCGCTGATGCAGGAGCCACCAGAGCGGCCACTCGTCGGCGGCGAGTCCGCAGCCGATGAACACCAGCGGCGCGCCGAGGAGGATGAGATCGAGCCAGTGCGCGCGGGAGGTGTCGCGTCCTCTCGACCTCGTCGCGGCCATGATCCGCGTCCGTTCGCGCTCGAGTGTTCCGATCAGCATCCCGTACTTGCGGACGCCGAGCTTGAGCGTCGCTGACTTCCGCGTGTCGCCATGCGGATACCAGATGCGTGTCGCGCCGGCGATGCTGTGCCTGTAGAGGAGGTCGCGGCGCCGCGGCGCGATGAATCGCTCGTTCGTTCGATGCAGGGCGATCTGCCGGTCGAAGTTCAACGAGATGATGTCGCGGAAACCGGCATCGAGGAATTCGCCGTACAGGCTGTAGCGCGCCGTCGTCGTTTCATGCGCGCGCAACTCGCGGCAGACGAACGCCTGCAACTGTTCTTCCGCCTTGAACGGCTCGACGCGCTTGTGCAGGGACCAGCGGCGAAGCAGCGTCTCCCATTTCGCAAGAGGAGTCGGCGGCAACGGACCGTCGATGCCCACTTCCTCGCTCACGCGATTCAGCAGGCCGTCCCAGTCATTCGTGTTGCGCGCACCATCCTGCAGCGCCGCCTGAATGTTGACGCCGGCCCCGATGACCGGCACGCACGCGCGCCCCTCCGGAGCTCGTGCAGCGAGTGTGCGCTCGAGGAGGAGAAGATTCACGCGGCCATTGTGGCAGGATCAGAGCACTCACTTCATCGCCCCGTGACCGGCGTCGTCATCCCATCCTCTCCATACCACTGCCGATGGAACTCGATCAGCGCGTCGCGATCGGACGTCCCCGGCTCCGGCGCATGCGCGTGATCTTCGGCGTGGAAGAGGCGGGGGAATGCGTAGAGCACGAAGTCGAAGTTGCGCTTTGCGTACTCCTCGCCGAGCCGGCGGAAGCCGTTGCCGTCGATGGAGAACTTCGTGATGCCGCGATACGACAGCTCCACGCGTGAGTAACGCCGCTGTCGCATCTTCTGCGCGAACTCGAGAAACGCGGTGTGGACGTCGATCGGCGTCTGCCGGAATCCGAGCTTCTCGAGATCGTAGACGACGACTCCCGGCACCACCCAGTATTCGTAATGCGCCGACACTTCCATCCCGCGGAATGCGGAGTTGTGCTTGAGGATGTCGTTCACCGGCTGCTGCAGCAGGAAGGCGTTGGCGGAGTAGCCGATCAGCGCCGCGAGCAGCGGCGTCCCGACGAATACGAGCTTCTTCTTTCGAAGCGCCGGGATCGGAATCGCCACGCGCTCGATCTTCAACTGCCGTTTCAGAAATGCGCCAAAGCGTCCCGGCTTCGTTCCGCCGGTTGCGGGCGGCTCGATCGGAATCGCGTAGTAGAGGATCGATAGCAGCAGTCCCGTGCCGATCGAAACGAGGCCGACTGGCCGGAAGACGAGCAGCGCCGCGAGGCCGAAGAGATACGCGATCCAGCTCGCGTAGTTGACGCGTGCCCGGATGCGCTGCGCGCGCTCGCGATAGTAGAGCTCGTTGAGGATTTCGCCGCAGTGCCGGCAGCGGATCGCGCGCTCGGGCACTGCGCCGCCGCAGAACGTGCAGGCGGACTCATCGCCGTGATCCGACGATCTGCGCCGCTTGTCCGCGAAATCGGCGGCGCGGCGTTTCGGAAGGACCGCCAGAAGCAGGAGGCCGCAGTTGCCGCAGGCGGATGTGCCCGGTTCGGCTTCTGCGTGGCATTCAGGGCAACGCATGCACTTTCCGGAAGTGCAAACGGGTCGCCACTTGTCGGAACTATGGGGGTGCTGAATCGACTATTTGCCGAAACGCCGCTCGATGTTGAAGCCGAGGTGCAGATCGCCGCGATTGAGGGGGGAGCCCTGGTAGGTCGACGTCAGATATTGATCGACGTGCGTCGCCGGACTGTCGGTCACCAGAACTTCGAAGTAGTGACCGCCGATCGCGCGCTTGAGGCCGACGGCCCAGCCGAAGTCAGCGTGCGTGTTGCCGGGCAGATCGCGATTCTTCGGAATGATCTCGCCGACGACGCTCAGCGCGGGGCGGAAGAGAAACGCCGCGCCGATCGGAACATTGAACGCATGGCGGAAGAGCGCGGTGGAGCCGGTGGCGGTGACGAAGCGTCCCGCGTCGGTTGCCATGGAAGGGATCGCGAAGACTTCGACGCGCTTGCCGAACTGCCGCGACAGGATCACCTGCGCGAAGAACGTCGAGCGGTCGGTGAGGTTCTGTTCCGTGCGCCAGTCGCCGCCGGCGCGAATCGCGGCGCTGATCGGAATCGCCGCGGCCTGCTGCACGACGACGTACTTCGCGGCGAGCTCGATGTCGTCCATCGCGTTGCTGCGCAGCATCGAGAACTGCAGATCGCGCCGCGGCGCCCACGACACGCCGAGGCCGACATCCGCATTGCTGTCGAGCCCGAAGAGATTGTGAATGCGTGAGCTGCCGTTGCCCTGATCGATCGATCCATTGAACCGGTGCGTGAAGCGCAGCTCCCACGTCCCCTCGGCGGGGATGTGCGACGTCGGCAGCGTGAGGAGATTGTCTCCGAGCGGAATGGGATTCGCGGGCGTGTAGGCATCCTGCGCCCGCAGTGAAATGGAACACGCGAGAATCAGAACAGAAGCTGCGGCCAGCGCAAGGCGGCGTTTCTCAATCATTCGGCGCTCCTCGGCGAATCCAGTCGCGGACCAGTTTGATCTGCGCATCGGAGAGATATGGCCCGCCCTGCGGCATGCGGTCGCCGCTGATGCCTGCGCCGGTGATCTTGCGATAGAGATACGAATTCGCGGGATCGCCGGGAAGGACGCGCATGAGCGACGGCATCTCGGTGCTGGGCTGATTGACGATGCTCGCGTAGGCTCTTCCCGGCGCGAGGACCTGTCCCTGCTGCTGGCCGAGCGTGTCGTGGCATCCGAGTGCGGCGCAGGTCGGTGTGAAGATCTCGTTCTGCACGCGCGTGAAGGTCGCGGTCGGATCGACCGGCTCACCGCCGCTTCCGCCCGGCTCCGTCGGAAGCTCTTTCAGCTTTCCGCACGACATCATCAGGAATGCTGCTGTGTAGAGGAGGATGATGCGACGCATCGGCGGCAGATTAGCACACGCGTTTGGCGCCTCTCTGTTTCAGATCAGTGCCGCGAGCTCGGGAGCGGCGGAACGAAGAGCCGCCGCAGCGGCGACGTCGGTCTCCATCATCACGAAGTCTTCGAATTCGAATCCGGGGGCGACGAAGCAGGCGACGAGCGCAAACTCGCCGAGCGGCTCCGCGGCCTGCCACACATCGGGAGCGACCGCATGAAATGCATGGCCATGCACGAGAAGTGAGGCGACGGTGTCGCCATCGAACGTGTAGAGACGCACGCCGGCGCCCTCGAGACTCACCCAGATCTCATCGGAGGACACGCGATGCCACTTGCTGTGGGCGCCCTGCGGAAGGAGAAAGTGAATCGCGGTCATCGCCTTGTGGCGATCGTCGATCGCGCGTGCCGACTTGAACACCTGGCGATAGAACCCGCCCTCGGGATGCGGCTGAAGCTGCAGCAGCTCGATCAGCTCTTCCGTGCGCGATCTCATCCGCGTTCCTGCATTTTCTCATGCTCTCCATCTCGGCGTCTCCGCGCGAAACCATTACACTGCCCTCGGTGAAACTCCAGGCGGGCGAGCAACTCGGTCCTTATGAAGTGATCGCGCTGATCGGCGCCGGCGGGATGGGCGAGGTCTACCGCGCGCGCGATTCCCGCATCGGCCGCGAAGTCGCGCTGAAGGTTCTGCCGCCGTGCGCGAGCGCCGATCTCACGCGCCGCTTCGAGCAGGAAGCGCGGGCCGCCGGCATGCTCAACCATCCGAACATCCTCACCGTCTTCGATGTCGGTACGCAGGATGGGGCGCCGTTCATCGTGGCCGAGCTTCTCGAAGGCCGCAGTCTCCGCGAGGTTCTCAGCGAACGGCTGCCGCTGCGCAGGACCATCGACATCGCGATGCAGATCGCGCGCGGATTGGCGGCGGCGCACGACAAGGGCATCGTGCATCGCGACCTCAAGCCGGAAAACATCTTCATGCTGCACGACGGCCGGGTGAAGCTGCTCGATTTCGGGCTGGTGAAGGTGATCGGCAGCAGCTTCAACACCAGCTCCGACACGCAGCGATTGGTGACGGAGGCCGGCACGGTCCTCGGCACCGCGGGCTACATGTCACCGGAGCAGGTGCGCGGCGAAGTTGCCGATCATCGTTCGGATATTTTTTCGTTCGGCGCCGTCCTCTTCGAGATGCTGACCGGGACGCAGCCGTTCCGGCGCGACACCGCGGCCGAGTCGATGCATGCGATTCTCCATTTCGATGCGGCATTGCCGCCGGACATCTCTCCGGCCATCGCGCGGATCACGCATCGCATGCTGGAGAAAAGTCCCGCCGATCGTTTCCAGTCGGTGAAGGACCTCGGCTTCGCGCTGGAGGCGGTGGAGGGGAGCGACGCATCCGTGGTGATGACGCCGCGCAAGCGGGCGATGAAGAGCGCGGCGAAGGCGATGCCGGTGCGCTACGAGCGGATGACGTTCCGCCGCGGCTTCGTGATGAGCGCGCGCTTTCTCGATGCCAATTCCGTGATCTACGGCGCGGCGTGGGAAGACCGCCCGCTCGAGATCTTCACCTCCTCTCGGCAATCGCCGGAATCGCTGCCGCTCGGAATCAACGGCGACGTCCTCGCCGTCTCATCGCACGCCGAGCTCGCCGTATCGCTCGGGCGGAGATATCTCGGCGGCTTCGCCTCATCGGGAACGATCGCGCGGATGGCGCTGGGCGGCGCGCCTCGCGTCCTTTGCGAGCACGCGCAGGATGCCGACTGGTCGCCCGACGGCAAGAGCCTGCTGATCGTGCGGCAGGTGGGCGGGATGCATCGCATCGAGTGGCCGATCGGCACGGTCCTCTACGAGACGCCGACATGGCTGAGCCATGCGCGGATCTCGCCGCGCGGCGATCACATCGCGTTCCTCGAACATCCGGTGTGGGGTGACGATGCCGGCAGCGCGGCGGTGATCGACCGGAGCGGCAAGGTCGTGATGCGATCGCCGGAACGGTGGAACACGACGGGCGGCCTGGTCTGGCATCCGAAGGGCGATGAGATCTGGGTGGCGGGGGCGAAGCATGGCGCGGATCGCGACATCTACGCGCTGACCGTCAGCGGGAAAGAACGCTCGGTTCTCGCATTCCCGGGACGCGTTTGCGTTCACGACATAGATGCGAAGGGCTCGCTCCTGATCTCTTCCGACTCCGGGCGCCGCGAGATCGTCGCCGGCAGGCGCGGCGAGCCGGGGCGCAATCTCTCCTGGTTCGACTGGTCGTGGCTCGCGGGCCTCACCGTCGACGGGTGCAGCGTCTTGTTAGAGGAGCAGGGGGCGGCGACGCGCGGCGTCAATGCGATCTACATGCGCGATCTCGACGGCTCGCCCGCCGTGCGGCTGGCCGAAGGGAGGGCGCGCGGAATGCCTCTGAGTCCCGACGGAAAGTGGATCCTCGCGCTCAGCGAAGAGGAGAACTGCCTGCAGTTGCTGCCCGTCGGCATCGGTGAGCCGAGGGCGGTGGCGTGCCCCGGGATGCAGACGTTGCTCTGGTGGCAGTTCTTTCCCGACGGCCAGCGCGCGCTCGTTCTGGCGAATCGCGTGGACCAGCCGAAGCGGATGTACGAGATCTGGCTCGATGGCTCGCACGCGCCGCGCGAGATCTCTCCGGCGGCGACCGAGTGGCCGGTGCGTCTGTCGAGCGATGGGAAGACCGTCGCCGGCGTCGGCACGGATCGCGTGATCCGGCTGTTCCCCGTCGATGGCGGTGAGCCGCGCGTCATGCCGGGCTGCACGGAAGAAGATGTGCCGATCCAGTTCACGCCCGATGATCGCGCGCTGTATGTGTACCGGAGAGGAAGGACCGGTGTCCCGGTCGATCGCATCGATGTGACGACCGGCCAGCGGACGAACTGCCTCGAGCTTCATCCTCCCGATCCCGCCGGTGTGCTCGACGTGATGCCGGTGCAGATCACGCCCGACGGAGAGATCTACGCGTACAGCTACCGCCGGCTGCTGTCGGATCTCTATATCGTGAGCGGGCTCGTTTAGCAGGTAACACGGCCTCAACGGCTCCACGTCAGCAGCCACTGGCAGTCAGCGCCGCCGCGCATCATGCAGACGTCGTGGACGATCTGCGCGCCGTGTGCGCCGGACATCTCTCCTGCTCCCTCGAACCATCCCGCGAGCCGCGCACAGTGCGCGGGCTCAGAAGGGAAGTTCGCAAGACGGATCCTCGCGGCGGCGCTCTGCTGCTGATGGACCGTCATGCGGCCATGACTATGCACGCTGGCCCAGAGCGACGGAGCCTTGCGCAGCATCGCGGCGGGTGTGGCCACGAGAAAGAAGAAGCGATAGACGCCGACGGCGTCCGTGATCTCCGCGCGTCCTGCGCGGCGGCCGAACGGCTCGAGCTCTTCTCCCATGGCGCGCGCTGCTTCCGCGGTCAGGCGATTGAGGACGAATTCCGGGACGCGCTCGCGCGGAAATGTCGCGAGCTCCTCGATCAACTCGCGATCGCTCGCCGGCAGCGCACTCAACGCATCCTGATACTGAGCGGGGGTGAGCTCGTTCTGCACGAACCGGACGAGGCTTCGCAGGATCGTGCCACGCGTCGTGGGGACGATCTCGGCCATACATTCATTCTACGTCCGCAACTATGATCGCGAAGCAATGCGCAGAGACCGATTCGACTTCGCCGCCATCGCGCTGATCGCGCTCGCAGTGCTCCGCATCGTCTCGACGTACAACATCTTCTCGGCGACGTATGACGAATCCACGCACGTCTCCGCCGGCCTCGAAGTCCTCGGGCAGCATCACTACACGCTGCAGTACGAGAACCCGCCGTTGCCGCGCGTGATCTTCGCGATCGCGCCCTATCTGGCCGGCGTCCGGTACGAAGCGTCGACGCCGAAATGGCTCCAGGTGATGGAGGTCTTCTACGCGAACGGCCGTTACAAGACCAATCTGTTCCTCTCGCGCATGGGCAACCTGCTGTTCTTCCTGATTGCGGCAGCGGCCACGTGGTGGTGGGGGAGGCGCGAGCTCGGATCCGCGGGAGGTTGTCTCGTCGCATTGCTGTTCACGATGCAGCCGGTCGTCATCGGCTACTCCGGACTCGCCACGCACGAAGCTCCGGCGATGGCGGGGCTCGCGGTTTCGATCCTCGCGTTTCTGCGATGGATCGAGCAGCCGTCGGCGGGACGTGCCGCCATGGTTGGCGCCGCGTGGGCGTTTGCGATCCTCTGCAAGATGTCGGCGCTCGGATATGTGCCGGTTGCATGTGCGGCGATCTATGCCGTGCGCCTCGTGCGCGATGCCGAAGTGAGAAGGCGGTGGCGCGAGCTGGTGAGACTCGGCGTGATCGCGCCAACGGTCTGCGCGTTGATGATCTGGGCCGGCTACGCCTTCACCGTCGGCCGCATGGGCGCCGGCCGGTATCCCGATGCTCTGCTTCCCGCGCCCGCGTTCTTCCTCGGTATCCTGCGTCTGATCCAGCTCAATGGCGGATCGTGGACGAGCTATCTGTTCGGCGAAACGAGCAACGAAGGCTGGTGGTACTACTTTCCTGTTGCCGTCGCGCTGAAGACGACGATCGTGTCGCTGCTGCTCGGGCTCGGTGCGCTGTTCGTGCGGCGTGTGCGCGTCGCGCAGGAGTCGCTCGCCGCGGCTGTGGCGATTCTGGCCACGGCGATGCCGAGCCATCTCGACATCGGCATCCGCTTCGTGCTGCCGATGTTCGTGCCGCTGACGATCGCCGCCGCGACGTCGGCGTGGATGTTGTTGGAGAGCGGCCGCACCGGCGCGCGCGTGGCGGCGATCGCGCTGCTCGTCTGGCATTGCGGCGCGTCGATCGCTGCGCATCCCGACGAGTTTCCCTACTTCAACGAAATCGCGGCGCGCGATCCGTCGCGCTATCTGATCGACAGCAATCTTGACTGGGGACAGGACGCGCTTCGCCTGCGCCGCGTCGTCCGCGAGCAGCACATCGATCGCATCGGACTCGACATCCTTGGCGTGCACGATTTCAACAAGATGGGATTTCCGCCGAATTACAAGGTGACGCGCGATGTGCCGGCCACAGGATGGGTCGCGGTGAGCGAGACCACCCTGCGGATCTTTCACGGCTACGAGTGGCTCGCCGGCAAGCCGTTCCAAAGAGTCGGCAAGTCAATCCGCCTCTACCATCTGCAATAGAACAGTGGAGCGCGGACGTCCCCGTCCGGCGACACTACCACCCGTAGCTGCGCCCCGCCTCCGGCCGCTCGTATCCGAGCAGCGCGTCGCGGTACTTCGTGAACTCGCTGGTCTTCAGGAAGTACTCGGGCAGCACGCCCTTCAGATACTCGAGGTACTTCTCGCCGGAGATCGGCTTGCTGTCTTCCGTCAGCATCGTTCCGAAGACGTCGTAGGGCATGAAGACGACTTCTTCCGCGCCGCGCTTCCGATAGAACTTCATGTCCGGCACGAAGAGCAGATCCTCGGAGTGCACACCCTGCACGCGCTCACCGGTGTCCTGCACCTCGCGTACAACCGTGCGCGCGTCCGGCGCGCTGATGCCCGGCACCTTCGTCTGCACGATGGCGACGTTCACGAGCTCGATGACTTCACGCACTTCGTTGTAGTACTCCGACTGGGCGGTGCCGTTGTTGCGGTCCTTGAAGCCGAACGCCACGGCCGTCTCGCCGCCGCGCTCGTTGCCGAACATCTCGAGTCCGCGCGGGATCCAGGCGTTGAGCGTTCTCTGGATGTCGTTGATCGAATAGCGTCCGCTGCCACTCGTCGCCGCGACCGCGAGCTCGCGCACGAAACCGCGCCCCGAGCCGATGTGGAAGCCTTCCTCGGAGAGCATCGGCCCCATCGAGCGCGCCATCGGCGCGTAAGAGAAGACCTTCTGCATCTCGAGCTGGTACTTGCCGACGAGATCGATCACCGTCGCGAAGACGACGTTGTCGAGGAAATTCGAGAAGGGAATGTTGAACGCATCGAGGACGTGATTGCCGAGCTCCATCGAAAGCAGCTCGTCCATCGTCTCTTCCGCGATGTCGGGGTGTCCCGGCTTCTTCCACGAGTGGTCGTGCGAGAGGACCCAGAACATTTGATACGCGTGGCGCAGCTCCTCGGCCATGATGCGGAGGACTGCCATCTTCATCTGATCATTCGGCGCTTCCTCGAGCGTGAGGCGATGCTGTTGAATCGAGCCGAGCTCGGTGGAGGCCTGCGCACGGATGATGTCGCGCGCCGAATAGAACATGTTGCCGACCATCTCGCTTGCTTTTTCGAAGCGCGGCTGACCGGCCATGCGGCCGAAGACGATGTTGTTGTTGCTCAGCTTGCCGATCTTCGCGTAGAGCTGAAACGGCGTCTGGTTCGCGTAGAACTTCGTCCAGTTCTCCTCGAGAAAGGTGAGCTCGGGAAAGTTCTTCTTCTGCCATGCGACCAGTGCGTCGTGGTACCTGGAATCGATCGTCTCGGTATCGTAAGCGGCCACTTCAGTCTCCTTCGGATGGTTGCGTAGCTACCGGCGAAACAGTCGCAGGTCCTGCGGCATTCTTGGACTGGCGGGAGTGCGGCTTCGCGCGGAACGCGGCGCATTGTATGCGTTCGGCCGGTGAGGGGGAAAGATGCAACCAGGAGCGGATTCGGCGGGCCATCGCTCACGCGATCCCGGCGAGACGCCGCTGCTCCTGACTGGTCAGGTATCCATAGATTGCGAATCCGGCGATGAGTGCCAGCGCCACGATCGAGGAGTGTCCGTACCACTTGGTGAAGTCGAACGTCAGCGCTTCGGCCTCGAGAAACACGCCGTAGAAGCAGCACACCGTGGCCAGCAGCCCGTAGCGAAGCATCACGATGAGCGGAACGATGAAAACGATGACTGCCACGCCCGCTCCCATCGGCACGAAGATCAGGATCAGCAACGTCGTGATGATGCCGACGACAATCGAAAGCCGCTTCACCGCGAAGCCGAACAGGAGAAGCAGGAAAAGGTCGGCAAGCGCGAGCGTCACCGAGAGGAACTGATCGTAGAAGACCTCACCCGCCATGCGTGAAAGACTCTCGTGATGGAGGATCGCAGTGGGCCGCGCCTCGGGCAGGCCGAGGTGCAACATGAGCGTTGTGAGCGCGGAGAGCAGCAGGCGCGCTGCGGACGCGATTGCGAAGCCGATCAGAACATCGCGGCCGACTCGCGGATCGCGGAGCCGCCCGGACAGTAAACGCTTCCATCCGATGAGCACACGCGGCCAACGCCGGCGTACATGTGGCTCGAGCGCGACGTACGCGAGCCAGGTCTCGACCGCCGCGAAGAACGCGTAGGCGATCCCCATCTGCCATTGCTGTGTTGAGCTGGTCAGAATCCACTGCAACGTCCAGGTGATGAAAACGAAGCATGCCAGCCGCCAGGCCGAGCGCGTGTCACCGCGGCCGCGGTTCATGTTGACGCGAGCCATCATCACTCCGGCGATCGTGAGGAGGAGCCACACGCCGACAAAGAGGACGACGACCATGACGGCCGATTCGTTTTGCGGAGCTGTGTCCCATGGAGCGCGAACTTCGAAGAAGACGGGAGCGTTTCTCAATGAGCCGGCTACGACGTCGAGGCCATCCCTCGGCCGTATCCATGCGCGAACGTCATCGGCTGCGACCGGCGGCAACGCACTCGCATCCGTTTTCTGGAATTCGCGAATATCGAGTCGTGCCTCGCGGAAGAACTGGTTCCAATCCAGCGGAGTCTGATGCTGCGCGGGGTTCAGCGAGGGCGCCCGGAATGTGCGAAGGTTTCCGCTTCCGTCGAGACGAATGGCGATCGTTCCCGAGCTGGCCGGAGGATCGTCGAATGTGACGCTCGCACTCGCCAGTGGCTCGATGTCCTTTCCGCGGCGGTACCAGAAGCGAATGGCCGTCGACGGATCCGCGTACACCGGCTTCCATCGGGCCGCAGTTGAATCCCTTTTCTCGAGATAGGCGAGGAAGTTCTCGTTCTGCTCGTATCTCCATCGCGAGTCCTGTTCCCGCTCGCGCGGCAACCACGCGAGTGAGATCTGTTCCGCGCGGTGGCGAAGAATCTCGGGCGGAGCGATCCGATCGAGGATGCCCAGCTTCGGAGAACGGCTTCCCAACAAGGTCGTTGTTGCGGTCGCGAGGACGATGGTTGCAAGGAGAAGTGTGGCGCGCGTCCTCGTGAGCGGCTCGCTGTTGCCGGCGGCGGCGACGACTTCCGGCGACGGAGTCTCGCCGGCTTCGATCGCTGCGCTGAGCGCATCGCCACCGGGCAGCATCTCCTGAATCGCGCGCGCGGATGGAGGCCGGCGCTGAGGCTCGGCTTCGAGACACTGATCGACGATGCGCGCGAGCCGGGCGTCGATGTCCGGCGCAACGGCCGCCAGAGGTTCCGGTTTCGCGCCGGCACGATGAAGATTCACGAGCTCTGTGAGCGACAGCGCAGCGAACACACGCCGTGCCGTCGCCAACTCATAGAGAATGAGTCCGAGTGCGAAGAGATCCGATCGCGGGGTTGCTTTCTCGCCACGCAGAAGCTCGGGCGCCATGTACCCCGGCGTTCCGATGACGAGACCGCCTTGCCGCTCTTCGGTCGAAGCGGCGAGTCCGAAGTCGGTGATCTTCACGTTGCCGCGGCTGTCGAGCATGACGTTCGCCGGCTTGAGATCGCGATGAATGATTCCCTGATCATGGGCGGCTGCAAGTCCGGCGACGAGCTCACGTGCAATCGACAACAGGCGTGCCGTGGGCAGCGCGCCAACCCGCCTCTGAAGCGACGCGAGGTCCTCGCCTTCGACGAACTCCATGACGATGCATGGATGGTTGTCGAGGTCGGTGATGTCGTAGAGCCGGCAGACGTTGGGATGTGCGATCTGCCGGCCCAGCCGCACTTCGGTGACAAGCCGAGTAACGATGCGTGCATCGTGAGCAACGTCGGGAGAAAGAAACTTCAGTGCGACGCGTTGGCCGAGGCGAAGGTCTTCCGCCTGGTAGAGGACTCCCATGCCGCCGCGGGCGATCGGTGCCACGATCCGATAGCGATGCTCGAGGATGCGGCCCGGCTGCAGACGAAGCTCGTCAATCGTTTCGATACGCACTGCATCGCCCAACGGCGTCGTCGGCAAGTCCTCGCTACGATGCATTCATGGCGATTATCCGCTTCTGTCGAGCGGCCGGGTCCGGTTGGACCCCGCGAGACCATCTATAATTGATGTTCGCCGACCGGCGTGGAAGAAGCGGAGGGTAACGGTCGTTGCGCTTGAAACACGGCGAATGCAGACTCTGACGCTCCTTCACTCCGATTCGTTCCCGATCGGCCGGTACGCTGATGCACTCGCGTCGGCGTCGATCGCATCGCTGCCGATCGCCGGCAACATCGATCAGCACAGCTCGCCGGCGCTCCGCGTCGTCGTCCTCGACCGGTCGAATGGCGGCGATGGCGCGATCGTGCCGATGGACGGCCGCACCGCGCTCGTCGGCGTCGGCCTCGCCGAGCAGCCACCATGGCTGACCGACGAGAGCATCTACCTCGATCTCCCGAACGATCCCGCGCCCGACGTGCTGCTGCGCGGCGTGAAGCGCGCCTTTCAGTTCCTCTATCAGAAGGTTCGCGCCGACCAGCTCGAGAAGCAGCTCAGCGAGCGCACGCGCGAGCTCGAAGAAGTGAGCGACATCGGCGCGGCGCTCTCCACCGTGCGCGATCATCAGGTCCTGCTCACGATGATTCTGCAGAAGGCGCGGGAGCTGTCGCGCGCCGACGCCGGATCGCTCTACCTGCTCGATGACATGGGCGGCGGCAAGGTGCTGCGCTGGAAGCTCGCGCAGAACGATTCGCTGGAAGTGGACTTCGAAGAGCGCATTCTGCCGATCACCAAGAAGAGCCTCGCCGGCTACGTCGCGCTGACAGGAGAGATCCTCGTCATCGACGACGCCTACAACCTGCCGGCCGATGCCGAGTATCAGATCAACCGCTCGTTCGACGAAGAGAACGAGTACCTCACCAAGTCGATCCTCGTCTTCCCGATGATCAGCCACGTCGGTGAGCTGATGGGCGTGCTGCAGCTGATCAATCGCAAGCGGGTCGGCGCGCCGAAGAAGCTGACCGCGGCGTCGGTGCCCAGCGAAGTCATCTCCTTCGATCAGGAGATCGTCGACGTGATGCGCTCGCTGGCCGGACAGGCGGCGGTCGCAGTCGAGAACAACCTCCTGTACGAATCGATCGAGCGGCTGTTCGAGGGATTCGTGACCGCGGCAGTCACCGCGATCGAACAACGCGATCCGACGACGTCCGGTCATTCGTTCCGCGTGGCGGACCTCACGGTCGAACTGGCGAAGGTGATCGACAGGATCGATCACGGCCAGTACCGAGACAATCACTTCAGCACGGATCAGATTCGCGAGATCCGGTACGCGTCGCTGTTGCACGACTTCGGCAAGGTCGGCGTGCGCGAGCAGGTGCTGGTCAAGGAGAAGAAGCTCTATCCGAATCAGCTCGACTCCATCCGCTCGCGCTTCGAGTTCGTGATCAAGGCGGTCGAGGCGGAGGGGATGCGGCGGAAGCTCGACTTCCTGCTGAAAAATGATCGTGCCGCGTACGATGTCTTTGCGGCGCAGGTCGAGCGCGAGACGCAGGAGAGGATCGCGCAACTGCAGCACGATTTCGCGTTCATCACGCAGTCGAACGAGCCGACCGTGCTGCCGGAAGGGGAGTTCCAGTATCTGCAGTCGCTCGCCGAGCGCGACTTCCTCGACATCCGCGGCGAGAGCCGCCGCCTGCTGACCAGCGAGGAAGTGCGCATCCTCTCGATCCGCAAAGGCAATCTCGACGCAGGAGAGCGGACGGAGATCGAGAGTCACGTCACGCACACCTACAACTTCCTGCAGAAGATTCCCTGGACGAAGGATCTCGCCTCGGTTGCCGACATCGCGTACAAGCATCACGAGAAGCTCAACGGGCGCGGCTATCCCCGCAAGTTGAGCGCGCCGGATATCCCCATCCAGTCGCGAATGATGACCGTCTCCGATATCTATGACGCGCTGACCGCGAACGATCGTCCGTACAAACGCGCGATCTCGACGGAGCGCGCGCTCGACATCCTGCAGATGGAGATGAAGGACGGCCTGCTCGATCAGAATCTCGTCCACACCTTCATCGAGGCGAGAGTGTACGAGCGCGCCGGCGTCCTTCGCGCGTAAGAGAATCTCTACTCGCGGAACGGATCGACGACGCGCACGCGGCCATACAGCCGGCCATGTTGAAAGTCCTCTGAGAGGATCTCCGTGAGGCCGCTGGTCTCGGCATAGGCCCACATCTGCGCGTCGAACCACGAAAGCTGATATGCCGCTGTCGCGCGCAATGCGGCGTGAATGACTTCTTCCGTCGGAAAGATGATGTCGAACTGCACCAGCAGTTCTTCGACTTCGCGAGTCGCCGTGGCCGGATCGAGGAGAGGGCGTGCGCCGCGAATGGGACGCGTCACGGCCGAATAGAATTCGACGAGCGACTGGTAGGCGATTCGGATGGAGTCGCGGGCAATCCCCTGGCGCAACAACTCGGTGGCCACGCGTTGTTTGTGCCGGTCGCGCCCGTCGTACCGGTAGACGAGGACGCTGGTGTCAACGAGTGCGGCCACGATCGTAGAGATCCTCGCGGGTCCAGCCGCGGCTTTCCCCGGTCCCGCGCTGCGTCCTGTTGCGCGCCGATTGCCTGCGCGTGGCGGCATCGAACAGCTCGAGGCGCTCCTCGGCCGACAGGCGGGCTCGCGCGGCGGCAGGCGTCACCCGAAGCTCGGTCCCTGCGATACGCCAGTCCACTTCGTCCCCGGGGGCGATGCCCAGCCGGTCCGCGAGGGCTTTCGGGAGGCTGACCTGATACTTACTCGTCACCTTACCCATCGCCTTACTCTAGCAAGGCTGGATGCCTTGTCAAGATTCGGCGAGGATCTTCCTGCAGGTTTCGCGGCGAGCGGCGTGACGCTCTTCGAGCATGGCGCGGCCTGCCTCCGGCATCCAATCCGGCACCCAGGAATCGGCGAGGGCATCGCGCACGACGTCCATCAACGACTGACCTTCGCGCCGCGCACGCGTGAATCGCTCGGCGAGTCCGCGGACTCCGGCGCCATCGATCAGAATCGCCGCGGCGAGTGCGCGCTCGGCATCGGTCCGCGGATCGTCGAGCCTCCGGATCGCGCCCATCGCCGCCCGCAATTCCTCCTCGGCGATGCCGGTCGCGAGCGCCATTCTGGAGAGATTGCCGATCTTCTCGAGCCACTTGCCGAGGCCGTGCAGGAGGAGCAGGAGCTCGAACGCGCGATCGCCGCCGGGGTGGAGATGGCATGCAATCGACGCGATGCGATCGATCTCGCCGAGGCGCGAGACCCCATCGAGATCCTGGTAGAGCGGCGCGACGAACGCGCGCAAGACATCCATGGCTCCGTATGATCCCCGATTGCGTTTGCGAAGCAAGGACGACGAGGCCCGCGGCTGGCAGCACCGATGAGCGGCGCAGTACACTGGAGTCACTCTGAAAGCGAAGTTCCTTCGATCGACAGACGGCGTTTCCATCGTCGCCGTAGCGGTGCTTTACGTCGCCTTTGCGAAGCTCGGGCTGGCACTCGGGATTCGCGCACATCAGGTGACGGCCGTCTGGCCGCCGACCGGATTCGCGATCGCCGCGCTCCTGCTGCTCGGGAAGCGCAATGCCGCCGGAGTCTTTCTCGGGGCGCTCGTAGCGAATGCAACGTCGGGTGAGCCGTTCTGGACGGCTGCCGGCATCGCAGCAGGCAACACGCTGGAGGCGCTTTTCGCGGCCTCGCTCCTGCAGCACCTCGAGTTCGATTCGCGCATCGCTCGCGTTCGCGACGTGCTGCTGCTGGTCGGCGCGGCGATCGTCAGCCCGATCATCAGCGCGACGATCGGCGTCGCTTCGCTGATCGCGGGCGCGGTCCAGCCGGCGGCTGCGGCGCCCGCACTCTGGGCGCTCTGGTGGACGGGCGACGCACTCGGCGCCGTGATCGTCGCGCCGCTGCTCCTCGTCTGGAACAGCAGCACACCGGCGAGGCGCCGCCGCATGGCCGATGCGGAGGGTGTGATCGGCACGGCTCTGATCATGGTGCTCTCCGCGACGGTCTTTCTTGGATGGCTGCATGTGCCGACGACGGAGTACGTCGTCTTTCCATGCGTCATCTGGGCGGCGCTTCGATTCGGCCCGCGCGGTTCCGCGCTGATCGCAGTCATCACCAATGCCATCGCCGTTTTTGGGACGCATCTCGGCCGTGGCCCGTTCGCAGGAACGGGTCCCGAAGCGGGCCTGGTGGCGCTCCAGCTTTTCACCTCCGTGGTCGCGGCAACCGGGCTGGTCCTCGGCGCTGTGTCGGAACAAAACCGCGAGGCGCAGGAGCGCAAGGACGAATTCCTGGCGATGCTCGGACACGAGCTGCGCAACCCGCTCGCGCCGATCGTCAATGCCGCCGAGCTGCTGGATGGGAGAAATCCCGCGGTTGAGACCATCCGCCGCCAGGCCGCGCATCTTGCACGGCTGGTCGGCGATCTGCTGGACGTCTCACGCATTACACGCGGCGTGATTCACGTCGAGCGCCGCCGCGTGCTTCTGGAAGATGTGGTCGCTCCGGCCATCGAGACCTGGCGCCACCTCGCCGCACAGAAGGAGGTGCAGCTCTCGGTTAGTCTGACCGCGGAGCGGGTATGGCTCGATGCCGATGCGGCGCGATTCACCCAGGTCGTCGCCAATCTCCTCCACAACGCGATCAAGTTCACGCCGCCCGGCGGCGAAGTCCGGATTACCGCCGCAATCAGCCACGGCGTTCTGCTGCTGGAAGTCTCGGATACGGGGGAGGGCATCGCTCCCGACCTGCAGGCGCACGTGTTCGAGCTGTTCGTGCAGGGGCCTCCGCCGATCGACCGTCCGCGCGGCGGGCTCGGGCTGGGACTGACTCTGGTGCAGCGCCTGGTTGAGCTGCACGGCGGAACCGTGAGCGTGACGAGCGAAGGAGCGGGGAAGGGCACGACGTTCACAGTGCGCGTTCCGATCGCTGCTGCGGCGGCGGTGAGCACGAGCAGCGCGAAGGAGCTTCGCCCGGCCATCCCCACGGCCGCGAAACGCGTGCTGGTCGTGGAAGATCACTCCGACGCGCGGACGATGCTGACTCTCCTCATCGAGCGTGAAGGACATCTCGTGCGTGCCGCGGCCGACGGACACGAAGCGCTCCTCGTCGCGAAGGAATTCCGGCCCGAGGTGGTGCTGCTGGATGTTGGACTGCCGGGAATCGACGGCTACGCCGTCGCCCGCGAGCTGCGGGCGCGTCCCGAGACGGCCCGGGCGTCGGTGATCGCTCTAACCGGCTACGGCACCCTCGAGGATCCGTCACTCTTCGATCAGCACCTGGTGAAACCAGTCGAGCCCGAAGTCCTGCTGCCGCTGCTGTCGGCGGGGGAGCGTTGAGATCCGAGTGGTGAAGGACTCATCGAATTGCGATTCCCCACGGCCCGTCGCCGGTCCTGATCGTCGCGACGACGCGCAGGGCGGTGGTATCGATGACCGACACGTCGTTCGACAGTCCGTTCGCGACGTACAGCCGCTTCCCATCTCCTGAAAGCCCCAGGCCCCACGGCCGCTGGCCCACAGGAATCGTCGCGGTAACGCGATTCGTCTTCGTGTCGATGACCGCCACGCTGTTGCCACGGCCCGTGGCGGCATAGAGCTGCCGCTCGTCTTTCGACAGCGCGACACCGACGGGATGATCGCGCGGCCCCAGCCTGATCTTCGCCTGCACGCTCCCGTTCATCACGTCGATGACGTTGATCGTTCCCGCGACTTCCGCGCTCGCGTAGGCGCGCGCTCCATTGCGCGTGAAGGTGACTGCGCGCGGCCTCGCGTCGACGAAGAAATTCGCTTCGACCCGCTTCTTCGCCAGATCGATTTTCGTGATGGTGCTGCTCGTCTCGCCCGTCACCAGCGCGGTCGTTCCATGGACCGCGACTCCTTCCGGCTCTGTTCCCGTGACGACGGAGACACTCTTCCCGCTCGCCGTGTCGATGATCGTCGCAGTTCCGGCATCTTCGTTCGACACAATGGCCATTCGGCCATCGCCTGTCACCGCAATCCCTTCGGGATCGGTACCGCAGTCGAAGCGCCTGATCTCCTTCAGCGTCTCGGCATCGAACACGCGCACCGAGTCGCGGTCCTTCGTAATCGTGTTCTTCATGTGCGATGAGGCGACAAGGAGCTTCTTGTGATCGGGGCTCAGCACGATGCCGCGCGGCCGAGCGCCCGCATGAAAGGTCGCGACGACGCGATCGTTCTCGATCACGGAGACCGTCCCTGCGCGCTCGTTCGTCACGAAGACCCGCTCGCCGGCCAGGCAGCAGACGGCAGACAGCAGGCAGGAGGCGGCGTAGGCGAAGCGCTTCATCGCAGGGTGTAGAGGAATGCCGCGATGTCCTGCGCGTCTTTTGGCGTGACGTTCAGATTCGGCATCGCATTGTTGGGATCGAGTGCCTGCGGATTCTCAATCCACCGCTCGAGATTCTGCGGCGTGTTCGGAATCTTCCCGGCGATCATGCTCCGGCCGCCCATGCCGGACAACGGCGGACCGACCATGCCCTTCGGTCCCCTGACGCCCGGAATGTCGTGACAGGCCGTACACGCGTATTGCGCGACGAGCTGTCTTCCGCGCTCGCTGTTGCCGCCGCCGGTCGTTGTCCTGTCTTCCCGGTGACAGGCAACAGACAAGAGACAACAGGCCAGAGGAAACCACAAAAGGCGGACTCTCTGTTGCGTGACGGTCATTTCCGCTCCGTCAATGCCGCGCTCTTCGTGAACGCGACCCGCCGTTCCGCCTCGGCAAGCCATGCCGCAAACAGCGCGAGGCCGAGAATGACGAGGATGATTCCTGCGGGGACCCACATGATCAGCCCCGCGAGCTGCTGGTCTTCGAGTGGATCGAGGCCCCACGCGCGCGTAATGGGTCCATAGATCGGATACACAAGCGACGGAGCAAAAGTCAGCAGTGCGCCGAGTACGCCGCTGTGAATTCCTGTGATGAAGACGTACGCCACGCCGGCGCCATAAGTCATACGGCCGAAGCGCCCGTGGATCAGCGCCGTCCAGAAGAGCGCCGCGGTCACAATGAACGAGGTGTGCTGCAGCGCATGGATGAATTCATGATGCAGGGTTGCCTGATACAGCGCTGGCAGATGCCACACCCACAATGCGAGGCCGTGCAGCACCGTTGCGGGCAACGGCGCGGTCATCGCAGTCCATGCCGCATGCACTGCCGGCCGCTGCGTCCATTGTGCGGCGGGCCGTCGCCACGACTGCGGCAGCAGCCAGAGCATTGCAATGAGAGGCCGTCCCAGCACGAGGAGCGGCGCGGCGACCAGCATCAGCAGCTCGTGCTGCACCATGTGCGCGGAAAAGAGGACTCCGCCGAGAGCATCGACCGGGGAGACGAGTGCAATGACGAGTGCGAGCCAGCCGGCGGCGAAGGCGACGGCTTCCAGTCTTCCGACGCCGCGCCCGGTCTTCGCCGTCATCCAGAGCCGTGCGAGCCCGCCAAAATAGAGAATCGCGGTCAGTGCAAGCAGCACGACGACGGCCGGCTCCCAGGACCACCAGTGCAGTACTTCGTCAGGCTCGAGGTGATGCGAGCCGGCGTGCGCGAGCAGAAAGAGGGAAGTCAGTCGCATGGTGACAGAAAGAGATCGGGAATCGTTCCGGCGGCGATCGTCAATGCGAAGATGAGGCCGAGTGCAAGCGCGCCTGTCGCCATGAAACGGATTCGCGCCGCCGAATCGTTCTTATAGCGCCAACCGATGAATGCACCCGACAGAGCCAGCACGAACAGCGGAGCCGCGCACGCGGTGAGAGTCCACCGAGCGCCGCTCGCACACGCCCAGTGCACGAGGGCATAGCGAAGCTGCAGCGCGGCGGCCCAGGCGATCGGCGGCGCCAGATTGCCGTACCAGAGCGCAACAGAGCTGGAACGGATGTCGATGTCCCTGGTGGCTTCTGCCATCGTCATCCCTTTCGCACGTAGTACGGCGCGACGTAGATCAGCAGATAGAAGGGAATCCACGTCACGGCGACGAAGTACCAGTAGACAGCGGTGCAGCGAATGTCGAGAAGCTGCTTTTTCGCGACAGGCCGCAGACTCTCATAGGCCAACAGCACGAGTACCTCGCCCGTCGCAGTGAGAACGTGTAGCGTATGCATGCCGATCGATGTCCATACGACCGAGCCGTACGCATGATCGCTCCACTTGAATCCGAGCTCCGCGATGTTCTTCCAGCGAATGATGAGAAACGCGATTGCGATGAGACTGCAGAGCACGTGGCCGATGCGGATGGCGACGACGTCGTCCTTCATCGCGCCGCGATCCGCAAATGCATACATGAGCACACCGCTGATGAGCAGCAGTCCGAGTCCTATGGACGGCCAGAGGAGCGGAGGAAGCTGTGCGCTCTGTGGCGGCCAGTCGAGATTGGCGGTCTTCAGATAGAGCCAGGTGCCGAACAGCATCGCGAACATGGCGCCTTCGATGGCCAGCATGCCGATGTTGCCCCACCAGAGGAGCGCGCGGCTGTCCGCGGCCGACGTCGGAAGCCCGGATACATCCAGGACGCGCGTGCTCATGGAGTCGCCTCCTCGCGCTCGCGCAGCATGTCCACTTCGACCTGTTCCCGCGCCGGCCAGAACCAGAAGATCAGCACAATGCCGCTCAGGCAGAGTCCGATCGTGAACCACCACGCAAAAAAGATCGCGCCCCACAATGCGATCGTCGCCGCAATTGCGAGATAGAAGGGGCCGAGGGAGTGTCCGGGAATCTCTTCGCGGTGATCGACTTCGGCGTCGAGCGTTTTCGTGATGAGGACTTCGCGATGGCCGGTTGCCATTCCGACGACGACCGGCGGGTCCGGCTCCGCATCCCAGATCGGATTCGGACCGGCGACGACGGGCAGGTGGAGAAAGTTGTACGACGGTGGCGGCGACGACGTTGCCCACTCGAGCGAATCGGCGTTCCACGGATTGCTTCCCGCGAGCGCACCGCGGCGGCGGCTGATCGCGAAGTTGGCCAGCATGCAGACGACCGACAGAACGATGAAGACTGCGCCACCCGACGCCACCTGATTGAGCGTCGTCCAGCCCATGTGCGGCCCGTACGTATAGATCCGTCGCGGCATGCCATTGAGCCCAAGGATGTGCATCGGGAAGAAGGTGAGGTTGAATCCGATCAGTAGGAGCCAGAACGCCCACTGCCCCATGCGCTCCGAGTACATGCGGCCTGTCCATTTGGGGAACCAGTAGTGAAATGCTCCGAAGAGCGGAAACAGAGCGCCGCCGATCAATACATAGTGCAGATGTGCGACCACGAAGAACGTGTCGTGCAATTGAAAGTCGAGCGGTACCGACGCGACCATCACACCGGACAGGCCGCCGATGATGAATACGGCGAAGAATCCGATCACATACAGGACGGGCGTGCGGATCACCAGCCTGCCGAGCGAGATCGAGGCGATCCAGCAGAAGATCTGCACGCCCGTGGGGATGGTGATCATCATGCTCGCCGCCGTAAAGAAACTCTGGCCGAGCTGCGGCAATCCGGTCGCGAACATGTGATGGACCCACAGGCCGAACGCCATGAATCCCGTAAAGACAAGCGACGAGACCATCACCGGATAACCGAAGGGCTTTCTTCCAGTGAAGGTCGTGATGATTGCCGAAATGAATCCCAGGGCCGGAATGAAGATGATGTAGACCTCGGGATGTCCGAAGAACCAGAACAGATGCTGATAGAGGAGCGCATCGCCTCCTTCGGACTGATTGAAGAATTGGGTGGCGACGAGCCGGTCCAGCGCCAGAAAGCCGGTGTCGAGCATGACGGCCGGCATTGCGAAGAGAATCATGAACGACGTGACGATCATGGCCCAGACGAACAGCGGGATGCGATTGAGCGACATTCCGGGCGCGCGCTGCTTGAACGCCGTAACCGAAATCTCCACCGCGACGACCAGCGCCGACACTTCCGTAAAAGTGATCATGTTGGCCCAGGTGTCGACGCGCTTGCCGGGCGCGAACATAGGGCCCGACAACGGCACATAGGCGAACCATCCGGCGTCGGCGCCTGCGCCGAGGGCGAACATGGTGTAGATGAAAATCCCGCCGAACAGATACATGTAGTAGCCGAATGCGTTCAGGCGCGGGAACGCGACATTGCGGGTCCCAACCATGAGCGGCACCAGGTAGATGCCCATCCCTTCCATGACAGGCACCGCGAAGAGAAACATCATGGTGGTGCCATGCATGGTGAAGATCTGGTTGTAGGCGTCGGGGCCGAGGATAGTATTGTCGGGACGTGAAAGCTGGAGGCGGATCAGGGCCGCTTCGATTCCGGCCAGCGCGAAGAAGCACATCGCCGTGACGATGTAGCGCATGCCGATTTCCTTGTGACCGGTTTCGCTCAGCCATCCGATGATCCCCCTGCCCGGGGACCATGTGGCGTCGAGCTCCCGTTCATCGATGGCGTAATCGGTCATTGAAGGCTCTCGAGATACGCGACGAGGTCATTGAGCTGCTGCGGTGTCATCTCATTGGCCGGCATGTTCGAGCCCGGCTTGAGCGCCTGTGGATTGACGACCCATCCGCTGAGACTTCCCTTGTTGTTGATGAGCGTTCCGGCGGCCAGCGTGGAACGGCTGGCGATGTGCGTCAGGTCCGGACCGGCGGTGGCATAGGCATCGATTCCCGTGATTGCGTGACAATTGACGCAGGGGAGCGACAGGAACGCCTGACGCCCGCGCCTCTGTGCGTCCGTGACCGGCTCAGGTGCAGCGGTGCGTTGGTGCTCCAGCCATCGATCGTAGGCGTCCTGGGACTCCGCGATCACGGTGAGCGCCATGTTCGCATGCTGCAGTCCGCAGAACTCCGCGCACTGGCCGCGATAGACGCCGGGGCGATCCGCCTCGATCCAGAACTTGTTGACGCGGCCGGGAATGAGGTCGCGCTTTCCGTGCAGGTTCGGGATCCAGAGACTGTGGATGACGTCGCGCGTCGCCAGCCGTAGCTCGACCGGCTTTCCGACCGGTATGTGAATCTCATTGGCGGTCCTGATCGACTTGTCGGGCTCGGAGTTCGGATAAGTGACTTCCCACCACCACTGATGCCCGGTGACGTCGATCTCGAGATGCGCCGTTCCGAGCCGCCCGAGCGTGCCCACTGTACGTCCCGTGGCGACGCTGGCGACGAGAAGCGCGAGGACGGTCACGAACGTCATGCCGGCGCCGATCGCCACCGCGATCGTTGCGCGGCGCTCACTCGGAGCATCAGCGAGCGGTTCTGTTCTTCTGTGCGAACGGCGGACGGCGATGAGCACCGCCGCCAGAGTGATTCCATAGACCACGATCGACACGCAGAGGAAGATGTTCCAGAGATGATGAAGCTCGCTCGCCTGCACTCCGGCGGGATGCATCGCCGACTGGAACCCGTTCACTTCTTCTCCTCGGCCCTTCTGGCCTGCATCTCGTCGGAGCGGGGAGAGACCGTCGCCGCCGGCTCGAGGCCGGACAGTGAGCGGACATAAGAGACGAGCTGCCACACCTGTTCGGCCGGTATATGACCGCCGAAGGAAGGCATCCCGTTCGGCCGTCCCTCTGTAATGGTGAGGTAGATCTGCGCCGGCGAGCTGCCGTAGATCCACTTGTCGTCCATCAGTGGAGGTCCAATACCGCCGCCGCCGTGGGCATGACAGCCGGAGCAGTTGTACTGCTCGAAGAGCTGCTGGCCTTTGCTGATCGCGTAAGCGTTTCCCTCATAAGGATTGTTCAAGGCGGCCGGCGCACCCATTGTGGGTCCGGGCTGCAAGGTGGAGACGCGCACAGGGAGCGGGCGTGATGCCGATGAGATCGGCGGATTGAGCTCGCGGATTTCCCGGCGGCAGCCGAACAGAGGCAGCAGGCAGCAGGCGACAGATAGCAGGACCTGTTGTCTAGACACGAGGCACTCCGTAGTCATCGAGGATTTTTTCGATGTCCGGCCGGCGTCGAGCGATCTCCTCGTCCAGCTTCTCTTTCAATGCGGTGTCGCCGCGGCGAACGCCCATGGAGATGTCGAAGACGAAGGGGAGGAAGGGGAGATCGATCTGCGGCGATACGGGAACGAGATCGAGCGCGACCCGCTGTGATTTCGCCGACCATGCGGCCTGGGGTCCCCACACGACCGCGACATCGACGTCGCCGCGTGCCACCGCATCGACGATGTTGTTGTGCGGGTCGTAGACGGGATACCCGATGACGTTGTCGATGATCCCGCGCTTTGCGAGTGCATGCGCCGGCGGAGCATTGACGTGATCGTTGCCGATGATCTGCACGCCGATCCTGAAGTGATGCAGGCGGGGATCGTCCAATGACCGGAGCTCCATGTGGCGGTCGCGGCGCGTGACGAAAACGTAGCTCGACCTGTAATAGGGCTGCGTCGTCGCCGCGAGCTCGTAATTGGAAGGAACGCCGATGATCACGTCGCACTCGTTCTGCTTGAGGGTCATCCGCGCAAAGCCGCGGCGCTGCGGAAACCACGTGTATTGAACGGGGCGGTTCCAATCCTTCGCGATCAGTTCCGCAATGCGGTTCTCGAACCCCTGCTGCTGCATGTTCGAGAAGGGCATGTTGTTCGGATCCGCACAGACGCGAAGAGGAGGACGCTGAACGACGGGGACAGACTGCCGCGCACACGCAACAAGAAGGATTGCCGCCAGTGTGGAGCCTGCTGCCAGTCTCATGGCAATGCGAACGTGTAGAGCTCGCCCCCCTTGGTCGTGTACTTCGCCAGGTCGCTCATGGCATTGACGAATCCCGTCGCAGCGGTGCCGTCGCGCGGATCGAGATCGCCGGAGACGATGGCGCCCGGCCAGCCGCCGACGCCGGAGAGAATCGAGACGTACTGCCGGCCGTCAGGACCGCGGTATGTGATCGGCTGTCCGATGATTCCGGAGCCTGTCTTGAACTGCCATAAGAGCTCGCCGGTCTTCGCATGCACGGCCTTGAACCAGCCGTCCATCGTTCCATAGAAGACGACATTGCCCGCGGTGACTAGCGCACCGCTCCAGACGGGAAACAATTCGCGAATCGACCAGATCTTCTTCGCCGCGATCGGATCCCAGGCATCGAACACGCCGCGATAGCCGCCGGGCCCCGCATACATCTTCACGTTGGCGCCGACATAAGGAGTGCCGGCGATGTAATTCGCCTGAACCCCTTCGGTGTCCTGACAGAGATTCGCGTGCGGGATGTAGAGCAATCCTGTCTGCGGCGAATATGCGGACGGCTCCCAGTCCTTCATTCCGGGCGAGGGAGGACAGATCTCGCGCGTCACGCGGCCGAAGCCGGGCGCCTTCTCCGCAACGGGAATCAACCGCCCGGTCTTGAGATCGACACCCTTCGACGTCGTGATGTAGCCATAGGGCGTTGCCGAGAGAACTTCGCCCGTCGTGCGATCGAGCACGTAGACATAGCCATTGCGCTCGGGACGGACGAGCACTTTTCGCTGCCGGCCCTGGATCGGCAGATCGAGCAGGATCTGCTCATTGATGCCGTCATGGTCATAGAGATCGTGCGGCGACCATTGATAGAACCAGATCGCCTCACCTGTATCGGGTTTGCGCGCGAAGATGCCGCAGGTCCACTTGTTGTCGCCGGGACGTTGTTCAGGATTCCATGCGCCGGGATTGGCCGTCCCGTAATAGATGAGATCGAGCTCGGGGTCATAAGAGATCCAGCCCCAGACCGTGCCGCCGCCGATCTTCCATTGATCGGGCGGCCAGGTCTTGACGCCGAGGTCGGCGCCGCGATCCTGTGCATAGAAAGGCTTGAAATTCGGTCCGATGAGGACGTCCTTGTCGGGTCCTGTCGAATACGCGCGCCAGACGATCTTGCCGGATTCTGTATCCAGTGCGGTGAGCCAACCGCGTACGCCGAACTCGCCGCCGCTGTTGCCGACGAGGACCTTGTTCCTGACGACGAGGGGAGCCATGGTGAGCGACTCGCCGCGGCTGATGTCAGCGAGCTGCGTTTCCCACACCTGGCCGCCGGTTGCCGCATCGACGGCGACGGTCCGCCCATCGAGGACATTGAAGAAGATCTTCCCGTTCGCATACGCGGCGCCGCGAGTCACCCAGTCGCAGCAGGCGACGCCCTTTGCCGCGCTCTGCATGTTCTTCGGCTCGAAGTCCCACTTGAGCGGCGCGCCCGGCTTCGTCAGATCGAGAGCGTAGAGATGATTGGGGAAGGGCGACACGACATACATCGTGTTGTTCACGACGAGCGGCGCGGCTTCTTCGCCTCTGACGCTGCCCATCGAGAACGTCCAGGCGACGCGCAGGTTCTTCGCATTCGCGGCATTGATCTGATCGAGGCCGCTGTAGCGCGTCGACGCGTAGTTCTTTGCCGGCATGATCCACTGGCCGTCGTCCTGCTGGATGGAGGTCAGATCGGTCCGGACGTCAGGCGCGGTGTGGAAGCGCTCGAGAAATGGGAAGGAACTGCGCCGCACCGGCTCGGCCTTGCGGCAGTTGAAGAGGATGAGGAGCGCGGCGAGACATGCACTGAGACGACGCACGAGACCGCCGGTGTGCATGAGGCGAGCCAGTCCGTTGGAGGACGTAAGTAGCGATTTTTGAGGGACTGGCGCAGTTATTGCTCCGCCCGCCAGCGTGATTCGTGTCTTAGTGGCCGATGACGAGCCGGCGATCCGCGCTCTCGTTGCGCGCATCGTGCAGCGGGCGGGATTCCATGCGGATGTCGCAAGGGACGGTGCCGAGGCGATTGCAAAGCTCGACGAGAACCCGTATCAGGTCGTGATTCTCGATCTGATGATGCCGAACGTCGACGGCTACGGCGTCATCGATCACGTGCGCGACATGGCGGGAGAACATCCCGCGATCATCCTCGTCAGTGCGGCGGACACGGCCGCGTTGCGCAAGGTCGACGGCTCGATCGTCCATTCCGTGATCCGCAAGCCGTTCGATATCGACGTGCTGTCCGACCTGATCATGGCCGCGGCGGAGTCGCGAAGCGCGGAGGCCAAGGGGAACTTACTGAAGTTTCAGCGCGAGTGATGATGGATGGGACGTATGGGACGGATGGGACGGATAGGACGGATGGGACTCGTTCTCCCCATCCGTCCTATCCGTCTCATCCGTCCCATAACTCCCATCCATCAAAATCTTCTGCTCACTCCCATTGCCACGAACCGATCCGGCACATCCCCATGCGCGCCGAATCCTGCTGAGAAGTCGAGCTGCAGGTCTTTGCCGATGATCCACGCCGTTCCCGCGTCCAGCAGCAGGGAGGACGGATTCGTCGTTGCTCCGCCGTCGACGAACACGTTGATCGCCGGCGAGATGTTGTATTGAAGCGTTGCCGCGAGCAGGCCGGAGTTTTGATCGCCGTGCTCCACGCCGATGTTGCCTTCGATCGACCACTTCTCCGACAGATCGCGGTCGGCTGCGAGACGCAGATCGGCGGTCGTCTTCGATGACTTGAACGTGCCGCTGCCGGAGTGTGGAAAGACCCGCGCGATCAGCCCCAGCGACGGACGATCGAGGAAGTGAATCTTCAGGCCGGCGGAAACCGGCGAGAGGCCGCTGTCGCCCGCGGAGCGGGTGAAGCCGCCGGTCTCGATGCGCGCCTCGATCGCTTTCGTGATTCCGTAGCGAATGAGCAGTGGAGTCGTGGTCGACGACGGGCCGTTGCCCGTATCCCGCTCCAGTCCGAGCTCCACCTGCAACTTGCCGGCATCGACCGTCGTGCTGCCGTCGGCGATGCCGGGGCGATCGGCATTGATGAGATCGTCGGCGAAGCAGGGGATGGTTAGACATAATGCCAGCAGCGTGGCCTGTAATTTGCTCTTCATGTTCATTCGACGCATACCGACAGCAACTCCGGAGGCAGCGATTGCAATACACGATTGAATCGCGAGAGCTGACGAGTGACCGCAGACATGAGTTGCACCCTACCACGATTGAAGCACGGGACCCTGGCGAGGCGATCCACCGCTTCGTCAAGATGAGCGATTCCGAACTGGTCAGTTTTTCCGCGCCTCGTCGTGGCCAGGAGTCGATCGGCACCGTCAGGAAAGACGAATCGGTGTTCCTGGTTCGCGTCTATCAGAGCTGAGGGCCCATCCGCGTGTCTCGGGTCGATCCTCCCGGCCGCCATTTCAGTGCGCTCGTCGTCGACGACGATCCGGCGCTGCAGGGCCTCTTTCACACCCTGCTCGCGCGCCGCGGATACGCGGTCGACTCCGCGCCGAACGGGCGCGCGGCGTTCGAATATCTGCGGCGCGGATCGTACTCCGTCATCCTGCTCGACCTCATGATGCCGGACGTCAACGGTTTCGAATTGCTCGAGCGTCTGGAGCGCGAGAGCCCGGCGCTGCTCGGGCGGGTGGTCGTGATGACCGGTGCGTCGCAGTCGATCGTCGACCGCGTCGATACGTCGCGGCTCTCCGGCCTGGTCCGCAAGCCGTTCGATCTCGACGAGTTGTGGAGCAAGTTGCCGTAGACTACGCGCCGCATGAGTGCGGTCTACGCTCTGTCGGCATTTCTGATGACCCTGGCCGGCGGCGCGTTCGCGCTTCGGTATCGCCGGTACCTCCTGTTCATCATGGCGTTCTCCGCCGGTCTGCTGATCGGCGTCGCGTTCCTCGATCTGATCCCGGAAGTCGTCGAGCTCGCGCATCGCGAGGCGATCGACATCCGCGCGCTGATGATCACCCTCATCGCGGGATTCGCGGGCATCTTCCTGCTGGAGAAGGCGACGATCATCCACAGTGAGAAGGCGCACGATGAGCCGGGGCACCAGCACAATGTCGGACTCGTCGGCGCCTTAGGGCTTTCGTTTCACAGTTTTCTAGACGGCCTGGCCATCGGCGTCGGCTTCAAGGCCTCGCCGCAGATCGGGCTGATCGTGCTCCTCGCCGTCGTCGCGCACGATTTCGCCGACGGCTTGAACACCGTCACCTTCATGCTGGCGTCCGACAACAATCTCCCGCGCACCGCCACACTCCTAGGAATCGACGCGCTGGCGCCGGTTGCCGGCGCACTGCTGTCCAACGTAGTGAACATCACGCCCCGGATGGTGGCCTTCCAGCTCGCCTTCTTTGCCGGCTTCCTTCTCTACCTCGGCGCCAGCGATCTGCTGCAGCGAGTGCATCAACGGCCAAAGCTGACCCTGATGATGTTCACTCTCGCCGGCTTGGTGACCGCAGGCGGAATCGTAGCCATATTGGAATGATGGAAGGATAAGACGGATAGCTACCCATCCGTCCCATCGGTCCCATCCGTCCCATACGTCCCATCCGTCCCATCATCAATTCACACTGACCGTATTGTCGTCCGGATTCCGATCGATCAGTTTCAGCTGAGGATCGATCCCTGCCTTGACCGGCTTCTTATCGACGGTGAAGGTGAACGTCATTCGCGGCGCGTTGATCAGCTTCTTCTCGACGATGAGGATGTTGTCATTGTCCTTCTTCCTCTTCGATTCGCCGAGCACGCCGACTTCAATGGTGTCGTTGATGGGGATCTCGTGCTCCCGGCCCCGATCATCGGAGCGCAGCTTCTTCGATTCGACGGTCACGGTGACGTCCCACTTGCCGTCCGGCCGCTGCTTCGCGGTCGCTTCCTTCGCCTTGTTGTCATAGAGCGTGATCGTGTCGAAGAGATCGGTGATCACCGTCTGCTTGTCGGCGGGAGCGTGCGCGCGGAACTTCGCGATGAGATCGCGCGTCGTCGGATACGGCGGGCCGGCGAACGCATGTTCCCTGATGAAGTCGCGCAGCGCGGCATTCACGTTCTCTTCGCCGATTGCCTCGCGCAGCTCGTACATGACCAGGGATCCCTTGCGGTAGTGGATGTAGTTCTGATTCTCGACGAGGCCGAGGGGCATTTCGGCGACGAGCTCGCCGCCGCGTCCGGCGAGATAACGGTCCAGCTCGAACTTGAGGAAGCGGCGCATCTTGTCGCGCCCGTACTCCTTCTCCATCACCATCAGCGCCGAGTACTGCGCCAGAGTCTCGGTGATCATCGTCGCGCCCTGCACCTGCGCGCCGCAGACCTGGTGCGCCCACCACTGGTGCCCAACTTCATGTGCACCGACGTAGAAGACGTAGTCGATGTCGTCCTTGTCGCGCAGATCGGCGATGAATCCGATCGACTCCGACCAGGGAATCGTGTTCGGGAACGACTGTGCGAAGCGCTGATAGTTGGGGAACTCGATGATCCGCACCTGCTTGTGCTGGTACGGCGAGAAGTTCGTCGTGAAGTAGTCGAGCGACTTCTGCACCGAATAGATCATGCGATCGACGTCGAAGGGATGCTTCGCGTCGTAGTAGATCTCGATCGGCACATCCTTCCACATCCCGCGCTTGACGCTGTAACGCGCGGAGAGATAGGACCAGAAGGCCCAGATCGGCGATGTCGTCTTGTAATGGAAGTAGCGGCGGCCGTTCTGCGTCCACTCCTTCTGCAGGTATCCCGGTGCGAGCGCAATCTGATCGGCGGAAGTGCTGACCGTCGTGTCGAGATTGATCCAATCCGATTCGTGGCCGAGCTGCGAGTTCATCTGCGCCGCTTTGTCGTCGATCTTCGCCATGCGGACCACGGGCGGCAGCCCGTACTTCTTCCGCTTCGCCGGGTCCTGAATCTCATTGAGGGCGGCATAGGAGAGGTGAGGGAACGCCCCGAAATTGTTCACGAACGTGCCATTCTCGACGATCGTGTTGTCGCGGAACTCGTTCTGGAATCCCCGATTGTGGATCTCGACGGCATAAGAGACTTCGAGCGACGCACCGGGCTGCATCGGCTGCCTGAGCCGATAGATCGAGTAGCCGTGATCCGGATCGTGTTGAACGCGCGTTGCACCCGGAACCGTACAAGTGAACCGCGACACCTCGGGATTCATGCTGATGTGAATGTCGGAGATCGGCGCGCCGGTCTTGTTGACCAGCGTGTACTTGCCGCGCACGTCAACCCAGCGCTTCTCGGGATAGATGTCGACGTCGGCCTGCGCATCGGTGATGCGCGGCTGCGGGATCGTTTCGTACTTCTTATAGAGCTTCTCCGTCTCCGCCTGCTGCTTCTCCAGCTTGTCGGCTGTCACGTACGTATTGAGGACGTTCGTGTTGTAGAAGATGTAGCAGCCGGTTGAGGCGAAGCCGGCGAGCAGCAGCACGGTGCAGGCGATCGCCGGCCGGCCGAAGCGCTGCATCGCGATGCGGCGGCGGATCGGGAACGAAGACTCCGAGCCGCGGACCCACAGAAGATGCACGGCGACCAGCAGCACGCCGGCGAAGAGCGTCCAGTACAGCATGAACCAGAGGTGCTGGGCGAGGTAGTGCCCGAATCCGTTCATGTCGGAATAGCGGATGTCGGGGAGGTTCATCACGTTGTACAGGCGATGCTCGAAGTGCAGCGCGCCGAGCGCCGAGGAGCTGATGATGTAGAGCAGCGCGAACAGATAGCCGACGTTCTTGTTGTTCGTCAGTACGTGCGCGAAGAACGTCAGGACGGCGAACAGCACGACGTCGATGCCGGTCACGAAGAAGATGCTCTTCGCGTAAACGCCGAGCTCGAGGTTGTAGTAGCCCTTTCCGAGCTGCACGCAGATCGTGGTGAGCACGGCCATGGCCAGCGTCGCGTAGAGCATCAGCAGCAGCGCCGTGAGCTTGCCGAGCCACATCGACCACGTCGGAGCCGGCATGGCGTCATAGACATCGTTCAGTTTCACGCTGCGCTCGCGCCAGACGATCTCACCCGCATAGAACGTGGCGATGATGATCGCGAAGACGACGAAGCCGCCGTTGATCGCCTCGACCATGACGTGAGTCACGGGATAGACGGACGTGTCGAAGAGGGACGAGCCGGCGATCGCATTGCCGAGCGCATTGAGGATTCCGAGCAGAAGAATGATCAGGAAGGGGAGGCTGCGAAGGATCGCTCCTGTTTCGACCGCGATCGTGCTGGTGAACTGCTTCCAGCTCGTCGCCGGGTCGAACCGCTGCTGCACGCGCGGCAGTTGGAGATTCACCCGCTCGAGCGGAGCCTCGTCCGCCGCGGCGCGTTTCCTGCCGCCGCCCGTTCCGGCGATCTGCATCCGGAACTTCCAGTACGTGATCGCCAGCACCGCGAAAGCCACGCCGATCCACAGCAGGCGGTTATAGAGAAACGCACCATCGAGACTGAGAATGCGCGTGTTCTTGTCGAAGACCGTCCAGTAGCGCGTGTTCAGTGAAAACGGCGCCATTCCGAACGGATCCGTGAGGCTCTTCAGCACGAGGTTCTCGAGATTCTTCGCGATCAGAACGCGCGAAGTGATGTAGCCGACATAGAACGCGGCGACGCTGACATACGTCCACATCAGGCTGCGCGTCAGAGCCGCGATCCCGAAGAAGATCGCGGCGAACAGCAGCAGGTTCGGAAGCACGAGCGCGAAATACGAGAAGAGGTACGGCTTCAGAAGGAAGGGCCCGATGCGGTCCTTGTCGACCCACCACATCTTCGACCCCACCATGATCGCCAGCACGACGCTGAGGTAGACCAGCGAGGACGCGACATAAGCGGCGGAGAACCGGCCGGTGAGGTACTGCCACTTCTTCACCGGCGAGGAGAAGAAGAGGGAATCGGTGTTCAGCTCGAAGTCGCGATGAATGGCGCTCGCGACATACGCCGTCGACGTCAGCACGCCGAACGTCGACATGATCAGCAGAAACTGCATGATCACGAACGGTGCATTCTTGTTGACGTTTCCCAGCGCGCCGCCGATCTGAACGCCGTCCGACGTCACCGCGCCGAACGTCATGAAGAAGAACAGCGTGAAGAGAATGTAGAAGAGTGGACTGCGGAAGTGATATCGCAGCTCGAATTTGAAGATGTTCCAGGTCACGCCGCCTTCTCCTCGGCAACCTTGCCGTTGAGCGTCGAGAAGTAGACGTCTTCCAGCGAGGTCGGGACTTCGCCGAACGACGAGTCGGGCTGCACATCGCTGTAGACGTGAATCACGGTCCGTCCGCCGATGAGCCGCGTGGAGATGACCTGATACGCGCTCTGATAGTGCTCGAGCTCGTGCTTGTCGATCGTGCGGCGCCAGATCTTGCCGTGCAGATCCTGAATGCGCTGCAGCGGATCGCCGGTCATCAGCACCTGGCCGTTGGCGATGATCGCCATCCGCGAACAGAGATCGCTGACGTCTTCCACGATATGCGTGGAGAGGATCACGACGACGTTCTCGCCGATCTCCGCGAGGAGGTTGTGGAAGCGGACGCGCTCGCCGGGATCGAGTCCCGCCGTCGGCTCGTCGACGATGATCAGTTGCGGATTGCCGAGGAGTGCCTGCGCGATGCCGAAGCGCTGGCGCATGCCGCCGGAGTACGTGCCGAGATTCTGTTTGCGCTTCTCGTAGAGGTTCGTGCGGCGGAGCAGTGCGGCGACGACTTCCTTCCGCTCCTTCGCGTTCACAATGCCTTTGAGCACCGCGAAGTGATCGAGCATCGTCTCCGCGCTGATGCGCGGGTAGACGCCGAACTCCTGCGGCAGATAGCCGAGGATGCGGCGGACTTCGTCCTTCTGGCGGAGGACGTCGAGCTGTCCAAGCGTGATCGAGCCGGAGTCGGCTTCCTGCAGCGTGGCGATCGTTCGCATCAGTGTCGACTTGCCCGCGCCGTTCGGGCCGAGCAGGCCGAACATGCCTGTGGGAATGGTCAGGGAGACATCCTGCAGTGCGCGGACGCCGTTCGCGTAGGTCTTCGACAGACCTTCGATGCGAAGTGTGTTGGACATGATTCCTCCGAGAAGTGCGAGTCGGAGGATTGTACGGGCTGATGCGGCAAAAGTTGCGTCACAGGAGCCGATACGGGCCGTCACTGCGCCGGGCGCCATTCGGGCGTATCGAACCAGGATGAAGAAAATCGTTCTCGTCCCGCTCGTCCTGCTGATGTTCGTGGCCGCTGCGCCGCCGAAGAAGGATGCCTATCCGCGCGCGTGTGTCGACTGCCACGCGAAAGAGCGGAAGCTCAGCACGCTGATGGCAAAGCCGGACGCGGCACTCGCGGCGAAGCTGCAGCCGCTCGCACCGAAGGGAGTGAAGCTGACCGGCAAGCATCCCGCCGTCGCCTTCGCGTTCAAGGACGTCCCGGCGAAATGCATGACCTGCCACAGCGCAACCTCGAAGACCGCGCCGCAGTTCCCGCTCCTGATACACACGATTCACGTGCCGGATGCCCACGCCGAATGCACGAATTGCCACAAGTTCGATGGAGGGGAGATGAGGGTGCCGAGTGGGGGTGAATGATTGGTCACGCGGGTTCGCGGGCTCGCGGGCACGCGGTGGTGGGAGTTAGCTCTAACAGAGCTTTTTCAGAATGAAGCCACCGCGAGCCCGCGAGCCCGCGTAACTGCGAGCCCAAGTGACCCAGCCACAAGAACTACTTCGCATCCGGGAACGTCACGACCTTGTGATCGATCGGCTTCAGCGTCTTGAGGTAGTCGTAGATCGAGCCGAGGTCTTCTTCGGTCATCCCGGCGAACGCGATCCAGGGCATTACTGTGTTGCGGCCGGCGGGAACGTCCGGTGCGGTCTCCGGGGTCATGTTCGCGAATGCCTTGAAGCGGCCGATGAACTCCGCCTTCGTCGCGTGGCCCATGTAGTTGTACGGCATCGGTGTCAGATTCGCGGTCACCACGCGTCCCCACGGGCCGGTCATTTCCCAGCCGCCGGCGAAGTCCTGGCCGGGGATCAGATTGTTGTGATCGTCGTGCGGCGTGTGGCATTCGTGGCAGCCGCCGATCGTCGTCAGATACTTGCCGTAGGCGACCGGGTCCTTGCGATCGGGAGCGGCAACGGGTCCGTCGAGCGGCTTCGGAATGAACTTCACGATGAAGTTCACCGGGAAGTTGAGCTTCTTCGGCGGCACACCCTTGTGAATCGGCTTGAGCGTGCGCAGGTAGGCAACGACGGCCTTCGCATCGTCATCGCTCATGTTGCGCAGATGCTCGTACGGCATCATCGGAAAGAGCGGATCGCCCCCGCGGTCCACGCCTTCGCGAATGGCGCGCAGGATCTCGCCATCCGTCCACTTGCCGAGGCCGAACTGCGCGTCCGGCGTGATGTTCTGCGCGGCGACCACACCGGGGAAGCCGAGCTTCTCATCGAAGATGTAGCCCCCTTCGCCCTCTGTGCCGGGCTTCACCGGCGTCGAGAACTTCAAGAGGTGATCGGAGTGACATCCGAGACAGTCGGAGACATGCTCGACGACATACTTGCCGCGGGCGATCCGCTCCGGAGTGGCCTCGACCTTTTCGGCGGAGGCGGGACGCGAGGCCGGTTTCTTGATCGACAGAAACGCAGCCGCTGCGATCAAGACGAGCACAACAACGCCGGCGATCTTTGCGAACGTTTTCATGGATGTCCTCGGAAGTGATGATTGTTTTCCGGGAATGGTACCTTACGCGACATGCTCGCTACCCTCTTATTCGCCGCCTCGCTGAACGCCCGCGTCCAGCAACACTACGACCGGATCGAATCGAAGCAGCTCGTCCCCATGCTCTGCGAAGTGCTCCGTTTTCCGACCTACGAGCACAACGACGAGGCCCTCGCGGAGCAGAAGCAATGGCTCATGAAGAGCGGGCAGAGCCTCGGCTTCGTCGTGCGTGATGCGGGGAAGATCACCGAGATCGAGCTCCCCGCTGCGGCGGAAAACGCGCCCGTGCTCGGGCTCATCGTGCATGGCGATGTGCAGCCGGTCGATGCCGATGCCTGGTCATTTGCGCCGTTCTCCGGCAAGGCGGACGAGAAGTACGTGTATGGACGCGGCGCCGCCGATGACAAAGGCCCGCTCGTGCAGGCGCTGCTCGCGATGAAGGCGTTGAAGGAGAGCGGCGTCGCGCGCACGCATACGATCCGCCTGCTGGTCGGCAGCCGCGAGGAGTCCGAGGCCGATGAGATGCCGGAGTATCTGAAGACACACAAGGCGCCGGACTACTCGCTGGTGCTCGACTCCGAATTTCCCGTGGTCGTCGGAGAGAAAGCGTGGAACGCGCTCTCGGTGACGACGACTCTTGCGGAGCGCGAGGGCGCCGCGAAGCCCTACATGGTCGCCGACCTCTGGGCCGGTCTTGCGCCGAGCATCGTTCCCGATCACGCGGAAGTCACGCTGCGCTGGAAAGAAGGGACGCCCGATTGGCCGCCGGTGATGAAAGCGATTCGCGCGGTCACGCTGCCCGACGGCACGCGGATCGCGATGAAGGACGATGCGGACACGCTGCGCGTGGTCGCGTACGGCCACTCCGCGCATGCAGGTGTGAACATCGAGGGCGGACGCAATGCGCTGATGGCGCTTGCGTACGCGGTCGAGCCGCTGCTGCCCAACGGCGGCGCGAAGGACCTGCTCGCATTCGCGAAGCGCGCCGGCGACGACATCTACGGCACAGGCCTCGGATTCACGAAGAGCGATCCGCTGTGGGGGCGCTACGCGGTGAATGTCGCAACGATCAAGCGCGACGCGGATGATCCGAAGAAGTACACGCTGACGATCAACATCCGCAGCACTCCGCCGCTGACCGGCGCGGAGTTGGAGAGCGTTCTGCACGGCTTCGTCGCGGAGTTCAATCAGGTGACCGGTGCGGCGCTCGTGCAGGGAGGTTGGTTCGGCGACTCGACGCTCGGATTCGATCCGCGCGCGAAGCTGATCCGGCGTCTGCTGCTCGACTATGAGCGTGCGACCGGCGCGGCGGCGAAGCCGGCGATCTCAGGCGGCGGCACGTACGCGAAGCGCGTTCCGAACGCGGTCGCGTTCGGCATGTGGTTTCCCGGCAAGCCGTATCCGGGTCACGATGTCGACGAAAAGATCGAGATCGCGGATCTGCAGAAGGGAACGCGCGTGTTGATTGTTGCACTGACGGATCTGGCCACTGGAGCTCGGATCGTGGAGCCGTTCAAACCATGAAGGACGATGTGCGGCGAGCAGAGCCCGACGACGCGCTCGACGTCGCGGAGCTCGCGGGACAACTCGGATATCCATGCGATGAGGCGACGATGCGCGCGCGCATCGAGCTTGCGCGGGAGAGCGGATTTCGCGATGTGCTCGTGGCCGAGCGCGAGGGGCGTGTCCGCGGCTGGATCGAGGTGGCGATCGTGGAACTGATCGCGAACGACCCTTTCTGCGAGATTCATGGATTGATCGTCGATCAGGAGTATCGCGGGACGTCGCTGGGCTCGCAGCTCGTCGCGGCCGCGGAGGCGTGGGCGGCGGAACGCGGACTGGACCGCGTGCGCGTGCGGAGCAATGTCGTTCGCGATCGCGCCCGCAAGTTCTACGAGCGCCTCGGCTATACCGTGACGAAAGTGGCGAACGTCTTCGACAAGTTTTTGTAGGAGCGCGGGCGTTCCGTCCGGGCGGCAAAAAGATCGAATGGAAGAAGCGAGGACTCATGGCGGCCGGGCGGGACGCCCGCTCGCTGCGGAAGAGGCGCCGGCGCTCCGTGGCTTTGTCGCGGCGGCGCGGCGGCTCGTCGTGCTGACCGGCGCGGGTTGTTCGACCGAGTCGGGGATTCCGGACTACCGCAGTCCCGGCGGCGCATGGACCCGGCACAAGCCGATCCTGTACGGCTCGTTCGTGCGCAGCGCGGAAGTGCGGCGCTTCTATTGGGCGCGCAGCTTTCGCGGCTGGCCGCGCTTCGCCGCCGCGAAGCCGAACCGGGCGCACGAGGCGATCGCGCAACTCGAAGCGCGCGGAGGCGTGCATCAGCTCATCACGCAGAACGTCGATGATCTGCATCAGGAAGCGGGCAGCCGCGCGGTCGTGCAGTTGCACGGGCGCAATCGCGTCGTCGTCTGTCTCGAGTGCCGTTCCGAATTTCCGCGCGCGGACGTTCAGGAGCGCCTCGCGCGGCTCAATGAAGCCTGGCTCGCGAATGCACCATGGCATGTGCTGCATGCAGACGAAGCGGACTTCGCGCCGGATGGCGACTCGGCGCTGCCGGTTTCGGTGATCGACGGATTTCGCGTGCCGGATTGCGAGCGCTGCGGCGGCGTGCTCAAGCCCGCGGTGGTCTTCTTCGGCGAATCGGTGCCGAAGGAGAAAGTCGAGTACTCGATGCAGCGCGTCGAGGAAGCGGATGCGCTGCTCGTGGCTGGTTCCTCGCTGACGGTGTGGTCGGGGTTCCGCTTCGTGAAGCGCGCGGCGGAGCGCGGGATTCCGATCGCGATCGTGAACATCGGTCCGACGCGCGGCGACGAGCTGGCGTCGCTCAGGATCGAGCAGAAGGTGGGCGAGATTCTCCCCGCCGCAATTCAATGATGGCGATCTCCGGCGACATGCCGAGGCGGAAGGGAAGCAGCCAGTATCCGGCGCCGGTCGTGACGTAAAGCTGCGACGGCCCTTCCGTGTAATGTCCCATGTGATATTTCAGGAAGACGCCGGCGAGACACCAATGCAGCGGGCGGAATCCGAGTTGTCCTCCGTGCGTGTGGCCCACGAGCGTCAGCGGCAGCGCGCGGCGCCTGGTTTCATCGAAGGCGCGCGGCTGATGCGCGACGACGATCGGAAAGGTATTCGCCGGCGCGAGGTGCAGCGCTGCGTTGAGATCGGGGGCGAGTGCTGGCCGCAGTTGCCGCGCCGCGTAGTCGGAGAGGCCGGCGATCCAGAGCGGGCCGAGCGGCATCCCTTCGTTGACGAGGAGATGTACGCGCGTTCCCTTCAACCGCGCGATGTACTCGAACGGTGCGCCGTAGATTTCGTGATTGCCGAGCGTGGCGATGATCGGGATCGATGACGGAACCGCGTTCGTCGATGCCTCGAACTTCTGCGTGAACCAGGGATCGTCATCGATGAGATCACCGGCGAGCAGGATAGCCGCGGGCCGTTCCGCGGACGCCGTCGCGAGGATCTTCTCCAGCCGCGAGGGACGCGTGAAGAGCCCCGTGTGCAGATCGGAGAGGAGCGCCAGCTTCGTTCCTTCGGCGCCGGCCGGGAGATTCGGAAGGCGGATCGTGACGTGCTCGACGCGCAACGGGACGAGCGCCTGATAGAAGCCGGCGATGCCGCCGATCAGGATGAACCAGAGGAACGCGCGCGACGCGCGTGCCGGCGGCAGCCGCAGCAGGACGATGAGAAGGGTGACGATCGAGTAGAGGATGGCGAACGAGGTCCAGGCGAACCAGGGCGGCCCGAAGATCGCGCGGATCCAGCGCGTGGCGTCGTTGCGAACTTCGAGGTAGGGGATGACCGGCCAGACGAGATTGCCGAGGAGCGCCAGCGAGTAGACGAGGTGCCTGCGCCGAGGATGAAGTCTCACGATTCGCCGGATGGTGAGGAGGTTGAACGGGCCGAAGAGCACCAACGCAATGGCGAGGATGATGACGGCGCGCATTCGATTACCATCATCGCATGGCGCATTTCGATATCCCGCTCGACATTCCCCACGCCGGCCGCATGGCGGATCGCATCCTGAATCTGCTGGAGCGGCACGTGGAAGAGAACGGGATCACGGCCGAAGCGGTGCTGGAGGCGGCGGAAGCGATGTCGAATCTGCTGTTCCGCTACAGCGCGAACGAGGAGAATCCGGAAGGGGCGGAAGCGGAGCAGGTGCGCGGGAAGGCGGCGGAGCTGGGCCGTCAACTAGTTGACGAGCTCGAGCGCGCCCACATCGCCGGCGACCGCCTCGGCCAGTACGTCCGCAACTATTTCGAATGCCTCGAGCTCGGCGAGGAAGGCGCGCGCATTTCCCTCCGAGCCGGCGAGAACCCGAACAGCTTGCAGCGGCCGGTGTGAGGGCGGGGCGCTTCGCGCGGCGCTTTCGCGCGGCGCTGGGCGCTAGGCGCTAGGCGCGAGGCGCGAGGCGCGAGACGCATGTTTGGGAACCATCGCGGCTGAATCGAACATCGCAAGCGAGAAGCACACGAGCTCGTTCGTGCCTGTCGCCCAGCGCCCCGCGCCCAGCGCCCCGCGCCCAGCGCCCCGCGCCCAGCGCCCCGCGCCCGGGTAACGCCGATCACAGCCAGAAACGCGCGATCGCGGTATAGAGCACCCATGTTCGAAGCTGCAGAACTTCATCGCACGGTGTCGAAAAAGGAATTCGAAGCCGCAGTGCCGGAGCTGCGAACGCAACTGCTGGCGGCGCAGCGCAGGCTGACGAAGTCGAAACGGCAGGTCATCATCATCGTTTCGGGCGTCGAGACCGCGGGAAAGAGCGACGTCGTCAACCGGCTGCACGAATGGCTCGACGCGCGCGGCCTGAGCGCTCACGCGTTCTGGCGCGACTCCGACGAAGAGCGCGAGCGCCCGCGCTACTGGAAGTTCTGGCGCAAGCTCCCGCCTCGCGGAACGATCGGGATCTTCTTCGGCTCGTGGTACACGCAGCCGATCGTCGAACGCGTCTACCGGAAGACGAGCAAGGCGGACTTCGATCGCGAGATGCAGCGCATCGTCTTCTTCGAACGGATGCTGGCGCAGGACGGTGCGATCATCGTCAAGCTCTGGCTCCATCTTCCCAAAGACGAAGAGCTCGCCCGCCTCGGCCGCAAGTCGAAGTGGGGGCCGGAAGCGAAGAAGTACGCCGCGCATTACGATCGATTCGCCTCGGTATCGGATCGCGCGATCCGCAGCACCGACACGGTCGAAGCGCCGTGGAAGATCATCGAGGCGACCGACGAGCGCTATCGCGATCTCACCGTTGCGCGCATCGTCCTCGAGGCTCTGGAAGGCGTCGACCGCCCCATTCCGCAGGCGGCCGCGACGCCTGCCTCGCAGCTGACGGGACCGACAGTCCTCGACAACGTCGATCTCACGAAGACCATCGACGATGACCATTACGATCGCAAGCTCTCCAAGCTGCAGAAGCAACTGCGCGACATCGCGTGGAAGCAGTGGGAGGAAGGGCAGTCGTCGGTGATCATGTTCGAAGGATGGGATGCGGCGGGGAAAGGGGGCGCGATCCGCAGACTCATCGCTCCGATCGACGCGCGCATCTATCGCGTGATCTCAGTCGCCGCTCCGACGGATGAGGAGCGCGCGCAGCACTATCTCTGGCGCTTCTGGCGGCAGATCCCGCGCGCCGGCTCGATGACGATCTACGATCGCTCGTGGTATGGCCGCGTGCTCGTCGAGCGGGTGGAAGGCTTCGCGACGGCCGATGAATGGTCGCGCGCCTATCGCGAGATCAACGACTTCGAGGAGCAGCTCGCGGAGCATGGCATCGCCCTCGTGAAGTTCTGGCTGCACATCGATCCCGACGAGCAGTTGCGGCGGTTCGAGGAGCGGAAGTCGATCTCGTGGAAGCAGCACAAGATCACGGAAGAGGACTGGCGCAATCGCGAGAAGTGGTCGCGTTACGCGGAGGCCGTGCACGACGTGGTGACGCGCACGAGCTCCGCGGTCGCGCCGTGGCATCTCGTTCCGGCGAACGACAAACGGTTCGCGCGGCTCGAGGTGCTGCGGACGGTTGTGGACCAGTTAAGTTGATTTTCCAGGTGTGACCCCCGAAAACCAACTTAAGCCTCGGCCATCTCCGTGGCTTTGTTCGCTTTTTTTCGGGCGACTTCGCGCTGCGAGTGATCGAGGATCTTCTTGCGGATGCGGATCGACTCGGGCGTCACTTCCACCAGCTCGTCGTCATCGATCCACTCCAGGCACTGCTCGAGCGTCATGATGCGCGGCGGCGTGAGCTGCACCGCGATGTCCGAGCTCGATGCGCGCATGTTCGTCAGGTGCTTCTTGCGGCAGACCTGCACGACCATGTCGACGTCGCGCGAGTTCTCGCCGACGATCTGACCGCCGTACACCTTCACGCCGGGCCCGAGGAAGAGGATCGAGCGCTCCTGCAGCGGCTCGATCGCATAGGCCGTCGTGTCGCCGCCTTCCTTCGAGACGAGTGCGCCGCGGTTGCGGCTCGTGATCTCGCCGCGGAACGGACCGTACTCGAGGAACGTGTGATACAGCAGTCCCGTGCCGCGCGTTTCGCTGAGGAACTCGGTGCGGATGCCGAACAGACCGCGCGTCGGAATCTTGAACTCGATGCGGACGCGGCCGGTGCCGGGGTTGACCATGTCCGTCATCTCGGCGCGGCGGATCTGCAGCTTCTCCATGATCGGACCGACGTGCGCCTCATCGATGTCGACGACGAGCGCTTCGTACGGTTCCATCGTCTTGCCGTTGATCTCCTTCAGGATGACCTGCGGCCGCGACAGCGCGAACTCGTAGCCTTCGCGGCGCATGTTCTCGGCGAGGATCGACAGATGCAGCTCGCCGCGTCCCGAGACTTCGAAGCGATCCGCCTGCTCCGTCTCGCGCACGCGCAGCGCGACGTCCTTGCGCAGCTCGCGCTCGAGGCGCTCCTTGATGTTGCGGGAAGTGACGTACTTGCCTTCGGTTCCCGCGAACGGCGAGTCGTTGACGAGCCAGAACATCGACACCGTCGGCTCATCGATCGCGATCGGCTCGAGCCGCTCCGGCGCGTCCGCCGCGGCGAAGGTCTCTCCGATCTCGACATCGGCGAAACCGGCGATGGCGACGATCTCGCCGGCCGCGGCCTCGCTGATCTCTTCGCGCTTCAGACCTTCGAACGCCGTCAGCTTCGTGACGCGTCCCTTCTTGTGCGTGCCGTCGCGCAGGATGAGGATGACGTCTTCGCCCTGGCGGATCCTGCCGCGCTGAACGCGGCCGATGCCGAGGCGGCCGACGTACTCGTTGTAGTCGATCGCCGAGACGAGCAACTGCAGCGGCGCGTCGACATATCCCGGCGGGGGAGGAATGCGCTTGAGGATCGCGTCGAACAGCGGCCGGCAATCGTCGTTCTTGTCGCCCAGTTCGGAGCGGACGATGCCCTGGCGGCCGATTGCGTAGAGGATCGGGAAGTCGAGCTGCTCGTCCGACGCGCCGAGCTCGATCATGAGGTCGAACACTTCGTTGACGACTTCCTGCGGCCGCGCGTCGCTGCGGTCGATCTTGTTGATGACGACGATCGGCAGCAGGCCGAGGCCGAGCGCTTTGCGGAGCACGAAGCGGGTTTGAGGCATCGCCCCTTCCGCCGCATCGACGAGAAGGATGACGCCGTCGACCATCGACAGCACGCGCTCGACCTCGCCTCCGAAATCGGCGTGGCCCGGCGTGTCGACGATGTTGATCTTCACTTCCTTCGGATGGACGAAGTCGGCGGGAAGATCGTGGCCCGATGAGGTGTGTGTCGCCTCGTGATGCGCGGGATGGCCGAGGGCGTCGGGCTCATCGACGAGGTAACGGATGGACGTGTTCTTGGCGAGAATCGTGATGCCGCGCTCTTTCTCGAGGTCATTCGAGTCCATGACGCGCTCGTCCACCTGCTGGTTGGCGCGGATGGCGCCGGCCTGCTTGAGGAGAGCGTCGACGAGCGTGGTCTTGCCGTGATCGACGTGGGCGATGATCGCCACGTTGCGAATATCGAAGCGAAACTGTTGCATGCGGGACGGTTAACGCGAGCGCGCCGAGGGAATTCCTGCCCTGTTTCTTCACCGCCAGGTGAGCTCGTACGTGCAGACGCCGTCGCCGCGGCAGTGGCACTTCGTCTCCGCGACACTCGCGTCGCGTCCGCCGTGGCGCATGATCGCCTCCAGCAGAAAGCCGTGGCCGCTTGCGCAGAAGATCGGGCTGTAGCAGGGATAGTCGTGGTAATGCATCCGCGCGCCGTTCTCCAGACGCTCGAGCTCGAGGTAGCCGTACCTCTGATACTGCTCGTGGAATTGCGTCAGGCGCTGCAGAAATGCGTAGAGCTCGCCGGCATCGAGTTTCTGAAAGACGCGCGAGAGGCCGAGCTCCGCGGAGGCAGCGCCGATGTAATAGAGGATGTGCGGATGCTGCTCGCTGCAGTTCTCGTAGATCGCCTTGTCGTACTCGACGATTGCGCTGAAGTCGTACCACTCCGCGGCGAGAGGATGCATCGCGATGCGCATCACACTGCTCGAGAGCTTGCTGATGACCGAGTAGAACGTCCGCTCGCCGAGCTCCTTCATCAGAAACTCGCGGCGCCCGGAGAACATCACACCCTTCACTTTGCAGATGGAGGGATCGGGGCCGGCCAGCACCTCGCATCCGATGAGCTTCAGAGGCTCACGCTTACCTACGCCCAACTGGAACAGCAGCGACATCGAATCAGAACTCTACCTTCGGCTTCGTCTGTTCGGGCCCGACGCGCCCGGCCGCGATGTCGGCTTTGAAGAAGTTCTCTCCTTTGATGGGCGCGTTCGCCATCCGCCGCAGCATGGCCAGTTGTCCGGTGTGCGCCAGCGCATCGGCGATCGGCCCCTGAAACAGGCGCTCGAGCTCGCACGCGATCTCCGCGCCGGAGGCGAGATAGTCGTCGAATTTCTTCGCGGCCGCGTAGAAACGGTCGCACTCCGCGGGCCATGACTGCGGTGTGGAGTCGTTCCACTTCCGTTCGCCGGACGCCATCGACCATCCCCAGTCGAGGAGATCGTTGATGTGCGCCAGAATTTTCACGGGCGGACGTCCGCCCGCGTCGCTCAGCGCGAATTCCGGCGGCGCATCGCGCAAGGTCTTGCTCGCGCGATACACGAGCGTGGCGAGAGTGTGGCGAAGAAAGGTGCGCGCGTCGTCAGGCATGTGCGCATTATCGCGCGAGGCGCTTCGCGCGGCGCTGGGCGCGAGGCGCTTCGCGCGGCGCTGGGCGCTAGGCGCTGGGCGTCAGGCACAGAGAAAGGTCTCAGCTGTTCGATGCAACCGGTTCACGCCCGGCGCCCCGCGCCCCGCGCCTCGCGCCGCGCCCGAAGGGCGCCTCGCGCCGCGCCCGAAGGGCGCCCTGCGCCGCGCCCGAAGGGCGCCCTGCGCCATGCACCGCGCCTAGTACCACACGCTGTGTGTATACGTGAACGTCAGCCGCTGTCCCTTCTGCGTGATCGGATAGAACTGCGCCTGTTTGAGCGCTTCCACGTTCTGATCCGCGAGCGCGGTGGAACCGGTCGTGTTCTTCGTCACCAGCACCGTCGTCACGACGCCATCCGCACCGACTTTCGCCTGCATCTCGATCTGTCCATGCGACCGGCCGCCTTCGACCTTCGCCGGCTCCCGATAGAAGTGCGGCACTTCCGAGACGCGCTCCTTCGACTGTTCGGCGGTCATCAGCTCACTGGTGAGGACCCAGCCGCTCCGGTTGTCGAACATCCGCAGCTCGGCCCACTCGCCCTTATGCGAGAGCACCGAGACCGTCTCGCCGAATCCATATTTCGAGATCACCGGCGAGTCCGTGGTCGGGAAGGAATGGATCAACATCGACGGAATGCCGACATACATGATCGCGACGGGCTGACGCGAATCGGCGGCTGCCTGCGCGACCGGTTTCGGCTTCTGCGTGCAGGAGAAAAGAAGGAAGGGGACCAACAACAACAGCAGTCTGTTTCTCATCGCTCGCTCCCAATGCAACGATGCGTTAGGGGCGAGCGCGCTACCGTGGCGACTGTCACACGCGAACGTGTCGGACTTCATCCCGGCGCGAGGCGCGCCAATAATTTCTGCAGCTCTTCCGCGCTGTACGCCGGACGGGAGCAACTGTTCCCGTTGCAGAGAAACACCGCCGCTTTCTTCAGCACCGGATACTGCACCTTCGCATTCGGCAGCGGCCCCTCGGCCGGATCGAACCACTCGACCTGCTTGTAGGCCACCGGAATGCGTCCCGCGGCGGCGAACAGCGATTGTGCATTCGCGTCCTTTTTTCCGCCGACGACGGTGATGTGCAGCGGATCGGCGCGCAGCTCGAGATCGGCGAGCAGCACACCGCCAACCGGCCAGTCCTTCGCGATCTGTTCCGACGCCAGATAGCGCATCGCATTCTTCGCCATCGCGAGATGCTCCGGCTTTCCGTCATAGTGATAGAGGAGATTCGCGAAACGTGCGACGTCGATGTTCTCGTCGCGCTGATACTTCGGCGGCATCATCTTCTGCGGCTTCGCGGTGAGGTATCCCGGATTCGCGCGGAAGGTCTGCTCGATGTACGACGCTGCCTCCTGCGCGCGCCCGAGCCAGAGCCGCTCGCCCGTCGCGGCGTACAAGGCGAGGTCGGCGCGCGCGATCGCGATCGTGTCGCCGAGGTAGGGCTCGCTCGTTTGCGAGCCATGGTTGAAGCCGCCGTCCGCGCGCCGCAGGTGCGCATACACCCACTTCAGCGCCGCGCGTGCGTCCGCCAGCGCGGTGCGATCGCCGCTCGCCATCGCCAGCGTCGCGAGAGCCTCCGCCGCCCAGCCGTTCTCGCGCGCGTACCGGTGCCGGTCGATGCGCGGAATTCCTTTCGCGCGCCGCGCGGCATCATCCAGCGCGAAGTACTCGCCCGCGTGCTCACCGGCGACGAGATCCGCATCCTGACTCGTGTAGAACGCTCCCTCCGGACTGCGGAGAAAGGTGTCGAGATAACGGCGGATCGATTGCGCGGTCGCGAGATCCTTCCTGTCTCCCCACAACGCGTACGCCTCGGCCGCAACGCGCAGGTTGCCGGCCTGCATCTGCATGATCTTTTCGAAATGCGGCTCGCTCCAGACGCCGCCGGTCGAATATTGATAGACACCGCCCCAGACCGGATCGAGGAGATGGCGCTCGCCATCCAGCGTCTGCCGCGCCATCGTCTTCGCCTCGGCATCGCCGGCGCGCGCGCGTGCGAGCGCGTACTCGACGCTGTGCGCGTCGAGGTACTTGTGGCTGAAGCCCCAGCCGCCGTTCTTCGCGTCGTACTTCTCGCGATGCGTCTGCTCGAGCGTCCTGCGCAGCGAGTCGGAGAGCGCATCGCTGTTGAACTGCGGCGCAGGCTCGGCGAAGACGGAGGGGCCGGGCGAGGGATCGTCGATGATCGCCTGCAGCATCGCGGTCATCTCCTTCGGCGGGATGTAGCCGCGGCGCTTGACGATCTCTCCGCCATCCGCGTTGAAGACGATCGTCGCCGGCCAGCCGTAGTCTTCGTAACGGTTCGCAAGATCGGGCCGCGAGTCCTGATCGACACGCACCGCGATGTAGCGCTGATTCATCAGCGCGACCACCTGCGGATCGGCGTACGTCACTTCATCCATCACATGACACCAGTGACACCACACCGCCTGCAGATCGAGCAGCACGAACTTGTGCTCCCGCTTCGCCTGCGCAAAGACGGAGTCACTCCACGGAGTCCAGGTGATGGAGAGCGCGAGAAAGAGTGAGGCAAGCATCGAGAAGGATTACGAGGGAGGCGAGGGTTTGGATGGATGGATGGGATGGGACTATGGGACCTATAGGACCTATGGGACCTATGGGCGGCTACCTATAGGTCCCATAGGTCCTATAGGTCCCATAGTCCCATCCCATCCATCAATACTCCACCCGATAGTCGTACTTGAATGCCTTCTTCTGCCCTTTCTGCACGATCGGGTAGAACTTTGCCTGCATCAGCGAGGCTATGTTGCGCTGGAGGAGGCTGGGGTCTTTGGGCTCGTCGGCGAGCACGTCGACGTGGGTGACGTCTCCGTCCGTGTTCACGTCGGCCTCGAGGTAGATGACGCCGTGCGCGGTTGGCGCGCTGACGGGAGATGGCGGCACGCGAAACTTCGGCGTTGGATTCTCTTCTTCCGTCTTCGCGCTTTGCGCCGTGGTGAGATCAGCGGTGTGCACCCAGCCGCTTCCCTCCACCGTCCGCACCTCGGACCAGTCGCCTTTGCGCGAGAGGATCGAGACGCTTTCGCCGCTCAGATACTTCGTGACGACTTTCGAGTGATCGTCAGGCTTCGCATGGACCGGCAGCTCCGAGACGCCCGCGTACTGGATCGCGATCGGATCGCGGGTGTCGGTCGTGCCGGTGACAGCGGTCTCCTGATGGCAGGCGAAGCAGCAAACAGCAGTCAGCAGGCAGCAGGCGATGAGTGCGCGCATGCCGGTACGCTATCCGAAGACGTCGCGCCGTGTGAAGAGCGCAAATGCAATCGCGACGGTTCCGATCGCCCAGACCGCGAGCAGCGTGATGCAGAACATCATCGACATCCCGTCATACGGCGGCGGCTCGCCTGTGTAGTAGTCGGCGAGCGGAAGGGCGGTGACGAAGAAGTATTTGCCTGCGGTCCAGTCGGGGCTGATGTGCGTGAGGATCGTGCCGCCGATGAGCGAGGCGAGCATCGTGCCGATCGACGCCGCGCTCGATTTGAAGATGACGGACAGCAGCAGCGCGATCGACGCGAACGCCATCATCGAGTACCACTCGAGGCCGTAGGCGATGAGGGCGTCGCGCCAGAGCGGAAGCTCGCGCACCGCGTCGAGCCTGACCGTCGCGTTGGCGAGCTGAAATCCGCTGAACGACGGCTCCGTCCAGCCGTGAGAAGGAAGCGCGACCGATGCCGCGAGAAACGCGATGATCGCGCCGCAGAGCAGCGTGAGCGTCGCGAACATCCAGAGCGTGATCAGTTTCGCGAGGAGGATTTTCCAGCGCCGCACCGGCCGGGTGAGCAGCAGTTTGTCCGTGCCTTCTGCATTCTCCGCCGACACGATGTCGCTGCCGAGGATGGAGACGAGCAGAGGAAGGAGAAGGAGGGAGCCGGCGACGTTGGGAAACGTCCGGACGAAGCGCGGGACGTTGGGCTTTTGCGGATCGATGTCGTGATCGAGATAGAACTGCCAGCGTCCGATTTCCGCGCGGATCGAGCGCGCCCACGAAGCGCTTGCGCGGCCGCGGCGCAGCATGTTCTCCGCGCGCGCGATGCGCTCCTGCAGATCGGCGCGCCAGTTGCGCTTCGCCGAGTCGCGCAGGATGCGGTACTGCGAGTAGGAGACGATGAGGAGAATGGCGGTGAGGATGCTGATCACGATGACGAAGCGGCGGCGGCGCAGCAGCTTCAGCGTCTCGTTCTGGATCAGCGCCAGCATCGCGAGCATCGTAACTCGGATGCGCAGTTGCGCGGGCTCGCAGGGCTCGGCGGGGTGGATGGGACCGCGCGCCCTCGAAACCGCGAGCCCGCGCGACCACTGTTCAATCCACCGTCTCGCCGCCGGTCGCTTCGATGAACATCTCTTCCAGCGTCTGCCGGTGCGGCGCCACGCGATAGACGTCGATCCCTGCCTCGGTCAGTGCGGCGATGAGCGGCGGTGCGGCGGACTCATCGAGCGGCAACAGCAGGCAGTCGCCTTCGATCGTCGGTTGGTGATCGGCGAGGATTCCCGCCGCGCGCGGCACATCACCGACGCGTAGCTCGAGCGAGCGTCTGCTCGAGATCAGATCGCGAACCGTGCCTGTGCGAAGAAGACGTCCGCGATGGATGATCGCGACGCGATCGCAGGTGAGCTCGATCTCGGCGAGGAGATGGCTCGAGACGAAGACGCTCATGCCTCGCGTCCTTGCGAGCTCGCGCAGGAGCTCGCGGATCTCGCGGATGCCGGCGGGATCGAGACCGTTCGCCGGCTCATCGAGAATCAGCACGCGCGGTTCGCCGAGCATCGCCTGCGCGATTCCGAGCCGCTGGCGCATGCCGAGGGAGTAGGTGCCGACGCGCTGATCGAGACGGCCGGAGAGGTTGACGAGCGAAGCGACGCGTGCGATGTCGTCATCGCCTGCGCCGAGCATCCGCGCGAAATGCGCCAGATTCTCGCGCCCGGTCATGAAGCGGTAGAGATCGGGAGTCTCGACGATGCAGCCGACGCAGCGCATCGCCTGCTCGAATTGATGCTGCACGTCGTGGCCGCAGATGAGGATGCGTCCCGCCGTCGGCCTGATGAGACCGACGAGCATCCGGATCGTCGTCGTCTTGCCTGCGCCGTTGGGTCCGAGAAACCCGAAGACTTCTCCGGCGAAGACTTCGAAGGAGACATCGTCGACGATCGTGCGGTCGCCGATCACTTTCGTGAGGTGCTGTGCGATCAGCGTCGGCGTGAGCGTGGAGAGGCTTCGCGGGTTGTACATGTTCAGGCGACAGGCAGCCTGCTATGTTAGCGGCGTGCGGCGCATTCTCTACTGGTATCTCCCGCTGCTGGCCTCGCTCGCTGCGGCGGCGGTGTTCGCGTACGGCTTCGCGGCGTGGCTGCGCGGCGATACCGGAACGGTGGTGAATCTCGCGCCGGCCGCCGTGAAGAGCAAGGCGCCGGCGGGGAAGGTGGTGCCGCTGATCGTCGGCGATTCGCTGGCGCGCGGCACCGGGGACGACAAAGGGCTCGGCATCGGCGGACGCCTGGTCGAAGAGCTCCGCCATCGCGGGATTCCCTGCGAGCGCGCGACGAACCTCGCCGTCGACGGCGCGCGGACTAACGATCTGCTGCAGCGTCTGCAGAATCACAACACGCTGGAGGTCGCGGCGCAGTCGAACGTGATCGTGGTGTCGATCGGCGGCAATGATCTCTGGGGCGGCACCGACTGGCGCAACGCGCCGCCAAGGGATCCCGATGCGGTGATGACCGGCGTGCTCGACCGTCTCGCGCAGATCGTCGCGAAGCTGCGCGAGGTCAGTCCGACGGCGCGCATCTACATCATCGGCCTCTACAACCCGTTCCTCTCCGCGCCGCAGGGCTCGATGCTGTCACCTCTCGTGACCCGCTGGAACGCGCGCCTCGCGGAGCGCTTCGCGAATGACGTGAACGTCGCCATCGTCCCCTCCGCCGATCTCTTCACATGGCACGACCGCCTCTCGCTGGATCGCTTTCACCCGAGCGGCGAAGGATATGCGCTGATCGCGCGGCGGATTGCGGACAGCTTTTGAGGATGGGAGGATGGGAGTATGGGAGTATGGGACCTATGGGACCTATGGGACCTATAGGTGGAGGCCGTTCTCCCCATAGGTCCTGTCTCCCATCCTATGTACCTACAGTGGAGAACGGCCTCCACCCATAGGTCCCATAGGTCCCATAGGTCCTATTGTCCTATCGTCCCACCCCGCGGCGCCTTGCCGGAGTCTCCGTCAACTCTGTGCGCCAGACTCCGCGGCCGTGTGTGAAGGCGTAGATCGCGGGGCCGCGCATGCCGCGGCCGGGCTGCACCCATTCGGTGATCACCTGCGGCAGCGCGTCCTCGTGCAGCCAGTGTGCGCCGCCGTCGAGCGAGGAAAAGACGCCGAGGTCCGTGCCGATGTAGAGGCGATGATCGAGCGGGCTGGCGGCGATCGCGTGTACAGGAAGATCGGGTAGATCGCCGTCGATCGCGCTCCACGTCTGCGCACCATCGAGCGACTTCCAGACGTGCGGCCCGCCGAAATTCGCGTACGTCGCGTAGATCGCGCCTCCGTCGAACATCAGCGATGCGATCCAGCCGCTGCGCGGCGATGTCCATGCCCAGTTCGCCATCAGGTCATCGTTCGCGGTCGCGCTGCGATAGACCTTTCCCGTCGTCGTGCCGGCGATCACGAAGGACGAATTCGCCGGATCGACCGCGATCGCGCTCACCGAGCCGTCCAAGGCGTTCGATGCCTGGAGCCAGAACGTGACCGTCGAAGAGCCGCGCCAGATCTTCGTGCCGCCGCACCAGACGCGATTGCTGTCCTGCGGATCGAAGACGAATGGCGTGACGAAGAGAAACTTGTCCTGAAAGCTCGGCATCATCGACGTCGTCTTGTTGCCGCTGTCCGGTGTGCGGACCAGTGCGCCGTACTGCGACTGGAAGATGAAGTGCCTGTCGTCGCGCGGATCGATGGCGACATAGCCGCCGTCGCCGCCCCAGATCATCTGCCAGCCGTTGACGCCATCCGCATAGCGGCCGAGAAGTGTGCCGTTGTCCTGCGCACCGCCGAGGAAGGTGAGGCCGTCGGAGGTGACGGCGCCGTGGTAGAACTGCGTCGCGCCGAAGTCGCGCATCAACGTGGTCCAGTGCACGGACGTGTTCCTGTCGTCGCAGGTTGCGCGTGCGCCTGTGGCGACCGCGGCGCGCGCGTCGTCGGTGCGAAACACGCCGCCGTCGTTCGTCACGTACATCCGCTGATTCGATGCGCCGTCGTAGTGCGGATCGAACACGATCGCATGGTGATCGGCGTGCGAAAATCCGGACGACGTCGAATCGGTCCACCAGTACGAAGCGACGCCCCACGACGCGCCGCCATCGTCGGACCGGAAGAGGTCGACGCCTCCCGCCCATACGCGATCCGGATCGAGCGGGTCGACAGCAATCGTGTTGCAGTGCCATCCCATCGAGCTGATCGATGCGCGCGCCGGCGTCTCGCTGCATTCCGGCAGCGTCGCCAGATAGGGATTCATGAGCAGCAGCGATCCCGGTTCGGCGCCGGTGGACGTCTGCTTCGCGACCCACGTACCCGCCTCGCCGCCCCGTTCGGAACGATAGACGGCGAGCAGCGACTGATCGCTCTCGCCGCTCGCGTTGCGCGCGGCGAGCGCATAGACGATCGACGGATTCGACGGCGCGAACGCGAGCGAAGTGCGCGACATCTCCGGGCTCGTCAGCACCTCCTCCCACTTCGCGTCGCCCTCGGCGTTCTTCGCGAGATAGACCGATGCGCGATCGAAGATGCCGCACGACGCGAGCAGATAATCGCCGCCCGTATCGCCGCGGAACGCGAGATCGAGGCAACCGCCTTTGGCCGTGGTGCCGAGGATGCGAGTCCACGACACTCCTGCGTCGGCGGAACGCCACACGCCGCTGCGCGTCGCGGCGTAGATGCGGCGCGGGTCGTGTGTGCTGATGACGAGCTTGTTGATCCAGTAGAAGTCGCTGTTGTTCTTCGTCGCGGCGAGTTGCGTCCAACTCTCGCCGCCGTCGTGGGTGACGAAGACTCCGTCGCCGCGGATCGGGACGTCGGTGCCGCGGACATCTTCGCGAAAGTAGCCCTCGCCGGTTCCGGCGAAGATCGTGCGTGAATCGCCCGGAGTCATCGCGAGCGTCGAGACGGCGAGGTTGTTCATCGCATCGCCGATCGCCTGCCACGTGATGCCGGCGTTCGAGCTCTTGAACACGCCGCCGGAGACCGCTCCGGCATACAGCGTGTTGCCGTCGTTCGGATCGACGAGCAGCGCGCGCGTTCGTCCTCCGATGTTGCCCGGACCGAGGAACTGCCAGGGCTCGCGTGCGATGGCGTCGGATGCGAAACGGCCGTGCGACCGCGCGCGAATCGCTTCCGCTGCCGCGGACCAGCGCGCGACGACATCGACGTTGCCGCGCTTCGCCGCGAAGTACTGCGCCGCGGCCTCCGGCGCGTCTTCAGCGATCCGGCTGTCGAGCGACGCACACGACGTGAGGAGGAGAGCGATGAGGATCCACCGGGGGCGCACGAGCTTGATTATCATCCTCCTCCAGACATTGAGGAGGTGACGATCATGCAACTCGCGAAAGACAGTTGTGCGTGCGGCCACACGCTCGAGCAGCACGATGGCGGCCGCGGCGCGCCCTGCAACTTCTGCGGATGTGCGGCGGGCGAAGCCCCCACGGCATTCCAGGTCGGAGTGATTCATTCGCTGCACGAGATTACGGTCGTGCTTGCGAGACTGTTGAAGGAAATTCAGGCGAAAGGGTGACGATGGCGACCACGTTCCCCTCTCCCCGCAAGCGGGGAGAGGGGTCAGGGGTGAGGGGCTGAGGTACTACTTCTTCACGAACATCGAAGCATCCACAGCCGGATTGATTTCCATCGCCTTCAATTCACCATTTCCGAACTTCTCCCCGTTGCGCGTCGTGACAAATTTCGACGGCAGCATGAGCCCGCCGAATGGCTTCCATTCTGCGTAGTCGGTCACGACGTCAGCCGGGCCCTGCGGTGTCTGCGCGCGCGACTGCTTGCGCAGGAGGCGTCCGGTCGCCGGATCGATCCACCACTTCAGCGTCGAGCCGGCGCCCGTGATCTCGATGATCTTCGCGTTGATGTCGCCGATCTTCTCGCTGCCGATCGCCGCGAACTTGTAGTCGGGCTGGTCCATGTTCATCAGCACCGGCAGCAGTTCGAGCTTCAGATCGCGCCGGATGTTCTCCTTCTGCGCGCCCGGCATGTCCTGCGTTCCCATCGGCGTGATGACGAAGGAGCCTTCCGGCGCCATCACCATCGTCATCTCGCCCATCGGCATGTGCATCGTCGAGCGCTCGCGATCGGGATAGAGCGTCGTGCTCTCGATCTCCATGGCCATCTCGCCCTGCGGCGTGTTGACCGTGAGAGACAGCACGCCGTGCGTCGACTTGACGGCGGCGACCTTCTCTTTTCCTCCGACGAATGCGCGGACCTTTTCGATCAGCGCACGTCCTTCGGCGGCGTCGCCGGCGGCCGGTTTCGCGGTTTCCTGCTTCGTGCCGCCCGGCTCGGGGATCGTGATGTCGACCGGCGTCACCTTGCCGAGCGTGGACAGCGGCTTGTCGTAATCCTTCTCGTTGCCGACGACCAGTGTCGAGAGCTCGTTCGGATGCACGTACTGCTTCGCGACGCGCTGCACGTCGGCGACCGTCACCTTCTGCACGCCCGGCACGTAACGGTCGTACCAGTCGGCGGGATAGCCATAGAACTCGAGCATGACGCGCTGGCTGAGGACCTTTGCGCGTGAATCGCGCGTGAAGATGAAGCGATTGATGAGGATGTCCTTCGCGGCCGCGAGCTCTTCTGCCGTCACCGGCGTGGTCTGCAGCGCCGTGATGACGTTCTTCGTCGCGTTGATCGCCTCGACCGTCGACGCGCTCTTCGTGCCGAGGCTGATGGAGAAGATGCCGGGATGATCCATCGACGAGCCGATGCCGCCGCCGACGCCGTAGGCGAGGCCGCGCGCGGTGCGGATCTCGTTCATCAGACGTCCGCTGAAGCCGCCGCCGAGAATCTCGTTGAAGACTTTGATCGCGTAGTAATTGGGATTGTCGCTGCGCACGCCGAGGTGGACGAGATAGACGTTGCTCTGCGTGACGTCGTCCTTCGATACCGTATAAACGCCCGGCGGCGCGGGATGAATGTCCGCCGGAGCGCTCTTCGGCGCCTGTGGACCTTTCTTCCAGGAGCCGAACGCAGCGCGCAGCTTTTTCTCCATCGCGGCGGAGTCGAAGTCGCCGGAGAAGCCGAGGATGATGTTGTTCGGGTGAACGAAGCGGTCGTGGAAGGCGAGGAGCGATTCGCGCGTGATCGCATCGACCGTGGCGTACTCGGGCTGATGCTCGTAGGAGGAATTCGCGCCGTAGACCAGCTTGTCCGCTTCGCGCTCCGCGATGTCGCTCGCGTCATCGTTGCGGCGGCTGATGCCGGTCTTCGTCTGCGTTTTCGCCAGATCGATCTTGTCCTGGCGGAACGCCGGATGCTGCAGCAGATCGATGAAGAGAGGGAAGACCGTGTCGAAGTCGCCCTTCATCACGTTCATGCTCACGGAGCTCGAGTCGTCGTCGGCCCCCGTCTCCAGGTGCGCCGCGCGCGACTCGAGAAAGTCGTCGAGCTGATCGCCGGTCTGCTTCTCGGTGCCGCCGGTGCGCCACGCGTCGCCATAGATTTCGGCGAGGCCTGCGAGGTTGGCGGGGACATCGCGCTCGCCGCCGCGAATGGTGGCCGAGCCGCGGATGATCGGCAGCTCGTGGTCTTCCATCAGGAAGATCACCATGCCGTTGGCGAGCTCGATGCGTTTCGGCGACGCCTGGGTGAACGGCTTCATCGGCGGCGTCTTGATGTCGCGATAGTCCTTCACCTGCGCGAAGAGCGACGTCGCGGCGAGGAGTGCTGCCGCAATCAAGTTGAGCTTCAACGCCTGCTGCCTCATTTCGCACCTCCCTTCACCGACTCGACCTCTCCGACGGTGCGATTGTTCGGCGTGAACACGCCCGCGGCGACGCGGCGGATGTCCTGCGCCGTGACCTTGTCGATGCGCTCGACGGAGCGGAAGAGCTCGCGCCAGTCGCCGAAGCGGGTCTGGTAGATCGCGAGCTGCAGCGCGAGGCCGCTGTTGCCTTCGAGCTTGCGGATCAGATCGGCCTTGGCGCGCGTCTTCACCGACTGCAGCTCATCGTTAGCCACGTCTTCGCTCTTCAGACGCTCGATCTCGGAGTGAATCGGTTCCGCGACATCGTTCGGCGTGTGGCCCGGCGTCGGCACCGCGAAGAACGCGAAGAGATTCGGATACTTCGTGCCCGGGAAGCCGTTGAAGCCGGATGCGCCGGCGGCGACGCGCTTGTCGCGCACCAGCGACTTGTAGAGACGCGACGTGCGGCCGTTCGACAGCAGCATCGAGATGACGTCGTACGTCGCGTTGTCGGGATCGGTGATGGCGGGACGGTGATAGCCCTCGAGGTAATACGGCTGCGAGGTTTCATGGAGGATGACCAGCCGCTCCGCCTTCTGCGGCGGCTCGATGGTGCGCAGCGGTTCCGGCTGCGGTCCCGCCGGCAACCTCCCGAAGTACTTCTCCATCATTGCCATCGCCTCGGCCGTGTTCACATCGCCGACGAGTGCGACGACCATGTTCGACGGGACGTAGTACTTGCGGAAGAACGCGGCGGCGTCGGTGGCGCTGAACGTCTGGAGATCCGACGCCCAGCCGACGCCCGGCTGGTGGTAGGGGTGGGCGACGAAGGCCGCTTCGAGAAACTGCTCGACGAGGCGGCCGACGGGCGTGCTCTCCGTCCGCATGCGGCGCTCTTCCGTAACGACGTCGCGCTCTTTGTAGAACTCGCGGAAGACGGGATTGCGATACCGCTCGGACTCGAGATAGGCCCAGAGCTCGAGCCGGTTCGACGGCATCGAGAAGAAGAAGACCGTCATGTCGGGCGCGGTGAAGGCGTTCATGCCTGCGCCGCCGGCGCGATCGACGATCTTCGAGTATTCGTTCGGCACGACGTACTTGCCGGCCGCGGCGATCGCATCCTTCCAGGCTTTCTCGAGCTGCGCGACCTTGGCGTCGTCGCGGCCCACCGGCTTGCGGCGCTCGCTGTCGTATGCGGCATACGCCTTCTCGACCTGTTCCAGCGCGGCTTTCTCAGCCGCGTAGTCGGTCGTGCCGATCGTGTCGGTGCCCTTGAATGCCTCGTGCTCGAACATGTGCGCGAGGCCTGTGCTGCCGGGTGTGTCCTGCGCCGAGCCGGCATTCACAACGGTGGCGTACGAGAACACCGGCGCATCGTGGCGCTCCATGATGATCACGGTGAGACCGTTGTCGAGTTTCCTGACCGTGATCTTCTTTTCGAATGAGGCGAGATCCTGCGCGGTCGCGCTGAAGGCGAGGAGCAGGAGTCCGATCGTGATGCGAATGAATCGCATGAATCCTCCTTGGGTGAACGAACGCCGCAGGATACACCGCGCTAAGATCACGGCCCATGACGAAACTCGTATGGACGAGCGATCCCGAACTGGCGAAGAAGCTGCGCGTGGAAGGGAAGCTGGAAGAGCCGCGCGATGCCGAGCCGTCGAAGCAGACGATCCGCGTCACGATCGACAAGAAGCGTCGCGCGGGGAAGAGCGTGACCGTGGCCAGCGGCTTCGAGCATGCACCGGAGACGCTGTCGAAGCTCGCGGCGGCGTTGAAGAAGAAGTGCGGCGCCGGCGGCACCGCGAAGGGGAGCGAGATCGAGGTGCAGGGCGAGCATGTTGACGCGATCGCGGCGGAGTTGAGAAAGCTGGGATATCGGGTGAAGTGATGTCCGACGATTACTTCCATGGCTGGCGCCGTCCCGGCCCTCGCGTTCCCGGCGATGTCGAGCTCGACGATGGCGAGTCGCTCGACTACATCTCGGGCCATTACCGCATCTTTCAATACACGAAGGGTCATCGCTACTCGACCGACGATGTGATCACCGGCTGGTACGGCTCGCAGTGGGCGCCGCGAGTGGAGAAGGCGGCGGACCTCGGATCGGGGATCGGCTCCGTCGCGCTGGTGGCGGCGTGGCGTTTGCCGGGAGCGCGTTTCTGGACTGTCGAGGCGCAGGAGCAATCGGTGCGGCTCGCGCGGAAGAGCATTCGCTACAACGGTCTGGAGGCGCGCTTCACGATCCGGCAGGGCGACCTGCGCGATCCGGAGATTCTCGCCGATGTGGCGCCCTTCGATCTCGTTACCGGATCGCCGCCGTATTTTCCGCCGGGGACGGCCACCGAGGCGGCACACTCCCAGGCGATCCCGGCGAGGATCGAAGTGCGCGGCAACATCAGCGATTACGCGGCGGCGGCGGCGCGGATCCTCGCTCCCGGCGGCCTCTTCGCATTCGTCTTTCCGTTTCTGCGGCTGGCGGATGTCGATCGCGCGCTGGAGGACAGCGGGCTGGTCCTGCTGCGCAGACGCGACATCATCTTCAAGGAAGGGGAGATGCCGCTGATCTCGCTGTTCGGCGCGATGCGGAGGGAAGATCTGGCTGTCGGTCAGCCGCTGGCGGTCGAATCGCCTCTAACCGTTCGCTGCATCGACGGCAAGGTTCATCGCGAGTATGCGGCGGTGCGCATCAGTTTCGGATTTCCTCCGGGAGAGACGTCATCCCGTTGATTTCGACTGGCCTTACTTCCGCCGCTGCGTGCGCAATCCGATGCAGAGGCGCTCGACCTCGGTTCTGAGGAAATCGATTTGCGCCAGGACTTCCTCCAGCTGCGACGCGATTTCTTCGTACCCGCGCGTCTGCTTGTCGCGCTTGCGCCGGCTGCCGGCTTCACGCCAGATCCGCGCGCGGTCGTTCGGCTGGAGCGTCGCGATCCTCTCGACGAGGTTCTGTTCGTCCTGCCCCTGCTTCTCGAGGAAGTCGTGGGGAGAGACGTGCAGCACCTTTGCGATCAGGGTCATCAGACCGACGTCGATGTTCTGCTTGCCGGTCTCGATCCGGGAGAGTGTGGCCGCGCTGATTGAGGCTTGATGTGCTACTTCGCTGAGCGACAAACCGCGGGCTGAGCGGAGTTCGCGGATTCGGGTCCCGACCATGGAATATGCCGAAGTGTAACGTACTTTTTCCTCCGAGGCAGCAATCCGTTCATCCACCTTTCTTGAGTTCAACCAACCCGTTAAGTTGGTTTTCGGGGGTCACACCTGGAAAATCAACTTAACGGCGGTCACCGGTGCCGAGTTAAATTGATTTTCCAGGTGTGACCCCCGAAAACCAACTTAACGGGAGTGTGGATGCGCGTCATTGCTGGGGATATTGGTGGGACGAAGACACTGCTTCAACTGGTCGGGGAGGATGGGGTCTCGATCGAACGGCGTTACGAGAGCGGAGCGTATGCGACGTTCGATGAGCTGCTGCGCGATTTCCTCTCGCGCGCGGCCTCGCCCGTCGATTCCGCCTGCTTTGCCGTCGCCGGTCCGGTCCTCGGCCGTACGGCGTCGGTGACGAATCTGCGCTGGTCGATGAACGCGGATGCGCTCGCGCACGACTTCTCGATCGGCCGCGTCTCGCTCATCAACGATTTCGAAGCGGTCGCGCTCGGCGTGCCGCTTCTCGCCGAGAACGACGTCACGCCGATTCAGAAGGGAACGCGCCTGGCGGCCGCGCCGATCGGCATCGTCGGCGCCGGCACCGGTCTCGGCGAAGCGGTGGTGATCCACGACGGTGCGCGTTGGAACGTGCTGGCATCGGAAGGCGGCCATGCCGACTTCGCGCCGCAGGACGAAGAGCAGGCGCGCCTCTTCCTCTATCTGCATGCGAAGCTCGGACACGTGAGCTGGGAGCGGCTGGTCTCCGGAATGGGGCTCGTGAACATCCACAACTTCGTGAACGGCGTCGATCGGGAGTATGACGATGTGCTGCCGGCGGAGATCGCCGCGGCCTATCAGCGCGGTGATGATGCCGCGCGCCGCGCGGTCGCGATCTTCATCGACATCTATGGTGCGGAGGCGGGGAACATGGCGCTGAGAGCGCTGACGCGCGGAGGGGTGTTCCTCGCCGGGGGCATCGCGGCGCGCAATGTGGAGTGGTTCACGGACGGCCGGTTCATGGAAGCCTTCCTGCGCAAGGGACGCTTCCGCGAGATCCTGCGCGGGATTCCGGTGAATCTCATCGCGAATCCGCGAGTCGGATTGATCGGCGCGACGGAGATGGCGCGGCGGTAGGAATGCGGGCGCGCCGCGCGAGGTTGGTTCGCCTCGCATGGGACTCAGTGTAGGCATCGTCGGACTGCCGAACGTCGGCAAATCAACCATCTTCAACGCATTGACTGCAGCGGGAGCGCAGAGCGCGAACTATCCGTTCTGCACGATCGAGCCGAACGTCGGCATCGTGCCGGTCGTCGACAAGCGCCTCGACAAGCTCGCCGAGCTCGCGCAGAGCAGGCAGACCATCTACACCGATCTGCGCGTGGTCGACATCGCCGGTCTCGTTCGCGGCGCGAGCAAAGGTGAAGGGCTCGGCAATCAGTTCCTGGCGAACATCAGAGAGACCGACGCGATCCTGCATGTCGTCCGCTGCTTCGAAGATCCGAACGTCGTGCATGTCGAGACCTCCGTCGATCCGGAGCGTGACATCGAGATCATCGAGACCGAGCTGCTGCTCGCCGACCTCGACGCGCTGCAGAAGCGCGCCGACAAGGTCGTGCGGCTCGCCCGCGTCGGACAGAAGGACGCGCAGGCCGCCGCCGACGCACTCACGAAAGCGATCGCTGCCGCCAACGAAGGCACTCCGCTGCGCGCGCTCTCATTCAACGATGAAGAACGCGAGGCGTTGCGCGAACTGAATCTCATCACGCTCAAGCCGGTGCTCTACGTCGCGAATGTCGCCGAAGGCGATCTCGGCCGCGAGACTCCGCTCCTGCAGAAGGTGCGCGCAGTGGCGAAGGCGAAGGGCGGCGAGATCGTCGTGATCTGCGGCGAGCTCGAAGCGCAGATCTCGCAGCTTCCGCCCGAGGAACGGAAGGATTTCCTGACGGAAATGGGGCTGCCGGAACCGGGCCTCGACCTTCTCGTGCGCGCCGCCTACAAGCTGCTGAATCTCGAGACCTACTTCACCGCGGGGCCGAAAGAGGCGCGCGCCTGGACGATTCATCGCGGCGACAAGGCGCCGCAGGCGGCCGGCGTGATCCACAGCGATTTCGAGCGGGGCTTCATTCGCGCGGAGACCATCGCCTACGACGATTACGTCGCGTTCGGCGGGGAGCAGGGTGCGAAGGCCGCGGGTAAGATGCGCAGCGAAGGGAAGGACTACGAGGTGCAGGACGGCGACGTCATCCTGTTCCGATTCAACGTGTAGGACAGGCGCCCTCGCCTGTCCATGGGACCGACAGGCGAGGGCGCCTGTCCTACACGCACACCTGATGAAATTCGTTCTTCAATCCGACGAGGGGCTCGAGATCCACGGCGAGCTGACGCTTCCGCTGCATCCGCGGTCGCTGGTCATCGTCGTTCATGGATTCAAGGGCTTCATGGACTGGGGCTTCTTTCCCTGGCTCGCGGAGCATCTCGCGAAGCATGAGCTCGCGGTCTGCCGCTTCAACATGTCGCGCTGCGGCATCGGCGGCCGTGGCGATGAATTCGATCGACTCGATCTCTTCGCCGGCGACACGTACTCCGCGCAGGTTGCCGACCTCCGCACGGTGGCGCGCTATTGCCGCTCGCAGTTCCCGACGCTCCCCACCTTCCTCCTCGGCCATTCGCGCGGGGGCGGCGTCGCGCTGCTCGCGGCCGGGGAGATTGAAGAGCTGGCGGGCGTGATCACCTGGAACGCGATCTCACACGTCGATCGCTGGGACGCCCCGACGATCGCGCAGTGGCGCCGCGAAGGGTTCCTGGACGTCGTGAACGCGAGGACGAAGCAGGTGATGCGGATGTCGACGCGGATGCTCGACGACGTCGAAGCGAACGGCGCGCGGCTCGACATCGGTGCCGCCGTGTCGCGCCTGCACGTGCCGCTGTTCGTCGTCCACGGCGGGCGCGATGAGAGCGTGCCGGTCGCGGAAGCGGATCGGATCGCGGCGCGCGCCATCGATGTATCGAAGATGATCATCGGCAACGGCACGCACACCTTCAACGCGATTCATCCGCTGATCACGGTGCCGAAGGAGCTGTCGCTGGCGGGCGAGCTCGCCGCACACTTCTGCAACGCGTACGCGTAAGCGCGCCGCGCTCCGATCTCTACTCGAGGTGCTTGCCGCGATTGCCCGGCAGCTCCGGATGATTGCGCGGACCACCGCGCCGTCTGCGGCGCCTGCGTCCTCCGCTGGGTGCTCCGCCCGGCGCCGGACTCTCTTCGACGGCCGGAATCTCTTCCGCCTGCTCCGGCTCGTGCAGCCAGACCCACTGCGTCTCCGGCTCCTTCGGGGGCGGAGGTGCAACGGCTGGTTGGGGACGCGGTCGCTGCTCGCGCTCCCTGTCGCGGTCTCGATCGCGATCGCGATCGCGCCGCGGCCTCCGCTGCTCCTGCGCCATCTCCATCCGCTTCAACCGCAGCAGCACGTCTTCGCTGATCCGTCGATTCACGGCGATGAGGTCCGCGACGAGCGCGATGAGCCACGTCTGGAATCCGGTGACGAGAAAGACGGCGCAGAGGATGAGCGACTGCACATGGCCGGCGCGATTTCCGTAGAAGAATGCCCAGACGAAGCGCATTCCGAGGAGAACGCCGGCGAAGACGAGTGCGAAGCCGAGCCAGGCAAACGTCTTGAGGGGGCGATAGACGGTGGAGATGCGGAAGATCGTCGCGACCGACTTGCGCAGGTACGTCCCGATGCCGCGATAGAGACGCGAGGGACGCGTCGGCGCGTTCGTCCGCACCGCGACCGATTGCACGCCGAGGTTGTGGTTGCCGGATTGAATGATGGTCTCGAGCGTGTAGGTGAATGGGTTGAAGACGTTGATCCGCATCGCCGCTTCGCGCGAGAAGGCGCGGAAGCCGCTGGTGACGTCGGCGACGTCGATGCCGGAGGCGAGGCTCACGGTCCAGCTTCCAAGGCGCTGCAGCATGCGCTTGAATCCGGACATGTGCGGCGAATTCGCCACCTCGCGATCGCCGACGACGACTTCCGCCGTGCCCTTGACGATCGGCGCGACGAGCTTGGCGATGTCGGCGGCGGCGTACTGATTGTCGGCGTCGGTGTTGACGATGACGTCGGCGCCGAGGCGAAGCGCGGCGTCGATGCCGGCGACGAAGGCGGAGGAGAGTCCGCGATGCGTCTTCAGCTGCACGACGTGATTCGCGCCGGCCTTGCGCGCTGCGTCCACCGTCTTGTCGCTGCTGCCATCATCGATGACCAGCGTTTCGATCGAGGTGATGCCGTCGATCTTCTTCGGGATGTCGCGGAGCGTGGCCGCGATCGTGCCCTCTTCATTGAAAGCAGGGATTTGAACAATGAGCTTCATTTTTCTCAGTTCTTCGCGAATCGAAATTGAAAATTGGAAATTGAAAATTGAAAATGGGGGACGGAGCGAATTTTCAATTTTCAATTTTCAATTTTCAATTTCGACTCTTCGAGTCTCCGTCATCATGCCAGTGGAGCGGGTCGGCGGCGACGCGGAACGAGCCATCGCGTCGGTACTCAATCAGGAAGCCGCATTTCCGTACGAGTTGATCGTCGTGTCGGCGGCGCCTCTTCCCGAGTGTGCACGAACCGGCGTACGAAACGTCGTCGAGGCGAATCGTAATCCCGCAACTCGAAGAAATCGAGCAGCTTCCGTCGCCGAGGGGGAGCTGCTGGCGTTCATCGACGACGATGCGATCGCCGATCCGCACTGGCTGGCGAATGCCGTGCGGTATCTCGACGAGCATCCCGACGTGCTCGCGCTGGGCGGTCCCGATCCCGCGCCGCCGGACTCGTCGATTGCCGAATTGATCTCCGACACGCTCCTCGCCACGCCGCTCATCGGCAGCGGCGTCGCGGCGCATGAGAACCGGCGCGGAACGTTCCCTCTGCAGCATCCCAGCGATATCGCGCTGGTGAATCTCTTCGTGCGCCGCTCGGCATTCACCGGCTTCGACGAATCGATCGGCTACATCGGCGAGGACACCGCATTGCTCACGCAACTGCTGCCGCACGCCGTCTACAGCGACACGGTGCGAGTCTTCCATCGCCGCCGCGCGTTTCCCGGCGCGTATCTCGCGCAGCGCTGGCGTTATCGCGTGAAGACCGGACGGATGATGCGCGAGCGCGGAATCAGACCGCCGAAAGTGCGCGCGTTCCTGCTGCTGGGTCTGATCGGATTGCTCGCCCTTCCCGTGTCCCTGCCGCTCTACGTCATCGCCACGCTCATTCTCGGCGCACGCCATACGCGCCTGCCGCTGCGCTACTGGCCGGTGATCCCGGCCGCCTTCGCGGCACATCACGCGACGTATTTCTGCGGAATCGTCTGGGGACTGATTCGAGGAGAGAGCACTACCGGCGCGTGAAGATCGTCAGATCCTGAAAGCCATCCAGCCCGCGCTCCTCGTGGACATCCATCGTGAAGTGAGGGCCGAAGAGCCGCTCGAGTCCGGCCCGCGCGTGGTACATGCCGCTCGCGTTGAACTCCTCGGTGCCGCGGATGAACAAGGTTCCCTCCGCCTCCAGTTGCGCGAGATTCTCCGCGCTGCCCGCGAATGCCTGGAGTGCCGTGAAGCCAACGCTCGAGACGACGAGCGTTCCGCCGGTGCGCAGCACGCGCGCCATCTCGGCAGCCCAGCGCTCCTGCTGTCCCGGCGGGAAATGCGTGAAGACGGAGATCGTGTAGACGGCGTCGAACAACGCGCCGGCGTAGGGGAGTGGCGGTTCCGCGCCGTTGACATCGAAGCGCGCGAAGGGAAGTGCGCTGCGCGACCACGCGATCGCGTCCGCGTCGATGTCGCAGCCGTATAGCTCCCATCCCGTGTTGCGCAGATGCCGCAGCGTGCGTGCCGAGCCGCATCCGAAATCGAGCACGCGAGCCGGGCTCCGCGAAGCGAGCGCGGCGATGATCGATTCGGCCGACTTGCGGCCCACCGAGAGGTACTCCTTGACGTAGGGCGTGAGCTGCACATTGCGCAGAAGCCGCGCAGGGGGAAGCGGATACGGCACGCTCGCCCGGCGCACACGATCGCCGAGGCGGCGCCGGAATGCGCCGATCGGATTGCGGATCGAGGCGGGAATCAACCGGTGATAAAGCGCCTGAGCGGCACGTACGGACATCGTCGGGATTGTATGATCCGTCCCGGCCGTTTCGTTAGCGCACATGAAGTTCACCGACAAACTGCAGTATCTGCGTTTCCTCGTCGACAAGCGGGGGATGAAACCCGTCTACCTCATCATCGGGCTGACGTACGACTGCAACTCGTTCTGCCGCACCTGTTTCAACTGGGAGCAGTTGCGGAAAAACAAGGAGCACGAGCTCTCCCTCGAGGAGCTTCAGAAGACCTTCGCCTCCCTCGGCGATCTCCTCTTCATCGTGATGAGTGGCGGCGAGCCGTTCCTGCGCCGCGATCTGCCGGAGGTCTGCGAGACGCTGTCGAAGAAGAATCATGTGAAGCAGATCACGATCCCGACCGGCGCGATCGCGAGCGATCTCATCGCGCGCAACACCGAGGAGACGCTGAAGCGCTGCCCGGACACGCAGATCGTCGTCAATCTCTCGATCGATCACATCGGCGAGAAGCACGACTGGATCCGCGGCGTGCCGGGTAACTACGAGAAAGCGAAGAAGACCTACGCCGCGCTGATCGCGCTGCGCGACAAGTACGAGAACCTCACCGTCAACGTGCACACCTGCTTGTGCACGTACAACGCGGAGGATCTCGATGAGCTGTGTGCCGGAGTGAAGCGCGATTTCCCGGCCGTCTCCTTTCATTCGTTCGAGATGCTGCGCGGCGACCAGCCGGACAAGAACATCCAGCCGATCACCACGCAGCGCTATCGCGAGCTGCTGCCGAAGCTCGAGGCGTACTGGGACTCCTATCCGCATTACGACAGCTTCCTGAAGTTCGTGAAGATCTACTCGCGGCGGATGGAGCTGGCGGTGCTGGAGCAGGAGACGCAGGTGCGCCCCTGTCACGCCGGCCGTGTGTCGGGCGTGCTCGATGCGCGCGGCGAGGTGCGGATGTGCGAGCTTCGCGATGCGGTCGGCAACGTGCGCGAGCATGGCTTCGACTTCAACAAGCTCTGGTATTCCGAGGCGGCCGACGCCCAGCGCGCCGCGATCCGGGCGAAAGAGTGCCACTGCACGCACTCCTGCTTCATGTCGTCGTCGCTCGTCTTCGACGTGCGGACGTGGGGAGCGTACTTCGCATCGACCGTGGTGAATTTCCTGTCCGGTCACTCTGAGCGCAGCGAAGAGTCAATCAAGGCGCCGCGCGAATCGGCGTCGTCTTCTCTGCGCCTTGGCTGATCCATCGCTGCGCTCAGGATGAACGACAACAACCTCGCCATCGTCGGTCCCGTCTTTCCCTACCGCTCGGGGGTCGCGTACTGCACCACTCGGTTAGCCGAGGAGCTGCAGCCGGCGGATGTGATCTCGTTCTCGAGGCAGTATCCGCGCAGCCTCTATCCCGGCGGGGCGAGCGACATGGACGCGACGCTGCCGCGTGCGAAGGCCGACTTCATCGTCGACCTGCTGAATCCCTTCACCTGGGTGCGCGCGGGATGGCGGCTGCGCCAGTACGACCACGTCATCTTCGTCCTCTACATCTGGGTGTGGAAGCTGCCGTATCGCGTGATGATGGCGATGCTGCGGCGCCGCACGCGCGTGATCCTGCAGTGCCACAACGTCGGCGACAAGGAGCCGGCGTGGTGGAAGCGTGCGATGACGAATCCGGTGCTGCGGCGCGGCGACGTGCTGGTGACCCATGCGCGGACCGAAGCGGATGAGGCCTGGCGGCGCTCGCGGGGGCGCCATGTGATCAAGACGTTCCTCCCCGTGCATGAGCTGGGAGGCGAGATGCCTTCGCGCGAAGATGCGAGGCAGAAGCTCGGCATTTCCCAACCATTCGTTGCACTCTCGTTCGGCCACATGCGTCCATTCAAGGGCGTCGACATCGCGCTGCGCGCCTGGCGCGAGGTGAAGTCCGACGTGCTGCTGCTCGCGGCAGGGGAGGCGTGGTGGGGCGCGGACGAGGAGTACAGCGCGCTGGCGAAGGAGATGGGCGTCGCGGATCGCGTGCGCCTCGAGTACCGCTACATCCCCGACTCCGAGATCGCGACGTACTTCGCGGCCGCGGACGTCGTCCTCGCGCCCTATCGCGCCGAGGCGCAGAGCGGCGTCGCGCTGACGGCGTTCCACTTCGCACGGCCGGTGATCGCCAGCCGCGTCGGCGGGCTTCCGGAGATCATCGACGGCAGGAACGGCATGCTCATCGACACGGAAGACCCAGCGGGACTCGCGCGCGCGGTGGACGAGTTCTGCACCTCGCGCGATCGCGCGGCGATGGAGCAGGCCGCCGCCGAGTCGGCGCGCAAGTATTCGTGGAAGGAATACGCGAACGTGTTTGCGCGCTTGGTGAGCCGATGAGCGTCATTCCGCGACGGATCAAAGTCGGCCTTGAGCTGACCTCGAAGTGCAACCTGCGGTGCGGCATGTGCCCCCTGCCGGTGCTGCGGCGTCCCTACGAAGACATGGCCTGGCCGCTCGTCGAGAAAGCGGAGCGCGAGATCCACGGGCTCGGGCTGAAGCTGAAGTGGCTGCACGAGATGGGCGAGCCGCTGCTCTACTCCCGCATCGACGATGCGATCCGGCTGTTCCCCGAGGCGAGTGTGTCGACCAACGGGCTGGTGCTGACGGAGGCGGTGGGAGCGAAGCTCCTCGCGTCGCCGCTCAAGCGGCTGCGCATCTGCGTCGACTCGATCAATCCCGATGTGTATCCGCACATCCGCACCGGCGGCGACTTCGAACAGCTCGTTGACCTGACGCGGAAGTTTCTCAGGCAGGCGAAAGGACATCCGCTCCGCATCGAGATTCAGAAGATGCGGTCGCGGCTCACGCTCGATGAGTCGGTGGATGACTTCAGGCGCCTCTTCGATCTGAAGCAGTACAGGAATGCGCGCGTGATCGAACGGACGTGCGAGGCGCTCGATGTCAACGAGGAGACGGACCTCCACGGAAAGTTCTACGGCTGCGTGCAGGGGGCGTTCTTCACCTGGGTCGTGATCTTCGCCGATGGCCGCGTCACGCACTGCTGCTACGACGCGCATGGCGATCAGGTCATGGGCGATCTGAAGACGCAGACGCTGGAAGAGATCGTGAAGAGCGATCGCATGCTGCAGATGAAGGCAGCGTTCGAGGCGCGCGACTTCTCGCAACTCCCGCGCTGCGGCGAATGCTTCAAGCACGGCGGCGAGTCGCACGCGTTCAACGACGTGCTGACGCGAGTGCAGAACCTTCCCGGCGTCGCGAAGGACGTCGTGAGGAAGGTGTTGGATATTCGGTATCGGTGACGTTGTTGGTCACGCGGATGCGCGGGCTCGCGGGCTCGCGGTCATCCAGTGAACGACCGCGGGCCCGCGAGACCCTCAGCGCTTCACCAATTCCACTCTCCGATTCGCAGCGCGTCCCAGCGGCGTGTCATTCGTGGCCACCGGTTGCGTGGCGCCGCGGCCGGCTGCGTCGAGACGGGCGCTGTCGATGCCTGCGGCGGTGAGGTATTGCTTCACCGCGTTTGCGCGCTTCGTCGACAGCTCCAGATTGTGCTCCGGCGTTGCGGTCGAATCGGTGTGGCCTTCGATTGTCAGCTTCAGGCCTGCGTCCGCTTTCAACATCGCCACGACCTGATCGAGTGCCGGCTTCGATTCGTCGCGGATGACATCCGAATCGCTGTCGAAGTTGATGCCGTAGAGCTGCACGCGTCCCTTCTGCTTCAGCTCCGACGCCATCTGCGCTTCCGGCGCTGCCCATTGCGGGCATGCGGTGTTGCCCGGGTCGGTGCTGATCCGCTTTCCTTCGATCGGATCGAGCGTGGGATGCTCGACCACCTTGCTGTCCGTTCGCCACCATCCGCCGAAAACATCGCCGGTGCTCGACGTGACGAGAAGCGCAGGGCCGCTGCCGTTTTCTCCGACTGCGTAGCGGAACTTCAGGATGCGTCCCTCCATCCCGCCGATCAGCGGCTCGCTGCCGTTGTCGTAGCAGCCGGTGACCGAAGTGCCCTGCTGCTTGAGATGGAATTTGCCTGCGTTGGTTTCGTACGTGCCGGTGATGTCGGGCACGGGATTGTGCGTGAGCCGCTCGCCAAACGCGCGGAACTCCATGATCTGCGCGATCGCGGCATCGGATGCGGCCTTCTTGACGGAGATTCGCACCCAGCGGCCGGGCACTTCGGCGGAGACGGGAAAGGTCTGCCCGTCCTTCATCTCGGTCATCGTCACGTTCGCGATCGGCTTGAAGCCGTCGGTGGCGCTCGTGTCGGAGACTTCGATCAGCACTCCCTGCGGCAAGCGGCCGTCGTACGCGATGTTCTTTTCGTCGAACTCGACGGAGTGGATGATGCTTCGATCCGCGAGCTCGACGACGGTCGGCTCGTTGTACTTGCCGTCGTTGCTGGCCCATCCCGTCAGCGGATCTTCGTCGAACATGTAGTACGCCTCGCCTCCCTGCTCGGGCGCGCCGGCGCGAATCACAGGCATCGCACCGGATGCGAGCGCCACGAGGTTTTCACCGTTGTGCACGGGAAGCGTCTTCTGCGTGAATGCCGGCGAAGTTGCGGTCGCAGCGGCGGAGGATGCCGTCGCGGTCGCGGCAGCTTCCTTCTTCCTGCATGCGGCGAGGATGGCCAGGAACGAGAGAACGATCAGCAGTCTGCGCATGAGATCGATGATACATAATTGGGATACAAAATTGGTGGGTGCAGCGGCGAGTTGGGGATGGCTGGGCCGCCTCTTGCACAACCAGCGCGGCGTGACCGATCAGGCAGCGCTGGACGAAGCGGAAGAACGAAGTGCACCGACCGGCGAAGTGGTGTACCGGGCGATCTTCAGCGAAGGGGAGAGCGAGCTGCAGCGCCCATCGCAGGCGCTGGCGTGGTCGGGTCTCGCCGCCGGTCTGTCGATGAGCTTCTCGTTCATCACGCCCGCGCTGATCCACGCCCACCTTCCCGATTCCCAATGGCGCCCGCTCCTCGTCGCCCTCGGTTATCCCGTCGGCTTCCTGATCGTGATTCTCGGCAGACAGCAGCTCTTCACCGAGAACACGCTGACTGTGATTCTTCCACTCCTGCAGCATCGCAATCGCGCGACGTTCATCAACGTCGTGCGGCTCTGGTGCGTCGTCTTCGCAGCGAATCTTGCCGGCAGTCTCGTCATGGCCTTCGTGCTGGCGCGGACGCAAATCGTCGATGAGGAAGCCTTCCGCAGCATGGTGGAGCTGGCGCGTCACGCGCAGACCTCGGGATTCGCGGCGACCTTGCTGCGCGGCATCTTCGCGGGCTGGCTGATCGCATTGACCGTCTGGCTGCTGCCGTTCGCAGAGGCCGCACGTGTCTGGGTGATCGGCGTGATCACTTACGTGATCGCACTCGCGCAGTTCAGCCACGTCATCGCAGGAGCCGTCGAGACCGCGTTCCTCGTGCTCGTGGGCGGCAGCTCATGGAGCGAGTTCGCGATGGGATTCCTGCTGCCCGCGCTGACAGGAAACGTGATCGGAGGTGTGCTGCTCGTCGCTGCACTCAATCACGCGCAGGTGGTCGCGGGGAGCGGGGTGGATCTGTGAGTCTGGGCGCTGGGCGCTAGGCGCTGGGCGCTGGGCGCTAGGCGCTAGGCGCTAGGCGCTAGGCTTACTTGGTAGTTGACGCCGCGCACCCGCGAGCCCGCGCAACCCAGAGCCCGCGAGCCCCCGCAACCGCGACAAAAACTACGCCGCCTTATCCTTCTCCTGCGCGCTCCACGCACGGCCCGACACCGCCTCGTAAATATCGGTGATCTCGGAGATGAAGCGGATGCGGCCGTTGCGCGTCGGCATCACGAATGAGCGGAAGAACGCCCATCCATTCTGCAGCGCTGCCTTGAAGCCGGAGCGGACGACGTTGTACCAGATGCGCCGCGGTGTCAGCCAGAAACGGAGATAGGCCTGGCGCTGCAGTTGGAGCAGCGCCTTCGTGTCGAGGTCATTGACCTCCATCACGACCTTCTGCCCCTGTCTCCGCAGCTCCGAATACTCCTCGGTCAGCAGGCGAACGCCTGCTTCACCTGCGAGCGCCTGGCGGCGGATCTCGGTGCCGGGATACGGCATCGCGATGTTGAAGTAAGCGTGATCGCATTCCTTGAGGCCGACGACGAAGTCGATCGTCTCCTGCGCCGACTTCCGCGTGTCGCCGGGGAGGCCGAGGATGACGGAGCCGCGGGTCTCGATGCCGGCGTTCTTGGCCCAGCGATAGGCCTCGCGAATGCGCGGCAGCGTCGAGTTCTTCTTGAGAGACTGCAGCACTTCCGCGTTGCCGGACTCGATGCCGAACGAAAGGCGGCGCAGTCCCGCCGCATGCATTTCGTGCAGCAGATCCTGATCGACGGTGTTGACGTGCGTCCACCCCTCCCACGTGATGTCGAGCTTGCGCTCGCGCAGAAGGGAGCACATCTCCATGATCCGCTCTTTGCGCGTGGTGAGCGTGTCGTCGACGAAGATGAAGTGATTGATGTTGTGCCGGTCGTGAAAGTCCTGCACTTCATCGACGACGTTCCGCGCGGAGCGGAAGCGCGTCGTGCGGCCGTACATCAGCGGCTCCGTGCAGAACGTGCAGTTGTAGGGGCAGCCGCGCGACGTGATGATCGTGGTGAAGCGGCGGATGCCTGCGCCGGGAACGCTGAAGAGGTACTTGCTGTGATCGAGATCGCGGCGGTCGGGGAAGTGGAGATTGTCGACATCGGGGCGCAGTGTGCGCGGCTGCGTCCTGCGGATCTCGCCGTTGCGGCGATAGAGAATGCCGCCGACTTTGTCGAGATCGTTCGAGTCGCCCTTCGTGATCGCTTCGACGAGCTCCGTAAATCCATCCTCGGATTCGGAGAGCACGGCGTAGTCGAACTGCGGCGCCTCTTTCATCGCATCGACATGTGTCAGCGTGACGTGCGGGCCACCGCAGACATTGATGATCTTCGGGAAGCGCTCCCGGACTGCGGCGGCGATGCTCTTCGCCGTTTCCCACAGAGGCGAGACGACCTGAATGCCGATGATGTCCGGGTTGTAGTCGCCGACGACGGAGAGGATGTCGGACATCGAGAAGCCCGACGCCTCGGCATCGACGACTTTGACGTCGTAACCTGCTGCGACGAGGGGACTTTTCAGATAGCAGAGGCCGAGCGGCGGGTAGAAGACGCCGACTTTCGCCACATGTTTGAAGTTGCCGTAGACATCGCCCCAGGGCGGGCCAATCAGAAGAACGCGTTGAGACATTTCGCGTAGTCTACACGAAGGGTCGCGCGGGAATTCCTGACGGCGCCCCGAGCGATACGGTAGCGCATCATGCCGACTCACGAATGGGGCACGCAGCCCGAGATGTTTGGCCCGCTTCACGCGCACCGGCTCGGCCGCATCGTGCGTGAGGTCGAGCGCCTGCCGGACGGCTCCCGCGTGCTCGACGGCGCGGTCGGACTCGGGACTCTCGCGGCGCAATTGCAGGGCCGCGGCTTCCGCGTCACCGGCATCGACTATTCGTTCGAGGCCGCGCTGCACGTGAAACGGACGAGCTCGATTCCCGTGGTCGTCGGCGACATGACGCGCATGCCCTTTCGCGACGGCGCCTTCGACGGCGTGACCTCGGGCGAGACGCTCGAGCATCTCGAGCACGATGGTGCAGCCGCTGGTGAGATCCGCCGCGTCCTGCGCGAGGATGGCCTCTGCGTCACGACTGTCCCCGCGCTGATGAGTCTCTGGAGCACGTCGGACGTCTATTACGAACATCGCCGGCGCTACTCGCGCGAACAGTTGCGCGCGTTGTTTCAATCGGCTGGGATGCGGGTTGCCAAGGCGAGCTACTGGGGTTTCCCGCTCGCGCTGATCTATGACTATGTGCTGCTGCGGCCGATGAACCGCCGCCGCGCGAAGCATCGGATCGATGACGATGCGATGCTGGGCACGGTGCGCAGGGCAGGGAAGTCGCGCATGCTCGTGGCGTTCGTGCGCGCGCTCTTCACGATCGACGAGCTGTTCTCGTGGGTGCCGTTCGGGCCGGGCCTGCTGCTCGTCGCGAGAAGGACAAGCTGAGAGCTCGTCGTTCCCTAGTGAGTCCCCTCGAGCTCGATCTTCGTTGTCTTCACATCCAGCAGCGGGCCGAGCTCCCACACATTCCTGTAGCCGTAGCTGTAGAGCGCGATGTAAGTCGAGAGATTCAGCGACGCGCGCGCGATCTTCGACGCGAACGCGATCTCATCGCCTCGGAAGTTGTTGTTGCAGTAGATGAGGATGCGCGTGTTCTTGTCCGGCAGGAGCTTCGCGAGGCTTGCGATCGCGATGTCGGGAAAGCTGAGATTGATCGCGCCGCGCACGTGGCGCAGCCGGTACATCTCAGCGCTGCGCGCATCGAGGATCACCGTCCCCGGCATCCGGCTCATCGCGATGAATTCATCCTCGGTGAGGCGATGCGTCTGCCGCTCGGCGGCCGCTTCGGATGCGGCGCGCAGATAGGCAGCCATGTCGATGTTCGGATTCGCGATGTTCTGCGAGGCGGCGAAGAGGAGCACGGCAGCCAGACTCATGTCAGGAATATGAGATCGCCTGATCCTCCGTGCAACCGCCGTCACCGAACATTCACGACGTGCGGGCGCGGAGGAAGAGGTAGATGCTCTGCGGCTTGTGCCCGTAGCGGTCGCTGATGGCATGTGTGTCGGAGTGGTAATCGACATTCACGCCGGCGCCGGTCCGCCACGTTTCGCGCTGGATGAAATCGAAGAGGTAGCCGAGCGTGACGTGCTTCCGCCGCTCGGGAAGCGGCGCGGACTCGGCGCGGGCCAGCAGCGTGTTGCGTGCGATTCGAAGCGTGGTCTCGACGCCGTACGCCGTCACGCCGCCGTTCTCGATCCAATGCGCCGTCGCCGCGATTGCACGGCCGCTGAACGAGAGCGACGCGCTGCTGATCGTCCGTTTGTCTTCCAGCCGTCCGCGAGAGAGCTGCAGCGAAACGTTAGACACCGGCGCGATGACCGTGCGCACCGACCAGGCATCGTGGTCGAACCTCGCGGCATCGATGCGGAAGGAGTCCGCGGCGACACCGGCACCCACGAGACGTTTCACGCGCCGCCAGCTCTCCGCCGTTTCGTACGTGAACGGCGCCTCGGCGAAATCGACGGAGGATTCCCGGCGCTGGAACGGTGCGGGCCCGAGCGGTGCCTCCGCAACCGGAGCGAGCATCACGTGCGCAATGGCGCCGCCGATCCCGACGCCCGCATCGAGCGAAGCCTCCTCCAGCGCATCGTGCGCGGGCATCGAGTCGAGTAGCGGCCCGCCATGGTGCTCCGAGACGTACTGGAGCAGTTGGGGATAGCCGCTGTCCTTGATCGTCAGCGGCTCGAGCGAACCTTTGACGCGTGCGACGATGACTCCGCGGCCGCCGAAGTCGCGCGCCGCGCCGGCATCGATCCAGTTCGTCGAGAACACTTCATTGCGCGTGGTGGCCGGACCCGTTTCCGTGACCGAAGTCGCGAAGACCGCACCAGCGAGGAACGACGACCAGGAATCGTGACTGATGATGCGCGGCGCTTTTGCGCCGGGATCCTTGAGCAGGGTCAGTGAGAGAAGGACTGCGGCGAATGCATTCATTGCTCCGGCGCTTTGCAACTCATCTGCCCGCTGTGTGTACGACAGGCGCCCCCGCCTGTCGGCTTTGTTCAGGTAGGGCTGCCGCTGTTGACAGGCGAGGGCGCCTGTCCTGCACACATGCTCAGTGACCCACCGCAAACTCGGCGTTGCAGCCGCCGGAGACCCAGATCGCATCGCGCTCGTAGCCCCAGGTGCGATTGAGCACGCACTCGATGTCGCCGAGCTGGCGCACGAGGCCGACGCCGCGCGTGGTGTCCGCGGCGCATACGTTCCTGCTGCCGTCGAGCGAGTCGCAGATCACTTTTTGTGCTCCGGGCGGCACGGCATCCGGCGGCAGGCGATAGCCGCCGAGCGCGAACTGCGCGCTGCATCCGCCGGTCACCCAGACGCCGGTCGCGTCGAAGCCCCACGTCTCGTCGAGCACGCACGCTTTCTCGCTGAGTTGCCGCGCGAGCGCGACGCCGAACATGGTGTCCGCCGCGCAGTTGCTGCGCGTGCTGCTCGACTCGCAGACGATGGATGATGCGCGCGCCGCCCCTGTGCGCTTCACCGCGAACGCCGCGCGGCAGAGGTTCGCGACCCATATGCCTTTGCGGTCGTAGCCCCAGTCGGTGCCGAAGGAGCACTTGTCCGCCGTGAACGTCCGGATCAATTGGACTCCGGCAGAGGTGTCTGCCCTGCACTCGACGCGGCGGCCATCGAGCGACTGGCATGTCGTGACGCCTTCCAGTGCGGGCTGCGGTTCCTGCACGTGCTCAGGGCCGAGGACGAATTCCGCGCGGCAGCCGTCATCCACCCAGACGTGACTCTTGTCGTAGCCCCACGATACTTCCGGATTGCACGGCTTCGCGCTGAGCTGGCGCGCGATGCGGATGCCGTTGCGCGTGTTCGCGGGACAGACCTTGCGGCCGCCGTTTTCCGACTCACAGACGATGCGATCGGGAGGCAGCGTGCTCTTTTCGCGATCGGCGATGAACATCGCACGGCATCCGCGGCTCACCCAGACGACGCCGCCTTCTTTCGTTCCCCACGTCACACCTTCGTAGCAGCGCGCATCGCTCATTTCGTACGTCAGCCGTATGATCCCGCTCGAACTGACGCGGCATTCGCGATAGCTTCCGTCGATCGACTCGCACGGAACGTTCTGCGCGAGCGCAAGGGGAGCGGAGAGAAGCGCAACGAGCACGAGAGTGCGCATCCGAAAATCATAGACCCATGACCACTGCCATCAACATCGTTCTCGGCTTCCTTCCGCTCCTCATCCTCGGCGGCTCGATCGCAGCGGGGATCGACGATGACCGCCGCCATCGGACGATGTTCGCGCTGGTCTATGGACTGTGGGCGCTCACGCTCGCGATGTGGAACTGGATGCGCTCGTGGCCCGCGGGGTGGATCGCGTTGTGGGGCGCGGCCGGTGCCGTGGCGCTGTTGGTCGCGCTGATGCGGAGAAGGTGAGGAGCGGGCGCGGTTTCTACACTTGGTAGATCAGCTTTTCGTAGGCCTCATGGGGTCCGATCCAGAACCACACAATCTCGCCTGCGGTTCGCTCGGTCCCGACGACTCGGTAGTGGAGACCAACTCGTGCTGAGACCAAGCGTGTCGAACCGTGAACATGCTTGAAGTTGAGACTCGGATGTCGTGGGTTTGCCCGGAACAGCCGGTAGGCCGAGCGCGCCTGATCTCTGATTTCCGGGGGAGCTTATCGAACAGCTTTCGAAACCCCGGCGTTGTGAAGGATTTCACAGCTTCTCGGGATCCAATGGCTCTGTCAGACCGGCTTCGTGCTCACGAATCGCCTCGTCCGCCATTCGTTCGATAACAGAGGAAGGTTTTGCGAAGAGCTCGTCCCACTTCTTCTCCGATTCGATCTCGGCGAGAAGCCATGCCGCGATGGCCTCCTGCTCGGGCTCCGGCAGGCTGTTCATTTCCGCGATGGCACGATCGAGTAATTTGCCCATGTCGAGATTCTACCTCGGCGTTCTCGCCGGGCCGCGACGCCCGCTCTCCTTATCGGAAGCTGACCGGGATATCGTCCATCGTCAGCAATCCCGGCCGCGCGCTCACGACGCGCGGGATCGAGTTCACCACCATCGCGGCTGTCGCGCGATCGCCGTGGACGCCGCCTTTGATCTCCATCTCGACATCGGGAATGCCTTTCACGATCACGCGGTCTGCGGCGATGTCTTCGGCGCCGACGTACATGCGCAGATCGAGCGACACGTTGATCCTGCCGCGGCCTTCGATCGTCTGATGCACGCCGGCCACCTGGCCGGGCTCGACGCGCAGGTACTCGGTGACGATCTCGCGTCCGGCGACGATCGGCTCGATCCGCTCTTCACTCACGCTCTCGAAATCGATGCCGAGGCCGTTGCCGACCATCAGGAGGGACTCTTTGAGACCCATGTGCTTGATGCGCCCGGCATCGACGGCGCTGCGGAAATCGGCGACGGTCATTCCGGCCCCAACTTTTCGCTGCAGCGGCTCGCGACGCGTCGATGCGTTCTGGATGCGAATGATCTGAATCGAGTCGACGCGCTGGCAGACCGAGGTGACGGTGAGCGGCAGCTTGTCCATCACGAAGCCGGGATTCACCCCCGTGCCGAGGAGCGTGACGTTGTGCGCGCGCGCCACGTGCTGCAGTTCGGCACGGATGCCGGCGTCGAGCGGGAACGAGAGCTCTTCGCAGGTGGAGACGACGTGAGCCTCGCGCTCCAGCAGCATCCTGAGCTGCGCTGCGACGTCGGCCAGCCGCGACCCGGTGGAGTGGCAGATGACATCGGCCTTCACTTCGAGATCACGCGTGACTCTGATGCCTGTCTCTTTGCCGAGTCCGATGACTTCGCCGACATCGCGCCCGATCTTGTTCGGATCGATGTCGACCGCGGCAACGAGCTTGATCCACGGCTTGGTGAGAAGGAGGCGGGCGATCTCCGCGCCGATCGGCCCGATGCCGAATTGCGCGACGGTAATGGGCTGTCTGTTCATGGCGGCGGGAAAGATAGCACCGCTGCCGCCGCCGTTGCTGATCGATTCGTGCCGGAGGCTAACGTGCGAATGCAGACCCCGCGTCAGGAATGAAACAGCGGGACTTCTTCGGGCTCGGAGTCTTCGGTCTCCTCCTCCACGAAATTCGAAACGCCGATGCCTGCGAGCCTGTACTTCGCCTCCGCCGCGAACGTGAATCGCGACAGGAGCTCGACTCCGATTCCTGCGAGGTCATCGCCTGATGCCGGCGGCGACTCGGGCGTGATCTGCCGCGTCGCCGTCTTGAAATCGCCGGTGCGCAGTTTCACCGTCACCGTGCGGCCGTGCATTCCCTTCGACTGCAGCGTCTCCCAGAGATGGCGCGCCTCGCTCCCGATCCATTCCGCGACTTCATTCAACGGGATGTCCTTCGGAAACGTCGTCTCACTCGACCACGACTTGCGCGGACGCGAAGGCTCGACCGGCGACTCGTCGATGCCGCGCGCCAGTTCCCACAGGCGCGTGCCCCACTTTCCGAATCGCGCCACGAGCTCTTCCTGCGTGAAGCGATGAAGATCGCCGACGGTCTCGATCTTCATCTCGAGCAGGATCTTCTCCGTCGCCTTGCCGACGCCCGGAATCTTGCGCACCGGCAGCGGCATCAGGAATCGCTCCACCTGATGCGGCCGGATGACGAACATGCCGTCCGGCTTCCGCCAGTCCGATGCGATTTTCGCGAGGAATTTGTTCGGCGCGACGCCGGCGGATGCCGTGAGCTGCGTCCGCTCGCGGATCTCGCGGCGGATGCACTCCGCGGTTTCGGTCGCCGTGGGAATCCCGGTCAGCTCGTGCGTGACATCAAGGTACGCCTCATCGAGCGAGAGCGGCTCGACCAGCGGCGTATGCCGCTCGAAAATCTCGCGGATCTCGCGCGATACCGCGCGGTATTTGTCGAAGTTCGGATGGATGAAGACGGCCGACGGACAGAGACGGCGCGCGCGCGTCGCCGGCATCGCCGAGTGCACGCCGAATTTGCGCGCTTCGTAGGACGCAGCGCAGACCACGCTCCGTTCGCCCGGCCATCCGACGATCACCGGCTTTCCCTTCAGCGAGGGTTCATCGCGCTGTTCGACAGAGGCGTAGAACGCATCCATGTCGATGTGGATAATCTTGCGCACCTTGCCGATCGTAACCGAGCTTCCGACACCTTCGTTTCTCGTCGACATCCGGCGCGCGCGGGCCAATTGCCTCCGCATGCAGGAAAAGGCCCGCGCATCAGCGGTTGTGTTCCGGCCTCATGTGAAAACGCACAAGACCATCGAAGGTGCGCGTCTACAGCATGGAGGAAATTTCGGGCCGATCACGGTCTCCACTCTCGCGGAGGCGGAGTTTTTCGCCGGCGGCGGGTTCAGGGACATAACCTATGCGGTTCCGATCGCCCCGGAGAAACTCGACCGCGCCGCGGCGCTCGCCTCGCGGATCGATCGTCTGAATCTCCTGATCGATTCCGAGATGGCGCTGCGTGCGATGGAGCAGCGCGGCTATCCCTTCGAAGTCTTTCTCAAGATCGATTGCGGGTATCACCGCGCCGGTGTAAGTCCCGACAGTCCCGACAGCCTCGCGCTCGCCCGCGCGATGATGCGCTCGCCGACGATCCGGTTTCACGGAATCCTGACTCACGCCGGACACTCGTATCACGCGCGCAATACCGATGACGTGCGGCGCATCGCGGCGGAGGAGGCAGGCTGCCTCACGCGCTTTCGCGCGCTCGACGAAGAGCTCGGCTTTCTCGTCCGCAGCGCCGGCTCGACGCCGACGGCCTCCGTCGTCGAGCGCTTCACGGAAGTCGATGAGGTGCGGCCCGGCAACTACATTTTCTATGACGCATTCCAGACGGCGATCGGCTCGTGCCGTGCCGAGGATGTCGCGGTGTCCGTGCTGGCGACGGTGATCGGCTCCTATCCGGAACGGCGCTGCGCGATCATCGACGCCGGTGCGCTCGCTCTCTCCAAAGACCTCGGGCCCGATCACATCGATCCGGATGTGAGCTTCGGAATCGTCTGCGATCTCGATCTCGAGCCGCTGCCTGTGCGGCTGACGTCGCTGTCGCAGGAGCATGGCAAGCTCGAGGGCATCGCCCATCTTCCCGTCGGCACGAAGGTGCGGATCATCCCGAATCACTCCTGCCTGACCGCAGCGATGTTCGATCGCTATCACGTGATCGAGAACAACGAATGCGTCGCCGAATGGAAGCCCACGCGAGGCTGGTGATTCGCAGCTTCGGGCCAAAGACGGGATGAGACTTGCACTCCATCCCTCTCATGAAGAACGAACCGCAGAGCTACGGCAGTCAGGACGAGTGGCTCACTGGAAAGACGGGACAGACGGTGAATCGTCCTGCACCGGCCCCAGTTGAGGTCGATGCGATCGCAAAGCAGCCGGGCGACACGGATCCGCCGGGACGCGCCGAACCGATTCCCGATTCCGAGCAGCCGGCGCGGAAGGTGACCGGTACGCCGGGCGGAGCGAAGCGCGGAGGATTTTTCAGGGAGAGAGATTACGAGTAGGCGCGCGCGCCGCCGTGCGATGATTCGCGTGGCATGTACGCGGCGAACCCTCTGGCGCTTGCGACTGCGATCACGGCAGCCGTCGCCTTCTGTCTCGGCGCTGGTGTCGCCCTCCGGGGGCGCGGCGCGCGCGGCAGCATCCTCTTCTCATTAATCACAGCGAGTGCCGCGGCGTGGCTTGGCTGTTTCGCGCTGATGTATTCGTCGCTCTCGCCGCATGTCGCTCTGTTGTGGGCGCGTGCCGGCCATGTGGCAGCCGCGCTCATTCCGGCGATCATTCTGAATTTCGTCTCGGTCTACACCGGCACCCGCCAGCGCCTGCGAGTCCGCCTCGGCCTCTCCTGGTTCTTCTGCATCACGGTGGCGCTCATCGGCGCAGCGTCGCCGATTCTCATCCCGGCCGTGCGCCACTACTCCTGGGGCTGGTACGCCAACGGCTCGCCCTTGAATTTCATCTGGGCGGCGACCTACGGCCTCATCCTCCTTTATGCAATGCGCCTTCTCTGGAATGCGCATCAGCAATCGGAGGGGCAGACGCGCGAGCGAACGGGGCTCATGCTGCTCGCGCTCGCCGTCGGCAGTCTCGCGCTCGTCGATGTCTTCCCTTCGATGGGGATCGACATGTACCCGGTCGGCTACATGGCCGTGCTCGCGTTCTCCATCGTCGCGGCGCGCGCGGTCTGGAATTACGAAGTCATCGACCTCACCCCGGAGTTCGCGGCGGGACAGATCCTCGAGACGATGAAGGGGGCGGTGCTCGTCGTCGACATGGATGGCAAGATCCGCGTCGTGAACCGCGCGGCCGGCGCGATGCTCGGCTTCGACGCGCCGACGATGGTCGGCCTCCACATCCGCAACATCATCCAGCGCAACGAAGCGACGAGCACCGCGCAGATTCTGGAGAGCACCGGCGTGCTGGAGCAGACGATGCTCTGGCGGACGGCGGACGGCTCGGCGCTCGACGTGCTCGCGCAGTCGTCATTCGTGCGCCAGGCGGATGGCACTCCCGTCGCCGCGATCTACGTCGCGACGGACTACACGGAGCGCAAGCGGGCGGAAGAAGCGCTGCGCGAAAGCGAGACGCGCTACCGCACGCTCTTCGACGCGAATCCGCTGCCGATGTGGGTCTACGACTTCGACACCTTGCGGTTCATCGCAGTGAACGATGCGGCGATCGCACACTACGGCTACCTCCGCGAAGAATTCATGGAGATGACGATCCTCGACATCCGCCCGCAGGAAGATCTGCCGCAGATGGAAGAGGCATTGCGTAATCCGCCGGAGAAGCGCGATCGCGCGCTCTTCCGCCATCGCATCCGCAGCGGAAAGATCATCGACGTCGAGATCACCTCGTTCGAGTTCCTCTTCGGTGAAAAGCGCTCGCGGCTCGTCATCGCGCAGGACGTCACCGAGCGGAGGGGCGCCGAAGAGAGACTGCGCGAGAGCGAGGAGCGGTATCGGAACGTGGTGGAGCTGAGCCCTGATGCGATCTTCGTGCATCAGGAAGGCAAGCTGACGTTCGTCAACACCGCCGCGGTGAGGCTGATTGGAGCCGCGTCAGCGGAAGAGCTCGTGGGCCGCGACATCATGACGCTCGTGCATCCCGACTATCGCACGACGGTGCGAAGCCGGCTGCGCGTGCTGTCGCGAGGACGCGAGGTGCCGCTGATCGAAGAGAAGTTCCTCAAGCGCGATGGCACCGCCGTCGATGTCGAAGTCGCAGCGATCTCCTTTCAGATCGATGGGAAGCCGGCCATTCAGGTCGTGGCCCGCGACATCTCTGAACGAAAAGCGATCGAGGCTTCGCTGCGGCAGAGCGAGACGCGCTACCGCGATCTTTTCGAGAACGCGAACGACATCGTCTACACGCACGACCTCGAGGGACGCATCACGTCGATGAATCTGGCCGGTCTTCGCACGACCGGCTACACGCTCGACGAAGCGCTCTCGATGACGATCCAACAGTTCATTGCACCCGATGACGTCGAGCGTGCGGCTTCGAATTTCCGGCGCAAGGTCGCCGACGAAACCCACACCACATCGTACGAGATCGATCTGCAGGCCAAGGACGGCCGGCGCATTCCGGTCGAGGTCAATACACGCCTCGTGTTCCGCGACGGCAAGAGCATCGGAGTGCAGGGCATCGCGCGCGATGTGACGGAGCGCAAATCGAACGAGGCGCGCTTCCGGCTCCTTTTCGAGCGCAATCTCGCAGGCGTCTTCCGCAGCACCGTCGAAGGGCGCATGCTCGAATGCAATGACGCGATGGCGCGCATCTTCGGCTACGACTCGAATGAAGAGCTGATGCGCGTGGCATCCGCACTCGATCTTTACTTCGAGCCGGATGACCGGAAGAGGTACTTGCAGGCGCTGCAGGAGCAGGGGTCGCTGACCAACGTCGAGAGGCGGATGAAGCGGCGGGACGGCTCTCCCGTGTGGGTTCTCGAGAACGTCGCGGTGCTCGATGGGAATGTGATCGAAGGGACGATCATCGACATCACCGATCGCAAGACCGCGCAGGAAAAGATGGAGTGGCAGGCGTATCACGATGCTCTGACCAGCCTGCCGAACCGCCTGCTGTTCCGCGACCGCATCACGGTCGCACTGGCGCGCGCCCGGCGCAGCGGACGCGTCGCCGCGGTCATGTTCCTCGATCTCGATCAGTTCAAGCTCGTGAACGACACACTCGGCCACACGGTGGGCGACGGGCTGCTGCAGGCGGTGGCGGATCGCCTCGTCAACTGCGTGCGGGCCGAGGATACGGTCGCGCGGATGGGGGGAGACGAGTTCACCGTGCTGCTCAGCGATGTTGCCGACCGGCGCGCGGCGATCGGAGTCGCGCAGAAAGTGCTCGATTCGATCGGCCAGCCGTTCGTCGTCGAGCGCCACGAGCTCTTCGTCACCACCTCGCTCGGCATCGCGCTGTTTCCCGACGATGGAGAGGATGCGGAAGCGCTCCTCAAGAACGCCGATCGCGCGATGTATCGCGCCAAGGAGATGGGGCGCAACAATTTCCAGTTCGTGACGGTGATGGAAGGGGCGGAGCGGCTGACGCTCGAGAACAGCCTGCATCACGCATTCGACCGCAAGGAGTTCATCGTGCACTACCAGCCGATGATCGATCTTGCCACCGGCACGATCTCGGGAGCCGAGGCGCTGATCCGCTGGAGCCATCCGGAATTCGGAATGATGCCGCCCGACGAGTTCATCCCCATCGCCGAGGAGACGCGGCTCATCATTCCGATCGGGGAGTGGGTATTGCGCACCGCCTGCGCGCAGATGAAGCAGTGGCATGACGCCGGGCACGGCGGGCTGCGCATCGCGGTGAACCTCTCGCCGCGCCAGTTCCAGCAGCGCGATCTCACGCGCATGGTGGAGCGCGTCATCGAAGAGACCGGTTTCCCGCCGGAGCTGCTCGACCTCGAGATCACCGAGTCGACCGCGATGCAGAACGCCGATCTGTCGCTGGCCATCATGAAGCGGTTGAAGGAGATGGGCATCCGCATCTCCATTGATGACTTCGGCACCGGCTACTCCTCGCTGAACTATCTCAAGCGCTTCCCGATCGACACTGTGAAGATCGATCAGGACTTCGTGCGCGATCTCTCCGCCGATTCCAGCGACGGCGCGATCATCTCGGCCGTGATCTCGATGGCGCGGGCGCTGCGGCTGCGCGTGGTGGCGGAAGGAGTGGAGACGCAGGAGCAGCTCGCGTTCCTTCAGCGCGAACAGTGCACGGCAGCGCAGGGCTTCCTGATCAGCAGGCCGGTGTCGGCCGAAGCTTTCGAGACACTGCTGCAGGCGGGCACGAGCGTGGAGCTTCGAAATTGAAAATTGAAAATTGAAAATTGAAAAACGAAGCAAGATCCGCCTTTCGTTTTCAATTTTCAATTTTCAATTTTCAATTTCGCACTAGCGAGCACGAGCGTGGAGCAAAATTGAAAATGCCAGTGTGCGGACTACAATCTCGCGCATGAAGAAGTCGCTGGCCAATTTTCAATTTTCAATGTTCAAGTTTCAATTTGGCCTTCTCGCCCTATCAGCGGTCCTGCTGCTCGCCGCGGCGCCTTACGATCCGTCGAAGGTTGCTCCCGACATCGAACAACGTCTGCAGAAGTTTCAGAAGGTGGAGATGACCTTCACCGGCTCCGATCTTTCTGCCGGTGAACGGAAGGCCGTTCAGGAGCTGATTGCCGCAAGCCGCGATCTGGAAGAGATCTACTGGCGGCAGGCGACCCCCTCGGACATCGAGCTCTATCACGCGACGGCCAAGGCTAACCCGGCGCTGCACCACTACCTCTGGATTCAGGGCAGCCACTACGATCAGATCGACGAGAATCGCCCGTTCTACGGCAGCGAGCCGATGCCGCCCGGCCGCAGCCTCTATCCCGAAGGGCTCACCCGCGAGGACATCGAGAAGTACGTCGCCGCACATCCGGAACAGAAGAAGGCGATCTACGACGAACGCACCGTCGTCGAACTAGTGAGCCGCGATCCGCTGAAGCTCAAGACGACGCCCTATCACGTGAAGTACCACAAGTGGCTCGTCAGCGCGGCCTCGCACTTGCGCAACGCCGCTGCGGCCACGCCGGACAGGACGTTCGCCAGGTTCCTCCGCCTCCGCGCCAAGGCGCTGCTCGACGACAACTACTATCCGAGCGATCTGGTGTGGGTCGCGGAGATGAAAGACCCGAAGATCGATGTCATCTTCGCTCCCTACGAAACCTACCTCGACGGCCTCCTCGGCGTGAAGACCTCGTACGGCGCGGCGGTGATGATCCGCAACGAGCCGGAGAGCCGGAAGCTCGCCGTGTTTCAGAAGTACGTTCCGGACATTCAGGACGCGCTTCCGCTGCCCGCCGAGGACCGGCCGTCGAAACATGGCCACGCGTCGCCGATGGAAGTGATGGATACGCCGTTCCGCGCCGGCGATCTGCGGCACGGCTACCAGGCGGTTGCCGACAATCTGCCGAATGATCCGAAGATCCACCAGCAGGCGGGCAGCAAGAAGATCTTCTTCAAGAACTACATGGATGCGCGCGTGAACGATGTGATCTTGCCCGTCGCGAAGCGGGTGATGCGGCAGGACCAGGCCGCGATGGCGTCGGCCGAGGGGACGCTGACCGTGGTGATGATGCACGAGATCTGTCACGGGCTGGGCCCGGCTTTCGCGCGCCAGAATGGTCAACAGGTTGACATTCGCGCCGCCGTCGGCCCGATCTACTCCGCGCTGGAAGAGGCCAAGGCCGACATCACCGGCATGTACGGTCTGAAGTGGCTCGTCGAGCATGGCGCGCTGCCGCAGGAGCGCCTCAACGAGTACTACGCGTCGTACGTTGCCGGCATCTTCCGCACGGTTCGCTTTGGCGTCGGCGAGGCGCATGGCCGCGCAGAGATGATGGAGTTCAACTTCCTGCGTGAACGGGGCGCGATCACGCGCAACAGCAGCGGGCGATATGAAATGGCGCTCGAGAAGATGCCGGACTCGATCGCCGCGCTGACGAAAGAGCTGCTGGAGATCGAGGCCGCGGGCGACCGCGCGCGGGCCGAGGCGTGGTTTGCGAAGTACGACAGGATGCCGGAGGAGTTGAAGGGGGCGCTCGAAGCGGCGAAGGACCTGCCGGTCGACGTCGATCCCATCATTCCCTTCCCGGAGGGGGTACGGTGATGCGTGTGCTCATCGTCGATGACGATGCAGAGATCCGTGGGCTGCTCCGTTCGACTCTCGCGCAGGAAGGCATCGAAGCCGACACCGCGGAAAATGGTCTGGACGCGCTCGAGCTTCTGAATGCGAACCGCTACGCGGTGATGCTGATGGATCTGATGATGCCGGCCATGAACGGCTTCCAGCTCCTGGAAGCCGTTCGCAAGGATTCGCCGGTCGTGCTGGTGGTGACGGGCGCTGATCAGTCGATGGTGAACGAGCTCGACGCGAGGCTGGTGCACGGCATCATCCGCAAGCCGTTCGATCCGCGCGATGTCGCGACGCTGGTGCGCGCCTGCGTTGAGATCCGCGGGCGCGGCCCGCTGGGCGCAATGGCCATCGCATCGATGATCGCGGGCGGCCCGTTGATCGCGATGCTGGCGAAGATGTGAGAAGGAGCGCGGATGTCTCCGCTCCGCTACATCAATCGCTTCTGAATGAGATCCGCGAGAAACAGCAGCATCGCGCCGTTGAGAATCGCACCGCCGGGAGGCGGTGCGGGGTTCGCGCAGCGCTTGACCGCGGCGAGCAGTTCCTCGACGTCGAACGGCTTCGCGACGATGCCGTGTACATCGTAGCCATGCACGCGCGACAACTCTCGCTGCGTGAGGGAGGCGGTGACGACGAGGACGGATGGAAGCAGATCCGGACGCGTGCTCTTCAGATGCTCGAGCACGGCGTACCCGTCGATGTTCGGCATGCGGAGGTCGAGCAGAATCGCCGCATACCGCCTCGTCTTCAGCCGTTCGATCGCGTCGGCCCCGTCAGGTACGGCATCCGTTACGAACTCGCGCTGCAACACGGCCGTAATGAGCGTGCAGGTCGCCTCGTTATCGTCGATGAGAAGGACGACGGGTTTCTCGTTCGTTGTCATGAATTGAACGGACGGTATTCTACACAGAAGAATTTTTCCAGATGAAAAGAGGCAGAAAGAGCGGAGAGCTCCGGCATCAGCATGAGCGGCCGGAGGGAAGCTGGGACGAGCTCCTCGCCCCCGGCGGAGCTGTGGATGCACCCCGCGGCGAGACGGCGATCGTGATCTATGTCGGCAGCGCGCGCTGCCGCGCGGTGTATCGCGGGGAGGAGATCGACGTCGTCGTTCCCTCCGGCATCGCCGTGAAGCAGAAGAGCATGCTCGCCGTCGGCGACCGCATCGTGGTCGCGGGCGAGGCCGGCGCGTGGCGGCTGGAGTCGATCCTGCCGCGCCGCAGCGCGCTGGCGCGGCCCGATCCGCTGCGCCCGCACATGCAGCGCCTCATCGCCGCGAACATCGACGTCGTCGTGCACGTCGTGTCGGTCAAGGCGCCGCCGTTGCGGCCGCGGCTCATCGACCGCTACCTCATCGCGATCATGCGCGGCGGCGCGCGGCCGGTGATCTGCGTGAACAAGATCGATCTCCTCGATGACGAGGACCGGCGCGAAGAGCTTGCGCGGCTCGACGTTTATCGCGCGCTGGAGGTTCCTGTCATCGCCTGCTCGACCCGGACGGGAGAGGGTCTCGACGCACTGCGGGCCGAGGCAGAGGGGATGACGACGGCGCTGGTGGGACATAGCGGGGTGGGGAAGTCGTCGATTCTCAACGCGATCGATCAGCGCCTGCAGCTCGCGACGAACACGCTGCACCGGCGGGGTACCGGACGGCATACGACGACGGCATCGACGCTGTATGACTTCGGCGGCGGGACGTATCTCATCGACACGCCCGGCATCCGCGAGTTCGGATTGTGGGATCTCGATCGCGCGTCGCTGCGCGACTACTTCCCGGAGTTCGAGGAGCCCGCGGAGTACTGCAGGTTCACCGACTGCACGCACGTCCACGAGCCGGATTGCGAGGTGAAGGAACGGCTGGAGCGGCGGGAAATCAATGCCGCGAGATACGAGACCTATCTGCGCCTGTACGAGGATCTCGCCTAGTGCTCACCTCGTGCAGCTCGCGCGTTACACTGAGAAGGACAACCATGAAGCGCGCTCTGATCCTCATCCTCCTCACCATCGCCTGCGCCACGCCGAAACCGGCTCCGGCGCCGAAGCCCCAACCAGCCGCTGCACCTCCGGCCGTCTCCGCCGAAGCGCTGAAGGATACGTACGGCGATTCCACGACGACCGCCGTCCCGGTTCCCGTGGAAGGGGACGAAGTCAAGTTCGAGAACAACTGGATCTACGACCGCTTCGGCCGTTTCCGGCGCCTGAAGTTCGCCGTCGCTCATCAGAACGACCGCCACTACGACATCATCACCGTCGAGCTGCCGGATCATTCGCAGCACACGGTCTACTTCGACATCACCGATCTCTGGATGAAGTGGGCGGCGGAGAAGAAGTAATGTGGTTGCGCGGGCTCGTAGGTGGTTGCGCGGGCTCGCGGTTACGCGGGTACGCGGTTTAAGCGATTTCGAGTTCTTCGTCGCCGTTTCCACCGCGAGCCCGCGGGCCCGCGCTACCGCGTGACCGACTCACCAGCACACCGCAACACTTCCGCCACACTCCACGCCTGCGCTGCGCATCCTCTGGGGTGATACGGCGGCTCGGCGTCGAAGATCTCGGCGATCGTGCCGATGCAGGCTTCTTCCATATGCTTCGGAAATGCTGCGAGAAACCGGCTCGCATCCTCGCCGGGATGCACCTTCCGCCAGGCATCGATGAAGGGGCCGATGAGCCAGCCCCACACCGTCCCCTGGTGATACGCCGCATCGCGGGCGCGCAGATCGCCGTCGTAGGCCTTCTTGTAATCGGGATGATCGCGGCTCAGCGAGCGAAGCCCGTACGGCGTGAGCAGCCGCTCCTCGACGACGCCGATCACGCGCTTCCACCTCGATTCATTCAGCACGGGATGGTCGAGTGAGATGGCGAAGATCTGATTGGGACGGCAGGCGGGGTCGTTCGGATCGACCACATCGTAAAGATATTGACCTTCTTCGTTCCAGAAGCGCTGATTGAACGACGCGCGGGCCTTCGCCGCGTATTGCTGCATGCGTGCGGCGTTGGCCTCATCGCCCTCCTCGCGCAGAAACCCCTCCAGGATGCAGAGGGCGTTGTAATACAGCGCGTTGATCTCCACCGCCTTGCCGCGCCGCGGCGTGACGACCCAGTCGCCGACCTTCGCATCCATCCACGTCAGTTGATATCCCTCCGCCCCCTGCGACAGCAGCCCATCCTCGGGATCGACATGGATGTTGAAGCGCGTGCCGCGAATGTGATGGTCGATGATCTCGACCATCTTCGGCAGGAGTTGCCGCAGTGTGTCGCGGTCGTTCGTGTAGCGGATGTAGCGCGCCACGGCGTGGAAGAACCACATCGTGGCGTCGGCGGTGTGGTACAGACCTTCATGCTCACCTTCGGGGAACATGTTGGGAATGAGGCCGTCGCGGATGTAGGAGGCGAACGTGCGGAGGATGTTGCCGGCTTCGCGATGGCGTCCCGTGACGAGCGTGAGTCCCTCGAGGCTGATCATCGTGTCGCGGCCCCAGTCGGTGAACCAGTGATAGCCGGCGATCACCGTCCGCGGGTCGTCGCCCGTGGCGTGCGCGCGCGCTTCATCGGCGGCACGCGTGCGGGGTGAGATGAGGAACTGGTCCGCGGCGAGCACGAGCTGGCTGCGAAACTCGTCGCCGTTCGCACTCTTCGCGATCGTCTTCAGTTTGCCGCGACGCGCGTGTTCGGCGACGCAGGCATCGCCGGCGTCCATGGCGCGAATCGCATCCCACGGTTCCACGGAGGCGATCAGACCCACTTCATGCCCCGGCTCGATCGTGAAGCGAATCACGCCGGGACTCCACAGCCCGCCTTCGAACTCATAGCCGCGGGCGCGCTCGATGCGATAGATCACGCCGTTGTGCACGATCTGCTCGCGATGCAACTCGCCGCGCCCCAGGAATTGGAGGCGGAGTGGAGGGTAGGGACGGCCGTCGCTGATCTCGACTCCGTTCTCATGCGGCGTGATCGTCCACTTCTGCGAAACCTCCTCCGTCAGAAGACCTTCGTGCGGGCGGAAGTGCAGCGAGGGCCGCAGCTCGAGAGTGACTGCGTGCGGCGCGGTCACGAGTCTGTAGATGATGTACGTCGTGTTCTGCAGGTGCGGCATCACGACGCGCTTCTCGATGTGCACGCCGTCGCGTGCGTAGTGCCAGACGGGCAACCCGTTCTCGAGCACGAGCTGTTCGAGGATGTCGGACGTCGGATAGCGGATCGGCGACGGCGTGTTGTGCTCGTCCGCGCTCAGCCGGTAGGTGGTCTCTCCGTTGATGACGAGATGCTCTTCGAGGTGATTGAACATCATCACGCGGCCGAGAGGCGCGGGCATTGCCGCGATGAGAAAGCCGTGGAAGCGGCGCGTGCACGCACCACCGATCGTGCCGCTCGCATAGCCGCCGAGACCGTTGGTCACGAGCCATTCGCGTCTGAGGAGCGCTTCCTCTGGATCACCCCGCCGCCAGCCGGAGATCATGGCCGTGGTTGTTGCTCAACTTGTGCCCGATTCAGGCAGCGGGCAGCAGGAAAAACTGTCATCGTTCCTTTTCCTCCCGCGCGCTCTGCTGCCTGCGGCCTGCCCTAAAATGCCGGCTCCATGTTTCTGATCGACGGCCCTGATGACGGACCGGCTCTCATCCTCGCGCATGGCGCCGGCGGCGCGATGGATTCGGCGTGGATGAACGACATCGCGCGCGGGCTCGCTGCGCGCGGCGTTCGCGTGGTTCGGTTCGAATTTCCCTACATGGCTGCGCGCCGCGAGGGAAAAAAGGCAGGTGCACCGGATCGTCAGGATGTGCTGCTCGACTGCTGGCGTGAAGTCGTGCGTACGATGGGCAGCGACGTCTTCATCGGCGGCAAGTCGATGGGCGGCCGCATGGCGAGCATGGTCGCCGACGAGCTCTCCGTCCGCGGCCTGGCATGCCTCGGCTATCCCTTTCATCCGCCCGGCGCGCCGGAGAAGACGCGCACGAAGCATCTCGAATCGCTGCAGACGCGGGCGCTCATCGTGCAGGGCGAGCGCGATCCCTTCGGCACTCCCGAGGAGGTCGCGAAGTACAAACTGTCGAAGTCGATTCACATCGAGTGGCTCGCCGATGGCGATCACTCCTTCAAGCCGCGCAAGCAGTCGGGATTCACCCACGCACAACACATGAAGTCGGCGATCGAACTGGTGGCGTCATTCATCCTCGAACAGAAGGAGACACGTTGAAGAAGATTCTGATCCTCGCCTCATTCCTCCTCGCAGCCACGGCCGGCGCGCAGCGGCTGCCGGGCAATGTCGTGCCGGTCCATTACGCGATCCGGATGGAGCCGGATCTCGAGCACGAATCGTTCAAGGGAGAGGAGACGATCGACGTCGAGCTGAAGGAGCGCGTGCAGTCGATCGTGCTGAATGCGCTGACGCTCGATCTGCATGATGTGAGCGTGAACGGCATCGCGGCGAAGGTGACGATGGATCCGAAGGCCGAGACGGCCACGCTCGATCTCGCCTCGCCGGCCGGCCCGGGCAAAGCCTCGATCTCCATCGCCTTCGATGGAACGCTGAAACAGCAGCTCCGCGGGTTCTACCTGAGCACGACTTCGCGGAGGAAATACGCGGTCACGCAGTTCGAGGCGACGGACGCGCGCCGCGCGTTCCCTTCGTTCGACGAGCCGGCGATGAAGGCGGTGTTCGACATCACGATCGTTGTGCCGAAGGGCGACAACGCGATCTCGAACATGCCGGTGGTGTCGGATACGAATCTGCCGGATGGCCGCCACGAAGTGCGCTTCGCCACCACGCCGCGCATCTCGACGTATCTCGTCGCGATGCTGGTTGGCGACTTCCAATGTACGGATGGCGCACAGAACGGAGTGCCGATCCGCGTCTGCGCGACGCCGGAGAATGCGGCGCTGACGCAGTGGGCGGTGCAGACGGCAAAGGACTCGCTCGGCTATTACGAGTCCTACTACGGCATCAGGTATCCGTTCGCGAAGCTCGACAACATCGGCATTCCCGACTTTCAGGCAGGCGCGATGGAGAACGCAGGCGCGATCACCTATCGCGAAGTCGCGCTGCTCGCCTCGCCCTCGGCATCGCCGGAGATGAAGCGGCGTATCGGAGGGACGATCGGACACGAGATCGCGCATCAGTGGTTCGGCGATCTCGTGACCATGAAGTGGTGGAACGACATCTGGCTCAACGAGGGCTTCGCCACGTTCATGACGCCCAAGGCGCTGGCCGCCGCACATCCCGACTGGAATCAGGACGCGGCCAACGCTGCGTCGTCGAGGCACTCGGTCGAGATCGATTCGATGCGTGCGACGCGAGCGATCCGCACCGACGCCACGAAGAGCTCCGAGATCAACGAGCTGTTCGACGGCATCGCGTATGGCAAGACGGCCGCGGTGCTGCGGATGGTTGAGCACTGGGTGGGAGAGGACCCGTTCCGCGACGGCATCAGCGCCTACCTGAAGAAGTATTCGTGGAGCAATGCGGCAGGCGAGGACTTCTGGAACACGATGGCGGCGACGGTGAAGCAGCCCGTCGACCGCGTGATGGTGTCGTTCGTGACGCAGCCCGGCGTTCCGGTGATCACCGCGAGCGAATCCTGCGAACGGGATGCGCGGGTCGTCGAGGTGAAGCAGGAGCGCTTCCTGATGGCGGGTGCGCCGGATGGACAGGCGGCGGTCTGGCAGATTCCGGTTTGTGTCAGGAGCACCGGAAGCCTGACCGAGCGCTGCACCCTCATCGACAAGCCTGTACAGAAGTTCACGTTCCAGGGCTGCGGCTCGCCGCTCCTGCTGAACGCCAAAGGCACCGGCTTCTACGTCACGCAGTATTCGAAGGGCGATCTCGCCCGGCTGCGCGAGCATCTCTCTCAACTCTCCGCTCCGGAGCGCATCGCTCTCCTCGGCGACGACTGGATGCTCGTCCGTGCACGGCGGCGCGAGATCGGAGACGATCTCGCGCTGGTCGCTGCACTGCCGGCCAACGCCTCGCGCAGCGAGATCGTCGCGGTCGCGGAGCGAATCGAGTCGATCGGCAACGAGCTCGTGAGCGATGCGCAGCGCGCCGCATGGCGGCAGTGGGTGAGCGCCACGGCGAAGCGATGGCTGCCGGAGGGCGGCTGGACGCCGAAGGCGAACGAGAGTGACGAACAGCGCGAGGCGCGCGCCGCGGTGCTGACGATGCTCGGCAATGGCGCGGAAGATGCCGCGGTGATCGCGACGGCGAAGGAGATGACGGCGAAGCTGCTGGAGGATCCGCGCGCGTTCGATCCGACGATGGCCAGCGCCGCCATTCGCATCGCGGCGCGTCATGGCGATGCGGCGCTCTTCGAGCGGATGGTCGAGGCGCGGCGCAAGGCGAAGACGCCCGAGGGCCATGCGCGCTGGAGCTTTGCGCTGATGGGCTTTCGCGATCCCGCGCTCGCGAATCGCGAGCTCGAGTTCGTGACCGGCAGCGAGGTCCGCTCGCAGGATTCGCCGCGCTACCTCGGCGCTTTGCTCGAGAATCCCGCAACGCGCGCCGCGACATGGGAGTGGATGCGGACGAAGTGGAGCGAGGTGTCGAAACACTTCCCGTACTGGGCACTGGAGTCGGCGGTCGGCGGGCTCTCCGCGGCGTGCGACGCGAAGACGGAGAAGGAGATCGACGAGTTTTTCGCCGCGCATTCCGCACCGGGCGCGGAGAGGCGCCTCCGCGCGGCGAAGGAGCAGATCGAGATCTGTACCGCGTATCGCGAGATGCAGGCTCCGGCCCTCGCGCGCTATCTGGCGAAGTAGGCGCGGAAATGCATGGTTGCCCGGGGACGTTGCACCCCGTACAATCCGCACCTCCTCGATGCGCCCATAGCTCAGCTGGATAGAGCGTTAGCCTCCGGAGCTAAAGGTCGCAGGTTCGAATCCTGCTGGGCGCACCAACCCTCGTGAAAGTTCTCTGCGGCCTTCGCCGTGTCCTTACTTGCGTTACGATATGTAAGGAGAAGCGTGCCATGCCCACCTCGACAATCACCAGCAAAGGCCAGACGACGGTCCCGAAGGAAGTTCGAGAAGCGCTCAACATCGGCGCCGGCGACAAACTGACGTGGGAGATCAAAGGCGGCCGCGTCGCCATTACCACCGAGCGTCCGGCGCTCTACTCATTGCGTGGCTTCATCAAACATGGCCCCGACGCATTGACCGCCGTCGCACAGGCTCGCAAGACGCGAGGTCGCGTCTGACGTGCGCAGCGTAGTCGCCGACGCGAACGTTTTCGTCTCATTTTTCGTCGAGCGTAACAAGGCGCAGCAAGACGCCGCGCAGGCTCTGCTGGCCGCCGCGGAAGAAGGCGAGATCGCCGGCATGATTCCGCAGTCCGTTATCTTCGAGATTGTGTACGTCCTGCAAAGCCAGTACGGGCTGACGTCGAGACAAGTGGCAACCGTCGTCCAGGCCATCACCGAATTTCCCGGCATGCAGATCGTCGATGACTGCGCGTGGCGGCGCGTGCTGGAGATCTGGCCTGAATCTCTTGCAGGCCTGACCGATGCCGTGATCGTCGCGCTCGCCACCACCAACGGATACGACGCTGTAGCGACCTTCGACCGCAAGCTCTCGAACCGTCTCGAAAGCTTCAGCCTCGAGGCGTATTGGTGAGCGCAGCGCCGTCCGCCGTCGGCGTGCCCCTGGCGAAAAAAGTTGAATCTCATTCGTCACACTCGCTCCAGAACGAACACCCGCACGAACGGCGTGATCGCGAGCTCATCGCGAATCGCGAGCCGCGCCGACGCAACCTGCTTCAGCCAGATGCTGCGCGGGTAAAAGTGAAACAGCCCCGGTCCAAATGCGAGCGCCGCGGCGACATCACGCAGATGCTCGACGAGAACGATCCGCCCCGAGTCCGCGAGCATTCTCGCGCTCTCGTGAAAGAGGCGCTCGCGCTCGCGCCGATCGCGGATCTCGTGCGCGGACAGGATGATCAGCACGAGGTCTGCGGAGCCATCTTCGACGGCGTTGATGGTCGACGTCCAGCTCGAGTGCTTTGACGCGCCCTCGCGAGTGCCGGTTCCGTCGTTACCAGCGGATCGAAGACATCGATCACGCATCCCGTGGCTGCCGGAAAGAGCGACTCGAGCGGCAGCATGGTTTGCTCGAGGCACGTCGTGATCTGCACCCATCGCCGCGGCGAAACATGACAACGTTCCATCATCCACGTGCCACGCAGCAACTCGGATGCGTCGAACATCGCGTGGAACGCGAGAAAGGACGCGACCATGAACCAGAGCGCGATGCACGCCGCGAACGCGCGGATTTTTCTCGCCGGCAACGTCTATCGCATCGAGGATCTCGGCAGCACGAATGGCACATTCGTCAACGATGCCCCGATCGAAGGGCCGCGGCGGCTGGAGAACGGGGATCTGATCCGCTGCGGCGGCTCGGTGCTGAAGTTCATCGCCGGCGGAAATGTCGAGGCGATGTACCACGAGGAGATCTACCACCTCGCGATCACCGACGGATTGACGCAGGCGGCGAACAAGCGGCATCTGCTCGATTTTCTCGAGCGCGAGATCGCGCGCGCGGTGCGCCACGAACGGCCGTTGTCGCTGGTGATGTTCGACATCGACCACTTCAAGCGGATCAACGACTCGTTCGGCCACCTTGCAGGAGACCGCATGCTGGTGGGCATCGCGCAATATGTGGCCGCGTCGGTGCGGCGCGACGAGCTCTTCTCGCGCTACGGCGGCGAGGAGTTCGCGGTCGTGCTGCCGGAGACTGGCCTCGACGAAGCGGCGGGATTCTGCGAGAGAATCCGGGCGATGATCGACGGCGCGATCTTCGAGTTCGACGATCACCAGATGCGCGCCACCATCAGCCTCGGCGCCACATCGCTGCGCAAAGGCGACACGGTGCAGTCGCTGGTTGAGCGAGCGGATGCGCAGCTCTATCAAGCCAAGCGCGCAGGCAGAAACCGCGTCTGCATCGCGTGATCCATGTGCGGACGAGGCGTCCGCTCTCCACTCTCAACGTGCGAGGTCCAGCACGACGACGGCTTCCTCCAGGTCGCGCTCCCGCCGTGTTGCCGCGAGGCCGACGGCGGCAAACGTACCCAGTGCCAGCGCGAGCTCCCATCCCGTCAATCGGGCGTCGGGTGAGATTGCCGGCACGACCGACACATACAGATCCAGCCAGTGCCCTACGAGGATGACGATGGCGATGCGCGTGAGAATCGTCCGATTGCGTTTCGTCGTCTCCGGCAGCAGGACGAAGAACGGGATCACCCACATCAGAGCGACGGTCGTCCAGAACAGCACGCCCCAGTTGCCATAGGCGCGCAGCAGGTAATAGCCGGTCTCTTCGTGCATGTTGCCGTACCAGATCAACATGCTCTGGCTGAACCAGATGTACATCCAGAATGTGCTGAACGCGAAGAGCAGCTTCGCCAGATCGTGCAGATGGTCTGAGGTGATCGCGGAATCAGTCCGTGAGCGATGGACGGCGACGATGATGATCGCGGCGAGACCCGCCGTCACGAGTCCGGCGAAGTGATAGACGCCGAAGATCGTGCTCGACCAGTGGGGCTCGAGCGACATGACCCAGTCAACGCCCGACAGCCACACCGTGAATCCGAAGACGACGATATAGAACGCGGAAGCGCGCTTCTTGTGCAGCAGACGGAGCGCCACGGCCCACGCGGCTGCGTATCCGAATGCGCGCAGTGTGAAGAAGGTCCGTCCGAGCCACACGCCTTTGAAGCCCGGCAGGTGCTCATGAAATGCGGGATAGAGATGCGAGCCTCCGAAGAGGATCGCGACGAGCACGACCGCCGCGCCGGGGAGAACGAGCCGCGTGAACGAGCAGGCGATGCGGCGCAGCGGCCCCAGCCAGTGCGCGCCGCTGAGATCGTGGACCGCGACGACGAATCCGCCGGCGAGTCCGATTCCCGTCAGGAACAATCCCGATACGAGCACGTTCGGCCACACATCGTCCGGTGCGAGCACGGCGCCGGTGACGGCCATTCCTGTCGCGAACGCGATCAGTGTGAGAACGGGAAAGAGAATGCGCGAATTCATCATTTGCCTCTCTGCAGCGAGCGCACGTAGAGAATCGCTTTCCAGCGGTCATCGCGATCGATCTGCGATGCGTAAGAAGGCATGTTCTTCTGGCCGTAAGTGATGATGTGAAAGATGCGCCCGTCGGGCAGTCCGAGGGCATTGGGCGCGAGCAGTGACGGGGGTGTGGGGAAGCCTCTCTGCGCGACGATTCCGTCGCCCTTGCCGCTGACGCCGTGGCAGATCTCGCAATAGGTGTTGTAGATGGCGGCGCCGCGCGTGCGTGCCGCGGCATCCGTCGCCGGATAAGGATTGACGAGCACGCGCCCGGCCCGCTCCGCATCGGCGGGCGTCGCAGCATAGTGCAGAGGCGTGATGCCGCGGATCACAGTACCGGCGACGGGCAGGCGCAGCGTCATGCCATCCCGAAAATTCGGATTCGACGCATACGAGTCATAAGGAATCGAGTGCGCCATGTCGGGCAGGACCTCGAAATTCCGCTGATTGGGATCGGCCTGAAGAATCCAGTTGAGCGACAGGAAGGCGGCAGTCGCGGCCAGCAGCAGTGAATTGATGATGGTGCGGCGCATGGTTAGTCCTCCTGCACCACGAGCAGGGTCTGGGTGGCCGTGGTGATCCGCTCGGCCTCGCTGCGGTCGAACGCGGCATTGTGCGCACGCACGACGATCGTGAAGTCTTCGTTGACCGCCTCGCCCCTGCGGCCGGGCCAGAGGCGGCTGCGGACGAAGAACGCCAGCACGGTCGCGAAGGCGCCGAGGAGAACGCCGACCTCGAAGGTGACGGGGATGAAGGCGGGGATCGAGTTGAACGGCTTGCCGCCGACATCCAGCGCCCAGCTCGATGCCGACGTCCATGACTCGAAGAGAAGAATCAGAGCCGCGCCGCTGAAGCCGCCGATCGCGCACGCCCATCCTAGACGGCTCGGTGGAATGCCCGCGACCTTCTCCAGGCCATGCACCGCATAGGGCGTCCGGACATCCTCGATGTCATAGCCGTTCCTCTTGAGGTCGCGCACCGCGCGGGCCAGCTCCGCCTCTTCCGGACGGTGCAGCACGCCCTTCACTTCCGCCATGGCGACCATCGGCAGGAACCGGCAGAAGAGAAGAAATGCAGTGAAGAAGAGGCCGAATGTTCCGGCAAACGTGAGGATCTCGATGATGGTCGGCGAATAGTTCGCCCAGCTCGACGGGAGGTAGTCGCGGTGCAGCGACGTGACGATGATGATGAAGCGCTCGAACCACATCCCGATGTTCACGAAAATCGAGATGGCGAAGACGGCGAGGAGATTCCGGCGCACGCGGCGGAACCAGTAGAGCTGCGGGATGACGACATTGCAGGTGACCATCGTCCAGTAGCCCCACGCGAAGGGGCCGAGCGCGCGGTTGATGAAGACATAGCGCTCGTACCGGTTGCCGCTGTACATCGCCGTGAAGAACTCCGTGCTGTAAGCGAGTGCCACGAAGCCGGAGGTGAGCAGGACGAGCCTGGTCATCGCGTCGATGTGGTTGTGTGTCAGGTAGTCGCGCAGGGCGGGCATGACGGCGCGGGCGATCAGCATCAGCGTCAGGACCATCGCCATTCCGGAAAAGATCGCGCCGGCGACGAAGTAAGGCGGAAAAATCGTCGCATGCCAGCCCGGAAGCAGCGACGTGGCGAAATCGAAGCTAACGATTGAATGCACCGAGAGGACGAGCGGCGTCGCAAGACCGGCGAGCAGCAGATACATCTTCTCGTAGCGCGTCCATGTCTTCAGCGATCCGTTCCAGCCGCAGGAGAGCGCGCCGAAAATCGCTTTGCGCAAACCTCGCGAACGGTCGCGGATCGACGCGAGATCGGGAATCAGCCCGATGAACCAGAACACCGCGGACACCGTGAAGTACACGCTGATTGCGAAGACGTCCCACAACAGCGGCGAGCGGAAGTTCACCCAGAGGGAGCCGCGTGTATTGGGATAAGGGAAGACCCAGAATGCGAGCCACGGGCGGCCCATGTGAATGAGCGGGAAGATCGCCGCGCAGATCACCGCGAACAGCGTCATCGCCTCGGCGCTTCGATTCACCGAGGTGCGCCACTTCTGCCGGACGAGGAAGAGAACCGCGGAGATGAGCGTGCCGGCATGACCGATGCCGACCCAGAAGACGAAGTTTGTGATGTCGAACGCCCATCCGACGGTCTTATTGAGGCCCCATGTGCCGATGCCTGTGCTGATCTCGTAAGCGATCGCGATGAGGCCGGTGATCATCAATGCCGTCGATGCGAGGAACGCGATCCACCAGAGCGGTGTGGCCCGGCGCTCGAGCGGAGCGCAGATGTCGTTCGTGACATCCGCAGCCGATTTTTTGCCGAGGATTAGGGGCTCTACAAGTTCATGCCGAACGGAGTGAGGCATCAACGGAGCAGCCGCGCTGGAGTCGATTGTGGTAGCGGTCACGTGCATCCTCCGATCATGATTCGCGCGGCGCCGTCGTTGATCCCTCGCCTTCGGCTCGGGATGAAGTGAGAGCCAAATAGCCCACCGCCGGCTGCACGTTCAGCTCTTCGAGAAGGCGGAAGTGGCGGTTGCTCCTGCGCGCGGCGCTGATCCTGCTCGCCGGGTCATTGAGATCGCCGAAGACGATCGCGTCGGCGGCACACGACTGCTCGCACGCCATTCGAATGGCGCCGTCGGGAATCGCGATGCCCTTCTGCTTCGCTTCGATGCGCGCCTCTTCGATGCGCTGCACGCACATCGAGCACTTCTCCATCACGCCCCGGCTGCGCACGGTGACGTCGGGATTGAGAACGAGATTCGCGAAACGGTCGTCGTGCGGATAGTCGAACCAGTTGAAGCGGCGCGCCTTATAGGGGCAGTTGTTCGCGCAGTAGCGCGTTCCGACGCAGCGGTTGTAGACCTGCTGGTTGAGTCCGTCCGATGAATGCACTGTAGCCAGCACCGGGCAGACGGTCTCGCACGGCGCGTTGCCACAATGCATGCACATGACCGGCTGATGCACGGTTTCGAGGTCATCGCCTTCGCCGGCGTAATAGCGGTCGATGCGGATCCAGTGCATCTCGCGCTCGCGCACGACTTCGTCCTTCCCGACGACCGGGACGTTGTTCTCGGCCTGGCAGGCGATGACGCATGCCGAGCAGCCGGTGCATCTGGCGAGATCGATCGCCATTGCCCACTGATGCTGGCCCTTGTTCTTGACGGGCCAGAGTCCATTGCCGGCTGTGCTCTTCTCTTCAGGGCCGAACAGCGGCCGGCCCTCTGCCTTGTTGTGAAGCTGCGTCGAGGCGAGTGCTGTGCTCCGTCCCGTCTTCGTGATCGTGACGGCCGGCTGATTCGCCAGTTGGATCACCCGCTTGCCGACGGTCTCCCCGCGATGCAGCCATGTGCGGCCGAGGAGCCACTTCGGCCCGCTCTTCGCGAAGCGGTCGGTACCGATGCGACCGTAACCGATCGCGATGGCGACGACGCCGTCGTGCTGGCCGGGCTGGACGAACGCCGGGAGCTCGACGTCGCCGATACGGACGATATCGCCGTCCTTGAGCGCGTGCTTCGTGGCCGTGGCAGGGGAGACGGAGGCGTAATTGTCCCAGGTGACCTTTGTGACCGGATCGGGCAGCTCGTGAAGCCAGGCATTGTGTGCGTGGCGGCCGTCGAGCATGGCAACGGCCGGATAGAGGACAAGGGTGTAGTGGGATGCGGACGTCTCATCCGCACTTCGTGGGCCATATTCGGGCTTGAAATTCGTACGTGCGGGCGAGGACGTCCGCACTTCACGGACAACGGCGCCGGTCTGCAGGGTCTTGTCCCAGTCGCCGGTGAACTGCGACTTGATCTGCTGATACGCGCTCGCCGGTGCTCCGCTCCATGTGGCGAAGCTCTCCATGACTCCGCGCGTGTTGCGCAGAGGTGCAATCGCTGGTTGGGTCACCGAGTAGACGCCGGCCACAGGCTCGTTGTCGTCCCACGACTCGAGGAAATGATGGTCGGGACAGATGGCATGCGCGTACTTCGACGTCTCGTCGGCGTGCGTTGCGAACGAGACGACGAGGGGAATCGCCGCAAGCTGCTTTGCGAGCTCGCTGCCCTGCGGCAGGTCATAGACGGGATTGCAGCCGGCGATGAAGAGCGCGTCCGCATCGGCGAGCGCCGCCAGATCCCGCTCGTTTCCCTGCCTCTGCAGCGAGGGAGCTCCGATCTCGACGGCCGCTCCATAGTTGCCCAGCGCCTCATTGACGAAGTTAACAAGCCGCTGCACCTCGATGTCATTGCCGCCGGCGACGACGAGCGACTCTCCTTTCGCCGCGCGCAGCCGCTCGACGATCCGATCGAAGACGACCTGCTTGAAGGGCAGCGGGGGCAGGTTCGAAAACGGTGCCCCGAACGCGGCTGCGAGATGGGCGAGCACGAGGCCCGCCTCCGCCGGATGCATCCGCAGCCGCTGGCTGGCGTTGGATCCGGTGAGCGACATGCGAGGCTCGAGCTGGATATGCCACGGCCGGCGCGCGCTCCATTGTTTCGTGAATTCGACCGGCGAGAGCCATGTGCCGAGAAAGTCGGCGTCGAGGCTGAGAACGACGGAGGCTTTGTCGAAGCGATAGTGCGGAACCGCGCGGACGCCGTGCGTTTCCTCGTGCGCGTCTGCAATCGCGCTGCAGGAGAGAGTGTCGTAGACGACATGCTTTCCGTCGGCGAAGCGGGCCAGGAAGGCATCGATCGACCGTTTGGTGGCAGGGCTGGGAATCGTCGATGTCAGCACGCGCACCCGGCGTGCAGAAGAGAGCTTCTGTGCGATGAGTGCATCGACCTGCTGCCAGTCCGAAGGTTTGCCGCCGAGCATCGGGCCGGAAAGGCGCAGCGAATCATAGAGACCGAGAACCGTGGCCTGGCCGATGGCGCAGAGGCCTCCGCGGGAGAGCGGATGATCGGGATTCCCTTCGATCTTGATCGGCCGGCCGTCGCGGCACTTGACGAGAATTCCGCAACGCGCGGGACAGCCGTGGCACGTCGATGCAACGTAGTAGGCGCGGCCGGGGACGATCTCCTCCGGCGCAGTGAGATACGGAATCGCCTTCTCTACGGAGGATCTCTGACAAGCCGTTGCAGCAACAGCGGCGACGGAGAATCCGGCGAGCTTCAGGAAGTCGCGGCGATCGACCTCATTGCGGCCGTCGTCATTCGCATCGCGTGGCGCAACCGGCGTCTCGAGCTCTTCGATGCTTCTGTAATAAGTCTTCATGGCGTTTAGAAGTGGCACGCGCTGCAATCGCTCGTGGCCTTGACCGGATGTCCATTGAGCGTCGTCCCATCGCGTCCGCGATGACAATTGACGCAGAAGCCCATGTTGAGCGTTTCGACCTGGCGCACACGCTCCATCGTCTCCACCGGGCCGTGGCAGCGCTGGCAATCGAGCCCCGCGGCGATGTGCGGCCGGTGGTCGAAGTAGACGAAGTCGGGAACCTGATGAATGCGGTTCCAGCGCACAGGTGTCGAGGTCTTGATCGCGAGATAAAGCTTGTTGAGCTCGGGTGCGATGACCTGATTCGGCTTGCGGTGCTCTTTTTTGGCCTGCTCTTCTTCGGCGCGGATGCCGGCGCGGCGCGAGGTGATGAACTTGTGGCAGTTCATGCAGGCCGATGCGGAAGGAATCCCCGCATAGCGGCTCCGCTGTGCCGTCGCGTGACAGTATTGGCAGTTGATGTTCAGCTCACCGGCGTGAAGACGGTGCGAGAAGGCGATCGGCTGCTCCGGTTCGAAGCCGGAGTGATCGCCGGGCAGCCGCATGGCGATGAGGCGCGGCACGAGTGCAATGGCCGAGAAGACCACGGCCACCGACAGGATGATCGTGAGGATCCGGCCATTCATCGCATCAGCTCCGCGCCATTTGCGGCCGGCGGTACCACCGGACGACCTGCCGTTTTCTGAAGAGGTACTGATTCGGAACGACGAGGATGTGAACCAGGCGCGTGAACGGGAAGAAGGCAATCACGAGCCAGGCATTGACGATGTGCAGCTTCACTGCGAAGGGCATGGCGGCAATGACGGCGATTTCCGGCCGAAGCTTGAGGAGGGACCAGAGATAAGGCGATGCCGATGCCGCGAACCACGCCGAGCCCCAGCGGTAGAAGATGGCCACATAGACGCCGCAGAAGACCTGCAGGAGCAGCATCCCATAAAGGAACCAGTCGGCCTTCGTCGTGACCACGCGTACCCGCGGGTCTGTGAAGCGGCGGGCGATGATCGCCAGCAGCGAGACGAGCGTAGTGATGCCGAAGATCAACGCCGAGACTTCGAGAATGTAGAGCCGCAGCGGCTTGCTGTTGAAGAGCAGGAACTGCCGCGGAATGAGAAAGGCGACGATGTGCCCCGTCAGTACCGTAATGATGCCGTAGTGAAACGGCACGACGGCCCAGAAGTGCTGTTTGTTCTCCAGGAGCTGGGACGAAAGGCTGGAGTAGGTGAACGATTCGCTGCGATACCGGTGGATGGTCCCAACCAGGAACAGCACCATCGCCACATAGGGGAAGACGGCGAACAGTACGGTGTCGAGGTAATTCGCGAAGGTCGTCATTGTGCCGCCTCCATTGCCGCGCGAAGCAGATGGCGATAGGGGTTGCCATGCTCCTCGAGCGGCTGCAGGATTTTTTCGATGGCTTTGGCGCACTGCGCGCGGAGCTCCGGGGTGCCGGCGGCAGCGAGGGTCGGCAGCAGCACGGTCAGGTGGTCAGGCAGCTCGACGTCATTGGGAATGCCGTGCTCGGCCTGCAGCCCGCGCAAATCGGCGAGGAATCGCCCCCGCTCGTATTGCTCGCCCCACAGGTGCCACCCGACCTCGAGCGTCGCCACCGGATTGAGATCGAACGTCGTCGTATAGAGCTCTTCGAGACCGGACGGCTCGACGGACTCGATCTCGTCGAAGAAGTCGGAGATGGGGCCGCAATCATCGGGACGACGGACGAGCTGCCCGTGCGGATAGGAAAGCAGCGACGAGAGGCGGATGAGCGATCCTGCGTTCATTACAACCCCCTCGACGGGCCTTCCATGAAGCCGAAGCCGGCGGACTGCTTCGCCTCCATCGGATCCTGCAGCATCTCGATCGCTTCTTCGCGGTACATCGGCGGGATCACGAAGCGGTCTTCGAAGGTGCAGAGAGACGTTAGCCTGTAGATGGCCTCGACTTCGTCGCGAGTCGTATCCGCCTCGCGGAGCATGCGGTCGACCGTGGCCTCGCTGATGTCGCCGACGGTTAGCCAGCGCCGGTATGCGCGGACGGCCTTCTGCTTGCGCAGTGCGTAGCGAACCTTGCCGTCGTGCCCGGCGCCGAACAGCCTGGCCAGGTACTGCATCGGCAGGCGTGCCTGATCGATGTCGTGGAAGAGATCGTCGCTGGTGTGGGAGATGATGTCACCATCCTTCTGCGCCATCACCGGAGACATCGGCGGAACGTAGAAGAGCATCGGCAGTGTGCGGAACTCTATGTGCGGAGGCAGGGCGAGCTTCCAGAGCTTCACCCAGAGATAGACCGGCGACTTCTGTGCGGCCTCGATGACGGAATCGTGGATTCCATTGGCACGCGCGCCTTCGATGACCTGCGGATCGTACGGATCGAGAATGATCGAGCGATGGGCGTCGATCAGATTCTCGTCGGAGCTCTTCGCGATCTCCTCGATCCGTTCCGCGTCATAGAGCAGGATGCCGAGGTAGCGGATGCGGCCGACGCAGGAGTGGAAGCACGCCGGCGCCTGTCCGGTCTCCAGCCGCGGGAAGCAGAGGATGCACTTTTCCGACTTGCCTGTCTGCCAGTTATAGAAGACTTTCTTGTAGGGGCAGGCGGCCACACAGGCGCGCCAGGCACGGCAGCGCTTCTGATCGACGAGCACGATGCCGTCCTCGCCGCGCTTGTACATCGCCCCCGAGGGGCAGGCGGCCACGCACGCCGGATTGAGGCAGTGATTGCAGATGCGCGGGAAATAGAACATCACGAGCCGCTCGACCGCCGCGAGCTGCGCGCGCTGCTCTTCATTCATCCCTTCCAGATTGGGATCGTTCGCTGCATAGACGCGTGAGCCGCCGAGATCGTCGTCCCAGTTCGGCCCGGCGTCGATGTCGAGGTACTTGCCGTTGACCAGCGAGATCGGTTTCGCCGTCGGCTGGTCGCATCCCTCCGGCGCATTGAAGAGATTGCCGTAGTCATAGGTCCATGGCTCGTAGTAGTCGTCCATGGACGGCATGTGCGGGTTGTGAAAGATGTTGAAGACGATCTTCGACTTCGACGTCGAGCGCAGCTCCAGCCGCCCGCCTTTCAGCTCCCAGCCGCCGCTGTACTTTTCCTGATCTTCCCAGCGCGTCGGATAGCCGGTGCCCGGCTTGGTCTCGACGTTGTTCCACCACATGTACTCCGTGCCTTTGCGGTCGGTCCAGATGTTCTTGCACGCAATGGAGCAGGTGTGGCACCCGATGCATTTATCGAGGTGGAAGACCATGGAGATTTGGGATCGGACATCCATAATTGGCTCCTCGTGGCAGCGATGGGACTTATGGGACCTTATGGGACCTATAGGACCTATGGGTGGCTCCCTATAGGTCCCATAGGTCCCATAGGTCCTATCTGTCTCATGCCCTTTCATCACCAATTCAATTCGGGCAGTTTCCTCACCAGTACATGTGTGTCGCGGTTACAGCCTGTCGGTCCCCAGTAGTTGAAGTGGAAGGTGAACTGGCCGTAGCCGCCGATCATCAGGTTTGGCTTGAGGCGTGTTCTGGTCAGCGAGTTGTGGCCGCCGGCGCGCTTGTTGCCGCGCAGCGGCGACTTGGGCACGGAGTACGTCCGTTCCGGCGAGTGGTACTGGATGCAGATGCCGCGCGGGATGCGCGCCGACACCGCGGCTCTCGTCACCACGACGCCGTGGTCATTGAAGACTTCCACCCAGTCGTTGTCCTGAATGCCCAGCTCGTCGGCATCGCTGTCGTTCATCCAGAACGGCTCGACGCCGCGCGACAGCGTCGTCATGCGCTGGTTGTCGCCGTACGTCGAGTGGATGTGCCACTTGCCGTGGGGCGTCAGGTAATTGAGCATCTTCGCGTTCGTGTTCTGCTCCGCGAAGCGGAGGTCGGCATATTCGGCAGGGAGGGGCTTGGGCTTGTATGTGGGCAGATGCTCGCCGAACTCGATGTAGGTCGGATGATCGAGATAGAGGTGCTGGCGGCCGGTGAGCGTGCGCCACGGCACGAGGCATTCGACGTTGTAGGTGAACGGCGAATAGGCGCGGCCGTTTTCGATGAGGCCGGACCACATCGGCGAATTCACGAAGCGATGCGGCCTGGATTGCAGATCCGCGTAAGAGACCCTGACGCCGCGCTGTTTCTCGACGAGGTGCGTCAGCGGAAGGCCGACCTTGGCTTCCATCTCCTTGTAGCTGCGCCAGGCGAGCTCGCCGTTCGTCACTGTGGCGAGGTGGAGGATCAAATCGACGGCATGTTCATCTTCACGGAGCGAGGGATAGCGCTTGCAGCCCGACGTGCCATTGATTGCGAAGCAGGGCTTCGACGAGCCTTCGTGATTCCAGCACACCGTCGGTTTCTCGGTGAGCATGGCGTCATAGAAGTCGTCGATCGCATAGTGCGTCCCATGTGCGCCGAGTCCGTTCTTGCGCGCTTCTGGTCCGAAGGAGATGTACTGCTTGTAGACATCGCGAAAATCGCGCGTGACGATCTTGAGGCCGGGCATGGTCTTGCCGGGAATCGCCTCGCACTCGCCGCGGAACCAGTCACGTGGTTCGCTCTGTGCGATCTCCGCGGCGCTGTCGTGTGCCAGAGGCGTCGCGACGAGATCGCGGACCGGTGCCTGGAAGTGCTTCGCCGCAAGCTCCGAGAACTTCTTTGCCAGCGCGCGGAAGATCTGCCAGTCGCTCTTCGACTCCCAGCACGGCGGCACCGCCTTCGACAGCGGATGAATGAAGCTGTGCATGTCGGTCGAGTTGATGTCGGCCTTCTCGTACCAGGTGGCGGCGGGCAGAACGATGTCGGAGTAGAGCGCCGAGGTGTCCATGCGGAAGTTGAGATCGACGATGAGGTCCATCTTTCCTTCCGGTGCCTGCTCCCGCCACACGACTTCCTTCACGGAATCTCCGGCGAGATCCTGTGAGACGGAGTTGTTGTGCGTGCCGAGATAATGCTTGAGGAAATATTCGTGGCCCTTGGCCGACGACATGAGTGCGTTACCGCGCCAGATGTAGAAAACGCGCGGCCAGTTCTCTTCCGCGTCGGGATCTTCCACCGCGAATTTCAATTCGCTCGATTTCAGGCGCGCGACGACGTAATCAATGATCTCCTGATCGCTTCTGCAGCCCGCCTTCTCGGCCTCGGCCACGATCTCGATCGAGCTCTTGTTGAACTGTGGATAGAAGGGGAGCCAGCCACGCCGGACGGCGCGAACCTGATGATCGATCGTGTGATCTTTCGTCGAGTCGTTCGCCTCGCGCGGCAGACGGTGGTATTCCGTGAACGATCGCTCATAACGCCACTGGTCGGAATGGACGTAGTGCCAGCTCGGCGCGTTCTGTTGGCGCGAGGAGGGGATCCAGTCCTTGCCGAAGGCGACTGCGCCCCACGGCTCGCCGGGCGCGAGCTTCTCCTGGCCGACATAGTGGGCGAGTCCGCCGCCATTGACGCCGATGCAGCCGCAGAAGATCAGCGCGTGGATCGCCGCGCGGTACATCAGATTGGCGTGGTACCAGTGATTGATGCCGGCGCCGATGATGACGGTGCACTTCCCCTGTGTCAGTTCCGCCGTGCGCGCCCATTCGCGCGCGAACTTGATGACCATGTCGCGCGAGAGGCCGGTGTATTTCTCCTGCCATGCGGGAGTGAACGGCCCGTCGTCGTCATAAGAGCCCGCATAATCGCCGCCCAGACCGCGGTCGACGCCGTATTGCGCCATGAGCAGGTCATAAACAGTGGCGACGAGCACTCGCGAGCCGTCCGCAAGCTCGACGGACCGCGCGGGCACGCCGCGGAACGAGCGGCGATCGGCGCCGAAATCGTCGAACTCGACGTTGACCGCGACGTCGCCGCGGCCGAGGAAGGTGAGCGCCGGCTCGATCTTGTCGCCATAGAGACCATCCTCGAGCAGCAGGTTCCACTTGCCCTTTTCACGCCCCCAGCGAAAGCCCGCGGAGCCCATCGGCATCTTCGGCTGATCGGATGTGTCGTCCCACATGAGGAACTTCCAGTCGCCGTGCTCGACGTTCTGGTAGGCCTTGAGGCGATTGGCGCGGAGGAGGCGGCCGGCCTTGAACGCCTGTCCTGCACTTGGGATCAGCTCGACGAGATAAGGACTGTCGCTGTACTTCTTCGCGTAATCGATGAAGTACGGTGTCTGTTTCTCGTAATGCGCTTCCTTGAGAATGACGTGATTGACCGCCATCCACCACGCGCCATCCTGTCCGGCATTGATGGCGGCCCACTCGTCTGCGTATTTCGCGACCTGATTGAAATCGGGCGCGAAGACCCACATCTTCGAACCGTTGTGCCGCGCCTCGGCTGCAAAATGACAATCGGGCGTGCGCGTCATGTTGAGGTTCGACCCCATGACGGCGAGCATCTTGGCGTTGTACCAGTCAGCCGACTCCTGAACGTCCGTCTGTTCGCCCCATACTTCCGGCGACGCATTGGGGAGATCGCAATACCAGTCATAGAACGACAGTGAGACGCCGCCCATGAGCTGCATCAGCCGGGCGCCGGATGCGTAGCTGATCATCGACATCGCCGGAATCGGCGAGAAGCCATTGATGCGGTCCGGCCCGTATTTCCTGATCGTGTGCAGATTGGCGGCGGCCATCAATTCCAGCGCGTCGTCCCACGACGCGCGGCGGAATCCCCCTTTGCCGCGCGCTTTCTGAAAGCGCCGGCGCTTTTCGGGGTCGTCCATGATGGAGGCCCAGGCCTCGACGGGATCCTCGTGTGCACTGCGCGCGCTCTTCCAGAGATCGATCAGTGCGCCGCGCATGTACGGATACTTCACGCGCAATGGCGAATAGAGGTACCAGGAGTAGGAGATGCCGCGCTGGCAGCCGCGCGGCTCATAAGGCGGGAGGCCGTTCTCGAGCGCGGGATAATCGAGTCCCTGCATCTCCCAGGTGACGATCCCGTTCTTGACGTAGATCTGCCACGTGCAGGAGCCGGTGCAATTCACGCCGTGGGTCGAGCGGACGACCTTGTCGTGCTGCCAGCGGTTTCTATAGAACTCTTCCCAGGAGCGCCCGTTGGGCGTTGCTTCGTCCTGAATCCAGCCGATGCTCATCGGTCACCTCGCCGAGCTTCTTCAATGAGTGGTTTGCGAACGCCGCGCAGCCGCTTGCGCCAGACGGTGTCGGCGCCGATGAAGCCCAGCACACAGCCGCCAAGGCCGAGGAAGAAGAAGGAGAGCGTTGCGGTGTCGCCGGTCTGTTGCGGCTTGCGTGCGGTCGTTTCGAGATAAGCGACGAGTTGCGTGATCTCGTCGTTGGTCATCGACTGATTGGCGAAGAGAGGGCGCATGGTCGGCGTCGCCGGCGCCTGCAGCCATGACGCGAGATTCTTCCGGCCGCGCATTCGTTCGAAGACTTTCGTCAGATCGGGCGCGAGCTTGCCGCCGCCGAGGATGGAGATGTTGTCGACGGAGTGGCAGGAGACGCAGGCCGGGCCGCCGTTGGCCAGATGCTTTTCGCCGAGGATGATGGCCCGTCCATTTGCGATGTCGGATGGAGTAAATGGCTGGTCTCCGATATTGAGACCGGCGAATTGCGATTTGGGAAGCTTCGACTCGCGCTCGATCATCTCCAGCAGCGCGAGCGCTCGGGCTTCGTCGATGCCGGCGATGTTCGGCATCACGGCGCCCCGTGCGTCTTCTTTCAGTTTCGCGACGTAGGGATCGCCGCCGTCGAGATACGACTTCGGATTGGCGACGAATTTCTGCAGCCAGCCTTTGTCGCGCCGTTGCGTGACGTCCTTGAGATCAGGGCCGACGAGACGGCCGCCTCCGATCGTGTGGCAGCTCATGCAGTTCTGCCGGAAGTACGTGGCCGCTTCGTCGGCGGCGCGGGCCGATGCGGTGATGAGAGTCACCGTCGCCGCCACCAGGAGAGCGCGTCGATAGGTGTTGGACATCATGTGACGCATTGGAAGACATCGGCTACGCAAGGTGCGATGACTTTGGTCCCGGGGGGGATGTGACGAAGCGGGCGAGAGGCAGGGCTTCGCGGGAAGCAACGTGGCCGATCCTGCTGCTGCCCGCTTCGACATGACATCCGTCATGCCGCCGCTGCACGGCGCGCGGTACGTTACGCATCGGAGGCCCGCCCGATGCCGCGTTGCCGTTCTCTCAGCCAGCCGCACGATCCTGATCTTTCGCGGATGCTCAAGGTCTACATCGCGACCGGGCTCGCGTTCATGCTGCTGCCGGGCACGTTCGCCGGCGTGATGACCCTGCTGAAGATCGCGAGCGCACACACCTCGTCCGCCGCCGACGCGGCGTGGGTGCAGGCCCACGGTCATGCCCAGCTTTTCGGCTGGCTCGGCACCTTCATCCTCGGCATCGGCTACTACACGATTCCGCGCCTGCGTCTCAGTCCGTTCTCGCACCTCGCGGCATGGACGACGTACCCGTTGTGGACCGCGGGCGTCGCGATGCGCTGGGCGATCGGTACGTGGCCGTGGCAATGGCGCGTGCTGCTGCCGTTGTCGGGCGCGCTGGAGCTGATCGCGGTGTGCATCTTCGCCGTCTCTGTCTATCTCGCGCGGCCGCGTGCGTTGGATGACTCGTGGCGGAAGTCGGTGCTGCTGATCAGCGGCGCCGGCGCGTCGATGGTCGTTGCAATCGCCGTTAACGCCGCGGAATCGCTGCGAGTCGCGCTCACCGGCAGTGCGCCCCGATTCCCGGCCGCATTCAACCAGCGCTATCTGGTGCTGATCACGTGGGGCTTCGTCGTGCCGTTCATCTGGGGCTTTGCCTCGCGATGGCTTCCGCCGCTGCTCGGCTTGAAGAAAACGCGCAAGACGATGCTGATCCCGGTGATGGCGATACTCTTCGCGGGCGTCGCGACGTCGTTCTTCTCGCTGATCGCCGGTGCGGTCATTCTGACGATTGCGGCGTTGATGTTTGGAATCGCGCTGCGCACATTCGAGAGGAGCGAGCGCGAGCCGAAGCTGCGCGGTGTGCATGAATCGACGCCGCTGTTCATCCGCATCGCGTTTCTCTGGTCGGTGGTCGCAGGCGCGCTGGCGATCGTCGCCGCGTCCGTGCCGGCGCCGAATGGCTACGCGGGCGCGTCGCGCCACGCGCTCACGGTCGGATTCTTCGCGGCGGCGGTGTTCACGATCGGGCCGCGCGTGCTGCCGGCGTTCTTCAACGTGCGGCGGCTCTGGAGCACGAGACTCATGGCAGTCGTGCTGGGACTGATCAACATCGGCTGCACGCTGCGTGTTGGCGGACAGATCCTCGCGTATCAGCACATCTCGGAGCATGCGTGGAGCGCGCTCGCACTTTCTGCGATCATCGAAATGACCGCGGTCACGCTCTTCGCTGTGAACCTGTTGATGACCCTGACGACCGGGTCACCTCTCGAGGCATACCTGGAGGCCCGCCGGGCACAGGAGGCGTAGTGTTCGATCCGTACACCGTTCTCTCGAACGTCGCGCTCTTCGCAGAGCTGTCGGAGGAGGAACTGCACGCGCTCGCGCATCGCGTCGCGAAGCAGCATGTGCACGAGGGGGAGATCCTCTTCAATGAAGGAGATCCGTGCCAGGGCTTCTTCGTCGTCGAATCGGGCGAGATGAAGATCTTCAAGACCTCGGCCTCGGGGCGCGAACAGGTGCTGACGATCGACCGCGCGGGAAACTCCATCGCGGAAATTCCGGTATTCGATGGCGGGCCGTATCCGGCGTCGGCCGTGGCCACGGTCGACAGCGTGCTGCTGTTTCTGAGCAAGCGGGAGTTTCGCGCGTTGATTCTCGAGCATCCCGAAGTGGCGTTGAAGGTGCTGAAGAATGTCGGCGGCCGGCTGCGCAGACTCGTGGCACTCATCGAGGAGTTGTCGTTCACGACCGTGCGCAGCAGGCTGGCGATGATGATTGTGCGCCTGGCGCAGACGGCAGGCGAGCACACGCAGCGAGGCACCGAAGTGACGCTGCCGTCGAATCAGGAAATCGCGGCAACGATCGGCACCGTGCGCGAGCTCGTCTCGCGCAACCTCGGCAGATTGCAGGTCGAGGGATTGATCCGGCTCGATGGCAAGCTGTGCATCGTGCCGGATGTAGAAGAGCTGATGCGGCACGCCGACGTCGGTTGAGCTGCTGCCGCTGACCCTACTTCGTCAGGGGCAGTAAGTCCGAATGGCCGGGACTCCGCGGAGCGTCGTCATCGGTCGAGCTCCCGCGAACGTTCGGGAATGGCAGGCGGCGAGCTGCGTCCCCAAACGGGCGCTCTCACTCCTGCAGATGCTCCGCCTTCCAACGCATCGAGGCGAAGATGCGTTCGCGGCCGCTTGGATGATCGAAGAAGAGGATCTCCTCCACCGGCCCGGGACTCATCTTGCGGTATTCGCCGAGGTGCAGCGCGGCCTGCGCAAATCCGTCCGGCTCGTGTGCGGCATTGAGCCCATACATGTCCGCCTCCGCTTCCTGCATCCGGATGATCGTGTTGATGACCGGAGTGAGAACGAAGAAGAAGAGCGAGGACAACAGGACGACGAGCGGCAGCGCGGCAGGATCGCTGATGCCGCGCAGGCCGAGGCGTCCGCCCCAGCGTTCGAGCGCCCAACCGAGAGAGAGGCGCAGCGCAATGAACCAGAAGACGATGATGATCGTGAACTTGAATGCGCGGTCATAGGAATGATTGAGCACGTAGTGCCCGATCTCGTGGCCCATCACCGCCTGAATCTCTTCGGGTGAACCGCGGCGGAGGAGATTGTCATTGATCGTGATGCGCATCGTGCTGCCGAAGCCGGAGACATTCGCGCTCATGCGCGTCGTCTGCCGCGATGCATCGATCTGATAGACGTCATCGGCCGGGATGCCATTCGCTCTCGCCATGCGCAGGATCGGCTCCGTCACTCGCCGGTCTCGCAACGGGATGCGCTTGTTGAACAGCGGTGAGATGAAGACCGGCCAGACGAGCTGCAGAACGATCACGAAGGCCGACGTTGCCGCCGCGCCCCAGATCCACCACGTGCGCTGCAGCCTGCGCACGATTGCGTAGAGAACCGACGCGACGATCGCCCCCATGACGACATCGACCGCGAGCTCGACGCTCGAGTCGCGCAGCCACTGGGCGAACGTCTGCGTGGAGAGCCCGTACTGATGTTCGCGAAAGAAGGTCTCGTAAAGCGCGAGCGGAAAGGTGGCGATCGCAACGGCCGCGAAATACTGCAGGAGATACAAGATGGTCTGCAGGGTGACGTTGCCTGTGATGCGCTCCGCGCGATTGCGCATGCGCGCGGACCAGCCGAATGCGAGCAGCGCGATCGAGATCGCCGCGCCGTAGAGGAAATCCCAGAGGATCAGCCAGTAGCCTCCCTCGAAGTACGCATCGGAGCGCGCCTTCGCCGCGGGAGGCATCACGGCGAGATAGGCCGTCGTCGCCGCTTCGGGATCGAAGTGCGCGGATTGCTGGGCGGCAGCGGGGACCGGAATCGGCGACGGCAATGCGCTCGGTGGCTCGGCCGCGAATGACGCAAGCGCGAGAAGGCTGAGGAGAAACAACAGGCAGAAACGCACGCAGCGATGAACGAAAGGCGAGCGGGAAGGTTTCAAATCACGTGACGCCGATGTCCGTGCGCAATACGGCGGCGCAGTCATATCTTTCGTGAGTCGTACGCCCAGTGCAGCAGCGCCTGGCGCTGCTTGCGATGGCACTCCAGATTGCCGTCGGGACAACCCTGGCGAATCTGTGCGATGTGGCGCGTCATCGCCTTCCATCGCTTGATCTGCCGCTCGTCATCGTCGCTGCGGCGGCCGAGGAAATAACGGCAGTACCACTGGAACCATCCGCGCGGATCCTGATCGCGAATCCATCCTTTCCGCTGCCATTCGGCAAGCGGCTGCGAGGCATTGACCCCGAAGAAATTCAGCGCGGGGTCGTGGCGCTCGGAGCAGAGCTTCGCGTTCTCGTACCAGCTCGCGGGAAACTCCGCGCCGCAGTCCGTCATGTAGCGGCCGCCGAAGATCCCGAGCGCGAGGAGCTCGCGCGGTGTGAGCTGCGGTTTGAAATCGGGATGAAAATTGCGTCCTTCAGGTTCGGTCAGCGCGTAGACGTACTGGTCCTGCATCAGGTCCGACACTTCGATCCAGCGGCGCTTCATCGCATGGAGAGTGTGGCAGGAATCGCCGCACGGTCTTAAGATTTATTTCATGCTCGGGACGCTGATTCTCGCTGCCACTCTCTCCACCAACGACCCCATCGCCATCGACATCAGCCAGCGGCTTCAGAAAGCATTGAGCGGTCATCCGGCGCAAACGCCGGCTCTCAAGGCCGCGCCCGCAGGCCGCGACTTCGACGGCCTCTATCGCACGAACGGCACGCCGCGGCAGATCCGCGGCGAACAACTGCAGCCCGCGGTCCACAAGTTCGCGGCGGACGCAGTGCGCGATGATCTCGAGACCGCGCGTACGTTCTTCCGCGAGAATCGCCGTGCGTTACGCCTCAACGATCCCGATACCGAGCTCGTTGCGTCCACGGCGAGCGTTGATGACGACGGCCGCGCGCTGCTGCGCTTCTCACAGCGCTATCGCGGACTCGAAGTCTGGCCGTCTGAATTGCTCGTGCACACGAATCCTCGCGGTGACATCGACCTCGTCGAAGGTGCGTACGTGCCCACGCCGCGGCGTGTCGTGAACAAGCCGCAGATCACCGCGGACAGCGCGAAGCAGCGTGCGGCGAACGATGCACTCGCCGGCGAGGCCGAGCTGCTCATCTACGCGCGCGCCGGCAGCCGCCCGCGTCTCGCATGGAAGGTCAGCGTCTTTCAGTCACTCGCCGCGAGATGGCTGGTCTTCATCGACGCTGCGACCGGCGCGGAACTGACTCGCTACAACACCGTCGAAACCTCCACCGCGCGCGGTTCCGGCCGCGACCTCGGCGGCACGACGCGCACGCTCGACCTCTGGCTCGAAGGCCCGACGTACTACATGCTCAACGCGACGAAGAAGATGTTCGATACAACGTCGCAGGCTCCGAGCCCGCAGAAGACGCGCGGCGGCATCTTCGTCGCGGACGCCGGCAATCAGCCGGCATCATCCGAGCCGAAGAATTTTCCGCCGGGACTGGCCGTCGCAACGTCGGGCAGCGCGAACAGTTGGAATGTCCCCGATACGGTCAGCGCCGCGGTCTGGATCGGCGAGACGTACGACTACTACCTCGAACGTCACAATCGCAATTCGATCGACGGCAACGGCGGCTCACTCACCGGCATCGTTCGCCTCGGCCAGCGTTTTCCCAACGCGTTCTGGGATGACGAGCAGCAGTTCATGGTCTTCGGCGACGACGACTCCTACGCGGGCTCGCTCGATGTCATCGCGCACGAGATGACGCATGGCGTGACGTCGCACACGGCGAAACTCGTCTACAAGGATCAATCGGGAGCGTTGAACGAAGCGATGTCCGACATCTTCGGCGAGATGGCCGAGGCGAGGACGTTCGGCAGCAACGACTGGATCATCGGCTCGCAGCTCCGCGGGAAGATCCGCAACATGGCGAATCCTGCGCAGTTCGGCGATCCGGCGAAGATGAGCCAGTTCCTCGTGACCACGCAGGACAACGGCGGTGTGCACACGAACAGCGGCATCATCAACCGCGCGTACTACCTGCTCGCGGCGGGGCTGCCGGGAGCGATCGGCAATCGCGACGCGGAGAAGATTTTTTATCGCGCGCTGACGCAGCACCTCACGAAGGACTCGCAGTTCATCGACGCACGCATCGCCGCGGTCACGTCCGCGCAGGAATTATTCGGGACGAATTCCGTGCAGGCCGCGAAGACGGGCGAGGCGTTCGATGCCGTCGAGATCTTCGCCGCGCCGCCGGTGCCGGATCAGCCGTCGATTCCGGTGATCAGCGGAACCGACAGCACGCTCTTCGTCTTCAAGGACAACGCGTCGTGGTTCCTCGGACGCAAAGAGCTCCCGAGCGACGGTACGGCCGGCGCGTACCTGAGCCACTTCGATGTGGCGCAGTCGCGCCCTTCCGTATCGGCGGACGGAACGCTCGCAGCGTTCGTCGATTCGATCAACGACATGTGCCTGATCCGTACCGACGGCAGCGCGGCGGAAGTCTGTCTCGATCTGCCGAAGAGCGGCATCCGTGTTTCGTCGACCGCGATGTCGCCGGATGGAAACAAGTTCGCCTTCGTGCTGATGGATGCGCAGAAGAACCCCGACAACAAGATCATCGTCGTCGACCTCGGGACGAATCAGCAGACGTCGTATCAGGTCGATACGCCGACCTACGACGGAACCTCGGTGACGACGATCGACTACGCCGACGCGATGGCGTTCACGCACGACGGACAGTTCCTGTTGTTCGATGCGTTCAACGAGCTGACGACGAACGGACAGCTATGGGGCGCGTGGAGCATCTACGCCATCGCGCTCGATGACGCGACGACGTACGGCGTCATCCCTCCGGACGGCGGTTACGATTTCGGTTTCCCGGCGCTCGGCCACACGAGCGACGACCTGCTGACGTTCGAGGCCTACGACGCGGGCGCCGCGAAGACGTACGTGATCGCGACGAATCTCGACAATGGCGATCTGCAGTTCGTGGGACAGGAAACGGGGGCATTCGCGGCGCCGTCGTATACCGGTGACGATCGCGCGATCGTGTACGGCTACGGCGCGTCGAACGCGAGTGGCTCGAGCGTCGCGATCCAGCAGCTCGCGGCGGATCATCTGACGCCCTCCGGCAATCCCGCGCAGTGGTTGAGCGGCGCGGCGTATCCGGTGATCTATCGCCGCGGTACGTATTCCGGGCCGACGACGCAGCCGGGATCGCTGTCCTTCAGCGGCGCGGCGTTCAATGGCAACGAAGGCTCCGCGGCGACGATCACCGTCGTCCGCCTCGGCGGGAACAAGGGGACGGTGTCGGTGTCGTACTCGACCGCGAATGGCAGCGCGACGAGCTCCGATTACGCGCCGGCGAGCGGCACTCTGACGTGGGCCGACGGCGACTCCGACCCGAAGACATTCCGCGTGACGCTGCTCTCGGATACGCAGAGCGAAGGAACGGAGACGGTGTCGCTGCGGCTGTCATCGCCGACGAACGGCGCGACTCTGGGGAGTCCGTCGACGGCAACGTTGAACATCGCGAATGTGACCGGTACGACGACGACGCGCGCAAGACGGCGCCCATCGCACTGAGTACCGCCCCTCATCCGGCCGTGCGGCCACCTTCTCCCCTCGTGGAGGGGAGAAGGCACCTTACCTTACGTCGTCCAGACCACCTTTTGCGGTCTGCGGAACAGATATCCCAGCGGGAAGGTCAACATGTGGACCAATCGCGTGAAGGGGAGCAGCGCGAGGATGATCCATGCTCCGGCGAGATGCCACTGCATCAGCGGCGGCACGCCGGCGACATACGTCACATCAGGGTTGAATGCGAGCAGGCTGCGCAGGTACGGAACGGTCGTGCCTACGGACCACACCGATCCCCAGCGATGCAGCGACGCGACCGCGAAGCCGAGTGCGGCCTGAGCGATCAGCAGCACGACGACCGCGATGTCGCCGAAGCTCGACGACGCGCGGACCACGCCTGTGCCGAGGCGGCGAAGCAGGAGAATCGTCAGCCCCAGCAGCGCGAGCATCGCCCCGCCCGCGCCGAGGCTCTCGACCGCGAGGAGGCCCCACGGCTTCGATACGAGGACGCGCCACATGTCCGGCGCGACGAGCGGCACGAGATGATCGGCGAGCACGACGAAGATCCCGAAGTGAAAGGGAATCGTGCCCCACGCCAGCCAGCGGCGCTCGAGGAACTGCGACGACTGCGACGAGATCGTCCGCGCGGAGCGGAAGCGCCAGATCGTCCCCGCGAGGAAGATCGCGACCGACGCGTAGGGGAGTGCGACGAGCAGCAGATCACGACTCACGGGATTCCTCCATTCGGTGCAGCGTTGCCGCGACGAGATGTCTGTAGGGATTCGACGTCGGCTGGAGCAGCTCATTCATCTTCGTCAACGCGGGGACGAGGATGAGCCGGCGCAGCTCCTCCTTCTCCTCCACGCCGCGTGCGTCGAAGTCGAGCACCTCGGCGATGTGATCGGGCAGCTCTCCGCCTTCACTCATGCCGGCTCGCTTGTAGGCGAGGCGCAGACCGACCATGAGCCGCGCGCGATCGGCATTCTCATCGCCGAAGAGATGCACGCCGAGGTACGGCGTGCACGACGGCGCGAGATCGAACGTCGAGGTGTAGAGCGATTGCTGCGTCTGCAGGTCGAGCGCGGACATCTCGGCGTCGAAACGCTCGAGATCGTGCTCGCCGGCGGCCACCGGCCGCTCGGGATAACGAAACAGCGCTGACAGGGTCACATCGTCCTCCCGAGGCCGCAGCTCTGGCGGCAGTCTTCGGCAGCGGTGTCGCCGAATGTGCTGAGCGCTTCCTCGCGCTGCAGCGGCGGCAGGACGAAGCGCTCTTCGAGCGTCGACAGCGCGGTGAGGCGATAGATCGCGTTGGCCTGTTCGACGGTGAGGCCGGCGTCGGCGAGGATCTGCTGCGGGTCGATGGTCTTGAACTCGAGCGAGCGGCGGTGCCAGCGCACCGCCATCAGCTTGCGCAACGCCGCTTTGACGGGCTCGGGATCGCCGGCGGAGAAGAGCGACGCGAGGTACTTGACCGGCAGCCGCGCTTCGTCGATTGCATTGAAGATCGATTCGCGATCGCCGGCGCGTGTGTAGAGGCCCTCCTCGCGATGCCCCATCACCGGTACGAGAGGCGGCACGTAGAAAAGCATCGGCAGCGTGCGGTACTCCGGATGCAGCGGCAGCGCGAGCTCCCACTCGCGTACGAATTTCCAGACCGGCGACTGCTTTGCTGCAGCGAGTAGTTGGGCGCTCACTCCGTTCTCTTCCGCGGCGGCGATGACCACAGGATCATTCGGGTCGAGGAGCATCGAGCGCTGCAGGTCGATCAGCTTCTCGACCGGCGCGTTCGCGACCTCCGCGATGCGGCTTGCGTCGTAGAGGATGACTCCCATGTACCGGATGCGGCCCACGCAGGAGTGGAAGCAGGCCGGCGGCTGTCCCGTCTCGAGACGCGGATAGCAGAGGATGCACTTCTCCGACTTGCCCGTTTTCCAGTTGTAGAAGACTTTCTTGTACGGGCAGGCGGCGACGCACGCACGCCAGCCGCGGCAGGCATCCTGATTGACGAGCACGATGCCGTCTTCGCCGCGCTTGTAGAGCGCACCGGACGGACATGCTGCGACGCACGCCGGATTCGTGCAGTGATTGCAGATGCGCGGGAGGTACATCATCGTCATCCGCTCGACTTCGAACAGCGACTTCCGCTCGTCTTCCGTCAGCGACGCGAGATTCGGATCGTTCTCCGCATAGAGCGGCGAGCCGCCGAGATCGTCATCCCAGTTCGGCCCGCGCTTGATGTCGATCGGCTTTCCCGTGATTTGCGAAATGGGTGCAGCGGATGGTTGGACATCGCCCTGTGGCGCATCGAACAGATCGCTGTAGCGATAGGTCCATGGCTCGTAATAGTCGTCGAGGCCGGGCTGATTCGCGTTGTAGAAGAGCTTGAGCAGTCCCGTGAGTTTTCCCTGGGAACGGAGGACGGGCGAGGGCGCCTGTCCTACACTCCAGCCGCCCTGCCACCGATCCTGATCTTCCCAGTTGCTCGGATATCCCGTGCCCGGCTTCGTCTCGACGTTGTTCCACCACATGTACTCGGCGCCGGGCCGCTCGGTCCAGAGGTTCTTGCAGGCGAGGCTGCAGGTGTGGCAGCCGATGCACTTGTCGAGGTGAAACACCATCGACACCTGAGCGCGTACGTCGAGCTTCACCATTGCGGGGCTCCCTTCATTCTGCGGACGACCACATACGTGTCGCGGTTGATGCCCTGCGGCCCCCAGTAGTTGAAGGCCCAGGTGAATTGCGCGTAGCCGCCGATCATGAAGAGCGGTTTCAGCCGCGCGCGCGTCAGACTGTTGTGTGCGCCGCCGCGCATCGGCTTGCCTTCACGCGCGGTGGTCTTCGGCGTGCCGGTCGTTCGCTCCGTCGCGTGATAGATGAGGCACATGCCGCGCGGGATGCGCGCGCTGATACAGGCGCGCGTGACCACGACGCCGTGATCGTTGACGATCTCGACCCAGTCGTTGTCTTTGATGCCGGCGGAGGCCGCGTCCTTGTCGTTCATCCACGCCGGCTCCGTGCCGCGCGAGAGCGTGAGCATGCGCAGCGTGTCGCCGTAGGTCGAGTGGATGTGCCATTTGCCGTGCGGCGTGAGGTAGTTGAGGACGAGGCCGTCCTGCGGTTGCATGACGGCGAGATCGCCGATCGCCTCCTGATCCGGCCGCGGTTTGTACGTCGGCAGATGCTCGCCGTACGCGCGATAGACCTCGTGATCGAGGTAGAGATGCTGGCGTCCGCTCAGCGTGCGCCACGGCAGCAGCTCCTCGATGTTCTGCGCGAAGCCTGCGTAGGTGCGGCCCCCGGTCGTGATCCCGGTCCAAAACGGCGTCGTGAACACGCGCCGCGGCTGCTGGATCAGATCATCGAAGCTGTAGCGCACACCGCGCGTGTCGGCGGCGAGATGCGAATGATCGCGCCCGCTCTTCTCCGATTCATTTTGAAATGCGCGCCAGGCGAGCTCGCCATTCGTTTCCGCCGCGAAACGGAGGATGACATCGCATGCCGTTCTGTCTTCGCGCAGCGAGGGATAGCTCCGGCCATCCCACGTCTCGACCGGCTCGCTCCGCAGCCACTCGTCATAGACATCGTCGACGGCGTACTTCGTCCCATGTACGCCGAGGCCCATGTCGCGGAACTTCGGGCCGACAGAGATGAAACGGTTGTAGATGTTCGCGTAGTCGCGGGAGACGATCGTGACGTTGGGCATGGTGCGGCCGGGGATCGGCTCGCATTCGCCGCGCGTCCAGTCGCGCACCGCCGGCTGCGCGATCTCCGCCGGAGTGTCGTGCATCAGCGGCGTGACGACGAGATCGTCGAACGCCGGTATCTTCGCCGCGCGCGCGAGATCCTGTGTGTGCTTCGCCAGGTCGCGGAAGATCTGCCAGTCGCTCTTCGACTCCCAGCATGGATTCACCGCCTTCTGCAGCGGGTGAATGTACGTGTGCATGTCGGTGGAGCTGAGATCGTCCTTCTCGTACCACGACGCCGACGGGAGTACGACATCGGAGTAGAGCGCCGAGGTGTCCATGCGGAAGTTGATGTCGACGATCAGATCCATCTTTCCGCGCGGCGCTTCGTCGCGCCAGGTGACGTCGCGGATGTCGTCCTTCGCCTGCTCCTCGGCGATCACCGCGCTGTCGACGCCGAGGTAGTGCCTGAGGAAATACTCGTGACCTTTGGCCGAGGCCTGCAGCGCATTGCCGCGCCAGATGTAGAAGACGCGCGGCCACGATTGCGGGTTGTCGGGATCCTCCATCGAGAAGCGGAGCTTGCGCTCGCGCAACTGGGCGGCGACGTAGGCACCGATGTCTTCCGTGCCGCTCTTCCGCGCGCCTTCCAGCACACTGCGATTCGGCTGATCGAATTGCGGGAAGCAGGGGAGCCAGCCGTTGCGCACGGCCATCGCCTGCCGGTCCGCGGTGTGGCCCGTCGCCATCGGATGCTTCTCGTCGGTCACCGGACAGAGATCCTTGAACGCACGGTCGTAACGCCACTGATCGGTGTGCATGTAGTGAAACGACGGAGCGTTCTGCAGCCTCGCCGGTCCGCCCCAGTCGAGTGCGAACGCGATCGGCGCCCATGAGCCCTGCGGCGCGAGCTTCTCCTGGCCGACGTAGTGATTCCAGCCGCCGCCGCTGCGCCCAATACAGCCGGTGATCATCAGCGCGGTGATGCAGGCGCGATAGATCAGATTGTTGTGGTACCAGTGATTGACGCCGGCGCCGATGATGATCGAGCAGCGCCCTTGCGTCGTCTCCGCGGTATCGCCCCACTCGCGGGCGAAGCGAATGACGTCCGCTGCGCTGACGCCGGTGAACTGTTCCTGCCATGCGGGAGTGAAGGGCTGGCTGGCATCGTCGTAGCTCTGCGGCCATTCGCCTTTGCCGAGGCCACGATCGACGCCGTATTGCGCGAGCAGTAGATCGAACGACGTCGTGACGAGCCGCGGGCCGTTGACGGTCATGACGCGCCGCGCAGGAACCGCGCGCTTGAGAGTGCGCGGCGGTCCCGGCAGAGTGAAGTCGTCGATCGCGATCTCCGCGATCTCATCGGATGCGCCGAAGAGCGTGAGCTTCGGCGTGTACTCCGCGCCGTCGCGCGCGTCGCGCGATTCGAGATTCCATTGACCTTTCTTCTTCTGCCAGCGATGGCCCGCGGTGCCCATCGGCATCCGCAGCTTCAGCTCTTCATCGAAGACGAGCAGTTTCCAGTCGCTCAGCTCTTCCGATTTCGTTTCGCCGATCGATGAGGCGCGGAGCATGGGGCCCGGCCGCAGTGCGCCGCTGCCGTCGTCGATCAGCTCGACGAGGATCGGGCCGTCGGTGTAGCGGCGCATGTAGTCGTCGAAGTAGGCGACGCGCCGGTCGGTGTGGAACTCCTTCAGCAGCACGTGGGTCGCCGACATCCAGAACGCGCCGTCCTGACCCTGATGGATCGGCACCCATTCATCCGCGACTTTCGATGTCTGGTTGAAGTCGGGGGAGAAGACGACGACCTTCGCGCCCTGATGCCGTGCCTCGACGAGGAAGTGCGCGTCGGGAGTGCGCGTCATCAGCACGTTCGAGCCGACGACGGCGACGTAGCGCGACTTGTACCAGTCGGCGCTTTCGGCGACGTCGGTCTGCTCGCCCCAGATCTCCGGCGATGCGGGCGGCAGATCGCAATACCAGTCATAGAACGAAAGACAGACGCCGCCGAGGAGCTGGAGATAGCGCGCGCCGGCGGCGTAGCTGATCATCGACATCGCGGGGATCGGCGAGAAGCCGATGATGCGATCGGCGCCGTGGCGTGCCGCGGTCGAGAGATTCGCGGCGGCCAGCATCGGCAGGACTTCGTTCCACGTTGTGCGGCGGAATCCGCCTTTGCCGCGCGCCTTCTGCCATGCCGCGCGCTTCTCGTCGTTCGTGACCAGCGATTCCCACGCGGCGATCGGATCGCCGTGCGTGATCAGCGCCTCGTTCCAGAGATCGAGGAGCGCGCCGCGCACGTACGGATACTTCACGCGCAGCGCGGAGTAGATGTACCACGATTGCGACATGCCGCGCTGGCAGCCGCGCGGTTCATACGAAGGCGTGTCGGGATCGAAGCGCGGATAGTCGAGCGCCTGATACTCCCAGGCGACCAGACCCTGCTTCACATGGATGTTCCAACTGCACGAGCCGGTGCAGTTCACGCCGTGCGTCGAGCGGACGACGCGGTCGTGCGCCCAGCGGTTGCGGTACATCTCCTCCCACGAGCGGCTCTTTGGATCGAAGACGTCCTGAATCCAGCTCATGTCATTTTCCTTTCGAGGTCTTGCGCACGAACGCGACGCCGCCGAGGACGAGGAGGACGAGTGCGCTGGCGAGTGTGTGGACGAGGCCGCGGCGTTCGGATGCTGGCGGCGACTGCCGGAGGAACGCCGCGAGATCGTGCGCCTCCGCCTCCGTGATCGCATGATCTTTGTACGCGGCCTTCATCATGGGAAAGGGAGTCTGTTGGGCGGCGGCGAGGACGCGCTTCTCATCGGCGTTCGTCAGATCGGCCGCGAGGCTTCCGCCGCGCCCGCCGGCAGCGTGACAGGCGAAGCAGGCAACTCCTTTGTTCGTGAAGGAGCGTTCGCCGTAGAAGAGTTTTCCGCCATTGCCGGCGTCGCCGCTGACCGCCTCGACCGGAGTCGAGTCGGGAGCGGCGATGCGCCGGGCCGCATCAGGAGAAGTCAACAGGTTGACGAGTGCGGCGATCTGCGCCGCATCGAGCGGGCCGGCGTTGTCCTGCATCCGCTTCACAGCCGCCTCGACGTCCGGCTTCGGACGTTTCGCCTCCGCGATCAGATCAGGCCCGGCGCGCGGACCCTCGCCGATCGAGTGACAGGCGGAACAGGAGTCGATGAACAACTTCGCGCCGGGGTCGGCGGCGAAAGCCGCGGCGGGAAACACGAGCAGGACGGCCGCCAGCAGTTGAATCTTCATGTTTCGCATCGTCGTGCCCGGCAGAGCGGCGCGCCATGCGATTTGTCATACACCTCTGTAATCAGGCTGGTTGTTGCCCCGTATGACATCCGTCATGGCGCGATGAATCACAGTGCGGAGAATTCGCTGTGGGAGGTCCCCGGTATGAATACGCAAGACACTCCGCGCGGAAACGCGCTGCAGCTCACGCTCGCGACGGGCGCGTTCGCCGTCTGTTTCGCAGTGTTTGGATCCGTCTCCGCGATGATGCCGATCCTGAAGAAGATGCTGCACCTCGATCCGGTGCAGGTCTCGATCGCGATCGCGCTTCCCGTTCTTCTCGGCAGCATCGGCCGCATTCCCCTCGGCATCCTCACAGACCGCTTCGGCGGCCGCATCGTCTTCTCGACGGTCATGGCGGTTTCGATCATTCCCGCCGTGCTGCTCGGATGGCTGAGCAGCTACGGTCAGCTGCTCGCGTATGGCTTCTTCGTCGGCATCGCGCTCGCGAGCTTCTCCGTCGGCGTCGCGTTCGTCAGCCGCTGGTATCCGCCCGAGACGCAGGGAAAAGCGCTCGGCATTTATGGTGCGGGCAACATCGGGCAATCGCTCGCGGCGTTCGGCGCACCGGTGATCGCAAAGGCATTCGGATTCTCGTGGGGCTTCTGGCTCTTCGCATCGCTGACGTTCGTCTGGCTCATCGTGTTCGCGTTGAAGGCGGAGAACGCGCCGGTGCGCGTGAGGCCGAAGACATTCGGCGAAGCGCTCGCGCCGCTTGGTGAGAACAAGAGCTGGGTGCTGAGCCTCTACTACTTCCTGACGTTCGGCGGCTTCGTGGCGATGGGCGTCTATCTGCCGACGTTCCTCACCGAGTTGTTCAAGCTGACTCCCACGGATGCGGGACTGCGGACCGCGGGATTCGTGCTGCTGGCGACGGGCATGCGTCCCATCGGCGGCATGCTGGCGGACAAGATCGGCGGCCAGTCGGTGCTGCGCTGGGTGTTCCCGTTCACGGCGGCGATGGCGGTGCTGATGGCATTCCAGTCGATCGTCGTGTTCAGCATCGGCGCGCTTGGCATGGCGGCCGCGATCGGACTCGGAAACGGTGCGGTGTTCAAGCTGGTGCCGGAGTACTTCCCGACGACGGTGGGCAGCGTGACGGGACTGGTCGGCGCCGCCGGCGGTCTCGGTGGCTTCTTCCCGCCGCTGCTGCTGGGAATGGTGAAGAGAACGACCGGCTCGTTCACGATCGGGTTCGAACTGCTGGCGGCCTTCGCGATGATCTGTCTGTTCACGCTCCTCGCAACGCGGAGGGCGGATCGCCAGGCGGTGGCGTACAGCGCGACATCGTAGAAGATCGTTCGGCTATAGCAGAACGAGCCCTGCGGGCTCGAAGTGCCGGAAATCGCGATCGAGTGTGACGAGGGGAGTGTCTGCATCGAGACATGCCTGCGCAACAAGGCAGTCCGCCACGCGGCTTTTCACGCCTCGCTTTCGAAGCGAGGCTCGAAGCTCACCGGCGCGCTGCCAGTAGCCATCGTGTAACGGGAGCAGCGGAGTGCGGGCGAGGGCGAGGCGAGTGGCTTCGAGAAGCGTCGGTTCACTCAGCAGCTCAGTCAGGACAATGGGAGGCAGTGCGGCGCGACGCGATCGAATCGCTGTCGTAACGAGAACAACGTCGCGGCCCTCTTCTCCCGAAAGGTACCGTCGCATGGAGCTGCAGTCGATCGCGATCACTCGCGGTCCTCGCGAATGCTGTCGATCGTTTCGGTAAAGCGCGCCAGCCCTTTCTGCGCGAGCAGTTCGTCGAATACGTCGGACCGTGCCAGTTCCTCGAGCGCGCGACGCACGGTGCCGGTCACACCTTCCCCAGCGACACGCTGCGCGCGCTTCAGCGTGGCCTCCGGAACCTCCACGGTGATCTTCCTCAACTTGGCCATGCTGGGAAGCATACCAGTCCAGAGCCCAGCATCTGCCGCCGTTAAGTTGGTTCCCGGGGGTCACACCTGGAAAATCAACTTAACTCGTTAAGTTGATTTTCCAGGTGTGACCCCCGAAAACCAACTTAACATTCGGGGGGATGGAGCAGCGGCCACACGGGGGGGATCTTTGGGGCGCGATCGCGGCGATGCTGGTCGCGGTGCCGTCGTCGATCGCGTTCGGCGTCGTCATCTTCACTGCGGCGTCGCCGTCGCTGGCGAGCGCCGGCGCGCTCGCGGGCATTCTCGGCGCAGCCGCTCTCGGGATGGTCGCGCCGCTCACCGGCCGCAATGGTGCGCTGATCACGGCGCCATGCGCCCCCGCGGCGGCCGTGATGTCCGGCCTCGCCACGCAACTCGCAGGCCTCGGTACTCTCACCAGCGCACGCATCATCATGCTGCTCGCGCTCACCGCGTTCGTCGCCGCGCTGCTGCAGATCCTCTACGGCGTCGTGCGCGCGGGACAGATCATCAAGTACATCCCTTATCAGGTCGTGAACGGATATCTCTCCGGTGTCGCGGTGATCATCGCGTTCGCGCAGTTCCCGAGGTTCGTGGGCGCACGTGCGCGATCGCTGCCGGATGCGCTGGTGACACCGCACAACTGGCAGTGGCCCAGCATCGTGGTTGGAACGGTGACGATCCTCGCGATGGTGCTGGCCACACGCATGACGAAGAAAGTGCCGGGGGCGATCATCGGACTCGCGTCAGGAATCGGCGCCTATTTCGTGGTCGCGCAATTCGAGCCGCGCCTGCTGCACCTTGCGAACAATCCTCTGATCGTCGGTCCGATTCACATCGAAGGTTCGTTCTTCTCCGGCATGTCGCTGCGGCTCGCGGCGCTGACGTCGCTGCACGCCAGAGATCTGCTGATCGTCATCGGGCCGGCGCTGACGCTCTCCGCGCTACTCTCGATCGACACGCTGAAGACGGGCGTCGTACTCGATGCGGTCACGCGCAGCCGTCACAATTCCAATCGGGAGTTGATCGGGCAAGGCGTAGCGAATGTCGCGTCGTTCTTCGCCGGCGGTGTGCCGGGCTCGGGAACGATGGGGCCGACGCTGATCAATGTGACGAGCGGCGGCCGCTCGATCTGGAGCGGAGTCGGTGAGGGTGCGCTCGTTCTCGTGGCGCTGCTCGCGCTGCGGAGTGTCATCGCGTGGGTTCCGATCGCCGCACTGGCCGGCATTCTGCTGGTGATCGCCTGGCGCATGTTCAGCTTCGAGATGTTCAAGCTGCTCCTGTCGCCGGCGACGCGTCTCGATTTTCTCGTGATCGCTGCCGTCGTCGTCGTTGCCGAATCGGTCGGCCTGATCGAGGCCTCGCTGACCGGCGTCGGACTCGCGATCGTGCTCTTCATCCGCAATCAGATGCGCGGCTCCGTGATTCTTCGCAAAGGAGATCTGAGCGCCATCCGCTCGAAGCGGAGACGCTCGCCGGACGCGATGAAGGTCCTCGACCAGCATGGCCATGAGGCGATCTTCGTGCAGTTGAAAGACGATCTCTTCTTTGGCACGACCGATCAGCTCTTCACGCAACTCGAACACGATCTGAATGAGTGCAAGTACATCCTGTTCGACTTCAGACGAGTGCAGTCGATGGATTACACGGCGGCGCATCTTTTCACGCAGATGGACGGGCGGCTGCGCGAGCGCGGCGGCCGGCTGCTCTTCAGCGGCCTCCCGTCGCGATTGCCATCGCATCAGGATATCGAGCACTACATGGGCCAGCTCGGCCTCGTCGGCAACGACGACGGCATTCCCGTCTTCGATACGCGCGACGCTGCCCTGGAGTGGATCGAGGATCGCATCCTCGCCGCGGCTGGTTGGGTCGCAGGCGAAGCGACTGCAGCGATGACGCTGCGGCAGATCGAGTTTCTCCGCGGTCTCGATGAGGAATCGATCCAGTACCTCGAGCGCGTAGGCCGCAACCTCCTCGTTCCGAGCGGAGCGCGCGTGTTCGCCGCGGGCGATGCGGGAGACGAGATCTTCTTCGTGCGCCGCGGACGCGTTCACATTCTTCTTCCGCTCGAAGGCGGCAAGCGCCATCACCTCGCGACGTTCAGCCGCGGCGAGTTTTTCGGTGAGATGGCGTTTCTCGATCGCGGCGTCCGCTCAGCGGATGCGGAGGCGGCGACGGAGACCGAGCTGTTCGCTCTTTCGAGAAAGACGTTCGATGACGGCGCACGCGCGCATCCGCGGGCCGCAGCGGCCGTGTTCGAACATCTCGCGCTCGCGACGGCGCGTCGTCTGCGTGCCGCCGACGAAGAGCTGCGCGCGTTGGAAGAACGCTGACGTACACGTCCAGCTTTCGAACAGTCGTCCACTCGCTGACGTCGCAGATGCGTCTCGGCCCTCGCGCGCGAACAAGCGCAAGTTCCACGGAACACATCGCTTAACCGATCGAAAGCCGCGCAAAGGCGACTGGCACCCCGGTTGATCCTAGAGAACCTCCGAGAAGCAGTTGGAGGTGCCTGGTGCAATCAGCCAAATCGTTTCACAGCTCTACTCCGCCGCTGCCGCCGCAACGTGTGCAGGAAGATGCGCGGATCGCGGCATTGCGTGCGTACGGAATTCTCGACACCCCTCCGGAGCGAGCGTTCGACGATCTGGCGAAGATCGCGGCCGAGGCATGCGGTACGCGCGGGGCGTTCATCTCGTTCGTCGACGAGGAGCGGATCTGGTTCAAAGCGAGAGTCGGACTGTTCGATGTCGAGGCGCCGCGGGCGACCTCGTTCTGCACGCACACGATCGTCGAGGACGATCTCCTCGTCGTTCCCGACGCGCGAGCGGATGCACGCTTCGTCGATAACCCGCTCGTGAGACGCGCACCTCGCATTCGCTTCTACGCGGGAGTCCCTCTGATTGCTCCCGGCGGTTTTCGCATCGGCACGATCTCCGTGTTCGACAGCAAGCCGCAGCCGCTCTCGAAATCGTCGGAGAACATCCTTTCGATTCTCGCGCGCGGCGTCGTGACGCAACTCGAATTCCGGAGCCGGCTTGCGCAGGCTGCGAATGCGCAGGAACACGAGCAATTCTTGCGCGCGATCCTCGAGCAGCTGCCCGTCGGCATCTGCGTGATGAACAAGAGCGGCGAATTCGTTTTTTCCAACAAGGTGAACCGGCGGCTGCTCGGTTCGAAGAGGCCGTTCGCACGCCTGCAGGAGCTCACGGAAGGAGGACAGACGTTCGTCGAGGGAACCGCCGATGTCTATCCGCCCGAGCGGCTTCCGATCGTTCGCGCGCTGAACGGCGAAACATCGGCGGTCGACGACATCGAAATACGGACCACGCGCGGCGAGCGGCACATCGTCGAAGTCGATGCCGCGCCTCTCGTGAAGTCCGATGGAACGATCTCGCATGGAATCGCGGTCGTGGCCGACGTCAGTGCGCGAAAAGAGCTCGAGCTGCAGCTCATGCGAAAGGTGCTGCACCTCGATCTGCTGCGCTCCGTGGCGATGAAGTCGACGGCAGCAGCCACGATCGAAGATGCGCTCTTCATCGCGGTGAGCGAGATCTGCGGTCTCACGGGATGGCCCGCGGGACATTTCTGGATGGTCTCCAACGACGGGACGCTGTTTCCTTCGCGGAAATGGTTCCGCTGCCAGCCGGCGCAGTTTCAGTCTCTCGTCCGGATGACGCGCAATCTCGTGCTCGCGGAAAGCGAAGGGCTCCAGGGACGCGTGGCCGCGTCGCGCGAACCACTCTGGATCGACGATGTCCAGGCGCATCGCGAAGAGATTCGCGGAAGCGCCGCCGTTCCGCCGGGCGTCCGCACGATCATCGCGCTGCCGGTGATCGCCGGGCCGAGCGTCGTTGCCGTGCTGGAGTTTTTCTCCGACCACGTGACTCGCGCCGATTCCGAGCTGCTCGCCGTGCTTTCCGAAGTTTGCAAACAGATCGGATACATCGCGGAGAAAAAGAGAGCCGAAGCGGCCGTCATGGAGTCCGAGGAGCGCTATCGCGACTTCGTCGAGAACAGCCTCGATCTCTTCTGCACGCACACGCTCGACGGCCAGATCATCGCCGCGAACAAGGCCTCGGCGAAGGCTCTCGGTTACGAAGAGGCGAGCGACATCATCGGACGCAACCTGCGCGAATTTCTCGTCGGCAGCTATCTCGAGCACTTCCCTCGCTACATCGAGGAAGTGGTCAGCAAAGGGACAGGCGAAGGGCTGATGCGCGTCAGGACGCGCGAGGGCAGCTCGAGATATTGGGAATTCCGCAACACGCTGAAGTCGACGCCGGGCGCGCTCGTCGTCCGCGGCGTAGCACGCGATGTGACGGAGAAGATCAACGCCGAGCGCCGGCTCCGGCAGTCGGAAGAGCAGTACCGGATGTTGTTCGAGAGAAATCTCGCCGGCGTCTGCCGCACGACGATCGAAGGGACGATTCTCGAGGTGAACGACGCGTTCGTCAGGATGCTCGGCTATGACTCGAAAGAAGAGGTGCGCAGCCTTTCGATGGCGATGCTGCATCACGACGATACCGCGCGCCGTCTGTGCCTCGAATCGCTCCTGAGCAACGGCACCGTGTCGGATCTCGAAGCGATGCTGCGGCGAAAAGACGGAACGGCATTCTGGGCTCTCGTGAATGCGACGCTGGTCGTCGAAAACTCGACCGGTCAAAAGGTAATCGAGTCGACGATCCTCGACATCACCAGCAGAAAGGTGCGCGAAGAGAAGGCGGCACACGACGCGACGCACGATGCGGTCACCGGCCTGCCGAACCGCGTGCTGTTCATGGAGCGTCTGAACCAGTCATTGAAGGAGGTCGAGCGGAACGGGTCGAGTCTCGCGGTCGCATTCGTCGACCTCGACGGATTCAAACCGGTGAATGATCTGTATGGCCATGCGGCGGGGGACGAGACGCTGCGCGTCGTCGCCGCGAGATTTCGCGCTGCGCTTCGCGCCGCGGACACAGTGGCACGCGTCGGTGGCGATGAATTCGCCGTGCTGATGCTCGGCACAGGTTCCGCTGAAGAGGCGGCGGCCGTGGCCGAGAAACTCATCGCTACGTTGCAAACGCCGGTCAATGCCGGAGCAGCGCAGGTATCGGTCGGCGCGAGCGCCGGTGTCGCGACGATTCCTCCTCGCGGGATGAGCGCTGCACAGCTCATCTGCGGCGCCGATACCGCGATGTATCGCGCGAAGGCAAACGGGAAGGGGAGAGTGGAGGTGTGGTCGCAATGAGAGCCGCGACACCATCATCCCTTCACTACCGCGATGGGAGTGAAACGCGCGACCTTCTTCGCAATGCCGGCCTTCGCCACGACGCTCACCACAGCGTCGACGTCCTTGTAGGCTTCCGGCGCCTCTTCCACCAGGCCCTTCACCGACCCTGCCTCCGCAACGATGCCCATCTTCTCGAGCCGCTCTCGCAATTCGTGGCCGTTGATCTGCTTCTTCGCAGCGCTGCGCGACATGATGCGCCCTGCGCCGTGGCAGCTCGAGCCGAAGGTGTCCCGCATCGCGCCTTCCTCTCCCATCAATAGATAGGACGCGGTTCCCATGCTGCCGGGAATGAGGACCGGCTGGCCGGGGAACGCGCGCGTTGCGCCCTTGCGATGCACGAGCATGAGCCGGCCGCCGTACTCCTCGAACTTCGCGACATTGTGGGCGACGTCGTAGAGGATGCCGAGCTGCGCGGAGGAACCGAGCGTCTCCGACCACGCGCGCCTCGCGGCCGCGGTGATGATCTGCCGGTTCGCGAACGCGAAGTTCGCGGCCGCGGCCATGGCCTGCAGGTATTTCTGCCCTTCGTCGGATTCGATCGGTGCGCAGGCGAGCTCGCGATCAGGGATCGAGATGCCGTACTTCGGCATCGCCTTCATCATCGAGCGGATCCAGTCGGTCGCGACCTGATGGCCGAGTCCGCGCGATCCGGTGTGGATCTGCACGACGATCTGTCCCTCGCTGATGCCGAGGCCCGACGCGGCTTCGGCATCGAGAATCTGATCGACGACGTCGATCTCGACGAAGTGATTGCCCGATCCGATCGTGCCGAGCTGATCGCGCCCGCGCTCCTTCGCATCGTCGGAGATGTACTTCGGATCGTTCGGCGCGATGCGGCCCTGCGATTCGATGTGATTCAGATCCTCCGGCACACCGAAGCCGAGCTCCACTGCGCGTTTCGCACCGTCGCGCAGGACGCGATCGAGCTCGTCGCGCCGCAGCGTCGTTGCCCCGCCGCGGCCGATGCCGGATGGAATCGCATGCGCCAGCGCCCGCGCAAGCTTGCGCAGCACCGGTTTCACGTCATCGTGATGCTGCTGCGAGCGGAGAACGCGAACACCGCAGTTGATGTCGTAGCCGATGCCGCCGGGCGAGATCACCCCTTCGCGCGCATCGACTGCCGCGACGCCGCCGATCGGGAAGCCGTAGCCTTCGTGCACATCCGGCATCGCGATCGCGTAGCGCTGAATGCCGGGCAGCGTCGCGACGTTGACGAGCTGGTCGAGCGAGCGGTCGGAGACGACCTGCTCCAGCATCCTCTCGTTGGTGTAGACGCGCGCCGGCACGCGCATGTCGCGGCGAAAACTCTGCGGAATTTCCCAGAGATGGTCGTGAACGCGAACGAGATCCTGTTTCCGCATCAGATATCGAGCACGAGCATCGTGCTCCACACCCCGTCCTGCTGCACGAGCTCTGCCTCGTGATAGGTGACCGCCTTGACGTCCTCCTCGAACGACTCGGCGGCCGCACCATGCAGAGTCGCGCGGAGCGAGGTCTCCTCGAGAGAGTGGAACTCGATCGTGTCGTAGGCCTCGCGGCGGACGTGGCTTTTTGTCAGCGCTTCGTTGAGAAAGTCGATCAGCAGAGAGGTGCGATCGCGCGCCTCGATCTCGATCTCAACGCTGGCAGACGCGCGCAGCCAGTACGGATTCATGAACCCCGTGAGCGCCCGCAACCCCTCGGAAAACAGATTGTCGAGTGACGAGGCACTGATTCGGAAACGAACATCCGCGGTATGAGCTATTGCCTCGATCATGAGTAGGTATAATCCCCCCGCTTGTACGGTCCGCTGAAGATTTTTTCCGGTCGCGCACACGCCTCGCTCACCGAGGAGATCTGTGCCCGTGTCGGCCTCGAGCCGGGAAGGGTGACGCTCTACAGCTTCTCCGACGGCGAGAACTACGTCCAGATCGACGAGAACGTGCGCGGTGCGGACGTCTTCGTCATCCAACCTACGTGCCCGCCGGTCAACGATCATCTGATGGAGCTGCTGATCATGCTCGATGCGTTCAAACGCTCGAGTGCCAGCCGCGTGACGGCGGTGCTGCCGTACTACGGCTATGCCCGGCAGGATCGAAAGGACAAGCCGCGCGTTCCGATCACGTCGAAGCTCGTCGCCGATCTGATCACGAAAGCCGGCGCCGATCGCGTGCTGACGCTCGATCTGCATGCGTCGCAGATCCAGGGCTTCTTCAACATCCCGGTCGATCATCTCTTTGCCGCGCCGGTGATCGTCGGCCATCTCCGGACTCTCGGTCTCGAAGATGTGACGATCGTCTCGCCGGATGCGGGAGGCGTCGAGCGCGCGCGCGCGTACGCCAAACGCCTCGGAGCCTCGCTGGCGATCATCGACAAGCGGCGCGTCGCGGCGAATCAAACCGAGGTGATGAACATCATCGGTGAGGTCGAGGGACGCAACGTGTTCATCGTCGACGACATCATCGATACGGCAGGCACTCTGATCCACTCCGCGGAGGCGCTGATGGCGAAGGGTGCGAAGTCGATCTCGGCCTCGTGCACGCACGCCGTGCTCTCCGGACCGGCCATCGACCGCATCAACAAGTCGCAACTGCAGATGGTGCTTGCGACGAACAGCATGCCGACGGCCGACAAGGAGCTGGATTGCCCGAAGCTCAAGACGCTGTCGATCGGGGAGTTGCTGGCCGAGGCGATCAAGCGGATTCACAACGAGGACTCGGTGTCGTCGTTGTTCGAGATGTAGGCCGGGCTCCGGAACGCCTGCCGGCGCCCGATTATCTGCAATGGGTGCGGGGGGTTACGGAATAAACTCTTCCTCCCGTCCATTCTTATCGTTCTGTTCGGATTACGTCTGAGGAGCTTCATTCATGGCTGAGGTCACTTTGGAAGTTACGCGTCGCGAGAAATCCGGTAAGGAGATCGCGAAGAAGCTGCGCGCCGCAGGGAAAGTCCCGGCGGTCGTCTACGGCGGACACAAGGAGTCCGTCGCCATTGAAGTGGACCGCAAGGCGGTCAGCGAACTGATTCAGAAGAGCGAGCACGGCGTTCGTTCCATCTTCCTCCTGAAGATGACGGGCACGGATCAGCAGCGCCACGCGATGATCAAGGACATCACGATCGACCCGGTGTCGCGCCGCATGACGCACATCGATTTCGTCCGCGTCGCGATGGACGAGAAGGTGCGCGTGACGATCCCGGTGCACGTGACCGGAACGGCGCTCGGAGTGAAGGAAGGCGGCCTGCTCGACTGGCAGGTGCGTGAGCTTCATGTCGAGTGCCTCCCGAATGCGATCCCCGACTCGATCGACGTCGATGTCACCCCGCTCGGCGGCCATGCGTACTACCGCATCTCCGACCTGAAGCTGCCGGAAGGCGTGAAGGTTCTCGACGATCAGGAGCGCGTGGTCGTCGGCGTGACGCACGCCAAGGCCGAAGCAGAGCCGGCAGCGGAAGCGGCGGCAGCAACACCGGCCGAGCCCGAAGTCATCAAGAAGGGCAAAGTCGAAGACGAGAAGTAGTTCTTCAACAGCGATTTCACACGAAGGCCCGCGCAAGCGGGCCTTTTGTTTTCTACAATGCGCGCATGCGCAAGTTCCTCACGATCGCAGCGCTGATGAGTCTGGTCATCGCCTGCACCAAAACCGAGAAGACCTCCGAGACGCAGACGGCTACCCACGGATCTGCACAGACCGCAACCGCGAAGGCGGAATCGCAGGAGCCTGCGACGCCTGCGACTGCGACCGGCACCGCCGTCGGCGCGATGATGCCGGCCTACAAGGCGACTCTGCTCGACGGGAAACCGTTCGACATCGCTGCCGAGCGCGGCAACGTCGTCTTCCTGAATCTCTGGGCGACGTGGTGCGGTCCATGCCGCTTCGAGATCCCGGAACTGCAGAAGCTGCACGATGAATACGCGTCGAAGAATTTCAAGGTCGTCGGCGTCAGCCTCGACGAAGGCGGCAAGGACGCGGTGCAGCAGTTCGTGACCGAGCAGAAGATGACCTATCCGATCGCGCTCGATCCGGAAGGCAATCTCGCCAACGTTTTCCAGACGACCGTCATCCCCACCTCGGTCCTCATCGATCGCAAGGGAAAGATCGTCTGGAAGCGCTTCGGCGCAGTCACGGTCGACTCGGAATTGAAGCAGGCACTCGAAGACGCGCTGAAGTAATCAGGCTCTTCGCCGGTCGGGCGTGTTGCGGGAAAGCAGCCGCCGGTCCCGCTGGCGCTCGATGAACTGCCGGATGTTCTTCGCCATCTGAGCGATCAGCAGGCGCATGGGCACGTATGCGAGGCCGAGCGCGAGCAGTAGCGCTGCAGCAATCACGATGAGGGTCATTACGATCGACATTGCACCCGAGAGAGAGTGCAATCGGGTTGCCGGAATCAAGGTGCCGTCAGTGGAACCAGGAGCCTCCGTTGATGTCGATCGTGACTCCGTTGAGGTAGCTTGCCTGCGGTGATGCGAGGAAGAGGATCGTGGCGGCGACGTCGGCGGGCGTGCCGACGCGGCCGAGCGGAATCTGCGCCTCGATCTCTTTGCGATGTTTCGCCAGTTCCTCCTGCGCCATCTCCGTCTCGATGAATCCCGGGGCGACGCAGCTCGCGATGATGTTGTCCTTCGCGCATGCGCGTGCGATCGAGCGCGTGAGATTCACGAGCGCCGCTTTCGACGCGCCGTAATCGGCGAACTCCGTCTCGCCGCGAAACGCGGCGCGTGAGGAGACGTTGATGATCCGGCCTCCGCCATTCGCACGCATCGCGCGCATCGCCAGATACGCTGCATTCGCGGCCCCGAACACATTCACGTCGAAGGTGCGGCGCCATCCGAGTTGCCATGCGAGGTAGTCGCCGCCGTCGAACGGATTCAGGTCGAAAATCGCCGCGTTGTTGACGAGCACGTCGATCCGTCCGAAGCGTTTTACCGTGGCCTCGATCATCTCTTCCGTCTGGGCCGGATCCGCGAGGTCGGCGCGAATCGCGAAGGATCGTTCTTCGCCGATCTGCGCGACGAGCGATGCGGTCTCCTGCGCGCTCTGCCGGTAGTTGAGTGCGAGGAGTGCGCCGGCCTGCGCGAAGTGGAGCGCGGTCTCGCGGCCGATTCCGCGCGACGCGCCGGTGATCAGGACAACCTTGTTCGTCAGGTCGAGGGTGTTCGTCTGCATGGCGGCGGAGTGTATCGTCTTCCCATGCAGGTCACGTTCTACACGCGAAACGAGTGCTCACTGTGCGAGAAGGCGAAGCGCGCGATCGCCGCCGCGGGAACCGGGGTGACGATCGTCGAAGTCGATATCGACGAACATCCGAAGTTGAAGGAGCGGTTCACGGATGACGTGCCGGTCATCTTCGTGAACGGCGTGGAAGCGTTCCGCCACTCCGTCGAACCGGAGGCATTTGCCGCATACATACGCGGCGCCGCGCCGGCTGTGCTCGCTGAGGAGCCGATGCCGAAAGCGCGTCTGCCGCTGGCTCACGACGAGATCCGTGCGCTGATGAGCCAGCTGCATTCCGGCTGGACCTATCACAATGCGCATGAGCTCAGGCGCAGCTTTCGCTTCAAGAACTTCGCGGAGGCTCTGGCGATGACCAACCGGATCGGCGAGATCGCCGAGCAGTTGCAGCATCATCCCGATATTCTGCTGGGATGGGGCAAGGTGGATCTCTCGATCCGCACGCATGACGCCGATGCGATTACGCGCGCCGATTTCATTCTCGCGGCGAAGATCGACAAACTGTGACTGTTTGATTCAGGAATGCGAGAATGTCATCATGATCAAGGGTCCGAATAACTCGAGGTGGGGATGACCGCAGAGAAGACATACCAGCGGTCCGGCGAAGTCGTTTGCCGGCAGGTTGGAACGGAGTCGATTCTGGTGCCGATTCGTAATCATGTAGGCGATCTGGAGTCGATTTTCGTCCTCTCGCCGGTTGCCGCCCGCATCTGGCAGACGCTCGACGGCCCCGCGGCCGTCGACACGATCGTGGATGCCGTCTGCGCAGAATTCGAAGTCGATCGCGAGACCGCGGCTTCGGATGTCACGCAACTCCTCGATGAGCTCGAGCAGGCGTTGCTCGTGAACCGGGTGTCGTCATGATCGAGAGTGGTACCTACGGAGAATTCAGCAAGTCGCTGCACGACATGCTGAACCCGCTGCGCGTGCCGGTGAACGGCACGATCGAAGTCACCGACCGCTGTCCTCTCGATTGCGCGCATTGCTACAACAATCTGCCGATGGACGACGTCTCCGCGCGCCGGCGCGAGATGTCGCTCGACGATCACAAGCGCGTTCTCGATGAGCTGTCGGACATGGGTTGCCTCTGGCTGCTCTACACCGGCGGCGAGATTTTTGCGCGGCACGACTTCCTCGACATCTACACCTACGCGAAGCAGAAGGGCTTCCTGATCACGCTGTTCACGAACGGCACGATGATCACGGAGCGCATCGCGGACTATCTGAAAGAGCTTCCGCCGTTCTCGATCGAGATCACGCTGTACGGCGGCACGAAGGAAACCTACGAAGCATTGACCGGCATCCCCGGCTCGTACGAGAAATGCTTCCGCGGGATCAAGCTGCTGCTCGATCGCAATCTGCCGTTGAAGCTGAAGACGGTTGCCGTCTCGCTCAACGTGCACGAGATCGCGCTGATGAAGTCGATCTCCGAGGAGCTGGGACTCGAGTTCAAATTCGATTCGATGATCAATCCGCGGATCGACTGCTCCTCCAGCCCGCTCGCAGTGCGGCTCTCGCCGGCGGAAATCGTCGCGCTCGATCTCGACGATCCGGAGCGCGTCGCGGAGTGGCGGCGGCTCGCCGTCGATTGCGCACCCGTTCCGCCGCAGACCGATGCCGATGCGCAGGTCTACAGCTGCGGCGGCGGCGTCAACTCGTGGGCGATCGATCCTTATGGAAATCTGACCATCTGCGTGTTGTCGCACGTCGATGAGTACAACGTGCGGACCGGGACCTTCAGCGAAGGGTGGGAGAAGTTTCTCCGCAGCGTCCGTGCGAAGAAGGCATCTCGAATCACGAAGTGCACGCGCTGCGCGCTGCGCTCGCTGTGCGGACAGTGCGCCGCCAACGGCGAGCTCGAAGCGGGCGACGCGGAGACTCCTGTCGATTTTCTCTGCCAGACCGCGCATCTCCGCGCCGAGATGTTCGACGTCGAAGTGCCGGAGCATGGCGATTGCGAGTATTGTCCGGGCAGCAGCGAGCGGCATGTGATCGACGAGCTCGCGGCGCTGGTGCGCTCGCGCAACTTCGATGCGCTCGAGGCGGCGCGCAATGCGGTGCCCGCCGTCAATGCATCCTCCTGTGGAAGTTCAACCTGCGGCGCATGTAGCATTCATGCGCGCTGACGAGGGATCCAATGGAAAACAACAAGCCTGCTGCAAAGAAGACGTATCAGAAGCCGACGGTGACGCGTTTCCCGCTCCGGCCTGAAGAGGCGGTGCTCGGTTTCTGCAAGTCGTCGGTTGCCGCCGGGCCGAACGGCGGGCAGTGCCGCAATGTCGGCAACTGCAGTACTCCGGGTTCCTAGAATCATGCCGGACACGTTCCTGCGGATCGCCGGCATCACGCTGGCGGTCCGCTGCCGCGACGAGCGGATTCCCTGTCAGTTTTCCGAACCGGTCACTCGCTTCATCGTGCCTTCATCGCCTGCTGAAGTCGATCTCGAGATTTTTCATCTCGATCGCTTCGATCCGCCGGCCGGCCCGCTGCTCTTCGAGTCCGGCGGCGTCTGGCGCATCTATCAGGATCCGGCCGGCTACCGCATCGACTGTTTTTCCGAGGTGATGTCGGATCACCCTTACAACGTCGCGGTCTTCAATGACGACTTCACCCGCGGCACGATCCGCATCGACGCAGCAGTGTTCGGCGGCACGGTCGATCCGCTCGCGTATCCGCTGGATGAAGTCCTGCTCTCGAATCTGCTCGCGCGCGGGCGCGGCGTCGAGCTCCACGGATGCGGTGTGGTCGATCATCACGGCCGCGGGCATCTGTTCGTCGGGCAGTCGGGGGCGGGGAAGTCGACGACGGCGCGTCTGTGGGGCGACGATGCGCGCGACATCGTGAGCGATGACCGCGTCGTCGTGCGCGAGGAAGAGGGAACGCTCTGGATGTACGGCACGCCGTGGCACGGCGAGGCGTCGCTGTCGTCGCCGGCGCGCGCGCCGCTCGCGGGCGTGTATCTCCTGGCGCAGGCCGCCGAAAACGAGCTTCGTGCATTGAGCAGGGCCGACGGCATCGCGCGGCTGTTCGCCTGCGCGTTTCCGCCTTTTCACGATGCCGGCGCGATCGCGTTCACGATGTCGATGCTCGACCGTATCGTGACGCGTGTCCCGGTGCGCGAGTTCCGCTTTACGCTCGATCGCTCGGCGATCGACATGGTTCGCGAGGCTGCATGATCGACGCGGCAACCGTGATCGAGGATGTACTCGATACCGGCGCCTCGGCGCGATTCCGTGCAAGCGGCGACAGCATGCTGCCGACGATCCGCCCCGGCGATCTGCTGGAGGTCGAGCGCGTGAATCCCGCGGCGATCCGCCGCGGCGACGTCGTGCTCGCGCGTCTGTCGCGCGGCCTGACGGCTCATCGCATCGTCCGCATCTTCGCGAAGGGGGAAGCAATCCACTTCGTCATGCGCGGCGACAACACGCCGGAAGATGATGAGCCATTCGATGCGTCGGCGCTGATCGGCCGCGTCCGGACGCGCCGCCGGCCGCCTGTGATCTTCGCGCTGCTGCGAGCGTGCAGGCGATTGTCAGGCCGCCAGTACGTTTCATCCTGAGGAGCGAAGTTGCCTGCTGCCTCGACGGCAGCAGCTCGCGGACGAGGACGTCCGCGCCCCACCTTGCCGTCGTCCCAGTGCAGCAGTTCGCGGACGAGGGCGTCCGCGCTCCACCTTGCCGTCGTCCCAGTGCAGCAGCTCGCGGACGAGGACTTGCGCGCTCCACGGCCGTCAACGACCCGAGATGTGAACGCGTCTCCGCTCGCTCATCTCCGAGGTGTTTCCCTCGGCATCGATCGCGATCGCAGAGTAGGCACGGTCCGTCTCGTTTCCGCGCAGCGCCTCTTCGTTCGTGATGATCACGTCGTCCGAGGTGGCGGCGCGCCCTGTACGGACCACCGTCTCGATCGGCACCGTCACCGCGAATGAGCCGTCGGCGTCAACCACCGTCGTCGCGACGTAGTTGAATTCACCGATGGATGGATAAGAGTCCAACTGCTGCTGGTCGATCGTGATCGTTTCGCCGGTCTTCGTCTTGCGAATGAGCCGCGAGTTGTCCTTGGCTTTTCGAATGTCGGACGTGACGTACGATCGATAAAGCTCGATGGTCTGGCCCGGGCAGCCCTTACCCATGATCGTCACGGTCTGTTTGTCATTCGATCGCTCCGCGCGCGCGACGACCGGCGCGTTGATGCCGTGGTTCGCAATCGTGTCGATACGCCCGCACGTTCCGGTCGCCGTCGCCAGGATGTCGCGCTTCTCCTCGGCGTTGAGCGCGATCGGCCGCCCGCCGTTTTCATCGTAGATGTTCGCGCTGATCCGATTGGACTGCGGCGGATTCGCGCCGTACGGCGATGCCGTCACACCACCGACGCGGTTCCAGGTGATCTGGTTGCGCGCGAACGTGTTGCGCGAGGATCCCGGCGTCAGCACGATGCCGGCGAGGTTGTTGCTGATGATCGAGTCCTCGATCACGTTGCCGTTCGCCGTCTGCGTTCCTTCCGGCGAACCGACGACGACACCTGCGCCGTAGTTGGCGGAAATGCGCGAATGACGAATCGTGCTGCCGTCCGATAGGACGACGATGCCGGCACCCGATGCCGGCGCGCCGCAGCGCATGATCTGCAGATAGTCGGCTTCGACACGCGCGCCGCTCGCGGCGACTGCGACACCGGCCGTCTGCTGCTGCACGATGTAGACGAAACGCATCGCCGTCGTTCCGCGCTCGACCTGCACGCCGACGTTGCCGGCACGCGGGCCGTCTTCGATGTCCGCGTGCGCGCCGACGACGACCTGCTCGATGCGCGCATCGGCACGTGTGACGATCGCATTCGGAACGCCATGAATCGCGAGACCGCGCACTTCGCACGCTGCATCGCAGACGAAGCCTTCATTGCCGGCGGCGACGATCTCCAGTTCCGGCTTTTCTTCGCGTGGATCGTTCTGGCGATCGCCGAGACGGAGATAGGCCGGTTCTTCGATGCGTCCTTCGTTCACGTCGATGACCGACGCGGTGGAGAGGATATTGTGCGCTTCGCCATCGATTGTCGTTCCGGCATCGGTGATGACCGGAAGCGCACCCTTGAGCGTCATCGTCCACCAGCGCTGGGGGAGTCCGAGGCCCGGGGCTTGCTGCGCCTGCACGGCACGCGTCAGCGGGACGAAGCGCATGGCGTTGGGACCACTGATCGAGTTTGCATTCTCGATGAACTGGCGCAGGGAACCCTGAATCGGCGCGGCGGTCGAGTCTTCGATCGACGTCACGATGTTGAAGCTGAACGCGAAGTCGACATCGGAGGCGCCGCTCGTCACACGCGCGACATGTTCAGAAGTGGCGAAGGCCGATGCGTCGTCCGACGCGAGCGAGCGGCCGCCGACACACGAGCCTTCGAAGAAGTTGGTGCGCGTCGAGCCATTCGTCTGCGCGCAAACCGCACCCGGAGGGCCGAAGGTCTGCTCCGCCCAGACATGGGCCGTCGCCGCGGCCGTGCCGCGAATCGACTTCGAGTCGACCGCGACCCAGTACGTTCCTGCCGGGACCTGCGTGAAGCGATAGTGCCCATCGCTCGCGGCGCTCGTCGCCGCAACGGCCGTCCCATCCTCGCGATACAGTTTTACGACAGCAGAGGCCGGAACGAATTGGCCGCGAACGGCGAGCGCAGGCGGATCGAGATAGATCGTTCCTGAGATCGTGCTGCTGCCTTCAGCGAGCAGCGGAGTACACACGAGGAGCAGACAAAGGGGCGCGAGAAAGGACCGAAGCATGCCGATATTATGCGACAGGTGCCGGACAAGCTCTCAGCTCGTCCACCGGTCGAGACAAGTTGAGAGCTTGTCCTACACCAGACCGCGCTCGCGCAGCTCGCGCTTGAGGAACGCGTACACGATCGGAGCCATGACGACGCCCGACACGCCGAATGCTGTTTCGCCGAGGAGGATCGCGAGGAGAATCTCCCACGCCTGTGAGTCGGTCTCGCCGCCGACGATGCGCGAATTGATCAGATACTCGAGCTTGTGAATCACGATCAGAAAAACCAGCGAGGCGACCGCGGTGCCGACCGACACGCCGAGTGAAAGGATCACGATCACGGTGTTCGAGATCAGGTTGCCGAGCACGGGGATCAATCCGCAGATGAACGTGACGAAGACGATCGTCGTGGCGAAGGGGATGTGCTTGCCGAACAGCGGCAGGATGACCAGGAGATAGATCGCGGTGAGGCTCGTGTTGACGAGCGAGATCTTGATCTGTGCCGTGGCGATCCGCGCGAAGGCGTCAGCGAAGCGCTCTACCTTCGCCGTCAGTTGCTGCGCGAGACGGCCGCGTTCATGCGTGTGCTTCGTGACGTGGCGGAAGAAGACGAGCACGGCCAGCAGCGCACCCATCAGCACGTGGACGAGGCCCATGCTGAATGTGCTGCCGGCGAGCTGCAGCGTCGCGGCGTGTTCTTTCAGCCAGGCGACGATGCCGAGCTTCAGCGTCTCCGCATCCGTCATCACCTCGGGGATCAAGTCATGGCCGTAGCCGCCGAGCCAGGCGCGCGTCGACTGAAGAATCTCGGCCATCTTCGTCATCATCGCCGGCACGTTGCCGGCATGGCGGCGAAGGAACGTGATCGACAGCGCGACGAGGCCTACGACGGCGCCGCCGGCGATCAATGTCACGAGTGCGAGCGCCAGCGGCCGCGCCGCGGTGTGCGGCATCCGCTTCGCGAAGGATCGCGAGACGCGATCGAGAATGAGATAGAGCGCCAGTCCTGCGACGAGGCCCGGTACGAGATGCCGGAACATGACATAGACGATGAAGAGCGACATCAGCAGCCAGGCCGCGATCTCTTCGTAGGAAGGTCGCGATGCCACGGCAGGCTCCTCGATGTCATGAACAGGCACGAGCGGATTGGACGTCATCGCAATGATTGTAGCGTTAATGAAAATCGTGGCTCTGAACGTCGTGCAATCCCTCGAGGGGCCAGAAGCGCTCGGCGCGCACCGAGGCCTGCCCTTCGCCGTTCTGCACGATGCCTTCGACGATCAGGCCTGAGTGGCCGAGGATCGTGGAGCGGCATTCGGCGAAGAGCTTCGGATTGACGATGGCCTGCGAGAGTCCGGTCTCGTCTTCGAGCGTGAGAAAGACGAATCCCTTTGCGGTGCCGGGACGCTGGCGGACGATCACCGCGCCGGCAGTTAGAACGCGGCTGCCGTTGGGGACGCGCTGCAGCTCGGCGGCGGCGAGGACGTGGTCGCGCGTCAATTGCGTGCGATAGTGCTCGAGCAGGTGAGGACCGGTCGTGATCTCGGCCGAGCGATAGTCGGCGAGCGTTTCCTCGACGGGGGACATTTCGGGTAGAGGGGAAGCATGTGCGGGCGCGGACGTCCGCACTCCAGGTTGTTCGAACAGATCGCCCGCCGGTTTCGCGACTCGCGCCGCCTGCCACATCGCCGCGCGCCGCGTCAGTCCGAGAGACGCGAGCGCTCCGCCATCCGCGAGCTTCGTCATCTGATCGTCGCGAAGCCTGCAGCGTCGCGCGAGATCGTCGACGGAGGTGAATGGCTGCGCCTGCTCGATCGCAGCGCCGGTCGTCGCACGCAGTCCCTTGATGAAGCGCAGGCCCATCCGCACGCCGCCTTTTTCCCAGCGCGACATCCACCCCGAGTGATTCACATCGGCCGGCAGCATCCCCACGCCGTGCCGCTGCGCATCCTTCACCAGCGTCGCCGGATGGTAGAAGCCCATTGGCCAGGCATTGAGCAGCGCCATGTAGAACGCCGCCGGATGATGCGCCTTGAGATAGCAGCTCGCGTACGCGATCAGTGCGAAGCTCGCCGCATGGGACTCCGGGAATCCATACAGCGCGAACGACGTGATCGACTTCACGATCTGATCCTGAGCCTCGGCACCGATGCCTCGCTCGGTCATGCCGGCCCGCAACCGCTTCTCGATCTCAACCATCCGCTGCATCGACCGCTTGAAGCCCATCGCGCGCCGCAACTCCTCGGCTTCACCGCCAGTGAAGCCTGCCGCGACCATCGCGATGCGCAGCAGTTGCTCCTGGAAGAGCGGCACGCCGAGCGTCCGCTCGAGGATCGGCTCGAGACAGGGATGCGGATATTCGACCGGGATCTTTCCCTGACGCCGGTCGAAGAACGGCCGGATCATGCCGCCGACGATCGGGCCGGGACGGATGATCGCGACCTGCACGACGATGTCGTAAAACGTCTTCGGCGCATTGCGCGGCAGCGAGGCCATCTGCGCGCGGCTCTCCACCTGGAACGTGCCGATGGTGTCGGCATCGTTGAGCATCCTGTAGACCTTCGGATCGTCCTGCGGCAGGTGCGCGAGATCGACGTCGACTTTCTCGTTCGTCCGGATCGTGGGGATCATCTGCTCGATCGCGGCGAGCATGCCGAGGCCGAGGAGATCGACTTTGATGATGCCGAGATCGGCGCAGTCTTCCTTGTCCCACTGGATGACGACGCGGCCGGGCATCGACGCCGGCTCGAGCGGCACGACTTCATCGAGACGTCCTTTGGCCATCACCATGCCGCCGGAGTGCTGGCCGAGATGGCGCGGCAGATTCTGAATCTGCAGATACAGCCGCATGAAATGCCGCACGCGCAGATCCTCGGGATCGAAGCCGTTGCCGGCAAGCTCGTTCGGGAGTGATTCGATCTTTTCGCGGATCTCGCCGAAGCTCCAGGTGCTGACCGTCTTCGAGAGCTTGTCGACCTGTTCGGCCGAGTAACCGAGCGCCTTGCCGACTTCGCGCGCGGCGGAGCGGTCGCGATACGTGATCACATTCGCCGTCATCGCCGCGCCATGCACGCCGTAGCGCTGATAGACGTGTTGAATGACGCGCTCGCGTTGATCGCCGGAGGGAAGGTCGAGGTCGATGTCCGGCCATTCGCCGCGCTCTTCGGAGAGGAAGCGCTCGAAGAGGAGATCCATCTTCACCGGATCGACGGCGGTGATGCCGAGGGCGTAACAGACGGCGCTGTTCGCGGCGGAGCCGCGCCCCTGCACGAGAATCTTCTCGCGGTTGCAGAACTGCACGATGTCCCAGACGATCAGGAAGTAGCCGGCGAGATCGAGCTTCTGGATCATGTTCAGCTCTTTCTCGATCTGCATCTGCGCGCGCGCGGTGAGCGGACGGAAGCGGACCTTCGCCGCGTTCCACGTCATCTTGCGGAGGAAGGAGTCGTTCGTTTCGCCGGGCGGCAGCGGATAGTCGGGGAACTGATAGCCGAGATCGGCGAGGGTGAAGTCGAGCGTCTGCGAAAGCTCCCAGGCGTGATCGATGGCTTCCGGGATATCGCTGAAGAGAGCGCACATCTCCTCGGCACTCTTGATGTGGCGATGGCGATTGATGCCGAGGAGCCGGCCGGCTTTGTCAACATGTTGACCTTCACGGATGCAGGTGAGAACGTCGAGCAGTTCCTTCTCGTCGGGGCGCGCGTAGCGGACGCCGTTGGTCGCGATGAGCGGGAGGCGCATGCGGCGCGCGAGAGTCATCATCCGTTGATTGCGGTGCTCTTCCTCGCGGATGAAATGCCGCTGCAGCTCGACATGCGTGCGGCCCTGGAAGATGCCGGCGAGCTTGTCGATCGTCGCTTCGTCGTCGCGCGTGAGGCAGTGCAGCCCCGCGGCGTACTCTTCGAGGAGCTTCCACGTGTAGCGCGCCTCGCCCTTGGGATGATTCATCGCGCCGGCGGTGATGAGCCTGCAGAGATTTTTGTAACCGGCGCGGCTCCCGACGAGCAGCGTGACGCGGCGGTTGTCGTCCATGACGAGCTCCGAGCCGACCAGCGCCTTGATGCCCGCCTTCTTCGCCGCGGTGTAGAAGCGCGGCGCGCCATAGACACCATTGCGATCGACGATGGCCATCGCCGGAATGCTGTTGTCCGCCGCCGTTTCGATGAGGTCCTCGGGAAGAGAGGCGGCCTCGAGGAAGGAGAAGGAGGAGGCCGCTCTCAGTTCTGCGTAGGGGCGTTTTGTGGTCGTTACGCGTTTGTGGGTTTCTTCCTTGGGCTTTTTGTTGAGGACAGAGTTGACGTAGTTCAGCGCGTCGTATTCGCCGGAGAGGGGAGGGCCGTACGTGATTTTTAATGAGGGCATGGGGGGGACGAAAAGCGAAATGCAGAACGCAGAACGCAGAACGCAGAACGCAGAATGAAGAATTAATTAAGAACTGGGAGTGCTTGCGCTTTTAACGATCGATGTGAGGATTGCCACGATTTCATGCGACTCTTGAACAAGTGGGTGGATGCGATCGGGCGTAAGTTTCTCCGTTGCCTCGATCAGGCGTAGCCAATAATTTGATTCGCGTGCTTCCTTTAGCGAGATTCGTGTTTTTGCAATGAAATCTGGTTTGCTCTGCGCTGCCTTCGCCTCTTCGAGGTTCGATCCGATTCCGGTTCCGGAACGGAGCAGCTGATTTGCGGCGACGCGGTTCGTACCACGGATGTGAATCAACTCACGATGCAGCCGCACGATGCGGCATGCGAATTCGAAAACGCGTTCGTGAATGTCTTGCACGCCTTTCATTCTCAATTCTTCATTCTGCGTTCTGCGTTCTGCATTTCGCTTTTAATCCACAATAGGTAGCTACTCATACCGCGCATCCACGATCCACTCGACATCCCGATACACCCTGTAGACTCCGCTCGGAATCTCCACGTCCCAGTACTCGCGAAATGACGGCGTTTCCTTCCACCATCCTTCTTCCACGGGCCAGGGGCCGGAGGAGAGCACGACATCGCCGGAGATCTCGCCTTTCAAGGCGATGAAGTGTCCATCGCGGACGATCACCTCCACTGGAATCGGCGGGCGGAACACGCGCACTGCGACCAGTCCTCGCGATTTCCGCGGAGGGCGCGCGATGTCGGGTGGCGGCGGCGGATCGTAGGGCGCGATTGCGTAGCGATCGGGGAGAGTGCCGTCGACGGTCTGCGGCATGCCGACGCGCTCTTCGCCGAGCATCGAGATCAGGCGTGCGATCGTCGTGGCGAGTTTCTCCGGCGAGAGTGCCGCGGGGCCGAACAGCGAGAGCTGCGCGCGGCGCGGGCGATCGGGAATCGCGACGAAAGAGAAACCTGTGACCGGCGCTCCGGGCGCTTTCTTCTCCAGCTCGAGGCGGATGAGCGTCAGCATCGTCTTCACGTCGCGGGTCGGCGCGGGAAGATCGATGGCGCGCGCGTCGTAGCCATCGGGATCGAGCGTCAGCGTCAGCTCGAGACGACGGCAGGCGAAGCCCTGGAACTCGAGGCGCTTCGCCAGGCGATCGAGTGCGGCGTTGGCGATGAAGAGAAATGGATCGAGCGCGACGAGCGGCCACTCGAGATCCATTCCCTCGCGGAAGTCGGGAGGGAGCCCGCGCGGAATCAGCGGACGGGGATCGATGCCGCGCGCGGCGTAGTGCAATTCGCGTCCGAGCTCGCCGAGGCGTGTGGCGACTTCGCTTTCGGGAAGGTGGGCGAGCTCGCCGATCGAGGTCAGTCCCCAGCGCTGCAGCGTTGCGGCGGCATCGAGCTCCGGCGACAGACGCACGAGCGGCAGAGGCGCGAGAAACGCCGCTTCGCCGCCACGCTCGACGATGGTGGGAGATTTTGGCAGCTCCGCTGCGATGCGCGCGGCGAGCTTGCTCGAAGCGATCCCGCATCGCGCGGGCAAACCCACGGCATCGCATGCGCGAATCGCCGCGAGCGCGAGCTCGCGCTCGGAGGGGAAGTGGCGCTCCGTGCCGCTGATGTCGATGAAGACGATCCCTTCGCCGGCATCTTCGATGCGAGGCGAGAACGTCTCCGCGACTTCGAGCAGCGCCTCCTGTGCGGTGCGCTCGCACTCCGTATCGCGTCCGCGCGCGATGAGCTTCGGCAGAATCGAGCGGGCCTGTGCGAGCGAGAGGCCGGCGTGAATCCCTTTTCGGCGCGCGCGTCGCGTCGCGGCGACGACGTGCGCGTTGTTCCCGTTCCCTTCGACGATGGCCAGCGCCTCTTCGAGCAGCTCCGGCTCGCTTCGCAAACGCGCGGCGAGAGGAAACATCGGAACGAGAAGAGAGGCGAGGCGGGTCATGAATTTGAATACTCCAGCGTCAGGAACTCTAACCGCGCGCTGCACCCTTCCTTCTGATGGCGATGCTTCGTCACCGCCACGTCGATCGTCAGGCCGGCGAGCACACGCGGCGATTTGCCGCGGCCGCTCCATTTCGCCCGCAGGCGCTGGGCATTGAGGACGATCTCCGAGGCCGTGCCGGTCATCGGATACGGCGTCGAGATGAGCATCGCGGAGCTCTGCGCTTCCGCCGTCCTCCCCAGCCGGACCCACGCCGCTTCGGGCACTCGCTTGCCGCGGATGGGCGGCAGACCTGTATCGAGCACCACGAGTTGAAAGCCGGTGGCGGCGATCATCTCCACGGCATGCACGGCATCTTTCAACGTCTTCGGACGGATCCAGAGGAGCCGCCGGAGATCGACGCCGTTGGCAGCCGCGATCTGCGGATCGAGGTTGTCGCCGAGATCGACGAGGACGGCGGCTTCGCCGGCGCTGGTGGCAGCGGCGAGCGTCGCCATGACGATCGAGAAGCGGCCTGCGGAGCGGCGGCCTGCGAGCTCGACCATCCTGCCGCGAGGGAGGCCGCCACCGAGGAGGGCATCGAGAGGCTCGAGGGTGGTGGAGAGGAAATCGTCGCGCCGCCGGCGATCGAGCGCGCGGAGTAACTCCTTCGCACTCATGACTTTGGAGCGAACCGCAACCTCGAGACTCTCCCGGAGACGGCGAACGTCGTCGCGGATGCCGTCTGGTGCAAGCGGTTCTACAGGTGGTAGATCGGGAAGTAGGACCGGGCGTTCAGGCTGGGGAAGAAGAAAGGCGAACTGAGTGTCGAGACGTTGAGCTGGCGCAGCCATTGGGGAGTCGCTCCGCGCTTACTAATGTAGGCGGTAATGAGGCGTAAGGCAAGGTGAAAGCCCGGCTCGGCTGCGGAAAAGCTCTTACGGGATGGCGAGAGGACGGCGGCCCCGCGGGCCCGCGAAACCGCGAGCCCGCGAGACCAGAGATTCACTTGATCTTCATCGAAGGATCTCCGAAGAGAATCCACGACGTTCTCACATCGCGATCGGCGGTCGCCATCTTCGCCCGGCGTGCAGCCTCTCCGATCGTGACACCCGGTGTGAAGAGCTGGCGCATCAGCTCGTTGTTCATCAACGCCTGCTGATCGGGCTCTGTGAGCGTCGACGAGCCCCAGACGGCGATCGCTCCTCCGTTGGGTGCCTGCAGCAGCGCTTCGGCCATGCTCGTCGTGTAGAGATCGTGGAAGAAGCCGGTGAGGCACGTCATCGCGACGACGAAGGGGAGGCGATTGGCGTTGGTCGATGCAGTCGCGTCGGCCGAGGTGTAGAGCAGCGGCTCGCCCCAGAGCTCGACAGATCCGTGACCGATGAAATCGACGAGCAGCGCACCGTCATTCATCGCGGAAGCCACGTTGGAACCGATCACGCGGCTGGCGATCGATGGCGGCAGCTTGCCCGCCGCAGCCCGTGCGGCTGCGGGGAAGTCGAAGTCGGACGCCGGCTCCGCGATGAACAGCGCGTTGCTGGCCCAGGGGCCGCTCGGCGTGCCGCGCGACGCGATGCGATTGACGACGAGCGATGCATCGGCCGCGGTTCGCGCAGGAATGCGGCCGACTGGAATGTCGGCGATGCCGTCGCCGTCGAAATCGGTGAGCGCGTCATCCGACGCGGTCTTCATGTACGCCGTCGGCATGAGCATCGTGGGAACGAAGTCATACGCTCCCATCTCGAGGTAATTGCGCGGATCGAAACTGGCGTCGCCGAGGAGGAGCACCCAGCGCGGCGGGGTCTTCCATTGCGCCGCATTCCGGAGGAACGCGCGGATGGCCTGCGGATCGCGGACGCCGAAGTTGGACTCGTCGTAGACGTCGTCGATATCGACGACCGCGGCGCGAACTCCCTCGCGCTGTTTCGCGGCAACCAGCGACGATGCCGCGGAACTGAAGAGCGGATTGGTGATGATGAGCAGATCGGCGCCCGATTTTCCATCGCTCCATGAGGATGGCCGGTTGAGCGCGAGCTCCGCGTTCGAAAGGATCCGCGAAGCGTCGAAGACGAGCACGCTGCGCGAGCCCGAGGCTGCCGGTGTAAACGTCGCCGTGCCGTTCGCGACCGTGGTCTGCAGTTCCACCGGATTTTCCGGATTGGTGACGTCGATCGCACGGACTGCGCTGCTGGTGAAGCCGCTGACGCTGACGGCACGCCCGCCCGGCACCGCGATCTCGAGCTGGCCATTGTCGGCCGTCAGGAGGTGCTGATACGTGAGGCGCACATCGGCGACGACGCTGATGTCGTTGTCACCGTTGAGCGCGATCATCGAGAGGGTGTTGCTGCCGCTGGTTAGGAACGATTGCGGGAAACTCAGCGTGAGGGTCTTCTGCTGCTGATCGTCGAGGGTGGCGATTCCGATGTCGTGGCCGTTGATCGAGAGATCCACCATGTGGCGAATCGGCTCGGTCCCGCCCTGAAGCGTGATGGTCAGCGATGCGTTGCCGCCCCACGCCGGGTCGAGTGCACCGGTGATCAACTCCTCGGTGGACGGTCCCCAGTTGCCGATGACCGCGCCGAAGAAATTCGTCGCGTCGCCGTTGTTGATCAGAGCGGAGAAGAAGACGGAGCGCTCCTTCCGGTCGTAGACGAAGGGCAGCGAGCCGCTGACCGGATCGCCGCCTTTGACGTTCGAGACGTCGAGGCGTGCGCCGTTGCCCTTGCCGGCGCGCAGCCAGTAGGTACGTGCGCCGGTCGAGGGGGTATCCAGCGGAAGCCCGTAGAACTCGATGCCGTCGCTTCCGGCCACGATCGGCACCTCGGTGCCGCCCGTGTAGAGCGAGAGCTTCTTTTCGTCCTTGCCCGGATCGAAGCCGGCCGCCGTCATCTGCGCCGTCGAGATGCGGTACCAGCCTTCCTGGGAGACGAAGATCTTGAGCGCGGTATCGGAGGCGAGATCGAGCTGCGTCTTCGTCTGTTTGTCGGTTGGCGCGGGTCTAACCAGGGGCTGCAGCACGCCGATCCCAACCGGCGACTGCAGCACGCTGCCGCTGGCTCCCAGGCCGGACAGCGCGGGGCTGTCCTCGCCGTCGGGAATCGTCCCCCCCGAGGGGACGATCGGGCCGTGCATCGTCAGAGTGCCGTTGATGTCGACGTCTTCCAGCCAGTACTGCGGGTAGGTATTCGCAGGCACCTTGTCGTTGTAGCGATACGAGTAGCTGGCGCTCGGATTGTTCTTCTTCGTGGCGAGGGCCGAGCCGGCGATGATCTTCTTGTTGATCTTCGTCCGTACGCCGTTGACGTCGCGGTAGAGGTTGAAGCCGAGGTTGTTCGATTCGAACGAGGTCTGCCAGGTGATGAGAACGTGCTCCTTGTTCTGCACGGCGCTCGTCGTCCGGAGGCGGACCAGCGTGATCGTGACGACCGTGGTTGGAGCCGTGGAAGTGTTGTTGGCGGGGATCGGATCGGTGGTCGACGTCGCCGCCGTGGCAGTGTTGGTCACCGTGCCGGCGCTGTTGGCCTGAACCACGAGATCGACGTACTGCGTGTTTCCGACGGCCAGCGAGCCGAGGGAACAGTTGATGGTCGTGGTGCCGGCGCAGGTGCCGACGCTGGGGTTGACGCGAATGAGCGTCGTGGTCGCATCCAGCGGATCGTTGATCGTCACGTTGTTGGCGACGGCGGGACCGTTGTTGGTCACCGCGAGCCGGTAGGTGATGTATTGCAACTGCTGGACGGGATCCGGCGAATCGGTCTTGACGATGGCGATGTCCGCATTCGACGCGGCGGTGACGAGGTTCGAGCATGACGCGGTGTTGTTCGCGGCGATGCTGTCCGTGCCTGTCGTGCTGATCGTGGCGGTGCAGTTGAGCGTCGTGCCGCTCGCCGTCGAGGCATTCACCTGGACGACGGGAGAGAACGTCGCGGTTGCGCCCGATGCGAGCGAAGCGATCGTGCAGGTGATCGTACCGCTCGCGCCGACGGCGGGAGTGACGCACGCCCAGCCGGCCGGGGGAGTTAGCGATCGGAACCCGACTCCGGCCGGGATCGGTATCGACACCGTGACATTCGGCGATGCCGAAGGTCCGTTGTTCGTCGCGATCGCCGTGTAGGTGTAGGTGTCTGCGGGCGCGACTGGCGACGGGCTGTTGGAGATCGTGATCGCGAGGTCGCCCGAGCCGGCCGCGACGACGGTGGCCGTCACGCTCGCCGTGTTGTTCGGCAGATACGTGTCCGTGGTCACGCTGGAGACGCTTGGCGTTGCGGTGATCGCGGTTCCCGGCGGAGTGCCGGCATTGACCTTGAGCGTCAGCGGCATGCTGACGGATGCGCCTGCCGCCATCGACGCGGCGCTGCAATTGATCGTCCCCGTGCCGCCGACAGCCGGCGTGATGCACGTCCAGCCTGCAGGCGGCGTCAGTGATTGGAACGTCGTGTTGGGAGGCGTCGTGAACGAATAGCTCGGCGTCGTGGCCGTGAAGTTGCCGTTGTTCGTGATGGTCTGCGTGTAATTGATGTTCGAGCCGGGCGTTGGCAGCGCGGTGTTCTCGCTGATGGTTACCGCCATGTCGGCGTATTCACCCTGCGGCGAGATGACGAGCGTCGTCGTCGTGGCCTGATTGTTCGCCGGGTTCGAATCCGGCGTGCTGCAGGAGACGGAATTCGTCTCGGGAATCACATAGCCCGACTGTGCCGTGTTCGTCACGACCAACGAGAAGTTCGCAGTCGCGCCGCTGGCAAGCGTCGGCGTCGTACAGGTGACGACTCCCGTGCCGCCGACTGCGGGAGTGATGCAGGTCCATCCTGCCGGAACGCTCACCGACTGGAACGTGCAGTACGCCGGAATCGGCGCCATGTAGACGACGGAGTCGGCTGCGCTCGGCCCGTTGTTCGTGACGGTCTGCGTGTACGTGATGTTGTTGCCAGCCATCACAGGATCGGGGCTGTCGGTGTTCGTCACCGCGAGGTCGGTGATCGCGCAACTCGCGCCATCGCCGCCCGGCAGCACGTTGTTGCCGGTGATGAACTGCACGATGCCAGTCGTTCCCGGCTGCGCACCATAGGAGTCGTTCGCTGTATCAGTAAGACCGTTCGTGCCTGGGTTGACGGTCACGGATGCTGCGGTGTTGCTGGAGAGCAGCACGTATCCGCCGCCACCGCCTCCGCCCGGTCCGTGACGCTCGCCGGGGTTGCCGCCCGGGGGCTGCTGCAGCCATGCATTGCCGCCATTGCCACCGTTGGCCTGCACGGTGAGACCGGTCAGCGTGCCGACCTGCGTGGTGAAGAGGACGGCACCGCCGGCGCCGCCGCCACCGCCGCCATCGCGGCCGACGTTCGCTGCATTGAAGCCATTCGCGGTGAGCGTTCCCGTTCCGGTAGCCTGGAGCGCGCGCATGATGATGACGCCGCCGCCGTTCGCGCCGCTGCTGTAGTAACCATTCGCACCCGCAGCATTCGGACCGCCTGTGTCGGCGATGACTGCGCCGGTTGCATCCGCCGCGGAACCGTTGTTCGACGTTCCCGAGCCGCCGCCGCCGCCCATGCTGATGCGCGTCAGACTCGGCGAGATGCTTCCGCCGCCCTGACCGCCTGATGCACATCGGCAGTTCCATCCGAAACCACCGGCGCCTCCGTTGCCGCCATTGCCGCCGCCACCGCCGCCGCTGTTGTCATCATTTCCGGGAGGATCACCATCGGTCGAACCGCCGCCGGAGTTTCCCGGTGCGCCGCGGCCATAGCTGCCGCCGACATATCCTTCGACACCTGTGTCGAGCGCACTGTTGGCGCCCGGAGCTCCGATGTTTGCGCCGCTCTGATAGACGTAGCGCGGAGTGCCGGTGATGCCTTCGCCCTTCGATCCGTTGGTCGTCAGTGTCGCAAGGGTGCGGAAGTCCGTGGCCGCAAGGCCCGCTGTTGCGTCGCCCCCGAGGACGCGGCCCGCGCCTCCTCGGAACCCGAGTCCGTTGACGGATACCGTTGCGCCTCCCAGGGAGAGCGTGCCGCTCACGTCGATGGCGAGCACACCGCCCGTCGAGCCGTTCCATGGAAGCGCCATCAGCGTCGAGCTGAGCGTTGCCGTCGTGTATTGCGGAACGCGGATGACCTGCCATGTCCGCTGTCCCTGAGTAGTCGTGGTCGCGAACGATTGGCTCGTGTAGCCATAGAGCGTTCCGCCACCTGCACCACCGCCATTGATGTTGAGAGTGCCGCCGCCGGCGCCCACGCTGTTTGCGGCGATCACGTATTCCCAACGGCCCGCGTTGTTGAGCGTCGTGGCCGCGCCGCTGCCGGTACCCGTGGCTTTCGTCGAGCCTGTGCCTTCGCCGTAGGTCTCGTCGTTCGTCGTGTCGAACGCGGCGTCCTGCATCTGCATCAGGATGAGGAGATCGCCGGCGCTGATCGTATTGCCGCCGCCTCCTCCCACGCGCGCGCCGATCGTCATCGTCGTTGCGCCGGCAACGGGGCTCGACGTTCCCGGCCAGTAATCATTCTTGATACCTGCGAGTGTGCCACCCGCGCCGTCTTTGCCGGGCGTCGCACAGACGCGGCCTTCCACCAGCGTGTTGACGGTCTCCGAGGAGATCGCCGTTGCCGCACCTGTGTAGGTCAGCGTCGCGTTGTTCGAAGTGGTGCCGGCGGAATTCGGCGTGATGGTGATCGTGATCGGCGCCGATACCGCGTTGGCTCCCAGCGTGCCGATGTTGCAGGTCACTGGTCCCGTACCAGCGCAACCAGTTTGCGAGACGAAGGCCGAGCCTGCCGGCAGGTTGTCGGTGATCGTCACGTTGTTGACCGCGGCATTCGTGTAGTTCGTCGCGGTGATCGTGTACGTGATCGATCCACCGAGCTTGATGACGTCCGCGGATGCAGTCTTCTGCAGACCGACTGTGACCTGATGGAGCGGAACCGCCACGAGCGCCCAGTTCTGCGAGGTTGCCGTAGCGTTGGACCAGCTCATGGTCGTGTTGAGATAGCCCCGCGAACCGCTGCCTGCACCTGCGAAGTTCGTCAGCGTATTCGTGTTGTTCGCGTAGCGGCGGTCCTGCTGCGCTCCTTCGATCTGCGCAGTGTTCCCGTTGAACGCAAGTTCATCGACGACGTAGTCGTATGCGGAGTTCGTGACCGCTACCGTTGGTGTCGCCGAATTGCCCGTGGCTGAGGCGACCGTTCCAAACGGATTGGACTGATCGATGTTGCTGAAGGATTGGCCACCAGCGATCACCGTTACATTGACGTTGCTCGTGTTCTGAACGGTGACCGTGATCTGATGGTTTCCGGGTAACGGGTTCAGAAGGTAGTACATCTCCACCCGGACCGCGGTCCCGTTGTTGACTGCTGTTCCCGGAATGAGTGTCATCGCGACGTTAGGGCCGCCACCCTCCGTTCCGTAGCGCACGCCGGAGACCTGAACGTTGGCGTTGCCCGAGCGATCGAGAGAAACACCGACGACGAGGATCCGGTTCGCAGCATTCGTCACCGTGTGATTCCACGAGCCGGTAAAGCCGTTCGTGTTCCCGCTGAAGGTGTTGTTGCTGGTTCGATCGAAGACGATCTGAGGAGTCGCCGATTTGAGCGCTACCGCGACCGTCGCCCACGCCTGTGCTGCGCCGGTCGCTGTCCACGACATCGTGACGTTGTTGGCGCCCGTCCGGGTGCTGCCGGCACCTGAAAAGGCCGGAGCAGCGTTTGGGACGTTGTATGCGTTCGTTTGCGAGCCGCCGGGAGTGAGTGCCGAGTTTCCGTTGTAGGCAACCGAGTCGACAACGTAGTCGAACGCTCCGTTCGTCACCGCCACGCTGGGCGTCAGCGAAGTACCGATGGCCGTGACCGCTGTACTCGCTGCAGCAGTCTGGAACACGTTGAAGAAGGACTTAGCACCGGCGACGACGGCAATCGTAGCCGCCCCGGTGTTGCTCACGGAAACCTGGATCTGATGGGTGCCCGGCGTTGGATTGGACAACCCCCAAAGCTCGGAGCGAACCACACTCCCGTTGTTGATCGCGCCGAGCAGCACCATGTTCTGGGTCGGTCCGCCAGCCTCGTTGCCCCAGATGACGCCGGTGACGGCCGGGTTGGCACTACCGGAGCGATCGATGGCGACGCTGACGACCAGATAAGGCTTCTTCGACAGGCCGACCGTGTGGTTCCACTGAACGAGGACCGGATTGGCTGCCGAAGCTGTAGCCGGTGTGGCGTTCGATGCGGCGTCGAAGGTGACTTGCGCATGAAGGGTGCCGGCACCGTAAAGAAGGGAGATCAACGGCAGGATGCGCAGAATGATTTTTTTCATAAGGAACCTCGAACGGGATTGACGGGCACACGTTCGCTGGAGTACACCGGCGATCTGGAGATCGCCGCCGGGCAGATTCCGGCAGCCGAACCTACGGACGATGAGAACACTAGCTCTCAGTGGGTCATGATCTTACAAAGATGTGATGGATTTATCTGCGGAACGTGAGAGGTTCGTCAAAATATGCCCGGCGGCGAGTCGTCTGTTATACTGCGTCGCAGTCTCTTAGGTAATTTTTTCCGATGGAGAAAAACGACTCGACCATCGTCGAGATCTTTGGACAAACGTATAACGTACGTGGGGAAGGAGACCCGGAGTACTTATCGGAGCTTGCGCGGTTTGTTGATGGGAGGATGCGAGAAGTTGCCGGCCAGGTGGCCACAGTCGATCCATTGAAGATCGCCATTCTCGCCGCTCTCAACATCGCCGACGAGTTTTCTCGATTCCGTAAACAGCGCGAAAGCGCCAAGGGAATCTGGATCGAGAAAACGGAGGAAATATCGGAGCGGCTCGGCAAGGTCATAAGCTGAGCCGGACGTACAATGACGTCCAGTTGTTTTTCGGAGTCCCTGCAGAGTGCGTGATGAATGATCTAACGCTTGAACCGATGCTTTCTTACTTCGGGTGCTCGCGTCTGTGAACCGCGTGCACGCCTTCGCCATTCATGTGATGGCATGGAAGGTAGCTAACCGGTCCCAGTAGAGCGCCCACCTGCTTGGCAGGTTCAAGTAAGAATCCTCACACGGCTCAGGCGGGGTTCTCCGATTTTTTCCTTCGCTGCGCAGGCCTCCCCACCGGGAGGAGCGAGTGATTACTACGATTCTGATTGGTGTCGTGGCCGGCGTGATTGCCGGCGCGATTACAGCCGCCCTGGCCTGGGCCGCTGTCTATCGCAAACGCGGCGAGGCGCAGGTCGAAGAGGCCCGCCGGTCCGCGGATCGCATCGTCGAGGACGCCCGCAAGCAGGCGGAAGCCCGCGTCAAGGAAGCTGACCTCGAGGCGAAAGAAAAACTGCTGCAGATGCGCAGCGACTTCGATCGCAAGGCGCAGGAACGCCGCGACGAAATGAAGAAGTCGGAGCAGCGGCTCCAGCAGAAAGAGGAAAATCTCGACAAGAAGACGGCACAGCTCGATTCGCGCATGGGCGAAGTTGAGAAGCGCGACCGCTCGCTCAACGAACGCGAGAAGAAGATCGAATCGCGTGAGAACGAGCTCGAGGAACTGATCGAAGGCCAGCGCCACAAGCTCGAACAGGTCGCCGGCCTCACTGTCGAAGAGGCGAAGAAGGAACTGATCCGCGGCATCGAGAACGATGCGAAGCTCGAAGCAGCGCAGATCATCAAGCGCATCGAGACCGAAGCCAACGAGCTCGGCCACCTCAAAGCCAAGAAGATCCTCGGCATGGCCATTCAGCGCATGGCTTCGGATTACGTCGCGGAGAACACCGTCTCCGTCGTCGATCTCCCGAGCGAGGACATGAAGGGCCGCATCATCGGACGCGAAGGCCGTAACATCCGCGCGCTCGAGCTGGCGACCGGCGTCGATCTCATCGTCGACGACACGCCGGAAGCGGTCATTCTCTCCGGCTTCGATCCGATCCGCCGCGAGATCGCCCGCATCTCGCTCGAGCGCCTCATGCAGGATGGACGCATTCATCCGGCGCGCATCGAGGAGCTCGTCGAGAAGGTTCGCCAGGAGCTCGATCAGAAGCTGTTCGAAGAAGGGGAGGCTGCGGCGTTCTCGCTCGGCATCACCGACATCCATCCCGAAGTTCTCAAGCTCCTCGGCCGGCTGCGGTACCGCACGTCCTACGGACAGAACGTGCTCGTTCACTCGCTGGAGGTCGCACAGCTCGCGGCGTTGATGGCCGTTGAGCTCGGCGTCAACGACACGATTGCGAAGCGCGGCGGTCTGCTGCACGACATCGGCAAGGCGATCGACCGCGAGATGGAAGGTACGCATCTCGAGCTCGGACGCCAGGTGCTGGACAAGTACGGCGAGAAGCGCGAGATCATTCACGCGATGGAATGCCACCACGGCGATTACGATCCGCAGACGGTGGAAGCGGTCCTCGTGAACGCGGCCGACGCGCTCTCCGCGGCGCGCCCCGGCGCACGGCGCGAAATCCTCGAGAACTACGTGCATCGTCTGGAGCGCCTCGAGTCGATCGCGAATCAGATGGAAGGCGTCTCGAAGAGCTTCGCGATTCAGGCCGGCCGCGAGCTGCGCATCATCGTCAACAGCGAGAAGATCTCCGACGAACAGTCGATCTGGCTGTCGAAGGACGTCGCGCGCAAGATCGAATCGGAGCTGCAGTATCCGGGTCAGATCAAAGTGACGGTCATTCGCGAAATGAGAGCTACGGAGTTCGCCAAGTAGTCGCGCGGTTACGCGGGCTCGCGGGTACCAGGTACCACGAGCCCGCGAGCCCGCGAGTCCGCGCATCCCATGATCAGAGTCCTCTACATCGGTGACGTCGTCGGCCAGCCGGGGCGGCGCGCGTTGCATCAGAAACTCGAATCGGTCGTCGATCGCGAGAAGATCGACTTCACGATCGTCAACATCGAGAACGCCGCGGGTGGCTTCGGTGTGACCGAGGCGATCATGGAGGAGCTCGCAGAGCTGCCGATCCATGCCTACACGTCCGGGAATCACATCTGGGACAAGAAGGACTTCGTCGACAACTACGAGCACTACGAGCACGTCGTGCGGCCGGCGAACTATCCGGCCGGAAATCCGGGGAAGGGGCGCGTCGTCCGCCAGACCGCGGCCGGCACCAGCGTCGCCGTGCTGCAGTTGATGGGCAACGTCTTCATGCCGCCGTGCGATAACCCGTTCCACGTCGCGGACCGCGAGCTGAAAGAGCTCGAGGGGATCAAGGTGATCATCGTCGACATCCACGGCGAGGCGAGCTCGGAGAAGCAGGCCATGGGCCGTTATCTCGATGGCCGTGTCTCCGCGGTGCTCGGGACGCACACGCATGTGCCGACCGCCGACGAGCGCCTTCTTCCGAATGGGACGGCTTATCAGACCGATGTCGGCATGAGCGGCGCCTACGACTCGGTGATCGGATTCCGTCCTGACGAAGCGCTGCACCGCTTCCTCTACAACACGCCGCGCAAGCTCGAGGTTGCGAAGCGCGACATCCGCCTCTCCGGCGCGATGATCGAGATCGACGAAGAGACCGGACGCGCGTCGCGCATCGTGCGCATTCACGAGCGCGTCGAGGATTAGGCGCCGTGCCGCAGGCGTGGGATCGTCTCACCGATGCGGTGCGTCCGGATGCTTCCGCCGGCACATTGTCGATCGTGACGCTCGGTCATGTGCATGCCGAGGATCTGACGGCGCTCACGCCGCACTTCACGAAGCTCGAGCAGCTCGTGCTCGATGTGCATCCGCGCGTGGTGCTTGCGGATCATCACGCCGAGTTGAATCGCGCGATCGATGCCGGATCGAGCGACTGGATTCTGATCGTGCGCGAGCGGGAAGTGATCGGCGACGAGCTCGCGGTGGAAATTGCGAATGCGATCCGTGATGGAAAGGCGAGAGGCTTTCGCATCCGCACCGTTCCACTGTATGCAGGCAAGCCGCTGCGCGTGGGCCGCGACGATGGCGAGCTGCGGCTCTTTCACCGCCGCTATTTTCTTCGGCGGGGCGAGGTCGCGGTGCAGGGAACGGTCGTCCGTCTCACGGGTGCGTTTCAGGCCACGACGTTCGCGTCGCCGGCGGAGCACCGCGAGTATCTTGCGAAAACGGGAGTGCCGCACTCGAGCTTGCGGCGGGTGCTGCTCTTCATCCGCTATGCGCTCGCGGCGAAGACACTCGACCGCGGCACGCTCCGCTATCTCTGGATCGAAGCCGCCTACGACATGAGCGGAGAGCGGACGTCTCGTCCGCAGCGATCGGACGTCTCGTCCGATCGCGAGCCATAGTCGCCGGGCGGGACGCCCGACGACTGCGGGCGGGACGCCCGCGCTCCTATGCGTTGATCGTGGTCAGTCTGCGCAGTTCCTTGCCCGGCTTGTACGATCGGAACTGGCGGGGGGACATTCCATAGCGCTCGCGGAACTGCTGGCGAAAGTAATTCTCCGAATCGAAGCCGCATCGTCGTGAGATCTGCGAGACGCGGAGGTTGCCGTTTCGGAGCAGCCGCGCAGCTTTCTCCAGGCGCTTCTCTTTCAGAAAATGGCTGAGGAGCCGGCCGGTCACGCGATGAAAGCGCCCCGAGATGTATTGCCGCGTGTAGCCGAGCTCTTTCGTGACGGCCTCAACGCTGACTTCTTCATCATCGCGAAGGCGTCGCCGAACCGTCTTGACCAGTGAGCGAAGAAGACCGTCCATTCTCGGTTCTCCTGTCCTGCCAGCGGCCGTTGAACGACTCCCGCCGTCCGCAGTACTCTTGCAGCGCGGCGAGCGCATAAATTGTTTTGTAAGGTGTAGTTGGATTCTAACCCCATTTCGGACAGGAGAGAGTCGTGAGCGACGTTAATTTTCTTCGTGGTGTCACACTCTTTGCCGAGTTCGAGCCGGCGGAGCTGGACGAGATCCGGCGTTCGATGCAGATGAGCCGCTTCGCTCCGGGCGATCTCGTGCTCGAGGAGGGGAACGCGAATCGCGCGCTGCACGTGGTCGTGCGCGGCCGGATTCGCGTCTCGCGCAAGGTGAACGACCGGGAGGTTTCCCTCTGCGATCTCATCGAGGGACAAACCTTCGGCGAGCTGTCGATCATCGAGGACGGCGTCGCATCCGCGTCGCTTCGCGCGGTGACGGAAACCGAAGTGCTGTCGGTGTCGATGCACGAGCTTGCGCAGTTCATGCGCCGTCAGCCGGCCGCCGGTGCGAAGTTCTGGCGGGCGATCGCCATCGACCTGCGCCGCCGCCTGCTGCAGACCAACGATGTCGTCAGGAGCTATTTCGAAGTGAATCGCGCGCTGATCGAGAATCCGACGTTCCGCGAGGCGTATGCGATGTGCAACCGGTGATCACTTCCACCTCTTCGCATCTCTCACATACAGCTTCTCCATCAATCCCTTCCAGGCATCATCGAGCCGGATGCCCTCCGAGTTCGCGAGGCACACCGCGACGAAGATCAGATCCGCCAGCTCCTCGGCCACGTCTCCTTCTTTTTCGCCGGGCTTCGGTTTCTTGTCGCCATGTTTGTGGCTGACGGCTCGCGCCAGCTCGCCCAGTTCTTCCGTGAGGCGCGCCATCATCATCAGCGGCGGAAAGTAGCCATGGGTGTGGCTCGTGATCCAGTCGTCCACTTGCTGTTGCATCGGTTCGAAGCTCATGGCCGCAATTCTCGCACCGGACGCTGTGCTACCATCTTCGCGCAATGCGCTTTGCATCCCTTGTCGTCATCGTCGCGATCAGTGTCCCTGCCGTTGCGCAGGTGCAGCTCGTGGTCAGGGGCGATGGGAAGAAGGTCATCTCGAACATCGGACCTGCGAGCAACGGCCGCGCGTCGGATCTCAAATGGCTTGCGAAGCAACGCGACCGCCGCTCGCCGTACGACCAGATGATCGAGCGCTACGCCGATCAGTACAACGTCGATCCCGTGCTGGTGCGCGCCGTGATTCAGGTCGAGTCGAATTTCAACGCGGCATGCGTTTCCAACAAGGGTGCGCGCGGCCTCATGCAACTGATGCCCGAGACCGCGAAGCGCTACGGCGTCTCGCGTATTTTCGATCCTGAGGAGAACATCCGCGGCGGCGTGGCGTACCTGTCGGATCTGCTGGAGATGTTCTCGTACGATCTCCCGCGCGCACTCGCGGCCTACAACGCAGGCGAGGGCGCCGTCACGAAGCACGGCGGCATTCCGCCGTACAGCGAGACGCGGACGTACGTCACGCGCGCGTTGACGGTGTACTACGGCAGACCCTACGGCGGCGGAGCGGTGTCGTTCGCCGGCGGCCGCGGCGGGGGTCTTCTCCGCGGCGGCTTCAAGGCTGCCGCACCGCTTGCTGCGGCCGCTGTGATTCCCGGCTTTCGGTATCTCGGCACGCGATAAGTTCCCACGTGTGTGACCAACACACGTGCACAGTGCCTCGGCAGCCGCTACAATCCCCCACGGTATGCCTGATCCCGTGATTGCAGCCCCGTTCGACCAGGGCGTTTTTCTTCTCCATTACAACCGGGGCCGCGAAGCGTTTCAGGAAGGACGGTATGCGGAAGCTCGCCGCGAGCTGGAAGGGGCGCAGAAGCTTCGTCCCGACGACTCCGACGTTCTGAATCTCCTCGGCCTCGTCTACTTCAAAACGAATGCGTTTCCCGAGGCGGAAGTGATCTATCGCCGTCTCGCGCACGAGAATCCCAACGTCTTCATCCTGCACTCGAACCTCGGGCTGATTCTCTTCAAGCAGGGGAAGCTCGACGAGGCGGAGCATTTCCTGCTGCGCGCGGTGGAGCTGCGGCCGAACTACGCGAAGTCGCATCTCTATCTCGGGCTGCTCTATCGGCAGAAGAGAAAGTTCCCGAAGGCGCTCGAGCATCTGAAGTTCGCGGGCGCGGACAAACTGGTGAAGGAAGTAGAGGCCGAGCATCCGCCTTCCGCCGCTGCGGCTGCCGCTGCTGCTGCGCCTCCGCCGGCTCCCGCAGCGCCGCCGCCTCCGCAGCGGAAGGAGAGCACGACGCTCGCGATGAAGATCGACAAGGTCAACACCGCGAAGATCATGGCGCTGCAGGAACCGATCACTCCGGCCGCCGACACGCGCACGAAGCCGGGAACCGTTCCTGTTCCCCAACCACCGGCTGCACCACCACCGCCCGTGCCGCCGGTTCAACCGGCGATGGAGATCGCCGCGCAGACCGCCGCGCGCAAGCTGCAGGAGGCGGTGGACGAGACTCCGACGATCGAGGAGAAGCGCCTCGACCTCGCGCACAAGATCGAGGGGGCGTCGAAGACGTTCGCGCTGCACGAGAACGGATTCCTCGAGATCAACTTCGGACGCAGCGTGCATGTGAAGCGCGGCACGGTCTCGAGCTACTCCGGCAATCTGAAGTTCGTCGCCGAGTCGGGACTCGTCGGCACCACCGCGCAGACGCTGGTGAAGGCCGTCGGCCAGGGGAAGATTTTCGTCTACGAGAAGGGCCGCAAGACGTTCCTGCTCGATCTCAACGAAGAGTTCATCTACGTCGAGGGCCACAATCTCCTCGCGCTGGAAGACACGCTGACGTATCGCGTCGAGCCGATCTATGACTCCACGTATCAGCGGAAGATCGACACGGTGAAGATCTTCGGCAAGGGCTCGCTCGCGATCTCGACCTCGATCGAGCCGCTCACGCTGCGCGTCACGCGCGAGTATCCGCTCTCGATCTCATCCAATGCCCTCGTCGCCTGGACCGGCAATCTGATTCCGCAGGTCATGGACGACCAGTCGCTGGAGAACGTGATGATCGAGAACGAGAACGACGCCGGATTCAAGATCCGCTTCGAAGGCGACGGCGTCGTCGTCTCGGAACAGTAGTGCTTTCCGTTTATCCCGAGCGGAGCGAGGGATCAGCGGAGCAGCAGGCAGAGAAAAGGGATGGTCCGGGTTTTCAGTGGGTATCGACCACCTCCGTCATCCTGAGCGAAGCGAAGGACCCCCATATCGCGAGCCGATGCCGTCGAGGCAGCGGTGCTCTGAGGCCGAACAGTGTGCGGACGAGACGTCCGCGCCCCACGTCGGTTTCGAATTCTTCACACGCTCTGAGGATCAGAGGGGCGCGGACGTCTCGTCCGCGAGCTCGGGGTGGACAGGCGAGGCGCCTGTCCCTCCACCAGGGGAACCAAAAGCGCATTTTTCACACGCTTTGAGGATCAGAGAAGCGCGGACGTCTCGTCCGCGAGCCGATGCCGAACAGTGTGCGGACGAGACGTCCGGACTCCACCTCGGTTCTCGAAGCTTCCCACGCTCTGAGGCGCGAAGACGCCGAAGGTCTAAACTCCGCAGCCCCTCAACCCTGGCCCCTCTCCCCGCAAGCGGGGCGAGGGGAACGGGAGATCAACGGGATCACGTCAAATCCCCGCGAGCTTCAGCGCGACGGGGATGATCACGAAGATCTGCACCGCGTCGAACACTCCATGGGCGATCACGCCCGGAATCAGGTTCTTCGTCCGATAGAACGCGGCGCCGATCACGAGCGAGATCATCGTCACTCCGACGAGCAGCATCGGCTGGCCGTAGCTGTAGTGCGCGAGCGCGAAGAGAATCGTTGACGCGATGAGGCCGATCCGTTTTTGGAAGAAGCCGCGGAACAGCGCTTCTTCGATCGTCATCGCGGAGACGACGATGAACAGCTTCTTCCACCACGGCAGTTGCGCGAAGAAACCGATCATCGGCGAGGGCTGCATGCCATCCGGGAAGAGATTGGCCGCCTTCAGGATCGCGACGACGGCCAGCAGCATGAAGATCGTAAAGAGCCAGCCGGCGATTCCGAGTGCGAAGCCGGCGAGGACGGCCTCACCCGTTCGCTCGCGCGGGATGTTCAGGAATGTGCGCAGCGCCGGACGGCCTGTGGCGAGCCACCATCCGAGGAGGAAGATGATGAAGGCGAAGTGCGGGAGGAAGAGCTGGAGAAACGGGATCTTCGCCAGTTGCTGCGGGCTCGGCGGATGCGCGGCGGAGATCATCGTGACGAGACCGAGGAGGACGAGGAAGAACGTGAGCCAGAGGTAGGCGAAGATCTTCGCAGCGCGCGATGCAAAGTCGTCGCAGCGAAGAAGGCCGAAGCGCTCATTCGCGATGATGATTCCGGCCGAGACGAGCAGCGTGAAAACGGCAGCGAGGAGATAACTCACGCGGGGCTCACCTCGACGAGATTGTCGTAGAACGTCGCACCGCCGCCGATGTCGGTGACTGCCTGCGACGTCGTGTGATTCGCATTCGTCCGATCTTCGGTCATCTTGGGCCACCAGACGGATGGCGCGCTGACGACGCCGGGGCGCACGCGATCGCTGATCACCGCCTCGGCGGTGAACGAGCCGCGATCGTTGCTGATCCGTACGCGATCGCCGGGCTTGATCCCGCGGCGGTCGGCATCGCCGGCGTGAATCTCCAGCGTCGGTTTGCCCGCCGCGCGGCGCAGCGTCGCGACATTCACGAAGGTCGAGTTGAGGAACGAATGCGCGGGAGGCGAGATGAGCGCGAGCGGGTAACGCCGCGCGAGCTCCGGCGAGCGCTCCTCCGATTCATGCGGCGGCACGTACGACGGAATCGGATCGAGCCCTTCCGCCGCAAAGCGCGACGACTCGATCTCGATCCGTCCGCTGGGAGTCGGAAGCTTCGTGCCGCTGCGATAGGGCAGATGCGGCGACGGCACCTTCAAGCGGATCCAGCCGTCGCGCTGCAGATCATCGAACGTGATTCCCGGCACTCGCGCAATCGCATGGCGGATCATCGACTCGTCGCTCTCCTGCAACTCCGGATCTTCGAGTCCCATGCGGGCCGCGAGCCGGCGGAAGATCTCGGTGTTCGGCAGCGACTCGCCGAGCGGCGCGATCGCCGCACGGTTGTAGGAGAGATAGATGTGGCCGTATGCCTTGTGCAGGTCTTCATGCTCGAGCTGGGTCGTGGCCGGCAGCAGCACGTCGGCGTAATCCGCGGTGTCGGTCTGGAAATGTTCGAGGACGACGGTGAAGAGATCGTCACGGCGCAGGCCGGCGAGCACGCGCTCGCGATCAGGGGCGACGGCCGCGGGATTGGAGTTGTAGACGATTATCGCCTTCACGGGAGGATTGTCCGTTTCGGTGAGCGCCTCACCGAGACGCGTCATGTTGATCGTGCGCGTGCCGGGAGGAATCAGGTCCGGCCGTTCGAGATACGCGCTGTCGAGGGCGAATGCCTGCGAGGTCGAGAGCTGCGCGCCGCCGCCGGGAAGATTCCAGTCGCCGGTGAGCGCCGGCAGCAGCGCGATGGCACGGACGGCCGAGCCGCCGCCGCCATGCCGCTGCAATCCGTAGTTGAGGCGGATGAACGACGGGCGAGTGGCGGCGTAGCGATGGGCGAGGCTCTCGATCGTGGCCGCGGGGACGCGCGTAATCGCAGAGACGCGCTCCGGCGAGTACTCAGCGAGCACGCGGTCGCGCAGCTTCTCCCACCCCGTCGTCATCTCGTCAAGATATTGACGATCGACGGCATCGTCGCGAAAGAGCACGTGGGCGATGGCCAGTGCCAGGGCCGCGTCGGTGCCGGGACGAATCGCGATGTGCTCGTCGCAGGCATCCGCAGTGCGCGTGCGCAGCGGATCGATGCAGATCGTCGTCGCACCGTTCGCCTTCGCCTTGCGGATGAACGGCCAGAGGTGCGGGTTCGACGTGAGTGTGTTCGTGCCCCAGAGGATGATGAGCTTCGATTGCGCGATCGTTTCCGTGTCGGTGCCCATGCGGATGCCGTACACCGCGTTCCAGGACGTCATCCCCGCGGTGGCGCAGATCGTCCGGTCGAGCAGCGACGCGCCGATGCGATGAAAGAAGCGCATCGAGAGCGAGTCGCCCTGGATCGAGCCGAGCGTGCCGCCGTAGGAGTAGGGAAGGATCGACTGCGGATTCTCCGCACGAATCGCGTTGAGCTTCTGCGCGATGAGGGACAGAGCCTCGTCCCACGTTGCCTGCCGGAACGTTCCTTCACCCTTTGCACCGGTGCGGATCTGCGGATGCAGCAGGCGCCCGTCGTGATACGTCCGCTCGAGATACTTCGAGACTTTCGTGCAGAGGAAACCGTTCGTGACGGGATGATCGGGATCGCCGGCGATGCGGATCGCGCGGCCATCCTCGACCGTGACCAGCATGCCGCAGGTATCGGGGCAATCGTGGGGGCAAACCGCGCGGATCGTGGTGGGCATTCGACGGAGTGTAGGACAACCTCTCAGGTTGTCCAAAACGTCATGAGGCCAGGAGGTCCTTGAGTGATCGCAGTGTCACATCGGCATTCGCGGCGTGCAGCGAATCGTGATTGGGATAGGGTCCTGGTACAGCAACGGAACAGACGCCGGCGGCGCGCGCCATTGCGATGTCTTCGGCGCTGTCGCCGACGTAGACGGCATCGGCGGGCTTGACCGATAACCGTTCGAGGCAGAGCAGCAGCGCTTCGGGATGCGGCTTCTTGTTCTCGACATCCGTGCCGAAGACCGGATGCCGGAGATGTTGCGACAGGCCATGCGCATCGATCTCACGCACGACGCGCTCGCGGCTTCCGCTGGTCACCACACTCGTGGCGATCCCGCGCGCGGCGAGCGTCGTGATGACCTCGGCGGCGCCATCGATCAGCGCGACCGTCTCCTCCGCGAAAAAGGCGAGCCAGCGGCGGTCGGCCTCGCTCCAATGCTCTTCAGGCAGGTCGAGGCAGCGGAACGTGTGATACCAGTTCGGCGAGTAGGTGCGTGCATACGTCTCGCGATCGAAGGGCAGCGAGAAGGATTCGAACAGCCGCACGTAGCAGCGGTAGCTCGCCTCCGCGGTGTCGGCGAGCGTGCCGTCCCAATCGAAGATGACGGCACGGCGATTTTCGAGTTGCCTCAGACGGCGGGAGGTCTCCATATTGTGTTCGATGCAACTCGCAGCACTCGTCCTCTTGTTCCTTCCCTTCGCCCCATCCGCTGCCGATGATCTTGCGGGCATGAGCGACGAGTTCAACGATTCATCGACTCCCGTCGCTGTTACTGACGCGCAACTGCTTTCGTTTCTCGGCGCAAATGCGGAGCAACCGGTGAAGCCTCCCGCCGTTCACCGGCGGGCGAGCGCTCACTGATCGCCGAGGATCGCGGCATCGCGTACGGTGTCATGGAACGATGTGCGTACCTCCACGGAGAAGGTGTGGGGCGCGGACGTCTCGTCCGCGAACTGCTGCCGTCGAGGCAGCAGTGTTCTGGTGGATGGAACGATGTGCGGACGAGGACGTCCGCACCCCACGGAGTAAGGTGCGGAGCGCGGACGCCTCGTCCGCGAACTGCTGCCGTGGAGGCAGCAGTGCTCTGTTGAACGATGTGCGGACGAGGACGTCCGCACTCCACGGAGTCCGCGCCGTGGAGGCAGCGGTGCTCTGTTGGGTGAACGATGTGCGGACGAGGCGTCCGCACTCCACTGGCGTGCGGTGTTGGCCACCGCACGCCAGGAGCACATTGCTACCAGATCAACCGGACGCCGAGCTGCGCCTGCCTCGGATCACCGAGGCCGCTCTGCACCGTGCCGTCGAAGTTGAAGACGAGGCTCGTCACCTCGGGGTGCTTCAGGTTCTTGCTGTTGAACACGTTGAAGATGTCGATCGACGGTTCCGCGGTGAGTCCGCTCGCAAGCTTGAACGGCTTCGAGATGCGGAAGTCGAGCGACGAATACTGATTGTCCTTGCGGCCGAGATTGCGCTGCGTGACCGAACCGTCGGGATTGATGCGGTCCGACGGCGACGCGGCGACCTGCTTGTAGCGCGAGTTGCCGAATGCGTCCTTTCCGCAGAACGCCTCGCTCACCACACACGAGAGTGACTGCGGCTGCGCCGAGCGATACGAGTAACGGAAGTTCACGTCGAGGCCAGCCGGCGCATTCCAGAGCAGCCAGCCATTCACACGATGACGCTGATCGCGATCGGAGTAGCTGTACTCCGGCCCGAGATTCGTGATCTTCGCGTAGCGGAACGAGAACGGATCGCGCTCGTTGTCGTCATCCGACTTGTCCTTCGAATACGTGTAGTAGAGCTGGAACTGCACGTTGTGCGACGGACGCTTGGTCAGTCCGAGCGTGACGCCCTGGTAAAGGCTGCGCGCGGAGGACTGGACCACCGTGAGCGTACCAATGCCGTTCTTGCCGTCGGCGCCGAGGCCTGTGGACCATGGCGAACCGAGAAGAGGATCGTTGGCATTGATGAAGCGCGTGATGTGATCGCTCTTCGCGTAGTTGTACTTCACGAGCACGGCGTAGTCGGGGATCGCTTCCTGCTCCCAGGAGACCGAGGCCGACTTCGTCCGCGGATTCTCGAAGTTCTTGTCGAACACGAAGACATCGGGATCGAACGGCGACGAGATGCACGATGCCGCGAGAGGATTCGGATAGATCGGAAGGCAGCCGTCAGGATTGAAACCGCTGTTGCGGAAGATCGTCTGACCGCGGCTGCCGTTGGTCGAGCGTGACGAGGCGAGACTGAGTCCCGGCACGCGGCCGTAGAAGATGCCGGCGTTCGCGCGCAGCACGCTCTTGCCGTCGCCGTTCGGATTCCACGACATGCCGAGCCGCGGCTGCCACATCTTGCGGTCGGAAGGAATCTTGCCGTTGGAGGGGAATTCCTGTCCCTTGCTCGTCGTGCCGATGAACTTCGCGTAGAAGACCTGGTCGGCGGGCGTGATCGGATCGGGCTCGATCTGCGCTTCCCAGCGCAGGCCGTATTGCACGTTGAGATTCGGCGTTGCCTGCCAGCTGTCCTGAGCGAATACCGCCGGCTCTTTCTGCGGGATGCTCTGCGTTCCCGCTTCCTCCACACTCAGCCCGCCGACGCCGGCCTGCTGCAGGAAGAGGAGCACGTGCTTGTTCGTGTGGTTCTTCAGATCTTCGAGGAATCCGTCGGTGGAATCGAAGATCCAGCGGCCGTTGGCGAATCCGACGAAGGTCTGCACCGAGTTCACCTTGTTGTACTCGACGCCGAACTTGTAGGAATGCGCTCCGCGCAGATACGAGATGTTGTCGTTGAACTGGAGGCGCGTGTCGTAGTACTTCACGGGGATGAAGAACGGCTCGCCGAAGCGATAGCTGTGCACGAAGTCGAATGCGGTGTCGGGAAGGGGCCGGCCCTGACCCGTGATCTGCGGGCCGTTGTAGGGACGCGGACGGTTTTCCTTCGCCGTCTGGAAGCGGAACTCATTCAGAAGGTCGGCGGCGAACGTGGAGACCAGTGCGCCGGTCAGTGCATGCGACGAGTCGCGCTCGATGGCGTTCGCGCTGCGGCCCCACGAGTCGACGTCGAACGTTCCGTTCTTCTGTTCGGCCCAGGTGTAGTTGTAGCGGAATGTGAAGAGATTCTTCGCGCTCGAGTTCCAGTCGGTCTTCAGGAGCAGAACGCGCGCGTCGTTGGTGCGGCTGATTGGACCGTTTTCATTCGGACTTCCGAGCGCGGCGAGTGCGTCGACGACGCGCTGCTCGATTCGCGAAGGATCCGTCTGCTTCGTCGACCGCGCCTGCTGCACGTCGACGGAGCCGAAGTAGAAGAGCTTGTCGCGCACGAACGGGCCGCCGAATGTGAATCCGCCCTGATATTGATGCGAGGCGAACTTCGGCGCCGTCGTGCCGTCGCCTGCCTTCGCGCGTGAGCTGAGCGAATCATCCTTCAGCGTGAAGTGAGCGGTGCCGTCCATTTCATTCGTGCCGGACTTCGTGATGACGTTGACGAAGCCCGACTGCGAACGGCCGAACTCCGCGTTGGCGCCATCCGCGACGACGACCATCTCTTTGACTGCATCGAGATTGAACGTGAACGCCGGACGCTGGCCGCCGCGCTGCTCGCCGAAGAAGGGATTGTTGAAGTCGGCGCCGTCGACGGAGACGTTGTTCTGAATGCCTTTCTGGCCGTTGATCGAGAGCTCGTCGCCATCCGGCCCCTGCACGATGCTGACGCCGGGCGTGAGCTTCGTGAGGTCGAGGAAGTTGCGGCCGTTGTTGGGCAAGCCTGCGACGGACTTGTCATCGATGCGCGTCGCACCTTCCGTGCGCGCGGTCTCGATCAGCGGCGCCGCGGCGGTGACGACGATCTGCTCGGCCACCGCGGCCTGCGAGAGCTTGAAGGTGAGCGTCAGCGTCTGGCCGACCTGCAACTGCAGCCCTTTCTGCAACTGCGAGCCGAATCCTTCCAGCGATGCAGTGACCTGATAAGGACCGAGAGGCAGCAGCACACCGCGGAAGCGCCCCTCCTTGTCAGTCACCTGCGTCTGCTCGTAGTTCGTGGCGGTGTTCTTGAGCGAGACGGTGACGCCCGGCAGCACCGCGCCGGTGGCATCCATCACCGTTCCTTCAATGACACCGGTGGTTGCCTGCGATTGTGCGTATGCAGAGAGAGGGAGAAGAAGGCCCACTGCAAGGAGAACGAGTAGCGACCGGAGCATGGGACGCATGAATTCCTCCTGTTTGGGGTGATTGGGGGACATTGTAGTGCGAATGATGGGAGTGTGGGACGGATGGGACGGATGGGATAGCGCCGCGGGTCCCATCCGTCCTATCCGTCCCATCCGTCCCATACTCCCATCATCATCATGCTGCCGGTTTCCAGGGCACCTTCGGCATCCACTCCTGCAGGTGTGCCGCATCCATCGGCTTCGCGAGATAGAAGCCCTGCACGTCGTCGCAGCCGAGTTGCTGCAGGCGGTCGTAGATCGGCTTGCTCTCCACTCCCTCGGCGACGACGCGGCGGCCGAGGTTTTGTGCGAGCTGAATCGTGGAGTGGACGATGGCTTCATCGGAGGGCGTCGTCAGCATGTCGATGACGAAGGACTTGTCGATCTTGATCTCATCGACCGGAAGAAGCCTCAGATGGGAAAGCGATGAGTAGCCGGTGCCGAAGTCGTCGATCGACAACCGCAGGTTCATCGCGCGCAGCCGGGCCAGCATCGCGCTGACGCGATCGGGATCGGACATGATGCTGCTCTCGGTTAGCTCGAGCTTCAGCGCCGATGGCTCGAGGCGCCAGCGGCGCAGGTTGTCCGCGATGAGATCGGCGAGTGCGGGATCCTGCAGCGTGCGGCTGGAGAGGTTCACGGAGACGCCGAGGGAGAGTCCGGCATCGCGCCACGCGCGGCATTGCGCGAGTGCCTCGTTCAGCACCCACGACGTCAGCGGCACGATGAGCCCCGTGCGCTCGGCGAGCGGAATGAACTGATCGGGAGTCATCAGGCCGTGCTGCGGGTGCTGCCAGCGGACGAGTGCCTCGAGGTGCTTGAACGTTCCAGTCCCGAGATCGATGATCGGCTGGTAGTGCAGCAGGAGCTGTCCGTGATCGATCGCATAACGAAGTGCGCTCATCAGCGCCAGCCGCGTCGGCGAGTTGCTGTCCTGCTCCGCGGAGTAGACCGCATAGCCGCTGTTCGACTGCTTGGCGATGTACATCGCGACATCGGCGCGCCGCATGAGCGTCGCGGCATCGGTGCCGTGATCGGGAGCGATGGCGATGCCGACGCTGGCGCCGACCTCGAAGGCGTGCTCGTCGACGAGGAACGGTTCTTCGAGCGCCCGCACGAGCTTGCGCCCTGTGGTGATCGCCGACTCGATGTCGCTGATCATCGGCAGCAGAATCGCGAACTCGTCGCCGCCGAGGCGTGCGATCGTGTCGGCGACGCGGATCTGGCTGCGAAGGCGCGGTCCGACCTGCATCAGCAGTTGATCGCCGATGTGGTGGCCGAAGGTGTCGTTCACTTCCTTGAAGCGATCGAGATCCATGATCACCAGCGCGAGTGAATAGCCCTGGCGCTGTGAGGCGAGGATCGCCTGCTCGAGACGATCGAGCAGCAGCACGCGATTCGGCAGATCGGTGAGCACGTCGTGCAGCGCCTGATGCTCGAGCGCTGCGAGATGCGCGCGGCGATCGCTCACATCGCGGAGGATGCAGACCCAGTGCGTGAGCCGCTCCTGAGCGCGAATCGGCATGATGTGAACTTCGAGCACATAGCGCACGCCGTCTTTGCGCGAAGCGGCGGCCTCTCCCTGGAAGTGTGTCTCACGCGCGAGATGCAGTTGCATCCGGTCGAGCATCTCGGTCTCTTCGGGAGAGATCTGGAGAATGGTGAGCGGCTGGCCGGTCGCGTCGACAGCGGCGATGCCGGTGAGCCTCTCGAAGCCTGCATTCGCGTAGAGCACACGCGGCTGCTGCTCACCACTCAGGAGGAGGATGCCTTCGATCGCGTTCTGCACCGCCGACTCGAAGAGGCGCAGGCTCTCCGTCCGTTCCTGCACGCGCACTTCGAGCTGATCGCGCGAGCGGCGGAGCTCATCTTCCATTCGCTTGCGCTGGAAGAATTCGGGAACGGTGATGGAGGCAGGAGAAACGATCGTCTTCGAATCGAGTCCCTTTTCCCGGACGTAACGTTCGACGTGCGCTTCGATGCGCGACGGCGGCGCCATGATGAAGCGGCAATGCTCGCCGCCCGCCGCCAGGCACTCGACTTCCGCCGCGACGAGCGGAAGGCCGAAGCTCTCTTCGCACCAGCCGGACGAATAGCCGGCGTTCATGACGCAGACCGGGAAGTCCGTCTGCTTCTTCCGCAGCATCCACGCGTCCGACTCGAAGGAGAACGGGTGATCGTAGATGAGGTAGTAGTTCTCATCGGGCGAAGGATTCGACTCGGGGAAGATTTTGACGAACGCCCAGCCGGAGTACGAGAAGTGAATCGGGCCGGCGGAGAGCTTCTCGACCGGATCGCTGACATTCATCCGCGCGTGAAACGTGCGCGCGTCGGCGCGGCCGATGGCGTGCGCGATGTCGAAGAGAAGATTGCTGGCGACGTTGCGCGCTTCGATGTCGCCGCGCTCACGATAGAGGCGCGTGACGAGATCGAAGAACTCGACCGACATCGATGCGGCGCGCACGAGGATGTAGCGCTCGCCGGAGATGAGGATCGTGCTCTGACGCGGATTCTCGACGCGATTTGCGAAGTAGCTGGCGACGTGCTGCTGCGCGCGAAGAAAGATGGAGGCGAATTGCTCGGGGACGGAAACGGTCTCGAGCTCGTCACTCATGGTGACGATTGTAGGGGCAATGGGAGGATGGGACGTATGGGACCTATAGGACCTATGGGACCTATGGGCGGCAGCCACCTATAGGTCCCATAGGTCCTATAGGTCCCATACGTCCCATCCCTATTCTCGTTCCAGCACCATAGCCACGCCCATTCCGCCGGCTGCGCAGACCGTCACCAGGCCGTACTGCTGGCCGGTTCGCTGCAGCTCATTGCAGACCGTCGTCACGATGCGCGCGCCGGTCGCGCCGAACGGATGTCCCAGCGCCACGGAACCGCCTGTGAGATTGATCTTCTCCGGATCGATCTCGCCGATCGCTTCGCTGCGGTTCAGCTTTTCCTGCGCGATCTTCTTCGAGCCGATCCACTGAATGTTCGAGAGCACCTGCGCCGCGAATGCCTCATGCATCTCGATCACGCCGATGTCCTCGAGCTTGACCTTCGCGCGCTCCAGCGCAAGCGGCAGCGCGAACACCGGCCCCTGCAGCAGCTGATCGAATGGATCGGTCGCGGCGTAGGCGTAGCTGCGGATGAAGCCGATCGGCTTCAGTCCCAGTTCCTTCGCCCGGTCTTCGGACATCAGCAGCACGGCTGCTGCGCCATCGGTGAGTGACGATGCATTGCCCGCCGTGATCGTGCCGAACTTGCGGTCGAAGACCGGCTTCAGCTTCGAGAGTGCTTCGATCGTCGTGTCGCCGCGCACGAGGTTGTCGGTCTCGACGACGTTCTCGTAGGTCGGAGGAACGACGACGGTCATCACTTCGTCGTTGAAGCGTCCGCTCGCAATCGCAGCAGCGGCGCGCGTGTGGCTCTGGTACGCGAAGCGATCCTGCGCCTCGCGGGTGATGCCGTTTTCCTTCGCCATCTTCTCCGCCGACTCACCCATCGTCAGGCCGGTCGTCGATTCGGCGATCGCCGGAGTCTGCGGCGCGAAGTCTTTCATCTTCAGTCCGCGGAAGGAGCCGAGCTTGCCGCCCATGCTCTTCTGCTTGCTCGCTTTCACCAGCGAATCAGCGAAGTTCCTGGAGAAGAGAATGGGCACGTCGGAGAGCGACTCTGCTCCGCCGGCGACGACGATGTCTGCGTAGCGGCGGAAGATCATGTCCGCGGCCGCCGTGATCGCCTGATTCGCAGAGGCGCACGCCTTGCCGACGGTGTAGCCGGGGATCCTGCGTGGGAGACCGGTGCCGAGAACGATCTCGCGCGCGATGTTGGGCGCCTTCACAGAAGGAATGACGTTGCCGAATACGACTTCTTCAATCTGATCCGGATTGATCCCCGAGCGCTCGACCAACTCGGCGACGACGATCTTCCCGAGATCGAGCGCGGAGAGGTGACCGAAGTGAGTCCCCGATTTTGCGAACGGTGTGCGCAGACCGCGAATCACCGCAACCCTTGGCGTGTATTGCCACATGTAGGCGTCTCCGGCGCGGGAGGATAGCACTGACCAGTGCCGAGTGATGAGTGCCGAGTGAGGAGTGGGGGAGAACGGGCACCGAGTCCGCATCACTCGTCACTCGTCAGCACTACAATCGCGCTTGACGGAGGTGCCCCACCCATGCCGGTTGCTGCTCCCCCCGTTCCTGAAGTGAATCCTCTGCGCGAGGGTCTCGAGCAGGAGCGCGTGCCCGAGGCGTCGTGCCTCGTGATCTTTGGCGCGTCGGGCGATCTGACGCATCGCAAGCTGCTTCCCGCGCTCTACTCGCTCACGCACGATGGCTTGCTGCCCGCCGGTCTGACGATCGTCGGCTTCTCGCGTCCCGACTACACGGATGATGCGTTCCGCGCCGAGATCAAAGAGGCGTGCAACAAGTACTCGCGCACGCGGCCCGTCGACGACGCGATCTGGGAGAACTTCGCGAAGGGACTCTTCTACGTGAAGGGGGAGTTCGGCGAAGCGGAGTCGTACGTCCGGCTGAAGCAGAGGCTCGAAGAGTGCGACCGCACCCGCGGGACCGGAGGGCGCCGCCTCTACTATCTCGCCGTACCTCCCGCCTTCTTTCCCGTGATCTCCGACATCCTCGGCTCGCAGGGCATGGTCACCGATCCGGAAAAGGGCGGCCCCTACACGCGCGTCATCATCGAGAAGCCGTTCGGACACGATCTCGCCTCGGCGAAGGAGTTGAATCGCGTCGCGGTCACCACCTTCCGCGAGCGCCAGGTCTTCCGCATCGACCACTACCTCGGCAAGGAGACGGTTCAGAATCTGCTCGTTCTGAGATTCGCGAACGGAATCTTCGAGCCGTTCTGGAATCGTCAATACATTGACCATGTGCAGTTCACGGTCGCGGAGTCGATCGGAGTCGAGGGCCGCGGCGGCTACTTCGACAGCGCAGGCATCACCCGCGACATCGTCCAGAACCACATGCTGCAGCTCGTGTCGTTGGTCGCGATGGAACCGCCGGTGGCGTTCGAGGCCGATGCGATCCGCGACGAGAAGGTGAAAGTCATTCGTGCGCTCCGATCGCTCCCGGTCGAGCGCCAGACGGAGTTCGTCGTGCGCGGCCAGTATGGCGAAGGCTCCGCGCTGGGGGAGAAGGCCGTCGGCTACCGGAACGAGCCGAGCGTGCCTCCTGAATCGCGCACCGAAACATTCGTCGCGATCAAGGCGTTCGTCGACAACTGGCGCTGGGCGGACGTGCCGTTCTACATCCGCGCCGGCAAGCGGATGCCGAAGCGCGTGACCGATATCTCGATTCACTTCCGCCCCGCGCCGAATCCTCTTTTCCGCCGCGTGCCGGGTGTTCGCGTGCAGCCGAACATCCTCGCGATCCGCATTCAGCCCGACGAAGGCATCTCGCTGAAGTTCGATTCGAAAGTGCCCGGGCCCGCGGTTCGGAGCGCTCCGGTGACGATGGAATTTCGCTACGCGACATCGTTTGGCGGAGAGCCGCCCGAGGCGTATGAGCGGCTGCTGCTGGAGACGATGCTCGGCGACTCGACGCTGTTCGCGCGCCGCGACGAAGTGGAGGCGGCCTGGGCGTGGCTCGATCCGCTGCTCGCTGCGTGGGCCGGCGACGGAGAGCCGGCGCTGTATCCGGCCGGCACGTGGGGACCGCCGGAAGCGGATCTGCTGCTCGAGCGTGACGGCCGGCGGTGGAGGAGGCCGTGAGCGAAGCCGGCCGAGAAGGCGGCAGAGGCATCATGCCGTCGGAGGATCTGCGCGTCGACGTCGGGGCGATTGAACGGAGTCTCTCCGAGATCTGGCGCAATCAGAACCGCGACGAGGCGGTGACGCGCGCTGCGTTGTGGAACGTGATCGCGCATACGTGTACCTCGGATGAACATGCGAACGCCGCCGAGGTTCTCTGCGAGGCGTCGGCGTCGGTGCCGCAGCGGACTGTCATCATCCGTTCCGATCCGCGCGCGAAGGCGGAGCTGACGTCGTGGATCGGCGTGAATTGCCATCCGATCAACGGCGACAAGCAGGTCTGCTCGGAAGAGATCGCGATCATCGCCGGCGGGGAGCTCGTGCATCGCGTGCCGCCGCTGATGAATTCGCTGCTGATTCCGGACATGCCCGTCGCGGTCTGGTGGGTCGGCGATCTGCCGCACGAAGACGAGGCGTATGTGCACGCGATGCTCGATCCCGCGGACCGGCTGATCATCGACTCGGCGGCATTCGACAGTCCGGCCGATCTTGCACTCTTGACGAAGATCGCGGAGCAGACGACGACGGCGCCGGCGGACTTGAATTGGGTGCGGCTCGAGGAGTGGCGTCTTGCAGCCGCCTCGATCTTCGACGCACGCGAGATGCGTCCGCGGCTGCAGTCCGTCCGCCGGATCCGGATCGTCGCCACGGCATCGAGCGATGCGCCGCCGTTCGGCGAGAACGTCGGTGCGCTCTATTTTGCGGCTTGGCTCTCCGTGCAGGGAGGGCTGACGGCCGCTACGACCGACTATCAATTCGAGCGCCGGCTGCATACGCGCGGCGGAGGGATCGCGTTCGTCGAGATCTCCTTCGAAGACGGCACGTCGGCCACGATCCGGCGCGATCGCGAGCGGTCGGTGCTCACCTCGGCGATCGACGGCGTGGAGCGGACTCCGGAAGCGGTGACGCGCTCGCTGCTGAACCGGCCGCATGAATTGATCTCCAGACAGCTCAAACAGCCGGAAGCAGACCGCATGCTGGTGAAGTCGCTGCCGGCGGCGGCGCAAATCGCGACGAGGATGGTTCGATGAATCTCCGCATTTTCGAAACGCCGGATGACCTGATCAGCGGCGCGGCCGAAACGATCCTGCAACGGGTGAAATCGGGAGCGCGCAGCATCGCCCTCTCCGGCGGCTCGACTCCCAAACCGCTCTACAACCTCCTCGGGGCTAACCAGGAGCTGCACTCGATCCCGATCACCTGGGTCGTCGTGGATGAACGGTACGTGCCGATCAGCGATCCGCAGTCGAACGCAGGGATGATCAACGCGACGCTGTTCGCGAACGGAATGCCTCCCGCGCACCGCTTTCTCCGTTTTCGGACCGAGCTGGAGGATCCGCAGGCGACGGTGAAGGCATTCGAAGAGGAGTGGAAGGCCTTCGGGCTCGAGCATCTCGATCTGATCACTCTCGGGATGGGCGACGATGGGCATACGGCGTCGCTGTTCCCCGGCACCACGGCCTTGAGTGTCGAGAGCGGAATCGCAACGGCGACATACGTCGGAAAGTTGTCGATGTGGCGCGTGACGCTGACGAAGCCTGAGATCCGCGCGGCGGCGGAGCGGTTCGTGTTCGTCGCCGGCGCGTCGAAGCGAGAGGTCCTCGCACAGGTGAAGAGCGGTGCAGACTATCCGATCGCGCAGGCGACCAGCGGGACGGAGACGTGGTGGTTCGTCGATCGCGCCGCGGCGCCGTAGCGGTGGAGGCGTAAAATAGGCGCCAATGCCCGAGCCCGTCCGTATTGGTGATCATGCGCTCGACAACCTGCGCTACATCCGGGAAACGATGGAGCGCGCCGGGTCGTTCACCTCGATTCCGGGATGGGGCGGGCTCGCGATCGGAATCACGGCGGTTGGCGCCGGAATCGCCGTGCGCAATCGAACGGGCGAGGCGTGGCTCAGCGGCTGGCTGATCGAAGCTCTGATCGCTGCCGCCATCGCGATCGTCACGATGGCGATCAAGGGCAAGCGCGCCGGAGTCGATTTCACCGCCGCGCCGGCACGCCGTTTTTTTGCGAGCTATTTCGCGCCGCTCATCGCCGGCGCGATTCTGACCTTCGTCCTCTGGCGCGCGGAACAGTACCTCGCGATGCCGGCGCTCTGGCTGCTTCTGTACGGAGCGTCGTTCGTCACGAGCGGCGCGCATTCCATTCGAGTCATTCCCGTGATGGGATTGCTCTACATGCTTCTCGGAGTTGCAGCCGCCGTGATTCCCGAGGCGGGGAATCTGTTCATGACGGTGGGATTCGGCGGGCTGCACGTGATCTTCGGTTTCGTCATCGCAAGGAGTTACGGTGGCTAAGTCAGCGGCAGCAAAGAAATTCGCAGCGGAACCAGCGGTCAGGCCGGTGCATGTCGGCGACCTCGATCGCGTCATTCACGAGAAGACGCGCCTCGCGATTCTCAGCGCACTCGCCGTCAATTCGAGCCTCACCTTCAACGAGTTGAAAGACATCGTGAATACGACGGATGGAAACATCAGCGTCCATGCGCGCAAGCTCGAGGAAGCGAACTACGTGTCGTGCAGGAAGGGATTCGAAGGGCGAGTTCCCCGCACGGAGTTTTCACTGACGGCCGCAGGCCGCCGCGCGTTCGAGCGCTACCTCAATCACATGGAAGCGCTGATCAAAGCGGCGCGCGGAGAGTAGCGCCGCCCCGCATTCCCCTCGCCCCGCCGAAGCGGGGAGAGGGGATGAGAGCGGTGCAGCCTACTGCGCGGGAACGTACGTCGGGTCCTGCGTCAGCATGTCGACGACCGAGCCGTACGCGGTCACCTTGCCGTCGCCGTCCGTCACGCGAATCGAGATGCGCGCGTTGTAGATGTTCTCCAACCCGAGCGCACGGAAGACGTTGAACTGCTGGAAGTCATTCGCGCCGAGATTGATGTGGAACACCGGCGTGACTTTCGAGTCGGGGAGATTCACGCTCACGTCGACGCCTGCCGGCTTGCCCGTCACTTCGGCGAGACCGACGTTCGTGCGGTAGCGCACCGAGTCCTCGACCTGCAGGATCTGCAGAGGACGATCGCTGTTGCCGATCGAGTCCGCAGCAGTGACCGCGGGAATGTACTGTCCGTACGTTCCGGACGAGGTCGCGTTGTACGTACGGGCGCTGACGATCAGGTTCGAGCTCGACGGCGTCGACACGTGCACCGCGCCGCCCGTTCCGGTGACGCCGAACATCGACGCGACGATCGAGTCGAGTGTGCGGATCTCGCCGGCGTTGATTACGAGCTGCTGCGTCAGCGGCGCGGCTCCTGAGCGGAACAACGTCAGCGTCGCGTTCTGCGCCGCCGTTCCGCCGTTGAACACGCGGACATCGGTGCGCCAGTTCGCGGCGCCGGTGTTGATGTCGGCGACGCCCGGCAGCACGTATCTGTTCGCGCTGGCGGCGCCGAGCTTCACACCGGAGACGAGCAGAGGATCGGACGTCTGATTGTCGACGACCGACGCGTAGGCGGTGACGCGGCCTTCACCACTCGTCACCTTCACTTCGACACGGCCGTCATTGAGCGTCGGGATTCCGACGCTCGCGAGGAAGTTGCTGACCTGCATCTGCTGGCCGGCCTTGAGCGCGAGCGGCACGTCCTTCAGCTTGTTGCCGTTGACATCGAACACCGTGACCAGCACGTTCACTGCTGCGCCTGCCCCTTCGACGATGCCGATGTTCGTGCGGTACTGCTGCGACTGCGCGATCTGCTGCAGGCTGAGCACCGACGCCGCGGCGTTCTGCGCCGCCTTGCCGATGAACGAGCTGAACGGAATCGCCGGGATGAACTGGCCGAGCGTGCCGTTGTCGCTCACGTTGTAGGTGCGCGAGGAGACGACGGTGACCTTCGAGATGGAGGGTGTGTCGTCGCTGCCCGTCTTCGACTGCGGCACGATCGGGCGAATCTCGAGTGAGCCGTTCGCGCTCTCACCCAGCGTTCCGATGCCGTACCAGTTGCGGACGATGTCATCGAGTGCCGTCGTCGCGCCGCCGTCGACATCGATCGTCGTGGTCTTGACGCCGCTCGCAGGATCCGCCGGCGTGAACTTGAGCGCGTACTGAAGCTTCTGCGATCCCGTGTTCGCCAGGCGGATATCGGATTGCCAGTGCGAGCTCAAACCGTCGAGATGTCCGACCGCCGGAATGATCAATGCGTTGTCGGGCGGGAGATCCTTCGTCGACGGAATGACGGGAGTGACGAGGTTGACGGAGACCGGCACCGTGACCGTGGACGAGCCGTTCGAGCCCGTCTTGCCCGTGCCGCTGGAGATCGTGACGATGACGGTGCCGGTGGCCGTGCCATTCGGCAGCGTCGACGGATCGGCTTTCACATCGAGCGTGATGCCGTCCGCGGGCAGAATGCCTGCCGATGGAATGACTGTCAGCCATGGCTTGTCGACCGTCGCGCTGAACGTGTGCACGATGCCGTCGTTGATGCCGGGGATGAACACCTGCTGCACGACGACGAGCTTGCTGCCGACCGGCACCGTGACGTTCGGATTGTGCTGTGTGGGAGGAGGCGGCGGCAGCACGACGACGCGGATCGGAATCGAGTACGGGCCGAAGCTGTCGTTGCAGTCCGACTTCGCGCGGACGCGATAGAAGAATGTCGCGGCGCCGGAAGTCGTCTGCTTCGTGAATGGAACAGTGACGGCGCCGGCCGCCGGTTGTGCGACGACGGTGATCACCGGATTGTCGAAGGCTTCGTTGCGCGCTTCCTCGAGCGAATACGAGGTCACATGATTCAGCCGATCCCACTGCACCGCGAACGTCTGTCCCGTCGCCGCCTCGGCGACCGCACCTGCCAGAGGCGCGAGCGGAGGAGTGCAGGCGTTGAATGTGACCGTGGCCGAACGGAGAGCGCCGCAGCCCGGCACGTCGGCCACGACGTACCAGCTGATCGGGCCGTTGTCGACGGTGATGTTCGAGAGCGATGTCGTCGTCGACGTGCCGATCACCGCATCGTTCGCCGCATTCCTTACGGTGTAGAGCGTCGCACCGGCCGATGCAGTCCAGGTGAACGTGACCGGCGAGGAGACGATCGATCCGTTCGGAGTGAGCGGTGTCGGAGCAGTCGCGTTGCAGGTCGTCAGCGTCTGGAAGCGCACGCACGACGACTTGAGCGTGGGGCAGCCCGGTGTGACTGCTTCGACCGCCCATTCGTACGTCGCACCTTCGTCGAGGCCTGAGTAATTGAGCTGTGTCACGCGCGCCGGGCCCATGACGACGGTGCCGTACGGCGCGTTGCAGCCGCTGCCCATCGGGCCGAGGTAGACGTTGTACTTCGCTGCGTTGACGTCATTCCACGACAGCGCACCACCGACCGGAACTCCGGTCTGCGTGTTGCCGGGGGAGAGCGAGGAAGGCGCCGACGACGGGCAGGCCGCGATGATCGTGCGTGTGGCAGTGTTGTTCGCGTTGTTCGGATCGGCCGTTGCCGATGAAGCGGTAAAGCTGGGATTGAGCGTCGTGCCGCCGTTGCTGCCGATCGAGTAGACCGATGTGATCGTCACGAACTGGCCGGCATTCAGCGCACCGATCGCGCACGGATAGTTCGTCGTGCATGCGCCGCTGTTGGAGACGAACGTCATGCCGGACGGAATCGACGAGGAGACCGAGACGCCCGTCGCGTTCGACGGCCCGAGGTTCGAGACCTTCACGGTCAGCGTGACGTTGGAGTTTGGCAGTGCGGTGGACGGCCCGGTCACGGTTACTGCGATGTCGCTGCTCGGCACGATCGCGGTGGTGATGCTCGCCGAGTTGTTCGTCGTGTTCGGATCGTTGGTTGCCGACGACACCGTCGCTGTGTTCGTGGCCGTCGTCGATGCGGACGGCGAAGTCGAGTACGTCGCAGTGATCGCTGCGGAGCTGCTCGCGGCGAGTGAGGTGAGGTTGCAGGGGAACGCAGTGCACGCGCCGCTGGCGCTGACGAACGTCAGGCCCGCAACGGCGGGATCGGTGATCGTGACGCTGGAGGCTGCAACCGGACCTCCGTTCGTCACGGTCACGGTGTAGACCGCATTGCTTCCCGCGCCGACAGTTGCCGGTCCCGACTTCGTGATCGAAAGATCCGCCTGATTCAGGAACGCGGTGAGCGTCAGATCGGAGGCCGTGGCCGTCGCGTTGAAGGAACCGGTGTTCGAGGGGCCGTATACCGGATAGGACTTCGTCGTCGTGTCGGACAGCGAGGAAGCATGCAGGACGTTGAAGGTGTGGCCGCTGACGGGAACGTAGGGCGAAACGAGTTGGATGGTCAGCGTCCCGCCGACCGAAGCCGACGACGTCGGGACGGTCACGAGGTCGTTCGAGCCGTTGCCGAACAAATCGATGATCACGTTGCCCGCCGTCTGCGTCCAGGCGCTGCCGATGGTGATCGTGCCCGGAACGCCGGCGATGCCGCTGTCCGGATTGATCGTCGCGCCGTTGTTCAGCAGTGATGCGTTGAAGGAACCGCTGCCGGTGAGAATGCCGCCCGTAAAGTTCGCGGGGCTCGTCGCAGCGAATGTTCCTCCATTGAGCTTCGTCGTGCCGCCGCTCTGTCCCATGAAGCCGGTGAAGTTGACCGTGCCGGCCTGCAGATCGAGCATGCCACCGCTCAGGTTGCTGAAGGTCGCGTCGACATTGCTCGTGCCGCTGGCGCAGCAGCTCTTTCTGAAGATGCCCGCGTTGTTGATGCTCGAGGTACCGAGGCCGGTCATCGAGATGATCGATCCGTCATTCATCAGTGCGATGAGGCCCGAGGCCTGATTCGCGATCGACCCGTTGTTGTTGATCGTGAGAGCCGTGCCGGCGTTGTTGACGTTGATCGTTCCGGAGTTCGTCAGCGTGCGGCCGTCGAGGATCGTCGAGGCACCGCTGAGATTCAGCACGCCGCCTGCGTTGAGTGTGAATGATCCCGATCCCTGGATCGTCCCGCCGCTCCAGTTCGATGTGCCGCTGAGCTGCAGCGGCGAGGTCCCCGCCAGCGAACCGCTGCTCATCGTAAGCGCGCTGATCGTCGCGGTGCCGGTCGTGTTCAAGGTCGCGCTGCCGCCGTTGATCGTCACGGGACCCGTGGGCGTGAAGATTCCATTGACGACGAACGTGAGGCCGGGACCGAGGATCGTCGCGCCGTTCGCGCTGGGACCGATGGAGGCGGTGCTCGTGAGTGTGCGCGTGGACGTGCCGAAGTTGAGCGAGGCGCCGGCCGATGAACTGTACGTTCCGGTGTCCGTGCCGTTGCCCATGAAGTTCAGCGCGCCGGTGACCGCGTTGACAGTCCCGTTGTTGTTGAACGTGGTGAAGATCGTCGTGCTCGTTCCACCTGTCTTCGTCAACGTGCTTCCGGCGTTGTTCGTGAACGTGCCGGCATTGTTGATCGGTGCGTTGCCGGTGATCGTGAACGTTCCTGTGTTGGTGAACGTCACGCCGCTGCCGATCGCGAACGCGCTCGATGCGGACGAGAAGTTCGCGCCGCTGCTGAGATTCGCCCCGAGGTCCATCTGCGACGAAGCGCCGAGGAGGTTGAGCGTGCCGCCGCTGTTCGTCGTGGGAACGTTCAGCGCACCACCATCCCAGTTGAACGTGCCGGTGAAGGTGAGGGGTCCTGCGCCGGCGAGCGTCACGGTGCCCATGTAGAGATTCACGAGCGTCGCCGGATTGTTGAACGTCATCGTGCCGCTGAGGAAGTTCATGAATCCGGTGCCGGTCTCAGTGATCGTGTTGAAGGTGTGACTTCCCGTAGTGAACTCGATCGAGCCGGGGGAGATGGGATTGAAGGTGCCGGAGTGGATGCTTCCCGCGGTCGTGTTGAGCTGCAAGGCTCCGTTGTCGGACTTGATCAGGCCGCCGTTGTTCTGCAGGAGAACGGCGACGCCGATCGGACTGCTGCTGCCCGTCTTGTAGAGCGTGCCGCCGGTGTTGACGCTGATCAGCGGCATCGTGCCGGTGGTGTAGGCAATCGGCGCCGTCGCGGTCCATGTGAAATTGCAGGTGACGCCGATCTGGGCGCCATTGGACATCGTGATCGGGCTCGCGCCGCTCCAACTCGCCGTTGAACCACTGGCCAGATTGATGATGGCGCCGTCGATTCCGACGGGTGCGGTCGTGTTGAATGTGAACGTGCTGCCACTGTTCGCATTGACCTGAAGGCCGCCTGTAATGTTGCCGCCAAAGATCTGCGCCGAAGTGCCGGAGGTCATCGTCAGGCTGCCGCCGCCGGCTGTCGTGAGATTGCCGGTGAGCAGCGCGAACGAATTCGGGCCATTGAAATTGATCGTGTCGAGACTGACGGTCGCGCCGTTGATCTTGATTCCGCCTGCGCCGCTCAGCGTTCCTCCGCTGATCGCGTAGGTGCCGCTGGCAAACTCGACTCCTGCAGTGGGTGTCGAACCCGGCATCGAGCCCGCCGTCATCGTCCCGCCGCCGGTGAAGCTGATGAACGTCGACTGTACGTCGATGGTGCCGGTGTTGATCAGATAGGGTGCGAACGTGGTGATCGCCCCGGCAGTCTTTCGCAGGATGTTGGAATTGGAAAACGCAGGAGCGATCGACAGATACGCCGTGTTGTCGGAAGTCACGGCAGCGGCGTTCGCCAGCAGCCACGTTCCCGAGTTGATGATCTGGCCGCCTGTGTTGACCGCGAGCGCGTTGGCCGGCGTGTAGTTGACGGTCCCCGCGTTCTGCAGCGTGAACTTGTGCATCACCTTGACCGGCGACAAGCCGGTGATGTTCGCGATTGCACCGGCGCCGATCGCGAGAATGCCGGTGCCGCCGGTATCGCCATCGAGTGTTCCGCCCGACCAGTTGTACGTCGTGTTGATCGTCAGCGTCGACGAGCCCTTGATCGTTCCTGCGCTGAACGTGAGCGTCGCGAGTGAGAAGGGAGCGTTGACGGCCAGAGTCGCGCCGCTGACGATGAAGTTCCCCGAGTTGATCGTCGGCGTGTTGCTCACCGTCATCGAGGCGCCGGAGAATTCGAGAGACGACCCTGTGGATGTATCGATCGACGTGCCTGCGCCGATCGAGCCGCCGCCGGCAAACTCGAGGATCGCGGTCGATGAAGGCTGGATGGTGATCAGCGACCCGCCGATGGTCACCGGCGGATGGATCGTGATCTTCGTTCCGCTGCTCTTGAGGAGAGAGCCGCTGGAGATCACGATCGACGCCGTCCCATCGGTGGAGATCGGATCATCATCCTGAAGATCGATCGAACCGCCATTCATGTTGAGCTGTGCGCTGTTCAGCATGCTCAATCCGGTGATTGCGCTGCTGGCCAGCCGCGCGTTGCGCCGCGCGAAGGTGAATCCGTTGATGTAGCTGAAGGTGCCGCCCGAGATCTTCATCAGGCGGCCATCGAGCGTCAGCGGCTGCGTTCCGTCGAGGTGCGCCAGTCCGCTGATGTCGGTGAACCCCGTGCCCGATTCCGTACCGGCATTCCACTTCAGGAAGCTGCTGACGCTGATGTTCCCCGGCCCTGTGATCGTGCCGCCGTTCTGCGTGAGATACGCGGTGACGAGACTCGTGTTGAGCGTCGTCACGCCGCCGTCGACTTCGAAGACGCTCGAGGGTCCGGAAGTCCACGTCCAGCCTGCGTTGAAGTTGTGCGGACCGTTGAAGACGAACGTGCCCGTTGCGGGATTGCCGGAATCGAAGTTTCCGGTGTGCGTGCCGCCGCCGAGCAGCTTGAAGGTCTGGGACAGGCTGGTCTCGAGCAGGAGGATCGAGCCGTCGTTGTTGACCGGCGCATCGATTTCGGGATTCGTGCCGCTGGCGGCGTTGACCGTCGCGCCGGACTGGTTGTTGAACGCGCCGCTGCCATTCGTCAGGATCGGCGGACTGCTCTGAAAGTTGAAGATTCCGCCGCTCTGGTTGTTGAACTGCGTCCCGCTGTCGATCGACAGCGAGTTGGTCGCGGTCGTGTAGTTCACGACTCCCGAATTGTCGAAGAGCAGGTTCGACATCGACATCGCGCCGCTGCTGCCATTGATCGTGATGGCGTGGCTCGCGGGATTCATCAGATTGCCCGGCCCTTGAATCGTGCCGCCGGCGAAGGTGAAGTTCGAGCTTGCGCCGAACGTGTACGTGCTCGCGGCAGGGATCGAGAAGACGCCGCCGCTGTTGAGCGTGATGTTCGATTGAATGCTGCTGCCGGCGGTTTGTCCGGCCGGGATCGTGTACGTTCCGCCGCTGTTGATCGTGATGCCCGAGCCGCTGACCGACGTGCTCGAAGGCTCGAGCGTCAAGGTGTTCTGAACGTCGACGGTCGTCACCTGATTGTTGAGCTGCAGGATCACATCGACCGGGATGTTCACCACCAGCGTGTTGGTTGGGCCGGTGTTCACGATCGCAGTGTCGCCGCTGTTCGGATATCCCCCCGGACTCGTGCAGCCGGGCCAGCTCGACGGCGCATTCCAGTTCAACGTGCCTGCAGTCGAGGAGAGGGTGCAGGTGTTCGCCGCCTCCGCCGTCGCACCGGAGAGCATCAGGACGACGAGCACTGTGATTGCGGCAGCCGTCGTGGCGCCGAGTGATGTCATGAGTATGCGCGACCGGCGCGCACCCGCGGTTTTGCTTCCAGTCATGAAGCCGCCCTCTCTCTCACCTCAAATTGGTTACCGCAGTCATTGTGTTATTTGGATCTGCGAGGATTGTAACCACAAACATATTGACGACGAAACAATGACGCTGCCGTGACGCAAGCCACAATCTCGGCTCGAAGTGTGCGGAGAATGTGTTCATGCGAGTTGCGGGCGTACTGCTCCTGCTGTCTCTTTCTGCCGCGGCGCAACCCGTGCGCAATGGGGATCTGCCGGGGCCGCTGCCGCTCTTTCCGCTGTCGAACTGGTGGAACGCGGACATCTCGGCCGCACCCGTCGATCCGAAGAGCCTGAGCTACATCGCCTTCATCGGCGCGTCGCGCGGCATGCATCCCGACTTCGGCGGCGACAGCGGCGATCCGTCGGCGCCGATCTACGGCATGCCGTTCATCGTCGTGGGAGGTTCGCAGCCGCTCGTTCCGGTGACCTTCGATTACGACGATGAGAGCGATTACGGCGCGCCGGGCCGCCCCCTCGGATACCCGATTCCGGAGGAAGCGAAGACGCAGCAGAAGTGGATCGAAGGAGGACTCGCCGGCAATGATCCAAACGCCGATGGCGATCGCCACATGCTGATCGTCGATCGCGACAACCGGCTCCTCTTCGAGATCTACGCGACGCGCTGGAATGGTGCAGCGTCGCGTTGGGAAGGAGGATCCGGCGCGATTTTTCCGCTCGACTCGAATGCGCGGCGTCCCGATGGATGGACGAGTGCGGACGCCGCAGGGCTGGCGATTCTGCCGGGATTGATCCGCTACGACGAGGTATTCGGCCCCGATCCGATCCGGCATGCCTTCCGCGTCACGGTGCGCTCGACGAACGGATACGTCTATCCCGCCTCGCATCGAGCCGGAAGTACGAGCGGAGCGCTGCCGATGGGTGCGCGACTCCGCCTGAAAGCGAATGTCGACATCAGCCGCTTCGCGCCGTATGTGCAGAAGATCTTTCAGGCGATGAAGACGTATGGGCTGATCGTCGCCGACAACGGCAGCGACATGTACGTCAGCGGCACCTACGACACGCGCTGGGACAATGACGTACTGAACCCGGCCTTCTCCTCGATCAAGGCGAGCGATTTCGAAGTCGTGCAATTGGGCTGGCAGCCGTCCGCGGCGTCGCGGAGGCGGTCCGCGAGGCATTGAGCGCGCTCGCGCCTAACCATTCGTTGCAGCCGCTCCCTTCAGCAACTCGTCCAGCAACTCGTCCTTCTCACGCCACACCTGATCGATCCAGGTCTTGAACTCTTCGCGGACCGGGCCCGGCTCGGTGACCGCAGCACTCAGAAACTGTGCGGGCACCTCGAGCCTCCTTGCGCGAATGACGATGCGATCGACGCGGCCCGAGACGAAGTCCCACATCGTGATGTCGTGGCCGGGATAGGCGAGGGTGACATCGAACATCGCGTCGAGGTTCTCGCCGAGCGATGCGAGCGCGAAGGAAACGCCGCCGGCCCGCGGGCGGAGCAGGTGGCGATAAGGCGACGCCTGATCTGCATGCTTCTCGCGCGAGAAGCGGGTGCCTTCGCAGAAGTTGAGTATCGCGACGGGGATGAAGCGATAGCGGCGGCAGAGCCGGCGCGAAGTCTCGAGATCCTTGCCGCGCTTCTCGGGATGCTTTGCCAGATATTCCGGCGTGTAGCGGTGCATGAAGGGAAACTCGAGTGCCGCACACGCCTGGCCGGCGATCGGGAACCAGATGAGCTGCGATTTCAGAAAGAAGCGGATGAACGCCGTGCGATCGTGAAAGAGCCGGAAGAGCGCGAAGATATCAACCCAGGAGATGTGGTTGCTGATGATCAGATAGCGCCCTTCGTAGCGGACGTCGTCGATGCCGCTGATGTCCCACTTCGTCGGCAGCAGGAGATCGAAGATTGCATCGTTGCCGCCGACCCAGTGTTCTGCGAGCCAGGCGAGCAGACGCACGATGCGGGTTCGGCTCGGCTTGGTCGGCATGCACAGCTTCACGAGTCCTCCGAGGACGACGAGGGTGCCCCAGAAGAGAAGATTGAAAAAGAGAAGGACGATCGTCGCGAGGCCGCGAAGCATCAGCAGCGACAATACACGAAGAGAAGTGACGAGTGATGAGTGACGAGTGATGAGTGACAGCCGGCTGGATGGGGCGATCGTGCATTTCAATGCGGGGGACTTCGATCTTGCGGCGGACGTGTTCGAAGAGCTCTTCTTCGAGGCGGTGCGTGCGGAAGTGGCGTTCGTTCGCGCGTTGATGCAGGTCGCGACCGGCATCCATCATGTGGAGCGCAATCAGTTGCGGGCGGCGATCGAGCGGCTGCAGGAAGGGATTCGCGCGATCGATGAAGTGACCGACGACTTCGGGTTCGACCTTGCGCGCCTCCGCGCCGAGGTCCTCGCACTGCTGCCGAAGATCGCCGCGCGCTCTCGCGGCGACAGGTCACGCATCGAGTGGCCGAGGATCTCGGAAAAAGAGAAGGCGCTGAATCCCGATCAGAGCGAATGAGCCGGTGAGCACGAAAAGGGCGGCGCGCCAGTCGGGCTCGCGCCATCCGCCGAAGTCGAGCGCGCTTGCGATGGCACCAAGGATGAAGGCGTAAGGAAACAGGCCGGCAAGCTCCCACCGAAAACGCAACTTCAGGAGCGGGATCAGGCGGGCCAGAGCGACGGCGGTGCCTGCGGCCGTCAGCCAGAGTGCGATGCCCATTCGGCCCGATTATCGCATTGGGCTCAGCCGTAGGGAGATCGAATGCAGAACAACCAGAAGATTCTCGCAATCGAGGACGATCCCGAAGTCCTCGCCCTCTACAAGTCGTATCTGCAGAAGCGGGGTTATCAGGTGCTCTCAGCGTCCGGCGCTCTCGAGGCGATGAACCTCCTGCAGAGCAATCCCGATACGCGTCTGATTCTGCTGGACCTCAACCTGCCGGGGATGAGCGGCGAGGAGTGGATCGCCTGGTACCTGCAGCAGGGAAAGCAGACGCCGGTCGTCGTCGCATCGGGAAAGGGCGACATCCTGACGATCACGAAAGGCAACAACATGACCGCGGCACTCACGAAGCCCTTTCACATGGAAGAGCTGCAGGAGTTGATCGAAGTGCTGCTGGCCGACGACTGGCACGAACAGGTGAGCGTCGACAAGAAGCTGCACTAAGGAGCAGTGACGAGTGAGGAGTGATGAGTGATGAGTTAGTGACGAGTGACGAGTGATGAGTGACCAGTGCTGAGTGCTGAGTGCTGAGTTACTGGTCACTCTTCACTGGTCACTCGTCACTCTTCACTAACACTCTTCACTCGTCACTCTCTTAACCGTCATTGCCGATGGCCTCGACCGGACAGTTGTCCATTGCGTCTTTGCAGAGCGATTCCTCATCCGCGGTCTCGGGTTGTTTGTACACGTACGAAAAGCCTTCTTCGTCGTTGCGCATGAAATTGGCGGGGGCGGTTTCCCGGCAGAGATCGCAATCGATGCACTGCGTATCGACGTAGTAACGTCCGGCGGGCTGACCTGGGACTCTATCGTTGGGGTCGGGCATGAGAACGGCGCATTCTATTCAAAGGAGGTTGTTCCATGAAGCGAGCTTTGTTCATTTTTCCCCTTGTGCTGGTCATCGCGGCCAGCGCGGCCGCACAGCAACAGACCATTTCGGTCACCGGCACGGGCCGGACCACGGTCGTTCCTGATCGTGTCACATTCAATGTCGCGGTGCAGACGGTCGGCCAGACAGTGGACCAGGCCGTTAACGAGAACAACGCAAAAGTGGCCGCGACGATTGCAGCATTGAAGCGGGCAGGCGCGACCGATCGCGATATCAAGACATCCAACTTCAACATCTTTCCGCAGCAGGACTACTCGCAGGGCAACGTGCCGCGCATCCTCGGCTACAACGTCTCGAACAGCATCACTGTCACCCGGCCGAATCCGGCCGAGGCGAGCAAGCTGCTCCAGGCGGCGATCAGCGCGGGCGTGAATCAGGCCTCGGGACTCGCCTTCGAAGTGTCCGATCCGTCGCGCGGACGCGACGCCGGATTGAAGGCCGCGTTCGAGGATGCGAAAGCAAAGGCGACGACGCTCGCGCAGGCCGCAGGCCGCACCGTGGGCGCCGCGATCCAGATCGTGGAAGGAGGCGCTGCCGTTCCGCCGCAACCGCGGCCTTACGGAATGGTCATGGCCGCAAAAGCCGAGGCAGTCAGCCAGGTGCCGGTCGAGGCGGGGGTGCAGGAGAATGCATATTCCGTCTCGGTGATTTTCGAATTACGGTAGCAATTTCAATGGTTTAGCTCGACATGTGGGCACCTCCGTTGCACTTTAGGGAGGTGGGTTGAAAAGCCCGTAGTCAAAACCAAAACGGAGGTAACACCCACATGGAAAACCGTGATCGAGACAACAAGATGAGCAAGAACGTCGGAAGCACGAGCACCGGCGATGTGAACCGTTCGACGTCCTCCAACCTCGACAAATCGAAGAACGAGTCCCAGGCGGACTTCGGCAAGAACATCGGGCGCTCCGAAAACCTCGGCAGCGAGCCCAGCCGCCGCTCGGGCTCGGTCGACTCGTCGTCCGGCATGCAGGGCAGCCAGGGGCGCTCGCAGCTGGATTCGAGCAAGAGCGACCTCGGCAAGCAGGAGATCGGTTCGCGCCGCGGTGGCAGCAACAGCAGCAACGAGCACTGACGCTAGACGCGATATCGCACGACGGAAGGCCGCGCAATTCGCGCGGCCTTTTCGTTTATGATCGCTTTGTTTTCCATGGACAACGAAATTCGCATCACCGCTGCCGGCGAGGCCGACGTTCCGTTCATCAAGTCCCTGCTGAGCCAGGCAAATCTCGCCACGGATGGCGTCGACGAGCAGTGGAAGATGTTCGTCGTGGCGCGCGACGGGACGAAGGTCGTCGGCTGCGGCGGCTCCGAGCCGTTTCAGTTCGCGGCGGTTCTGCGCTCGATCGCCGTCGATCCGGAATATCGCAAACAGGGAATCGGGCGCCGGATCGTTCGTCAACTACTTGACCGTCTCGCCTCGCGCGGCCTGCGCGAGTTCTATCTCCTCACGATCGACGGCGAGGAGTACTTCCGCAAGCGGGGATTCAAGACGATCGACCGCGATGAAGTGCACCCGCAGATTCTCGCTTCCTCCCAGTTCCAGGGCGGATGCCCCGACAGCGCGATCTGCATGCGCCTCGTGATGCTCGTGTGATACGCGCTTCGAGGTTGCGTGGGCAGCGCGGCGCCGTCGTTGATGCTTCGTCGCTTCGCTCCTCAGCATGCCGGCAAGGGGATGCCCCGACAGCGCGATCTGCATGCGCCTCGTGATGCTCGTGTGATACGCGCTTCGCGGCCCGCCATAGCGCGATAAGATCATGTTGCGTGGGCAGCGCGGCGCCGTTGTTGATGCTTCGTCGCTTCGCTCCTCAGCATGAACATCGTTATGCGAGTCTTCGACGTCCACCTGCACATTCAGCCATGGGAGATGGTCAGCCCCGACGTGCTCGCGTTGATCGATGACGCCTCGCACGCGGGGGCGAAGGAAGTGCTTTCCTCTCCCGACAACGTGCTCCGCTTCCTCGACGAGAACGACATCGAGCGCGCCTGCTGCATCAACTACGTGTCGCCCGACGTCATGGGGTTCACGCGCAGCGTCAACGACTGGATCGCGAACTTCACCAGCGGGCATCGCGATCGCCTGCTGCCTGTCGGCTCGGTCAATCCGCTGCACGAGATGAACGTGCGCGACGAGATCCGCCGTGTGCTCGATCTCGGCATCCGCCTGATCAAGATTCATCCGCCGCATCAGCTCTTTTCGCCGAACGCGTACAAGCGCGGCGATCTCTGGCAGCTCGCCGAGATCTACCGCGAGTGCGAGGCGAGGGGAGTGCCGGTCATGTTTCACACCGGCACGTCGATCTTCCCGAAGGCGCGGAACGTGTTCGCCGATCCGATGCCGATCGACGACGTCGCGATCGATTTCCCGAGCCTGCCGATCATCCTCGCGCATGCAGGACGTCCGATGTACGGCGAGACCGCATTCTTTCTCGCGCGGCGCCACCAGAACGTCTACCTCGATCTCTCCGGGATTCCGCCCAAGGCGCTGCTGCAGTACATCCCGCGCCTCGCGTCCGTGGCGGAGAAGGCATTGTGGGGAACGGACTGGCCGTCGCCCGGCGTCGTCTCACCGAAGCGCAACGTCGAGGACTTCCGCGCGCTCGGTCTCGGCGAGGAAATCGAACAGATGATTCTCCTCGCCAATGCGGAGAGGCTCTTCGGCTACCTGCGCGCCTGACCGCCGCCTCAGCCCTCGGGGACGATGTGTTCCGGGATCTCCGCACCCGATGCGCGAAGCGCGTCCCACGAGCCGACGTCGCTCCAGCCGAAGTCGCCGCGAATCGTGGCAACGTTCGGAGCTTTTTCCATCAGCGCGTAGTCGATCGAGATGTTCGGCATCGACTCGTAGTTTGCGAGCGTCACGCTCGCGATCTCCGGCGCCGCCGCGCGAAGCGCTGCGCGAAATACCGAGCTGCGCCAGAGGAACATGCCCGCGTTCCAGACGTAGTTGCCCGCGCGCAGAAACTCCTCGGCCTTCACCGGTGACGGCTTCTCCGTGAACCGCACGTTGCGAATGACGCCCGGCTCGAGCTCCTCACCGAGCTCCAGATATCCGAAGCCGGTGTTCGGCTCGGTGGGAGAGATCCCGATCGCCACGAGCTCGTCGTGGGTCTCTGCGAACCGGTACCCGCGATCGGCGATACGTCCGAACTCCGCCTCATCTGCGATGAAGTGGTCGGAGGCGAAGCAGCCGATCGCCGGATCGCCGAGGCGATCGGCGATCGCGAAGGTGCAGAGAGCGATCGCAGGGGCGGTGTTGCGGCGCGCCGGTTCGGCGATCACATTCGCGGCATCGAGCCGCGGAAGATGCTCGATGACGAGATCGCGATAGCGCTCGTTCGTCGAGATGAAGATCTGCTCAGGCGGCACCACGCGCGCGAGACGGTCGAAGGTCATCCCGATGAGCGAGCGCCCGTGCCAGAGCCGCAGGAACTGCTTGGGGCAATCGTCCGACGACAGCGGACGGAGACGCGTTCCCGCGCCGCCGGCGAGGATCAGTGCCGCACGTGTCATCCCTGTTTTCTCCCAATCGCGATCAGACTCAGACCCTTCGACGGATTCGGGCCGTCGAGCGCGCGAAACAACGGCACGAGACGATCGAAGAACTTCGACTGTGCCGGCGGAAGCTCGCTGCGGTGAAGGATCTTCGAATTCAGAATCCACGCAGCGCGTGAAGCGCGATTCTGGTAGCCGCTCTCCTCGACGTCGAATCCTGCTTCGCGCAGCTTCGTCTCCAGCTCCTCGCGGGTATAGCGGCGGAGGTGTCCGATGCCCTGGTCGAGCGTTCCGAACAACGACGGATCCGCCGGCACGAAGACGATGATGCGGCCGCCCGGGTGCAGCAGATCGTTAGCCTTGCGCAGCGCCCTGCCGTCGTCACGCGCATGCTCCAGCACGTTGATGCAGAACACGGTGTCGAAGCGGTACTCGGCGAGGCGTTGGGCGTCATCCTCTTCGAGGTCGAATCGTTCGACGCGGATTCCGGGATGGCGGCGGAAGGCATTGAGCAGGCGGTCGACGTAGGGCGTCTCCTTGTCGGATGCCACGACGAGCTCGCGTCCGTAGAGGAAGCGCGTCATCGCCCCCGTTCCCGCCTCGACCTCGAGCACGCGCTGGCCGACGTACTTCTTCACGCGATCCCAGATCCACCGGTTGTACTGCGCCAGTCCAGCGCGGCGGCGCAGCGTCTTGTAGCCGGCGGGCTCCGTCGCAGGATCGTCGAACAGTCCGTACCTGAGGATCGTCCAGAGGGCGCTGAAGCCGTCCTTCCAGTTGATCTTCTTTCCTTCCCAGTAATCGCGGCCGTAGTACGAGATCGGCACCTCGTAGATACGATAGCCCCGCTTCGCGACCTTCGCCGTGATCTCCGGCTCGATCCCGAAACGGTTCGAGCGCAGCTTGATCGATTGAATGACTTCGCGGCGGAAGACCTTGTAGCAGGTCTCCATGTCGGTGAGATCGAGGTTCGTGGTCGCGTTCGAAAGAAACGTCAGGAACGTGTTCCCGAGGCGGTGCCAGTAGAGCATGACGCGGCGGGGATAGCCGGCGAAGCGCGAGCCGAACACGACGTCGGCGTGACCGTCGAGGATCGGCTGAATGAGCTTCGGATAGTCGACCGGGTCGTATTCGAGATCGGCGTCCTGAATGAGAACGATGTCTCCGCGCGCCTCCTCGATGCCGCGGCGGATTGCGGCGCCCTTGCCCTGGTTGACGGGCTGCAGCACGTGGCGGATCTCCGGCCACTCCTTCGCGAGATTCTCGACGAGGTCGTACGAACCGTCGGTCGAGCGATCATCGACGACGATGATTTCCTTGGAGATATTCACGGCGCGAACGCGGCGCAGCAATTCCGTGACCGTCGCCCGCTCGTTGTAGCAGGGGACGATGACGGAGAGGGTCGGTATGGAGGTCTCGCTCACGGCGCGCGTATTGTAGGCGGAGAGCGGACGTCTCGTCCCCAGCGCTGCGGGCGAGACGCACGCTCTCCACTCGGCTATGATCGCCGCCGTTCCACCCATGCACGAGACCAACGAGACGCTTCGGAAGACCGTTCACATCCTCGCCGGACTCGGTGCGTTCGCGCTCAGGTACCTGACCTGGCAGGGCGCTGCAGCGATCGCCGTGCTCGCGACGTTTTCGAACTGGCTGATGCTGCATCGAATTGTTGGGAAGGGCGTCTCGCGCCATGAGCGCGGCTGGGACGCGGGCATCGTGCTCTATCCCTTCTGCGTCCTGATTCTCATTCTGCTGTTTCAGCGTTCCTCGGTCTTCATCGCGATTCCGTGGGTGCTGCTGGCATTCGGCGATGGCGCCGCAGGGCTCGCCGGCCGGTTCATTCGCATCGCCCCGCTTCCCTGGAATCGCGACAAGAGCCTTGGAGGCACACTCGCATTTCTGCTCTTCGGTGGGGCTGCGGCGTTCGCTGCTGCGCGTTTCTTCACGTTTCCCTTCGGAGTCGCGGCGATCCTCGCGGTCATCGCCGCGGCGATCGTCGAGTCATTGCCGCTGCGCGTCGACGACAACATCACCGTGCTCTTTTCGGCCGCGGCCGCGCTGGCGATCTTCGGCACGCGGCCGATGCCCGGCCATGAGCTCCCGCCGATCGCGTGGGAATGGATTGCCGCGAATACCCTGCTCGCAATCGCCGGCTACGCGCTTCGCGGCGTGAATCTCTCCGGCATGGTGACCGGCTGGATCCTCGGCTCGATCATCGTGATCGGAGGCGGACCTGCGCTCTATCTGCCGCTGCTCGCGTTCTTCATCATCGGCACGCTCGGCACGAAGCTCGGCTTCCGCCGCAAGGCAGCGGCGGGTCTGGCGCAGGAAGGGGGCGGGCGACGCGGCGCGGGGCACGCAATCGCCAATGTGGGCGTTGCCGCACTCTGTGCGATCGCGATGTGGCGCGGTGTCGACGTGCTGCTGCCGCTCATGATGGGCATCGCCTCGCTTGCGACCGCCGCCTGCGACACGACCGGCTCCGAGATCGGGCAGCTCTTCGGACGCCGCGCGTTTCTTGCAACGACGCTTCGGCGTGTCGAGCCGGGAACTGAAGGAGCGCTGTCGGTCGAAGGGACTCTGGCCGGCATCATCGCGGCAGCGCTGGTCGCGCTCACCGGCGTGTCGGCGATCACGCATCATCTCGCTCCAGGATTCCTGGGAGGTCTCGTCATCAACAAGAGCCGCACCATTCTCGTCCTCACGATCTGCGCGTTTCTCGGGTCGTACGTCGAGAGTCTCGCCGGCGTCTGGAACCGGCGGCATGGCAGCGTCGTGCCGAACGGTGTGATCAATTTCTTCAATACAGTGATGGGAGCGATGTTCTTCTACGTGGCGACACACTTCATTCCGATGTTTGGATTCACACTGTGAAGCGGATCGTGATCGTCGGCCGGCCGAACGTCGGAAAGTCGACGTTGTTCAACCGCCTTGCCGGACGGCGCCGCGCGCTGACGCATGACCTGCCGGGCATGACGCGCGATCGCCTCAGCGACATCGTCACTCTCGATGACGGACGCAAGTACGAGCTGACGGATACGGGCGGCCTCGAGTATGGCGAGACGCCGATGTCGGCCTTCGCCGATGAGATCAAGGCGCAGGCGCAGCGCGCGCTGGAAGATGCGGACTTCGTGCTGTTCGTCGTCGACGGCGCGGCGGGCCTGCTCGCCGAGGATCGCGACATCGCGCAGGAGTTGCGGCCGGTCGCGGCCAAGACCGTGCTCATCGTCAACAAGACCGATCGCAAAGATGCGGAAGAGAGCGTTCCGGAGTTCTACGAGCTCGGGTTCGAGCGCGTCTTTCCGCTTTCCGCAGAACATGGCGACGGGATGCAGGACCTTCACGACGCGATCGAGGAGATCATCCCCGCGGCGGCCGATGAGGAGAGCGAGGACGAGACGCTGGCGCCACTCAGAGTCGCGATCATCGGGCGGCCGAACGTCGGAAAGTCATCGCTGCTCAACCGGCTCCTCAACGAAGAGCGTGCCGTGGTCTCACCGATCTCAGGGACGACGCGCGACGCGATCGACTCCGAGATCGAGCGCAATGGGAAGCGCTACCTGATCATCGACACCGCTGGCATCCGCCGCAAGGGAAAGACGACGGACGAAGCAGAGAAGCTCGCGGTGATCTCCGCGCGCAAGGCGATCGAGCGCTGCGAGCTCGCGCTGGTCATCATCGATGCGACCGACGGAGTGACGGCGCAGGATGCAACGGTGGCCGGTTACGCAGATGAGGCGGGGAAGGCCGCGCTGATCCTCGTCAACAAGTGGGACGTCGGCGAGCATGCGCAGGACGACGCGAAGAAGTTCGAGGAGATGGTGCGCTTCCGCCTCAAGTTCCTGCAGTACGCACCGCTCGAATTCATCTCGGCCAAGAGCGGGCGGCGCGTCGAAAAAATCTTTCCGAAGATCGACGCGATCGCAGCGTCCTATCGCGGGCGCTACCGGACCTCGGAGCTGAATCAGATTCTCGAGCGGGCGATTCGCGGGCATCAGCCGCCTGCCGTCAAGGGACGGCCGCGCCGCTTCTACTACTGCACGCAATTGAAATCGGGCCCGCCGACGTTCGCGCTCTTCTCGAACATCGACGAGCCGCTCCACTTCTCCTACCGGCGCTATCTCGACAACCAGTTCCGGGAAGCGCTGGGGCTGGCTGGCTGCCCTGTCCATTTCGTCGTGCGGGCGAGAGAGGGCATGAAACGCGAAAGGTGATAGGTTTCAACTCACGATGAAGCCGCCTTCAATCGTCACCCTGACACCCGGCAAGCGCGTTCTCTTTCTCACTAAGGATCCCGAGCTGATTCGCGCCCAATTGCGCGGTGAGCTCGATCTGCAGATGAAAGATCTGCGCGTCGAAGATCTGCTCGACGACATCAACACCGACGTGATGACACCGGCGTGGGTCTGCTTCGACTACAAGCCGGAGGACATCGCGCGCAACGCCTACGCCGGCATGATCGTGAACGGCGAGCGGGTCGTTCCGCCGGATGCGCTGCGCAACGGCAATTTCGAAGTGATCGTCAGCGGCTACCGCAAAGGCGTCGGCAGCTCGCGCGAGACCGCGACGCAGGCAGAAGTGTTCAGCGGAATCCGGATCGCGATCGCGGCATCGTTCGCGCCGATTCATGCCGGGAACAACATCAACCAGGGGCTGCTGATGGGGACGCACGAGATGCTCGCCCGTTTGCAGGCCGGCGAAGGCGTTCCGCTCGAGGAGTTCTACCGCAAGCTCGATCCGATCTCGCAGTTGATCGTGCGGGAGGGAGGACTCTTCCCCTTCTCCAAGGCCTTCGAGCGCGGCGAGATCGAGCTGCCGAAAACCGATACACGCGAGCGCCCGATGACGATGGGGGAGAAGATTCTCGCACGTCATCTGCGAGGTGTGGGGCAGGCGCCCTCGCCTGTCGAATTCGTGAAGCCGGGCGACTCCGTCGTCGTCGATGTCGACGGCGGCTACACACACGAGTTCACCACCGCCCAGGTCCACTACTTCCTCGGCGACGAGTACGGCACGAACTACCGCATCGTGAATCCGCAGAAATTCGCGATCTTCGAAGATCATCTGATCTACGCGGATGAAGTGGCGAAGATGCGGCCGTTTCTGCCGAAGATCGACCGCCTGCGCGAACTGCAGAAGGAGTTTCAGCAGCACACCGGCTGCCGCGACTACTCGGCGACGAACAAGGTATCGCCGGGGATCTGCCACGAAGTCGCGCGCGAAGAGTTCATCGATCCGGGCGATTTCATCCAGGCCACCGACTCGCACACCTGCATGGGCGGCGTGAACAACGCGCTCGCGTGGGGTGTCGGCGCGACGGAGTACGCGAACCTCGTGCATTCGGGCTTCACGATGGTCGAGGTGTCGGAGTCGATCCGCTTCGAGATCGTTGGCGAGCTGCGGCCGAACGTGACGGCGAAGGATGTGATGCTCTACATCCTGCAGCACTACGCGAAGCCGCAACTGACGCTCGATCGCATCATGGAGTTCACGGGGCCGGGGCTGCGCTCGCTGTCGATGGACGAGCGTGCGACGCTGGCCAACATGGCGACGGAGTGCTCGGCGCGCACGGCGATCGTGGAAGCGGACGAGCGGACGTTCGAATGGATCGCCCAGATGCGCGGCGGCAAGGCGGATATCGAGAGGCTGCGTGCGCGCGCCGTCTCGCCCGATCCCGGAGCGGAGTACGCGGGCGGCACGCACACCATCGATCTTTCGACGATCGAGCCGATGGTCGCGCACCCGGGCAACCCGAGCCAGGGCGTGGAGTCGGATCCGACGAATGGCGCGCTGATCACGGAGATCGGCGAGGTGCCGATCGACATCGCGTACGCGGGCTCCTGCACCGCGGGCAAGATCGACGACTTCCTCTTCTATCACCAGGTCGC
>Ga0070741_10000198_pt1 | contig 226010 bp, 170 predicted proteins | sample Coa_R1_4_FD_66440 | JGI IMG/M metagenome (GOLD analysis project Ga0070741, IMG submission 66440) | Surface soil microbial communities from Centralia Pennsylvania, which are recovering from an underground coalmine fire - Coalmine... | ecosystem: Environmental > Terrestrial > Soil >...
GAGAGCAGCAGCTCCACCTTCCGCTTCGCCGACCAGCGTTGGATCGTCGGTTCCATCGTCTCCTCCCACCCAGGACTCGGGCCTTATGCCCTGTCCAGTCGAGGAGGGGAACCACCTCACAGGTCCACCCATTGGCGGACGGGAAGGCCCGCGAGCACCTCCTCTGCGAGGCGTGCCGCGAGGCTCGCCATGCGCCGGCCGGTGCATGACGGGCAGAAGCCGCGCCCTCTGCACGAGAACGGAACGAGCAGGTCCTTCCGGCAATTCTCGCAGCGCAAGCGGACGAAGCCCGCGGCGAGGTGCCCGCAGCTGAGGAAGTCCCGAAGCTCGCTCCGACGAACTGCGGCAGGCCGGTGCCCTCACCGCGCCGGCGGGCTTCCGCGAGGAAGGTCTCGAGGTGCTCGCGCACGACGCGGTGGAGCACGCCTTGCGCAGGCACGCGCGGGAGGTAGCCGGAGGGGGCGATCGCGGCCGGATCGGAGGCCGGCGCGAGGACCGTCGCTTCCGGAACGAACTCCACGTCGCCCGGCCTTGCCGGCGGCATGCCGAAACAGCCCGACGGAAGATCCGGCGCGATCGGGGGCCCCTCGAGGCAGAGCGAAGCGCGGCGTTGCGGGTAGAATGGTAGGCTGAAAGAAGCGCAACAACACGTTCATCCCCGCCGCGCAGAGCCACCCTCGAGGCGCGAATACGATCGCCCGGGGCTCCCGTCGATCAGGCTCCTTCTGCGGTGGCGTCGGGCGGAGATGCGCGCCGCGCGTGACGACGGGCCCTTGTTCGAGAGCACCCTCGTCGATTAGATTTCCGGACGAGGCGACGTGCATGCGGCAACAACGAGCCGTTCACAGCGATCCAGAGATTCTGGGCGGCACCCTGGTTTTCGTGGGTACTCGCGTTCCTCTGCGGAACCTCATCGACTACCTCGAGGAGGGCGAGAGCCTCGATGATTTTCCGTCCGTGTCCCGCGAGCAAGCGGTGGCCGTGCTGGAGATCGCGCACGAGCTCGTGAGCGCCGGTGCGCGTGCTGTTCGATGAGTCCGTTCCGCGAAAGCTCGCATCCGAGCTCATAGGAAACGACGGTCTCGCAGCTCGGGTGGTTGGGGGCGAAGAACGGCGCCCTGCTGCAGCTGGCGGTGGAACGCGGCTTCAAAGCGCTGATCACGGCCGATCAGACTTGGAGTTCCAACAGAACCCTTCGGCGCTGCGCGTGGGCGTCGTGATTCTCGGCGCGCGAAGCAAGCGCCTCGTCGACGTGAAACCACTCGTTCCCCGCATCCTCCAGGAGCTCGAGCACCGAACCCGGGATGCTCGTGCGCGTCAGCTTTAACCGGCGTTCTTCCGGCGACCTGCGCGCGCAGGTCGGCGAGGCGCAGATCGGCGCCCGGCGGCTGAAGGAGCTCTGCCAGCGCTACGGCACCGAGACCGTGCGCGCCGCGGTCGACTACATGGTCGAGTACGCCAACCGCCGCTTCCAGGCGGAGGTCGCCTCGTGGTCCGACGGCGTCTACGAGTCGGACGTCTACGTCGACCACGACCCGAAGGGGAACCGGGACATCCACGCCCACTGCAAGGTCACATCAACGGCAGCGACTTGACGCTCGACTTCACCGGCTCGGACGACCGGCCCGAGATCGTCGCGTACTCGACGTTCCGCAACATGCGCGGCTGCGTTGTCGCGCAGCTCGCGGCGATGACGGACCCGACATCCCCAAGAACGAGGGTTTCTTCGACTCGATCGAGCTGATCGTGCCCGAAGGCTGCTTGCCTGAACCCGCCCGCGGGTCGCTCCGTCGCAGCCGGCACGCACCACCCCGGCACCGAGGTCGGCGAGGCGATCGCCAGGGCTTTGTCGAACGTCGTGCCGACGCGCTGCTGCCCGCAGATCTACAAGATGGGCATGCCGACGGTGATCTTGGCACCAACCCGGGCACCGGCAAGACCTTCATCGACCACTCCGTCGACACGTTCGCCGCCGATTGCGGCGCGGTGAAGGGCCAGGAACGGCTGGGGCGCAGGCCGACGACTGCCGCCGCAGCCGACGCCCGCAGGTCGAGCGGGGTGACGATCGGGATATGCTTCTCGATCGCGCGTTCGGCGGCGGCGCTCATCGACGGGGCGCGCGCGCCTCGACGTGATGCTGAAGGTGCAAGGGAAGTCGGGCACGTACCCCGTGTCCCCCGCGGACAAGCCGGTACGCGCGATCGTCACGCTCCGAGATGAAAGCGCAGCGACCGCAGGCCTGTGCGGCGAGAGCAGCTTCGCGGCCGCGGATTGCTCGTTCAATCCGGCGGGGAACTCGCTCAAGTGTCAGAAGTAGCCGTCGTCCAGTAGCCTCTGCTCAGGCTCACTCGCCGGCTGCGCACCGAGGTCTACGTCACCCGCCTCGAGATCGCGGTTGGGTAGGCTCCGCGTTGTCTCCGACCGCGAGATCTGCGCGATTCTCGCGGCCCACGGCTTCGCCGAGGTCAGGCTGCGGGGTAGCCACGTCGTCATGTAGCGACGCGGACGGCACGACGACGACGGTACCCGTCCCCGATCCTCCGACTGCCGGATGATCGCTCACGCGGGGGAAAGGAAGTGGTCACCGACACTTTGCCGCTCGCCGCGGCTTGCGGGGTGCCGGTTGCGCGCCGGTCGTGCCTCCGCGAGAGGGATGCGGGGCGATGGAATGACGGGCGGCCATTCCAGAATGCTTACCGCAATCTTTACCGAAGCCGGATGGTCAATTACCGATTCGCCTCCTAGCATCCGGCCCCATGAGAACTCATTCCATTCGTTTGATCGTCCCCGCCGTCCTCTCCATCTGCGGCACGCTACTGGCGCTGGGCGCTCCGGCGCACGCGGCGGGGGATGGCACCCCGTTCCTCATGAAGGTCGGCACCGGCGGCGGGACCCTGCTGCCCCCGGCCAATGCCGATTCCCCGTACACGAACATGATGAGCGTCTCGATCACGCCGAAGCGATCGGGGATCTGCACGGTGACGGGGGCGTTCCGAATTCCCCCGGAGAGCAACGCCCCGCTCCAGATCGTGCTCTCCAGGGCGACCGACACGGCCGGCACCGGCGCGCAGGTCTACGACAACCCGGGCCGCTCGATCAGCGGCGCGATCAGCGACGCGTTCGTGGTCCAGAGGAACGTGCCGGTCACCTTCTTCATGAACGGCCGGAATCTCGGCACGACCAACGTGCACAGCGAGAACAAGCACCTCTGGGTGATCTGCGAGCAGGAGAGGACGCCGACCCTTCCCTGAGCGCTCGAACGTCGATGCGTCGGCCCGCGCCGCCGGCGTGCGCGCATCATCAGGCCGGCCGCCGATCGCCCAGCACGTCTCGCTCAGTCGCCCGCCGCCAGCGCCTCGGTCGAGAGCGGCACGACCAACACCAGTCCGTCACGGCCGAGCTTCCCGGCGAGCGTGTCGTTCGATTGCCACGCGGCGATCCAGCGGCCAGCGCGATCCGCCGCGACGTCGACCGCCTCGTCGTTGCCCGGACCGACCGCGCTGTTCGGGTGGAGAGCGCGCGGCTTGCTCCAGCGCTTCGCATCGCCGAGCCAGCGAGCGTAGAGAACGTCACCGTCCGCGCCACGCCCAACGCCGTGAGGTCGCGCGACGACCAGGCGACGAGCCAGCCACCGCGGCGATCGCTCGCCACCTGCGGCTGGAGATCGCGCCGCCGGACGGCTTCCGGGCTCGCATCGGCTCCACTACGCGATGGCTTGGGACCATCGCCTTTGACAGGGAGCCCCGCGAGCACCTCGTCCGCGAGGTGTGCGGCGAGGCTAGCCATGCGCCGCCCGGTGCAGGACGGGCAGAAGCCGCGGCCCTTGCGCGAGCAAGGTCGGCAGGGATGCGCGTGGCGACCGCTGGCACGGCACCGGTCGCTCGAATCTCAGCTCCGCGGCGCTCCGAAGACGCGGAAGCCCACCGCCCTGGCCGCGTTACCCAGCTCGCGGTCGTGGGTCGCGAGGCTCATGTCCTCGAATCGCGCTCGGAGCAGGAGCGCCGTGGCGAGATGGATCGCGTCCAGCGAGCCGATCAGGGTCGGGAACGGATCGGCTGCGCGCGCGAGGACGACGTCGTCCACGCGGACCAGCTCGAAAGTCTCGAGAACCTCGAGGATCACCGTTCGTCGCTCGGCGACCGCCTCGTCGCTCAGACCGAGCCGTAGCCGCGCGCGGTCGACGGTCCGAAGGCATTCGAGGCGGATGAGCTCGCTCGAAATCGGACGCTCGAGACGCTTCCATTCCCGAAGGCGATCCTTCTCGCCGAGAACGACCCGGAGCAGGACGGAGGAGTCGACGTAGGCGATCACCGCACGCCGCGCTCCTCGCGCAGGAGCTCGAGCGATGAGATCCTCCAGCGCGCGGGACGCAGCCGCCGGTCGCGGACGCTGGAAAAGGGTCGCCTGGCAGGCACGATGTGGACCGCCGCCTGCGGTCCCACCGGCACGATGTGGGCGATCGGCCTGTCCCGATCACGGACTTCGATCCGCGCGCCGCGCTCGACCGATCGCAGATGCTCGGAGAGGTGGTCCTTCAAATCGGCGATCTTGACGCTCTTCATGGCCAGATATAGCCACATCGCGGAAGGTGGCGCAAGCAGCTCTTCTGGAGGCGCTCTTCGACCTGCACGCGGCGGTCGCGGTGCCGGCCGGCGGCCAGCAGCGTCTCGAGCATCTCTGCAGATACGTGCTCCGGCCGCCGTACACGGCCATCGACGACTGCAGCCGTTACCGTGTCCTGCGGCCATATCCGCGGCTCCGCGGGCGCACGAGCGTCGCGTTTCTCCGCCGAGCTGCTGCGCGTCGCCCCGTTCACGATCCGCCGCCTGCAGACGGACACCTCTGGGTGATCTGCGAGCAGGAGAGGACGCCGACCCTTCCCTGAGCGGTCGAACCTCGATGCGTCGGCCCGCGCCGCCGGCGTGCGCGCATGATCAGGCCGGCGCCGATCGCCCAGCACGCCCGCGATGACGCGAGCGGGCTCGATCATTCGTACTCGATTCCGTTCGGCTCGAGCCACTCCTTGGCGATCTCCTCGAGCGCCGAATCGCGAAAGCGATACCACTCCTGCTCGATCCCGAGCCGGCGGACGGCGGACTTGAACATGCGGAATGCGCCTCGACCGTGGGTCGCGTCCAGGAGCTCGTCGCGCTGCCGATCATCACGCCGCGCTTCCGCGAAGCGCTCCATGATCGACCACTCGTGGATCTCGTCACCGTGACTCGGTTTGCTCACCCCGCGCAAGCGAAGCGATGACGCGAGACGGCCGCGGCGCTCAACCGGTGCCACGCGAGGACGTCGCGATCGCCCGTGCTCGCGCCACCATGAACGCGACGGCGTCGTTCATGCCGACGGGCTCGAGCGCCACCTCCGGGTGCGCCGTGGCGAACACGCGGAACACCTCGTCGCAGAAGCCCTGCCCCACCACGTCCACGCCCGAGAAGTCGAGCGTGACGTGCCGGAAGTCGCCGAAGCGCGCGACGAGGCGCTTCGCCTCGGAGCGCGACACGAGCGTCGTGCCGAGCGCGGCGAGCTTGATCGTCGCGCGCGTCCGCGTGAAGCGAAGGGTCTCCGGGTCGGTGTACGCTGCGAAGACGTCCTCCACGCGCGGCACGTGCCCCGGCACGACGACGAGCTCGACGCGCGTCCCGCGCCGCACGTCGCTCGTCGCGATGCCGCTGTCGCGCACCTCGTTGTCGACGACCCACGCCGTCCCCTGGCTCTCGAGCCGGAACCGCGTCACCGCCTTCGACGAGAAGAACAGCCCCTCCCCGCTGTGGTGCTCGGGGTCGCTCGTGAGCTTGCCCTTCTCGAGCTGCACGATCGCGTCGTGCGGCGTCGCGAACCCGAAGTCCCGACAGACGCGCCGGAAGACGCCGACGCCGTCGTCCCGGACCGTCACGTCGATCGCGCCGCCGCGCTCGAACCGTACCGCCACCTCGACGGTCTTGCCGGCGGAATGGTCGACGGCGTTGTTCACGATCTCCGAGGCGGCGTACGCCAGGCTCCGCGCAGCATCGGGGTCGAGCGGCCGCACGCGTGCGATGTCGGCTGCCGTCGCCTCCCACACGCGGTGCTCGTCCAGCCCGCTGCGGCGGTAGCGGCGCCGAAACGACCGCAGACCGTACCGCGCCGCGGGCCCCTTGCCGACCCGCTCGAGGATGCCACCGGTGACGAGCGCCTGCAGGAGACGATGCGCGGTGGCCGGCGATACGCGGAGCGCGGCCGCCACGTCCCGGTTCTGCACCTGGCCGCGCCGCTCCACGAGGCGGCGCACGCGCTCTGCCGACGTCGCCATGAGGCGATCTTAGAATCATCACCTCACCATGTCGAGGTGATCGCTCGACGATCGCCTCAGGGATGCGGTTTCCGGAGCAGCTCGCATCCGCTGCCGTCGCTCACCACGGTCACGGCACCGCGATCGTCGACTCGCAGCCGCTCGCGAGGTCGACGGCGCCCGAGCCGCCGTCGCAGTCGTCGATGCCGCCGCCGCCCTCGAGCGTGTCGACGCCGCTGCCCCCGAAGACGTCGTCGTCGCCGGCGCCGCCGACCACCAGGTCATCGTCCGCGCCGCCGTACACCTGGTCGTGGCCGGTGCCGCCGAAGACCCGATCGTCGCCCAGGCCGCCGTACACGACGTCGTCGCCGCCGCTGCCGCAGAGACGGTCGTTGCCGGCCTTGCCGTCGATCCAGTCGACGCCGCCGCGGCCGACGATCACGTCGCTGCCCGTCGTACCGGGGAGGAAGTCGGCCTCCGGCGTGCCGACGATCGTCGCCGGCATGCCGTCGCATACCGGCGTGCCGACGGCGGCGAGAAAGACGTCGTCGGCGTTGATCCTCAGCGTGCCGCTGCCCGCCTTGCTCGCGACCACGAAGAGACGGGCGCTCTTCGCGCCTTCCGGTACGACGACGCCGGCCTTGCTGTCGCCGACGGCGAGGGGGATCCAGGTCGCCGCCGGCACGTCGGTGCTCTGGACGGCGTCGACGGCGCCGGAGAGCGATCCTCCCTCGCATGCCGGCGCGTCCCGGAACTCGAGCGAGATGTACGCTTTGCCGTCGGCCGTGTTGCGCGCGGCAAAGCGCACCGTCGCCCCGAAGAAGAGCTGCTTTCCGGGCTGGACGTCGGGCCCCTCGATGCAGCGCGAGAGGAAGAGCGCGGTCTCGGTTTGTCCCGCGGCCTCGGTGTGCACCAGCTTCGCCGAGCCCGACAGGTCCGACCCGCTCGCGTCGCGGCCGGCGTCGAAGGAGACGGTGCCGGTGCCTCCGCAGCATGCGAACCAGGTGTCGATGCCGGCGTCGAACTTTCCGTTCGGCAGCAGCTCGAGCGCATGCGCCTCGCCCGCCAGCACCAGCAGCCCGAGCATCGTCAGAATCCCGATCGTCACCCTGCGCATCGTCGCCTCCGAGGGCAGCTCTCCACGGCCGCCCTCACCCCCTGGCGTTCCCTCCGGGTGAACCGGGTTCATGGCCGTGCCGTCCGGGCGGGCGAACGCCATGGCCTCCGCCGCGACCGAACCCTCGAAAGCGCTCTCCGATCGGGGATAGGAACGAGCATGACCTCGCACTTGAGCGGGATGAAGCCGCGCGGCTACTACGACGCGCATTCCTCGTTGCAGTCGGAGAGCTTCGACTGGGCGAGCCGCTGGCTGATCGACGCGATCCCGAGCATGGAGCTGCCGCGCGACCAGCGGGCCATCTCGGTTGCGGACTTCGGAAGCTCGACCGGCGCGAACTCGATCCGCGGAGCGGGCGTGATCGTCGCCGCCCTGCGGCGCGTGCGCCCGACCGAGCACGTCGAGGTCACGCACAACGACCTCCCGAGCAACGACTTCAACTCGCTCTGTGCCGCTCTCTGGAGCCCCTCAGCGGAAAACTATCTCCAGTCGCGCGGCGTCCGGCGGCCGAGCGTGAGCGTGCGGCTGGCGCCGGGCTCGTTCTATGCGCCCTTGCTGCCGCCCGCGTCGCTGCACGTCGGCACGAGCCTGATGGCGCTCGAGTGGCTGTCGGCGCCGATCGCGGCGAGCGCGCCCGACGAGATCTTCTGCGTGGACGCGCCGGGCGACGTGCTCGAGCGGTATCGCGAGCAATGCCGGAACGATCTCGCGCTCTTCCTTCGCCACCGCGCGAACGAGACGGTGAGCGGAGGCCTTCTTCTCATCGTCTATCCGGGGCGGACCTCGACCGACTACACCCTGTCCGGCGGCTATCGCGCGCTGAACGATGCCCTGAAGGCGCAGGTCGACGCTGGAGGGATCGATCGCGGTCGCTACGAGTCCTTTTGCTTCCCGGTCTATCACCCCGAGCTCGAGGACGTTCTGCACGCGTTGCGAAGCGCGCAGGACCAGTGGACCGTCCGGAACGCGGAAATCGGCGACGTCCCGATCGGCTTCGTCGAGGCGTATCGGGCGGGAGGCGACCGCACGGAATACGCCGCGCGCGCGACCGCGCTCATGCGCGCCTTCACCGAGCCCGTCCTCGCGGGTGCGCTGTTCCCCCCGGGAGGCGGTCCCGGCGCGCTCGACGAGACCTATCGGGCCATGGCGGCGTCGATCGCGGCGCACGCGGACGAGCATTCGATGCGGAGCTACGCCGTCGCGGCACTCCTCCAGCGACGCTAGACGCGGATCGTCATCCCGCCGGCTTCAGCTTGTCGAAGTCGCTGGCGTCGTGCCGCTCGGGAAGCTGGCTCGACGGGTCGCCCCAGGCGCGATTGACCATGCGGCCGCGCTGCGCGGCGGGACGCGCGGCGATCTGGTCGGTCCAGCGGTGGACGTGCTTATACTCGTGCACGCTCAGGAACTCGCCGCCGTCGTAGAGCAGACCCTTCACGAGCGCTCCGTACCAGGGCCAGATCGCCATGTCGGCGATCGTGTACTCGGGACCCGCGATGTACTCGCTCTCCGCGAGCCGCCGGTCGAGCACGTCGAGCTGGCGCTTCGTCTCCATCGCGAAGCGGTCGATCGCGTACTCGATCTTCATCGGCGCGTACGCATAGAAGTGTCCGAAGCCGCCGCCGAGGTACGGCGCGGCACCCACCTGCCAGAAGAGCCACGACAGGCATTCGGCGCGCTTCGAGAGGTCGGTCGGCAGGAACTCGCCGAACTTCTCGGCGAGGTAGAGCAGGATCGCGCCGGACTCGAAGACGCGCGTCGGCTCGGGCGTCGAGCGATCGACCAGGGCCGGGATCTTCGAGTTCGGGTTCACCGCGACGAAGCCCGAGCCGAACTGCTCGCCGACGTTGATCGGGATGATCCACGCGTCGTACTCGGCGCCGGTGTGGCCCTTGGCGAGCAGCTCCTCGAACATCACGGTGACCTTCACGCCGTTCGGCGTCGCCAGCGAGTAGAGCTGAAAGGGGTGGCGGCCGACGGGCAGCTCCTTCTCGTGCGTCGCGCCCGCGATCGGGCGGTTGATGTTCGCGAAGCGACCGCCACTCTCCTTGTTCCAGGTCCAGACCTTGGGTGGCGTGTAGGCGGGTGCGTCGCTCATCGGCATGCTCCGTTCGTCGTCGGCTGCGATAGGGCCTTTTTGGCGTTGTGCGGTGGCGGTGACAAGCGCGACCCCCGCAGCACACGCGGAGCCGGCCGGCGCGCCGCTCCAGCAACGCCGAGCGACGCCACCTGCTCTTCTCCGTAGCCTGCCGCCTTCATCTTTCGCCGCCTTCCTGCCGAGTTCTTTCTGAACGCCGAGGGTGGCGACGAAAGCGAGGGCAACTCCATGCGAGCGTTTTCCTGGATCCGAATCGGCGCCATCGTGACTGCGTCGACCGTCGTGGCACTGGCCGCGCCGACGAGCGGGCGAGCCGACGTCACGGAGAAGCTCGAGCTCTCCGCCGCGGCCTTCCAGCAGACGAGCGGCGACGCGGACGCCCATCACGGGTACTTCCTGACCGGCGCCGGTCACTTTCTCGCACGCCTGGACCTGCCGGCGAACGCGACCGTGACGCGCTTGACCGGGTACGCGGACGACCAGGCGACCGGCGCCTTCCAGAACATGTCGCTGTCCCTCTACAAGGCGCGGCCGAGCGCCTTCACCCAGACCCTCATGGCGCAGGTCGCGTCGGTCGACGGGATCATCGGCGTCCAGTCCCCGACGACGACGAACATCTCCGCGGCGCTCGTCGGCGCCGGGAATGCCGTCTACCTGGAGCTGATCCTGCCCTCGACGGTCCAGCCGATCTACTTCACCGGCGCGAAGGTCGTCTACACCGTTCCGCCTCTCTTGACCCCGACGAGGTGAGGCGGCGCTGCCTCACGGGAAGCCGACGTAGATCGGGTTCGTCATCGCGATGAAGTCGCCGTACAGCACGGCGAAGCTCGGCGGCGCGAGCGGGACCTCGCCCCGCAGCTCGACGCGGTAGTACGCGCGCCGGCCCGCCGGAGTCGCGTCGCTGAACGTGAGCACCGCCTCGTCGACCTGCTCGACCAGGAAGGGCTCGCCGTCCTTCAGCACCTCGACCTCGTACGGAGCGCCCGGCCGGAAGCCGACGATCTCGACGCGGAACGCGATGGCCTGACCGCGGCCGTCGACGTCGTCGCCCACGATCGACTCGAACCGGCCATCGCCGTCGGCGTCGGCGGTGAAGTCGAGCCGCTCCGCGGCGGGGGCGTAGCTGATGCTCACGTGGCCGGCCTGCAGCGCGTCGAGGATCGCTCGCGCCGTGCGCTCGCGCGCGAAGACGTGCGTCGTCGGGTTGCCCACGTTCAGGATCGTCGACTCGACGCCCTCCTGGTGGTGCACGTCGCTGCCGCCACGCGCGGTGAGCCGGCGGCCTCCCTGGAGCAGGCCGTCCCACAGCTCGATCGTCTCGCGATTCGGCGTGGGCGCGACGTAGAGCGCGTTCCACACCTCGATGCTGTCGAACGGCAGGTCGAAGGAGTGCTCCCAGGGGTCGCCGTTCAGCGGGTGGTTGACGGAGAAGTGGAGGCCGAGCGCGTGCGCCTCCTCGATGGCCGGAGCGGCGTCGCCGTCGCGCAGGGCGTACATGAGCAGGTGATCCCACGGCTTGGTCCCGAAGAGGTTCGCGTGCGCGTGCGCGGTGGTCCACTCGACGCCGTACAGCAGGACCATCGAGTCGAAGCGGTAGTCGGGGTCGGACCAGGTCGCGATGTGGCCCTGCACGTGATTGTCGTGGTCGGTGAAGACGAAGTAGTCCATGCCGAGCGACTCGGCCTTGGCGATCACCTGCGCCGGCGGATCGTCGAGCGCGTCGGTGCTGTGGGACGAGTGCAGGTGCAGGTCGCCGCGGAGCCACTCGCCGGCCGGCGCGCCCGATGTCGGAGCGTCGCTGCACGCCGCGAGCGTCGCGAGCGCGAGCGCCGCGAGAACGGCCACGATGGAGTCGAATCGTCCGACGAGCGACATGCCGAGCCCGTACCGAGGTAGCCGGTCCGTCGCCTCCAGCTCAAGAGGGAACGGGTGAAGACTTCGCGTCCATCCGTCATCACCGAATCATCGCGGTCTGGGGGATCGTCCAGGGCACCGACGGCGACCGACGCCTCTCACGGCGTTCCGGGACGGTCGCCGCCCGGCCCGCGCACGCACCAGCTCCGGACGCGACACCGATCGCCGACGCTCAGCTCGCGATCCGGCACTTGCTGAACTCCGACGTCGAGGAGTTCTGGGTTGTAGGCGATCGCGCCGTCGAACATCGTGGTCGAGGTTGCGTCGTCACGATGAACGGAGGGAGCGGCGTCGCCGTCGCGAGCCACGGCAACCAGATCGGCAACTCCGGATTCGCCGGCCACAACGCACTCGCACCGCACATTGTGCAGCCGGTGCGCGATCTTCCGCGGAGCCGCGCGATGGCGCGGCTTCCGCCGCCGCCTCAGGTCGATCGCTGCCCGCGCGCCTCGATCGCGAGGCGTTGCAGCCGCTGCAGGAGAGGCCGGATGCGCGCAGGGGCGCTCTGATCGTCGAGCGTGACCGACACGTCGCGCTCGCCGTCCGCGATCCGGAGCCGGTACGTCATGAGGTCTCGGGCCTGCGACGGCGTTCCCGGCGCGATCGGCTCGTCCAGGATCGCGCTCGACCGAACGAGACCCACGAGCTCGTCGCGAAGCGCCTCCGGCAGCGCTTCCACGTCCACCCGATAGGTCAGCGGGCTCTTCGCGAACAATCCCCCGTACCCGCCCGACATCTCGAATTCGATCCGCATCTCGACCTCTCGACGCTACGCCCGCCGCCGGCGGTCGGCAACGCCGCGCTGCCCGACCGGGCCGTACGCGGCGTCGCCGGATCGCCAAAGGAGCTCAGAGCACTCCGACTTCGTGGAAGGCGAGGCGAACGGTCTGCGTCGTCCCCTGCGGGATGACGTTGGTATTGACGAGGATCCGCGCCGACTCGATGAGAACGTGCGCGGCGTCGGCGAAGTCGGCGGTCGGCCAGAGGTTCTGGAGGCCGTGGTACCAGACCTGCCCGGCCTTGTCGGTGCCGATGTCGCTCGCCACCAGGTAGAAGGCGCGGTTCGGGATGCCGCTGTTGATGTGGACGCCCTGGTTGTCCGCGGGCCCGGTGTAGTAGCCGCTCATGTGAGCGGGCTGCGGGTCCTTCCCCATGAGGGGATTGTCGTACGCGGTGCCCGGCGCCTTCATCGAGCGGAGCGCCTCGCCGAAGAGCGTGGGCCCCATGATCTCGTTGCCGATCAGCCAGTCCGCGGTTCCGGCATCCTGGCCTTCGTGGTACTGCGTGATCACGCTGCCGAAGACGTCCGAGAAGCTCTCGTTCAGGGCGCCCGACTGGCTGTAGTAGTCGAGGTTCGCCGTGAACTGCGTCACGCCGTGCGTGAGCTCGTGAGCGGCGACGTCGAGCGACTTCGCGAAGCTCGTGAAGATCGCTCCGTCGCCGTCGCCGAAGGCCATCTCGTCACCGTCCCAGAAGGCGTTCATGTAGTTCACGCCGACGTGGACGTTCAGCACGAGGTTCATGGCAAGGTTGTCGATCGAGTTCCGGTTGAGCTCGGTCTTGTAGTAGTCGCGCACGACGCCCGCGAAGTCGTAGACCTGGTTGACGTCGCTGTCGTCCGTCGCCGGGCCGCCCTCGGCCCGCACGAGCTTCACGCGCAGTGCCCAGTTCTGGAGGCAGTCGTAGACCTCGCGCGCGGCGGCCTTCGCCGGAGGCGGCGACACCGACGCCGTGAGCGCCTTGACGCTGACGACCTGCTGTGCGCGCTTCGTCCGGTGGACCTTGGACTGCTGGATGCTCGTCCGAAGGCTCGCGTGGAACTTCGGGTCCACCCGCCGAGCCAGGTGGCTCAAGACGTGTGGAGGAACGTAGCTGCAAACGCACCGATGAGGATGCATGACGGTTCTCCTTTCGTCGCTTTCGCTTTCTGCACGGCGCCGGCGCGGCGCTCGAGCAACGCAAGCGATGTGCCGCGCCTCCGCCCCGTCGAATCGCGCGAGTTGGCGTTCCTCCACGCGTAGGCCGTCCGGAACAGCGGACGTCGGTCCGCGCGGCCGGACACCGTCCGAAGGCGCGCCCGTCTTGACAAATCGACTTTTTGCAGAACGGACGCCCGGCAGGCCCGCGCTCCGTGGCGCGGCGCGGGGAGCTGCTCCTCCTCGCGTCGGAAGCGAAGGCCGGAGCGGAAGCGGAGGCTTCCTTCCGAACGGCAATCGAGATCGCGCGGCCTCGCGGAGCGATACAGCTCGAGCTTCGAGCGGCCACCAGCTTGGCCCGGCTGTGGCGCGGTCGCGGCAGAGCGACGGAGGCCCGGGGGATCCTGGCGCCGGTCCGCGCTCGGTTCACCGAGGGCTTCGACACCGCGGACATGCGCCGAGCCCGAACGCTGCTCGACGAGATTGGCCCGGCGTAGTCGCGGCGGGCGAAGCTGGTCGGGCGCGGAGGGGCAGCGCATCGCGGCTGCCCAGCAGCGACCGCGACTCAGGCCTCGCGCACCGAGACGCGGAGGCGTAACGGCGGCACGCCGGAGATGCCCGACACCGCATGCGGCTGGTACGGCGCCTCCAGCCGGGCGACCTCGTCGGACGTGAGCTGCACGTCCACGCTCGCGACCGCGTCTGACAGGTGGCTCTCCTTCGTCGCGCCGACGATCGGCGCCGTGATGCCGGGCTTCTGCAGCAGCCACGCCATCGCCACCTGCGCGCGCGGGATGCCGCGACCGCGCGCCACGTCGGCGACCGCTTCCGCGACCTCTCGGTCCTGCTCGGCGGTCGCGGCGTAGATGAGCTTGCCGAACTCGTCGGTCTCCGAGCGCTGCGTCTTCTCGTCCCAGTCGCGCGTCAGCTTGCCGCGCGCGAGCGGCGACCACGGGATCACCGCGACGCCCTGGTCGATGCAGAGCGGAAGCATCTCCCGCTCCTCCTCGCGGTAGATCAGGTTCAACTGCGGCTGCATCGAGACGAAGCGGCTCCAGCCGTGGCGGTCCTGCAGGCCGAGAGCCTTCATGAACTGCCATGCGTGCATCGACGAGGCGCCGAGGTAGCGCACCCTGCCCGACTTCACGATGTCGTGCAGCGCCTCGAGCGTCTCCTCGATCGGCGTCGCCGGGTCCCAGCGATGGATCTGGTAGAGGTCGACGTAGTCGGTGCCGAGACGGCGCAGGCTGTCGTCGATCGCCTGGAAGAGCGCCTTCCGCGACAGGCCGCCCGTGTTCGGCGCCGCGCGCCACGGGACGAACCCCTTGGTCGCGATCACGATCTCGTCCCGGCGCGCCATGTCCCGCAGCGCGCGGCCGGTGATCTCCTCCGACGTACCCGCCGAGTAGCCGTTCGCGGTGTCGAAGAAGTTGATCCCCGCTTCCAGCGCCTGCCGGAAGAACGGACGGCTCCTCTCCTCGTCGAGCGTCCACGCGTGCGGGCCGCGCGCGGCGTCGCCGAAGCTCATGCACCCGAGGCAGATGCGGGAGACCTGGAGTCCGGTGCGGCCGAGATTGACGTACTGCATCTACGACTCCTCGTATCGCGAAGCGGCTGACTTCAGCCGCGCGGCTTGCTCGCCATGAACCGCTCGAATGCATCCTTCCAGTCGGGATGCCATCGCGACAAGGCCGGACGGTTCTCCACCAGGTCGCCGGCGGCCCAGAGGATGCGCTTCTCGTCCTGCTCGCGGGTCGTCTCGCCGTCCTGACAGAGGACGTAGAACTCGTTCGCGGCGACGCCCTCCAGGAGCCGGTCGACGACCTGGTCCGGCATCCACGCTCCCGGCGGACGGGCCGGCACCCGGCGGGCGATCATCCCCGTGTAGGTGAAGCCGGGAATGAGGAGGTGCGCGCTCACCCGGCAGCCGGGCCGATTGCGGAGCGTGTGCGCGAGCCCCTCGGTCAAGGACTTCACCGCCGACTTGCTCACGTTGTACGCCGTGTTGCCGGGCGGCTGCGTGATGCCCTGCTTCGAGCCGGTGTTGATCACGAGGCCGGGCTCGCCGCTCTCGGCCATCGCGGGAACGAACGCCTGCACGCCGTGCAGCACCCCGAAGAAGTTCACACCGAGGACGCGCGTCCACGCGTCCGGGTTGGAGAGCGCGTCGCCGCCGTCGCCGATGCCGGCATTGTTCATCAGCACCGAGACGGAGCCGAAGCGGTCCGTCACCTTCGCCGCGAACGCCTCGACGGCTGCGCGATCACTCACGTCGACGGCGAAGGGCTCGAGGCGGCCGCCCGTGTCCCCGGAGATCGCCTCGTCGAGGCGCGCCTCGTCGCGATCGGCGGCGCAGACGCGCATTCCCAGCTCGGCGAAGCGTCGCGCGGCGGCGAGCCCGATGCCGCTCGCGGCGCCGGTCACGACGGCGAGCTTGCCCGGCGACAGCGCGGGGTGAAGACCCTTCATCGAATCCTCCGATTCTCGCGAACCGATCCTTCGGCTCGGCACCGGTGCGTACGCGCGACGCTTCGAGCGAATGCTGGCGCGGATCTCGGTCCTCGAGCCAGAGGCGCGCGACGTCGAGCTCGGCGCCACGATACCAGCGATGCTGCGCCGTTCGGAAGATCGCACGCGGCACGCCGACGACCGCCGCGCTGCCGCCGTGGATTCGGACCGGCCGCGTTGCAGGCGGGCAACGTCCGTTGCGCTCGCGCTGCGCGCGTCGCGTGCCGTGCAGGCGGAGCGAAATGCCGGCCTGATTGCGCCTGCGGCACGATCTCTGCTGCAACGACCACGCGAAGGAGGCAGCAATGGCAGGCAGACTGGCTGGCAAAGTGGCGCTCGTCACGGGGGCGTCGCGGGGGATCGGGCGCGCGATCGCCGAGCGGCTTGCAGCGGACGGCGCCGCGGTCGTCGTCAACTATGCGCGGAGCCGTGACCAGGCCGACGGTGTCGTGGCGACGATCGAGCGTGACGGCGGACGAGCGTTGGCCCTGCAGGCGGACGTCGCCGACGTACCGCAGGTCCGCGCTCTCTTCCGCGAAACGCTGGCGCGCTTCGGCCGTCTCGACATCGTGGTCAACAACGCCGCGACGTCCCTCCACCGCTCGATCATCGACACCGGCGAGGACGACTTCGATCGCGTGTTCGCGCTGAACGCCCGCGGCCCGTTCTTCGCGATGCAGGAGGCGGCGCGCGTCCTGCCCGAAGGCGGCCGGATCGTGAACGTCTCGAGCGGCGCGACCACCGTCGGTTTTCCGATGCAGAGCGTCTACTGCGGCAGCAAAGCCGCGCTCGAGCAGCTGAGCCTCGTGTGTGCGAACGAGCTCGGACCGCGCGGGATCACCGTCAACAGCGTGCTCGTCGGACCGACGGAGACCGAAATGCTGAACGCACTCCCGAACGCGGCCGAGTTCAAGCAGATGCTCGTGCAACGGACGCCGATGGGTCGCATCGGCCTGCCAGCCGACATCGCAGACGTCGTCGCGTTCCTGGTGAGCGAGGACGCTCGCTGGGTGACGGGGCAGAGCATTCGCGTCGACGGCGGCGCACGCTGACCGCGAGCCCTTACGCCATCGGACGGCGCTTCTGAGCTTCGTCCCGTCGGGCGAAGAGGGGGCTCGTCAGTGCGGAGCGAGTCCAAGCGTGCTCTCGACGGCGGTCGCGGTGATACGCTCGCGCCGTGAGCAAGGCGTTCACGACCGAGAGCGACTGGGACGAGCCCATCGTGCCGCGGCGCGCGCCGCTGCCCGACGGCGTCGCGAACCTCGTCACGCCGCGCGGTCTTCGCCGGCTGCGTGCCGAGCTCGCGGACCTCGAGCGCAGGCGCCGTCGCCTGGAGGGCGAGTCGGAAGCCGGCCGGCGTGACGAGACGGACTACCGCCGCCGCGTCGCGGTCTTCGCCGCGCGCACGCGCGATCTCGCGGCCCGCATTGCGAGCGCCGAGGTCGTCGACGCGCGCCTCCAGCCGCGCGACGAGGTCCGCTTCGGGGCGCGCGTCGTCCTGCGGGCCCTCGACGGCCCCGACGAGGGCGACGAGCGCACCATCGAGATCGTCGGCGTCGACGAGGCGGATCCGGCACGCGGGCTCGTCGCCTTCACTTCTCCGATCGCGCGCGCGGTGATCGGCTGCGCCGTCGGCGACACGGCGACGCTGGACACGCCGCGCGGCGAGGAGCTCCTCGAGGTGGTGGCGATCGAATACCCGGAGGGCTGAGCGAACGATCAGCGCGCTAGTCGAGCCAGAGGCGCGCCAGGTCGAGCTCGATCGCGTCGAACGGCTCGGCGTGGACGCGATCGGCGGCGCCGTGGACCGTCGCGATGATGTAGAGTCCGTCGTCGGAGCGACGTAGCACCTCGAGCGTGCGCGCCACCGGATCGATCAACCAGACGGTTCGAACGCCTGCCCGCGCGTAGATCCGCAGCTTGCTTCCGCGGTCGACACGCGCGGTCGACGGCGAGAGCGTCTCGCAGAGCCAGTCCGGCGCAGTGTCGAACCACGGGACGTCTCCGCGCGGTGCGCGCTCGCGTCGCCAGCCGCCGAGGTCGGGCACGACGACGTCATCGCCGAAGTGGAGCTCCGGCTCGTCCAGGATCCACCAGCCACCCGGACGCGATGGATCGCCGGCGGCGCGATCGAACGCGCTTCCGATCTCCACGCCGAGCACGGAGGTGGCCCGCGCGTGCGGGTGACCGGGCCGAGGCGACAGGATGAGCTCGCCGTCGACGATCTCGGCGACCTTGCTCTCGGGCGCCGCGAGGACGTCGGCGTACGTCGCCTTGCGCTTCGGCTCGGCCACGGGGGTGACGATACCAGCCACCTCGTCGCGATAGGAAGGCTTCGCGTGGGCGGCCAGTGGACGGCGGACAAATTCGCGACGCGCGGCTCGTCGTCCGCGCGGCGCGAGTCGTCGATCGGTCTCCGATCACTCGATCTCGACGTGCGTGCGCGCCAGCGACACGCCGTACGGATGCCACGTCGAGTAGTCCCAGAAGACGTCGGCGCCGGACGCGCGACCGTCGGCGGCGCGGCCAGGTCGCGTGAGCGCGTCGATCAGGTTCGCGCCGTAGAGCGTGCCGCCGCCGCGCCGGTCGACCGCCTCGATGCAGGCCGGTCGGATGAGCGGATCCGGCGGCGGGAGGCATCCGGCCGGCGCTCGCTTCCCGCACACGAAGTCGGGCGTCGCTTGCTCCTCGGTCAGCACCGGCACCGGATCGCTCCACGGGCCCCACGCCTCGGGCGCGACGCGCGCCACCATCGCGCCCCGGACGGGTTGGCCGCGTCCCGAGCGGCCTTCCGGGTCGCCGAAGTCCACCGTCCCGCCGCCGTAGATCGTGAGCCAGCGCCCGATCGGCGCGACCCAGCTCACCGCGGCCTGGTTCACCGGCTCCATCTCGCCGGTGTAGAGCGGCACCGCGTCCCGCTGGCTCGACGCGAAGAGCGGGTCGCCGCTCGTGGAAACGCCGGTGAAGTACTGCGGCGCGAACGCGATACGCTCGCCGTCGCGCGCGAACGGCAGGGGGTGCACGAGGAGGTACGGCGGCTCCTCGCCGGCGCCGCTCAGGTCGTCGAACCCGGGGCGGCCCCAGAGAAGCAGCGCGCCGAAGCCGGGCGCGTAGTCGCGACGTCGGGGATCGCGCGCGTCGAAGGCGCGCACGGTGCGGACCGTCGCGTTCAGGTACTTGTTCGTCAAGAACATCGCGCGCGAGACGTACGCCGCCGGGCCGACGCGCTCGGCGACGTGGAGGTAGAACGCCTGCGCGCCGTCGCCACGGCGCGTGCTCGTCGGGTCGACGCACAGCGACTCGCCGGCCGCGGTCCCGCACACGAGGCCCGCGGCCTGCGGCGAGAGCTCGCTCGGGCACGCGGCGCCGCTCGCGGACTCCGCCGCAGAGCACGTCTGCCCTCCGCCGACGATGAAGATCGCCCACTCGCTCTGCCCGTCGAAGAAGCCGGCGACCGGCGTGTTGAGCGGGCCGAGCGGCACCGCGACGCCGTCCCAGCGCGTGAGCACGATGGGCGCGAACGACGTCCCGGCGGCGTCGACCTCGAAATCGATCGCCGGACACTCCGCATCTGGAATCGGCTGGCGCGCAGTGAAGCCGGGCCAGCCCTCCGCCGGAAGTGCGAGGGTGCCGAGCGAGTCGTCGTTCACCTGGATCGGGCAGATGTCGATGCGCTGCCAGCTGTCGCCGAAGAGGATCGGGACGCGGCCGTTCGCCTCGTAAGTGAAGCCGAGGTCCGTCCCGAACACCTTTGCCGGCGGCGCGGGCGGGAACGCGGCGGCGGCCGGGTCGCGCGCCGGGACGAGCGCGCAGAGGCGCGTGGTCTCGGCCCGGAGCTGCGACGGCGCGCTCCGGGTCGGGGCGTCGCTGCAGGCGACGGCATTGGCGGCGAGAAGCGCGCCGAGGAGCCGCGCGCACGTCGCGACGGGACTTTGCCGACGACCCGAGACGACCACGACGCCTCTTACGGCGAAGCGACCGCCGGCATCCAGGCGACCCCGCGCCAGCGGTCGCTTTTGATGGTCGACGCGCACACGCGGATCGGCGACGCACCGCAAAGCCGAACACGGGCGGCGCATCGCGGCGTTTGCGGCAGGCCCCGCTCTTCGGCCGCGCGCACGCAAAACGCGAGACGATCCGGGGCCCCGGAATCCCGCGCGTGGTGGTACGGCCGTTGCAGTCGCCGATCGTCCGAAAGGGGACTGCGATGTCGACGATGCGGCTCTTCCTCGCGCGCTCCGCGCGCTGTCTCGTGCTGGCGGCCGGACTCCTCGCGTGTGCGAGCCCGGCGGCCGCGAGCGGGTCGTGGCGCTGCGGCAACCGGCTCGTCGGCACGGGAACGTTCGCCTTCGACGTCCTCCGCACCTGCGGCGCGCCCGACGACCGCATCGCATCGGTCGACTTCGTGAGCGTGCGGCTACGCCACGGCGTCGACGTCGTGCGCGCGGTCCCGGTCGAGGTGTGGACCTACAACCTCGGACCGCGCTCGTTCGTCCGCGTGCTCACCTTCCGCGATCGCCGGCTCGTGTACGTCGCCGAGGGCGGCTACGGGTGGTGAAGGGCGCTCCGGCCGAGCGGAGCGAGCGAAGCCGGGATGACGATCTCTCGCAAGGCTCTGTGCGCCCCGTACGGGCTCATCGGCGCGGTCGCGCTGCTCGGGACGTGGGGCAACGTCCTCGGCGCCGTCGCGCAGGATGGATTCTGGGCCGGGACGGTTCACTCGGCCCGCGCCGCGAGGGCGCGAGCCGAGCGCGACCGTCGCCCGGCCGCAGCGGTCTACGGCACGAGGACGCCCGAGCCGTAGCGTAGCCCCGCGTTCAGGATACCCACCTCTTCTCCGGCGACGAGCTCCGTGCCGATCGCCGTGCCCTCGCCGAGGATCGACGTCAGCACGGCGTCGAGCGTCGCGGCGGCGGGTGCCGATTCCGCCGCCGCCGCCGGCGCCGCCGCTCCGCCGCTCAGGAGCCCTGCCGCGATGATGCCTCCGCCGACCACGATCGGAACGATCGCGCTCGCGGGCCGAATGCCGGGGCCCGGATGGAGGCCCGTGGTCGTCACGCTGCCCGGGCTGACGTCGATGGGGGGATGGACCTGCGGCGGGGACGCGAGCGCGTCCTCGATCGCGCGTTGGCGGTCCTCCTCTCTCCTTTCCGGGCTCGGGACGTACTCGTCACCTCGCCGGTTCGGGTCGTTGTCGGGCTGGTGGTCCGGGTCGACGGGCTTGACGGGATTGACGCCGGGCTTCTTGCCCGGCTTCGTCCCAGGGGTCTTCGGCGCGGGGTCCGTCTTGATCGTGCCGACGATCGCGAGCGGACCGAGCCCGGACGGATCCGCGAGGTTGACCGGATCGCCCGCGGCGTACGCGTAGAGGTTCCCCTGGCCGCCGGCGAAGAGCGCCGGATCGCGCACCGTGAAGCGGCCGGTGCGCGGATCGTAGTCGCGCGCGCCGAAGCGGACCAGGCGCGTGTCGCGATCGTAGACGCCGCCTCCGAACGCGAACGGCTGGAAGCCGGGGTTCGAGTCGTACGTCACGTTGCCGAACTCGTCGTAGTCGAGGCGCTGTGCGATCGTTCCGGTCGCGACGTCGATCACGAGGCGCGGGCTCGCCGTGCGATCGGAGACGATGCGCCACATCGCACCGCCCCGCACGAGGTAGTCGGGCACGCGGCCGCTCGTCCCGTACACGAAGCGCGAGACCACGTCGCCGGCGCCGTCGAGCTCCGCGACGGGCTTGTCGCCGTCGTAGACGAAGGCCTCGATCAGGACGCCGTCGACGGCCTTGCCGATCCGGCGTTGGCTGCCGTCGATCCGGTACTCGATCACGCTTCCGTTCGGCAGCAGAACGCCGCGCAGGTTGCCGAGCTCGTCGTAGTCGTACGTCGTCGCGCCGGATGCATCGGTCTTCGTCCGGAGCTCGTCGTCCGGGCCGTACGCGTAGGTCGCACCGCCGTACGCGAGCATGCGATCGCGCGCGTCGTACGTGCCCGTCGCGGCACCCGGGCCGGCCGTGCGGTTGCCGTTCTCGTCGTAGCCGTACTCGCGCGCGATCGATCCGTTCACCCACGTGCGCAGCAGCCGGCCGGCCGCGTCGTACTCGTGGAAGAAGCTGGTCGTCACGCCCTCGACGGTCTCGTTCCAGTCGACGACGCGCCCGAGCCGGTCGCGCGCGTTGATCTGCGCCTCGTAGATCGCGTTGCCGGAGACCCGGGCGACGTCGCTCTGCGGCGCGCCGAACGCGTCGTACGCGCGCTCGGTCGTCACCTGCCCGAGCGTCGTGCCGGTGATCCGGCCGCTCCCCGAATCGCGGCCGATCGCGAGCGCGCCGCCGATCTTCTTCGGCAGGTCGTCCGCGTCGTACTCGATCGCGACGTCCACCCCGTCGACGCCCTCCGCGATCGGCCGGAACGCCTCGTCGTACGTCCGCGTGACGGTCGCAGACACCGTTCCGGTCCAGACGTCGCTCGTCGCGAGGAACCCGTCGTACGCGTACGCGACGTGCTCTCCGCCCGGCGCTCCGACGCCCGTCAAGCTGCCGGCCGTCGCGCTTCGCTCGAGCGTGTACGTGCCGGCGGCGATCGCGGTGGTCGCGAGCCGGCCGCCGGCGTCGTAGCCGTACTCGACCGCGCCGGCCGCGCGATCGACGCGCGTGAGCCGGCGGTCGGGGTCGATCACGGCGACGGCCGGAGCGGCGCCGGCGCCGACGTCGGGCGCCACGTAGGTCGTCTCGAGACCGCGCGCGTCGGGCCCCATCCCGTGCTCGGGTCGGCCCGGCGGCGTCACACCGAGCAGCGCGCCGTCCGCGTCGTAGCGGTAGCCGAAGATCTGCCCGTCGGGCAGCAGCTTGGAGACGACGCGGCCGGCGAGGTCGCGCGAGAACCCGATCGACTGGAGCTCGGCGTTCGTGACCAGCGACGGAAGCCCGTCGGCGCCGTAATCGATCGTCGTCACGCGGTCGTCCGGCGGCACGCCCTGCGACGTCTGCACGAGCCGCCCCTGCGGGTCGTACGAGAACGACGTCGCGGCCACGCCCGGCGACTCGGCGAGGAGCGGGTTCCCCGCGCCGTCGATGGTGAGCCGGCTCTGCCGGCCCGCGGCGCTGCTGACCGTCCACCGCGACGGTCCCGCGTCCCACGACGCGGTCGTCACCTGGCCCGGGTCGCCCGGATCGCAGCCGTTCTCCGCCGCGTCCTCCGGCGTGCAGCCGAAGTCGCCCTCGCGTGAGTTCACCGCGACCGTCTCGGTGAGCGTCGTGAGCGAGAGCGGATCGCCGGGCGTCGCGACCGTGGCGGCGCGGCTTCCCACCTCCGTGCGCCGCGTGCCCGACGGAAGTTCGGTGTCGCGACGCGCGACGATCGGGGAGAGCAGACCGAACCGCGGATCCGGCCCGAGCTCGACAGTCACGACCGTTCCGTCCGGACGCGTCGCGGTGCGCGTGCCGTCGCTCGCCTCGAGCACGACCGAGGTCGTGCCCGAGGTGCTGGTGATCGTGCGTCGCCTGCCGCCGTCGGGCAGGAACTCGGTCAGCAGGTGCGCGACGCGCCCGAGCGGCGACGTGATCGCGGTCGCGATCGACGTCGACGTCACGGTGCGGGCGATCTGCGTCTTCGCGTTCGTCGGATCGAACGCGCGCTCGAGGCGCCCGCCGCCGTCGTACTCGAAGCGGTAGAGGTTGCCGGTCGCGCCCTGGATCGACTGCAGCAGGCCCCCGGCGTCGGCCGCGAGGAGGACCGCCTCTCCCGCCGGGTCCGTGATCGAGGCGAGGTTGCCCTCGCCGTCGACCGAAAGCTCGGTGCGGTGCCCGAACGGCGCGACGATCGCGGTCGGCGCTCCGCCGCCGTCGCGCTCGATCTGCGTCTGGTTGCCGTAGAAGTCGGTCACGCCGGAGAGGCGGCCGGCGGAGTCGTAGGCGAACTGGAGGAGCGGCGCTCCCGTGAGCGCATTCCGCGTCTCGAGGTGCCTCCCCTCGGAATCGAAATGGTAGACCTCGCGTCCGTCCTCGGACGGGACGACGACGTCGCCGAGGCCGAAGCCCGGCAGCGGCGACGCGGCCCGCCGCACCACCATCCCGATCACGTCCGCGTAGAAGACCGCGCCGTCGTGCCCGACGGCGATGCCGGCCGGGCGGTCGTACGGAACGCCACCGATGGCGGCGCCCTCGTCGAACTGGAGCACGCCCGAGTTGCGGCCGACCACCGTGGACAGGATTCCGCCCGGCGAGACCTTTCGAAGCGCGCGGATCCCCTGGACGCTCTGGTACTCGTCCTGCTCGCGCGTCGTGAAGTAGACGTCGCCGCTCGGCGCGACGGCGATCCCGTGCGGAACGCCGATGTTGCCCTGCGTCGCCGGCGCGCCGTCCCCGGCGGGCCCGTTGGGCTGGCCGATGCCGGCGAAGGTCGTCAAGCGGCCGTCGCAGCTCACGCGGAATATCTTGTCGTCGCAGCCGTCGCCGGCGAGCACGCTGCAGCCATCCTTCTCGACCGCAACGCCGCCCGGCGAGCACAGGTACACGTCCTCGGCGCGCATGCCCTCGGTCGCGAAGAACGACGCGGTATCGCCGCCGACCACGCGCGAGATGGTGCCGTCCGGCAGCACGCGGTGGACCCAGTGCTCGCTCTGGATCCAGAGCGAGCCGTCCGGCCCGAGCGCGAGGTCGTAGATCGGCCCCAGGTCGACGGACAGCGCGGGCACGCCGGTCAGGCCGCACTGGTGCTGGTTCAGGTCCCCGTTGCCGCAGTCGCTCGACATCTGTCCGCGGCCGGCGACCGTGTGCAGGATCCCGTCGGGCCCCACCTTGACGACGCGCGCGCCGTCGACCTCCTGCGTTCCGGAGCCGTACGATTCGAGATACGTGAGGCCGCAGAGCCCGGAGCAGTACTCGTCGACGTACGCGATCTTCGATTGGAAGAGCCCGCCGCGGAGGCCGATGTAGAGCGTCCCGTCGCTCGCCACGGCGACCGCGACCGGCGCGCCGCCGAGGCGCGCCTGCGTCGCGGGCAGCCCTTCGCCGAGGCCGTCGGGCGGGTTGCCGCCGCCCGCAACGGTCGTGATGGTCCCGTCGGGCGCGACCTTCCGGACGCGCGCGTAGGTGAACTCCGCGATGTAGAGGCTGCCATCCGGGCCGACCGCGACGTCCATCGGCGCGCCGATGCCGACCTGATCGGCCGGGACGCCGTCGCCCGCCATGGGCGGCGGCGTCGCGTACGCGGACGAATCGATCTCCAGGCCGGCGGCGCGCGTCGCCGACAGAAGGTTCAGGCCCTGCGCGCTCCGGACCTCGCCGGTGCCGAGGTAGAGCGAGCGACCGGTCGGGTCGTAGGTGTGGTGGGCCGACAGCGACCAGCCGCCGAGCGCGTCCGACAGCGTGCGCGCGTCCATGACGCGAAGGTACGGGAAGCCGCCCTGGCCGCTCCGCGCCTCCTGCGACAGCTCGAGCGGACGGCGCGCGAAGCCGTTCACGAGCGGGTACGCGTACTGCTGCGCGAACGTCGCCTGCAGAGACTGCGGCGCGCCGAACGTCGCGGTGTAGCGGTACACGACCTTGACGGAGACGGGCTGCCAGCCCTGGACCGTTCGGCCGTAGCCGTCGCGGCCGTCCCACGTGAAGTCGTAAGCCTGGTTCGGTGCAGGCGGAAAGGCGAGCACGTGGCGCTGCCCCGCGATCCCGACCTCGAGGCGGATCTCCTCGAGGCTCGCCGGCACGGATGCACCGGACAGCGGGATGTGGACCGTGCTCTCCGCCGTCCGCCCGCGGACGCGGTCCGAGCGATACTCGAGCGCGAGCGGCGATCCCGCGATCGGAATCGACTCGCGCATCGCCTGGCTCTCGGGCTCGAGCGTCCCGAACCCCGCCAGCGGCGTGGCGTCGGTCGAGACCATGCCGGTCGCGAACTCGACGTTCGGCGGTCGCGCGTCTGCGGGGCTCACCCAAGGGAAGTTCCAGTCGCGCGGGGAGAAGTGCGCGAGCGGGACACGCCAGAGCGACTGGCCGACCGCGTAGAGGCTCGCGAGGACCGCGAGCTCCTGGTCGGTCACGCCGAGCGAGGACACGTCGTCGGCGACGTCGTCGCCGGTGACGTCGAGCTCGGCCTTCCCGCTCGCGATGCCGACGACCTTCACGATGCGGCCGTCGGCGTCGGTCTCCCAGCCCGCGAGGTCGCGATTGTAGGTGCCCGACGGCACCTGCAGTCCGACCGGCAGGCCGAGGAAGTTCTCGACGTAGCCGATGACCGACGACGAGAACGTCACGCGCCGCGCGTTGACGGCGATCGCCTCGTCGGCGCTCAGCTCGACGGCGTAGGTGTAGGCGCTCATGCACGGGAGCGCCGCCGGCATCGCGTTCTCGCCGCGCGGGCCGACCGTGTATTCGGTCGCCCGCACGTGGAGCGTCGCGGCCGGCTGCGTGGTCCCGTCGGGCAGCTCGAGCTCGGCGGTCACGCCCGGCGGGAAGAGCACCGTCGCACGACGGGTGCCGTCGGAGTCCGTCTGCGCGCTGCCGCGCGCGACCTGGAACCCGGTCGCCGCGGCGGTGTCGATCGCGGTCACGTCGGGATCGAGCGCGACCATCGCGACGTCGGGCACGAAGCGGTAATCCTGCCACGGCACGTCGAGCGTCCGCTGCACGGGCAGGAAGCCCGCCTTCGCGAAGTCGATCGTGAGGAAGCCGCCGCCGTTCACCACCAGGTCGAACGCGCCGTCGAGCCGCGTCAGCGTCTGGCCGAGCTGCGGTTGGTCCTTGACGGACACCTGGACGCCGGAGACCGGGTTGCCGTCGCGGTCGGTCACGAGGCCGCGCAGCACGGCGACGCGCTTCGGCTCGATCGTCCCGGGCGCGACACCGGTCTGGATCGGGCTCGCGCCCGAGACGAGGAACGAGGTCGCCGCGAAGAGGTTCGTCGTGACGGTCTGGTCGATCGGCGGCGCGACGGCGGCCGGGTCTGGTGGAAGTCCGCCGCCCGACGTCGGCGAGGCCGACGGCGTGACCGAGGGCGTCGGCGTCGCGGTCGGCGTCGCCGTGGCGGTCGCGCTGGCGGTCGGCGCGGGCGAGGGAGACGGGGTCGGCGTCGCGGTCGGACCGATCGCGGTCGACGTCGGGGCTGGCGTCGGGCTCGGGCTCGGGCCGGTCGGCGTGGGCACCGGTGCGCCCGCGTCGTTGCCGTCGACCACGTCGATCACGAGCGGCGCCACGTCGTTCCTGGGATCGGCGTCCGGGCCGGGATCCGGGCCGGATGCCGACACGAATGCGGTACAGCGCGTCGGTGAGACGCCGCGCGCCGCGAAGAAGGCGCTCGCATTCACCGTCAACGCGACCGTCGCCTTCGCGAGCTTGCCGCCGGCGACGAGCGCCGTGTCGGGCTCACCGGGAATGCTCTTCGCGAACGCGACCGGACCGAAGACGCCCACCGGACAATCGCCGGGCGACACGGCGAGCGCGATCTCGTGCCCCGGCTCCGCCGGGTGCGGCATCACGTCGCCATTCCCGACCTGAAGGGAGACCTTCTTCTTCGCGCTCGCCTTCCCGGATCGGATCGCGAGCTTGACGGGCGCCGGCGCCTTCACGAACGACTCGCCGTCGGTTTCCCGACCGGAGTCGTTTTCGTCGCGTACGTCGAGCACGATCGCCGCCGCGTCGTTCGACGGATCGACCTCGAACGTCTCCGCCGGCACGAGCGGCTCGATCGCCACGAGCAGCGTGCAGCGGGTCGGCGCGACGCCGCCGACGGTCGCGAAGGCGTCGCTCCGGATGGCGATCGGAAGCGATGCGGTGGCCATCTTGCCGGGCGCGAGCTGGATCGAACCCTGCGCGCCGGGAGTACGCGCGTCGAAATCGGGCAGGCCGGCGATGGTGCCGGCCGGGCAATCGCCGAGGTCGGCGCGAAGATGGACGCCGTAGCTCGCGGTGCCGGCCGGGTCGTTGCTCTTGACCTTGACCGCGAGCTTCTTGGCGACCGACGGGACACCCGCCGGGATCGCGATCACGCGCGGCCTCGACGCGAGCACCATCGCGTCGTGCGAGACGGGATCGGCCGCGGCCGCGATGTCGATCCGGGCGGCGAGGCGCATCGCCGACCACTCGGCGCCGGCTCCGCTGGGCGCGACACCGGACGGAGGGGAGACCACGAAATCGGCTGGCGGAATCAGGACGCCACACAGAACACCGACCAGGACGACGGATGCGGTGTGTCGCCGGCCTCGCGGGTGGCGCAGCCGCCAAAGCGTGGGCATCGGTACCTCCAGCGTCGCGATTCGAGCCCGCACGAAGCCACGCGGATCGCGGAGGTATCCGAGCGTAGCCCCGAGTGGTCGCTGACGCGGGTACCACGCGGGCTCGCGCGCGCGATATACGTCGATTGGCGTAGGCGCGCGCTCGCGACGCGGGTGCTACACGTGCGGCAGGATCTCGCGCCCGAAGCGCTCGAGGATCTCCAGGCTCGCCGCGCCCGACAGCACCACCTCCGAGAGCTCCCACTCGCGAGCTCTCCGGCGTAGCTCGGCGATGCAGTCGTCGGGCGTGCCGATCAGGAACAGCGGCGAAGCGAGGATCGAGGCCGTCGACACGCCGAAGGCCTTTGCGAGGCTTTCCACCGCCGACTCGGCCGCGGCGCGCGTCGGCGTCAGGTGGATGTTGTAAAGCAAGCCGCCGAAGCGAATCGCGCGCGGATCGCGCCCCGCGCGCTCGGCCTCGGCGCGCACGAACCCGACCTTGTTCCGGAACGCGGCGTCGTTCAGCTCGATCGCCTTCGCGACCGCGATGTAGCCGGCGCGACCCGTGTCGCTCACGATGTTCACCACGTCGGCGTGGCGCGCGGCGATCCGGAGGAGCCCCCTGCCGCCGCCGCCGAGAAGCACCGGCGGCCGCTCCTGCACCGGCCTCGGCAGCAGGCTCGCATCCCGGAAGCGGTAGAACTCGCCCTCGAAGCTGAATGGCTCGGGCCGCCACAGGCCGCGGATGCAGGCGAGCGCCTCGTCGAGCATGCGAAGGCGCGGCGCGATCTCCGGGAAGTCGATCCCGGTCATGCGGAACTCGGTCTCGGTCCAGCCCGAGCCGAGGCCGACGACCACGCGACCGTTGGACAGCTCGTCGAGGGTCGCGAGGCTCCGCGCCGTCAGCGCGGGATGCCGGAAGAGGTTGCAGAGGACGAGGTGACCGATCCGGACGCGCGCCGTCGCCGACGCGCTGATCGCGGCCTGCACCATCGGGTCGTGCGACGGGACTCCGGCGGACTGCCGCTCCGGCCCTTCCGACACGAGGTGATCGGGGAAGTAGATCGCGGCGTAGCCGAGCTCTTCGGCGGCCTGCGAGAGGTCGCGCAGCCGATCGAGCGGGACGCGTCCGAACGAGACGCTGCATTCCATGCGCGGCGTCGTATCAATTCAACGAGGGAAACGCTTCCCTCGCCCCGTTCGGCAAAGCCGAACGGGGCCCCACTCCCTGCGGGCTCGCTTCGCTCGCATCTTCGATCTCATGCTCCTAGGCGAGACGATAGATGCGCTGGAACGTGCGGAGGGCGCGCGCCGGGCCTTCGACCTGCGCCGCGCCGCGAGCGATCGCGTCCGCGAGCGAGGCGTCGCCGCGGCGCGCGTCGACGAGAGCGCGCGCGGTCGTCGTGAGGGTGAGGGACGGGGCGCGGTCGGCGGCCGCGCGGGTGCCGCGCGCGGTCGCGAGAGTGAACGGCTTGCCGTCGACGACCAGGCGATAGACCTCGTCCACGCCCGCCGCCGCGTCCGGATCGAAGAACGGCGTCACGGCGCCGTACACCGCCATCTCCGGACGCACGCGCGTCGTGCGCGTCGGCGCGGCGAGGAGCGCCATCCCGAAGCGCGCCATCGCCTGCAGGATCGGGACGCTGGCGCGGCCGTCGGGCGTCACGGTGTACACGGTCCGAGCCGCAGGCGGCGGCAGCTCGCGCGTCGCGACGAGGCCGGCCGCGGTGAGCGCCTGCAGGCGCTCGGTGAGGAGCGTCGGCGAGATGCCGACCAGCTCCGCGCGCAGGTCCGAGAACCGGCGGTCGCCGAACATGAGCTCGCGCAGCACGAGGAGGCTCCAGCGGTCGCCGAGCAGGTCGAGCGTGCGCGCGACCGGACAGTACTGCGCGTGCGTCGCCTTCCGCCCGCGCCGCGGCTCCGGTCGCGTCGGCGTCGACGCACGGCGCCGACGGCCGGTCGCGGCTCGCACGCTGGCTCGCGCCTCGCTCATGCGGCTCCCGCCAACGCGCCCGCTTCCGCGATCGCGCGCACCCGGCGCGACGCCGCCTCGGCCGCATCGGCCTCCGCGCCGACGACCGCCTCGAGCCGCACCGCGACGTTCTTGTGGTACGGCGTCGCCGCGATCGGGTCGCAGTCGTCGTGCGCGGTGATGAGATTCAGGCGCGGGCCGTCGACGATCCTTCCGCCGTTCCCGTCGGGATACGACTGGCCGTAGCCGTGCGGCAGCGCGACCAGCCCGCGCCGCATCGACCCGTCGACCTCCGCGCGAACGACGAGCCGCCCGGTCGCGGTCTCGACCGCCATCCAGCCGCCGTCGCGCCCGTCGAGCGCGGCGAGGTCGTCGGGATGGATGCGGAGCGCGCCGTCGCGATCGGATTTGCGCCACGCGGGCGTGCGGAAGATCTGATTCGCGTTGTGCATGCGGCGCTGTCCCGCGACCAGCACGAACGGGTAGTCGGCGGGCGGCTGCTCGGCAACGGGATCGAGGCGTCCGAGCCATTCGAGGAGCTCGGGGATCGCGAGGTGCACCCGCCCGTCGCGGTGCGCGACGAGGCGCCAGACGTCGGCGTGCTCGTGCGCCGTGAAGACGAGCCCCGAGCGGCTCGCGAGCATCCGCTCGAAGAGCCGCTCGCCGAGCGCCGGGCCGTCGTCGGTCGCCGCGAGCGCGCGGCGGACGGCGTCCGGATGCTCCGCGGCGACGCGATGGCAGGCTCCCCAGAGCGGGGCGGCCGCGGCCGCGCCTTCGGGCAGCGTCGGCCCGAGCGTCAAGTAGAGCAGGACGGCCGCGATCGGAACGAACCGCGGCTCCGCTCGGAAGAGCTCGAAGGCGCGCGCCATCATCGCGCCGCGGTCGCGCTCCGCGAGCGCGCGCAGCTCGTCCAGGACCGCGTCCGGAGGCAGCTCGCCCATCGCGCGCAGGACGCCGGTGTAGATCTCCGGCTCGGGCAGCGTGCCGGGCAGCGGATCGAAGAGCGGAGCGCGCAGGTGGAAGAAGTTGTGCGGCCACTCGAACGTGAAGAGAGTCGACTCCCACTTCTCGTACTGGCTCGACGCCGGAAGCACCCAGTCGGCGAGCGCCGCGGTCTCGGTGTAGGCGACGTCGACGACGACCGAGAGCTCGAGCGCGCGGAACGCGCGCTCGAAGCGCGCCGTGTCGGCGGCCGTGTTCGCCGGATTGTTCGATTCGACCCAGACCGCGCGCACGCGGCGGGGATCGTCCGTCAGGACCTCGTCGGCGAAGCGGTTCGGCGGGAGGAGGCCCCCGATGACCTCCTGCCCCGTGACCGGGGAGCGCTCGCCCTGCGAGTCGCGGATGAGCGGCTGCAGCCAGGTGTGGAGCGCGTTCGTGCCCGGCCGGCCGAAGTGACCCGTCAGGAGGTAGAGGAGCTTCTCGAGATAGGAGTTGAGCGTCGAGTGGCGGCTCTGCTGGATGCCGAGCTCGACGCGGACGCACATCGCGCTCGCCGCCTGGATCATGTCGGCCGCGCGCTCGACGGCGGCGAGCGGCACGTCGGCGTGGGCGACCCACGCCTCCACCGGCACGGCCCGCAGCACGCGCGCCACCTCGTCGAAGCCGGTCGTGTGCGCCGCGAGGAAGTCGCGCGCCTCGCCGCCGCGGCCGAGCAGGACGGCCAGGAGGGCCGAGAGCAGGTACGCGTCCGTCCCGGGCTTCAGCTGGAGGTGCAGATCCGCCGCCTCCGCGACCTCGGTGCGTCGCGGGTCGATCACGATCATGCGGCGATCGGGCGCCTTCCCGATCTCGTTGACGGCGTTCCGCGCGCGCTGGAAGCCGTTCGCCATCCACGGGTTGCAGCCGAGAACGACGAGCAGGTCGGCGTGCTCGATGTCCTCGGCCGTGTGGCAGTGCTGCTTGCCGAAGAGGCGGCCGTTCACCCAGAAGTCGCCGGTCTTCTCCTGCGAGAGGGCGTTGAAGTACTTCGTCGCGCCGAGCGCGTCCCGGAAGGCGGTGAAGTACGCGCCGCCGAGGTGGTTGCCCTGGCCGCCGCCGCCGTAGAACGCGAACGCGTCGCTGCCGTGGGCGTCGCGCAGCTCGCGCACGCGCGCGGCGATCTCGCGGAAGGCGACGTCCCACCCGACCGGCTCGTGCGTGCCGTCGCTCCGCCGGCGAAGCGGCGTGGTCAGGCGGTCGGCGTGGTTGCCGTAGAAGCCGAGGCGCTGCGGCTTCTGGCAGAGGTAGCCGCGCGAGCGCCCGTTGGCCCGGTCGCCGCGGACGCGCGCGATCGCGCGCCCCTCGGTCGCGACCTCGAGGCCGCAGTTCACGTAGCAGAGGATGCAGGCGGTCTGCCGCCAGCCGTCGTTCGCCGTGGTCGTCGCCATCGCGCCTCCCGGTTGGTACAGATTCCGTACTATGCGGTCTGGAACCTGTACGCAAGGGGGCGTCAGCAAATGCCCGGCGACCTCAGCGGCGTGCGGCCGGCCGCGTCGCCACGTCGGCGAACGGCACGACCTCGACCTGCGGCGTCTCCACCTCTCCCTCCGCCAGCATGAAGCGCCAGAAGACGAGGCTGTAGGGCGCGCCCTCGGTGTCGATCCAGTTCGGATGCCCGGGGTCGCGGTGCGCGAGCACGATCCGGAAGCTTCCGTCGGGCTCGAGCGTCGTCTGCTTCCGGTTCCGCGAGACCGGACGGTTCGCGTAGTCGAGCGTCTGGAGGAAGCGGTTCCAGAGCGAGACGTTCGCGCAGCGGCACTTCGGCCAGCGGCCCTTCATGATCAGCGCCTCGTCCGGGCCGAAGAAGCAGGGCGCCATCGAGTAGGTCGCATCGAGCGCGGCAAGGCCATGCCCGCCCGGCGTCACCGGCTTCGGAAACTGGTTCGGCACGATCGAGACGAACGCCGGCTGCTCGCGCTGCATCATCGGCAGCTGCTCGAGCGTCCGCGATCGCACGAAGCGCGCGACGCGACGGATGCCGGCGGCGACCGACGCGTCGCTCGGCGGCGGCGGGGGCGGGCCGGGCTCGAGCGGCTCGATCTCGAGCGCCGCGTGGCGCGTCGGGTCGGCCGCCGCGGAGACCTCGTTCTCGTAGTAGTGCCGCGTCGTGAGGCGCGACGACCCGGGCCCGAGCGCGAGCCAGTTCCGCTTCGCCGGCGCGCCGCCGAGCCGGATCTCGAAGCGTCCCTCGCGGTCGACGTCGAACTCGCCGTCGTTGATCACGGCCGCCGTCCGGCTCGCCATGCTGCCGTCCTCGGCGTCGCACTCGACCGAGATCGAGACGTAGACCGCGCCGTCGATGCGACCGCGGACGACGTAGCTGCGATCCGGGCTGACCGGCGCGTCGAAGTAGATCGCGTCGGCGTTGTCGCCGGTGAACTTCCGCGTCGCGGACACGATCCGCTGGAAGCGCGGCCGCGACGGGTCGGACTCGAAGTACGTCGCGAGCCCGCCTTCCAGCATGTGCATGAGCGCGCGGTGCGCACCCGCGACGTCGGCCGGGCCCTGCAGGTTCCACTCCGGGCTCGCCCAGCGGCGATCGATCTCGCCCAGCACGTCGAGCAGCTCGCGGAACGCCTTCCGGCTCTCGGTCTCGATCTCGCTCATGCGGCTGCCCTTCCCTTCTCCGGCTTCGCGACCTCGCCGGGCTCCGCGCCCGCCGGCGCGCGGCGGAGGTCGACCAGGATGCCCGACAGGTGCGACATCCCCGAGAGGCGCTCGATGTGTCCCGGCCCGTCGCCGGCGAGCACGTTGGAATTGACGCCGGGGTGCGAGCGCGCGTGGCCGAGGCCTTCGGCCCTGGCGTGCCCCCAGCACTGCGGGATCGCGATCGTGCGCGGCATCATGTCGTCGGTCACGCGCGCCGGAATCCGGATGCAGCCGTGCGCGGACTCCACCTCGACGAGCTCGCCGTCGGCGATCCCGATCCGCACGGCGTCCTCGCGGCTCACGTAGGCGTAGTTCGTCTCGTCGCTCACGAGCTCGGCGCAGTTCGCGGACGACGTGTTCATGCGCCGCATCTCGCGCTTCCCGACGAGCTTCACGCGGTCGGCGTTCCGGAGCTCGTCCGCCCAGAGCGCCTCCGCGCTCGCGTCCATCTGCCGGACGATGTCCGGCGGGGCGAGCGCGACACGCCGGTCGGGCGTCAGCACGCGGTCGGTGCCGAGGAAGTCGCCGCCCCGGTGCTCGGGAAGGAGAATGCCGTGCGGGTGCTCGCGCGCCATCGCCTTACGCCCGGGGAGCCCGCCCTTCTTGAGCATGCCGCCGATGAGCAGGCCGGGGACGTCGATCCATCCGCCGAGCGGCGCTGCCGACAGCCGCGCCGCCGCCTTCGCGGCGCCGCTCGCGAGTCGATTCCCGAAGAGCGTCACGCCGAGCTCGTCGGCGAGCCGCGTGTAGATCCACCACTCGTGGCGGACGTCGGGCGGCGGCGCGAGCACGGGATCCGCGTAGATCATGTACGGCGTCGGCGTGCAGCCGGCGAAGCTCTGGAGCGCGTACGGGATCTCCGGCCGCTCCATCCACGTCGTCGCCGGCAGCACCCAGTGCGCGAGGCTTCCGACCTCGTTCCGGAAGAGGTCGATCGACACGAGGAGCTCGAGCTTCCGGAGCGCTTCCTCGAGCCGGCCGCCCGGGCTGCTGCACGCGAGGATCGGGTTGCTCGCCTCGACGACGAGGACGCTGACCCTGCCCGACAGGATGTCGTCGGCGAGCATGCCGGCGGGCTGCTGCCCGGCGACGGTCGGGAGGCCGTCGTCGCGGTCGTGGCTCGTCATCATCTGCGGATCGCGCGTCACCTCCTTCGCCATGTCGAAGAGCCCGCGGCCCATGAGCGTGCCGCCGGCGCGATCGAGGTTCCCCGAGATCGCGTTGATGCACTCGAGGAGCCAGAAGCAGAGCGTGCCGCTCCGGCCCTGATTGACGCCGGTCGCCATGTAGAGCGCGGCGCCGTCGGCCGCGGCGTGCGCGCGCACGAGCTCGCGCAGCGTCGCGGCCGCGACGCCGGTGACCTGCGCTTGACGCTCCGGCGTCCAGGGTCCGACCGCGCGCTCCAGCACGTCGAATCCCGACGTGAAGCGGTCGACGCGGCCGCGATCGACCGCGCCGCCCGCGATGATCTCCCGGCAGAAGGCCGCGAGAAAGAAGAGGTCCGTGTCGGGACGGATGAAGACGTGCTCGCCGACCTGTGCGCTCTCGACGCGCCGCGGGTTCACGAACACGACCCGTCCGCCGCGCTCCACGATCCCCGCGAAGCGCTCGCGGGCGCGCGGCAGGTGGTAGAGCGTGTTCCCCGAGACGACGGGATTCGCACCGAGCACCATGAGGAACGACGTGCGATCGACGTCGGGGTGCGCGAGCCGCATCGGCGACCCGTACATGTCCTCGTTCACGCGGAACTTGTTCATCGTGTCGCAGGTGCCGGTGCCGTACATGCGCTTGGAGCCGATCGCCTTCCAGAGCGCGCCGCGAAAGAGCGGCGCGAGCACGTTCGCTCCGCCCGCCGACCCGACGAAGTGGCCGATCGCCTGCGGCCCGCGCCGCGCGCGCTCGCGCCGGATGACGGCGGCGATCTCGCGCAGCGCCTCGTCCCACGAGACGTCGTGGCGGTCGCGGCCGACGCGCTTCTGCGGGTGGAGGACGCGGTCGGGGCTGTGCTGCAGCGACGCGTACCGCGTCCCCTTCACGCACGCGTAGCCGCGGCTCACGACGTGGTCGGGGTCGGGGCGGATGTCGACGATGCGGTTCTGCGCGACGTCGACGTCGACGGAGAGGCCGCACGTCGCCTCGCAGATCCGACAGAACGTGTGCCTCGTCTGGGTTTGTCGCACGAGGGGATCGCTCCCCTCGCCCCGTCGGACAAAGCCCGCCGGGGCCCCACTCCCCGCGGGCTCGCTTCGCTCGCTCTCGTGCTTCATCGGGTCAATCCTCGAGCGCGACGTCGAAGTGGCGGATGTACGGTGCCAGGCTCTCGCGCAGCGAGTCCGCCGTGAAGCCCCAGTCCTCGGGTGCGTAGCGGTGCGTGCCGAACTTCCCCTTCGGCTTGTCGCGCAGGTACGCGCGGATGCGCTCGGCGTGCGCGTCGCCGAACTCCCGGCCCATCGTCGCGTAGGCGCGCCGGAGCGCGTCGACGGGGTCGCGCATGAGGTCGGCGAAGTGGACGTCGACGAAGCGATCGGGCACGGTGCCGCTCCCGCGCAGCTCGACCGTGTGGTTCAGCGCCCAGGAGAAGACCGTCTCGATCGCGGCCGCGAGCGGCTCCACGGCGACGTCGTCCATGCGCATCCACTGCACCATCGCGGTCGTGCTCACGGTCGACGGCATCGTCTTCGCCGGGTCGCGGTGCGTCTGCACGACCCATGCGTCGGGATAGGTCTCGAAGAGCGCCTCGAGCGTCATCAGGTGGCCGGGCGTCTTCAGGAGCCAGGACCGCCGCGGAGCGCCGTGCTGCATCACCTGCAGGATGCGGCGGTGGAAGTCGTACATCGCCGCCGTGTCCGGCGACCAGCCCCCGAGCTGCGCGATCATCGACCAGTGCGGGCCGCAGAAGCACGGCAGCGTCAGGGTGACGCACTCGACCGGCAGGTCGGAGCGCAGCTCGTGGATGGCCGCGAACTCCGGCTGCACGTCGGCCCAGAGCTCCTGCTCCGACTCGCTCCACGCGATGCGATCCGCGGCCGCCTCCGATGGGACCTTCGGCAGCGGGTGCAGCGCCTCCCAGGCGATGGGCGCGCGCAGGTCGGGGTCGAGCCAGAGGAGCTCGAAGAGGATGGTCGTCCCCGAGCGCGCCGGGCCGGTCACGATGACGGGCGCGGCGATGCTCTCGTCGGCGATGCCCGGTCGAACGTCCGCCTCGCGCGTCAAGCGAAGGCGCGTGCAGAGCCCGCGCAAGATCTCCTGCCGCGTCATGAGGCGCCCGACGACGTGCATCGGCGACGAGTCGACCGCGACGACGAGCTGCTCGAAGCGCTCGCGCCAGCGCGGGTCGCCGAAGTCGCCTCTCGGCAGCCCGCCGACGGCCGCTTCCGCCGCGCGTAGGAGCTCCGCGGCGTCCATCGGCACCAGGTGGCGCGCGTCGCCGCCGACCGAGCCGGCCATCGCGTTCAGGCGGCGCACCCAGTCGGGCCGACGGTAGCGCTCGGCCATCGGTCGTGGCGGCTCGGGGCGGCTCCCTGTCACGTGGATCCTCGGTGTCTCGTCGCATGCGCCGCGCCGTCGCCGCCTCCGGCAGGCAAGCGACGGCTCGCGTCGAAGCTCGTTGACGTTATGTCACTCGCTGACATATCGTCAACCATGCCGACCGGCCGGAAGGCGCGCACCGCGACGCCGCTTCCCGCCCGCGACGAGCAGGCGGCCGAGCGGCGCCGCCAGCTCGTCCGGATCGCGAGCGACCTCATCGAGGAGGCGGGCATCGACGCGGTCACGCTCGCGCGCGTCACCCGCCGTGCGCGCTGCGCGCGGACGCTCGTCTACCGCTACTTCGCCTCCCGCCAGGAGCTCCTCGCCGGCGTCCTCCAGGACTACTTCGAGCGGCTCGACGCGCGGCTTCCGGAGCGCGACCAGCGCGCCGCGGCGTCGCGGTTCGTGGCCGCGAGCCGGCGCGGCGACCCCGACGCGATCGCCGGCGTCGTCCGGATCTTCTGGGAGGTCCAGGTCGCCGCCGGGCTCGGCGGCGCGATCCTGCGCGCCATGCCGCCGCCGACGCGCCAGATCCGGGCGCTCCTCGACGCCTCGCGCGAGCGCTACGAGCGCCGGGTGACCGATCCGCTGCGCGCGGCCGGCCTGTCCGCGACCGAGAGCCGGCTCGCGGTCGACGTCATGATCGCGAGCTTCGTCGGCCTCGCGCTCCGCTGGCGCGCAGGCGAGATCGCCGCGGACGACGCGATCGAGATCCACGCGCGCGCGACGCTCGGCCTTTTGCAGGGTCTCCTCGCGCGCCCGGCGAAGAGCGCGCGGGCCGCGCGGCGGCAGCCGGGCGCACGGCGCGGCGCGGGTCAGCTCGAGCCGCGCGGCATCTCGGGAAGGAGGCCGAGCTCGCGGAGGATCGTCGCGGAGTCGTAGTAGACGCGCTCGTTCACGATCCGATCGCCGTCGAAGAAGAAGAACGCGACCATGCGGCAGCGGAACTCGCGGCCCGTCGGCGGGATGCCGCGCAGCGGACCCCGGTGCGTCCCGAGGAGGTCGAACTCGACCACGACGGCGTCGTCCGTGTGATGGAGCGCATGCACCTCGTTCCGCTGGTCGGGGAAGGCGGCGCGCGACGTCCGGTAGTAGCGCGAGACCTCCTCTTCGCCGTCGAAGACCTCGCCCGTCGCGATGAGCTCGTAGTGCGGGTGGAGAAACGTCTTCAGCGTCACGTCGAAGGCGTGGCGGTTCTCGGATTCCATGTGCTCGCGCACGACCGCTTCCCGGCGCGCGCGGAGGTCGGTCTGCGTGGGGGCCGTCGCGCTCATGTGCCTCCCTCCTCGCTCGTCCTCGTCACCGGCGGCTCGCGGCGATGCCGTCGCGCCAGCGCGCGATCGCGCGGCCGATCTCGTCGGGAGAGTCCTCCTGTACGAAATGGCTGCCCTTCACGCGGACCTCGGTCTGGCTCGGCCACCGGCGGGAGAACTCGCGCTGCGGGCCGATCAGGATCGCGCCCGGGTCGGCGTCGACGAAGAGCTTCGGCACTTCGGACGCGGCGAGCCAGTCGGCGTACGCCTGGACGATCGCGACGACGTCCGCCGGCTCGCCGTCGAGAGGGATCTGGCGCGGCCACGTGAGCGTCGGCCGGCGGCCCTCGCCCTTCTCGCGAAACGGCCTCCGGTACTCGTCCATCTCCTCGTCGGTGAGCTTCCGCAGGATGGACCCCGGCAGCACGCGCTCGACGAAGACGTTGTCCTCGAGCACCATCTTCTCTCCGGCGGGCGAGCGGAACGCGCGGAACACGCTCGTCGCCGCTTCCGGCCAAGCCGCCCACTCGAGCGGCCGGACGATCGCTTCCATGTACGCGATCCCGAGGATCGCGTCGCGGTGCCGGTTCGCCCAGTCGAAGCCGAGCGCCGAGCCCCAGTCGTGGACGACGAGCGTCACGCGCTCGCGGACGCCGAGCGCGTCGAGCAGCGCATCGAGGTGCGCGCGGTGCTCGACGAAGCGGTAGCGGTCGGGGCCGCTCGGCTCGAGCTTGTCGCTGTCGCCCATGCCGATCAGGTCGGGCGCGATGCAGCGGCCGCGATCGGCGAGGTGCGGGATCACGTTTCGCCAGAGGTACGACGAGGTCGGGTTCCCGTGCAGGAACACGATCGGGTCGCCGCTCCCGACCTCGACGTACGCCATCTCGCGTCCGAGGACGCTCACTCGCTTCTTCCGGTCGCTCCAGCGCTCGCCTGACGACATGATCGGCACCCCCTTGTCCGCGCCGGCCCATGCTGGGAGGGTCGCCGTGCGGAGTCAACGCGACGCGGTGCGTGGCGCGCTTCTTGGACCGCGCGCCGGCCCGGACGGACGAACGGGGGCCCCATGACACATGCGAAGACGAAGGCCGCCATGAGGGGATCGGCGCCGCTCCTGGCCCTGGTCTTGACGACGGCCGCAGCCGCGCAGGGCGGCCCGGCGACGACGCATCCCGTCCTCTTCGTCACGCAGGTGCCGGTCGGCGGGTTCACGTCGCTCACGAGCACGTTCGGGAACCACGTCGCGAGCATGGAGCAGGCGCCGCGCGGCGGAGACCTCGTCATCCGCTACGGCGACGGCACGCTCCGCTTCCTCACGCAGGAAGCCGGCTTCGGCGACGCCGGCATGCAGGGCGCGCGCGATCGCCGTGCGCGAGCCGTGCGTCCACTGGAGCGGGCAGAAGGCGCTGTTCGCGATGGTCGTCGGAGCGCCGACGCGCCAGTACCAGGTGGGGCAGTACCGCTGGCAGATCTACGAGGTGACGGGCCTCGGGAAGGGCCAGGTCGCGAGCATCCGCGCGATCGCCGGGCAGCCGGCCGGCTTCAACAACGTGTCGCCGATCTACGCGAGCGACGACCGCATCCTTTTCACGTCCGACCGTCCGCCGAGCGGCGCCGCGCACCACTACCCGCAGCGCGACGAGTACGAGTCGGCGCCGACGGTCGCCGGCATCTACGCGCTCGATGAGTCGACGGGCGCGCTCGAGCTCCTCGAGCACGCGCCGAGCGGCGCCTTCTCGCCGTCGGTCGACAGCTTCGGCCGCGTCGTCTTCACGAAGTGGGACCACCTGCAGCGCGACCAGCAGGGCGACGCGCCGACGACGGCGGCGACCTACGGCGCGTTCACGTGGGCGAGCGAGGCCGCGGACGCCGCCACGACGACCAGCGTCGCCGGCGCCGAGGTCTTTCCCGAGCCGAGGACACCGGACGACCCGGCGTACTCGCCGGCGCTGTCGCGCCACACCTTCAACCAGTTCTTCCCCTGGGAGCTGAACCAGGACGGAACCGCGGAGGAGACGCTGAACCACGTCGGCCGCCACGAGCTCGGCGGCACCTACACCGACGGCAGCTTCGTCGCCGACTCCAACCTGACCTACTACGTGCCTCCCGAGCTGCACGCGAACCGCTTCCAGCTCGCGGGCGACGGCGGCCTCTTCCACCTGCGCGAGGACCCGACGCGGCCAGGCGACTTCCTCGCGACGTACGCGCGCGAGTTCGGCACCGGCACCGGCGGAGTCCTCCTGCGCCTCACCGGCGCGCCGTCGCTCAACGCGGAGGACATGGTCTTGACGGCGGTCACGCCGGACTCGCGGAGCGCGCAGGTCCCGGCGGAGACCGGCTACTTTCGCAACCCGCTTCCGATGTCCGACGGCAGCCTGATCGCCGTGCACACGCCGGCGACCGACCAGCTCACGAACCTCGGAAGCACCGAGGTACCGCACTGGTCGTACGACTACCGCTTGAAGGTCCTCGCGAAGCAGGGCAGCTTCTGGGCGCCGGTCGCGAACTTGACGGCCGGCATCCAGAAGTCGCTCAGCTGGTGGACGCCCGATTCGCTCGCTTCGTACAGCGGCCCGCTCTGGGAGCTCGATCCGGTCGAGGTGGTGGCCCGGCCCGCGCCGGCGCCGCGCGAGCCGTCGCTGCCCGCGATCGAGGAGCAGGTCTTCGGCGACGAGGGAGTCGACGTCGCCGCGTTCCGCCAGTTCCTGCGCGACAACCAGCTGGCGCTGATCGTCAGCCGGAACGTGACCCAGCGCGATCGCGCCGACCGCCAGCAGCCGTTCAACCTTCGCGTCCCGAACGGCGCGAGCTCGATCGCGACCGGCGGCACGGTCTACGACGTCGCGCACCTCCAGGTCTTCGAGGGCGACGCGCTCCGCGGCTACGGCGGTCCCGCCGACCCGAGCCCGGGTCGCCGCCTGCTCGCGCGCCCGATGCACCAGCCGGGCGTGTCCCAGGCGGCGGGAGCGCCGCCCGGCGCGGTCGCGATCGCGAGCGACGGCTCGGTCGCCGCGCTCGTGCCGGCGCGCCGCGCGCTCAGCTGGCAGCTCACGTCGCCCGCGGGCGCGGGCGTCGTGCGCGAGCGCAACTGGCTGAGCTTCCAGGCGGGCGAGATCCGCGTGTGCGCGAGCTGCCACGGCGTGAACAAGCTGAGCCAGACCGGCGCGGGTGAGCCGACGAACGCGCCGCAGGCGCTGCGCGCTCTCCTCACCGCGTGGAAGTCGAGCGGCGGGCCGCTTCCGACCCCGGCCCCGACCGGGACGCCGGGGCCGACGCCGGTCGCCGGCGTCGGCCCGTGCGCCGGCATCCCGATCGCGATGCCGCTCCTCCGCGGAAACGCGACCGGGACGATCGTCGTGAGCGGGAAGGCGGTGATCCCGAAGCCGTGGACGAGCCTCGCGCCGGCGCAGAACGGGGTCCGGATCGCGATCGACGGCGCGCCCGACGTCGCGGTTCCCGGCGGCGCGGGCTGGACCACGAACCTCGCCGGCACGCGCTGGCGCTATCGCGATCCCTTCGGGCTCCACGGCGGCGTCCGTCGCATCGACGTGACCGACCGATCCGCGGCCGTCCCGGGGAAGATCGTCTTCCTCGTCCGCATCGTGGGCTCGCCGCCGGCGCCGGCGGCCGCGCCGCACGACGTGTCGATCGGGTTCGGCACCGCTTCCGAGTGCGCGGCGGTCCATTTCGGCGGGCCGCTCGAGCCGAGCCCGAAGTGCGCGGCCGTCGACTCCGTCACCGTGTGCCGGTGAGGAGCCGACGGCCGGCTCGGGTCGGACGTCGCGCAGCGACGATCACGGATACACGAGGATCGGCTCGCAGATCGCCTCGCCCGGATCGTCGTCCGCGCCGGGGAAGCAGGCGTCCCAGCCGGCGCCGGCGGCGAGAACGTCGTCGCCGGGTCCGCCGTACAGCGAGTCGTCGCCGGAGCCGCCGATCAGGACGTCGTTGCCGGAGCCGCCCTTCAGGAAGTCGTTGCCCGCGCCGCCATTCAGCCAGTCGTCGCCGCCCTCGCCGTAGAGCGAGTCCTTGCCGGTGCCGCCGCAGATGACGTCGTCGCCGCCCTTGCCGTGGATGGTGTCGTTGCCGCCGAGGCCGACGATGACGTCCGGGCCGGGCGTTCCGATCAAGGTGTCGGGACCGTCGGTGCCGAGGATCGTCGCGGCGAGGCCGCGGCAGAGGTGGACGCCGATCGGCGCGAAGGTCACGTTGTCGACGCTCGCCGAGAGGTAGCCGCCGCCGACGTTCTTGTGGAGCACGACGTAGACGAGCGCGCTCTTCGCGCCCGCGTCGGCGACGATGCCGGACGTCACGTCGCCGATCTCGGACCGTACCCACTTGCCGCGGTCGGACGACGCGATCGCGTTCCCGCCGAAGTGGAGCGACGTGTAGTTCCCGTTGCAGCCGGGCTGGTCCGCGAAGGCGACGCCGAGCTGCGCGTTCCCGTCCCCGACCTGCCCGGGGTCGAAGCGGATGCTCGCGCCGGCGAAGTACGTCATTCCCGGCGACACCGCGATGCACTGCTGGAGCGCCGAGTTGTGGCTGTCCTCGGGCGCGAGGTTGATGACCTGGCCGGAGCCCGAGCGGGTGTCGTGATCGGCGTCGACGTTTCCCTGGTAGGCGTACGCGCCGTAGCTTCCCGTCCAGCCGTTCGTGCTGCCGTCGAAGAAGCCGTTCGCGAGGAGGCTTTGAGCGTCTGCCGCGGGCGCGCCGAGCGCGATCGCGATCGCCGCCGCGAAGATCGATCCGGTGTGCTTGAGAGCCATCGTTCCGGTCCTTTCCGAGGCCGGTCCGGCGGCTCGTGAGCCGTTCCGGCCGTCTCGACGACCGGGCGTGCAGTCGAACCGTACAATGTGCGGTGAATCCGTGGACGTGCGGGACACCCGAGCGGAAGCTCTGCGCTCTGCGGCGTCAGCGCGTCCCGCGACCGGCGAGCCCCGCGTCCTCGGCCGCGACGAGCGAGACCGCGGCCCAGTCGAGCTCGCCGTGGCCGCGGCCGATCGCGGCGAGGAACCGGTCGCGCAGGAGGCTCGCGACCGGAAGCGGCGTCGACGACGCGTCGCCCGCCGCGAGCACCAGCCGGACGTCCTTCAGGCCGAGACCGAGCTGGAAGCCGGCCGGCTCGAAGCGCTGCTGCGCGATCATCGCGCCGTACCCCTCGTACGCGCGGCAGGCGAAGAGCGTTCCGGTCAGGACCTCGACGAAGCGCGCCGGGTCGACGCCGTTCTTCCGGACGAGCGCCGCCGCCTCGCCGATCGCCTCGATGGCGGCCGCGAGGAGGAAGTTGCCGCCGAGCTTGACGACGTTCGCGGCGACGGGATCGTCGCCGAGCTCGAACGTGCGCTGGCCGATCGCGGCGAAGAGCTCGCGGACGCGTGCGAGCGCCGGGTCCGGTCCCGCGGCGACGACGAAGAGCTTCGCCGCGGCGGCCGCCTCGGGCCGGCCGAAGACGGGCGCCGAGACGAGCGTCTGGCCCGCCGCGCGATGCGCGTCCTCGAGCCGGCGCGCGAGCGCGACGCCGATGGTGCTCATCGAGACGTGGACCGCGCCCGCGCCGAGGACGTCCCGCAAGCCGCCCTCCCCGAGCGCAATCTGCTCGACGGCCGGATCGTCCGCGAGCATCGTGAACGCGACCTCCACGCCGGCGAGCTCGGTGAGCGCTCGCGCCGCGACGGCGCCCTCGCGCGCGAGGTCTTCCGCCTTCGCTGCGGTCCGATTGTGGACGATCACCTCGTGTCCGGCGCGGACGAGGTTCCGCGCGATGCCCGATCCCATCCCTCCGAGCCCGACGAAGCCGATCCTCATGGTCGCCCTGCCTTTCCGGGAGTCGTCCCGCGCTCGCACGCGGCGCGAGACGAATCCGGGTTGTCGGTCAAACCATACCCGACTATCGTCCGAGTCTGGCCGGCGGCGAAAGAACAATGCCCGCCGGTACGGAGGTCACACGATGATCGCTCGTCACGCCCTGTCCGCCGCTCTCGTCGCGCTCGCGCTCCTCGCATCGGCCGGCGGCGCCGCCGCCACGACGCTCTCCACCGGCTCGCTCCCGATCGACGCTTCGACACAGGTCCGCTGCGTCGCGGTGAACGTCAGCACGAAGCCCGTCCTCAACGCGACGGTCGCAGTCGTGAACACCGTCGTGAACCCGCCGTCGCAGACGGTCGGCGTCTGCGGGACCATCCTGCCCGGTCAGTCGTGCGAAACCACCAACGGCGACGACACCTCCGGCAACATCTACTGCCAGATCACGTACGTCGGGTCCTCCAAGAGCGTCCGCGGCACGCTCCAGCGGGTGCCCCTGACGGGCGGCGTCACCGCCACCTCCGACGCGCGGTGACGTCGCCATGCTCACCGTTCATCACCTGAACAACTCGCGCTCGCAGCGCATCCTCTGGCTGCTCGAGGAGCTCGGCACGCCGTACGAGATCAAGCACTACCAGCGCATGCAGCCGCTCCCGATCGCCCCGCCCGAGCTGCGCGCGGTGCACCCGCTCGGGAAGTCGCCGGTGATCACCGACGACGGGCTCACGATCGCCGAGTCGGGAGCGATCATCGAGTACATCCTCGACAAGTACGGGAACGGCCGCATGCGTCCGGCCGCGAGCTCGCCTCTCCGCCTGCACTACGTCGAGTGGCTGCACTACGCGGAAGGCTCCGCCATGCTGCCGCTCCTGCTCGCGCTCTACTCGAACATGCTCGGCGATGGGGCCGCCCCGCTCCGCCCGTACATCGACGGCGAGATCGCGAAGCACCTCTCGTACATCGCGGACGGTCTCGGCGGCCGCGAGTACCTCGTCGGGGACTCGCTCACCGGCGCCGACGTCCAGATCACCTTCGTGCTCGAGGCCGCCGCGGCGGGAAACCGCCTCTCCGACTACCCGGCGCTCACGCGCTACGTCGAGCGGATGCACGCCCGCCCGGCGTACGAGCGCGCGATCGAGAAAGGCGGGCCCTACCAGCTCATGGCGCGATAGCGGCCAGCAGGTGGCCGTCGAACGCGGCCACGTGGTGGAAGGCGGCCCACCCGCTGAACGCGATCGACACGAGCGCGAGCGCGATCGCGGACGCGCGCACGGCGCGGACACGCCACATCGGTGCGCGTAGGATCCCCGCGAGCCCGAGGCAAAGCAGCGGCAGCACCGGCACGACGAGCCGCGGACCGTGGCAGAAGCCGCCGCGCCAGTCGTTCCAGATCGCCATCACCGCGAAGTAGAGGACGAACGCGCATCCGGGCGCCCACGCGTCCGGGGACGTGCGCAGAAGCGCCGGCCAGCCGGCGGCCGCGACGAGCGCGATGGGCGCGATCGGGACGACGCCGTGGAGCGGCGAGAAGAGGAGCCCTGCGGCCCCGGCCGCGGGGTTTCCGGGATCGAGCGGCTGCGCGAAGCGCCACGGCGCGCCGAACATCCACGCGTTCGAGGCGAGAACGAGCGCCGCCGCCACCGCTCCGGGCGCGACGGACGCGAGCGCCGCGCGCCGTCCGAGCGCGCGCCCGAGCGCGACGGCGAGCGGAATCGCGATCACGCCGAACGGTGGCTTCATCAGCATCCCGACCCCGACGAACGCGCCCGCCGCGAGCGCCGCGCCCGCCGAGCGCGCGCGCAGCGCCACCGCGTAGGCGGCGATCGCGCAGCAGGCCAGGTACGGCTCCGCGAAGAGCGAGCGGCCGTAGTGCCAGAGCGGCGTTCCGAGGAACGTGACGGCGGCGATCACCGCCGTCGCGCCCGGGTCGTCGACGAAGAGCGCGACGAGCCGGCGGAAGAGAAGGAGCGCCGCGATCGTCACGACGCCGGAGACGAAGAGCGCCGCGGGCTCGACCCACGCCGTGCCGCGCAGCGGAAAGAGGAGCGGCGCCATGAGGAGGACGTGTCCCGCGGGATGCGACGGATACTCCGGACCGCTCCGCACGAGCCCGCGCGCGTGCGGACGCACCACCGGCTGCGGGGCGCCCGATGCGTCGCGCTGCCAGAGCGACGGCTCCACCTCGTAGACGGCGCCCCACCCCACGTGGCGCTCGCCGACGTACCAGGCCGTGTGATGGCCGAGCGGCGCTCCGGCGAAGCGCCGTCCTGCCTGCGGCCACCCGTGCGCCGCGGCCCAGTAGTCGTCCGCGAGATCGAGGTCGCCGTCGTCGAGGAGGCTGTTCAGGGCGACGAGGTAATGCGGCTCGTCTCCGGAGGAGACGGCCGGCCATCCGACCGCGAGGCGACGTCGCTCGTCGTCCTCGTTCACCGCGAGCGGAAGCAGGAGGAGGAACACCGTCGCCACGATCGCGAGGCGGCTCGACGATCGCCCTGCGCGCGCTCGGACCGCGACCTCGTCCCTCGCCGCATACACGACCGCGATGCGTGTAGTGCGATCGGCGCACGCGTTGCAATCGCCCGCCCGGAACGAGGTCCCGCACCGCGACCAGCGCGTCGTCGCTCGGCGGCGCCGCGAGGGCGATCGCGAAGACGCTGCGGCGCGTGCGGGATGTCGATCCGCTGGCGCGCTCCGCCGGGCTCGTCCAAGATCGCGCCATGGCCGCGATCGACGGGCTCTTGAGCCTGGTCGTGAGCGAGGGGGCGGAACAGCTCGAGGTGGTGGAGGGCGAGGCTCCCGAGATCACGAAGGCGGGAGAGCGAAAGCGACTCTCGATGCCGGCGCTGCACGCCGCGCTCGTGCAACGCTTCATCGGAGAGGTGCGCGCGGCCGGCGACGGCACCGCATACGTCCTCGACTCGAAGGGCCAGCGGAGCTCGTTCGCCGTCGCGATCGAGGCGCCCCGGCGCATCGTCTTCCGGCTCGAGGGCGCGAGCGACGGCGAACGCGCCGCGGAGCCCGAGGCGATGGCCGAAGCCCAGCCCCGCACTGCGTCCGGCGAAGCGCCGCCCGCACCGATCGGAGGCACCGACGAGCCGGCGTCGCGCGCGCGCCCGAGCGCAGCCGCGATGCGGCTCATCGAGCAGGCGGTCGCGGCCGACGCGACCGACCTCTTCCTCTCGACCGCAGCCGACGCGCGCATGCGCGTCGGCATGGAGCTGCACGAGATCCCCGCGTCGCGCCTCGGCGAGGACGACGTGCTCGAGCTCACGGGCCTCGACGGCGAGCGACGCGCGCAGCTCGACGAGCACGGCAGCGTCGACCTCGCGCTCGAGGTCGGTGCCACGCGTATCCGCGCCAACGTATTCCGGCACCGCGGCGGGCTCGCGGTCGCCGTGCGCCCGATCCGGCGCATCCGGACGATCGCCGAGCTCGGCCTGCCGGCCGACCTCGAGTCGCTGACGCGGCTTCCCGACGGGCTCGTCCTCTTCGTCGGTCCGACCGGCTCGGGGAAGTCGTCGACGCTCGCCGCCCTCCTCGATCACCTGAACCACCGCGCTTCGCGGCACATCGTCACCATCGAGGATCCGGTCGAGTTCGAGTACGAGAGCGATCGCTGCCTGATCCACCAGCGCGAGGTCGGGCGCGACGTCGAGAGCTTCGCGGCGGGCCTGCGCGCCGCGCTGCGAGAGAGCCCGGACGTCATCCTGGTCGGCGAGATGCGCGACCGCGACACGTTCGCGGCCGCCTTGACGGCCGCGGAGACCGGACACCTGGTCTTCTCGACGCTCCACTCCGGCAGCGCGCCGATGGCGATCGACCGCATCCTCGACTCCTTCCCGCCGCACCAGCAGGCGCAGGTCCGCCACCAGCTCGCGGGCGCGCTGCGCGCGATCGTCGTCCAGGTCCTGCTGCCGGCGGTCGAGCCGGGGGGGCTCGTGCCCGCGACCGAGCGCATGATGGTGACGCACGCGATCGCGCACGCGATCCGCGACGCGCGCGGCCACCAGATCGCCGACCGCATCCACACGGGTCGCGCGGAAGGCATGATCAGCCTCGACTCGTCGCTCGCCGACCTCGTCCGGCGCGGCCGCATCACCGCGGCGACCGCGCTCTCCGCGGCGCGGAACCCCGACATCGTGCGCCAGCTCCTCGCCTCGTGAGGGAGAAGAACATGCGCTACGGCATCATCACGCCCGTCATCATCGCGAACCCGCGCGTCGTGAACGAGTGGGAGCGCGATGCGTCGGTCGACGAGCTCGCCGCGATCGCGCGCGCCGCCGATCGCCTGGGCTACTTCCACCTGACGGCGTCGAACCACGTCGCGATCCCGCGATCGGCGGCGGCGCGGCGCGGCCGGCGCTACTGGGATCCGGCGGTGACGCTCGGGTACGTCGCCGCGATCACCCGGCGCATCCGGCTCGCGACCTACGTCCTCGTGCTCGGCTACTACCACCCGCTCGAGATCGTGAAGCGCTACGGGACGCTCGACGCGATCAGCCGCGGGCGCCTGATCCTCGGCGTCGGGGTCGGGTCGCTCGAGGAGGAGTTCCGGCTCCTCGGGCGCGATTTCGCGGGCCGCGGCCCGCTCGCGCGCGACGCGATCCGCGCGGTCGAGGCGTCGTTCGGGAAGCGCGAGCCGGAGTATCACGGGCCGGCGTACGACTTCGCGGGCTTCACGATCGACCCCACGTCCGTGCAGGAGCGCGTCCCGATCTGGATCGGCGGGCGGACCGCGCGCTCGCTCCGCACCGCGGTCGAGCTCGACTGCGAAGCGTGGGTCCCGTTCGCGCTCGAGCCGGAGCAGGTGCGCGACGTCCTCGGGCGCGCGCGGGCGAGCGAGGCGTGGTCGCGCCGGACCCGGACGCTCGACGTCGGGCTCGCGCCCGAGCCGCCGCTCGATCCAATCGCCGATTCCGGGCGCGTGCGGGCGGAGATCGAGCGCCACGCGGCGTGCGGCGCGACCATGCTGAACCTGCGCTTCCGGAGCCGGTCGCTCGCGCACCACCTGGAGCAGATGGAGGCGTTCGTTTCGGTCGCCGGGCCGAGCGACTGAGCGCGCACCCGCCCGATCTCCCGGGGGATCTGCGCCCGTGCGTCTTTTCTCGGGCCACCGGCGTGACCCCTCCGGGGGAAAATTCGTTCAAGAAGGCGGGCGTCGGACCGGCTAGCGTTTCCGGCGTCGGGCGAGGGACTCGCCCGCATGCCATGGACGGAAAGGAGATGACCATGTCCGGGAGTGCCAGGTCCGCAAGCTCGACCGTGATCCCGTGTCTCCGGTACCGGAACGCGCCGGCCGCGATCGACTGGCTGTGCCGCGTCTTCGGCTTCGAGAAGCACCTCGTCGTGCCGGAGGACGACGGCAAGATCGCGCACGCGCAGCTCACGCTCGGTGGCGGCATGATCATGCTCGGGTCCGTCCACGACGACGAGTTCGGACGCCTGATGAGGCAGCCGGACCAGGTCGGCGGCGTCGAGACGCAGTCGGCGTACGTCGTCGTGCCCGACGCGGACGCCGTCTACGCGAGCGTCAAGGCGGCGGGCGGCGAGATCGTCATGGAGATCCGGGACAACGACTACGGCGGCCGCGGCTTCTCGTGCCGCGACCTCGAGGGACGCCTCTGGACCGTCGGCAGCTACGATCCGTGGTGAGCGCGCTCGGCCGGCGACCGGCGCGCGGACCCGTCAGTCCGCGCCGCGCTGGCTCGCGCGGGCGCTGAATGCGGCGCGGAAGTCCTCGCTGGTATTGACGTGCGGGAAGGGATCGGCGGGAACCGCCACGCCGAGCCGGTCGCAGAGCGGCTTCCAGCCGTCGCCCGGGTGCCATTCGAGGAGCCGCGACGGCGCGACGCGGGCGCGCACGTCCGCGTTGTGGCGCTCGTACGCGGCGATCGCCGACGCGCGATCGTCGATCGCGCTCGTGAAGCGCGCGGCGAAGATGCCCTCGATCATCGCGCGCCACTCGCCTTCCGAGGAAAGCGCCGCGGGAAAGATCGTCCCGTGCGCGCTTCGCCACCAGGCCTCGGGGTCGCGCGTCGACAGGAGCACGAGCGCGTCGGGAAACGCCTCCGAGACCTCGCTCCAGAAGGACGCGACCGGCCAGTCGACCGCCGCGCGGTAGCCCTCGAAGAGCGCGTGCCAGTCCGGCATGCGGCCGGCCGCGGCCTCCCGCCATAGGGCCACGTGCTCGGGGTGCTGGATGACCTCCATCATGTGGTAGCAGGGCGCACCGAGCAGGCGCTCGAGCGCGAGCTTGAGCGACAGCGTGCCGGTGCGACCGAGGCCGGCGCCCACGACGCGTAGAGACATCGCGCCCTTGTCGGCCATTCCGCCTTCGCGGGCAACCTGGCGCCCGGACGCCGCCGGGGACGCGGCCCGCGCGCACCGCAGGCGGCGGCAATCCAATTTGTCGACTGGGGGCGTGCGGTTCGGCTACGAAGCTCCAAGCCTCACCTTGACACCCGCCAGGCACATCGAGAGCCACGTCCCCGCCCGGCACCCGCGAACGGTCCTGCGCGTCCGGCGAGACCTGCGACCGCCGACCGCGGTCGCGCTCCGCTTCGCGAGCGCGCTCGGGTTCGCGATCCTGCTCGCGCCGGGGCCCGCGCACGCCGGCTGTCCGCGCGAGCCCGTCTTGCTCGACTCGGCCGGCTTCGCGCTGTCGGAGGGCGGCGCGCCGCCCGATCCCGCGCGCGACCTGCCGCTCGTCGAGCTGCCCGACTTCTGGCGAAAGCGCATCCCTCGTGCGGGCGGCCTCGGCTGGTACCGCTTCCGCCTCCCCGCGAGCGACGGCGAAGAGGCGAGGTGCGCCGTGTACCTGCCCGACGTCAACATGAACGCCGCCGTGTTCGTGAACGGACAGTGGGTCGGGGAGGGAGGATCGTTCGAGGAGCCGGTCGCCCACAACTTCAACCGCCCGCTCTACTTCGAGTTCCCGGCGTCGCTCCTGCGCGGCGGAGCCGCGGACGTCGCTGCGAACCGCGTCGACGTGCTCCTGTTCGCGTACGCGCACCACTTCGGCCGCCTCGGCCCGATCTGGGTCGGCCCGCATCGCGACCTCGAGCCGCGCTACGAGAGCGACTTCCTCTGGCAGGTGACGCTCGCGCAGATCGGGACCGCGCTCGCGGTCGTGACGGCGGTCTTCGTCGGCGTCATCTGGGTCGGGAGCGGCTTCCAGCCGCTCTACGGGTGCTTCGTCGCGGCCACGGTCGCGTGGGCCGTGAACAGCCTCAACTACTGGGTGAGCGCGATCCCGATGTCGCACTGGGCGTGGGACCGCCTGGTGAACGGCGCGCTCGATCAATTCGCGGTCTTCCTCGCGCTCTTCTTCCACCGCGTGGTGCGGGTGCGGCGCCCTGCGGCCGAGCGCGCGCTCGTCGCGTTCTCGGCGACCGCGGCGGTCGCCGCGCTCGCGACGCCGCGGCCGTACTTCGCCGCCGCCATGATGGCGACGCACGCGTGCATCACCGCGATCGGCGCGTACGTCACGTCGCTCGCGTGGTTCTACCGGCGCCGGCTGACCCGCCTCGAGGCGCGCGTCTACCTCGGCGCCTGGCTCGCACAGCTCGCGTTCAGCTTCCACGATCTCGGCATCCAGCTCGGGCTGTGGCTCGGCATCGGGTACACCCTGCCCTACACCGTCTCGTGCATGATGCTCGCGTTCGGGACGACGCTCGGGCTCCGCTTCGTGCACGCGCTGCGCGAGGCGCGCGCTCTCAACGAGAAGCTCGAGGAGCGCGTCCGCGAGCGCGAGGAGGAGCTGTCGCGGCAATTCATGCGCAGCCGGGAGCTCGAGCGCCGCGACATCCTGAACCGCGAGCGCCAGCGCCTCATGCGCGAGATGCACGACGGCCTCGGGGGCCAGCTCGTTTCCGCGCTCGCGCTGGCGGAGACGGCCGAGACCGCGGACGCGGATCTCGCGGCGGCACTGCGCGACAGCCTGGACGAGCTCCGGCTCGTGATCTTCTCGCTCGATCCCGGCCTGAGCGAGGTGCCGCCGCTTCTCGCCGCCCTCCGCGGCCGCCTGGAGCCCGCGCTCGAGCGCCGCGGAATCCGGTTTCGATGGCGCGTCGGCGACGCGCCGACACCCGAGCGTTTCGGCCCGGAGCAGCTGCTGAGCGTGCTGCGCATCGTGCAGGAGGCGATCACGAACGCCGTCAAGCATGCGCACCCGTCGGTCATCGAGGTCGCGACGGCCGTGCTCGACGGCAGCCTCGTGATCCTCGTGTGCGACGACGGCGCGGGCATGCAGGAGCCCGTCCGGCACGGGCGCGGGCTCCGCAACATGGAGCGCCGTGCGCAGGAGCTGGGCGGCGCGCTGAGCGTCGGCTCGGACCCCGCGGGCACGCGGATCGAGCTTCGCCTGCCGCTCGAGTAATTGTCTCAACGAGGGAAACGCTTCCCTCGCCCCGTTCGGCAAAGCCGAACGGGGAGTTGTCGTACGAGGGAAACGCTTCCCTCGCCCCGTTCGGCAAAGCCGAACGGGGCCCCACTCCCTGCGGTCCCTGCGGTCCCTGCGGGATCGCTTCGCTGGCTTCTCGAATCGCGCTCTAGCTTTTCAGGTCGATCAGGCCGAGGTTCACGGCCTCGAAGATCGCCTCGCTGCGCGAGGAGACCTCGAGCTTCCGGTAGATGTGCTGGACGTGCGTCGTGACCGTGCGACCGGAGATACCGAGCAGCTCCCCGACCTCGGGGACGCTGAAGCCCTTCGCGACCAGGTTCAGGATCTCGAGCTCGCGATCGGTGAGGAGCGGCGTTTCCGCGCGCGCCGCGCGCGCCGCCGGCTGCTGCAGGCTCTGGAGCAGGTAGCGCGCGATCGCCGGGCTGATCGGCGAGCCGCCCGCGAGCAGCTCCTCGATCGATCGGCCGATGTACTCGGCGGACCCGTCCTTGAGGAGGTACCCCTGCGCGCCCGCCTTGATCGCCTCCAGGACGTGGTCCTCGTCCGCGAACACGGTGATCACCATCGCGCGCGTCTCGGAGCTCACGCGGCGGGCCTCGCGGATCAGGTCGACGCCGCTTCCGTCCGGGAGACCGAGGTCGACCAGCATGACGTCGGGCCGGCCGCGGAGCGCCGCGCGCGCCTCGTTGGCCGAGCCGGACGAGCCGAGCAGCTGGAGGTCGGGCAGGGCGGCGACGGCCGACTCGAGCCGTTTCCGCGTCGGCGGATCGTCCTCGACGATGAGCACGGTAGGCGGCATCTGCGATCCCTCTCGGACGGGACCTTAGCCCGGGCCGCGCGCGCATCCCATCCCGAGATCATACGATGCCGGAAGACCCCGCCGCTTGGTCCCGACCGCGGAGTCGGCCGCACGGGGCCCCGAACGTCGGCGTCCACCGCGGCGTGCGCCGCCCACCCCGGCCGCTGTATCGTCGGGCGTGGCGCTGGCCCCCCGATCCGACCGTCCGGGCGCGCTCCCGAGCGACGAGCGCGGCTCCCGGGACGCGATCCACGTCGTGATCCGTCGGACCACCGACTGGGGCGACGAGGAGACCTTCCGGGCCCAGCTCACGCCCTCGTTCGCCCCGTCGGTCGAGCTCTGGAACGCGACGTTCGACCTTCCGTACCGCCTGTTCCGACGCGAGCTGAAACGGATCGCCGAGCTCTCGCTGGCGCGCGCGGGCGTCGTCCTCGTTGCCCTTGCGAGCGGGGCAAACCTACCCTTCGGCGCGATCGTCGTCCCGGCCGACGACGACGATTGGTTCGCGCCGGACTTCGCGCCCCGGCTCGCGGCCGCGGTCAGCGGTCGCCACGCCGGCTACTCGTGGCCGAGCCGCTTCCTCGAGGTGCCGATCTCGGTCGCGCATCGACTGGGCCGCTGGCGCCGCGCGCTCTTCCCGTCCACCCGGCCGAAGTGGGTCTGCACGACGAACAACCACGCGATCGTCCTCGACGCGGAGACGGCACCTCTCGTCGCGAGCCACGTCGCGGCGAGCCGCTGGTTCGAGGCGCATCCCGGGCGCGTCCGGAGGCTCGACGAGCCGCTCAGCGTCATGAACCGCTCGCTGGCGTCGCAGACGTCGTTCTGGTCGGTCTCGTCGCGCGCCGCGCTGCTCCGTAAGTTCCGGCGCTATCGCGCGCTGTACCGCGCCCCCGTCGCCGGCGACCTCGCGTGGTGCGCGCCCTACGTCGCGCTGATGCGCGACCTGATGGACGGGATGCGCGTGCGGTCCTAGGCACTGCGCGGCGGGAGGGGCCGCGACGGCGGCCGTCCCTCCCGCCGCGCGCCTCGACGCGCGGCCTCACCCGTTGCGGAAGCACATCGGCGTGAAGAGGTTCAGGCCCGGGTCGTTGCAGGGATAGCCCACGAGGTCGCTGAAGAACCGATTGAACTTGATCGACCACATCTGGAGCAACGCATCGTCGTTGCAGTTGTGACCCCAGAGCGACGTCGGGTTGTAGACCGTCCCGCACTGCTGGTGCCAGATCGACGGTCCGCGATCGAAGCCGGAGTGGTACGAGCACTTCGATCGCATGCCGGCCTCGTACCAGTGCCGCCCGTGGTTGCGGGACTCCCAGGAGAAGAGCGCCCACGCGAAGTTCCGATCGAACGAATACGCGACGTAGGCGATCGTGGCGGTGTGCTCGAACGGCGTCACGTTGAAGGCCGGCCCGGTCCAGACGCCGAGCATGTGCTTCCACCAGACGGCCGCTCGCGGCTGCAACCCGCTCGCGACGCCGGAATCGAGCTGCGCGGCCCCGGCGGGCCCCGGCGGCGCCGCTCCGTCGGCCGCGGGCGGCGGCAGGATCGACTCGACGGGCTTCCGCAGCTTCAGCAGGCGCGCCGCCCGCCGCGCCGGGTGGACGAGCTCCTGCTGCTCGAACGCGAGCTGCGACGCGAAGGTCACGCCCTCGATCGCGCGCGTCGCTCGCTTCATCCCCGCGTACGAGCGGTTGAAGCCCGTCAAGAGCTCGGGGTGAGCGGCGAGCTGCTCGGACGCGCTCTCGGGCGTGCAATCCGAGATGAGCGGCTCGTCACCGGCGATCGACGCGAAGAGCGGCAGGCCGTCCTTGTCGCGAAAGCAGACGTCGATCTCGAAGGGATGGAGACCGAGCACGCTGGCGTCGCGCGCTGGTCCGCTGCGTCGCGACTCGAAGTAGACGCGCTCGCCTCGGTTCTCGAACATGCCCTGGACGGCGACCCGTCCACCGACCGTGCCGGCGCGAAGAAGCGGCAGCCGGCGCGCGCTCGCGAGCGAGCGCGCGCCGGCTGCGCCTCCGGCCGAATCCACGACCGGCACCTCCGATCCCGCATCGAGCGGCTCGAACTCGAATGCGAATGCGGTCCCGGCGACTCCGACGCACACGACCGCGGCCGCGAACGCTCGCCCCAACCTCATGATGCTCCCCCCGCCGCCCGCGCCGCGTACGACGCGCGGCCACATGCCGCGCGTGGCGATCTTTCAGGCGCGAGCGGTGCGATGGAGCGAAAGCAAGACGAGCACCACGCGACGGCGGCGCGCGCGGCCCCGACTTCGAGCTCGCGCGCGCCTGCCGGAGGGCACCTCGCGCCGCGCGCGCCCGGCGCGGCGTTTCGCGTGCAACCGCGCGGTTCGGGCAGCGCAACGCTCGCTGAAACGCGGCGCCACGAGCCCGATCGCGGACCGATGCAGCGGTGCGGACCTTCGGCGCCTCCGCGAACTTGGATCCTTCGATGCACTGTGCGACCTTCGGCCGCTCGTCCACCGCGCGCGGCCCGAGAGCCGCCCGCAAGAGAGGAACGCCGCATGCAAGGAAACGCTCGCGCATGGGTGAAGGTGCTCGCGGTGGCAGTCGCGCATGCGGCGGTCGCGGGTTGCGCGGGAGGCGGTGCGCCGCTCGGGCCCGGCGCCGCGGGTCCGCCGGGCGGAGCCGCGGCCGCGAGCGCGGTCGTCGCGCGCATTCCGCTTCGGACGTTCGGGACCGGGATCGCGATCGCACCGGACGGGTCGCGCGCCCTGGTCGCGACGTCGGCGGAGCTCGTTGCGCTCGACGTGCCGGCGCGTAGCGCCGCCGGGACGATCGAGGTCGGCAACGTCCCGTACGGGGTCGCGCTGTCGCCCGATGGCGGGCGCGGCTACGCGGTCGACCTCCTCCAGCAGCTCGTCTGGTTCCTCGACCTGCGATCGCAGACCGTCGCGCGCAAGCTCTGGCTCGGATCGCCCGGACAGGCGGTTCTGCGGCCGGGGATCGCGGTCTCGCCGGACGGCACGCGCGTCTACGCGACCGTGAGCGCGCCCACCGGTCAAGCAGAAGACAGCCTCCGCGTCTTCGACGCCGCGAGCGGCAACGAGTCGCGGCGAAGCTTCGACTTCCATCCGGGACAGCTGGCGGCGACGCGCGACGGTCGCCGGCTCTGGATCACCGGCTGCCACGGCTTCTGCTCGGACGGCATCGTGCACGTGCTCGACGCGGCGACGCTCGCGAAGGTCGGCGAGGTCGCGCTCCCGTCCGTGCCGGGCGGCATCGCGGTCGCGGCCGACGGCGGGCGCGGCTGGGTCGCGAACGGGCTCGCGGGCAGCGTGTCGGTCGTGGACGCGTCTTCGGGCGCGGTCGCGGCGAACGTTCCGGTCGGCGCCGAGCCGCTCGGCGTCGCGCTCTCGCCGGACGGGACGCGCGTCTGGGTCACGTGCTTCGCGGCCGGAACGCTCGTCGGCATCGACGCCGCGACGGGCGCCGTGGTCGCGCAGATCCCGGTCGGCGAGGCGCCGCGCGCGATCGCGCTCACGCCCGACGGGCGCTACGCGTGGCTCACGCACTCGACTCCGATCGTCTCGGTCGTGGACCTGAGCCGCGGGTAGGCGGGCCCGCTACCCCTCGCCTGCCGCGGGCCGCCGTCCGGCCGCCGATCGCGTGAGGCGCTCGAGCGCGAGCAGCGCGAACGCGACCAGCGGTGCGGCGAGGAAGATGCCCATCGCGCGCTGCAGCCCGATGACGATCTCCGGCTGCGGGTCCGGAAACGCGCCCACGGTGGTCGCGCCGTCGGCGAACCAGTCGAGGAGCGAGCCGTAGAGCGGCGCGAGGACGCAGGCGCCGATCGCCATCACGAGGAGGTTCGTGAAGCCCATCGCGGTCGCGACCGCGCCCGGGGGCGCGAGCTCCGCGACCCGTGCGAACACGAGCGAGTACGCGCTGGCGGCGAGCCCGAGCGCGAGGAACGTCGCGGCGAGCGACGACGGATCGTCCGCCGGGCTCCACACGACCCACGCGAGGATCGCCGCGACCAGCAGGGGCGACGCGAGCAGCGCCGCGTCGCGACGCGCCCCGGTGCCCGCGCCCACGCCGAGGAGCGGCGCGCCGAGCGCGACGCCGACGAAGATCCACGAGCTGATGCGTGCGCTCGCGACGGCGTCCATCCCGAACCGGTTCGCGACGAGGTTCGGAGCCCACGCCGCGCCGAAGCCGAACGGCACCGCGGCGACGAGGCCGCCCGCGACCGCGAGCTGCCAGATGCGCCGGTCGCGCACGATCCTCGCGAAGCTGCCGTCGCTCGAGCTGCTCGCGGCGCGCGGCGCCGCCGAGCGGGCCGCGAGCGCGATCGGGACGCCGGCGGCGAGCAGCATCGCCGCGAGCGCGAGCGAGCCGCGCCGCCAGTCGCCGCTCGCGACCGACGGCAGCGCCGCCTGAGCGAAAGCCGCGCCGGTGAGCGCGAGACCCTCGGTCGCCGTCGCGACGATCGCGAACCGGCGCGGCTCGAAGCGCGCGGCCGCGATCGCGAGGCAGCCGGGGAACGCGACCGACCCGACGAGGCCGCAGCCGGCGCGCAGGACCGCCGCGGTCCCCGCGGTCGGCGAGAGCGCGACGGCCGCGGACAGCAGCGCGCCCGCCACCGCGGCCGCGAGCAGCAGTAGCTCGGGGCGGATGCGATCGAGCAGCACGCCGGCGGCGAGCTGCGCCGGGATGTACGCGACCTGGAAGCTCGACGCGAGGAGCGCGAAGCCCGTCGCGCGGAGCGCGAAGGCCTCTCGCAGCTCGGGCTCGAAGGCCGACGGGAAGCTCTGCAGCGCGGTCTGCAGGATCGCGAGGAAGAGCGCCGCGCTCCACGCGGCGACGGCGCCCGACTCCCGGCCGAGGCCGCCGCCTCCGCGGGCGCGCGCTCTCACCTCGCGGGGTCGAGAAACTCGTTCAGCCCGTAGCGCGGGTACGGGCCGTAGGCGAGCTGCTCCATCACGCCGACGCCTTCCTCGCCGTCCATGGTCGCGCGCATCACCTGCTGCACGTGCTGGTTGTCGATCGCCATCTCGTCGAGGTCGGCGGTCTTCCACGACTCGCCCGCGACGGCGAGCTCGCCCTTCCAGTGCCCGTGCCCCCACGTGGGATGCGTGTAGCCGATGCCCTTCATGCGGAAGCAGAGGAGCGGCTCGAGGCGCATCACGCGCCGCGCGCCCTTCCAGTCGACGAGCGCGATCTCCGCCGAGCGCGCACGCCGCGTTCCGGGGACGTACTCGAGGTGGTGCTCGACCCGCGGCAGGTGCTCGGTCCGCGGGTCCTCGATGCCGGGAATCGCGTCGACCGAGTCGTAGGCGGGGATGATCATCGCCTCCTGGTGCCACGGCCGCCCGCTCGCGTCCTCGAAGACGAGCGCGTGCGTGCAGCGATCCTTCCACTGGACGGGCGCCCACAGGAAGAAGATCTGCGGCAGCTCCGTCGGCGGCGCGCCCCCGGGATCGGCCGCGCCCACCGGGCGGACGCCCCACGAGCGGTCCTTCGTCCCGTAGACGCGCGCGGCATCGACGCCGACCGTCTTCCCCGCGTAGCGAATCTCGCCGCTCCAGCGGCCGAGCTGCGTGAAGCGCGTGGAATCCATCATCGTGCGCCCGTCGCGGCGCATCGTCTGACGGCCCTCCTCGATGCACGCGGTGCGCGCGACGAACTCGAGGTCGGCCGCGATGCCGGTCTCGTTGGGCGCGATGCGGAGGCGCACGCGCCGCATCGGCTCCGCGATCTCGATCCGGAACGGACCGACCTCAGTCTCGGACGGATCGCGCGGCGCGCGGCGCGATGCATGGAACGCGTGCTGCTCGCCGTCGCGCACGATCGAGAAGGCGCAGTCGAGGATGTGGAGGTTCGGGTAGATCGCCATGGCGACGCCGAAGTAGAACTCGCCGTCGGCGGCGTAGCCGTTGAACCAGTACCGGTCGTAGGCGTTGCGATCGCTGGTCGCGACGTGCGCGACGGGCTCGGGCGTCTGGTGGATCGGGTAGTCGTCGAACCGCGACAGCATGCGTCGGTCGCTAGCACCGGCCGATCGATCGAATCAAACGACGCCGTTCGCTGGATCGCGCCCGGCGGCCGCGCTCATGCTGCGCCGGTGCACATGGGAGGGCAGCCGGAGCCGTGTGTGCGGGCGCTCGCTCCGGGTCTCGTTCGCGGGGAGGAAGAGCGCCCCGAATGATTTCATGAATCAAGGTGGGGGCGGGTGATTGTCCCGCTCGCTCGACAGTCGCTCGCTCGCCCGCAAACACGGCTCCGGCTGCGCTCGTTTTTCGACGGCGCAGTCGAGCCCTGCGGACGGTCGGTCAAGCACGCGATGCGCGTTGGTGCATGGACCACGGGTCGTCGGCGCGCCGCAGGCCCGATCAGCGGGCGATGCCCGCCGGTTACGACCGAGCTCGGCTGGCTCTTCACGGTCGTCCGCGCAGGGCGCCGGGCCGGCGGGCAGGCCTGACCGCCCGCTGAGACGCCGACCGCCGTGGGCGCAGCAAACCCATCCCCGCGCCGGGATGGCGCAAACGCCCGGGCATCGCACTTTCTGCCTTGGCTAGCCGTGTGACGCCGTGGTACCGCGGTCGGGACACTGGCGCCTCGCCGGTGCGGCCTTTCCTCTCTGGCGGTCCTGCACTTCCCTCGTCGACCCGAATCGAGCCGATCCCGCCGGACGGCCGCGAGCCCCGCGCGAGGCGCAGAGCGCCGACTCGGAGCGCTTGTCGGCTCCGGGGACCCCAGATCGGAGACGGAAGTGACATCGAACGAACGAATCGCCTCGACGGGACGGGTTTGCGCTGCGTGGACGATGTGGCCGGGGCGATTTGCCACGGCAGGATTGCTCGTCGCGGCCCTCGCCCTGGGTCTTCCTGCAGCGGCGCGCGCAACCGTCGCGAGCGACCTCTGCACCGGCAACCCGTGCGTCATCACCGGCAACCACACGATCGACATCGACAGCAACCTCCAGTTCGGCGATGCGACAGACCTCGTGATCCAGAACAGCGTTCTCACGGTCGGCGACGGAAACATCTCGCCGCGCACGATCGGACTCACGGCGCGCTCGATCACGATGAAGGCGGGGGCGCGCATCGTGGCCGGCCCCGTGGGCGCGACCGACGACGCCGAAGTCGACCTGACCGCGACCGGCGGTGACATCGTCTTCGAGGCCGCGTCGGGCAAGAGCATCGACCTCAGCTCCAACTCGGCCGGCACCGCGTCCCTTCTCGCGAGCGGCAACATCACGCTCGCCCGCGGGATCGACGTCCAGGGCACCGGAATGGATTCGGCGGGCGGCGCCATCGAGCTCGAGGCCGGCGGATTCATCACGGTGAGCGCGGATCTCCTGGCAGGTGCCTCGGGAGCGTTCGCGTTCGGCGGCGAGATCGACATCACCGCCGGCACGGGCGCGCTCATCACCGGCATGCTCGACGTCGGCTCGCCGACCGACGGCGGCGGCGTCTCGGTCGCGTCGACCCTGGGGCCCGTGACCGTAGGCAAGATCAATGCGAACGGCGGCGACCCCGACGGGTACGGCGGCGAGATCGAGGTCGACGCGGGCTACGGCGACGTCGCGCTGAACGGCCCGGTCACCGGGAACGGCGGCGGCGGCTCGGACGAGAATTGCGGCGACGGCGGCGAGTTCGACGTGAGCGCGGGCCTCTCGGTCGCCATCAACGATTCCGTGACGCTCGACGGTGGCACCGGCTGCGCGGGCGGCGGCTTCTCGGTCGAGGCCGGCACGACGGTCACGCAGAAGGCGGGGAACCAGATCTCGCTCGACGCGCCCGGGACCTACGGAGCGGGCGGAGCGCTCGACGTCGAGGCGTTCGGCGACATCGTGCTGCGGTCCGTCGACGCGTCGTCGCCCGGCATCGGCGGCGACGTCGACCTGACCTCGCGCGGCGGCGCGATCAGGATCGCCGGAACCGTCGACGTGCGCGCGAGCGCCGTCGACGCGTACGCCGGCACGATGTCGCTGCGTGCGTGCACCGTCCAGGTAACGGCGCAAGGCAGCCTGCTGGCGTTCGGCGGGCTCCTGGATGATCAAAACAATCCGACCGTCGGAATCATCCTGCTGCGCGCGAGCAACGCGATCACGGTGGCCGGCACCGTACACGCCATCGGGAGAAACGATTTCCGCCTGAAGAGCGGCCAGCCGACCGTCACGGGAACCGTGACGCCTTCGGCCGTCGTCACGGTGGATCCCGCCATCCCCGCGTGCGAGCCGCCGCCGGTCTGCGGCAACGACGTCCTCGAGCCGGGCGAGCTGTGCGACGACGGCTCCGCCGTGAACGGGACCGCCGCCGGCTGCTGCGCGGCGGACTGCAAGTCGGCCAAGGCCGACGGCGCGTCGTGCGACGACGGCCTCTTCTGCAACGGCGCCGACACCTGCAAGCTCACGACGTGCAGCGCGCACGTCGGGAACCCCTGCGCCGGCCTGCCGGGCGCGTGCGTGACCAGCTCCTGCACGGAGCAGCTCCACTGCGCGATGCCCGCCGAATCGGTCTGCGACGACGCCGACGACAACCCGTGCACGGAGGGCCGCTGCAGCGCCGAGGGCGCCTGCCAGCCGACGCCGATCGAGGCCGACTGCGAGGACGGCATCTTCTGCAACGGCTCGGAGACCTGCGTCGCCGGCAAGTGTCGCCGCGAGCCGCTCGCGTGCTCCGCCGACAGCTGCGACGAGAACGGCGCGGCGTGCGAAGCCTTCTGCGGCGACGGCATCGCGCAGGACGGCGAGGAGTGCGGCGAGCCCGGCACCGCCGGCTGCGCGGCGGGCGTCACCTGCCGCGACTGCGCGTGCGAGACCGACGGCATGGCGGGCGACGCGTACCTCTGCCACAAGACCACGGTCTCCGACGCGCCGGCCTCCCCGTTCGTACCGGGAAGCGCCGTGCCGGTCGTCGACCGCTTCGAGAGCAAGACCTACGACGTGACGTCGATCGACGGCGTCTGCAGCCCGGTCGTCGTCGCGGCGCCGCAGGGCACGTTCCCGCCGACGAATCCCGACACCCTGCAGGTCGATCACACGATCGCGCTCAGCGCGACCCCGCCCGACCAGGCGCCGTTCGCGCAGGTGGTGCGGACCTACACCGACCACTTCGGGACGCTCAGCCTGACGCTCAAGAAGGTCGACGGCGTGTTCCTGCGGGCGCGCGAGACCGACTTCGGCGAGAGGGAGGCGTGCTCCGACTCGTCGACGTGCAGCGACGGCCGTACCTGCCAGGGTGGCAACTGTCTGCCGGATCCCGCGAAGGCCCCCGGCAAGCCGCCGAAGAACCTGCCGGTGTTCAACTTCAAGTGCTACACGGCCGCGGTCACGGCGGGCACGACGAAGTTCACCCGCATGCCGAACGTCCGCCTCACCGACCAGTACGGCCAGACGCAGCTCTACGACCTGGTGAAGCCGGTGCGGGTCTGCAGCCCCGCGACGGTCGCGGGCCAGAACGTGACCGCGCCGTCGCAGGAAGGACAGCTCACCTGCTACAAGGCGGCCCTGTCCGACTCCGACCCGAAGCAGGCGCCGTTCAGGCCGCACGAGGTCGGCCTCCGCTACAAGGGCTTCAAGCCCGCGTTCCTCGACGTCAAAGCGGCGACGGAGCTCTGCATGCCGTCGCGCATCCAGCCGTAGGCGAGCGACGGAGCGGCGGCGCGACGCGCGCGCTCGCCGCTCCGCCCGCCGTCGGCTATGCGGGTCGGTCATGGAGACGCCGCGTGACGACGTGCTCGCGAGCGCGCGCGCGCTCCAGGAGCCGATCCGCGCTCGCGCGCGCGAGATCGAGCTGGCGCGTCGTCTTCCCGCCGACCTCGCGCGCGCGTTTGCCGAACGCGGCCTCTACCGGCTCGCCGTGCCGCGGAGCCTCGGCGGCCTGGAGGCCGATCCCGAGCGGCTCTTCGAGGCGATCGAGCTGATCGCCGAGGCCGACGCTTCGGCGGGCTGGTGCCTGATGATCGGCGTCACGACGGGCGTCGTGTCCGCGTATCTCGCGCCCGCGGTCGCGCGCGAGGCCTACGGCGACCCGCTCGCGATCACGGGCGGCGTGTACGCGCCGATGGGGCAGGCGATTCGCGACGGCGACGCCTATCGCGTGAGCGGGCGCTGGCAGTGGGCATCGGGATCCGCGAACTGCAGCTGGCTCGTGGGCGGCTGCGCGATCGTCGAGGACGGCAAGCCGCGCCTCCTCCCGAACGGGATGCTGGACGCGCGCATGGCCGTGTTTCCCGCCGCCGACGCGACCCTGATCGACTCCTGGCACGTGGCCGGGCTCTGCGGCACCGGCTCGGGCGAGATGGAGGTGCGCGACCTGCGCGTTCCGATCGAGCGCTCGGTGTCGATCGTGACGGACGTCCCGGTCGAGCGCGGACCGCTCTACCGCTTCCCGGTCTTCGGCCTGCTCGCGCTCGGCATCGCCGCCGTCGCGCTCGGCAACGCGCGCGGTGCGATCGCCGAGCTGGCCGAGATCGCGTCCGGCAAGAAGCCGTACGGGTCGGCGCGCTCGCTCGCCGAGCGCGCGAACGTGCAGGCCGCCTTCGCCGAGGCCGCGGCCCGCCTCGAGGCGGCGCGCGCGCTCTACCGGCAGTCGATCGCGGACGCGTGGCGGCGCGCCTGCGACGACGGCGAGGTGTCGGTGCGCGACCGCGCCGCCCTCCGGCTCGCCGCGACGCACGCGACCCGCGTCGCGGCGGACGTGACGCGCGTCGCGTACGACCTCGCCGGCGGGACGTCGCCGCACCTCGTCTGCCCGCTCCAGCGCCGCTTCCGCGACGCGCACGTCGCCACGCAGCACGTCATGGTCGCGCCCGCGACCTACGAGCTCGCGGGGCGCGCCTTGCTCGGGCTTCCGACCGACGCCACCATGCTCTGAGGCGCGACCAGCAGCACGAGCAGCGGCGACGTCGCGAGGGTCGTGACGAGCGCCATCACGATCAGCATTGCGAAGAGCGTCGGCGAGATGACGCCCAGGTCGAGACCGACGTTCAGCACGATGAGCTCGACCAGGCCGCGCGTGTTCATGAGGACGCCGAGCGCGGACGAGCTGCGCCACGAGAGGCCGGCGAGGCGCGCCGCGAGCGCGCTTCCGCCGAACTTCCCGGCGCACGCGACCAGGACGATCAGGCCGCAGACGAGCCAGTCCTGCGCTCCGCTCACGAGCTCGATGCGCGTCCGCATCCCGCTGAACGCGAAGAACGCCGGTAGCAGCAGCACGACGACGACGTCCTCGATCCGATCGGCGAGATCGCGCGCGAGGCGGCTCTCGTGCGGGATCACGACGCCGAGGAGGAACGCGCCGAAGAGCGCGTGGATGCCGATCGCCTCGGTCGCCAGCGCCGACGCCAGGAGGAGCATCAGCACGAGCGCGACCGCGTCGGACGAGGTGCGCGCCGGCGACGCCTCGACCCGGCGCGCGACGCGGACGAGCACGGGGCGGACCGCGACGACCATCGCGGCGATGAACGCGGCCGTGAGCAGCACGGTCGCGACCGGGCTCGCTCCGCCGCCCTTCACGACGCTCACCAGGAACGCGAGCAGGCACCACGCGGTCACGTCGTCGACGGCGGCGCAGGTCAGCGCCAGGACGCCGAGCGGAGTGGTCTGCATCCCGCGGTCGGTCAGGATGCGCGCCAGCACCGGGAACGCCGTCACCGACATGGACACGCCGAGGAAGAGCGCGAACGCCGTGAACGGGACGTCGCGCGTCGCGAGCAGCGGGTAGAGGACGAGCGCGAGCGCCGAGCCGAGGACGAACGGGAGCAGGATGCTCGCGTGCGAGATCGCGAGCGCGGCGTGCGGGCTTCGCCGGAGATGGGCGGGATCGAGCTCCACCCCGACGACGAACATGTAGAGGATGACCCCGACCTGCGCGACGACCTGGAGGTCGGGCGCGACGGCCGCCGGTAGCACGAATCGCCACGCTTCCGGCGCGACCCGGCCGAGGAGCGACGGCCCGAGCAGGATCCCCGCGACGACCTCCCCGACGACGGGCGGCTGCCCGATCCGCCGAAACGCCCACCCGACGGCGCGCGCCGCCAGGATGACGACGAGGAGCGCGAGGAGGAGGTGCGGTAGTCCGCCCGCGTCGCGCGCCGCGGCGCCCGCGGACGCGCCGGCTTGCGCGGCCGGCAGCGACGCCACGAGCCCGGCGCCGCGCGCCCGGATCGCGAGGAACGCTCCGACCGCGGCCGCGATCATGAGGCCGTAGACGAGAGCCGTCCGGAGCAGGGGCGAGTGCGGTGCGGGACGCGACATGTCGCTTGGCTCGGCCGGCGCGCGGGCGCGCCGGCGGCTTGAGCGCCGTATCGCAGCGCGCGCGCCTCGCGCAACGCGCGATCGCGGCCTCGCGGCGGACATTCGTTTGACGCGGGCGTCCGCGCCCGGGATGGTCGACGCGATGGGGTTGCCGGGGATGGGAGCCGGCGCGCGCGTCGCCGGCGCGGTCGCGAGCGCGCTCCTCGCCGGCGCCTGCTCCGCGATCGTCGCCGGCCTCGACCTCGGCGGCGATCTGCCGGAGCGCTTCGTCGGCGCCGTCGCCGGCGGACAGGTCGACGCGGCGTACGCGCTCCTCTGCCCGAGCACCCGCTTCGGGATCCCGCCCGACGCCTTTCGCCGCGCCCTCGACGCGAACCCCGTTCTCCTCGCCGCGACCGACGTCACGATCCAGCGCTACGAGTCGGGCGGCGGCCTCGCCGCCGTGCAGAAGGGATGGATCGCCGGCAGCGCCGGCGCGGCCGACGCGCAGTTCCACCTGTCGAAGATCGACGCGACCTGGTGCTTGACGGGGATCGAGATCGGCGGAACGCCGGCGCTGCCGGTGCCCGGGACCGCGACCGCAGGGGAGAGCGCGCGCGACGCGGGCGCGGCGGTCGACCGCGCCCGCCTTCCGGCGGCGCTCCGGAACGACGCCTATCGCCTGTACGGCCTCTCGAGCGGCGGCACGCGGCGCTACCGGATGTCCGACGGCAGCGGCGCGGGGGCGGTCGGCTCGCAGCGCAGCGAGCTCCTCGCGATCGACGGTGGGTCGGCGCGCTTCCGGATCGTCCGGACGGGCGCGCTCGCCGCGCTCGGATCGCTCGAGGTCGTGCTCGACGCCGACGGCGTCCACCTCGTGGGGTCGTCGAACGGCGCGCTCGCGGCGCCCGCGCTCGTCATGCCGGCGCGGCTCGCGGCCGGCACGACCTGGCGGTCGGAGTACGTCGAGACGCCGCCCGGCGGGACGCCCGTGCGCTACGGCGGGAACGACGTCGTCGACGGACCGGAGCGCGTCCGCACGCCGGCGGGCGAGTTCGACGCGGTCCGCGTCTCGACGACCGCGAGCGTCGAGAGCGGCAGCGACCGGGCGACCCTCCGTCTCCGGGCCTGGTACGTCGCGGACATCGGTAGCGTCCGCGTCGAGAGCGAATCGACGCCGACCCAGGGCGAGCCGAGCCGCATCGTCGTGGAGCTCGAGTCGGCGGGCCCCTGAGCGGGCTCGCGGCCGACGAAGCCGCTTGACACGAGGGCGCGCGGTCGCGCAGCACGTTGTTCATGAACGAGCTGCTGGAGCTGTCGCTGGTCGATCTCGTGGGCCGCATCCGGGGGCGGAAGGCTTCGCCGGTCGAGCTGATGGAGGCGGTGCTCGCGAGGGTCGACGAGACCCATCGCGCGCTGAACGCCGTCGTCGTGCGGCGGGATCCCGACGCCTGCATGGCGGACGCGCGCGCGGCGGAGGCGCGCATCGCGCGCGGCGAGGCTCGCCCGCTCGAGGGCATCCCGCTCGGCGTGAAGGAGCTCGAGCCGGTCGCGGGCCTGCCGTGGACGGAGTGCTCGCCGATCTTCGCGGAGCGCGTCGCCGCGCACGACTCCGTCCAGGTCGAGCGGCTCCGCGCGGCAGGCGCGATCGTCATCGGGAAGACGAACTCCCCCGAGTTCGGCGCGCCGGCGTTCACCAAGAACCGCCTGCACGGCGTCACGCGATCGCCCTGGAACCTCGCGCTCTCGCCCGGCGGATCGAGCGGCGGGTCGTCGGCCGCGATGGCGGGCAACGTCCTCCCGCTCGTGACCGCGAGCGACGGCGGCGGGTCGATCCGCATCCCGGCGAGCTTCACCGGCTGCTTCGGGCTCAAGACCTCGCTCGGCCGCATCCCGCACGAGCAGCGCGACATCTGGGAGTACGGGCAGACGGCGGTGTACGGGCCGCTCACGAAGACGGTCGAGGATGCCGCGCTCTTCCTCGATCAGGTCGTCGGCAAGTCCGAGCTCGATCCGACGAGCCTCCCGCATCCCGGGATCTCGTACGTCGAGAAGGTGCGCGAGCCGCTACCGGAGCGGCTCCGGATCGGCTTCTCGCCCGACCTCGGATACGCGGTCGTGCAGTCGGACGTCGCGCAGGCGGTCGAGGAGGCGGCGCGCATCTTCGAGAAGCTCGGCCACCGCGTCGAGAGCGTCGCCGGCGGGCCGCCGGAGGCGGGGCGCACGTGGGGCATCCTCGGGTCGTTCTTGATGGCCGCGCGCCTCGAAGAGCACCTGAAGGGACGCGAGGAGCTGCTCGGGCGCGGCTTGATGGCCGGCATCGAGATGGCGCGCCGCGACATGACGCCCGCGCTCTTCGGGAAGCTCGCCGCCATCCGGGGCGAGGTCGCCGCATGGGCCGCCGGCGTGTTCGAGCGCCACGACCTGCTCTTGACGCCGACGGTCCCGTTCGACCCGTACTCGGCACCGGGCCCCTACCCGACCGAGACCGAAGGCCGGCAGCAGCCGTGGTCGAACGTCGGATCGTTCACGATCCCGTTCAACCTGTCGTGGCATCCCGCCGGCACCGTCCGCGTCGGGCTTTCGCGCCGCGGCCTTCCGATGGGGATGCAGATCGTCGCGCCGCGCCACCGCGACGACCTGGTGCTGCAGGCGGCGCGCGCGTTCGAGCGCGAGCGGCCGTGGCACCCGAGGTGGCCGACGTCGTTCGAGTGAAAGGCCGCGGTCAGCGCCGTCGCGAGCGGCGCCGCTGAGGCTCCTCGCTCGCGAAGCGCTCCTCGAGGAGACGCGCCAGCCAGGCGCGGAAGCGGCGCTGCACCGACGGATCGTCCGGGAGCCCGCCGAGGCGGCTGAGCACCGGGCCCATGAGCGCGTCGCCCAGCATCGCGGCGGCGATGAGCCGGACCGCGAAGTCGACCTCCTCGCGGGCGGGCGCTCGTGCGCCGGCGGCGCGCGCGTCGTCGGCGATCCGGCGATGGGTCGCGTCGGCGAGGATGCGAAGGAGCTGCTGGTCGTTGTCGCCCGCAGCCGGGGCGCGGTCGCTGAGCGTGATCCACGCGAGGAGGCGCGCGTGTCCGGACTCGCCCAGCGTCTCGTGGACGCGCTCCAGGACCGCTTCCGAGGACATGCTGCGGCGCGGGTCCGAGATCGCTCGCAGGACGTCGTCGTTGAGAGCGCTCATGGCGGAGCGCACGAGCGCCCGGAGGAGGCCTTCGCGGCTCTCGAAGTGGTGCAGGATCGTCGGGTGCGCGATGCCGAGATCGCGCGCGATGTCCTGTAGGCGGATCGCCTCCGGCCCGCCCTCGGCGAGCCGCCGCTGGGCCGCCGCAAGGATCTCGTGGCGCGCCTCCTCGGCGGTACGGCGCCGCCTGGTGGCCTTTTTCGCGCCCACCCTATTGACAATCCTGTATGTAGCCGGCTACTGACATGGTTGTCAGCAACCTACCACGGCCCGACTGCCGGGTCACTGAGGTGAGGTCATGCCGCCGGCGACGAACAGCCCGACGCGAAAGCGCATCCAGCCCATCCGGGCGTTCCGCGCCGTACGCGCGCTGATCCAGAACCCCGACGACACCCCGAAGGTCTTCGACATCATCGACGCGCTCTCCGGCAACGCCGGCGAGCGCCTCTTCCGACGATTCCGCCGATCGGCGACCGGCGAGCGCATCCTGCGCGAGCGCCGAAACCTCCTCGCGACGCTCGATGACCGCGCCGCGCTGAAGGCGTTGCCGGCGGGCTCCCTCGGCCGCGTCTACGCCGACTTCGTCGAGCGCGAGCAGATCACCGGCCAGGGCCTCGCCGACGCGAGCATGGCGAACCGCCGCGACGACATCGACCCCGACCGCCGCCTCTTCTTCGATCGCCTCCGCGACATGCACGACCTCTGGCACGTCGCGACCGGCTACGGCCGCGACCTCGTCGGCGAGGGTGCGCTCCTCGCGTTCAGCTACGCGCAGACGAAGAACCGCGGCGTCGGCTTCATCGTCGCGGTCGCGTGGCTCCGGGCGCGCGGCGAGATGTCGTTCGCGCGCGGCATCATGTGGGAGGGTTGGCGGCGCGGCCGCCGCGCGCGCTGGCTGCCGGGAGAGGACTGGGAGCACCTGCTCACGCTGCCGCTCGCGGCCGTCCGCGAGCAGCTCTGCCTCGGCACGCCGCCGAGCTACGCACAGGTCCGCTCGGCGGGAGCGCCGGCGCTCGCGTGATCGCCCGCGGTCGCGGGGCCGTCGACGCGCGGCCTGCGACCGAGGTAACGTTCGCCGCAATGGCGAACTGGGGTTGGTTCAGCCGGATCCACCGCACCGTCTACGAGGCGACCGGAGGTCGGCTCGGCGCGCGCCTCGGCTGGCTGCCGATGCTGCTTCTGACGACGACCGGACGCCGGACCGGACGCGAGCATACGGTTCCGCTCGCGTACTTCGAGGACGGCGACGACCTCGTCGTGGTCGCCTCGAACGGCGGCTCCGATCGGCCGCCGGCGTGGTGGCTCAACCTCGAGCGGACGCCCGAGGCACGCGTCCGGGTCGGCCGTCGCGAGCTCTCGGTGCGTGCGTCGCTCGCGACGCCCGACGAACGCGCGCGCCTCTGGCCGCGCTTGAAGAACGTGAACCCGCCGTACGCGCGCTACGAGCGCATGACGCAGCGCGAGATCCCGGTCGTGCTGCTTCGTCCGAGTGCGTCCTGACCCGGTCGCTCAGGGCGCCTCTCCCGCTACCGGCGCGATCGTGACCGGCGTGCCGAAGAGAACCGCCGTTCCGCTGAGCTCGTCGTAGGCGCGATCGTCGGTCAGCGCGTTGGTATTGACGCCGGGGTGCTCGCGCGCGACGCGGAGCCGCGTGCCCTCGGCGTCGTGCCCCCAGCCGTGCGGGAGGCTCACGACGCCCGGCATCAGGTCCTCGGTGACCTCGACCGGCGCGATGACCGTCCCGACGCGGCTCGTGACGCGCGCCGCGCCGCCCGCGGACAGGCCGAAGCGCTCGGCATCGGCGGGCGACACGTGGAGCGTGCAGCGGTCGCGGCCCTTCACGAGCGCGGGCAGGTTGTGCATGAACGAGTTGCTGCAGCGGAGATCGCGCCGGCCGATCAGCACGAGCTCGCCGTTCCGCTCCGCGATCCGGCGCTCGAGGCGCGCGACGTCGCCGACGATCGCGCTCGGAGCGAGCTCGACCAGGCCGCTCTCCGTGTTCACGATCTCCCGGAGCCGCGGCGTGAGCGGACCGAGATCGAGCCCGTGCTCGGCGGCCTTGAGCTGCGCGAGCGTCAGGCCGTCGGGCCGCCGGCCGAACCCGTCGCCGTAGGGGCCGATCCGAAGCAGCATGTCGACCAGGCGCTCCGGGCCGAGCCCGCCTTCGACCTTCGCGGCGATCTCGTCGACGGTGAGGCCCGGCCAGTCGCTGCCGCCCTCGAGCGCGCCTTCCGCGAACTTCCGGAACACGAACTCGTCGACGTCCTTCAGCGGGACGCCCGCGAGGCCCATGAGGCGCGCTCCGATCTGCGCCAGCACCTCCCACGTCTCGGGCGTGCCGGCGGGCGGGGGAACGGCCGCGGTCGACCACTTCGCGACGTTCCGCACCGAGAGCAGGTAGAATCCGACCTCGTAGTTCGCCTGCTCGGCGGGCGACGGCGTCGGCAGGATGACGTGCGCGTGGCGCGTCGTCTCGTTGATGTAGAAGTCGATCGCGACCAGGAAGTCGAGGTCCTTGAACGCGCGCTCGAGCTGCTCCGAGTTCGCGGCGCTCCGGACGGGATTCGTCATGAGGAGCACCATCGCGCGCACCCGGCCGTCGCCCGGAGTCAGCATCTCCTCCGCCATCGTCGAGGACGGAATCATGCCGTCGACCTCGGGTTGCCCGCTCACGCGGCTCCGCCAGCGGCCGATCTCGTAGCCCTTCGCCTTCGGTAGGGCCGCGTCGATCGGGGCCGCCGGCTTCGGGAACATGACGCCGCCCGGGCGGTCGAGGTTGCCCGTCAAGATGTTGAGCAGGTCGCAGCCCCAGCTCGCGAGCGTGCCGAACTCCTGCACGCAGGTTCCGAGCCGCCCGTAGCAGGCGGCCGACTCGGCGCGCGCGAACTCGCGCGCGATGCGGCGGATGTCCGCGGCCGGGATCCCGCACACCGCCGCGACCGCTTCGGGCGCGAAGCGGCGCGCGATCGCCTCGACCTCGTCGAGACCGGCGAGGAGGCCTTGCGCGGCGCCGAGCGCGACGAGTCCCTCGTCGAAGAGCGTGTGCACGAGCGCCAGCAGGAACGCCGCGTCGGTCGCCGGACGGATGAAGTGGTGCTCGCTCGCGATCTTCGCGGTCTCGGTACGGCGCGGATCGATCACCACGACCTTGCCGCCGCGCTCGATCACGCGCTTCAGGCGCCCGGGCGCGTCCGGCATGGTCATGAGGCTCCCGTGCGAGACGACGGGGTTCGCGCCGATCACGAGCAGGTGGTGCGTCCGGTCGATGTCCGGCACGGGCACGCCGGTCGGGAAGTGCCGCCCGAACATGAGCCCGGTCTGGACGATCTTCGGAAGCGTGTCGATCGCCGAGGAGTTGAAGATGCTCCGGCTCGCGAGCGCGCGCACGAAGACCGGCCGGTAGAGGAGCGCGCCGAGGTCGTGCACGACCGGGTTCCCCGTGTACATGCCGATCGCGTCGTTGCCGTGCTTCTCGCGCACCGCGAGGAGACGCGACGCGACCAGGTCGTACGCCTCCGCCCAGGAGATCTCCTCCCAGCCGCGCTCGGTGCGCTTGACGGGACGGCGCAGGCGGTCGGGGTCGTGGAAGAGCTCCTTCACGCCGTACGCCTTCGGGCAGATGTAGCCGCGCGAGAACGGATCCTGCTTGTCGCCGCGGACGGACGTGATGGCCCCGTCCTCGACCTCCAGCGCGAGGCCGCAGGTCGCCTCGCAGAAGGGGCACACGCGGTAGGCGGTCCGCCGATCCTTCATCGTCGCCTCCATCGTCGCCTCGTCCGTGCCGCGCTCAGCCGAGCGCGGCCGCGGCCGTCGCCTCGTTGCGCGGCGCGGGCTCGGCCGCAGATCGCGCGGGTTCCGATCCGCTCGTGTCCGCGGCCAGCGTCGCCGCGACCCCCGCCATCTCGGCGACCGGCACGCCGATGCGATCGCACAGGGTCGCGAGGTCGAAGTAGAAGCGCTCGCCGCGCAGCGCGCCGCCCTCGCAGGCGAAGACCGACACGAACGGCAGGTCGGCGGCGCGCCCGGTCGGCGCGAAGCCGAGGAACGGGCCGTCGAACGTCATGAGCGCGCGCCCCCAGCACGCGACGCTCGCTCCCTCGGCGGCGATCCCTTCGACCGTGACCCGATAGTCGGGAAACGCGCCGAAGAAGGTCTCGAGCTGGCGTCGTGCCTCGCCGCGACCGCGCGCCGCGAGCCCGAGCGGCATCGTCTCGAGCACGAAGTCCTCGCTGCAGACGGCGAGCGCGGCGTCGATGTCCTGCTGGCTCTTCGCCGCGCCGTAGGATCGCGCGAGCGAGCGCGCGACGGCGGCGTCGAGGTCGCGCACGTCGTTCGGCGAGAGCGCGGGGGGCGCGACGCCGCCTTCGGGATGGAGCCGGCTCGCGTGGGTCGCGAGGTACGCGGCGAGCCGGCCCGCGGTGCCGGGCTCGGGCCAGTCCTCGAGCGAGCGGATGCGGCCGCGCTCGTACGCGGCGAGGTGCCGGCCCTCGAAGCGGAAGTCCGGGAGCCCCGCCCGCCGGAGGGTGAGCGCGTAGCGCATCCACACGCCGTCGGGGCGGACGATCGGCCCCTCCAGGATCTCGGGGATGCGCACGTCGAAGCGGCGGTCGACCCGCCGGGTGCTGTCGCGCAGGCCGTCGACGACCGCCGCGCGCCCGCTCGCGCCGTCGCCGAACGCGCCGCCGCCGTGGACGACGTGGAGCGCGTCCGCCGTGAAGTGGTCCGCGAGGTGTCCCCAGCCGTCGCCCAGCCAGGCCAGCTCGAAGGCCTGCGCATAGTGGAAGAACCGCGCGAGATCGCTCGCCATGATCGCCTCCTGCGCGACCCGCGTCGGCGCGGGCGCCTCGAGGTCGTTCTTCGCGCGGGAACCGATCCCTGGGAAGGTCCACATTGTTCGAAATCGATGGTACCAGTGGCGGATGCTCGCCCTCCGGCTCGACGGCGACGGCCCGCTGCATCGCCGCGCCTATCGCGCTCTGCGCGACGCGATCCTCGCCGGGCGGCTCGCCCCCGCCGCCCGGCTGCCGTCCACCCGCGAGCTCGCCGACGAGCTCGGCGTTTCGCGGAACACGGTCCTGCAGGCGTACGACCGGCTCGTCGCGGAGGGCTACGCGACGGCGCGCCCCGCGTCCGGGACGTTCGTGGCGGCGTCCCTGCCGGCCGCGCGGGCGCGGACGAACCCCCGGCGCCCCGCGGCGATCGCCGAGGCGCCGGCCGACGGCGATCCGCGCCTCTCCGCGATCGGCGAGCGATTGATGGACGTCGCGCGCGGGCGGCGCGCGAGCTGGAGCCTCCCGCGCGAGCCGCTGCCGTACGACTTCCGCTACGGCGAGCCCGCCTACGCCGACCTCCCGCTCGCGACCTGGGCGCGGATCCTCGGCCGGCGCGCTCGCCGCCTGTCGGTGCGCCGGCTCGCATACCAGCCGCCGGGCGGAGCCGCGGAGCTGCGCGAGCAGCTCGCGTCGTACCTCGGCCGCGCGCGCGGCGTCGCGTGCAGCGCGGAGCAGGTGCTCGTCGTGCACGGGTCGCAGCAGGCGATCGACCTCACGCTGCGCGTGCTCGTCGACCCCGGAGACCGCGTCGTGCTGGAGGAGCCGCACTACACCGGGTTCTCGCTCTGCGCGGCCGCCGTCGGCGCGGACGTCGTCCACGTCCCGGTCGACGAGCACGGGCTCCGCGTCGAGGAGCTCGCCGCGGTGCGGTCGGCGCGTCTCGCCTGCGTCACGCCGTCGCACCAGTACCCCGCGGGCGGCGTGCTGTCGCTGCCGCGGCGCCTGGCGCTCCTCGACTGGGCGCGCTCGCTCGCCGCCTACGTCCTCGAGGACGACTACGACGGCGAGTTCCGCTTCGAGGGCCACCCGCTCGAGTCGCTGCAGTCGCTCGATCGCCACGGGCGCGTGCTCTACATGGGCACGGCGTCGAAGATCCTCTTCCCGGCGCTCCGGATCGGATGGCTGGTCGTGCCGCCCGTGCTCGCGGATCCCTTCCGCGCCGCGCAGGCCCTCTCGGACACCGGCACCGCGACCCTCGAGCAGCTCGCGTTCGCCGACTTCATCGCCGAAGGTCAGCTCGAGCGCCACGTCCGGCGGACGCGCGCGCGCCACGCCGCGCGCCGCCGCGCGCTCCTCGACGCGATGGAGCGCGAGCTCGGCGACCGCGCCCGCGTGCTCGGCGTGAGCGCGGGCCTGCACGTGCTCGTCCGGATCGACGAGCTCCCGCGCCGCGACGTCACGCGCCTGCGCGCCGCCTGCCGGGAGCGCGGCGTGGGCGTGTATCCGGCGGCGCCGTTCTACGACCGCCCGCCGCCGCACGCGGAGCTCCTCCTCGGGTACGGCGCGCTCGGCGAGCGCGCGATCCGGGAAGGCGTGCGCCGCCTCCGCCAGGCGATCGACTCCCTCGCGCGCGAGCCCTGACCGGGCCGGCGCCATAGCGGACCCGACGCGCCACGGCGCGCGCCGGCAGCTCCTCGCCCAATCCTCATGGAATCCTCAAGACCGTCGCGCGTGCCGCCGTGGGACCCTGGCGCGCATGAAGCGGGCTCGCTCGTCGTCGAATCGGTCTTCTCGTCCGACGCCTTTCGCAATCGCCGTCGCATTCGCCCTCGGTCTCTCGGCCGCTTCCCCAGCCGCGAGCGCGACCGTCGCGAACGGTCCGATCGACCCGGGGACGCTCGAGGAGGGCGCCGACGGCCTCGTCGGCGTCATCGTCAAGCTGCACGACTCTTCGCTGGCGGCCTATCGCGGCGGGGTCGGCAACCTCGCGGCGACGAGCCCCGCCGCGACCGGCGTCCGCCGCCTCGACCCGGGATCGCCGTCGGGCCGCGCGTACCTCGCGCACGTCCAACGGAAGATCGCGGACCTCGAGGCGGCGGTCCGGACCCGCAGCGCGCGCGCCCGCGTGATCCAGCGCTACGACGTCGCTTTCGGCGGCGTCGCGCTCCGCGTGCCGCGATCGGACGTCGCTGCGCTGGCGTCGCTCCCGGAGGTCGCGGCGATCTATCCCGACCTGGCGCTCCACCCCGACATGTCGCGCACGCCGGCTTTCGTCGGCGCGAACATCCTGTGGAAGAAGGTCGGCGGCAAGACGCACGCCGGCGAGGGCGTCGTCGTCGGCATCCTCGATACGGGGATCTGGCCCGAGCATCCGTTCTTCGCCGACCCCGATCCCGCCGGACTCCCCTACCCGGCGCCGCCGATCTCGCTCGGAGCCGGGAGCTGCGACTTCTCCGGCGGCTCGAACCCGGGGCAGCCGTTCGCGTGCAACCACAAGCTGATCGGCGCGCGCCGCTTCCAGTCGGGCTACCTCGCGCAGTCCGGAGGCGTCCTGGATCCGGACGAGTTCACCTCCGCTCGCGACAACGTGGGCCACGGGACGCACGTCGCCGGGACGACCGCCGGCAACGCCGGGGTGGCGGCTTCGGTCCAGGGTACGGCTTTCGGCAAGCTCTCCGGGATGGCGCCGCGCGCGCACATCGTCGCGTACAAGGTCTGCGGCGCGATCCCGGCCGGAACCCAGAAAGCCACCTGCTTCGCGAGCGACTCCGTCGCCGCGATCCAGCAGGCGATCGTCGACGGCGTCGACGTGATCAACTACTCGATCAGCGGCGGCACCCAGCCCTACGGCGAGGCCGTCTCGCTCGCGTTCCTCGACGCGTACGAGGCGGGGATCTTCGTCGCCGCGTCCGGCGGCAACTCGGGCCCGGGCGCGAACACGGTCGAGCACCGCGAGCCGTGGGTGACGACGGTCGCAGCGAGCAGCAAGGACCGGCGCTTCGCCAGCACGCTGCACGTGACGGCAAGTGGAAGCGCGACGCTCTACCTCGCCGGCACGACGATCAGCGCCGGCATCGCGACGCCCGCGCCTGTCGTCGACGCCGCGAGCGTCGGCGACACGCTCTGCAAGCAGTCGAGCGCCGACGGCGCCTTCAACGGCAAGATCGTCGTCTGCAAGATCGGCGACATCGGGCGCGTCGTGAAGGGAAAAAACGTCCTCGCGCGCGGCGCGGCCGGCATGATCCTCTACAATTCGTCGACCGCGAGCCTCGACGCCGACGAGAATTTCGTGCCGACGATTCGCCTGACCGACGTCGACGGGGCGTCGCTCGTTGCTTTCCTCGCGAGCCACTCCGGTGTGCAGGCGAGCTTCGCGCACGGAGCGAACGCCGTCGCTCCGGGCGACGTGATGGCGGCCTTCAGCTCGCGCGGCGGCTCGGGACAGGCGCTCGGCGTGAGCAAGCCCGACGTCGCCGCGCCCGGCATCCAGATCCTCTCGGGGAACTCGGCGGCCCCCGCGACGGATACCACCGTCGCCGGCGAGATCTTCGCGGTGATGAGCGGAACCTCGATGGCGAGCCCGCACGTCACGGGCGCCGCGGCGCTGCTGGTGCAGCGGAACCCGTCGTGGACGCCCGGCCAGATCAAGTCGGCGCTCATGACGACCGCGCGTTCGGGCGTCGTCAAGGAAGACGGCGCGACGGCGACGACGCCGTTCGATCGCGGATCGGGCCGGATCGACCTCACGCGCGCGTTCAAGCCCGGGCTCACCTTCGACGTGCCGGCGAGCGACTTCGACGTGCAGCGCGACGCGCTGTGGAAGGTGAACCTGCCGAGCGTCTACCTCCCGACGTTCCCCGGCCGGGCGACCGTGACGCGCACGGCGCGCGACGTGTCCGGGCTCGGCGGCGAGTGGCAGGTCCAGGTCGAGGCGCCGTCCGACGTCGCGATCGCGGCGCCGGCGACGATCGCGCTGCCGCCCGCCGGCGACAAGAAGCTCACGATGACGATCACCGGCGCCGGCGTGCCGGTCGACCAGGTGCGGCATGCGGTCGTCCGCCTCGTCAAGACGGGCACGACCGAAGCGCTCGTGCTCCCGATCACGCTCGTCCGGAAGGCCGCTCCGCTGACCGTCCAGAACACCTGCGACGCGAGCACGGTCGCCGTCGGCGCGACGACGGTCTGCCACGTGACGGTGCGCGATCCCACGATGGACCCCCACGCCGGGAAGCTGACCGTCAAGGTTCCGGGCCGGCTCGCGCTCGTCGCGGGCTCGGTCTCGGGCGGCACGTCGACCGCAAACACCGTCAAGTCGGACCTCGACTTCCCCGCCGGAACGGTGACGGTCGCTCCGGGGACCGCACCGTTCGGCTACTTCGACTTCGCCGGCAGCGCCTGCACCACCTTCCCGGCGATGCCGAACGAGTGGATCTACTTCGGCCTCAACGTCGACCCGTTCGTGTGGGCCGGTCGCCAGTGGACGAAGATGGCGTTCACCAGCAACGGCTACGTGGTTCCGGGCGGAGGCGACGTCAACGACCTCACCGCATCGAACGTCGCGCTCCCGAGCGCCGCCCGTCCGAACGGGCTCCTCGCGCCCTTCTGGACCGACCTCGACCCGTCGCGCGGCGGCGAGACGCGCTACTGCTGGTTCAACGGCGCGAACTCGCAGCGCTGGGCGGTGTTCGACTGGCGCGCCGTCGCGAACGCGACCGGGACCGGCGTCAACTCCTTCCAGGTCTGGGTCGGGATGAACGGCGTCGAGGACGTGACGTACGCGTACGGCCCGTCGCTCACGCCGGGCAACGCGACCGCCCTGACGGTCGGCGCCGAGACCCCGAGTGGGAGCTCCGGCGCGACGCGCTACTTCAAGACGCAGGCCGGGTCGGCGACGGGAACCCTGCCGACGGCGGGATCGGCGCTGCGCGCCAGCACGAGCCCGGCTCCGGACGAGGTCGTGACGTTCTCGATCCGCGGGCAGACGGCGGGCAGCTTCAAGATCTGCGCCGACGTCACGAGCCCGCTCTTCTCGGGCACCCTCCGGAAGTGCTTCTCCGGAAAGGTGCAATAGCGGGGAACGCGCGACCGATCAGGCTGCAGCCGCTCGCGCCGGCGGCACCGCGTCGGCGTTTGCGCCGTCGGCGCGACGGCACGCCGCGGCGCGCGGCTCGGCGCGATAGCTCTCGACGTCGAAGCGGCGCGTCGACCACCAGTAGCGGGTCGTCGTTCCCGACCAGTTGTTGGTGATGCGACCGCTCTCGGTCTTGTACCAGCTCTTCGGCGTCGCGGCCCAGACGCTGCCTGCGAGCTCCGTCTGGACCTTTCGGTCGTACGCCGCCATCGCGGCCGGCTCGAGGTCGAGCGACGCGAGGTCGCGATCCACGAGCGTGCGGATCGCCTGGACGATGTAGCCGGCCTGGCACTCGATCATGAAGATGATGGAGTTGTGGCCGAGGTTCGTGTTGGGGCCGTACATGAGGAAGAGGTTCGGGAACCCCGCCACCGTGATGCCGCGATAGGCGCGCGCGCCGTCCTTCCACTCGGACTCGAGCGACCGGCCGTCGCGGCCCTCCACGTGCATCGGCGCGAGGAAGTGGGTCGACTCGAACCCCGTCGCGAGGATGACGGCGTCGACCGGATGCACGGCCCCGTCGCGCGTGACCACCGCATCCTCGGTCACGCGCTCGATCGGGCTCGTGACGACGTCGACGTTCTCGCGGTTCAGCGTCGGGTAGTAGTCGTCCGAGATCAGGATGCGCTTGCCACCGATCGGGTAGTCGGGCACGAGCGCCTTCCGGAGCTCGGGGTCGGAAACGCTGTCCTCGATGTTCCGGAGCGCGAGGTCGCGCGTCTTCGACGCGAAGAACGCGTTTCCGCGGAAGAGCGGGAAGCGCATCTCGAGGAGGAGCCAGATCCACCAGCGGTAGAGCCGCGCGAGGAGCGGGACGTGCGTGAAGAGCCACTTCTCGCGCGCGGTGTAAACGCGGTCGCCGCGCGGCAGCATCCAGTTCGCGCTCCGCTGCAGGATCGTGAGCCGCTCCACCTCGGGCGCGATCTGCGGGATGAACTGGATCGCGCTCGCCGCGTTCCCGACGACGGCGACGCGCTTCCCGGTGAGGTCGTACGCGTGGTTCCAGCGCGCCGAGTGGAAGCGCTCGCCGCGGAACGACTCGAGCCCGGGGATGGCCGGAACGTACGGCCGGTTCAGCTGGCCGACGCCGCTCACCAGGACGTCGAACTCGAGCTCATCGCCCGCAGCCGTGCGGAGCCGCCAGACGGACGCGGCCTCGTCGAAGCGCGCGCTCGCGATCTCGGTCCGGAATCGGATGTGGCGCAGCAGGTCGTACTTGCGCGCGCAGTGGTCCATGTAGCCGCGGATCTCCTCCTGCGGCGCCCACTTCCGGGACCAGTCGGTCTTCTGCTCGAACGAGAAGCAGTACGCGAAGGACGGCACGTCGCACGCGGCGCCCGGGTAGGTGTTGTCGCGCCACGTCCCGCCGAGCTGCTCCGCCTTCTCGAAGATCGTGAAGCTTTCGATCCCCGCCTGCTTGAGGCGGATGCCGAGGCAAAGCCCCGAGAACCCGGAGCCGATGATGGCGATGCGTCGTCCCCGTCGCCCCGAAGCCGACATCTCGTCCCTCCCGCGAGAGCTGCGATTCACGACGCCGACCATAGGGCCGCGCCGGGCCGTCCGGAATGGCGGCAACGGACAGCTTTTTGATATTTTCGGCCACGCCGCGAGCGGCATCGCCGACGCGGCGGAGCGCGATGGAAAGCTCGATCGTACGGCGCGGCATCGGGAGCGTGCAGCTCCTGGTCACCCTCGCCGGCGAGCACGGGATGCGCCCGGCGGCATGCCTCCGCGGCTCCGGCATCCGGCCGGAGCGCCTCGACGGCCCGCACGCCGAGATCGAAGCCGACCAGGAGCTGGCGGTCGTACGGAACCTCGTGCGGGAGCTGCGCGACGTGCCGGCGATCGGACTCGAGGCCGGCCGTCGCTACCGCCTCACGGCCTACGGGATCTGGGGCTACGCGCTGCTGAGCAGCCGAACGCTCCGGAGCGCGAGCGAGTTCGGCATCAGCTTCCTCGACCTCACGTTCGCCTTCGCGCGCTTCCGCGTCGACAAGGCGTCGCGCGACCTCCGGATCGTCCTCGAGGACGGCGACATCCCGGACGACTGCCGGCGCTTTCTCGTCGAGCGCGACGCCGCGGCTGCCGTGGCGATCCAGCGCGACCTCTTCCAGCAGGCGGTCCCTCTCCGCCGCGTCGCGTTCCGCCATGCCGCGCCGCCGTACGCGGATCGCTACGCCGAATTCTTCCCGGGGCCGGTCTTCTTCGGCGATCGCGAGAACGCGATCGCGATCGATGCGCGCTTCGCCGACCGACCGCTCCCGCAGGCCGACGAGCGCACCGCCCGCGTCTGCGAGGAGCAGTGTCGCGCCCTCCTGGACCGCCGGCGCGCGCGCGGCTCCGCCGCCCGCGGCGCGCCGCCTGCGGTCTGCGAGCGCGTCCGGCAGCGGCTCCTCCGCCCGCAGGCCGGCGTCCGCATGGAGGACGTGGCGGCGGAGATCGGCATGGCGCCGCGCACGCTCCATCGCCAGCTCGCCGCGGAAGGCACGTCGTTCCGACGCCTTCTCGACGAGGTGCGGGAGGCCCTCGCCGAGGAGATGCTCGCGCACCGCATGACCGTCGACGAGGTCGCCGAGCGCCTCGGCTACGCCGAGGCGTCGAGCTTCGTGCACGCGTTCAAGCGCTGGAAGGGCGTCCCGCCGGCGAAGTTCCGCCGCCACGCGCGCCCGTGAGAGCGCGCGTGGCGGACGATGGTCCGATCGTCAGGGCGAGGTCAGCGCGTACAGCATCGCGTCCTTGGCCGCGACGTAGAGCGCGCCGTTGCCGATGGAGAGGGAGATCGCGTCCGCGGGAAGCTGGTAGTGCCACTTCGGCGTCCCGCCCATCGCCGGATCGAAGCCGTAGATGTCCGCGCCGATCGCTGCGTAGACGAAGCCGTTCGCGCCGATCACCGGCGACGGCGTCTGCGCGAGGTTCGTGGTGCTGGACCCGGGTCCCGAGAGGCTCCACAGGACGTGCGGCGGGTTCGTCGTCGCGTCGATCGCGTAAAGCGTCCGCGTCCCGACGTTGTACGAGCTCAGGTAGATCTTGCCGCCGTTGATCGCGGCGGCCGTGTCGACGCCGCCGCTCGTCGCGAACGGCCAGCCCGGCTTCACCGCGCCCGACGTGCCGTTGTCCTTGACGGCGTAGACCCCGGCTGCGGTGCCGACGTAGATCGTGCCGTCCGCGCCGATCGACGGCGACGTGTGCAGCGCCGTCGCTCCGAGCTGGAGGCTCCACGCGATCGCACCGGTGGCGCCGAGGTCGTCGATCGCGAACAGCTTGCCGTTGTTCGTGATCACGTAGATGCGGAAGTGGCCGCCGAACATGATGCCCGCGGGCGACATGTCGCGCACGAGCGGCAGATCGACCGACCACACGAGCGTCCCGTTCGGATCGAACGCGTACACGACGCCGCGCACCGTGCAGCCGCACATCGCGTACACGCGGCTCTGGGGCGCGGGCCCGAGGAGCGGCGACTGCCGCACGTCGCCGTCGAGCGGGACCTTGAAGTGCCAGAGGTCGACGCCGTCTTCGTCGATCGCCCAGAAGATGTTGTTGCGGTCGCCGATGTAGATGGTGTCGACCGTGCGGCTGCCCTGCGCGTCGGTCTTGAGGAAGGGGTTGCCGATCGCGGGCGACGACTGGTCGACGAACCCGCCGACGTTCGTGCACCACTCCAGCGAGCCGCCGGTCTTGAGCGAGCACAGCGGGAACTTCGAGTCACCGATGTAGATCGTGCCGTCGTCGGCGATCGAGGTCTGGTTCTTGATCCAGCTCACCGACTTGTACTGCCACGCGAGGTTCACGGAGCTCCCCGACGGCCCGTTCGCGCCCGACTTTCCGGTGCGCTGGGCGTCGTGCTGGAACTGAGGCCAGGAGGAGCTGGACGGCGGGGGTCCGCTGCCCGGGCCCACGACGAAGTCGTCGGCGCTGGTCGCGGTCCCGAGCGGCTTCTTGACGTCGATCTTGCCGGTCGTCGCCCCGAGCGGGACCGTCGCGAGGATCCGCTTTGCGGTGTCCACCGTGAATTGCGCCGAGACGCCGTTGAAGCGGACGCGCGTCGTTCCAATGAAGCCCGACCCCGCGATCGTGACGAGGGTTCCGACCGGGCCGCCGGTCGGCGAGAACCCGGTGATCTTCGGAAAGTCGCCGGCTCGAGCAGCGGTCGCCGCCACGAGCATGAGACACACCACCAGAATCGGAATCGTTCGTCGGAACATGCAGAGGGTCTCCTGTGCGCCCCGGGCCAGAGGAAAGAGAGTGTCGGACCGGCGAGCGACCGTCAATCTCGATTCCGCACGGGGGCGCGTTTCCCGGCCGGAGGGGGTAGCGACTTCTCAAAAAAACGCCATACGATTCTTGATTCCGGAGCGACGCGCCCCCCGGCCCGGTCCGGAGCGTCCTGCCCGCGATCAGGCGATGCGAAGCGACGAGGAAGACACCATCGAGGCGGCCGGGCGACTGCTCCCCGGCGGGGGCGAGACGGGGCGCCTGCTCCGCGCCGGGGCGTGGGCCGAGAGCGCGCTCGGGCAGATCTCCGGCTGGCCGCAGAGCCTCCGCTCCGCGCTGAGCGTCTGCCTGGGTTCGCGGTTCCCGATCGTGATCTACTGGGGGCCCGAGCTGATCACGTTCTATAACGACGCCTATGCGCCCATCCTTGCGAACAAGCATCCCTGGGCGCTGGGCCGCCCGTGCCGCGTCGTCTGGGCGGAAATCTGGGACGTCATCGGCCCGCAGCTCGAGGGCGTCCTCGCGACCGGCGACGCGACGTGGTCGGACGATCGGCTCCTGGTGCTCCACCGCCACGGCTATCCGGAGGAGTGCTACTTCTCGTTCTCGTTCGGCCCGATCCGCGACGAGCGCGGCGCCGTCGGTGGCGTCTTCACCGCGGTGACCGAGAACACGCAGCGGGTGATCGGGCAGCGCCGTCTCGATACGCTGCGAGACCTCGCTTCGCGGTCGGCGGAAGCGAAGTCCGTCGACGAGGCCTGCCGCATCGCCGCGGAGACGCTCGGCCGAAACCCATGGGACGTGCCGTTCTCGCTGCTGTACCGGATCGAGCGCGGGACGGGGATGGCCCGGCTCGTCGGCGCGAGCGGCCTCGCGCCGGGCGCGTCGGGCGCCCCGGAGCGGGTGCGGGTGGACCACGACGACGAGGACGCGGCGTGGCCGCTAGCGGATGCCGCGCGAGCGCGCGGTCGGCGAGCGGTCCAGGAGATCGATGCGCGCGTGCCGGACCTCCCCGGAGGACCGTGGGACGATCCGGCGACGCGAGCCGTCGTGGCAGCGATCTCCGCGCGCGGCGACGGCTCGCCGGTCGCGCTGCTCGTCGCCGGCGTCAGCCCGCGACGCGGCCGCGACTCGGACGACGGTGCGTTCTTCGAGCTCGTCGCCGGCCAGGTCGCGCGCGCGCTCGCGAGCGCGGACGCCTACGAGGCGGAGAGCCGGAGGGCGGCGGCGCTCGCCGAGCTCGACCGCGCCAAGACCGCCTTCTTCAACAACGTGAGCCACGAGTTCAGGACGCCGCTCACGCTGATCTCCGGGCCGATCGATGACGCGCTCGCGGACGACCGCGACGCGCTTCCGGCGTCGCAGCGCACGCGGCTCGAGGTCGCACGCCGTGGCGCGGTCCGTCTGCGCAAGCTCGTCGACACGCTGCTCGACTTCTCCCGGCTCGAGGCCGGACGCGCCGACGCGGCCTACGAGCCGACCGACCTCGCCACCTTCACCGCCGACCTCGCGAGCGTCTTCCGCTCCGCGATCGAGCGCGCCGGCCTGCGGCTCGTCGTCGACTGCCCGTCTCTCGCCGACGACCCGGTCTGGGTCGACCGCGGCATGTGGGAGAAGATCGTCTTCAACCTGCTGTCGAACGCCTTCAAGTTCACGTTCGAGGGCGGGGTCGCGGTCGCGCTTCGGCGGCGCGGCGATCGCGCGGAGCTCACCGTGCGCGACAGCGGCGTCGGCATCGCCGAGGCAGACGTGCCGCGCGTGTTCGACCGCTTTCACCGCGTCCGCGGAACGCGCGCGCGGAGCCACGAGGGCACCGGCATCGGCCTCGCGCTCGTCCAGGAGCTCGTGCGTCTCCACGGCGGCACGATCGACGTGGCGAGCGCGGTCGACGTCGGCACGACGTTCACGGTGACGGTGCCGTTCGGCACGGCGCATCTTCCCGCCGACCGGCTCCGGGCCGACGGCGGTTCCGCACCCCGGCCGCTCGGCTACGAGGCATTCGTCGACGAAGCGCTGCGCTGGCTGCCCGAAGGAGTCGCCGAGCACGGCGCACCTGACCCGGACTCCGGGACGACGGGCGACCGCCAGGCTGCGCGCGCCGTGCCGCCGCTCGGGCCGAGCGACGCGCGCATCCTCGTCGCCGACGACAACGCCGATATGCGCGGCTACCTCGCGCGCCTCCTCGGCGCGTGCTGGTCGGTCGACGTCGTCGCGGACGGGCATGCGATGCTCGCGAGCGTGCGAGAGCGCCGGCCCGACCTCGTGATCGCCGACGTCATGATGCCCGGGCTCGACGGCTTCGAGCTCGTGCGCGCGCTCCGCGCCGACCCCGCCACGCGAGCGCTCCCCATCGTCCTCCTTTCGGCGCGCGCCGGCGAGGAGGCGCGCGTCGGAGGTCTCGCGGCCGGCGCGGACGACTACCTCGTGAAGCCGTTCGCCGCGCGCGAGCTGGTGGCGCGCGTCGGAGCGCAGCTCGCGCTCGCACGCGTGCGCGACGAGGCGCGCGCTGCCGCCGAGCTCGCGAATCGCACGAAGGACGAGTTCCTCGCGATGCTCGGCCACGAGCTCCGGAACCCGCTCGCGGCGGTCCGGAACGCGATCGTCAGCGCGCGCCTCGACCGGAGCCGCACCGAGCACGCGCTCGAGATCGCGACCCGCGGAACCGACCAGCTCGCCCACCTGATCGACGACCTGCTCGACGTCGCGCGCATCACGCAGGGTCGCATCGCGCTTCGGCTGACGGGCGTGTCGATCACGGGCATCGTCCAGCGCGCCGTCGAGTCGACGCGGAGCCTCGTCCACGTCGAGGAGCGCGTCGTCCGGGTCAAGCTGCCGGACGAGGACGTCCTCGTCGAGGGCGACCCCGTGCGGCTCGAGCAGGTGCTCGTGAACCTCCTCGGAAATGCCGTCAAGTACTCCGACCTCGGCGACCGGATCGACGTCTCGTTGGAGCGCGACGGTCCCGACGTCGCGGTCCGCGTGCGCGACGACGGGGTCGGGATCCCACCCGACATTCTGCCCCGCGTGTTCGACCTCTTCGTGCAGGCGGACGGCGCCCTCTACCGGGCGCGCGGCGGGCTCGGCATCGGCCTCACGCTCGTGAAGCGGATCGTCGAGCTCCACGGCGGTCGCGTCGAGGCGCGGAGCGCCGGTCTCGGCCAGGGCGCCGAGTTCGTCGTGCGGCTCCCGGCTCTGCGCCCCCACGGAAGCGATTCGCGCGTGCCCGCCGCATCCGATCGCCCGCCGGTGCACCGGCCCGCGCGTATCGTCGTCGTCGACGACAACACCGACGCGGCCGAGAGCCTGACGATGCTGCTCGAGCTCCTCGGCCACGACGTCGCGGTCGCGCACGACGGTCCGACCGCAATCGCGCTCGCGCAGAACCGGCGCCCGGACGTCATGCTGGTCGACATCGGACTGCCCGGCATCGACGGCTACGACGTCGCGCGCGCCGTCCGCCGCGATCCCGACCTCGCGCGCACGTTCCTCGTCGCCCTGACCGGCTACGGCCGCGACGAGGACCGCACGCGCGCGCTCGCCGCCGGCTTCGACCGGCACTTCGCGAAGCCGATCGACGTCGACGAGCTGACCGCCCTCGTCGCCGAGGTCGCCGACCGCGACGCGGACGTCCCCGCTCGCGTCGCTTCGCGCCTGGCGGCGGACTGACGCGCGCCTGTTCCCGACGACGGTGCGTAGGCGCATCGCTCGCTCGCGCCGCGCGGTGGTCCTGCAGTACAACGGCCGCGTGAGCAGCGAGCCGCTCTACCGGTCGCGGCCCGGTGGCTTCGACATCCGGCCGGCGCACCAGACCGAGGCGACCCGGGTGGCGGACTTCGTGTGGCTGTCGGAGGGCCTGTCGAACGCGTACCTGGTGGTCACAGGGGACGGGCGCGTCGTGGTCAACACCGGCATGGGCTTCGAGGCGCCGACGCACAAGCGGCTCTTCGACGCGGTCGACCGCGGCCCGGTGCGATACATCCTGCTCACGCAGTCGCACGTCGACCACGTCGGCGGCGTCGACCTCTTCCGCGAGCCCGGCACCGAGGTCGTCGCGCAGGCGAACAGCCGCGCGTGCCAGGAGGACGACGCGCGCATCCATCCGTTTCGCGTCGCGCACTCGGCGCCGTTCTTCCCGACCGCCGTCGGCGCCGCCGAGAGGAACCGCCACGTCCAGGCGCGTCCGGAGCCGACGCGCACCTTCGTCGAGCGCGACGCCTTCGATCTCGGCGCCGTCCGCTTCGAGCTGGTCGCGACGCCCGGCGGCGAGACGACCGACTCGATGTGCGTCTGGCTTCCGGACGAGCGCATCGCGTTCGTCGGGAACGTCTTCAGCGCGCTCTTCGGACACTTCCCGAACCTCGTCACGCTGCGCGGCGACCGGTATCGCTTCGCGCTGCCGTTCATCGAGTCGCTGGAGCGCGTGGTCGCGCTCGAGCCGGAGCTGCTCTTGACGGGGCACTTCGCTCCGATCCGGGGCGCCGAGCTCATCCGTCGCGAGCTCCTGCGCGTGCGCGACGCCGTCCGCTTCGTGCACGATGCGACGGTGCGCGGGATGAACCAGGGCCGGACCGTCGAGGAGCTGATGCGCGACGTGCGGCTCCCGCCGGAGCTCGAGGTCGGCGAGGGCTACGGCTGCGTCGCGTGGAGCGTGCGGGCGATCTGGGAGGGCTACGCGGGCTGGTTCCACCAGCGCTCGACGACGGAGCTCTACCCGGTCCCGGCGAGCGACGTGTACGGCGACGTCGTCGAGCTCGCCGGAGGCGCTGCGGCGGTCGCGGAGCGCGCACGCGTCCGCCTCGCCCGCGGTGACGCGGTCGCCGCGATCCACCTCTCCGAGATGGCGCTCGCGGCCGATCCCGGATCGCGCCCGGGCCTCGAAGCGTACCTCGCGGCGCACGAGCGTCTTCTCGCCGAGCGCGGCGGCCGGAACTTCTGGGAGACCGGCTGGCTGCGCCACCAGATCGCGCGGACGCGCGCCCGCCTCGACGGCGCGAGCGGCGAAGCGACGTGAGGAAACGATGGCACGCTCCCTGAAGCTCGCGCTCGTGGGCTGCGGCGCCATCTCGCGCCTCCACCTGCCGGCGCTCCGCGCGGCCGCCCGTCGGACGGAGATCGTTGCCGCCGTCGACAGCGAACACGCGCGCGCCGCGGAGATGGCACGCGAGACCGGCGCGCGCCCGTTCGCGAGCCTCGACGACGCGCTCGCGGACGGCGGCTTCGACGCCGTCGACCTGATGCTCCCGCACGACCGGCACGAGGAAGCAGCGGTGCGCTGCCTCGCGGCCGGCAAGCACGTCCTCCTCGAGAAGCCGCTCGCGACGACCGTCGCCGCGTGCGAGCGCATCCTCGCGGCCCCGCGTCCGGCCGGCACGGTCTTCATGGTGGGCGAGAACACGCAGTACTGGCCCGAGGTGCTGGTCGCAGGGCGCCTTCTCGCCGAAGGCGCGATCGGCTCCCTCGTCACCGCGCGCGCGAGCTTCGCGATCCCGCCGATGCCGCAGTTCTACGCCGGCCCGAGCGCGTGGCGGCTCGACAACGCGATCGCCGGCGGGGGCATCGCGCTCGACACGGGGTCGCACTGGATCCGCCCGCTCCGCATGTGGCTCGGCGAGGTCGACGAGGCGGTCGGCGCGCTCGGCCGGCCATGGGCCGCGATGCAGGGCGAGTCGCTCGTGCGGGCGCTGCTCCGCTTCGGATCGGGCGTCGTCGCCGTGCTCGACGGCATCATGAAGGACCCGCCGTTCGTCCCGGAGCCGATGTTCCGCCTCACGGGCGATCGCGGCGAGATCACCGTCGAGCGCACCGGCCACGCCGTTCTGTGGAACGCGGAGCACCCTGAAGGTCAGCGGGTCGGCGAGGAGGGCGGCTACCTGCGCTCGTTCCACGGCGAGATGGCCGACTTCGAGGCCGCCGCGCTCGACGGGAAGCCGCTCGCCGCGGGCCCCGAGCACGCGGTGGGCGAGCTCCGGACCGCGCTCGCGATCTATCGCTCGGTGGAGACCGGCCGGTGGGAAAAGGTCTGGGCGTGACGCCGCGCGTGCGCTTCGACTTCGCGGGAGCGCGCGTCCTCGTGACCGGCGGCACGAGCGGGATCGGCCATGCGATCGCGCGCGCCTTCGCCGACGCCGGCGCCGGCGTGACGGTCACCGGCCGGAAGCCGTCGGCGGAAGGCTACGAGGTCGACCTGTCGAACCTCGACTACCGCTCGCTCGACGTGCGCGATCCTGCGGCGATCGAAGGCGTCGCGCGGTCCGTCCCCGCGCTCGACGTGCTCGTGAGCAACGCCGGCGCGAACCTGCCCGGCGGGCGGAGCGAATGGGAGCCCGACGTCTTCGAGGAGTCGGTGCGGATCAATCTTCTCGGTGCGTACCGCCTGGCGGCCGCGTGTCGCGAGAAGCTCGCCGCGAGCCGGCTCGAGGGCGGAGCGAGCGTGGTGCACGTCGCGTCGATGGCGTCCTTCTTCGGGATCACGGCCGTGCCGGGATACGGCGCGGCCAAGGCGGGGATCGTGCAGATGACGAAGACGCTCGCGGCCGCGTGGGCGAAGGACGGGATCCGGGTGAACGCGGTCGCGCCGGGCCTGATCCGGACGCGCATGACGGCGCGCATCCAGGCGGATCCCGAGTGCACGCGGAAGGACTTCGAGCGCATGCCGTTCGCGCGCTGGGGGACGCCGGAGGAGATCGCGCCCGCGGTCCTCTTCCTCGCGAGCCCCGCGGCGTCGTACGTCACGGGACAGACGCTCGCCGTCGACGGCGGCTACTCGATCGCGTGAGGACCACATGGGCGTGGACGCGGGACACATCCGGCGGGTCTTCGACCGCTACTGCGAGCTCGTGACGGCCGGCGACTTCGAGGCGATCGCGCTTCTCTACGCGGAGGACGCGACCGTCGAGGATCCCGTCGGGTCGGAGCCGCACCGTGGGCGCGACGCGATCCGGGAGTTCTACCGCGCGTCGGCGGGCGGCGTGGCGCTCGAGCTCGAAGGTCGCGTCCGGGTCGCCGCGAACGCGGGCGCCGGCGCGATGGTGGCGCGCCCGAAGGCGGACGCGGGCTTGCGCGTCGAGACGCTCGACGTGATGACGTTCGACGACGCGGGCCTCGTGACGTCGATGCGCGCCTACTGGAGCGCAGATACGATCGTGCGGGGCTGAGACGTGGCGGCACGCGTCCCCGACGTCCGGGTCGCCGACCTCGCGCACCCGGTCCTGACCCAAGAGCAGCGCGCCGCGATCGACGCCGCGTCCCTCCTCCCGATCGCTCTCCGCGAGGACGCCGCGCTGGCCGCGGCGCGCGAGCGGACGGGCCTTTCGGACTTCGGGGACGAGTCCTTTCGCGCACGGCTCCGCGTCTGGCTCGCGTCCGCCGACGAGGACGCGGAGCTCGGCCCGCTCGGGCGCGCGACCGTGTTCGAGAACGCGGTGCGCGTGCTCTCGAACCGGCTTCGGCTCGAGGACCTCGTCGAGCGCCACCCCGAGATCCTCGCGGTGCCGATCGACCGGCCCATCATCATCGCGGGGCTCCCGCGCTCGGGCACGACGCACCTCGTGAACCTGATCTCCGCCGATCGCCGCCTGCGCTCGCTCCCGTACTGGGAGAGCCTCGCGCCGTTCCCCGCGCCCAGCGACGTCCCGGGCGCCGACGGCGTCGACCCGCGACTCGCGCGTTGCCGGCAGAGCTACGAGCGCAGCGACCGACTGCTGCCGCTCCTCCGCGCCATGCACCACATGACGCCGGAGCACGTGCACGAGGAGATCGAGCTCCAGGAGATGGACTTCGCGACCTACAACCTCGAGTGGTACGCGCACGTGCCGCGCTGGCGCGACCTGTACCTCTCCTCCGACCTCCACCCGAGCTACGCCTATTTGAAGAAGGCGCTGCAGGCGCTCACGTGGCTCCGTGGCCCGAGCCGCTGGGTGCTGAAGAGCCCGCAGCACCTCGAGCAGCTCGGCCCGCTCGTCGAGACGTTCCCGGACGCGACGATCGCCCTCACCCACCGCGATCCCGTGCACGTGATCCAGTCGGCGATCACCATGCTCGGCTACGGCGCGCGCATCCGGCGCACGCGGATCGACCTCGCCGGCATCGCCGCGTACTGGGTCGATCGCATCGAGCGCCTGCTGCGCGCCTGCGCCCGCGATCGCGCGCTGCTGCCCGCGTCGCGCAGCATCGACGTCCTCTTCCACGAGTTCATGGCGGACGACGTCGCGATGGTGGAGCGGATCTACGCGCTCGCGGAGCTGCCCATGACGGCGGAGGCGCGCGCGCAGCTCGGCGCGTTCATGGACGAGAACCCGCGCGGCAAGTTCGGCCGCGTCGTCTACGACCTCCGCGGCGACTTCGGCATCGATCCGGCGGACCTCCGGCGCCGCTTCGCGTTCTACTTCGAGCGCTTCCCGGTACGCGCGGAAGAGAGCGATTGACGACGCGGCTGTCGGCGGGCTGCGGGTCGGTGTAGGTCGGACCGCCCGCCATGCCGTCGAAGCGCCGGATCCTGCTGGTCATCACGTGGATGACCGACTGCCTCCTCTTCCTGCTCATCTTCGCCGTGAGCCGGTGGATGGCCGAGGCGGGCGCGACCTCGCTCGCGATGGGAGCGATCGGCGGGCTCGTGTCGCTCGTGAGCGGCGCGGCGAGCGCGATCGGCGGCCGGATCTCGGACCGGGTGGGACGCTACCGCGTCATGCTGCTCGGCATGGCGGCGGTCGCGGTCGGCGAGGCCCTGGTCGCGCTGTCGGTGCGCGGCTCGGCGTCCTACTTCGCCGGCTACGTCGTCGGCGCCGGCATGATCGGCGCGATCTACCCGCCCATCATGGCGGAGCTCACCGAGGGAGGCGACGCCGTCGTCGACCGCTCGGGCGTCGGGCGCACGATCATCCTCTTCTGCATCGCGTGGAACCTCGGCCTCATCACCGGCCAGCTGAGCGGCGGCTGGCTCTTCGCGGCCGATCCCCTCTACCCGGTGGTGGTCGCGCTATGCTTGACGACCAGCAGCGCCGTGCTCGCGGCCGTGCTGGCGTTGCGGCTGGCCGAGCCCGCTGCCGCGGTCGAACTGACGGCCGCGCACCACGAGCACCGCGCTCTGTCCGCGTCCTACGTCCGGCTCGCGTGGATGGCCAACCTCGGCGGGACGTTCGCGATGAGCATGATCTTCCACCTCTTCCCGAAGCTGCTGGTCGCGATGGGCGTCGATTCGCGCCGGCACGGGGCGGTGCTCGCTTTCTCGCGTGCGGTCGTGATCGCGACGTACTTCGTCATGCACCGGTCGGTCTTCTGGCATCACAGCTTCGCGGCCGCGGCGGGCTCGCAGGTGCTGGCGATCGCCGGTCTGGTGGCGATCGCATCCGCGCGCTCGGAGCTCGGGCTCGCGGTCGGCCTCGCGCTCCTCGCCCAGCTCGTCGGCTTCAACTACTTCGCGAGTCTCTTCTACAGCACGGCCGGATCCGCCGAGGAGCGGCGCGGCGAGGCGAGCGGCATGCACGAGGCGACGCTGTCGTTCGGCTTCGCGCTCGGCTCGACCCTCGGCGGCTGGAGCGGCAGCGCGCTCGGCGACCGCTCGCCGTACGTGCTCGCGGCCGGCGTCATCGCGGCGCTCCTGATCGTCCAGGCCTTCTGGTATCGCGCGCGGGTGCGGCCACTGCGGGCGTGAGGTGTCTTCCCGACGGCCGCGGAAGCAACGCGGCGGGCGCCCGCGCGCCGAGGCCGCGGCGGCGATGGCGACCTAGGCGAGCGGCTCGGGTCGTCCGCCGCCGCGCGACAGCGGAAGATCGATGCGGACGGCGAAGCCGCTGCCGTTCGCCGCCTCGGCCGCCACCGTGCCGCCGTGGGCTTCGATCGTCCGCTTGACGATCGCGAGCCCGAGCCCCGTGCCGTGGCTCTTCATGGAGAAGAACGGCTCGAAGATCCGGGCCAGCGCATCCGGGTCGACGCCCGGGCCGTTGTCCGCCACGCGGAGCGACGCCTGTCCGTCGCCCGCGCGGAGCGCGAGCTCGAGCCGTCTCTCGCCGTCCTGCTCGCCGAGCGCGTCGAGCGCGTTCTCGATCAGGTTCACGAGGCCGTGCAGGACCATCTCGCGGTCCGCGCGCACCACGATCCCGGGCGGCACGTCGAGCGCGAGCGCGACCGCCGCGGCGTCGAGGCGCGGGCGGAACCGGTCGACGGTCTCGCGCGTGAGGACGCCCAGATCCACGTCCGCCAGCCGGAGCTCGTCGCGGCGCGCGAAGCGGAGCAGCTCCGCGACCCGGCGCTCGACGCGGCCGAGCTCGGTCAAGATCAGCTCGGCCGCCTCGGCGTCGCCGCGCGAAGCGGGTGCGCGGAGGAGGAGCTGGGCGAGGCTTCGGGCCGCGGTGATCGGGTTCCGGATGTCGTGTGCCACGCGCGCCGCCAGCTCGCCGATCGCCGCCAGCTTCTCGGCGTGCGCGAGCGACCGCTCGACCGCGATGGCGCGCTCGAGGAGCTCCGCGCCGTCGAGCACGAGCGCGAGCTGGTCTGCGAAGCCCTGCACCGTCTGGGCGTCCTCGTCCGGCAGGTGCGACCGCAGCAGCCCGGCGCTCACGAAGAGATGGCCCCAGTCGCGCCGCGGGCTCCGGACGGACGTCGTCCCGGTGACGTCGACGTCGCTCAGCAGCTCACGGACGGCGATCGGCATGTCGGTGAGGGCGTAGTCGCCGAGCGCGTAGGTCGGAAGTCGCCCGGCCGCCTGGGCGGCGCTCCATGCGGCGCGCAGCGGCTCGATCGCGATGTCGCCGGCGGCCGAGATCTCCCCGCTCCGGAGGACGAGCGCGGCGCCGCGGAGCTGCATGACGCGCACCAGCTCCGAGAGCGCGCGCCGGCTGCATTCGCCGGAGCCGAGGTCTGGCGAAAGCGTGAAGAAGAACGCCTGCAGGCTCGCCCGTCGCTGGCGGCTCCGGCGGAACACCAGGCGATCGACCGCCGCACGCAGCGACGGCTGCGCGAGCCAGAACGCGAGCACGAGGACGCCCGCGCCGATCGGCCAGAGGGCGGACGCCGGCACTCCGATCCGCGAATCCGCGATCGCGACCAACCATGCCGCCACGACCACCGCCACCACGACGACCGCGATGATCACGGCCGCGCGCACGACCTCGCCGAGGAACCGCACCGCGATCGGCGTGGACAGCGCGAGGCCGATCAGCACGTCGAACGTGAGCCAGACGATCGGCGGCGACTGGCTGCCGGAAGCGACGAGCCACAGGATCCCGCCGATCCCGAGCCCGCCGGCAGCGACCAGGGCCACGTCGGCGTGGCGGAGGACCAGCATCCCGCCGCCCGCGCGCCAGCGCCCCCCACGGGACGTGCGCAGGACGTCCTTCAGGCCGAGCGCGAGCATCACGATCTCGTACGAAAGGAACACGATGCGATAGATCGCGAGACGGCTGCCGAACGTGCCAAGGGGCAGCGCCCACGCGAGCGCCGCCCCGGCGACGAGCGCGGCGAGCCCGTAGTTGACGGCGAGCCAGGCGCGCGACGGCCGCTCGTCACGGAGCGGGACGTAACGCAGCATGTGGCGCAGCAGCGCGAGGCCCACGATCGTGAGGACGTCGGTCGCGAGGTAGAGGCACGCGATCGTCATCGGCGGAGGGCCCGACACGTGGAGCGGCAGCACCCAGAAGAACGTGCTCAGCGTGAAGTCGGCCGCGACGACGGTCGCGAGGAGCGCGAAGAGGACGTAGAAGCGGTTGCGGGGTCGGACCGAGAGCAGGAACCGCCACGCGCTGTGTGCGGCGATCGCCCAGATGAGCGCGGGGAGCGCGCGCAGCACGATGCCGGTCACGCGCAGCGGCGTCATCTACGGATCGCCTTCGAGTCGCCCATCGCGACCGCCCTTCCGCAAACTTGCTGCCACCCGTAGCGGCCCATGCGCAATCGCGAAGCCCGGAAAAAGGCGCCGTTTTGCGGGGTCGTCTCGATGCAGCCGCGACGGTGCCAGCCGCCTGCCTACGCGAGACGGCACCGCCTGCAGTCGGCGATGCGCACCGCGGGATGCTTCGATCGCGGGGGGTCTGCACGCCCCGGGGCGCTCCGCGCCGGCGCGCCGCGGCTTCCCGGCGTCGCGCGATCAGCCGCCCGTGCGCGGGGGTGCCGTGTCGGCGATCTCGTCTCCGGACGGCAGGTCGGTGTCCCGCCAGCCGCCGCCGACCGCGGCGACGAGCTGCACCGTCGCCGCCATCCGCCGGCCGAGCAGATCGACCTCGGTGCGCTCGTTCGCGAGCTCGGCCGCCTGCGTCGTCACGACGTCGATGTAGCTCGCGGTGCCTTGCTCGTAGCGGTTCCGGGTCAGCGTGACGGAGCGCTGTGCCGCGTCCACCGCCGCCGCCTGCACGCGCGACTCGTCCGCGAGCACGCGCAGCGCCGCGAGCTGGTCCTCGACCTGCTGGAACGCCCCGAGCACGCTCTGTCGGTAGTCCGCGACCGTCTCGTCGTACGCGGCGCGCGCCTGCTCGGTTTGCGCAGCGCGGAGGCCGGCGTCGTACACCGTCTCCGACATCGTCAAGCCGACCGCCCAGAAGCGGCTCGGCCACGTGAACCACTTGCCGAAGTCAGAGCTCTCGAAGCCGCCGCTCGCCGACAGCACGACGCTCGGATAGTAGGCCGCGAGCGCGACGCCGATCTCCGCGTTCGCCGCCGCGATCCGCCGCTCCGCGGCCGCGACGTCGGGGCGTCGCTCGAGGATCTCGGACGGAACTCCCGGCGGAATCGCGGGCGGCGTCCCGGCGAGCGGCGCCTCCGCGATCGAGAAATCCGAAGCCGGGACGCCGATCAATACGGCGATCGCGTCCTCGAGCGCGGCCCGCGTCGCCTGGAGGTCGATCTCCTGGGCGCGCGTCGTCTCGAGCTGCGTCTCCGCCTGGGCGACGTCGGCTCCGGAAGCGATTCCCGCGTCGTGGCGGTTTCGCGTGAGCTGAAGCGACTTCTCGTAGGCGGCGATCGTCTCGCGCAGCACCTCCTTCTGCGCGTCGACGGTGCGGATCTGGAAGTAGTTCACCGCGACGTTCGCGTGGAGGCTGAGGCGCGCGGCCGCGAGGTCGGCGGCGCTCGCCTGCGCGCCCGCTTCGTTCGACTCGACGAGCCGGCGGACACGCCCCCACAGATCGGGCTCCCAGCTGATCCCGACCGGGGTCGAGAAGTCGGACACGGTGCGGCCCGAGCCGCCGAGGTTGCCGAAGAGGTTCTCCGACTGGCGCGAGCGGCCGAGCGACACGCCGACCGTCGCCGTCGGGTACGCGCCGGCGCGCGCCTGGGCGACGAGCGTCTGCGCCTGGCGGAAGCGCGCCTCCGCCGCCCGGAGCGACTGGTTCGAGACGTCGACCTGCTCCTCGAGCGAGCTCAGCACGGGATCGCCGAAGACGTCCCACCACGGACCGCGGAGAACGTCGTCGCGAGGCTGGGCGACCTTCCAGTCTCCCGCGTTCTTGTACTCCGCCGGCTCCGGCGCGCTCGGGCGCACGTAGTCCGGGCCGACGGTGCACGCGCTCGCGAGAGCGAGCGCGCACGCGAGCAGCGCGCGCGTCGCGGCGGGCGGCACTCCGGACGCGATCGGCGGCATCGACTTCACGACGCGGCCTCCGCCGCCGCCTCGCGGCGCCGATGCGGAAGGAGGGCGCGCACGCGGCGCGCGAGGCGGTCGAACTCGAGGTAGATGACCGGCGTGGTGTAGAGCGTGAGGGCCTGGCTCACGATCAGGCCGCCGACGATCGTGATCCCGAGCGGCCGCCGGAGCTCCGAGCCGACGCCGCCGCCGATCGCGAGCGGCAGCGCCCCGAGCAGCGCCGCCATCGTCGTCATCATGATCGGCCGGAAGCGCAGCCGGCACGCCTCGTAGATCGCCGCCTCCGGCGTCTTCCCCTCGCGCCGCTCGGCGTCGAGCGCGAAGTCGATCATCATGATCGCGTTCTTCTTGACGATGCCGATCAGGAGCAGCATGCCGATGATCGCCATCACGCTCAGGTCCATGCGGCAGATCATCAGCGCCAGGAGCGCGCCGACGCCGGCGGACGGAAGCGTCGAGAGGATCGTGATCGGATGGATGTAGCTCTCGTAGAGCACCCCGAGCACGATGTAGACCGTGACGAGCGCCGCCAGGATGAGCAGCGGCTCGTTCGCGAGCGACGCGCGAAACGCCTGCGCCGTCCCCTGGAAGCTGCCGCGCACGGACGGCGGCATCCCGATCTGGCGCGCGGCCTGCTCGACGGCATTCACCGCCTCGCCGAGCGCGACGCCCGGCGCGAGGTTGAAGGAAATCGTCGCCGCCGGGAACTGGCCCTGGTGGTTCACGGACAGCGTGGAGCGCGAGGGCTCGTAGCGAGCGATCGCCGCCAGCGGGACCTCGGCGCCGGTGCTCGAGCGGACGTACAGGTCGCGCAGCGTGTCGGGCTGCTGCCAGAAGCGCGGCTCGACCTCCATCACGACGTGGTACTGGGTCTGCGGGGCGTAGGTGACCGCGACCTGGCGCTGTCCGAACGCGTCGTAGAGCGCGTCGTCGATCGCCTGCGGCGTCAAGCCGAGGCGGGACGCGGTGTCGCGATCGACGGTGAGCGTCGCCTCGAGGCCGCGGTCCTGGAGGTCGCTGCTGACGTCGGCGACCTGCGGCAGTCGCTCCAGCGCGGCCGCGAGGCGCGGCACCCACGTGGCGACCTCGTCGACGTCGGTCGCCTGGATCGTGTACTGGAACTGCGCGTTGCTCCGCCGCCCGCCGACGCTGATGTCCTGCGCCGCCTGCAGGTAGGTCGACGCCGCCGGGATGCGCGCGAGGTCGCGGCGGAGGCGGGCGATGACGTCGTCGGCCGTGACGTCGCGCTCGCTCGGTGGCTTCAGCGTGACGAACATCCGGGCCGTGTTCGTGGCCGAGCCGCCGCCCCCGCCGCCGCCCGTGAAGGCCAGGACGCCCTCGACGGCGGGATCGCGCTTGATGACCTCGACGACCTCGGCGAGCTTCCGGCGCATCGCCTGGAAGGAGACGTCCTGCGCGCCCTGTACCATGCCCATGAGGCGGCCGATGTCCTGCTGCGGGAAGAAACCCTTCGGCACGACGACGAAGAGCGAGACGTTGAGCGCGATCATGAGGATCGTCACCCCGACCATCAGGCCGGCGTGCGCGAGCGCCCAGCGCAGCGTGCGATCGTAGCCCCGGTTCATCGCGTCGAGGACTCGCTTCGTCGCGCGGGCCAGGCGATTCTCGCGCGCGCGGGTCTGCGCGGTCTCGCGCCGGAGGAGCGCGCCGCACATCATCGGCGTCGTCGTGAGCGAGACGACGAGCGAGATCGCGATCGCGATCGTGAGGGTCACGGCGAACTCGCGGAAGAGCCGTCCGACGATCCCGCCCATGAGAAGGATCGGGATGAACACCGCGACGAGGGACGTGCTCATCGAGAGCACGGTGAACCCGATCTCGCTCGCACCGCGCAGCGCGGCGGCGCGTCGCGGCATGCCCTGCTCGACGTAGCGGCTCGCGTTCTCCAGCACGACGATCGCGTCGTCGACGACGAAGCCGGTCGCGATCGTGAGCGCCATGAGCGAGAGGTTGTCGAGGCTGTAGCCGAGGAGGTACATCGCGCCGAAGGTGCCGATCAGCGAGACCGGCACCGCGACCGTCGGGATCGCGGCCGCGCGCACGTTCCGCAGGAACGCGAACACGACGAGCGTCACGAGGATGACCGACGCGACGAGCGCCAGCTCGACGTCGCGAAGCGACGCGCGGATCGACGGCGTCCGGTCGAGGACGATCTTCGTCTCGATGCCCGCCGGGATCGCGGCCTGAAGCTGAGGCAGCACGGCGCGCACCCGATCGACCGTGTCGATGATGTTCGCTCCGGGGCTGCGAAACAGGACGACCAGGATCGCCGGCTTGCCGTTCGCGAGCCCGGCCGTGCGCAGGTCCTCGACCGAGTCCTCGACGCGGGCGACGTCCGAGAGGCGAAGCGCGGCGCCGTCCGCGTAGTGGACCACGATCGGCCGGTAGCCAGCCGCCTTCGAGAGCTGGTCGTCGGTCTCGATCGTCCAGCTGCGATCGCCGTCGGTCAGCGTGCCCTTCGGGCGCCGCATCGTGGACACGGCGATGGCGCGGCGGACGTCGTCGAGGCCGAGGCCGTAGCGGGAGAGCGCCTGCGGGTTCACCTCGACGCGCACGGCGGGGAGCGAGCTCCCTCCGACGAACACCTGGCCCACGCCCTCGACGCGCGAGAGGCGCTGCTGCAGGATCGTCGACGCGACGTCGTAGAGCTGACCCGTCGTGAACTTGTCCGACGTGAGCGACAAGACGAAAATCGGCGCGTCGGCCGGGTTCACCTTGCGGTAGGTCGGGTTGTTCGGAAGGTTCGCCGGGAGAAGCCCGCGCGCCGCGGCGATCGCGGCCTGGACGTCGCGGGCGGCCCCGTCGATGTCGCGGTCGAGGTCGAACTGGAGGACGATCGAGGTCGATCCCAGGATGCTGGTCGACGTCATCTCGGTCACGCCCGCGATGCGGCCGAACTGGCGCTCGAGCGGGGTCGCGACCGAGGTCGCCATCGTCTCGGGGCTCGCGCCGGGCAGCCCCGCCGACACCTGGATGGTCGGGAAGTCGACCTGTGGCAGCGGCGCGACCGGCAGGAGGCGGAACCCGACGGCACCCGCGAGCGCGAGCCCGATCGTGAGAAGGGTCGTCGCGACCGGGCGTTCGACGAACGGGGCGGAGAGGTTCACGGCGCCGCCACCTCGGGGCGCGCGGGCTCCGCGCCCGGCGCCCATGCGGCGCGCATGCGGCGCGCGAGCCGGTCGAACGCGAGGTAGACGACCGGGGTCGTGTACAGCGTCAGGGCCTGGCTCACGATCAGGCCGCCGACGATCGTGATGCCGAGCGGCCGCCGGAGCTCGGATCCCACGCCCGTGCCGAGCGCGAGCGGCAGCGCGCCGAGGAGCGCCGCCATCGTGGTCATCATGATCGGCCGGAAGCGCAGCAGGCTCGCCTCGTAGATCGCCGCCTCGGGGTCCTTCCCCTGCGTCCGCTCCGCCTCCAGGGCGAAGTCGATCATCATGATCGCGTTCTTCTTGACGATGCCGATCAGCAGCAGGATGCCGATGATCGCCATCACGGTGAGCTCGGTGCGGCAGACGAGCAGCGCGAGCAGCGCGCCCACGCCGGCGGACGGCAAGGTGGACAGGATCGTGATCGGGTGGATGTAGCTCTCGTAGAGCACGCCGAGGACGATGTAGACGGTCACGAGCGCGGCCAGGATGAGGATCGGCTCGTTCGCGAGCGACGCGCGAAACGCCTGCGCGGTGCCCTGGAAGCTGCCGCGCACCGAAGCCGGCAAGCCCACCTCGCGCGCCGCCTCGTCGACCGCCGCGACCGCCTCGCCGAGCGACACGCCGGGGGCGAGGTTGAACGAGATCGTCGCCGCGGGGAACTGGCCCTGGTGGTTGACCACCAGGGACGACCGGGTCTCGTTCTCCGTCGTCAGCGCCGCGAGCGGCACCTGCTTTCCGCCGGCGCCCGCGACGTAGATCGAGTCGAGCGCGTCGGGCCTCCCCTGGAAGCGGGGCGCGACCTCGAGCACGACGCGGTACTGGTTCAGCTCGGTGAAGATCGTCGAGATCTGGCGCTGGCCGAACGCGTCGTAGAGCGTGTCGTCGATCGCCTGCGGCGTGACGCCGAGCCGCGACGCGGTCGTGCGGTCGATCGCGAGGGAGGTCTGCAGGCCGCGGTTCTGCACGTCGCTGCTGACGTCGCGCAGCTCCGGGCGGGCGGCGAGCGCCTCGACGAAAGCCGGCGTCACGCGCTCGAGCTCCTCGCCGTTCGGATCCTCGAGCGTGTACTGGTATTGCGTCCGGCTGACGCGGCTCTCGACCGTGAGGTCCTGCACGGGCTGCAGGTAGAGCCGGATGCCGTGGACGTCGCCCACGGCGCGGTCGAGCCGATGCATGACGTCGGCGACGCCGTCGCGCCGCTCGGCGAGCGCTTTCAGCGCGATCTGGATGCGGCCGTTGTTGAGCGTCGTGTTCGTGCCGTCGATGCCCACGAACGACGACACGCTCGCCACCGCGGGGTCCTTCGAGATCGCGCGCACGAGCGCCTGCTGGCGCTCCGCCATCGCCTGGAACGAGATCGATTGCGGCGCCTCCGAGATGCCGAGGATGAGGCCCGTGTCCTGGACCGGGAAGAACCCCTTCGGGACGACGACGTACAGGACGATCGTGAGGAGCAGCACGGCGATCGTGACCGCGAGCGTGGCGGGCTGGTGGTCGAGGACCCGGCGCAGGGTGCGCCCGTAGGCTTGGATCGCGCGCTCGAAGACGCGCTCGGACGCCTGGTGGAGCCGGCTCCGCCGCTCCTCGGGCACGTGCCGGAGGAGACGCGCGCTCATCATGGGCGTCAGCGTCAGTGAAACGACCGCGGACAGCAGGATCGTCACGCCGAGCGTGATCGCGAACTCGCGGAAGAGCCGACCGACGACGTCGCCCATGAAGAGGAGAGGGATCAGCACGGCGACGAGCGAGACCGTGAGCGAGAGGATCGTGAAGCCGATCTCCTCCGCGCCCGCGAGCGCGGCCGCGAGCGGCCGATCGCCGCGCTCGACGTAGCGGGCGATGTTCTCGATCATCACGATCGCGTCGTCGACGACGAAGCCGGTCGCGATCGTGAGCGCCATGAGCGAGAGGTTGTTCAGGCTGTAGCCGAGCAGGTACATCGCGCCGAACGCCCCGACGAGCGAGAGCGGCACCGCCACGGCCGGGATGATGGTTCCGGCGAAGCTCCGCAGGAAGAGGAAGATCACGAGCACGACGAGCGCGACCGACAGCACGAGCTCGAACTGAACGTCCTCGACCGAAGCGCGGATCGTCGTCGTGCGATCCGTGAGCAGCGAGAGGCGCACCGACGGCGGCAGCGCGCGCTCGATGTCGGGGAGCAGCCCCTTGATGCGGTCGACGACCTCGATGACGTTGGCGCCGGGCTGGCGCTGCACGTTCAGGATGACGGCGGGCGTCTCGTTCATCCACGCAGCGAGCTTCACGTCCTCGGCGTCGTCGACGACGTCGGCGACGTCCGCGAGCCGGATGGGCGCACCGTCGCGATAGGCGATCACGAGCGGGCGATAGTCGTCGCTCGACTTCAGCTGGTCGTTGGCGCCGATCACGTACGAGCGATGCGGGCCGTCGAAGGCTCCCTTCGCCTGGTTGACGTTCGCCGCGACGACGGCGGCCCGGACGGACTCGAGCGTGAGGCCGTACGCGGCGAGCGCGGCGGGATTGGCCCGGATGCGGACGGCGGGACGCTGGCCGCCGCTGATGCGGACGAGGCCGACGCCCGGCACCTCGGAGAGCTTCTGCGCGATGCGCGTGTCCGCGAGGTCTTCGACCTTCGGCAGCGGCAGCGTCGTGGAGCTGAGCGCGAGGGTGAGGACCGGCGCGTCGGCCGGGTTGACCTTGCTGTAGACGGGCGGGTTCGGAAGGTCGCGCGGCAGGTACGTGCCGGCCGCGTTGATCGCCGCCTGCACCTCCTGCTCCGCGACGTCGAGGCTCATGTCGAGCGCGAACTGCAGCGTGATGAGGGAGCTGCCCGTCGAGCTCGTCGACGCCATCCGCGACAGGCCGGGCATCTGCCCGAGCTGGCGCTCGAGCGGGGCCGTGACGGACGACGCGACGACCTCCGGGCTCGCCCCGGGATAGAACGTCGCGACCTGGATCGTGGGGTAGTCGACCTGGGGCAGCGCCGCGACGGGGAGGAAGCGGTAGGCGACGAACCCCGCGAGGAGCAGGGCCGTCATGAGGAGCGTCGTCGCGACCGGCCGGAGGATGAAGGGACGCGAGAGGTTCATGGCGCTCGCGGTGCTCCGGCGGCGGGGCCGCCGCCGGCGCCGCCGGAGGCCTTCCGATCGGCGGGCGAGCGCACGGCGACCTTCGCGCCGTCGCGGAGCGCGTCGCCTCCGTCGACCACGACGGCGTCGCCCGGCGCGAGGCCGGACGCGATCTCGGTCTCGCCGCCCTCCTTCACGCCGACCTCCACCGGCCGCGTCTCCGCGGTCGCGTTCGGTCCGACGACGTAGGCGAAGGGGCCGTCGGCGCCCGCGTGCACCGCGGTCGACGGGACGATCGTGACGCCGCGCCGCACGTCGACGACGAGCCGGACGTTGACGAACTGGTTCGGAAAGAGCGCCTCGTCGCGGTTCGGGAACTCGCCCTTCAGGCGGACGGTGCCGGTGGTCGGGTCGATCGCGTTGTCGAGCGTCAAGAGCCGGCCGGTCGCGAGCAGGCGATCGCCCTCGCGGTCGTAGGCTTCGACGGTCAGCTCGCCGCCCGCGCGGACCTTGTCGAGGACCGGCGGAAGGCTGTCCTCGGGAATGGTGAACACGACGTCGATCGGCGCGGTCTGCGTGATCGTGACGAGGCCGCCGGTGTCCGTCGCATGGACCATGTTGCCGACGTCGACGAGGCGGAGCCCGAGCCGCCCGTCCACCGGGGCCGTGATGCGCGCGTAGTCGAGCTGGAGCTTCGCCTGATCGACGGCCGCACGGTCGACGCCGAGCGCCGCCTCGTACTGGCGCACGAGCGACTCCTGCGTGTCGAGCTGCTGCTTCGGAATCGAATCCTGCGCGACGAGCTTCCGGTAGCGAGCGAGATCGACGCGCGCGTTCGCGAGCTGCGCCTCGTCGCGCGCGAGCTGGCCCTGCGCCTGCTCGAGCTGGACCTGGAAGGGGCGCGGATCGATCTCGGCGAGCAGGTCGCCGGCGTGCACCTCCTGACCCTCGCGGTACCGGACCGAAACGAGCTGGCCGTCGACCCGCGATCGCACGGTCACGTTCGCGCGGGGCGTGACCGTACCGATCGCGTTCAGGACGACGGGGATGTCGCCCGTTTGCGCCGGGACGGCGACGACCGGGATCGCACGCGCCGCCGCGCCGGCCGGCGGCACGCCCGCCGCCGGCTCCTCGGGGCGGACGCGCGTCCGAACCCACAGCCCGACCGCGATCAACGCCACGACCGCCGCGATCCACCACCATCGCCCGCGCAGCGAGCGCACGCGCGCGCCGATCGCTTCGGTACCGTTCACCGTCGCCTCCCGTTCCGGGACGCGGCGTTCCGCAGCCCGCGTATCGCGGCCAGCGAGAACTCGCTCACGTGCTCGGCGATCGCCGCGATCTCGCGTGCCGGGACGAGATCCGGATAGAGCCGCGTCAAGACCTCGGCGCTGTTCCGGTAGAACACGCACTGGGCGATCACGCTCAGCGTACAGAAGCGTACCCGCCGAGCCGTGGCGGCCGGGCCGAGGAGCTCCTGCATGATCGCGGAGAGCTGCGCGTGGTTCGCGCGCATGCGGCGCCGCACGAGCCGGTCGAGCGCTCGCGTGGGCTCGACCATCTCGCGCGCGAGGAGGCGCGCGAACCAGGCGGGTCGCCCGGGGTCCAGGAGCCGCGAGAGGAAGCCCGTCACGTGGGCTCGCAGCCTCTCCTCGGGAGGCGAGGACGCGGGGATCGCGAGCGGGTCCACCGGCCCGCGGCGCTCGGCGTGCTCGAAGACGGCCGCGTACAGCCGGTCCTTGCCGCCGAAGTGGTAGTTCGCCGCCGCGATGTTGGTGCCGGCCCGCCGTGAGATCTCCTGCAGGGTCGCCTGCCGGTATCCTTCTTCTGCGAACACCTCGACCGCCGCATCGAGGAGCCGCCGGCGCGTATCGATGGATCTTGCCGCTTGTGTCATGAACTCAAACGCGATTTTCAAATGCACGTTTGATCGAGTCAAGTCGGGCGCGCGCGATGGTCGCCGCACGTCCGCGTCGGGGCCTCGACCGGCGACACCGACGCTTCGCCGGGCCGCGCATGCCGGGGTGATCGCGCCCGAGCGCGGGGCGCGCGCCGGAATTGCGGGCACGCATGGGGAGTGCGGCCCGGGACCGGCTTCGGAAGGTAAGCCGGCCCCGGCCGCACCGCAGGCGCGAAGGAGCCCGTTTGGGGGGTCGCCGCAGTCGCACGACCGGGCGCCTTCCGCGCCGACGACGCGGGCCCCGTCCCGTCCGCGGCGGGCGCGAAGGGAGGCGTGACGCCGCGGGGCGCATTTCGCGACGCCGCGCCTCCCCCCTCTGCCGCCGGCCGTCGAGATGACGGACGGGGTCTTTTTTCTCCTCGCTCTTCGATCGGAAGGGAGACCGGGGCCCCGCGCGCCGCCCGTCCGCGGCGGCGAGGTCCCCGGGATCACCCCGACACGGCGAGCGACCGCAGCAATCGCGGTGCCCGCCGCACGACGCCCGCGACACGGTGATCCGCACGGCTCGCTCGGCGCGCCGGCCCCGGTCGATTCGCCGCAGTGAGACGCGATGCCCCACGTCCGCGCGGGCCCGATCGCCCCGCGCCGGCCGCGTCGCGCCGTAAGGGCGCACGATTCCCGCGCGGAGAACCGTCCGTCGCCGCGGCATGGTCGGTGCACGGGCGGCGTCGCGAAGCCGGAACGGGTGGAGAAGGAATCGACGATGCAACCACGGTTACGCGAAGCCGAGCGCGCCTCGACTCCCATCCTGCTCGCCGAGGACGATCCCGTGTTGCGCAGGCTGGTCGGCGACACGCTCCGCGGCGAAGGCCATGAGGTCGTCGAGGCGGCCGACGGCGTGGAGCTGCTCGAGCGCCTCGAAGCGGCGATGGCCGCCGGACAGCGCGGCAATGCGCCGATCTCGCTCGTGGTCACCGACGTTCGCATGCCCGGCCTCTCCGGCCTCGACGTGCTCTCGATCCTGCGCTGCGGCCACTGGACGACGCCCGTCATCCTGCTGACCGCGTTTCCCGAGCCCGACGTGCGGCTCGCGGCCGAGGAGCTCGCGGCGACCGCCGTCCTCGAGAAGCCGGTCGACCTCGAGGCGCTGCGCGCGGCCGTGAGGCGGGCGCTCGGCTCGTCGGGTCCTCGAGCCGGCCGCACGCCTTCGGATCGCGTCACCGCGCCGCGGAGCGTCCGGCGACGCGACGAAGCGGAGAGGTCGCGCTGATGGAGGGCGAGCCGGCGGAGACGCCGGACCCGACGCTGCTCTATCTCCAGCGACCCAACGAGCCGCTGGTGGCGGGATGCGTCGCGCAGGTCGACGGAGCGCTCGACGTCGACGAGCTCGCTCGCCGCATCGCGGAACGCCTCGCGCGCCATCCCCGCTTCGGACAGCGACCGGTCCGCGGCGCCGTCGACGACCGACGGCCGGTCTGGGGCGACGATCCTCGCTTCGACGTGCGACGCCACCTGCGGCGCGCGACGGTCGTCCATCGCAGCGACGGACGTCCCGTCCAGGAGCAGGTCGATCGCTTCCTCGGCGCGCCGCTCGACCCGGAAAGGCCGCTCTGGGACGTGTCCGTCGTCGACGTCGCGCCGGGACGGGGCAGCGTCGTCCTGCTGCGCGTCCACCAGTGCCTCTGCAACGGAGGCGGAAGCGCTCGGCTCCTCGACGAGCTCCTGCTCGATCCGTCGCCGGTCGGTCGGGCCGAGCATGCCGGTGGGGCGAACGCCGAGCCGGACGCCGGTCGGGCTCGCCGCTCGGGACGGAGGGCCATCGCGCCGACCGCTGCGACCTGGGCGCGCGACCGGGACGTCGAGCGTCTGACGGACAGGATCGCATCGCTGCGCGAGCCGACGCGGCGCCCGGCCGTGAGCGACCGTCTGAGCGCGCGCCGCCGGGTCGCGTGGCGGACGTTCGCGCTACGGGACGTCGCCGCGATCTGCGACGCTGCCCAATGCAGCGCGGCCGACGTCTTCCTCGCGCTCGCCGCGGGCGCGCTTCGACATTACTTGACGCGCGGCTGGACGACGCTCGAGGACTCGGCGATCGGCGTCGTGCTGCCGCTTCCCGCCGACGCGGGCGCGACGGCGCACGCGCTCGCCCCGTCGCCGATCTGTCCGACGCTGCCGCTCGGGATCGCCGATCCGGATGCGCGCTTGAACGCGATCGCGCGCGAGACGCGCCGGCTCGCCGACCCGAAGGCCGCCGGCGCGAGCGCGCTCCCCGGCGGTGCGCGCCGCATGGTGGCGCTCGCGCTGCAGGAGGTGTGCAGCCGCGTGCGCCCCGACCCCGCGCTCTTCGACGCGACGCCCCGAGCGCTCGACGGCCGCGGCGCGACGCGCTCGCTGCTCGGCCGGCGTGTCGACGCGCTCCTGTCGATCGCGCCGCTCCTCCACGAGATGGCGATCGGCTTCGCCTTCACCTGCTACGCCGACTGCGCGTCCGTGTCCGCCATCGTCGACGCGCAGCTCGTGCCCGACCCCGAGATCCTCGAGGGCGCCTTGGCAACCGCCTTCCGCGAGCTCTGCACGGTCGGCCAGGCCCCTCCGCTCGCCGCCCTCGCGACCACCCGCCCCGCCCGCGTCCGCCCCGGCCTCGACATCCCGTCGCTCCGCAGCTCCTCCGCCGCGCTCGCCTCCCTGACCCGCGCCTCGCGCCGCCGTCGCGAAGGCTCGTGACCGATCCGCCGCCCGACGGCGCTCGCGTGACCTTCGATCAGGCGCGCGAGCCGCCGCCGTACCGCTTCAGCATCCGGTGCAACGAGCGGCGATCGATGCCCAGCACCGTCGCGGCGCGGCTCACGTTGCCGGCGTTCTCCTCGAGCACGGCCAGCACGTAGCGCCGGGTCATCTCGCGCAGCGTCGGGCGGTCGCCCGCGAGCACGGCGTCGCCCGGTGCGGCACCGGGAGGTCCGTCCGGGGGCGGGTCTCCGACCAGCGCCGCGAAGTCGTCGGTGGTGAGCACCTCGTGCCGCGCGAGGACGACGGCGCGCTCGACGACGTGTGACAGCTCGCGGACGTTGCCGGGCCACCCGTGGCCGGCGAGCGCGGCGAGCGCGCCCTGCGACACGCCGATCACGGGCCTTCCGGTCTCGGCGGCCGCGCGGCGGACGAAGTGCTCGACGAGGAGCGGGATGTCGTCGCGCCGCTCGCGCAGCGGCGGGAGCGCGATCGTGACGACCTGCAGACGGTAGTAGAGGTCTTCGCGGAATCGGCCGGCGGCGACGGCGGCCGCGAGGTCGCGATGCGTGGCGGCGATGACGCGCACGTCGACCGGCCGCCAGCGCGTGCCGCCGACCGGCCGCACCTCGCGCTCCTGGAGCACGCGCAGGAGGCGCGCCTGCATCGCCGGCGAGACGTCGCCGATCTCGTCGAGGAAGATCGTGCCGCCGTCCGCCTCCGCGAACAGCCCCGGCGAGTCCCCGACGGCGCCGGTGAAGGCGCCCCGGACGTGGCCGAAGAGCTCGCTCTCGAGGAGCGTCTCGCTGAGCGCGGCGCAGTCGACCGCGAGGAAGCGGCGGTTGTGGCGCGGGCTGTGGCGGTGGATCGCGCGCGCCACCACCTCCTTCCCGGTGCCGGTCTCGCCCAGGATGAGGACCGACGCCGAGGTCGGCGCGACGCGCGCGACCGCCTTGTAGATCTCCACCATCGCCGGCGTCCGCCCGACGACGCCGTCGAGCGCGGGCGCGCTCGAGGGGAGATCGGCGGCGGGCTCGCGCCGCCGATCGAGGACGCGGCGAACCGTCCCGCGGATCTCGTCGACGTTCATCGGCTTGCTGACGTAGTCGACGGCGCCGAAGTCGATCGCCCGCACGGCGGTATCGATCGATCCGAACGCGGTCATGACGATCACCGGCAGATCGGGGTTGCGATCGCGGAGCCTCCGGAGCAGCGTGATGCCGTCCATCTCGGGCATCTGGACGTCGATGATCGCGAGGTCGACGCCGTCGCGCCCGGCGTTGTCGAGCGCCGTGCGCGGATCCGTCTCGCCCACGACGACCGTCTGCTCGTCGCGCAGGACGTCGGCGAGCAGCTCGCACGTGACGGCGTCGTCGTCGACGACGAGGATCCGGTTCATGCCCCGTCCGCCGGCAGCAGCACGCGGAACGTCGTCCCGTGCCCGGGCCGGCTGTCGACCGCGATGTGGCCGTTGTGCGCCTGCACGATGCGATCCACGATCGCGAGGCCGAGCCCGGTTCCCGCGCCGGGCGATTTCGTCGTGTAGAACGGCTCGAAGATGTGCGGCAGCCGCTCGCTGTCGATCCCGGGGCCGTCGTCGGCGACCGCGATCTCGATCGTGCGAGCGCCCTGCTGGGCGGAGACGTCGCGCGCGCGCACCGTGATCGTGCCGTGCGCGTCGACGGCGTCGATCGCGTTCGTGATGAGGTTGACGAGCGCCTGGCGGAGTCCGACGGCATCGCCGGCGATGGCCGGGACGCCGGCGGGCACGTCGGCGCGCGCCTGAACGGCGCGCGCCGCGAGACGGCCGTCGACCATCTCGAGCGCCTCGGCGACGAGCGCCGGCACCGACACCGGCGCCGGGCGCGCCGGCCCCTGGCGGGTGCGGTCGAGCAGGTTGCGGATCGTCTCGATCATGCGGCGGACCTGCGACTCGAGGATCTCGAGCTTGGCCGCGTGCTCGGGCGCGAGGCGCGCGCGGCGAAGGAGCTGCGTGTAGCCGAGGACGGCGTTGAGCGGGGTCCCGAGGTCGTGCGCGAGGGTCGCGGCCATCTGCCCGAGGGCGGCGAAGCGCTCGCTGCGGGCGGCGTCGAGCTGCGCCTGGCGGAGCCGCTCGTTCGCGTCGACCAGCTCGCGGTTCCGCGACGAGAGGTCGGCCGTCGCCTGGCGAACGCGCGCCTGGAGGCCGACCGTCAGCTCCTCGATCCGCTCCAGCATCCGATTGAAGGTGCGCGCCAAGTCGTCGAACTCCTCGCTCCTCTGCGCCGGGACGCGCGCGCCGAGGACGCCGGCCTCGGCCTTCCGCATCCCGGAGATCAGCGCGGCGACCGGCCGGTGGACGCGCCGCCGGAAGTAGAAGCCGAGCAGGAGAGAGACCAGGAAGACCGACAGCGCGAGCATCGCCACGTCGACCTGCCGGAGCCGGCGGTCGAGCGCCGACGCCGGCGCGAGCGAGAGGTCGGTCTGGACCGCGCCGACGGGCTGGCCGTTCCGCAGGATCGGGACGTCGAGGCGACGTCGCGCGGCGCCGTCGACCTGGGGCAGCATGGCATCCGCCCGCCTGCCCTCGCGAGCGACCGCCGCGAGCGGCCCGTCCGGCGACGCGCCCGCGAGCCCCGACGGATCGCGCGTGCTGACGAGCGTGTGGGCGACGTCGCCGTCGAACCCGAAGACGTCGACCGCGAGGATCTCGCGGTGGTTGCCGATCAGCGCTCCGAGGACGGTCGCGAGCCTCGCCCAGTCGCCGCCGTCCCAGAACGAGTCGACGATCCGGGCCGCGAGCAGGCCGCGCTCGTTCAGATCCTCGTCGACGAGCGCGTTCGAGAGGGTGGCGTCGAGCCACTGGGTGAGGGCGAGCACGACGGTGACCGTCGCGACGACGATGACGATCACCTCGAGCCGGAGACTCCTGCGCACCGGGTTCCTCTCGGCCGTTCGACCGGCCGAAGGCCCGGAAGATTCACCGCCGCCCGCGGCGGGGGGGGGCCGGCCGCCCGGGAAGGCCTTCGAGAGGGGTGCTATTCCGCGGACTTCCCGCGATTGCTGAAGCGGGCGTTCCCGAGCCCCGTGCCGATCGTGAGGACGCCCCACCGCGTCACGTCCTGCATGAACGGCAGCTCGCTCAGGCCCTGCACGACCGCGTCGTTGTGCATCAGGACCGCGGTCGGGTGGTCGCCGATCGACGGCATCGCCTCGCGGATGGAATGCGGAAGGTTGAAGCGGCTGCTCTCCCAGTTCCCGGGAAGGTTCTGGGCGCCGCGCTCGATCGCGCCGCTGTGGTCGATCTTGCCCGGACAGCCGATCCCCACGAACGGCGCGAGCTCGAGCCCCTCCTTCCCGGCGCGGCGCACGAGCGACTTCAGCATCTCGACGAGGCGCTCCACCGCCTCGTCGCGCTTGGGGTTCTCGTCGCCGTGACGCCAGAGATCGGACTTCCAGACCGACGCGCGCGACAGGTCCGGCGCCTTCTTGGCGTTCAGCTGCACGACCCCGGCGCGAATGTTCGTCCCGCCGATGTCGACCGCGAGGATGCTGTCGTGCCCGGAGAAGATCCACGACGGCGCGAGGTGCACGGCGCCGATCAGGCCGGCCTCGTCGGGATGGTTCCGGATCGGGCGGATGTCGACGTCGATGCCGTCGCCTTTCAGGATGACGCTCGCGCGACCGATCGCGAGCTCGCCGATCCGGCCGAAGCGAAACCCGCCTCCCACGGCGATGCGCTCCGTGTCGCGCCACGCCTTGAGCCGCATGAAGCGGCTGACGACACCCGCGAACTCCTGAGCGAAATCCTCGATCGCCCCGTGCACGACGCCGGCCGCCTCCGGCTCGCCCTTCGTGAGGATCGCCTCGAGGGTCTTCTTTCCGATCTCCTCGCTCGCCATGTCGCCGAAGGGATCGGCGTCGAGCTTGCGCAGCGGCTCGCGCCACTTCTCCAGGATCGCGCCGAACGCGCCCTTGCTCGCGCGGTCGCCGACGAACCCGTTCTCGTCCTTGACCTCGAGGTTGTAGCTGTCGACGTCGACCGCCGGCAGGTGCTCGGCGCCGTGCGCCCCGAGCGGCGGCTGGGTCCCCGGCATGTTCGACATCCCTCCTGGTTCGGCGCACGGATCCCCTCCGCCTCCGGAGACGGATCCCTCTCTTTGCCACCTTATACCGGGCGGCCGGATTCCCCATGCCGGCGCGGCCCCGTCGCGGCGCGCGGCCGCGCTCGCCGTTGATGTCGGGCGCGGTCGCGTCTACAAGCGGTCGATCGACCGACCGCCGCCGCACGCATCCGCGCTCGACGGGCGGCGGACCATCCCAACGCATGGCGACGACGAGAACGAGCGCTCGGAGGCCGCTGACGCGCGTCCAGGACGTGCCGCGGCGCGCGACCGGCGGCTACCGGGTCGGGATCGACGTCGGCGGCACGTTCACCGACCTCGTGCTCGTCCGCCCCGACCGCTCGATCCACGTCGACAAGACCGCGACCACGCTCCACGACCAGAGCGAGGGCGTGATGAACGGCCTCGCGCGGCTCGCGGCCCACGAGCGGCTCGCTCTGCGAGAGTTCCTCGCGGCGACCGAGCGCATCGTTCACGGCACCACCACCGCCGACAACACGATGATCCAGATGAACGGCGCGGTGACGGGCCTCCTGACGAGCGAGGGCCACCGCGACGAGATCGAGCTCCGCCGCGGCTACAAGGAGAACATCTGGGACCCGTCGTACCCGCCGCCGCCCGCGATCTGCCCGCGCCGGCGTCGCATCGGCGTGCCGGAACGCCTCGACTTCGAGGGCAACGTGGTGACGCCGCTCGACGAGGAAGCGGTGCGCGCCGCGCTCCGCCGGCTCCGGCTGCAGGGCGTCGAGTCGCTCGCGATCGTCTTCCTCTTCTCCTTCGTGAACCCGGCGCACGAGCGCCGCGCGCGCGAGATCGCGGCCGAGGAGATTCCGGGCGTCGACGTGTCGCTCTCGTGCGAGGTGATGCCGCAGGCGCCCGAGTTCGAGCGCACGTCGACGACGCTCGTGAACGCGTACGTCGCGCCCAAGATCAAGCGCTATCTCCGGAACCTCGAGACGCGTCTGCGCGAGGCCGGCTACGCGCGCGACCTCCTCCTCATGCAGTCGAACGGCGGCCTCATGACCGCGTCGTACGTCGCGGACAAGGCGGTCACCGTGCTCGGCTCCGGGCCTGCCGGCGGCGTCGTCGGAGCGTGCCACGTGACGCGCGCGACCGGCGCACGGGACTTCATCTCGGTCGACATGGGCGGCACGAGCTACGACGTCTGCCTCGTCCGCGGCGGCAAGCCCGAGGTCACGTCGTCGTGGAACTGGCACCACCGCTATCTGATCGGGCTTCCGATGGTGAACGTGCAGTCGGTCGGCGCGGGCGGCGGGTCGATCGCGAGCGTCGTCGAGGGGGCGCTGCACGTCGGGCCGCAGTCGGCGGGCGCGCAGCCGGGACCGATCTGCTACGGGCGCGGCGGCACGCGCGCGACCGTCACCGACGCCAACCTCGTGCTCGGGTACTTGAACCCGGACTACTTCTACGGCGGCGAGCTCAAGCTCGACGTCGAGTCGGTCGTGCGCGCGATCGACGAGCAGGTCCGCCGGCCGCTCGGGCTCGCGACGGTGGAGGAGGCCGCGTACGGCATCTTCCGCATGGTCAACGCGAACATGGCGAACGCGATCCGGCGCGTGTCCGCGACCCGCGGCGTCGACCCGCGCGAGCTGCCGCTGGTCGCGTTCGGCGGCAACGGAGCGGTGCACGCCGGAATGCAGGCCGCCGAGATCGGCTGCCCGGAGGTGCTCGTCCCGAAGACGGCGCCGACCTTCTCGGCGCTCGGCCTCCTCCTGACCGATCCCGTCGTGATCGAGCTGCGCTCGTACATCGCGCCGGCCGACGAGGCCGATCTCGAGCGCATCGCGCACCTCTATGCCGAGATGCGGGACTCGGCGCTCGCCTCGCTCGCGCGCGGCGGCTTCCGGGGGCGCGAGGTGCGCCACCAGCGGGTCGCGTACATGTGCTACCCGGGCCAGACCTTCGACATGCCCGTTCCGGTCGCGGGTGAGGACGCGCGCTTCTCCCGCCGCGACCTCGAGCGCGCGATCCACGACTTCCACTCGCTGCACGAGGAGCTCCACACCTACGCGTCGCGCGACCAGATGCCGATCGTCCGCGGGGTGGGCCTCTCGGCGACGGCGATCACGACCAAGCCCGAGCTTCCGCGCACGCCGTCGTCGCGCCGCGATCCTCGCGCCGCGCTCAAAGGGCGGCGCCGGGCGTACTTCGAGGGCCGCTGGGTTTCGACCCCGGTCTACGACGGCGTCAAGCTGCACGCTCGCCAGACCGTGGTCGGACCCGCGATCGTCGAGGAGCCGTTCACGACGCTCGTCGTGTATCCCGGCCAGCGCGCGACGCTGGATCCGATGGGCAACTACCACCTCACGGTGCGACGCATCGTTTGAACGAGGGGATCCGGCCCAGGTCGCTCTGCTTGCCGAACCGTCGTTCCGAGCTACGGTCGTAGCGGCGCCGAGCGCCGGCCGCGCAGCTCGAGCGGGCGGTCGACGTCTCGGCGTCTCGCCGCGGAGTGCGGTCGGTCCGCGGAAATGGGCGCCCCGGTACAGCCGAGAAGGGCACGATGATGCATCCGGATTCGCCCGAGACGGAGCAGGAGCGCGATCCCGCCGCCGGCGGCGGGGAGCGACGTCCGTCGCACGCGGCGGAGGCCGCCCGGCGCATCCCCGGCTGGGACGAGCTCGCCTCGCCCGAGCGCGCGACGGCGATCCTCGCGCTCCCACGGCGCGACGCCGACGACGTGTTCCTCGGCCTCTCGAGCCGCGACCAGGCGGAGATCCTGCGCGAGCTGCCGCGCGAGGACCGCCGATCGTGGCTCCGGCTCCTCGCCCCCGACGACGCCGCCGACGTCATCCAGGAGATCGACCCGGAGGAGCACCGAGCGATGCTCGACCTGCTCGACGCCCCGACCCGGCGCGAGGTCGAGGGCCTTCTCCGCTATGCGGAGGACCAGGCGGGCGGCCTCATGAACTCGCGCTACGCGCGCCTTCGCCCGGCGATGACGGTCGCCGAGGCGATCAGCTACCTGCGCCGCTACGCGCGCGAGCACCGCGACGCGATCTACTACGCGTTCGTGCTCGACTCGGACGGGCGCCTCCTCGGCGTCGTGTCCTTCCGCGACCTCTTCGCCGCCGAGCCCGGCCAGACGGTCACCGACATCATGCGCCGCGAGCTCGTCACGCTCTCCGAGCACGAGGACCAGGAGGTCGTGAGCCGGATGTTCGCGACCCACCGCTTCCTCGCTCTGCCCGTCGTCGACGGCGAGGGGCGCATGCAGGGCATCGTCACGATCGACGACATCGTCGACGTCGTCCAGGAGGAGGCGACCGAGGACATCCAGAAGATCGGCGGCACCGAAGCGCTGGACGCTCCGTATCTGTCGATCGGGTTCTTCAGCATGACGCGCAAGCGCGCGGGATGGCTGTCCGCCCTCTTCGTCGGCGAGATGCTGACGGCGACCGCGATGGGCTACTTCGAGGCCGAGATCGCGCGCGCGGTCGTGCTCGCGCTCTTCGTCCCGCTCATCATCTCGAGCGGCGGCAACTCCGGCTCGCAGGCGACGACGCTCGTCATCCGCGCGATGGCGCTCGGCGAGGTACGCCTGCGCGACTGGTGGCGCGTGATCCGGCGCGAGCTGGCGTCGGGCGTCGCGCTCGGGAGCATCCTCGCCACGATCGGGCTCGCGCGCATCCTGATCTGGCAGGCGCTCTTCCACGTCTACGGCGATCACGCGGTGCTGATCGCGGCGACGGTCGCTCTGTCGCTCGTCGGCGTCGTGACGTTCGGAACGCTGGCCGGGTCGATGCTTCCGTTCGTGCTGCGCCGGCTCGGGCTCGACCCGGCGAGCGCGTCGGCGCCGTTCGTCGCGACGCTCGTCGACGTAACGGGGCTCGTGATCTACTTCTCCGTCGCCGCGCTCATCCTCCACGGTACGCTGTTGTAACGAGGGGATCTTTCCCCTCGTGAAACAAATCAGCGCTTGCCGTACTCGTCGTGGCGGCGCCACCAGACGCCCTGCTCGTTCCGGCCTCTCGGCGCGCGGTCGAGCCACTGGTACATGCCCCAGAGGCCGTCGAGCCCGCGCGCGTAGGTCGAGTACGCGTGGTGGACGACGCCGTCCTCGAGAGCGAACGCGCTCATGCCCGGCCTCTCGCGCGTGTACGTGGCCGGGTCGGTTCCGGACATCGCCGAGAACGTCTTCGAGCCGTCGCCGCCGCCTTGCCACGCCGGCTCGCGCCGGTAGTTGTATTCGATCCCGCCGTCGCGATGCTGCTGGTCCTCGGTGAACCGGACGCTGAAGTCGGCGTTGAAGTCGCTGTCGAACGACGACGCCCAGGGAAACGTCCAGCCCATCCGCCGCTTGTACGCCTGCAGCTTGGCGAGCGGCGCCCGCGACACCGCCGAAAGCGTGACGTCGTGGTTGGCGAGGTGCACGAAGAACCCGTTGAAGCCGTCCGCGATCGCGGAGCAGGACGGGCAGCCGGCGGTGTAATCCGGCCCGAACATGAAGTGATAGATCAGCAGCTGCGATCGCCCTCGGAAGAGGTCCGCCAGCGACGCGCTCCCCTCGTCGGTCTCGAAGCGATACTCCTTGTCGATCCGGACCCACGGCAATTCCTGCCGCCGCCGCGCCAGCTCGTCGCTGCGCCGCGTGAGCTCCTTCTCCGCCTGCAGCAGCTCGAGCCGCGCCGCGAGCCATTCTTCACGCGTTCCGGTCCTGTGCTTCGCCATCGCACCTCGCTCCTTCCGGACTTCCCTCGCCCTGGAGTCGATCCTAGCGCGGGATGTCGAACCGGGTGAGTGACAAGTGTGGCGCGATTGGTCTCGGTACGAGCCGCGGCGAGCTCGGCTCACGTCTCGCGGAGGCCGTACTCCTTCATCTTCTTCTGGAGCGCGACGCGAGACAGGCCGAGCGCCTGCGCTGCGCGGGTCACGTTGCCGCCCATCGAGCGGAGCGCGTCGCGGATGTAGTGGGCTTCCCACGAAGCGCGCGCCGCCCGCAGGTCGCCCGGTCGCGCGGGCGCGCCGGACGGCGGTTCGGGTAGCGACGCACCGATGCTCGCGGCCGCGGGCGGGGACGCGCCGTCGCTCGCGAGCGCGCTCGGCGCCGCACCGCCCAGCGTCGGCGGGCCGCCGCCCGGCGCCGACGCAGGTGTCACCGACTGGGCCGCGTCGCGCACGCGCTGCGAGAGGTGCTCGGGCCCGATCGCCTCGCCCGGTCGCGCGAGCGCGGTCGCGCGCTCGAGCTCGTTCTGCAGCTCGCGGACGTTCCCGGGCCACGAGTATGCGGCGAGAAGGGCGACCGCGTCACGCCGGATGCCGTCGATCTTCCGACCGTACTGCGCCGCGATCTTGTCGAGCATGCGCGCCGCGATCGGCGCGATGTCGTCGCCGCGCTCGCGGAGCGGCGGGACGCGAATCGGGAAGGCGGCGAGCCGGTAGTAGAGGTCCTGGCGGAAGCGGCCGGACGCGACTTCCGCGGCGAGATCGCGGTTCGTCGCCGACACGACGCGCACGTCCACCTTCCGCGGCCGGTTGTCGCCGACCGGGACGACCTCGCCCTCCTGCAGCACGCGCAGGAGCTTCGCCTGCATGACGGCGGGCATCTCGCCGACCTCGTCGAGGAAGATCGTCCCGCCTTTCGCCGCCTCGAACAGGCCGACGCGGTCCGAGAGCGCGCCGGTGAACGAGCCGCGGCGATGCCCGAAGAGCTCGCTCTCGAGCAGCGACTCCGGCAGCGCGGCGCAGTTGACCGCGATGAACGGAGCTTCGGCGCGCGCGCTGCCGCGATGCAGAGCGCGCGCGATGAGCTCCTTGCCGGTGCCGGTCTCTCCCTCGATCAGCACGGTGATCGGCGTCGCGGCGGCGCTCTCCATGAGCCGGAACACCTCGCCCATCGCGTCGCTGGTGCCGACGATCTCCGCGAAGCGATCGCTGCGCGCGAGGTCGCGCCGGAGGACGCCGACCTCGGCGCGCAGGCGCTCCTCGGAGGCGCGGACGGTGGCGTAGAGGCGCGCGTTCTCGAGCGCGATCGCGACGCTGCCGGCGAGCGCCTCGAGGAACGAGAGGTCGTCCTCGGTGAACCGCCCGTCGCGGAGCGGATTGATCACCTGCAGGACGCCGATCGGCCCCTCCTTCCCCGCGAGCGGTACGGTCAGGATGGCGCGCGTCTGGGTACCCGTCCGCTTGTCGACGTCGCGGTAGAGGCGCGGATCGTTCTGGGCGTCGTTCACGAGGATGGCGCGTCCCGAGCGCAGCGCCTCGCCCGCGAACCCGCGATCCGCGGGAAAGCGGATGTCCGCGAGCTGCTCGGTCACCGCCGCGTCCCGCGACACGACGTACGGGAAGTACAGCTCGTCGGTCGTCGGATCGTGCAGCAGCACGGAGGTGCCCTCCGCCTCGAACACCTCCCGGCACTTGTCGATCACCAGCGCGATCAGCTCGTCGAGATCGATGTGGGCGGCGAACGCCGTCCCGAGCTCGTACAGCAGTCGGAGCCGCCGCCGATCCTCCACCGTCATCGGCGCGCCGTTGGGCATCGATCGTGGACCTCTGCGGGCGGCTTATCGGAGCCGTTCAACCCGGGCAATCGATTCCAAGACGCCCCCGTGCGGTGCTCCGGTCTCCGCCGCGGCGAAGCGGGCTTGCGGGCACTCTGGAATGTGCATCTCCGGTGTGCGAATCCTGGGCGTGTTGCGCACGGTGCGGGATTGGGCCTGCAGCGTCGTCTTCGTCGTCGTCTTCGGGCTGTCGATGGTCGTCTGGGACGTCGCGTTGCGCTGCGCCGGCCTGTTCGGCAAGCGGCCCGAAACCTACGTCGCCGGTGCGCTCCAGTGGTGGCTGCTGAAGCTCCTCGCGGCTTGCGGCATCGGCTTCGAGCTCGAGCGCTCCCCGCGCATCGAGCGCGGCCGGTCCTACATCGTCGTGTCGAACCACCAGAGCATGTTCGACATGCCGATCCACGGCTCGATCTTCTTCTGGAACTTCCCGAAGTACATCGCGAAGGTCGAGCTCTCGCGCTGGATCCCGTCGGTGTCGTTCCACCTGCGCCACGGAGGTCACGCGATCATCGACCGGCGCGACCGGACGAGCGCCGTCAAGGCGATCGAGAAGCTCGCGCGCGAGGTCGTCGACGAGGGCTTCACCGCGGTCATCTTTCCCGAGGGGACCCGCGGCAAGGCCGGCCTGCTCCGCCGCTTCAAGCCGGCGGGAACCGTGGCGCTCCTGAAGCAGGCGCCCGACGCGCAGGTCGTGCCGGTCTGCATCGACGAGTCGTGGCGCCTGATGGCGCGCGGGATGCTGCCGATCCCGGTCGGAACCACGTTGAAGGCGTGGGTCGGAGACCCGATCCCGCGGAGCGCCGACGAGGACCCGTACGCGATCGTCGCCGACTGCGAGGCGCAGATCCAGCGCGCGATGGCGCGCATGCGCGGCACGACCGTCGACGGGGTGCTGATGCCCGACGAGGCCCCGGCCTCGAACGGCGACGGCACCGCGCACGCCGCGCCGCACGAGGTCGGAGCGGCGCCCTCGTCGCCGCCGCCCGCAGCGACGATCCGCTCGCAAGCGCCCTGAGCCGGCCCGCGCGTTCCGCGAGCCCGGCGGCCGCGTTGGGGCGCGGCCAAAGCCGCTGCGTCAGCCGCGGAGCGTCGCGAGGATCAGGCGCGTCGCGGGGCTCTTGTTGAGCGTATAGAAGTGGATGCCGGGGGCGCCGCGGGCGAGGAGGTCGCGGCACTGGGCCATCGCGTGCTCGACGCCCGCCGCCAGCACGCGCGAGGGGTCGCCGTCGGCCGCGTCGAGGTCGGCCATGAGCGAGTCCGGGATGCGCGCACCGCACATCGCGCTCATGCGCTTCGCGCCGCCGACGTCCACGACCGGCATGATGCCCGGCAGGATCGGGACGGTGATGCCGGCAGCGCGCGCGCGCTCCACGAACGCGAAGTAGTCGCGGTTGTCGAAAAAGAGCTGCGTGATGAGGAAGTTCACCCCGGCGCGGACCTTCGTGACGAGGTGCTGGAGATCGGTCGCGGCGTCCGGTGCGTCGGGATGGACCTCGGGATAGCACGCGCCCGCGAGGCAGAAGCCGGCCCAGCGCGACCGGATGAACGCGACCAGGTCCGATGCGTGCGCGAACCCTCCGGCGACCGGGCGGAACACCTCGCCGCGCGGCGGGTCCCCGCGCAGCGGGAGGACGTTGTCGATGCGCGCCGCCACGAGCTGGTCGAGGATGGCGGCGATCTCGTCCCCGGTGTGCCCGGTGCAGCTCAAATGAGCCATCGGGTTCAGCCCGACGTCGTTCTTGATCTGCGAGACGAGCTCGAGGACCTGGCCGCGGTTCGAGCCCATCGCGCCGTACGTGACGGAAACGAAGTCGGGCGACAGCTTCTTCAGGTCGTCGAGCGCCCGGAGGAGCTGCTCGGTGGCCGCCGGGGTCTTGGGAGGGAAGAACTCGAAGGAGAAGACCGGGCGGCGGGCGGCGAGGATCTCATCGATGCGCACCGCGCGAGCATACGGAACCCGGCTCGTCCGGCGCAACGAACGAGTGGCATCGGCCGAACGCGCCGTCGCGACGCGTGTGGACGAGGCCTGCCATCGGGCCCGCGACGGCGAGCGCCCGGGCCCTCGCCAGCCAGCGTCGACTCGTGCGACGATCGGGGAATGCGGCGCGGCTTCGTCCCGGGGCTGGTGATCGGCGCCGCGGTCGCGCTCGCGGTCGGCTTCTGCGCCGCGGTGCTTCCCGCGACGCCGACCTGGACGCTCTGGCGCATCAAGCGCGCGCTCGACCACAACGACACCGCCGAGCTCCAGCAGCTCGTCGACGTGCCGCGCGCCGCCGCGCGCGCGCTCACCGAGCTCGCGACCGGATCCAAGGACCCGGTCGGCGAGCCGCTCGACTATCGCGAGCTCGGCGCGGCGCTCCTCGGCGGCGGAAAGGTCTACACCGTCTTCAACGACCCGGAACGGCCGCTCCGTCTCACGGCGGGCGATTTCGTCGCGGCCTGGTGGAACATGCGGCGCGAAGGCGACGAGGTGTTCCTCACGATCGACGTCGACGGGCGACCCGTGTCACTCGTCTTCGGCCGGACCCCGTCCGGCGAGTGGCGGGTCGTCGGCTTGACGCCGCTCTCCGCTCTGGTGCGCGTCAAGCGGGCGCCGCCGCCCGAACGTCGCTCGCCCGCTACTCGGCGGGATGGAGGTTCTCCGTCACGAGGGTGAGGACGAATGCGCACGGCTCCTTCGCCTCGAGCCGGTGCGACACCCCGGCGTGAAGCGCCACCAGCTGACCCGCGGACAGCGTCTCGCTGCGCGACTCCGCGCTCACGACCAGACGACCCTGCACGACCTGGATCGTCATCGAGGCTTCCGCCGGCTGCCAGGGCACCTCGGCTCCGGTGTGCATCGCGACCAGGACGACGCGCAGCTCGGGCGACTTGAGCAGCGTCATGGCGTTTCGGCTGCCGGTCTCCCACGTGCGCTCGGACTGCAGCTGGCGGATGACGGCCGGCAGGTCGAACACCATGAGCGGCGCATCGAGCGGTCGCTCGTGCGCGTCCGGGGAACGTTCCATGGCCATCGGCGACGCCTCCTGTCGGTTCGAAGCGCTCGCGCTGCGAGCTGCGACCGGTCCGCAGCCGCACCCGCACGGCGCGCGATGCGATCGCTGACGCAAGTCTGCCGAGATCGCGCTCGGCGCGAAAGGGCCCCTGGAACGACGCTCCTAGCGGCGCGGGAGGCCAAGCACCCGCTGCGCGACGATGTTGCGCTGGATCTCGCTCGTCCCGCCGGCGATCGTCATCGAGCGATCGCCGAGGTACTGCCGGGCCCAGCGCCCGCGGAAGGGCGCGTGCTCGTCGTCGATGAGCGTCCCGTACGCGCCGAGGAGCGACATGCCGGTCTCGGAGAACTCCTGCACGAGCGTCGTGCCCATGAGCTTCATCGCCGCCGACAGATGCGGGTTCATGCGGTGGCGGAGCTGGTCGGTGAGCGAGCGGAAGCCCGCGTAGCGCATGATGGTCGCCTTGGTCGCGAGGTCGGCGATCTTTTGTCGGACTTCGGGATCCGCCGCCTTGCCGCAGTCGCGCGCGGTGGCGATGAGCCATTCGAGCGTGTGGTCGGCGCGGATGCCGCCCGCGATCCCGGAGCGCTCGTTCACGAGCGCGCTCGACACGACCTCCCAGCCCTGCCCTTCGGCTCCGAGCCGGTTCGTGACCGGCACGCGCACGTCGGTCATGAAGACCTCGTTGAACTCGGCGCCGCCGTCGATCTGCCGGATCGGCTTGATCGTCACGCCCGGGCTCTTGAGATCCATCAGCAGGACGGACAGCCCGGCCCACTTCGGCCCCTCGGTCGAGGTGCGGACGAGGACGAAGTACCAGTCGGAGATGTGGGCCAAGGTCGTCCACACCTTCTGGCCGTTGACGACGTAGAAATCGCCGTCGCGCACCGCGCGCGTCTTCGCGGCCGCCATGTCCGAGCCCGAAGACGGCTCCGAGTATCCGGTCGCCCAGATCTCCTCGCAGTCGAGGATCTTCGGGATGAAGCGGCGCTTCTGCTCCTCGGTCCCGTACTTCATGATCGCCGGGCCGACCCACCAGATCGCCATTTGGTTGACGGGCTGGGGCGCGCGCGCCCGCGCCATCTCCTCGTTCAGGATCGCCTGCTCCATCTCGGAGAGCCCGGCGCCGCCGTATTCCTTCGGCCACGCCGCGCCCAGGAGCCCCGCCTCGTTCAGCTTGCGCTGCCAGGCGCGCATCGCGTCGAGCGTCCGCGGCGCTTCCTTCGGCACGTTGGCGTCGAGCCACGTGCGAACGCGGGCGCGGAAGGCCTCCTCCTCGGGAGCGTAGGACAGGTCCATCGATCTCTCCTTGCGCCGGCGCGGTCCTGCCGGCGAGCGGTCGGAACGCAGCGACTCTAGCCGCGCGCGAGGGGGTCGGAAAGAGGCGCTTCCGGAGCGCCAGCCTGAACGCGTCATGCGCCACCGCACATGATGTTCTGCGTCCGGCTCGCGCTCGAAGGCGCGATCCTCGAACGTCGGGCGCATGGATCAGCGTGCTATCCTGCCGCCTGTGAAGCCCGCTCGACGGCCGGCCACGTACGAGGACCTGCTCGCGGTTCCCGACAACCTGGTGGCGGAAATCGTCGATGGAGAGCTCTTCACGTCGCCGCGGCCGGCCGCGCCGCACGCCATCGCCGCCGCGGCACTGGGTGGCGACGTTCTCGGCCCGTTCAACGGACCACCTGGACACGCTCGGGGACCCGGTGGCTGGTGGATCCTGATGGAGCCTGAGCTGCACTTCGGTCCGGACGTCGTCGTCCCCGATTTCGCGGGCTGGCGCCGGGAGCGGTTGCCGCGGATCGAGGATGTTCCGTACTTCACGCTCGCGCCCGACTGGGTGTGCGAGGTGGCGTCTCCGTCCACCGCGGCGCTCGACCGGGGTCGCAAGATGGGGGTCTACGCGCGCGCCAGCGTACCTAACCTCTGGCTCGTCGATCCGCTGGCACGAACCGTCGAGGTCTACCGCCTCACCGAGCACCACGGGCGGCCCGCTTGGCTCCTCGCCGTCACCCACGTCGGAGGCGAGACCGTCCGCATCGAGCCCTTCGACGCGATCGAGCTCGAGCTGGCGCGCTGGTGGCTCGAAGCGACTTGACGTTCTCCGCTAGGCCCGCCGTCCGAGCGCGTCGATGACCTCGCGTGGCGCCTGCACGAGCTCGATGAGCACGCCCTCACCGGAGTGCGGGAACTGCTCGTTGCCCTTGGGGTGCACGAAGCAGACGTCGTAGCCGGCGGCGCCCTTCCGGATGCCGCCCGGCGTGAAGCGCATCCCCCGCTCCTCCAGCCACTTCACGGCCGCCGCGAGATCGTCGACCCAGAGCCCGACGTGGTTCAGCGCCGGATCGTGGACGCGCGGGCTCTTGTCGGGGTCGACCGGCTGCATCAGGTCGACCTCGACCGCGTTCACGCCCGATCCGGCCTGCACGATTTCCTCGTCCACGTTCTCGCGCTCGCTGCGATAGTTGCCCGTCGGGGTGAGACCGAGGAGGTCCACCCAAAGCTGCCGCAGCCGGCCCTTGTCGCGGCCGCCGACCGCGATCTGCTGCACGCCGAGGATCGTGAACGGGCGATTCGACATGGCGCGAAGCCTAGGAGCCCGCTCACGTCAGGGCAAGGGTGCTTCGACGAGGGGGGGAATGGCTTCCCTCGCCTCTCGAGCCGAGCTCCTAGGCAGCGCTCGCGGTCACTTCGGCGTCGGCTCTCCCGGTGCAGGCTGCTTCCGGAGCGGGACCGGGTTCTTCCCGTCGCCTGTCTTCTGCATGCAGTGGCGGACACGCGCCGGCGTCGTGCCGAGCTCCTTCGCGAGCTCGTCCGCGCTCTTCGAGCCGCCGGCCTTCTCGGCCGCCGCGAGCACCTTGTCGCAGCCGACGCGCTTCTGTCCGGCGAGCGCGGGGCGCCCACCCACCATCGAAAGCGCCACCGCGGCCGCGAGCGCGACCGCCCAGATCGTTCCTCTCATGCGCCACCTCCCGTGAACACGTCGTCGGAACGCCCGACATTAGGACCGTCCCGCCCTGCGATGCAACGGCGGGCGAGACCGCGGTCGACGCGCTCGATCGTCCGCGGCCGCCGACGCCGCGGTGGGGACCCGCTTGCCCGCGGCGGCGGCCGCCGACTAGTGTTGCCGGCGTAGCCCCATCGTACCCGCTCGCCCGGCACCGGACGCTGCGGAGCAACCGGAAGGATCGCACGGCATGAAGAAGGGTCGAGAAGTCTGCGTCATCGGCGTCGGCATGACCAAGTTCGAGCGCTGCAACCGCAACTACGTCGAGCTCGTCGAGGAGGCCGTGCGCGGCGCGCTCGACATGTCGAAGACGCCGGCGGACGACTTCGAGCAGGCGTTCTGCGGCTACGTGAGCGGGATGAGCGCGCAGGGACAGCGGGCGCTCTACTCGATGGGCATGGGCGGGCTCCCGGTCTTCAACGTGCACAACTACTGCTCGACCGGCTCGAACGCGCTCTTCCTCGGCTGGCAGGCGATCACCTCCGGCATGAGCGAGTGCGTCCTCTGCTTCGGCTTCGAGAAGATGGAGAAGGGCTCGCTCGACTCGCAGCTCGAGGGCCTCAAGCAGAACTACAAGGAGGAGGAGAAGAAGCCTCCGCAGGCGGCGGTCATGTTCGGCAACGGCGGCCGCCAGCACATGGAGCTCTACGGGACGACCAAGGAGCAGTTCGCGAAGGTGAGCGTCAAGAATCATCGGCACTCGGTGCACAACCCGCGCTCCCAGTACCGCGACCCGTGCACGCTCGAGGAAGTCCTCGCTTCGCGCGAGGTCTACGACCCGCTCACGCTCCTCCAGTGCTGCCCGACGTCCGACGGCGCCGCCGCCGCGATCCTGTGCTCCGAGGACTACGCCAAGCGCCACGGCATCTCGAACCCCGTCAAGCTGATCGGCATGTCGATGCAGACCGATCGCCCGGAGGACTGGAACCTCGGCTTCCTCGGCATGATCGGCGTCGGCATGTCGCGGCGGGCCGCGCAGAACGTCTACGACATGAGCGGCTACGGCCCGAAGGACGTCGACGTCATCGAGCTCCACGACTGCTTCTCCACCAACGAGCTCGTCACCTACGAGTCGCTCCAGCTCTGCCCCGAGGGCCAGGGCGGCCGGCTGATCGACGAGGACCAGGTGACGTACGGCGGCAAGTGGGTCGTGAACCCGTCGGGAGGCCTGCTCTCCAAAGGCCACCCCCTCGGCGCGACCGGCATCGGCCAGTGCTTCGAGCTCACGAGCCAGCTGCTCGGGAGCTGCGAGCAGCGTCAGGTCGCGGGCGCGAAGATCGCGCTGCAGCACAACGTCGGTCTCGGCGGCGCGTGCGTGGTCGCCATGTACAAGCGCGGCTGAGAGCGCCTTCGGTCGGGCGCCGACGGAGTGTTCCAGTTCGACGAGGATACGCGCGTCGCACCCGCCGGCGACGGCGTCTTCACCGGCACGATCAGCGACCGCTGGGGCATCGGCGCCGTCCCGAACGGCGGCTACGTGCTCGCGGTCGCGATGTCGGCGCTCCGCTCCGCATCGAACGGCCTCGACCCGCTGACCGTGACGGCCCACTACCTGCGACCCGCGCGGCCCGGGCCGGCCCGGATCGCGGTCGAGATCGTGAAGGCGGGCCGGAGCTACACCACCGCCGCGGCGCGCGTGATTCAGGACGGGGGCGAGGCGGTGCGCGTCCTCGCGACCTACGGTCGCCTCGGCGACACGCTCGACACGCGGTACCTCGCGGCCGCGCCACCCGCATGCGCGCCGCGCGAGCGCGGGTACGCGCGCAGCGGCGATGCCGCCATGGGGATCACGCAGCGCTTCGAGCACCGGCTCGATCCGTCGACCGCGGGCTTCCAGCGCGGGCGGCCGACCGGCCGGGCCGAGGTCGTCGGATGGATTCGCTTCGCCGACGGACGACCGCCCGACGTCCACTGCCTCGGGCTCGTCGCCGATGCCTTCCCGCCCTCCGTGTTCGAGGTCCTCGAGCGCGGCTGGGTGCCGACGATCGAGCTCACCGTGCACGTGCGCGCTCGCCCGACGTCGGAGTGGCTGCGCTGCGCCTTCCGCACGCGCGTCATCCAGAACGGGCTCCTCGAGGAGGACGGCGAGATCTGGGACGAGAGCGGAACGCTGGTCGCGATGTCGCGTCAGCTCGCGGCGCTGCCGCGAGCGCCGCGCAGCGACTGACGCGGGAAAGGAGCCGGCGCGCGCGTCGCGGAGGCGGCACCCGACGCCTGAGCCTGGAGCGCGCGCTTCTCCGCGAGCACGCGGCCGCACGCTGCACCGGCGGCGTCGTCGGCGTCGCGTCGAGCGCTCGCCGAGCAAAGCGCGGCCAGCGCGCGCACGATCTCCGCCTTCTTGATGGGCTTCGAGACGTAGCCGTCCATGCCGGCCTGGAGGCACCGCTCGCGATCGCCCTCCATCGCGTGCGCCGTCATGGCGACGATCGGCAGGCGCGCGCCGTGCGCGTCCTCCTGTGCCCGGATGCGCGCCGTGGCTTCGAGGCCGTCCATCTCGGGCATCTGGACGTCCATCAGGACGGCGTCGTAGCGCGTGCGGGACGTCGCGCGCACCGCTTCCGCGCCGTTCGCGACGCAGTCCGCGCGGCAGCCCATCCGCGCGAGCATCGCGACCGCGACCTTGCGGTTCACCGCGTTGTCCTCGGCGACCAGCACGTGGAGGCCGAGCTCGACCTCGGCGTCGTCGGACGCGGGCGGCACGGCGGCATGGATCGCCTTCCCGGCGGCGGACGCGAGAGCGCCGCGGAGCGCGGATCGCCGAACCGGCTTCGTGAGCACCGCCGCGACCGCGTCGCGATCGTCGGGCGCCGGCGCACCGAGCGGCGAGAGGAGCGCGATCGCGAGCCCGGCGAGCGCGGGGTCCGAGCGCACCGCCGCGAGCGCGGCGGTCGACCCGCCCGGCATTTCGGCGTCGAGCAGCAGCAGCTCGAACGGCTCGCTGGCGGCGGCCTCGCGCAGCGCGACCACGGCCGCCGCTCCGCTCGCGACGCCGGTCGCGGCGCACCCGAACGACGCGACGAGCTCGCACAGCGCACTCCGCGCCGCCTCGTCGTCGTCCGCGACGAGCACCCGGAGGCCTCGCAGCGCCGCCGACGCGCCCGTCGCGGGTCCGGCCGCGCGCGGCTTCGCGAGCTCGATGTCGACCCAGAACGCGCTGCCGCGGCCGGGCGCGCTGTCGACGCCGATCCGGCCGCCCATGAGCTCCACGAGCTGACGCGTGATCGTGAGCCCGAGCCCGGTGCCGCCGTACCGACGAGTGGTCGCGCCGTCGACCTGCGTGAAGCTGTCGAAGACCGCCGCCTGGCGCTCCGCGGGGATGCCGATCCCGGTATCGCGGACGACGAGACGGAGGCGCGCGCTCCCGGCCGTCTCCGACAGGATCTCGGCGGCGATCGTCACGCGGCCGCGCTCGGTGAACTTGACGGCGTTTCCGACGAGGTTGTTCAGCACCTGTCGCAGGCGATGAGGGTCGCCGACGACGTGCTCCGGAAGCCCCGCCGGCAGCGCGCAAACGACCTCGAGACCCTTCTTGAAGGCGCGCGGCGCGAGCAGCTCGGCGACTTCCTCGAGCAGCCTCGCGAGGTCGAACGGCACCTGCTCGATCGTCATCTTGCCGGCCTCGATCTTCGAGAAGTCGAGGATGTCGTTGATCACCGTGAGGAGCGCGTCCGCAGACGCGCGGATGGTCGCGACGAAGTCGCGCTGATCGTCGGCCAGGGCGGAATCCGCGAGGAGGTCCGCCATGCCGATGACGCCGTTCATCGGCGTCCGGATCTCGTGCGACATGTTGGCGAGGAACTCCGACTTGAGGCGCGCCGCCATGAGGGCCGCGTCGCGCGCCTTCGCGAGCTCGCGCTCGGCGCGCTCGCGCTCGATCGCGATGCCGCCGAGGTGCGCCGCGGCTTCGATGAGCGGCCCGTCCTCGATGGCGAGCGGTCGGCTCGCCGGGTAGTGGAGCGCGAGCACGCCGATGACGTCGCCGCCGGCGGTCGCGACCGGCTCGGCCCAGCATCCGCCGAGGCCGGCGTCGTCCCACGTGGTCACTCGCCGCGACTTCGCGGCGGCCGCCTCGGCGGCGATGCCCGCGATCTCCCGGCCCTCGGCGTAGAGGGCGCGCGCGGCGTCCGCCGGCAGCCGCGGCGCGATCGCCTGCTCCACCGAAGAGCCGTCCGCGCCCAGGACGACGAACGCGCTCGCGGTGCCGAGGTCGGAGTCGAGAGCGTCGACGAGGGTCGCGAGGGCGTCGGGCAGCGCGGCACCGCGCGCGATCGCCTCCAGGACGCGTTTCTGTCCGGCCTCGCGCGCCTCGGTCCGCTTGCGGTCCGTCACGTCGCGCGAGTTGAGGACGACGACGGGCTCGCCGTCGATGTCGGTCATGCGCGTCCCGATGCCCTCGAGCACCCGCCACGAGCCGTCCCGGTGGCGCACCCTGACCTCGCGGCGGCCGCTCTCCGCGCCGGCCAGGATCTCGGCGAGCCCGCGACCGTAGGCAACCACCTCCTCGGGGTGGACGATCTGGCCCGTCGGCCCGTCCACGAGCTCGGCCGGGCGGTATCCCAGGATCCGCTCGATCGACGGGCTCTGGTACCGGACGTGCAGGTCCGGGCCGACGATGGTGATGAGATCCGACGCGTTCTCGATCAGCGACCGGAAATGCTCCTCGCGCCGCCCGACCTGCTCGAACAGCGCCGCGCGCTCGAGGGCCGCGCTCGCCATGGGAGCGAGCACGCCCGCCTCGTCGGCGATCTCGTCGCTGAAGGCGTGGCGGCGCCCGGTGTCGCCGAGGAGCAGGCACCCGAGCGTTCCGTCGCGACCCACGAGCGGCAGCAGCAGCGCTGACGCGAGCCCGAGCACGCGCCGGAGCGGTCCGGTCGCCGCGTCGCCCTCGTGGAGCTCGTTCCGGTAGATCGCGCGTCCCTCGCGCAGGACCGCGCCGAGAAGCGGCGGCTCCTCCTTCCAGGTGAGAGCCGAGCAGTCGGCTGCGAGGCCGTGGGCGCCGAGCACCGCGACCCCGTCCCGCTGCGCGACGAGCACCGCGCCGACGTTCACGCGGAAGAGCGTCGCCGCCTCCTCGCTCACGAGCCGCGCGATCCGCTCGGGATCGGTCTCGCGATTGACGGCGGCCGCGAGCGCGGCGAGACCGGCGCGAACGCGCGCCGCGTGCTGGAGACGCTGGAAGGCGCGCGCCTGGTCGACGAGGTTCGCCGCCTGCCACGCGAGGCTCTGGACGATGCGGCGCGCGGTTTCGTCGAAGCCCGGCGGCTCGCCGACGCTCACGACGAGCGCGCCGCGCGCGCTCGAGCGCAGAGGCACGAGGAAGATCGCCCACTGCTCGAGCGTGTCGAGGAGCTCGGCGTACTCCGGGCTCGCGTCCTCGCGCGTCGCGTAGCCGATGCGTCCGGCGCGCAGCTCGTCGATGAACGGGATACGGCTGCGGCCGTCGCCCGCGCGGCTGTGGCCGAAGAAGAGCTTCTTCGAGAAGCGCTCGACGACGTGCGGCGGCGTGCCGCAATCCGCAGCCGGAACGAAGCCGCGCGAGCGACTGCTGAACAGGTACGCGGTGGCCCGGTCGCACGGCATCTGGTCGACCGCGAGGCGACAGATGCGATCGAGCACCGTGTGGAGGTCGAGGCTGTCGATCTGCAGCAGCGCGTCCGCGACCCGGCGCTCGCGCTCGAGGTTTGCGACGCGCGCGAGCGCGGCGTCGACGTCCCAGCGCGTCCGCTCTGCGCGAGGCTCCGTGCGCCCCGCTCGGGCGCCGAACGCCCTCCCCTCGTCGCCGCTCCGCACGGGACGGTGCACAGCAATTCGCTTGCCGGTGCGATCCCGCGGGTCACGCCGTACTTTCACCCGTTCGCACGCGCGTTCAGCCGGTCGCGCCGGAGCGACGCGCCAGCGCCGGCATGTGCCCGGAGCGGCACAGCGCCCCGGGAGCGTGCCAGGAGCGTCACACTCCGTTGCGCGCTTCGACCGCGCGCTTGCTCCCGAGCGCGCGCGGCGAGCCGCCCCGGCACCGTCTACTCGATGCCGAGCCGCTTCATCATGCGGTAGAGCGTCGTCCGATCGACGCCGAGCGCGTGCGCCGCCTCGACGCGCTGGCCCCGAGCGGCGGCGAGGGCGGCACGAATGCGTCGCGCAGCAGCGAGATCGAGAAATTCCTGCAGGCTGCCGGCGCCCGCCTCGCCGCCCGCGGCCGCTCGCGGCTCGGCGGCCGGCTCGCGCGCATCCGCCCGGGGCGCGATGGTCTGGTCGAGGAGCAGATCCGACGGCTCGATTGCGTCTCCGGTCGCGAGCACGCATCCGCGCTCGATCGCGTTCTCGAGCTCGCGCACGTTGCCCGGCCAGGAGTGATCGAGAAGCGCCGCCTCGGCGGCGGGCGAAAGCACTTTCGCGCGCCCGGTCTCCGCGGCGTGCTGGTCGAGGAAGTGGCGCGCGATCGGGAGGATGTCCGCACGTCGCTCGCGCAGCGGCGCGAGCTGGATCGGGATCACGTTCAGGCGGAAGAAGAGGTCGTCGCGGAAGCGGCCCGCCGCGACCTCGTCGCGCAGCACGCGGTTCGTCGCGGCGACGACCCGCACGTCGACCCGGCGCGCGCGCGTGCCGCCGACGCGCAGCACCTCGCCGTCCTGCAGCACGCGCAGCAGCTTCGCCTGGAAGTCGAGGCTCACCTCGCCGATCTCGTCGAGGAAGAGCGTGCCGCCGTCGGCGCGCTCGAAGCAGCCGGCGCGCGCGATCGCCGCTCCCGTGAACGCGCCCTTCTCGTGGCCGAAGAGCTCGCTCTCGAGCACGCCCTCGGCGAAGGCCTTGCAATTGACGGCGACGAGCGGCTGGCCGACGCGGTCGCTCCAGAAGTGGATCAGCCGCGCGACGAGCTCCTTCCCGGTGCCGCTTTCGCCCTGCACGAGGACGGTCGCGCGGCTCGCGGCGACCCGCCGGACGAGCGCGAGCAGCTCGCGCGACTGCGGGCTCTCCGCGACGATCGCGTCGGGCGCCGCGCGCGCTGCGGCGTCCTGCTTGAGCCAGCGGTTCTCGCGCTCGAGGCGGCTCATCTCGATGGCGCGGCGGACGAGGGCGCGCAGCTCGTCGTTGTCGAACGGCTTCGCCACGTAGTCGAACGCGCCGTCGCGCATCGCCGCGACCGCCGCCGGGACGCTCGCGTGCGCGGTGACCAGGATCACGGGCAAGCCGGGCCAGGCCGCGTGCAGCCGCCGTAGGAGCTCGACGCCATCCATCCCGGGCATGCGCCAGTCCGTCACCACGACGTCGGCGCCGCGCGCCTCCATCGCGGCGAGCGCCTCCTCGCCGCTCGCGCACGTCTCGCACTCGAGCCCGGCGCGCCCGAGCGCCATCGCGATCGCGCCCGCCATGCGCGCCTCGTCGTCGACGACCAGGACGCGCGGCTTCATGCGGCGGCCCTGCCGGCGTCGCGCGGCCGGTCGGCTCCGCCCGCTCCGCCGGCGTCGGCGGGCAGGCGGATCCGGAAGCGCGCGCCGCCTCCGGGACGATCTCCGACCTCGATCGTCCCGTCGTGCGCTTCGACGATCTGGCGCGCGACCGCGAGGCCGAGGCCGGTGCCTTTCTCGCGCGTGGTGAAGAACGGCTCGAAGATCCGCCCGCGGAGCGCCTCCGGCACGCCGGGACCCGAATCGGCGACCGCGATCTCGACGGCGCCGTCGGCGGCGCGCGCCTCGAGCGCAACCTCGCCGCCGGCGGGCACCGCGGCGGCGGCGTTCGAGAGGAGCCCGAGGAGGACCTGCACGATCAGGTCGGGATCGCCGTGGATCGGAGGCACGCGCTCCGCGTCGCCGCGCCGGAGGCGGATGCTCTTCGCGGCGAGCTCCTCGCGCGCGAGCAGCGAGGCCTGATCGAAGAGCGCGGACACCTCGACCGCGCGCGGCGCGAGGCGCGGCGGTCGCGCGAAGCTCAGGAGCGACGTGACGACGCTCGAGAGCCGGTCGATCTCGGCGAGGATGAACGAGCTCGCGCGCCGCGACTCGTCGTCGCCATCGGGAAGCGCCTCGCCCAGGCCCTGTGCGGAGGAGCGGATGATCGCGAGCGCGTTCCGGACCTCGTGCGCGATCGCGGCCGCGAGCTGTCCGAGCGCCGCGAGCTTCTCGCTCTGGACCAGGCGCGCGCGCGCAGCCGCGATCGCCTCGAGCTGGCTCCGGATGACGGCGGCGTGCGCCCGGTCGCGCCGGCGCGCCTCGAGCACCATGCCGAAGGTGAAGCCGAGCGCCGAGAACGTCGCGCCGTAGAGGCCGAGCGAGGGCAGCGTCACGTCGACGCCGTTCATCTGGAAGCGGATGCCCATCGCGAGCGACACGACCGTGTCGAGCGCGCCGAAGAGCGCGCCCACCGCGAGGCCGAGCCAGCGCTCGCGGCGGAAGCCGGTCGGCTCGGGCGGGGTCACGGCGGGCGAGGGCTGTTCGACGTCTGGCATCGCGATGAGTCGGAGCAACCGGCGCACCAGCCGCGCCGATCGCTCGGCAGATTGTCGCGTACAGCGTCGCCGTCCCGCAATCCGGGCCGTGACCCGGTCGCGGCGTTGGTTTTCGGGACGCGCGGGCCGCCCGGGGGCGCTGGTCGCGAATGCCGCAGCTCGCGTCGCAGCGTTGCCGTCGCGCAACGCGCGTCGCTCCGCCGCAACCGTCGCCGGCGCGCGCGGCCGCACGTCGCGCGCCGCCGTCGCGGAAGAACCCCGCGCCGTGGCGGTTTCGGCCCCAGCGGCGCGCCCCGACCGAGCCGGCACGCGGCTTGGACAGGGCGGCCAGCGACCCGCCGCGAGCGGGCCGATGGAGGCGGCGCGGCACGGGCGCCGCCCGCGTCGCTCCGGGACGTCCGGAGCATGGAGGTGACGATGAACTGGAAGAAGCTCGGCCTCTGGGTCGTCTTCGCAGATTTTCTAGCCTTTACAGCGTGGGTCGTCTACGAGCACGGCTACAGCTCCTTCTTCACGCTCGCAGCCGGGAGCGCGGTCGGCGCCCAGATGCTGCTCGATCTCGCCATCGCGCTCACGATGGTCTTGACGTGGCTCGTGCGCGACGCCCGCGAGCGCGGGATCTCGCCTACTCCGTACGTCGTCCTGACGCTCTTCGCCGGGAGCATCGGCCCGCTGCTCTACCTCGTCCGTCGCCGGGATACGGAGCCCGCGCGCGTCGCGCGGGTCGCGGTGCGCGCGTAGCACGTCATCGGCGCTCAATAGTAGTATTCGAACGACAGCGTAGCAGTGACATCGGGGCGCAGGCCGTCGTTCGTGATCGGCACGGACACGGCCGCGCCGACGAGCGTGTTGTAGGGCAGCTGCAGCCTACCGCCCGCGAGGAAGTCCACGTAATTCGTTCCCAATCCCGCGGGGTCCTGACGGACCCACTGCGTCTCGAGCGTGCCGTCCTCCGTGCGCGCGGTCTGCGAGGCGACCGCCGGGGACCATTCCAGCTCCTTGAGGTACTTGGAGCCGCCGAAGCCGAAGTCGATCAGCGCGTTTCCCGTCGCGTCCTGTGGATCGTCGGACGAGAACGGTCGCAGCCAGACCGACGTCCCGACGTTCCAGACCGAACGCCACAGTTCCTTGAAGTCGGAGTCGAACTCGTATCCGGCGTCGATGTGGAGCCGTACGTTCTTGGCGAGTGGCGCCGCCAGGATGACGCGCGTGAGCGCGCCGAAGCTGTTGGTGCCGGCCAGCTCGTCGGAGCTGGGGCTCGGGAGGGCCAGCTCCTCGGACATCGCGAGCGCCAGCCAGTCGCGATTCAAGAGAACCTTCTTCAGCGCGACGCCGGCACGGCCGAAACCGAGCTGCGCGCCCTGATCGAGCTGTCCGCCGAGCTGGGTGACCTCTTCGTCGTTGAAGAAGAAAGCCCCGTTCCTGAGCCCGTCGTCGAGGACGTCGACAGCTTCACGCGGCGTCGTGTGCGCGAAGTTCACTTGGATGGGAATGTGACGCAGGCCGGGAAGCGTCTCGTTTCCGTTGACCGCCAGAAAAACCTCCCGCGCGGTCGCTTTCACGATCGTGATCGGTGCGTTGACCGAAACGTCGAGCCCAAATGGGGTGCCGTACGTGGCGGAGACGTTCACCACGACGGCCGTCGCATCGACGTTCAGGCCGAGCTTGGTCGCCGCCACGACGTCGGGAGCCTGCGAGCTCGTGCCGACGTATGCGACTGGCGCGAAATCGTGAGAGAGCTGGAAGTACGAGGTCGCCACACGGAAGTCGAACGAGTTGGGAGCGAGAACTTCCGGGGCGCGAAAGGAGATCGGCCCCAGGCGCGGGCTCTTTCCGAACGCGATCTCCACTTCCTCGTCGGGAACGATCTCGTAGAGGAACGATTGCCCAGCGGTCGGGGGAAGCGCCGAGATCGCCTGTTGGACGGCGACCCGCACCGACTGCTTGACCGCCTCGATCTGCGCCCCGACGAACGATCTTCGAGCGGATTGGTTGAGGTCGGTGATTCCGAGAATGTCGGCGGCCCGTGCCGACGCCGAGTCGAGCACAACGAGGCACGCGCCCACGCACGCGAGTCGGCGGAAGCGTCCACCGGCGATGGCGACCGTTACGGCGGCGCTCATGTGAGCCTCATGAAGGCCGCTTGAGGGACTGGATCTTCCATTGTCCGTCGACCTTCACGAGCGTCGCCACGAGCTGAACGGCGAGGCGAATCGGTTGATTGCTGTCGCGATCGCGAAAGGAATCGACGCGCAGGAACGAGGCGGACACGGTGTCGCCGTTCACGGAGATGACCGGCTCCTCGAACTTCACCTCGAGCTTCGTGTCCGGCGCCATGTCGTCGAAGTAGCTCTGCAGCGCCCGGCTCTGCGTGTCGGACATCTTGACGAAGAGCGGCGTGACGGCTTTGGCGTCGCGCGACTCGAGCGACTTCGAGAGGGTCCCGAGGACCTGTCGGATCTCATCCGGGTTCGCGGCGGTTTCCGCGAACGCCGAGCGCGTGAGCCATCCGAGCGGCCCATCGTCATCGTCGGCGGCGGAGAACTCGCCGAGGGTCTTCTCGAAGCTCTTGATCTGCTTCTCGTCGACCTCCGGCCGAAGCGCGAGATCGATCCGTTTGGCGATCTGCGCCTCCACCTCGGCGCTCGCTCCGTCGGGGCGAGTCTTCGGCGCAAGGAACATGACGACCTTCGTCGCGCCTTGCTTCGCGAGCGTCGTGAGCGTGTTGCCGTCGTCGACGAACGTGCCATCCCAGCCACTCAGAGCGCCGCCCTTCACCATCGTGATCGTGAGCGTGGTCTTGAGGTCGCTCGGAGGCTCCATCTCGAGCGCCGCGTCGAGCTTCGCGTGGATGTCGAAGCGAGCGATCGCGTTCTTTTCCACGCAGCCGTCCCGCTGACCCGCCGGCAGTGAGGCGCAGCTCGCGAACTCCGCGTTCTTCTCCACGTCGCGGATGAAGTGCACCTCCGGCTTCTGCTGGAACGCCGCCTGGAAGGCGCTCGTCAGCGCGCTGTAGAGCTGGCGCTTGTACTCGCGACGGACAGGGGAAATGGTCGGCGGCTCGTCTTGGAGGGCCGGTGCGTCCGTGACCCAGACGTTGAGCGGCGTCTCGCCACTCATCCAACGGGCGCGCAAGCCGCGCGGATAAAGGTCGGAGACGGGCGCGTACCTGAGAACGATGGCTGCGAGCGCGGCGGCGGATACGACGGTCGCCCACGGATGGCGGCCGAGTAGGCGGCGGCCCTGGGCGAGCTGGCGTACGAGCCATCGTCGCAGCCTGGATCCGCCCCTGCGCGCGAGCTGATCGCGCACGCTCCGGATGCCTTCGAGCCGCCCTTGGTCCGTCCCGGCGGGTTGGACGCGCGCGCGCAGCCCGCGCACGATGGCGTCCGCAGCGCTCGCGATGCCATCATCGCGAACCTCGACCATCACGCTGTTTCCGAGCGTTTCGCGCCACGGTCTGGGCACCTGCTCGTCGTACTCGTCGGCCGCGAGATCGTAGAGCACGGGTATGTACGGCTTGCCCCGACCCGCGTAGATTTCGCGCGCCACCTGCTCCGGCTTGTCGAGTGCGCGCGGGGAGATGACGACGACGACGATCGCGGAGGATCGGATCGCCGCCAGGATGCTCTCGACGTAGTCGTCGGTCCCGGCCGTATTGTCCACCTCGTACGTCCAGGTGCGGAACCCGGCCGATTCGAGCGCGAGCGCGAGATCGAGGGCGAGGAGCTGATCCTCCTCGACGTGCACGAGGAATGTGGCGTTCATCCTACCCACCCCTCGATCCCGATCGGCGCTCTCACGGAGGCGAGTCCGGAAGACGGGCCGGATCGATCCGGATGATCTTGACACCGTGGCCTTCCGCGAGCCGCACCATGTCGGCGGTACCCCCGGGGCCGTCGCCCCCCATGCCGTCCCACAGCACGATGAGCGTCACGTCCGCGCCGTCGTCCGCGAGCGCGGTGTTGAGCAGCCAGAGGTTGCTGCGATTCCAGATCGAGTAGCTCGGGCGGTCCGCCACCCACGACGGCAGCCGCTTCGCGTTCGACAGCACCCGAACCGGCAGCTCGCGAGTGAGGCTGCGATAGCGCTCGGTCCACTCGGGACCCGCGTCGTTCACGGATTCGGCGGCATAGTCGGCGGCCGGGAGTGCCAGGAGCATCGTCGTCGGTATCCCGGCGGCCTTGCAGACTTCGTGAAACAGGATGTCGCCTCCGTTCGCACCGCCCGCGAATCCCTGCACCGGGCCCGCGGCGAGCCCTTGCTCGGCGACGACACGCTCGCGGATCGCCTCCTTCGCCGCCGCCACGCGTGCGCTCGGGAAGCGTGGAGACGGCCGGTCGGGGCGATCGATCCGATGCCCCGAGAACGCGATGACCCGGCCGGGCGGCGGCGCGATCGGCGGCGAGCTCGGGAGACCGAGCGCGGCGAGAGCAGCGTCCGCCTTGTCGACGAACACGCCGAGATCGCGGAACATCCGGATTTGTCGCGCGCTCGCCTCGCCGTGGAAGGCGCGTCTGGCCGGCAACCGGCCGACCGCCTCGCGATAGCTCGCGGCGACGGAGCCCGGCCGGCGCGACGTCAAGAACTGGTAGTCCGCGGCGCTCAACGCGAGCCACGCATCCGGTGGTTCCCCGGACCTCCGCTCGCGCGCCTCGTCGCGGATTTGCGCCGCGCGCAGCGATCTCTGCACGACCGTACGCAGGTCCTCGCACTCGCGTCGTGCGTCGGCGAACGCGGCGTGGGCGCGCGCGTCGTCGTCGAACTGGCCTTTCCACGCCTCGGGTGCGAGCGCGATCAGCTCGAGCATGAGCACGCGCAGTGCGAGCGCGTTCAAGCCCGAGTAGAAGTGGTTCTGGTCCTCGACGAATGCCTCCTCGTAGGCGCGCACCATCGCGTACTCGGGCGCCGTCTCGAGAGCGACCGCCGCGCGTCGATTCTCCGGCTCGCCGCGCCAGGCCGCGATCCATTCCGTCTTGCGGTTGGACGCGGACAGCGCCCGCCTCTCGGCGCGCACCCGCGTATCGATCTCCTCGTGCTCGAGCACCCGTTCGATCGCCGCGTTCGATCCCGCGAGGTCGCCCAGCTTTTGACACACCGGAGCGAGAAGGAGATTCGCTTCCACGTCGTCGCGCTCGCGCCGCACGACGGATTCCAGCCACGTCCGCGCGGTGCGGTACGCGTTCTGCTCGAAGGCCGCCTTGCCCACGAGGCGACGACCGGCCACGGCCCAATCCGCCTCCTCGATCTCCTCGGCCAGGAGACCGAGCCGCGGAATGTCCCCCGTCGCGACGGCCTCCGTCACCGCAGCGCGAAACTCCTCGGGCACGCCACGGAGCTTGTCGGTGCTGGGGGGCGCGAGCTCGGGAAGCAGGAGATACACCGGGCTGTCGACTTCTTCGGACGCGATCGTATCCATGATCGCCCGCGTCAGGTCGGGAACGGAAGCGGACGGCTCGGTCGCTTCGTACTCGAGGTATCGGTCGGTCCGCAGGTCGAACGGGACGTCGTCTCCACGACAACGGAGAAGGATCGTGGGATGGTCGCGCAGGGCGTGCCGAACACCGAGCTCGTAAAAGACGTTCGCGTTGTGGATCGAGATGTCCGCGATGACGAGGTCGGCGAGGACCAGCCGCTCGAACATGTCGAGGCGGATGTTTCCCGAGCGCGCGATCAGTCCGGTCGTGCCGCCCTGCACACGGGCGGCCGCCATCGCCGGCTGGATGAGCTCGCGATCGACGCGCTCGAAGTCGATGCCGTTCTTCGTTGCGAAGGGACGGACGATGAAGACCCGCACGCCGTCCTCAGCGCTGCACGAAGCTTCCGAAGTGAGCGAGGTCGACGTCGCGCGCGACGGCCTCGCCGATCTTCACGAGATCGTCCATTCCCGCGATGGAATCGAGCTTCGCGACGACGTTCGGATCGATCCCGGCGAGCCCGAGGCGGGCGAGCCCGGCGCTGGTCAGGTCGGCATTGTAGCGCGCGTACAAGAATGCGCGGCCGAGGTCGTGCTCGAGTGGCACGGGATTTCCGCGGGCGTCACGCGGCACCAGGTCGCCGAGTTCGCGGTCGATCACCGGACCGACCGTGCAGCGCCCGACGGTCCGGCAGTTCACGTCCTGGTCGACCTGCGCCTGGTTCATGACCGCGCTGAGCGTGTTCAGCGCGGCGGCGAGGACGTTCGTCTCCGGGTCGTCGGCGGTCGCTCCCAGCGTCGGGGCAGAGCCGGTACCGATCGATACGACGAGCATGTTGCGCTCGCCCTTCGGCCAGGACAGGCGATACGCCGGCTCGGTCACCATCCGCGCCATGAGGAATGCCGGACAGTTGTAGGCCGTAGTGCCGCCGTCGACGAACACGAAGGACTTGGACGCATCGGAGGGGTCCCAGGCGATGACTTCCGGCGGAAAATACACCGGGGCCGCGGTGCTCGCGCGAACGACCTTCCACTGCTGGATGCCGAGATTGCAGTCCTTCCGGTCGCGACCGTTGTAGGCCGCCCACGGATTGCTGCTGATCGGCCATGCCGAGTCGGTGGTCGCATTCCGCGTGACGACGACGAGCAATGTCCGAAGATACTCAGGATGGAGGCTCTCGGGGTCACGGAAGAACTCCCTCAGCTTCCGCTCCAGCGCGCCATTGTCGTAGAGGCTCTTCCAGCGCTCGAACAGGTTGCGCTTGGTGAACACTTCGAGCGCGAACCCGCGGTAGAACGTCATTAGGTCCTGAGCCGACATCCCGCGCGCCAGGCCGGTCGCGATGATGGCGCCTGTGCTGGTGCCGCCGATGCAGTCAAAAAATTCTGCCAGGCGGAAATCCGGATTGCCAGCCCCGAGAAGCTGCTCGAGGCGGATCAGCACGCGGAGTGTGATGAGACCCCGGATCCCCCCGCCATCGAGCGCCAGCAGGCGGTACGGCCCGCCCGCCGCGGCTCGGGTTTCGTAGCGGCCGCGAAGTGGACCCCAGAGATCCCAGTCACCCGGATTTGCCATCGGTTCCCCCGATCGGCCGGCGCCGCATGCACGCCGATTTTGCGCCGTACGCCAATACGACGATCGCGGCTCGCGGGTCCACCGCGTCCGTCGATCGTTCGCCCCGTCTTGCCCCATCACCACCCCGACCGTCGCCTTACCTCCCGTCGCGCGCGGAGGGGCATCGCGACGCGCGACGGGAGGTCAGGACGATCCCTCGAGCGCGGCCGCCGATCGAGGCGGTCGGCGGTCGCGTCGGGGGTTGGCTCGGCCACGGTGGCGGGGAGGGAATCCGCCATCCGTGTCGCAGCTCGACGCGTGGTCAGAGCAAATGGGTTGCCAGCGCGAGCCGCGCCGCGAAAACGCGGGTCCGAATCCCGCTCGCCACGGGAAGACGCGGCTTTTCGGGACGCTCGCTTCGGATCGGATCTCGGGACGAGGACGATTCTCCGGACGCCCTGTGAAGTCGAGTTCACAGGAGCGCTTCGCGAACGCAGCGCTGCTTCGCGAACGCAGCGCCGCCGGTACGCGCTCGTAGCGCCTGCCGGCGCGGCAGCGCACCCTAGAACGGCAGCGCGCCCGCGCTCAGGCGGCCACGCGCTCGGCGAATCGCCGAAGCGACGCCTCCGCCTCGCTCGCGCGCGTCCACGGCAGCGCGACGGCCCGGTCGACGCCCGCGTCCGCGAAGCGTTGGAGCTCCGCGCGATCGAGAGCCGCGGCGCTCGCGCCGACCGTCACCTCGAACGGCTCCGACGCGCGGCCGGCGTCGGCGCGCAGCGTGCGCAGGCGGCCGACGTGCTTCGCCGCGGAGTCGGGCGTGTGGCCGACGCCGTACCAGCCGTCGCCGAGCGCGGCCGCGCGCCGGAGCGCCGCCTCGGTCTCGCCGCCGAAGAGGATCGGCGGATGCGGCTTCTGGACCGGCTTCGGCTCGAACTTGACGGGGCCGAACGAGAAGAAGTGCCCGTGGTGCTCGGGCTCGTCGGCGGACCAGAGCGCCTTCATCGCGCGCACGCACTCGCGCGTCATCGCGCCCCGGTCGGCGAAGGAAATGCCGACCGCCTCGAACTCCTCGGCGAGCCATCCGGTGCCCACTCCAAAGGACAGCCGTCCGCTCGACAGGACGTCGAGCGTGGTCACGAGGCGGGCGGCGACGACCGGGTGGCGGAGCGGGAGGAGGTAGATGTTCGTCCCGAGCCGGATGCGGGAGGTCGCGCCGGCGACCTGCGCCAGGACGAGGAGCGGGTCGAGGAGCGGCGTCGCCGGTCGCACGGGCGGAACGCCGGTCTCGGTGTACGGATAACGGCTGCGGAACTCCGCCGGGAAGACGAGGTGCTCCGGCACCCAGACCGACTCGAAGCCGAGCTCCTCGGCCAGGCGCGCGACCGGCACCAGCTGGGCCGGCCGCAGCATGAACAGCGGGATGCCGACCTTCACCGCGCGAGCTTCACGAGCAGCGCGCGCGTGCGCGCGATCGACGCGCGCGGGTCGTCGCCCACCGGGAACATCGCGGCGAGGAAATCGGTGACGCCGATGTCCTCGAGGCGTGCGAGCGCGTCGGCGACCTGTCCCTCGTCGCCCGCGATCGCCAGCTCGGCGGGACCTCCGACGCCCTCGCGGTCCATCATCGCGCGGTAGGACGGCAGCCCGCCGTAGATCTGGAACTGCTGAGCCGCGCGCTCGCGCGCGGCGCGGGGATCGTCGCAGACGGCGATCGGAAGCCCGCACACGACGCGCGGCGCCGGCCGGCCCGCGGACGCCGCCGCCTCGCGCAGGCGAGGGATCGTGTGCTCGCGGAGCGTCTTGGGGCCCGTCATCCAGGTGATCGTGCCCGACGCCTCCGAGCCCGCGAGGCCGAGCATCTTCGGCGCGAGCGCGGCGATCAGGATCGGGGGCGGCGTCGCGCCCGTCACCGCGATCGTCGCCTGCACGCGGAACTCCTTCCCCTCGAAGCTCGCCGCCCCGTGCTCGAGGAGCGGGCGAAGGACGGCCATGTACTCGCGGATGTGGCTGAAGGGCTTCGCGAACGAGAAGCCGAACATCCCTTCGATGACGATCTGGTGCGACAGGCCGATCCCGAGCGTGAAGCGGCCGTTGCATGCGGCGCTCGCGGACAGCGCTTGCTGCGCCATCGCCGTCGGGTGGCGCGGGTAGGTCGGCACGACCGCGGTCCCGAGCTCGATGCGCTCGGTCTCCCGGCCCGCGAGCGCGCACGCCATGATCGCGTCCATCCCGAAGATGTTCGCGAACCAGGCGGACGCGAAGCCGTCGCGCTCCGCTTGCTTCACCTGATCGATGAGGTCGTCGATCGTCGCGGGCTGGCCCGCGATCTCGCCGACGCCGACGCCGATTCGCATGGTCCTCATGGGTTCTCCTCCAAGGTTTGCGCCGCGACGAGTGGCGACGGGCTACGGCAGGATCGCGATGATCCGCGCGGGGCCGCCGGAGCCGCCGCCGATCTTCATCGGCAGGACGACGAGCGTCGCGCCCGCTTCGGGCAGGAGCTCCGCGTGCGCGACGTTCTCGAAGCCGGGCTTGTTCGCGCCGTTCACGATCTGGTGGACGATGAAGTCGCGCGACGGGCCGTGGTCGATGCTGGCGGTGTCGACCGCGATCGCCGCGACCGAGCGGTCGCGGACGAGCCACTCGGCGGCCTCCTTCGAGAAGCCGGGGAAGTGGAGGTTCCGGGTGTCGCCGTGCTCGGCCGTCCCCAGGTAGCGCCCCTTGTCGGGCCAGCGCGCGCCCCAGCCGCTCCGCATGAGGACGATCGCGCCGTCGGGGACGCGGCCGTGCTTCTTCTCCCACGCCTCGAGGTCGCTCACCTGCACGCGATAGTCGCGATCGCGCTCGGCGGAAGCGCTCACGTCGACGACGGCTACCGGCGCGACGAGCGCGGACAGCGGCACGCGGTCGGCGGTGTCCTTCCCCTCCGCGAAGTGGCGGGGCGCGTCCATGTGCGTGCCGCCGTGCTCCGCGGTCCGGAAGCGGTTCGCGGCGTAGAACCAGCCCCCCTCCGCCGGGCCGTCGTGCTCCTTCTCGAGCTGGAAGCCGTCCTCCGTCGGCCAGTAGACGGTGCTCTCGTCGAACGCGTACGTCAGGTCGACGACCTTCCCGGCGTGGACGGCGGCGACGAGCGCCGGACCGGGCGCCGCGCCACGGGTCGCGCCCGCGTCCCGCTCGGCGGCACTCGCGTTTGCGGCGAGCGCGATCGCGAGCGCTGGCACTGCCGCGAGCGCGAGCACGCGCAGCATCAGCGGCGCTCCCACCAGGGATAGAAGGGCGGCATGTCCGCCGTGACCTTCATCTTGAAGTCCGCGGGGCGCTTCTCGAGGAACGCCGACACGCCCTCGTAGGCGTCGGGCGAGCGGCCCATGAACCAGATGCATTTCGAGTCGACCCGGTGCGCGTCCATCGGGTGAGCGGCTCCCTGCATCCGCCAGAGCATCTGGCGCGCGAGCGCGACGGAGACGGCGGAGGTGTTGTCCGCGATCTCGCGCGCGAGCGCGCGCGCCGCCGGCACGACCTCGTCCGGCTCGACGAGGCGCGTGACGAGACGTCCGGCGAGCGCTTCCTGCGCGCCGAACACCCGGCCGGTGAAGACCCACTCCGCCGCGCGATCCATCCCGACGAGCCGCGGCAGGAACCAGCTGCTCGCCGCCTCCGGCACGATCCCCCGACGCGCGAACACGAACCCGAAGCGCGCGCTCGTCGACGCGATCCGGACGTCCATCGGGAGCGTCATCGTGACGCCGACGCCGACGGCCGGGCCGTTGATCGCCGCGATCACCGGCTTCTTCGACTCGAAGATCCGGAGCGACACGAGGCCGCCGCCGTCGCGATGGGTGTCGACGTCGTCCCGGACGCCCTGGGCGTTGCTGTCGAACGTGTCGCCGCCGCTCCCGAGATCGGCGCCGGCGCAGAACGCGCGCCCGGCGCCGGTCACGATGACCGCGCGCACGCCGTCGTCGGCGTCGCTGCGATCGAAGGCGCGGGTGAGCTCGCCGCACATGCGGGCAGTGAAGGCGTTCAGGCGCTCGGGACGCTGCAGGGTGATCGTCGCGACGCGCTCAGAAACCTCGTAGCGAATCTCCTCGAATTCCAATCGTCCCCCCTCCTCGGCTCGGCTCCGGCGCGCGCCGGGCGGCGGGTCGCCGCGGGGCGCCGCGCCGCGCTTCGATCGCCCGCTCGTAGACCTCCTCATAGCGGCGCGCGCTCTCCTCCCACGAGAACCGGCGCGCCATGCCGTCGCGCCGCATGCGGGCGACGTGCGACGGCTTGCCGTACCACGTCCGCACCGCGCGGCCGATCGCGTCGGCGAGCGCGGCGGGCGTCGGATCGCGGAAGACGAAGCCCGTTCCCCTCCCGCTCGCGGCGTCGTAGTCGGCGACGGTGTCGGCGAGGCCGCCGGTCGCGCGCACGAGCGGCAGCGTGCCGTAGCGCATCGAGTACATCTGGTTCAGACCGCAAGGCTCGTAGAGCGACGGCATGAGGAAGAAGTCGGCTCCCGCTTCGATCAGGTGCGCGAGCTCCTCGGAGTAGCCGAAGGTCGCGGCGACGGAGCGGGGATGCGACTCGACCAGGCTCCGGAAGAAGCCTTCGAGGCTCGCGTCGCCCGAGCCCAGCACGACGAGCTGCATCGCCGTGCCGCGGAGCAGAGGGGGCAGAGCGTCGCGCAGGAGGTCGAGACCCTTCTGCGGCGCGAAACGCGCGACGATGCCGAAGAGCGGCACGTCCGGGCGCGGGTCGAGGCCGAAGCGCGCCTGCAGCATCCGCTTGCACTCGAGCTTCCCGCGCATCGCGTCCGCCGAGAAGCGCACGGGGAGGAGCGGATCGCGCGCCGGGTTCCAGACCTCCTCGTCGACGCCGTTCAGGATCCCGACCGTGTCGGCGACGCGCCGCGCGAGATAAGGCGCCAGGCCGTGCCCACCGACGGGCTCCAGCATCTCGCGGGCGTGCGTGGGCGAGACGGTGGTGATCTTGTCGGCGAACGCGATGCCGCACTTCAGGAGGTTGATGCCGCCGAAGTCCTCGAGGTGGTCCGGGTCGAACACGCTCGGCGGCAGCCCGAGGTACGGCAGCGAATCGGCCGGGAACTTCCCCTGGTACTGCACGTTGTGGATCGTGAGGACGCTCGCGGTGTGCGCGAGCGCCGCGTGCCGCGGCTCGAGGTGCTTCACGTACGCGGCCGCGAGCGACGTCGGCCAGTCGTGCACGTGCACGACGTCGGGCACCCAGTCGAGGTCGATCCCGATCTGGAGCGCGCTCTTCGAGAGGAGCGCGAAGCGCTGCGGGTTGTCGGCGTACTCCCACGCCTCGTTGTAGATGCCGGGGCGATCGTAGAAGCGGCCGTAGTCGAGGAAGTAGACCGGAACCGCGTCGTCGAGCGTCGCTCGTGAGAGACCCGCCCACACCTCCTCGCCGCGGCCCATGTGCACGCAGAGCGGCGACATCGGCTCGATGGCGAAGCGCGCCCGGTCGATCGAGCCGTAGAGCGGGAGCAGAACGCGCGCGTCGTGGCCGCGGTCGACGAGCGCCTTCGACAGAGCGGACGCGACGTCCCCCAGGCCGCCCGCCTTCGCGAACGGCAAGCACTCGGACACGACGAAGAGGATGCGACGCGGAGCGGCCACCGCACGTCGAGGTTCGCCCAGAGCCGCCGCCCGTGCAAGACGGCCTTGCGCGGCGCAGGGGCCCGGGATAGCCGGAGCGCTGGAGGATTCCGATGAGCTCCCGCGACGCCACGCCGCGCCTCCGGCGCTCGCTCCTCTTCGTCCCCGGCGACGACCAACACAAAATCGAGAAATCGCCCGCCGCCGGAGCCGACTCCCTGATCTTCGACCTCGAGGACGCCGTCGTCCCCGCGCACAAGGCGGCGGCGCGCGAGCGCGTCCGCGACGCCCTCAAGTCGCTCGAAGTGCACGGCGCCGAGAAGCTCGTGCGGATCAATCCGCTCGAGACCGGCCTCTCGCTCGACGACCTGACCATCACGATGGCCGGCAACCCCGACGGCTACGTGATCCCCAAGGTGCGGAGCGAGGACGACATCCGCTTCATCGACCGCGCCCTCTCGAACTTCGAGGCGATCATCGGCCGGCCGCAGGGATCGGTGAAGCTCGTCCTGCTCGCGACCGAGACGCCGGAGGGCATCTTGAACATCCGCCGGGTCGCGCAGGCGAGCCTGCGCTCGGTCGCGATGATGTGGGCGAGCGAGGACCTCGGCAGCATGCTGGGCTCGCGGCGGACCCGGAAGAGCGACGGCTCGCCGCTCGAGGTCTTCTCGTTCGCCCGCTCGGCGTGCCTCCTGGCCGCCGCCGCGACCGGCATGGACCCGCTCGACATGCCGTACTTCGACTTCAAGGACGACTTCGGCCTCGAGCGCGAAGCGCGCGAGGCGGCAGAGCTCGGCTTCACCGGCAAGGCGGCGATTCACCCGGCGCAGGTGCCGATCATCAACCGCGTCTTCGTCCCGAGCGAGGACGAGGTCGCCGAGGCGAACGCGCTCCTCGCCGCCGCCTCCGAAGCGTTCGCCCGCGGCCAGGGCGCGTTCGTCTACAAAGGCTCCATGGTCGACGCGCCCCACATCAATCGCGCCCGCAAGATCGTCGCGCGAGCCCAGGCCGCTCAGGCGGCGGGCTGAGCTGTATCGCGGTTCAGCGACGGAGTCGGTGCGCGGGCGGGTCGGTGCGTGTGCGAGCCCGGCGACTCCTGTCGGAGGCGCCCTCTTGTTGTCTTAGGGCTAAGGAAGGGCGCCTCCTCCAACGTCGCTGCCGCGCTCGCACACGCACCGACCCACCCGCTTCGACGTCGCTGTTCATCGGCACGCGTCCGCCCGCGCGCCGACGCCTCCGCTGAATCTCGCCGACCGGCGGACAGCCCGTTGCGCCAACAGGTACGCGGCGGTAGACGCGGCTCATGCGCGAGGTGACCGAGGCGAGGGGCGGCGGCGGCGCTTCGGAAGCCGTCGTCAAGCACTACCACACGTGCCCGCTCTGCGAGGCGAACTGCAACCTCGAGATCGACGTGCGCGGCCGGCAGGTGCTCGCCGTCCGCGGCGACGAGGCCGACGGCTTCAGCCGCGGCTACATCTGTCCGAAGGGACCCGCCGTCGCCCACCTCGACGCCGACCCCGATCGCCTCCGCGCACCGCTCGTCCGCCGCGGCAACGAATGGCACCCCGCGACCTGGGACGAGGCCTTCGCGGAGATCGACTCGAACCTCACCCGCATCCTCGCCGCGCACGGGCGGCACTCCGTCGCCGTCTACCTCGGAAACCCTTCGGCGCATCATGTCTCGCTCGGGCTCTACGCGCGCGTGCTCCTGCGAGCGCTCGGCAGCCACAACCTCTACTCGGCGAGCACCGTCGATCAGATGCCGAAGCAGGTGTCGGCCGGCCTCATGTTCGGGACCGCGCTCAGCATCCCGATCCCCGACGTCGACCGCACCGACTACCTGATGATCCTCGGCGGCAACCCGCTGGTCTCCAACGGCAGCCTCATGACGGTTCCCGACGTCAAGAACCGGCTGCGCGCGATCCGCGCGCGCGGCGGCAAGGTCGTCGTGATCGACCCGCGCCGGACGCGCACCGCGGAGGAGGCGGACGAGCACTTCTTCGTCCGCCCCGGTCGCGACGGGCTCTTCCTCGCCGCGATCGCTCACACCCTCTTCGCCGACGGACTCGTCCACCTCGGCCCCCTCGCCGAGCACGTGAGCGGACTCGAAGACCTCGAGCGCGCGGTGCGCGCGTTCGCGCCGGAATCGGTCGCCGCGGCCTGCGGCATCGACGCCGCGGCGATCCGCCGCCTGGCGCGCGAGCTCGCGGGCGCTCGCTCCGCCGCGGTCTACGGCCGGATCGGCACGTGTACGCAGGAGTTCGGCACGCTCAACAGCTGGCTCGTCGACGTCCTGAACGTCCTCACCGGCAACCTCGATCGCCCCGGCGGCGCGATGTTCCCGAAGTCGGCCGGGGGTCCCGCGAACACGCAGGGCGCCCCCGGGCGCGGGAAGGGCGTCCGCTTCGGGCGCTGGAAGAGCCGCGTTCGAGGCCTGCCCGAGTTCTTCGGCGAGCTCCCGGTCGCCTGTCTCGCGGAGGAGATCGAGACGCCGGGCGACGGACAGATCCGCGCGCTCATCACGATCGCGGGGAATCCCGCGCTCTCGACGCCGAACGGCGGCCGGCTCGCGCGCGCGCTCGAGCGCCTCGAGTTCATGGTGAGCCTCGACATCTACCTGAACGAGACGACGCGCCACGCAAACGTCGTGCTCCCCGGCCTGTCGCCGCTCGAGCAGCCGCACTTCGGACTCGCGTTCACCTCGCTCTCGGTGCGGAACTTCGCGCGCTACTCGCCGCCGACGTTCCCGGTGTCTCCGTGTCAAGAGCCGGAATGGCGGACACTGCTCCGCCTCGCCGCCGTCGTGTCCGGCCAGGGGGCGAGCGCCGACGTGGACGCCCTCGACGACTTCGTCTTCGAGCAGCAGCTCGGAAAAGCGCTCTCGAGCCCGCACTCGCCGATCCACGGGCGCGACGCCACGGACATCCGGAGCGCGCTCGGCACGCGCCGCGGGCCGGAGCGCCTGCTCGACCTCATGGTCCGGACCGGGCCGTACGGCGACGCCTTCGGCGCCGTGCCCGACGGCTTGACGCTCGATCGCCTCGAGGCGAGCCCGCACGGCATCGACCTGGGCCCGCTCGCGCCGCGGATTCCGGAGATGCTGCGGACGCCGTCGGGCAAGATCGAGCTCTCGCCCGAATCCCTCGTCGCCGATCTCGAGCGTCTGCGCGCGAAGGTCGCGCAGTCCGCCGTGTCGGACCTCGTCCTCGTCGGACGTCGCGACCTCCGCTCGAACAACTCCTGGATGCACAACATCGGTCCGCTCGTCGCCGGCAAGGAGCGCTGCACGCTGCACGTGAGCCCGGCGGACGCGACGCGCTACGGGCTCGTTTCGGGCGGGCGGGCGCGCGTCCGCTCCGCGGCCGGCGAGGTGGACGTCCCGGTCGAGGTCACGGACGGAATCATGGCCGGCGTCGTGAGCCTGCCCCACGGCTGGGGCCACGACGTCGCCGACGTCCGCCTGAGCGTCGCGCGCCGGCACGCCGGCGCGAACAGCAACCGCCTCGCGGACGAATGCGCGATCGATCCACTCTCCGGGAACGCGGTCCTGTGCGGCATCCCGGTCACCGTGTCGCCCGCGTGAGGAGGTCCCGATGAAGGCCCAGACACCCGAGGACTGCGATCGTCTCTTCGCCGAGCACTGCAACGCCGGCCGGCTCGACGATCTGCTCGCGCTCTACGAGCCGACGGCGACGTTCGTCCCGCAGACCGGTCCGCCGGCGGAGGGAATCGCCGCCATTCGAGAAGCCCTGGCAGGGTTGCTCTCGGCGAAGCCCGAGTTCCGGATGCACGTCGCGAAGGTCGTCCGCGCCGGCGGGGACCTCGCCGCCGTCTACAACGACTGGACCGTCAAGATGAAGCCCCCCGGCGGCGATGCGACCGAAGGGGCGGGCAAGGCGTTCGAGATCGTCCGGCGCCAGCCCGACGGGAGCTGGAAGTACGTCTTCGACGATCCCTTCCTCCGCGGCTGAACGACCGTGCGCGACGTCGCGGATCGCCCGATCGGGAGCGCGCGCCTCGTGCTCGCTCAGGGCGACCTGACGCTGGCCGAGGTGGACGCGATCGTGAACGCCGCCAACTCGACGCTTCTCGGCGGCGGCGGCGTCGACGGGGCGATCCATCGCCGCGGCGGACCGGAGATCGTGGCGGAGTGCCGCCGCATCCGCGCCGACGAATGGCCCGACGGCCTTCCGACCGGCCGAGCGGTGATCACGGGCGGCGGCCGGCTGCCCGCGCGCTGGGTCATCCATACCGTGGGACCGGTCTACGGCCGGACGCCCGACGTGCCGCGCCTCCTCGCCGCCTGCCACGAGAGCTCGCTCGTGCTTGCGCGCTCGCGCGATCTGGCGACCGTCGCGTTCCCCGCGATCTCGACGGGCGTCTACGGCTACCCGCTCGACGAGGCGGCGCCGATCGCGCTCGCGACGGTCGCGCGCATCCTCGCCGACGACCCCGGCTCGCTGAGCGAGGTCCGGTTCGTCCTCTTCGACGACCGGGCGGTCGCCGCCTTCCGGTCCGCGCTCGACGCGCTCCCGTGAGCGCGGTCAGACCTGCGGCACCGCCATCCCGCGCGCGACCGCCGGACGCTCGCGGATCGCCGCGATCCAGCGCGCGACGTTCGCGCCCTCGCCGACGACGTCGGGCTTGATCGCCTTCAGCAGCGGAAAGGCGACCGAGACCCAAGGGTAGGTCGCGATGTCGGCGATCGTGTAGTCCGGACCGGCGAGGTACGCGCCCTGGCCGAGGCGGTCGTCCATGACCTTCACCAATCGCGCGGACTCCTGCGCGTAGCGCTCGATCGCGTAGGGGATCTTCTCCTCGGCGACGTTCGCGAAGTGGTTGACCTGCCCGAACATCGGGCCGACGTTCGCCATCTGCCAGAAGAGCCACTCGAGCGCCTTCGCGCGCGCCTGCCCTTTCGGCGCGAGGAAGCGGCCGGTCTTCTCCGCGAGGTGGACGAGGATCGCTCCCGACTCGAAAAGCGAGAGCCCGTCGTCGCGATCGACGATCGCCGGGATCTTCGAGTTGGGACAGATCGCCACGAACTCGGGCTCGAACTGCTCGCCCGCGCGGATGTCGACGGGGTGCACGGCGTACTCGAGGCCGCATTCCTCGAGCATCACCGAGACCTTCTGCCCGTTCGGCGTCGTCCACGTGTAAAAATCGATCATGCGCGGACGCTAGCCGCGTGGCGGAGGCGTCGGAAGGGGCGCGCGCGGATCAACCGTCGCCGGGCTCGGGCTCGGTCTCCAGCGTCTTCAGCTGGCTCCGCTCGCGCATCACGTCGATCACGCGATCGAGCTCCTCGGCCTCGGCCGCGACGAAGCGCTCGATCGCACGGCGGAGGCGCGGCTCGCGCACGTAGTGCATGCTCGCGGTCGGCTCGGCGTCGAAGCCGCGGAGCCACTTGAACTCGCCGCCCGCGCCGGGCTCGAAGCGCTCGATGCCGCTCCGGATGCAGTGCTCGATCGTGGCGTAGTAGCAGACGTTGAAGTGGAGGAAGCGGACCTCCTCGTGCGTCCCCCAGTAGCGGCCGTAGAGCACCCCGCCCTTCTGCACGTTGAACGTGCCGGCAAGGAGGTCCTCCCCGCGGCGCGCGGTGAGGAAGCAGAGGTTGTGGCGGAAGCGCTCGCGCAGGAGGTGGAAGAACCGCTTCGTCAAGTACCGGCGGCCGTAGACGTACTTGTCGACGGTCGTGAGGTAGAGCTCGTACATCGGGTCGAAGAGGTCGTCGGGGATCTGCTCCGCGACCAGGGCCGCGATCTCGATCCCCTGGTCGGCGAGGACACGGCGCTCGCGCTTCACCTCCTTCCGTCGCTTGTGGCGAAGCGCGCCGAGGTAGTCGTCGAACGACGAGTAGCCGCGGTTGCGCCACTTGTACTGCAGCCCGCGGCGCTCGACGAAGCCCGCGTCGGCGAGGAGCCGCGCATCGTCCTCGGTGCAGAAGTTCACGTGCACCGACGAGACCTCGTTCTCGTGGCAGAGGTCGCGGAGCGCGCCCGCCAGCATGCGAACGACGCCCGCGCGGTCGAGGTGGGGCGCGACCAGGAAGCGCACGCCGGTCGCCGGCGTGAACGGCACGCCGACGAGGACCTTGGGGTAATACTCGATGCCGGCGCGATGGGCCGCGTCCGCCCACGACCAGTCGAAGACGAACTCGCCCTCGCTGTTGGTCTTCAGGTACATCGGGCAAGCCGCGACGAGGCGATCGTCCTGGAAGAGCCCGAGGTGCTGCGGGCTCCAGCCCGTCCGCCCGCCGACGCAGCGCGCCTCCTCGAGCGACGCGAGCCAGCCCCACTCGAGGAACGGCGATTCGCCGCCGACGAGCGCGTCCCACTCCTCGCGCCGGACGTCGGCGGCGAGGCTCGTCATGAGGCGGAGCGTGAAGAACGGGGGCTCTTCGGAAGGCCCGGACACGGCGAGGTCATCCTCGCGGTTGCCGGGCGACGCGGCAACCCGAGCCGGTCCGGACCGCGTGGACCGCGCCAGACGGTCGCGCCGTCAAGCGCGCAGCGTCGCGGGAAGCTCCGCGAGATCGGTCACGATCCACGTCGGACGCGCGTCGGGTGCGCGGCGGATGCGCTCCTCGCGGTCCGCGATCCGGCGGACGGCCCACGCGGAGCGCATTCCGATCGCCGACGGACCCGCGACGTCCTCGACGAGCTGGTCTCCGACGTGCACCGCGCGCTCGGGCGTCGCGGCGAGGTCGCGCAGCACCGCGCGGAACGGCTCCGAGCGCGGCTTGCGCCTGCCGACGGTCTCGGAGATCGCGATCGCGTCGACGTGGTCGCGGAGACCCGCGTCGTCCAGGATCGCGAGCGCGGTCGCGGCGTCGGTGAAGTTGGAGCAGATGCCGATCCGGAAGCGCGCGCGGAGCTGCCGCAGCACGTCGGCCGCGCGCGGCGCCGCCGACGCCCCGGCGCGGAGGCCGGACATGTGCGCGGCGCGAAGTCGCTCGAGGACCGCATCCCGATCGCGGTCGATCCCGAGGCGGCCCAGGAGCCGAGCGAAGCGCTCTCGCGTCGAGACCTCCTCGCAGCGCCGGTGCGCACCCTCCGCGATGTCGCGATCGACGGCGAGCAGCTCGGCGGTGAACCGCTCGAACGGGATCGCGACGACCTGCGCGAGCGCCTCGTGCACGAGCGGATACGTCGATCGCACGCTCCGTCCTCCGACGTCGACGAGCGGCAGATGGCCGAAGTCGAGGTCGACGAGCGTGTCGAAGAGATCGAACACCACGGCGTCGACCGGCGCGTCGGCGGGCGGAACGGCGGGGCCCTCTTCGGGCACCCCGCGTGCGCGCGGCTCCCTTGGAGCGGCGCCGTCCGAGTCCGTCTCCACGCACGCATCCTGACCGCGCGGCCGCGACTTCACAATCGCTCCCGCTCCCGCGCGGCAGCTGATAGGAACCGCGCCATGGCCGGAAAGACGTTCGAGGAGCTGCCGGTCGGCGCGGTCTTCAAGCATCAGCCGAGCCGGACCGTGACCGAGACCGACAACCTGCTCATCACGACGCTCACCATGAACACGCAGCCGCTCCACCTCGACGCCGAGTTCGCGAAGACGACGGAGTTCGGCCGGCCGCTCGTGAACAGCATGTTCACGCTCGCGCTCGTGGTCGGCCTTTCGGTGACCGACACGACCCTCGGCACGACCGTCGGCAACCTCGGCTTCGAGAAGATCGAGTTCCCGAGCCCCGTGTTCGTCGGCGACACGATCACGGTCGAGACGACGGTGCTCGAGGCGCGGCGATCGAAATCGCGCCCGACCGTCGGCATCGTGCTCTTCGAGCACGTCGGCCGGAATCAGCGCGGCGAGGTCGTCTGCCGGGCGAAGCGGAACGCGATGATGCGAACGAACCCACGCTAGGACCACGACTCGAGATGCGAGCGAAGCGACGATCCCCTCGTTGAACGTGCGCGGGCGGCGGCGGCGTGCCCCGTACCGCCGCCGCCGCGCCGCGCACGCGATCGTGCCCGCGGCTCAGCGCGCGGGCGCGAATGCGTGGTCGAACACGTAATCCGCGACCTGCCTCCCCTGCGCGATGCCCTCCGTCTTGTCGAAGGCCCAGTGGATCCCGAGGTAGATGCGGCTCTGTCCGTTTTCCTCCTCCGCCTGGGAGAACGACGAGAAGGTCCGCGGCGCGAGCGGCCGCACGTGGCCGTTGTTGTCCACGGTCACGCCGTTCAGCTCCTCGGAGACGAACGTGAAGCGGACGTCGTCGCGGCGATAGAACCGCCGGAGCGTCTGGAAGAGCGCCCCGCCGAAGCCTGCGTGACCCGACGGGTACGCCGGGAACGGCGGCGTGAAGTTCGGGCCCGTCAAGTTCGTCGTCTGCGCGCCGAGCGGCACGAAGCTCGGATCGCCGATCGTCGCCGGGTTGCCGTCGCCCGCGCCGGTCGGGCCGGTGCCCGGATCGGATTCGCGGATGCCGGTGATCGGCCTCCAGAAGGCGTAGTGGTACTTCGACTCCCAGACGGCGATCCCCGCGTCTGCCATCGCGACGTTCACGAGCGCGAGGAGGCGCGCCAGCTCCACGGCCGGCGTTCGCATCTGCTCCGCGATGTGGACCGTCATCAGGTTGTAGAGGCGCGGCGGGGCGCAGAGGCTCGGCATGCCGTCGTACGCCCAGTAGATGCCGGCGAGGGTCTGGTCGTCGGTGCGCTCGGTCGACGCTTCGGCGCCGAGTCGCTTCACCTCGTCGTATGCCGCCGCGTACTCCGCGCTGTCGAGCGCGGGCGGCGGCGGAACGCGAAACGCGTCGCCCGACGGGATCACGAGCGGACGCACCTCGCCCCAGTGCGCCCCGAGGGCGATCGGCACCTGGCTGATCGGGTCCTGCCGCCACACGCCGGGCGCGTCGCCCGGGACGTAATCCTCGCCCATGCGCGGGTCGGCCTCATCGGAGTGGTCGCCGGCGCGGAGCGCGAGCACCGCCGACGCTGCGCGACGGCCGAGCTCGACGCCGCGCGACTTCGACTTCCCGTCCCGGATCTCACCGAGCTCGTCGGCGAGCGCCTGGTCGAAAGCCGTCGCCTGCGACGGATACAGCGCGACCAGCGTGTCGTGCGCCGCCTGCGCGATCGCCGCCCGCTTCGACGTCCCGCCCGGCGACCGCTTGAGGCCGACCAGGCTCTGGTACTTCGGCGCCATCGCGTTCACGACCTCGAAGATCGCGACGTGCACGATGGCCATCGCCCGGCTCGATCGCCCCGGGCCGAGCTGCTCGCCGAAGACGCGGGACTCGCCGGGCGCGACCGGCGTGTGGTCGAGCCCGCTCGCGTCGATCGCGATCTGGTTCCAGTGTCGGATCCACGCGACCAGCCCGACCGGCGGTCGCGTCGGACGGGCGCGATCGTCGGCCGCCGCCGCGGAGCTCTGGAAGCGGTCGCCCCACGCCCGCGCGAAGCCCGCATCCCGGTCGCGCCCCCATGCCGGAGCGACCGCGGTCACCCCCGCGATCGCCAGCACGGCGACCGAAAAACTGCGCTTCATCCTGCTCCCCCTTTTCTCGGCCCGTCGCGAACGACGGAGCGAGCGGATCTGCGAATTTCGACCGGCCCGGACGGCATGCGCGCAGAGCGCGCCAAGACGGAGAAGGATTGCGAGGAAGAAGCTCGTCGGGATCGTGAAGCTGGGGCGGGTGCCGGGAGGCCGGCCGAAGGACTATGGCGAACGGCCGGCCTCGACGAAAGGGTCCACGACCGAAATTCGACCCGCTGCAGTCCGTGCGCGCGCCCGCTTCAGCGGCGGCCGCCCGCCGGGAGCGGACCGGGCTGCGACCGATTTCTCTCCCGGGGACGTCCGGTGTAGCCGGGAAGAAGATGCCGCTGGGTGCGCGAATGTCGGCCCGCGCCTACCACGAGGCGACGAAGCACTCGCCGGAGAGCGTCCGCGGGAATCGGCACTTCCTCGACTGGGACAACATGCCGATCCCGTTCAAGGTCTACACGTCGCTCGAGCCGCGCTCGATCGCGCGCGAGTTCCACGCGTCGCCGACACCGGCGCTGCGGGCGATCGCGGGCTCCCAGGAGCCCGATCCCGCAACGCCGGTCGACCTCGCCGCGATCGCGCACCTGCTCTACTTCACGGCCGGGGTCCTGCGCCGGCGCGCGACGCCGATCGGCGACACGTTCTTCCGCGCCGCCGCCTGCACCGGGAACCTGCATCACATCGAGCTCTACCTCGCGTGCGCGTCGCTTCCTGATCTCGACGCCGGCGTCTATCACTTCGGCGCGCACGACTTCGCGCTCCGCCGCCTCCGCGCCGGCGACCCGCGCGCGCACCTCGTCGAGGCGACCGCGCGCGAGCCCCACGTCACGGACGCGCCGGCCGTGCTCGCTCTCACGACGACGTACTGGCGGAACAGCTGGAAGTACCAGGCGCGCGCCTACCGTCACGCGTGGTGGGACGGTGGCACGCAGCTCGCGAACCTGCTCGCGGTCGCGGCGGCGCGCCGGCTTCCCGCGCACGTCGTCCTCGGCTTCGCCGACGACGTCGTGAACCGGCTGCTCGACGTCGATCCGGCGCGCGAGGCGACGATCGCGCTGGTCGCCCTCGGGCACGGCGCGCCGGCCCCGTCGCCCGCCCCGCCGCTCGACGCGCTCGCGTACGACGTCCTGCCGGTCTCGAAGCACGAGGTCGAGTATCCCGAGATCCCGGCTGCGCACGCCGGGGGAGCGCTCGCCGCACCCGCGGACGTCGCGCGCTGGCGCGCCGCCGTCGAGTCCGAGGGGATCGCTTCGCCTCCGGCCTCGCAATCGCTTCACGCGCCGGACGATCCCGCGCCGGTCGACGAGGTGGAGGCGCTGTCGCCGCCCGGCGGCACCGTCGTGCCGCTGGCGCCCGCGCCGCACGCCGACGGGCTGACCGAGCCGGTCGAGGCCGTCATCCTCCGGCGCGGCTCGGCGCGCGTCTTCGTGCGCGAGCCGATCGCATTCGGCGACCTCTCCGCCATCCTCCGCGCGGCGACCGCTCCGATCCCGTGCGACTTCCTGCCTCCCGGCGCGCGCAGAGCCGACCTCTACCTCGTCGCGCACGCGGTCGACGGCCTCGCCTCCGGGACGTGGTGGTTCGACGCCGAGCGCGGCGCGCTGGTCCTCCTTCGCCCCGGGTCGTTTCGGCCCGAGGCGGGCTTCCTCGGCCTCGGGCAGGAGATCCCGGCCGACGCCGCCGTGAACCTGTATTGGCTGACCGCCCTCGACCCGCTGCTGGCTCGCCTCGGCGAGCGCGGCTACCGCGCCGCACAGCTCGAGGCTGCGATCGGCGGCGGGCGCACGTACCTCGCCGCCTACGCGCTCGGGCTCGGCGCGAGCGGCCTCACGTTCTTCGACGACTCGGTCACCGAGTTCTTCTCGCCGCACGGCGCGGGGAAGAGCGTCATGTTCCTGATGGCGGTCGGCGTCGAGCGGCGGTTGCGGCGGCGTTCCCCGGCCGGATAACGTCGCCGGACACGAACGAGGAGGCCTGCCATGGCGGACGCCGACGATCTGCTCGCGCGCGGGCGCGCGGTGACGACGAAGCTCTGGGGCGAGCGCGCGAGCGCGCCCGACTTCCCGGCGGCCCGGCTCGCGCCCGAGTTCTTCAAGCTCGTGACCGAGTTCTGCTTCGGGATGTTCTGGTCGCGCCCGAACCTCGCGATCCGGGATCGGAGCCTCGTCACGGTCGCACAGCTCGCGGCGCTCGGCCGCACCGAGGAGCTGAAGGGCCACCTCGCGGGCGCGCTGAACCTCGGGATCAAGCGCGAGGAGCTGATCGAGGTCCTCATGCAGACCGCCTGCTACGCGGGCGTTCCGGCGGCCGTGAACGCCCTCGGCGCCGCCGCCGACGTGCTCGGCACCGGCGATCGCAAGTAGCCGGCCGATGGCGACCGACCGCGAGCACCTGCAGCGCGTCCGCGACCAGTTCGCGCGCCAGGCCGACGCGTACTCGAGCATGGCCGTCGTGCGCAGCGAGAAGCTCCTCGCGTCGATCGCCGACGCGGCCGACGTCGGCCCCGGAGACCGCGTCCTCGACCTGGCGTCCGGGCCGGGATACTTGACGATGCTCCTCGCGACGCGCGCCCGCGAGGTGGTCGGCGTCGACGCGACCGAGCGCTTCGTCGAGCAGGCGCGCGCCGAGGCCGCCCGGCGCGGGATCTCGAACGTGTCGTTCCGGATGGGCGACGTCGAGCAGCTCGACGTTCCGGACGCTTCGTTCGACGCGGTGACGTGCAAGTTCGCGTTCCACCACTTCCCCCGGCCGGCGAACGTGCTCGCCGAGATGGCGCGCGTCGCGCGGCCGGGCGGGACGATCGTGATCGCCGACATGGTCGCGTCGGAGGACCCCGCGAAGCGCGCCTACCAGGACGAGATCGAGCGCCTGTGCGACCCGTCGCACGCGAGCGCGCTCATGGCATCCGAGCTCGAGCGCATGTTCCGGGAGCGCGGTCTCGAGGTGGTCGCGTGCCATCGCCGCGAGACCTCGTATCGCCTCGGCGACTGGATGGCGCACGGCGGTCCCAGCGCACGGGACGCGCGCCGCATCGTCGAGCGGATGGAGGCGTCGCTCGACGTCGATCGGTCGGGCCTCCGCGTGCGGCGCGAAGACGACGGCGAGATCGCATTCAGCCATCAGGGGGCGACGTACGTGCTGCGCGTCCCGGGATGAGCCCGACCCGCGAGCCGATCGACGTCTTCCACGACGTCGCGAGCATCGACTACCCGATCGTCGACGCCGACGCGCACGTCTACGAGCCGCCGGGCGTGTGGCAGGAGCGCGTGCCGTCGCGCCTCCGCGAGCGCGCGCCGCGGGTCGTACGCGACGGCGACGCCGACGTGTGGCTCTTCGACGGCGGCGATCGCAGGCGCGCCGTCGGTCTCATGGCGGCCGCGGGCCAGAGCTGGCTCCAGTTCCGGCCGTCCGGGCTCACCTACGACGCGATCCGCCCCGGCCACTTCGATCCGGCCGCGCGCCTCGCCGACATGGACGCCGACGGCATCCACGCCCAGCTCCTCTACCCGAGCGTCTGCGAGGAGGGCGCGCGCATGTTCGGCGACGACCGCGCGCTCCAGCTCGCATGCGTCCGCGCCTACAACGAGTGGCTGCTCGAGTTCTGCGCCGCCGCGCCGGCGCGGCTCTTCGCCCACGCCGTCATCCCGGCGACCGGCACCGCGGACGCGGTCGCCGAGCTCGAATGGGCGATCCGCGCCGGCCACCGCGGCGTCCTCCTGTCGACGTTTCCCGCCGGGGCGGTCGAGCCCTCGCCCGCCGACGACGCCTTCTGGGCCCGCGCCGAGGAAGCCGGCGTGCCGATCGCGCTCCACATCGGGAGCTTCCACGCCGACGGCCCCGTCAAACAAAGACGATTCGACCCGCTGGCGGTGCTGCCGCGCGCCGCGACCAGCAAGTCGGGCGCGAACACGGTCCCGCTCGTCGCGCGCATCGTGTTCGCCGGGATCTGCGAGCGCTTCCCGCGCCTCAAGGTGCTGCTCGTCGAGGCGAACATCGGCTGGATCCCGGCGATGCTCGAGCAGACGGACGACATGTTCCTCCGCTACCGCTGGTTCACCGGCACCGCGGAGTCGCTGCCGACGATGCCGAGCCGCATCTTCCACCGTAACTTCTGGGCGACGTTCATGGTCGACACGGTCGGCATCGAGCTCCGCCATCGCCTGAACGTCGACCACCTCATGTGGTCGACCGACTACCCGCACACCGGCACCGACTGGCCGAACAGCCGCGTCACGATCGCCCGCGTGCTGCGCGGCGTGCCGAAGGACGAGGTGAGGAAGCTGCTCCACGCGAACTGCAGGGCGCTCTACGGTCTCCACGAGGTCCCGGATCGGCTGCCCGCGGTCGCGGAGCGCGCGCGCGCCAAATGATGGCTTCGCGCAGCGATCGGCTCGGTGGCCGGGTCGCGATCGTCACCGGCGCCGGCTCGGGCATCGGGCGCGCGATCGCCGAGCGCTTTGCCGCGGAAGGCGCAGCGGTCGCGGTCGCGGGCCGGCGCGTCGCGCGGCTCGAGGAGACGGTCGAGCGGATCGCCGCGCGCGGCGGGCACGCGCTCGCCGTCACGTGCGACGTCGCGGACGGCGAGCAGGCGCGCCGGCTCGTCCGCGCCGCGCTCGACGAGTACGGCCGCCTCGACGTGCTCGTGAACAACGCCGCGCAGAATCGCCCCGACGAGCCCGTGGCCGAGCGCGTCGCCGAGATGTCCGAGGAGTGGTGGGAGACGACGCTCGACGTGAACTTGACGGGCGCGTTTCTCTGCTCCAAGCACGCGCTCGAAGCGATGGTGGCCGCGGGACGCGGCTGCATCCTGAACGTCGCCTCCACGTCGGGCGTGACCGGGAACTGGAACCAGGCCGCGTACGTCGCGTCGAAGCACGGCGTCGTCGGGCTCACGAAGTCGATCGCGCTCGACTACGGCGACCGCGGCATCCGCGCGATCGCCATCTGCCCAGGCTTCATCGAGACCGAGCGCTCGCTCGGCTTCGCCCTCCACAACCGCGGCGAGGGCTGGCAGGAGCGAAAGCTCGCCGAGATCCCGCTCCGGCGCCTCGGTCGGCCCGAGGAGGTCGCGGCGCTCGCGGCGTTCCTCGCATCGGACGAGGCCGCGTACGTCACCGGAGCCGTCATCCCGATCGACGGCGGCACCGCCGCGCGCCGCGGCTGACTCGCTCGGGCGCGCGAGCGCGTGCGGCGCCGCTCCATGGCGTCCGCGCTGGCGGCTGATCGAGCACGCGCGCGCCGATCGCCCGGCGCCGCCCGGGAGGGACCCGTCGGATACCGGGACGGCGTGGTCGCGCCGAAAAATCGCGTTGCGCGCGGCGCGACCGCGCCGCTACCTTGGCGCACACGGACGGGCGCACGCCCGGGTCTCCCGAGCGCCCGTCACCGCCGCGCCGTTTCTCCAGAAAGAGGTCTGTCCCGGATGCTCGCTCGCGCTCTCTGCTCGCCCTTCGCTCGTCGCTTTTCCGCTGCCGGCGCGGCCGTATCGGCCGTCGCGTTCGGCGTGGTCCTGCTGTCGTCGCCGCCCGAGGCGAAGGCTCGGCCGATCTCGTGCGACCCCGCCCTGGTCGCGTCCGCGGTCGCGGCCGTCGAGGCCGCGTGCCCGTGCGACGGCGCGCCCGACGGGAACGGCGGGACCGTGCCGTGGGGCAAGCATCGCCACTACAAGAAGTGCGTTCACACGACGATCCGCGACCAGGTGCGCGCGTCGAACCTCGCGTTGCCGCGGCGCTGCCTCCGCACCACGCTCCGCTGCGGCAACAAGTCGACCTGCGGGACCGTCGGCGCCGTGACCTGCACGACGGCGGATGCCTGCTTCATCGCCCCGTCGGCCGCCGCCTGCGACGCGAGCGGAGCGACGCTCGGGACCGGGAGCTGCTGCGCCCCGGAGCCGCTCGTAGCGGTCGAGTGACGCCGGCGGCGCCCGTTCCGGGCGCCGGGTGCGCAGCGTCGAACGTCGCGAGCCGGGCCGCGGCCGCGCGCGTCAGGCCGGGTTGCGCGGCGGCGCGATCCGGAGCTCGACGTTCGCGAGCCGCTCGATGACCTCCACCAGGTCGGTGAAGTCGCGTTGGCCGAAGCCGAGCGCCTTCGCGGCGACGAGCGCCTGCGCGACCTCCGCGGCGACGGGCGTCGGCACCGCGAGATCGCGCGCGAGGTCGAGGAGGAGGCCGGCATCCTTCGCTGCGAGCTCGAGCGCGAAATCGGTCGGGCGGCCGCGCTGGTTCAGGCCCTCGACCATGTGGTTCACGAAGACGTTGCCGCCGCCCGCCGCGCGCACCATCTCGATCATCGTCCGGAGGTCGATGCCGCTCCGCGCGCAGATCGCGAGGCCCTCGAGGGAGACCCAAGTCGTCGTGAACGCCCACAGGCTGTTCACGAGCTTCCCGACGTTGCCCGCGCCGAGCGGCCCGAGGTGGAAGGTCGCGCGGCCGATCGTCCGGAGGAGCGGCACGCATCGCTCGTAGACGGCCGCGTCCCCGCCGGCGATGAAGACGAGCATGCGCGCCTTGGCGCCCGGCGCGCCGCCCGTGAGAGGGCACTCGAGGAGGTGACCGCCGGCGGCGGCGACGCGCTCGCCGACGCGGCGGACCGTGTCGGGCGCGTTGGTCGTGAGGTCGATCAGCGTCGCGCCGGGACGCGCGCCGCCGAGCCACTCGTCGGCGACCTGCTCCATGATCGCCGGCGTCGGCAGCGAGAGGAACGTGAAGTCGCTCTCGGCCGCGACCGCCGCGGGAGAGCCGGCGGCGCGCGCGCCCGCGTCGGCGAGCGGACGGACGCGCGCGGGATCGACGTCGTGGACTGCGAGCGCGTGGCCGTCGGCGACGAGGTTCGCGGCGATCGCGCCCCCGATGTTCCCGAGGCCGATGAATCCGATGCGATGCTCGTCGACTGGGTTCGCCATGCCGTCTCCCGTGATCGTGCGCTCGTCGAATCCGGCTACCACGGCGCCATGCGGGCGAACAGCGCGAGCGCGCGAATGGGCGCGCGGGCGGGTTCGCTCGCGGCGCGTGCCGCTCGCATGGCGTTGCGCGGGATGCGACATCGACCCGGTGGACGCGCCCGACTTCGCCGCCCGCGCCGGCGACCCTCCGAACGCGGACGCGGGCTCGCGCACGCCGGCGGCGGGCGCTCCCTTGCCCGAGCCGCCGAACGCAGCCGAGATCTGGGGACCCGGTCGCCGCGGGCTCACGATCGGCCTCGTCCTGAACGTCGTCGCGAGTGCGTTCGAGGCGCTCGCCGTCGCGACCGTCCTCCCGACCGCGGTCGGCCAGATCGGCGGCCTCGACCTGTACGGCTGGGCGTTCAGCGCATTCATGCTGACGAACCTGGTCGGCATCAGCGTCGCCGGCGGCGTCGCGGACGAGCGCGGGCCGGCGCTTCCCCTCGTGGCCGGGACGGCGGCGTTCGTGATCGGCCTCGCGATCGCGGGCGTCGCGCCCGCGATGCCGATCCTCGTGGCCGGCCGCGCGGTGCAGGGTCTCGGGGCGGGCGCGATCGCGGCGATCGGCTACGCCGCGGTCGGGCGCGCGTACTCGCCCGGCGCGCGGCCGCGCATGCTCGCGCTTCTCTCGACCGCATGGGTCGTGCCCGGCCTGATCGGCCCGGCGATCGCGGGGCTCGTCTCGGATGCGGTGGGGTGGCGATGGGTCTTCTTCGGCATCGTGCCGATGACGGTGCTCGGCGCCGCGCTCTCCGTTCGACCGCTCGCTCGCTTGCCGCGCGCGAGCGCCGATCCGCTCGCTGGCAGCGCGAAGGGCGCTCGGCAGGCAGGCGCCGGCCCGACGCCTGCCGCGCGCAACGTCGCCTCGCTCGCGCTCGCGTGCGGCACCGGCGTTCTGCTCCTCGGCCTCGACCGCCGGAGCGACGCGACCGCCGCGCTCGCCGCCATCGCCGGGATCGCGATCGCGCTGCCCGCGACCCGGACGCTTCTGCCGCCCGGCACGCTCGTCCTCCGCCGCGGCCTCCCCGCCGCAATCGCGCTCATGGGCACGCTCGGGTTCTCGTTCTTCGGCGCCGAAGCGTTCCTGCCTTTGTCGCTGAGCGACGTGCGCGGGCAGCCCGCTGCGGTCGCCGGCCTGCCGCTCACCGCCGGCACGCTCGCGTGGACGCTCGGGGCATGGCTCCAGGCCCGCGAGGCGAGCCGGCGGAGCCGCCGCGTCCTCATCGCGGCGGGCCTCGCGCTCCTCATCGCGGGAATCGCGGGCATCGCGCTCGTCCTGCTTCCGGCCACGCCGCTCCTCGTCGCCGCGATCGCGTGGGGGCTCGCCGGACTCGGCATGGGCGTCGCCTACTCGACCGCCGCGGTCGTCATCCTGGAATCGGCGCCGCCCGAGCGCGCCGGCGAGGCGTCGGCCGCGCTCCAGCTCGCGATCACGCTCGGGATCGCGATCGGGACGGGCGTCGGCGGCGCGGTGCTCGCCGCCTTCACGGGCGCCGGTCCGGCGACGGCGCGATCGATCGGCGTCGTCTACGCGCTCGCGATCGCGGCCGCGGCCGTCGGGCTCTTGGCCGCCCTGCGGCTCCCCGCCCGCCCGGCGCGCGCCCACGTCACTCCAGCCCCATCAGCGCCGTGATGCCGAAGCGGTGGCCGGTCGTGAAGCCGCCGTCGACCGCGATCGCCTGACCGGTCACGAACGACGCGTCCTCCGACGCGAGGAACAGCGCGACCGCCGCCACCTCCTCCGGCCGGCCGAAGCGTCCGAGCTTGTGCTGGTCGCGGATGCGCTCGCGATAGGCGGCGAGCGCTTCGCCGTCGAAGACCGAGGCGAACATCGGCGTCTCGATGAAGCCGGGACAGATCGCGTTCGCCCGGATGCCGAGCCGGCCGTAGTCCATCGCGACGTTCTTCGTGAGGAGCACGACCCCGCCCTTCGACGCGTTGTACGTGCTGCCGCCTTCCGTCCCCTCGAGTCCCTCGACGCTCGCGATCGTCACGATGCTCCCCGAGCGGCGCTCCATCATCCCGGGCAGCACGTGCTTGCAGGAGAGGAACGTGCCCTTGAGGTTGACGTCCTGGACGCGCTGCCACTCCTCGAGCGGCAGCATGTGGACCGGGCCGCCGCCCGCGACGCCGGCGGCGGTGACGAGCGCATCGATCCGCTGGTGGCGCGCGACGGCGGCCGCGACCGCAGCGGCGACGGCGGTCTCGTCGCGCACGTCGCACACGTGGAAGCTCGCGGCGCGCGCTCTCGCCGCGACCTCTCGCCAGCTCTCCGGCTCCCGCAGGTCGACGCCCGCGACCGCGGCGCCCTCGCGGGCGAAGCGGTCGGCGCACGCGAGGCCGATGCCCGAAGCCGCGCCCGTGACGAGGGCGACCTTTCCGTCGAGACGACCCATAGGAACGTCCTCCATGGATTCAGCCGAGGCCCGGAAGCTGCCTACCCTCGCGGGCCGCGTACACCACGATCCGACGCGGATCGCCGTCGCTTGCGCGGAAGAACCGAATGCCATCCCAGGGGATGTGCGACAACACGTCCGAGAACGTGCCGTCTCGGATCTGCTCGTCGTCGAAATCGATGGTGAGCCGGCAAAGCGACGTCCGACATTCGACCTCGTGCACGGTCACGCCTTCGAAGCCGCCTGCGGCAATGCCGCTCGCCACGGACGCTTCCGCATGACGGGCCCAGCGGACGTCCGAGGGCTCGCTCCGCAGCCGCGCCTCGCAGGTCGCCGCCAGCTCGTCGATGCGCTCGCGAGCCTCGCGCAACGACTCCTCGCCCGAGGCTTGCGCCGTTGCGTCGGGCTGCCGGCGCACGGGCGGTGCCGACGACTTCGCACCGACCCGGTCGACGGCCACCGAAGCGCTCCCGGTCGCAGCACTGGCGACGCGAGTCGCGTCACCGCGGGTCGCGTGCGAGACGTCCTCATGGACTGGCGACGATGCGGCCTCGGCCGCGGCATGGCCGGCAGCGAAGCCGGCTTCCCGATTCGGTCGGAGCGGGGCGAGAAGGCCCAAACCCGTTCCGACGGCAAGACCAACCGCGCACAGGCCGCCCGCCACGATCATTCTCTTTCGGAGAGAAAGCATGTCGACCTCCACATGGGTCACGCCGCGGGCGCCGCTTCGCGCGGCGCCCGCGTCCGTCACCGTCAGTCATCCCTCTCCACCACCTCGTACTGAACGATCGAGCTCTCGGATTGTGGGTCGCCGGCAATGCGCCGTGGCGGCAACTTGCAGTACAGGTTCTTGTACCCGGGACTGGTCATCGGGAATCCCCCGAACGCGAGCTCCTGCACGGCGTTCCGGAACGGCTCCGCGACGGTCCTCGGGTCCGAGAAGCCGGCGAAGATCTCCGCGGCACTCCAGATCTCGAACGAGCAATAGACGCCCGGCCTCCCGCCGTTCACCGAGACCGTGTCGTTGCGCGAGATCACCCGCACCCGGACCGAGTCCGTCCTGCCCCAATCGGTCACGATCGGGCATTCGAGCCGCAGCACTCCCTGATCCGAGGAGTGATGGACGCGTCCGAACGAGAACGTCGTCTTCGCAGGCTGATTGGTGGCGCAGAAAGCACCGCCGTACGACTTCCCGTCGCGATTCGCCGAAGCCGGCGAGCTCGTGGCCGCGAGCGCCGCGGCCGCCAGTGCCACCATCGTCATGATCCGCTTCATCGCATTTCCTCCGGTTTGGCCGCGCTTGACGCGCGGACGTCTGCCGGAGCCTTTGCGCAAGCCACGTGCCGCGGATCCGAGGGCGGAAAAGCGAGAAATTCGGCTCGCTGGCACCCGTCACGCGCTGCACCGGGTATGCGCCAGCGGTGCGTACTCGAGTATCGCGACCGGACCGCGCTTCACGCGTGAGGCGGCGTCGGGGACGGCTCCGCGGGCGCGCTCAGCGCAACCCGTAGTCCCTCATCTTGCGTTGCAGCATGACGCGCGAGAGACCGACCGCCTGCGCGGCCCGGGTCACATTTCCGCCTTCCGCACGCAGGGCCTCGGTGATGAAGGCGATCTCGAACCGTTCGCGTGCTTCGCGGAGCTGGAGTCTTTCGCCGTCCGCGCCCCTTGCCATGCCGGCGCCCGCAACCGCGGGATCGACCGCCGGCGCGAATGGCGGCTTCGCTTCACCAGCGCCGGGTCGTTGCATGGGAGCCGTCGGAGCCGCCGCACGGTGGAGCGCCGCCGCCACCGCCCTCGCGTGCATCGACGTCCCGAGCCCACCCGATGCCGCAGCGCCGGCGAGCGACCGGCCAGCCGGGTCTCCGTCGCCGCAGACCGCGGCCGACAGGTGCGTCGGCGTGATGACCTCGCCGCTCGTCGCGAGCGCGACCGCGCGCTCGATCTCGTTCTGCAGCTGGCGGACGTTTCCCGGCCACGGGTACGCGACCAGGAGGTCCATCGCCTGACGCGAGATCCCTGGCATCGACTTGCGATGCCGCCGCGCCGCCGCCGCCAGGAAGCGTGCGGCGATCAGTGCGATGTCCTCCGGGCGCTCGCGCAGCGGCGGTAGCGCGATCGGGAACTGCGCGAGGCGGTAGTAGAGATCCTCGCGGAACGATCGCGTGGCCACCTCGGTCATCAGGTCTCGGTTCGTCGCCGCGACGACGCGCACGTCGACCTTGCGCGGCCTGGTTTCGCCGACCGGCGTGACCTCGCCCTCCTGGAGCACGCGCAGCAGCTTCGCCTGCATGACCGACGGCATCTCGCCGACCTCGTCGAGGAAGATGGTCCCACCGTTCGCGGCTTCGAAGAGCCCGCGCCGGTCTTGCATGGCGCCGGTGAACGCACCTCGCTTGTGGCCGAAAAGCTCGCTTTCGAGAAGGGTCTCCGCCACCGCGGCGCAGTTCACGGCGATGAACGGCCGCGAGGCGCGCTCTCCCGCGCGGTGGATGCCGCGCGCAACCAGCTCCTTGCCGGTCCCCGTCTCGCCGTGAATCAGCACCGAGATGGGCGACGCGGCGGCCTTCTCCATCAGGTGGAAGACCTGCGACATGCAGGCGCTCGTCGCGATGATCTCGTCGAAACGGTCGCGGCGGGCGATGTCGCGGCGAAGCGCGCCCACCTCGCTGCGAAGCGTCTCCTCGGACGCCTTGACGATGGCATAGAGCTGCGCGTTCTCGAGCGCGATCGCGATGCTGCCGGCAAGCGCCGCCGCGAACTCGAGGTCGCTCTCCGGAAAACCGCGGCCGCTCCGGCGATTGACGACTTCCAGCACGCCGATCGGGCCGCGGCGGCCGATCAGCGGGACTGCCATGAGCGAGCGCGTGGCGACGCCCGTCGCCTCGTCGATCTCCCGGAAGAAACGCGGATCGCTCTGGGTGTCGTCGACCTTCAGCGGACGGCCGGTGGCGAGGGCGTCGCCGGCGAGGCCGGCATCGGCGGAAAAGCGCAGGCGCAGAAGCTGCGCCGTCACCTCGGCATCGCGACCGACGACGTAGGGAAAGTAGAGCGTGCTGCCGGTTTCGTCGAGCAGGAGCACCGAAGCACCCTCGGCATCCAGGACGTCGCGGCACTTCGCGATCACCAGCGGGACGAGCTCGTCGAGCTCGATGTGGGCGGCGAATGCCGAACCCAGCTCGAAGAGGAGGTTCAGTCGCGCCGCGTCGCCCGCGTCCATTCGTCGCACGTCGCCAATCGGCGCATCGCTGTCAAGCGCGATTCGCCTACCCGGCGCATACGGTTCGATCCCGGCGCGCCCAAGAGAGAGTGGGGTGTGCGGCCGGCCGCACACCCCACTCTCGTCGCGATCTTCTCGACCGGTCAGCGAGTGCGGAAGACGTCGGTCCTCCCGTCGCCGTTGAAGTCGGCGAATCCCAGCACGTCGCGCACCGTCGAGTCGTTCTTCTGCCGTGCCCAAGCGCTGGTCGCCGAATACGCGACCGTCCAGTACGTTCCGTCGGCGCGGAAGACGTCCGTGCGGTGGTCGCCGTCGAAGTCGCCGAAGCCCAGCGAAGCGAGCGGCGCGTTCGACGTCTTGACCTGCACCCACGGCCACTGGTTCGCGTAGTTCACCCAGAAGGACGTCCCGTCGGCCCGAAAGACGTCCGTCCGGCGATCGCCGTCGAAGTCGCCGAAGCGCAGGCTCGCGAGCGTGTAGGGCGAGCGCTTCCACTCGGACCACGGCCGCGTGCCGCCGTACGAGATGTACCAGGCGGTGCCGGTTGCGCTGAAGACGTCGGCGCGACCGTCGCCGTCGAAGTCGCCCACCGCCATCGTGGCCAGATTGCCGCCGAGGTCGTTGATCGCCACGCCCGGTCCCATGCCGCCGTAGTACACCGTCCACGTGCGGCCGTGGATGGTGAAGACGTCCGTCTTGCCGTCGCCGTTGAAGTCGCCGAACCGCAGCGGACCGAGCCGGACGGACGACGCGTTCACGCGCATGAACTGCCGGCTGCCGGTGTACGAGATCAGCCACGACGATCCATCCGTGGTGAAGATGTCGGACCGGCCGTCGCCGTCGAAGTCGCCGAAGGCGAGATCGCGGAGCTGGAGATCGGAGGGATTGCGCAGCGACGTCCACTCGAGCATCGCCGCCCACGACATGCGGAATCCGGTGTAGAACCGCTGCACGCCCTGCACATCGGTCGCGCTCAGCCGTCCGTTGTTGTTCCACTGCGGGTTGCAGTAGTTCATGACGGAGCTCAGGTCCCATGCGCCGACGGTGGTGTCGCCGTTCGAACCTTGCACCTCGTTGCACCACGCGGGCCTGTCCGGCCGGTTCTGCTCGTGTGCGAAGCCCAGCGCGTGACCGAACTCGTGCACCGCGATCGCGTCGATGCACCGGCGGCGCTCTCTTTCGCTCGACTTGCAGCTCGTGCTCCAGTTGTTGAACGTGAAGTTCAGCACCATGCCTTTCGCTCTGAGAGCGAGCCGGCTTCCGAGCCCGTTGGTGTGAGGACCCTCGTCACGGATGCGGATTCGGATGCCGTTGCTCCCCGGATCCGTCGAAAAGCCGAAGACGAGCGGGGCGCACGTACCCCACCCGGTGAATCGGACGTCGGAATTGGCCTCCCACGTCCGGCTGACCGCCTGACGAACGCGCTCGCGGTCCGCGGCAGCGCCCGCGTTCGGGTTCTCCCAGCACACGGGAACGAAGAGCGACCGCCAGATCGCGCTCGAGGCCACGTAGAGCTGGGGACCCTCCACGGCTTGCGTGCCCGGCGGCGGCGGCGACACCGCCTCCTCGCCGCGAACGCACGTTCCCTTGCTCAGGAGGTCCCCGACCTTGACGTCGTACTGGGCCTGACAGATGTCGCCGCACTTGTCCGGGTCGAAGCTGCGGCCGGCCTTCTCGGCGACCGATAGCCGCCGCGTGCAGCGGGTGTTGCAGGAATCGAGCAGCCGAGTGCGGCGCGCCACGGCGCGCTCGCATCCGCCGGAGTCCGCCTGTGCGGCCGGCGCTGCAATGAGGCCAGCGGCGAGCACGAGCGCCGCCAGCGCCGCGCGTCGCACGCCGGTCGCCGTGCCGCTGCGCCAACCATGGGTTCCTTTTTCTGCCGTCGTCATCGTCGTCTCCTCGCGAGGCGTCGGCCCCGCCGTATGGTCGCCTGCGATCGGAGCCGCGGGCGACGGTTCGAGACGGCGAGAGCGCAAGTCGGAAGCCAGACCTTCGCCGCGGCGACGCCGCGCGGAATGCCGCGAACAGCCTCGACTTTCGAGCAGGACGGACGGGAAACGACGGGGGCGGGTGCGGACCGCGCGACCGGCATCCGCCGCACCCGGTACGCGGCGGTGCGGACTCGAGTACGCAGGCCTGTCGATGCAGCGCCCCCGTAACCGCGAGGCGCCGGCCGGCGGCTAGCTCACTCGGAGCTCACTCGCAGGTGAGCTGCGTCCCGTTGCGATTGAACCTGCAGTCTTCCGGCGCGAACGAGTGCGCGGCGCACGCTCCGCCGACGCCGTCCGCCGCAGCGGCACCGAGCGCGATCGTGACGCGCAGGAGTCCAACCGGTGTCGGCAACGTGGTCTTGGCCGCCAGGCCGCGGAACGACACCACGGGGCTGTGCTTGCCGCGCCCATCGACGACGCGAAGGCTCTTCAGGCCGCGCGCCGAGCCGGCCGCGCAGCCGTCGTTCGGCAGCGCGTCCGACCGGTTCACGTAAGTGAACGCGGTGCGCGGGCGGTTGGCGCGCCACCCGTCCGTGTCGCGCGCGTCGCAGCTCGCAGGCGACGGAGGTCCGGGCGGGACCGGATGGCTGCGATGGCTCAAGTCCAAGATGGCGGCGGGGAGCCCGTTTCCGGAGCCGAGGTCCTCGATGAGGATCTGAGCACCGCGCGCGTCGGTGTCGAGCGACGAGAAACCCGCCGGCTCACCGGGCCCGAAATCCATTGCGCCCGAGAAGGCGACGCGCTGCCGGTTCGGGCCTTTGCCGAGTCCGCTGACGACGACCTTCGGCTTCGCGACCGTCGTGCCGTCGATGCACACCTCCGTGTGTCGGTCGCATGCATCGCCGGCGCCGTCGAGATCCGCGTCCTGCTGGCCGGCGTTGCGATCGAGGGGGCAATTGTCGAGCTGGTCCGCGACGCCGTCACCGTCGGAATCGGCGCTCGCCGCGACGATGGCACGCATCGTGTCGCACACCGCGGCGCCGGGGCAGTCGCCGTCCGGGTCGTCGTCGCTGACGCACACGCCCTGCTCCCGTTTGCACACACCGCCCTCGCAGAACGATCCGGACGGGCACATCGCGGGCGGACACGATCCCTCACCGCTCAGCACCTCGATGCACCGGCCCTGGCTGACGAACGCGATGCCCCCGGACTCCTCTCCGGTCTCGCTTGCGGGGTCCGCACCGAACGTCCCGGCCGCGAGCGGATCCGTCGTGGTCGCGGCGGATTGGTTGACGGTGGCGATCACGCGCGGCACCCGCGTCACGACGTTCAGCTCCTGAACGACGATGTCGAGCGAATCGCCGTCGCCGTTCAGGTCGCGCGCCCCGGCCGGGAGGATGCAGCCGAGGCCGCCGGCGCAGTTCTGCTCGGCCTCGTCGGTGAGGAAACGGACGGTCGTTCCGTGGACCCGATACGGTGCCTGCGGATCGCACGCGGCGAAGTCGCACGGCAGGACTTGCTGCCCGGAGGAGACGAGAACCCGGCGAGCGAGGTCCACGGCCTGAAGGACGTCGTCGCAGCAGTCGCCGTCGGAATTGAGATCGCAGGTGGCGAGCGGGCAGCCGGCCGGCAGCGCGGGGGGGCGGCACGTCGCGTCGCCGACGGCGAGCGCGCCGTCACAGAGGAACCGCTCCGACGTGCGGAACGCGAGCGCCTCCGCGCCAAAGACGAATTCCTCCGCCGGCTGCGAGCGACCGGCCGCGTCACGAATGGGAACGGGGCTGCTCGCATCCGAGTCGAAGAGCTCGAGGACGCGGTCCGCCGCGTCGCCGTCGTTCGTACGGTCGCCACCGAGCGCGCCCTCGCGAGCGATGTCCGCGATCCACCTCCCGGACCCGGCGACGTCGTCTCCGCCGAGCGCGGCCACCACCCAGCTCGGGTCGTCGCACGACGCGGGCTCCGGTCCACCGACCTCGCGCACCTTGACGACGGTCGTGCCGCCGGAGTCGACGACGGCGATCAGCCGCGCGCCGACGAGCGAGATGGAGCGCGCGGCGCAGCGCAGGTTCTGCACGCCGGTCGCCGGCGACCAGTAGTGCACGACGGCGTCCGCGGTATCTCCGTCGCCGTTCAGGTCGGGGTTGCCGGTGACGGGCGGCACGAGCGGGCCGTCCTCGCAGTCGGGATCGCCGGGCGTCCGGCCCGCGGACTCGGGACGCAGGAAGGCGACCGTCCCGCCGGAGACCGAAGCTTCCGTCGCGGGGCAGAGACGGCGCACCGTCGCGGGCGGCCCGGCCGTCGTATCGATCACCTGGAGCACGGTGTCGTCGAGGGCGCCGTCACCGGAGAGGTCGTTGTCGAGGTCCGCCGGGTCTGCCTCGCGCACGTACACGTCGCAGGTGCCGTTCGTATCGTCGGCGACCAGCGCGGCGTTGCTGACGAAAGCGACCACGCGACCGTCGCGCGAGACCGACGCGGGCCCGGGCGTATTCGTGCCGATGCGCTCGGTGATCCCCGTCAAGCGGTCGTGCACGAACGTATCGTTCAATCCGTCGGGTGCATCGCCCGGGACGAGATTCGAAGCCTTGCTGAGGAAGACGACGAAGCGACCGTCCGGAGACACCTCGGGGGTGGTGGACGACTCGTCCCCGGGCGACCCGTCGCCGGCGAGGCCGAGCTGGTACGCGACTCCCGCCGCGCGATCGAGCGCGTACACGTCGTAGAACGCGAGACCAGGCGGCACGAGCTGCTGGTAGGCGACGACGTTGCCATCGGCGGAAATCGACGGCCACGCGGCGTGGCTGCCGGAGATCTTCTGGGTGACGCCCGCCAGGCGGTCTCGCAGATAGATCTCGAAGGCGCCGAGGTCGGGGGGCGAGACCAGCAGGCTGTTCTCGCTCGAGAACACGACGTAGCGGCCATCCGACGACATCGCGGGGTCGCTCGAGGAGCCGGGCTCGGGTCCGCTGCCGTCGACGAGACCCGTCGTGCCGTCCGGCGTCACACTGATCGCCTCCGTCGCGTCGGGATCCGCGCTCCGGTTGCGGAGGAAGACGTCGTAGTTGCCGTTGATGTCGACGTCCGGCGGTACGAGATCCGAGGAGAAGCTCCAGAACGCGATGGCCCCGGCGTCCGGCGTCATTGCGATGCGCGCGCCGCAGAAGCCGTTCTCGCCGCCACCGAGGTAGTCCCGAGACACGAGCTCGGTCGTTCCGGTCATGCGGTCGCGGAGCAGGACGCCGGTCGCGGCATCGTACGGTGCGAAGTCGGCGGAACAGAAAGCGACCCAGCGGCCGTCGGGCGTGATGGACGGCCGCAGGACGGGGCCGCCGATCGGCGCGCCGGGGGAGCCGATGCTGACGAGCTCCGTGGTGCCGGCGGCGCGATCGCGGAGAAGCAGGTCGCCGCAGTAGTCGTCGGCGACCATGTCCTGGTCGAAATCACAGAACACGCCGTTCGCCGGCGGCCCCGCGAGGTCGTCGGCGAACGTGCGGAACGCGACCTTCGTTGCGTCCGGCGTGAGCGCCGGGTCGAGGCTGCAGCCATTGCCCTCGGCTCCACCCGTCGTCACGCTCTCGCGCACCGTACGATGCTGCGCGCCGGACCACTCCGGCGTGCGGAAGAAGACGCGGCCGCTCGAGACCGCGAGGCTTCTGCCGTCGATCATCAGGGCGGCATCCGCGACGATCGGGCTCGGCTGCGGGGGCTGGCCTCCTGCGGGCGCGGCAGAGCCGGCCAGCTCGCTCGCCGCGGCTCCGCCCGCGTCCCGGCGGTAGACCCGCAGGATCGTGTCGAACTGATCGCCGTCGCCGTTCGCATCCTGGTTCGCCTGCTGTCGTTCCGGCTCGAGGAACGCCACGACGCCACCTTCGGCCGCCAGTGCCGGGAAGCGGAACGCGCCGTGCCGCAGCTCGGCGATCGCCCGCCCTGGGCTGCCCGCGTCGCCGATCGGGAGCAGGTTGCCCGTCGCGCGGTCGCGCAGCGTGATGACCACGTCGTCGGCGTCGACGTCCCCATTTAGCGATTGGAGCGGCACCGACTCGCGGATCGAGAACGTCAGGAGCGCGCTCGTGCCGGAGAGGCCCTCGAGGGCGACGGGGATCGCCTCCGCCTCGAATGCATAGCTCACGCAGGCGTTGTCGAGGCCGGCGCATTCGCCGGACGACGCGCAGGCCTGGTGCGGCGGCAGCTGGCAGAACTGAGGCAGCGTCCGCGGCAGCAGGATCGGACCGCCGCCGAAGCCCAGCTCGGCGAGATCGAATAGCGAGCCGCATGCGCCACCGCCGGATGCGGCGCAATCGCCGTCCACCGCGCACGCGACGGTACGATCCTCGACACAGCTCCGGACGCAGGCTCGGCCCTGACAATCGGCGCGCGTCGCGCACAGCTCGCCCTCGAGGCCGGGCGCGTCGGGGTCCGAATCGCACGTCCCTTGATGGCGGGCGACGCGCAGCACCGTGAGTGCTGCATCCACCGAACCGAACAGCTGCACCACTCCGGACGCGGCTTCCGCGCCGGAGTCGATCTGCGGCTCGAAGATCGGAGGAAGCCGTCCGCCCTCCGGCGTGTACGATCCGAGGAACATGAACGACGGCACGCTGAACGACAGCGGATCGGGCGCGCGCACGCTTCCCGAGACCAGACGCGGCACGGGAACGCTCCCCGGCACGAGGACGCCCTCCCAATACATCGGCACGAGGAGATTGCCCGCGACGTCGGCCGTCAGGCGGAACGGCTCGGTGCCCACGTTGCACGGAGGGTCGGTGCGGAAGCAGTCGGTCTGGAAGTCGTTCGGGGGCGGAAGGGCATTGAAGTTCGGGAAGATCTCGTCGGCGAGCGCGGCGTCGGTTCGGCAGGTGCCGTCGAGCTCGTAGAGCTCGTCGATGCAGGAGAGGACCTCCGGGCGGCCGCCCGGCGCTGCGATCGCGTCGGCGCAGCGCGTCGCCGCCAGATCGCACGGCAGCGTGCTGCCCGCGGTGGTCACGACGAGCTTCGCTGGACCACTCAGCGTCTGGCGGTCCGAGCTCCCGCCGATGAGCGAGTCGGTGTTCGGGAATCGCAGTTGGAGTCGGCTTTCACCGGTCGTCGCGTCCCGCTCGACCGCGATGTCCGAGCCGGCCGACACGGCGATGCAGACCGCCTCCGAGCCGGCGCCGAGCTGCGTCTCGCAGGCGCTCTCGACGGCCCCGGTGAACGTCGAGCAGTCGGTCGCGAGGACGACGGCTCGCCTCGGGCCGACGACCGGCGTGAAGACGACTGTCGCCACCTGATCTTGCGGTGCCGGCCCGAACCCCGCGGACGACTGGTCGCAAACCTGTGGACGCACGCGCAACTCCACGATGTCGCCCGGGCTCGCAAACGGCCGGTTGCTGGCGCCGAGCGCGCCGCGAAAGATCGTCGTCGCGCGTGGGATCAGGTTGCAGGCGGCTTCGGCGCCGCCGGCGCCGAAGCCGCCGACGAGCACGGCGGCGACGAGCGCGAACACGCTGAGCGGCCGGCAATGGCGATGGTGAATCATGCGATTTCCTCCGGCGAGCCATTCCGGCGTTTCGCAAAGTGTTTCGAGGCGGCTCTATCCTCTCGTAGGACGAGCGGCAACGGAAAAATCGCGGCCTTCGACGGGGTTCGCCAGCGCCACCGACTTCGCAACGATCACTTCTTGTCGAGGCGAGCACGCAGTACGGCGCTCAGCCCGGCTGCCTCGCGGCCCGAGTACGAGGCGGCATGCAGCTCGATGTGGAGCGGCTTGCCGATGAAATACCCCGGAAACCGCGCCTCCGCTTCATCGAGATCCACGAAGAACATCCCGGTCACGGTACAGCGCTCGGTCGGACAGCTCGTCGTCGTGATGATCGAGCCGCCGCTGGGATACAGGCTCGGCTCGACTTCGATGCCATTCACCGTGGCGTAGATCGACGGCGCCTCGGTCGAGGTCTGCCAACCGGAGAGCTGCAGCATACCGTCGATCGCGACGACGTACCGCCGCTTGCCGCGCTCGATCGTCCCGCTCGCCACGACCGGGTGCGGGGCCGAACAGCACCTGGGTACCGCGAAATCGGAAACGGATACGAAGATCGCGTTCTTGCCCGGCGAGACGCTCACGTCGCCTCGCGCCGGAGATGCGATGAGGAGAGCGCCGAGAGCAGCCGCTCCGGCGATCGACCCACCAACTCTTTTCTTCGCGTTCATCGACAATCCCTTGGTCGTTCCCGGCCGCGACGTGCGGATCACGACGGCAGCCTCGGCCGACCGAGGTACGCCTTCGTGAGCTCCGGTGACCTGCGTTGACCGCGCAGTGTCGTTGCGATGCCGGAGCAATCGCGGCGCCGATCGTCGCCGGCGGTAGAATCAAGGAGATTCTCGCTGCTGCGTACTCCTTGCGGCGCTGCAGCTCGTTTCAACGGCCCGGGGCCGCCTCACCGGCGACGCATGCCGGAGCCCGGTTCCGAAGGGCGGTTGCTCACGCGGGCCGCTGGTCGTAGTTCGTCTTCGAAGCGCCACCGTCGAAGGGCACTCGTGTCCCAACCGTCAGCCGCACGCGATCCGACCCGTGATCAGAGTCGCGAGATGCCTCTGGCGCGCGAGCCCTCCCGTCGCGCCGCGGCGGGAGGGTGGACCGCGGCGGCGCTCACGATCGCGTCGGGAGTCCTCTACGGGGTCTCGTTCCCGCCGCTCGCGCTGCGACCGCTCGCCTGGGTGGCGCTCGTCCCGTGGCTGGTCGCCATCCGGTCCGGGTCTGCCCGGCGTGCCGTCCTCCTCGGGGTACTGTGGGCGCACGTCGAGACGTTCGTGACGTCCGACTGCCTTCCCGGAGCGGTCGTCAATTATTACCAGCAGTCGGCCGCGATCGGCTGGTTGATGCTCGAGGGCGCGACCCTCGTCACGATGGTGCCGTGGTACGGCGCCTTCGCGCTCGCCTACCGGATCCTCGCGCGAGCCCACCCCGCCTTCGTGCCCCTGACCGCCGCAGCCGCGTGGTGCGCGTGCGAGCTGGCGCGCGTCGAGGTGCTCGGCGGCAACCCTTGGGCGATCTCGGGCTATTCGCAGGTCGGCGTCCTTCCGATCATGCAGATCGCGGATCTCGCCGGCGTGCACGGGATCTCCTTCGCGATCGCAGCCACGAACGCCGCCGTGGCGGAGCTGTGGGCGGCACGGGACGCGCCGGGCGATCGCCGCGCGGCACGTCGCGGCGCGATGTCCGCGGCAGCCGTGGTCGCCCTCATCCTTCTCTACGGCTCGGCGCGTCTCGCTTGGTCCGGGGCCGAGACGACCGCGACGGAAACGAAGGTCGCGATCATCCAAGGGAACGTCGACTTCGGCGCGCAGTGGCGCGACGACTTGTATGGCCGCAATCTGGATACCTACCTGCGTCTCACCCTCGACGCGGTCGCGCAGACGAAGGCCCACCTGGTGTTCTGGCCCGAGAGCGCGCTCACGTTCTTCCTTGCGGACGAGCCGGTCTATCGCGCCGCGATGGCGCGCGTGCTGTCGCGCATTGGCGCTCAGGTGGTGACCGGCGGTCCGCGCGTGGAGCGGCCGCACGACGCGATGGAGCCGACCTATTTCAACGCCACGTTCTTGCTGTCCCCGGGCGGCGAAATCGTGGCGTGGCAGGACAAGACGAAGCTGCTGCCGTTCGCGGAATCCTTCCCTCTGCAGTCGGTCGCTCTCCTGCGCCGTGAATTCGGGCGCGCGCGTCAGTTTTCCGTCGGCCAGGACCGCCCGCCGCTCCCCACCGTCGCCGGCGCCGCCGGCGTCTTGGTGTGCAACGAGGGAATGTTCGGCGAGATCGCGAGCGATCGCGTCCGCAACGGAGCCGAGATCTTGGTGAATCCCGCAAACGACTCCTGGTTCGGTTCGCTCAAGTACTCGCTGCAGGCGTTCGACATCGTGCGGCTGCGGGCCGTGGAGCAGCGGCGCTATCTCGTGCGGGCGTCCACCGCGGGTCCCTCGGCCATCGTCGACCCATGGGGCCGCGTCGCCGTCGCCAGCCGGCCGTTCGTCCGGGAATGGATCTCCGGCACCGTGCGCAGCCGCCGAGGGACGACGATCTACCAGGCCGTCGGCGACCTGTTCGCGGCTGCTTGCGCCGGCGTCGCCGCGGTGGCGCTGGCGCTGTCGGCGCGGCAGCCGCAACGCCCGCTTGGCACCCGGTGATGCGCCGGCACAGGTGTGCCGTCCAGGCACGTTGTTCATCCGGGCAAGGCGCTCCAGATGCGCAACACATCCGAACCAAGCCGTACACGCCGCGTACCAACGGCAAGGCAGAGAGATTCATCCAAACCCTGCTTCGCGAATGGGCGTACAAAAGACCCTACCGGACGTCTGGCCTTCGTCGCCGAGCTCTGTCGCCGTGGCTGCGCTACTACAAGCGCTGGCGGCCGCACACGAGTCTCAACTTTCAGTCGCCTCTCTCACGCCTACGGGAGCTGTCGGCATGAACAACGTGGCTGGACTCGACACTTAGGACGTAGCGCGCCATGGCTGACCACGGAACCCGCGAGAGCCAGCGGCGGCACGCGACCGTCTTCTTCGCGGACATCTCGGGTTTCACCGCCATGTCCGAGAAGCTCGATCCCGAGGAAGTCACGGAGGTCATGAACGACTGCTTCGCGATGGTGGAGCGGATCGTGCACGACCACGGCGGCGAGGTGGACAAGTTCATCGGCGACGCCGTGATGGCCCTCTTCGGTGCCAGCCGCGCGATCGAGAATGCGCCGCGACGCGCGGTGCTCGCTTCTCTCGACATCCGGCGCGGGCTCGAGCGCTTCAACCGCGAGCGACGGCTTCCGGTTCCGCTCCACGTGCACATCGGCGTGAACTCGGGACTGGTGATCGCAGGCCACGTCGGCGGCGAGGTGAAGCGCGACTTCACCGTCATGGGCGACACGGTGAACCTCGCGGCGCGCCTGGAGGACGCTTCGGAGAAGGGGCAGATCTTCGTCGGTCCCGCAACCTATGCCGCGACGCAGGGCGACTTCGAGTACCGCCCGACGAAGCCGCTCGACCTCAAGGGGAAATCCGCGCCGGTCCAGGCGTACGAAGTCCTGGCCGTCAAGCAGCACGCCGACCTGCGCCGACTCGGCGCGACCACGCGGCACATCTCCTCCGCGTTCGTGGGGCGCGAGCGGGAAGCCGCGCTGCTGCGCGGGCGTTTCAAGCAGTTCGCCGGCGGCGAGGGCGGCATCGTGTCGATCATCGGGGAAGCCGGGCTCGGGAAATCGCGCCTTCTCGCCGAGATGTCGCGCTCTCCGGACCTCGAGCGTGCCACGGTCCTGGTCGGACGCTGCGACTCGCTCGGCACCGGACGCAGCTACCACCCCTTCGCCGAGCTCCTGTGCGACTGGAGCGGCGTCGATCCGGCGGCCGACGAAGTGACCGCACTCGCGAAGCTCGAGGCAGCGTGCCGCGACCTGCTGGGTGACGAAGGTGCGGATGCGCTGCCGTTCATCGCGACCGTGATGGGCCTCCGCGTCGGCGGACCCTACCAGCGGCGGATCCGGGCGATCCGGTCGGACGCTCTCGAAAAGCTCGTGCTGAAGTCGACGTACGACGTCTTCGCCGCGCTCGCCCGGCGAAGGCCGCTCGCGCTGTGCTTCGAAGATCTGCACTGGGCCGACCTCTCCTCCGTGAAGCTTCTCGAGTCATTGCTCCACATCGCAGACGAGCATCCGGTTCTCTTCCTGCTGGTCGCGAGGCCGGGGTTCGAAGAGACGTCCGACCGCCTGCGATTCGCCGCCCGAGACCGCTTCCCGGCGCGGGCGCTCGAGATCGTTCTCGAACCGCTCCGCGCGACGGAGGCGCACGCCCTGGTGCGCAACCTGCTGCGCGCGGGCAACCTGCCGCAGCAAACCCGCGACGTCATCGCGGTGAAGGCAGAAGGCAATCCGTTCTTCATCGAGGAGGTGGTCCGCGCGCTGATCGATCAGGGAGCAGTCGCGGTGCACGAGGGTCGGCTTCGCGTCACCGAAGATATCGAATCGGTGACCATCCCGGGCACGCTGCAAGAGGTGATCCTCACGCGCGTCGAGCGGCTCGACGCGACATCGCAGCGCCTGCTGCAGGTCGCCGCAGTCCTAGGCCGGAGCTTCTCCTACCGGCTCTTCGTCGAGACCGCCGCGGTCGACGAGCTGGAGGCCGCCGCCACGTTCGCCGTTTTGATCGAGCGCCAGGTACTCTTCGCGCGCGACCCGCTGAGCCGCCGAGCGCCGAGAAGCCACGCGGACGACGGAGACATTCGCGACGACGCCGAATACAGCTTCCAACACGCGTTGATCCAGGCTGCGATCTACGAATCGACGCTTCACAGGACGCGTCGCGCGCTTCACCTGCGCGCGGCAGAAGCGATCGAGCGCCTGTATGCGGACGAGATCGAGCCGCATTTCGCGGCGCTCGCTCTCCACTATGGCCGCGCCGCAGAGCCGCGAAAGGCGGAGGAGTACTTGTTGAAGGCCGGGGATGCGGCAGCGCGCTCGGCAGCTTCGTCCGAGGCGCTGGCGCACTTCCGCGAGGCCTACCGTCTGTTCCGCGATCATCACGGGGCGAACGACGACCCCGGGGTCCAGCTCCAGCTCGAGAAGCGGATGGCGTCGGCGCTCATGGTGAGCGGACACCTCGCTGAGGCGAGACCGCACTGCGATCGTGCCCTCGCCCTGCTCGGCGAACGCGTGGTACGCACCAAGAAGGCCGCGAGCCGACAGCTCGCATTCGACACGGTGCGCATCCTGCTTCGCATGTACGTCATGCGCGGTCGGATGTCCCGGCGGCCGTGCACGCCGGAGCTGCGCGAGGCCATTGCCATCCTGTACATGCGTTGCCGCGCCGAGTGCGTCGCGGATCCCGAGTGGTTCGCTTTCGACGCCATGTACATGGTCGGCCGCCTCGCCACGGTGGACCCGCACACGATCGACGAGGCCTTTGCGCAGTGGGCCGGCGTCGCCCTCCTCTTCTCGTACTCGGGTGCATCGCTGGCACTCAGCCGTCGCGTCCTGAAGGTCGCGCGGTCGCTGGTGCGAGAGGACAACGAGGCGGACTTCTTCATCTTCAACCTGATGCATTTCATGTGCGACTACTTCGAAGGAATCTGGGATCGACCGGACAGCGTCGACGACGCCCTTACCGAGCGCGTGCTGCGAGCCGGCCTCTTCTGGGACGTCGATACTTTTCTCGGTATGGACGCCTACAAGGCGATCGACCAGGGCGACTGGCAGAGGGCCCGTCGCCGCTGGTCGAAAATTTGCGAGATCGCCGACGCATACGGCTACGGCTTCGCGGAGACGAACAAGAGGGCGATTCCAATCTTCGAGGCCGTCGCGCGTCGCGAGCTCCACGGCGCTCTCGCGGACGTCGATGCGTACCTCGAGCGGCCGGAGGAGATGCTGAATCTCATCGGACTCGGGAACAAGGCGAAGATCCTGACCCTGCTCGCCCGCCACGACGAGGCACGGGCTGTCCTCGCGCAGGCCGACGAGCTGGAGCGGCGCATCGGTCGCGCCACTCCGTTCCATTCGGGTTGGCTTCGGGTCGCCAAACTGCAGGACGGCGTGGTCGCACTCGCCGAGGCGACCCGCCGAGGCGACCGCCGGACCGCCCGCAGCATCCGCCGGCGGGTACTCCGCGATGCGTCGCGGGCGCTGAGAACGGCCGCCGTCCTCGCGATGATCCGCACCGAGGTCTACCGCCACATCGGAACGCTGCATTGGCTGTCGGGCAGCCGTCGCAGAGCGGCGTCGTGGTGGTCGCGCAGCGTGGCCGAAGCGAGGCGGCTCGGAGCACGTCCGGAGCTCGGACGTACCCACGTCGAGATCGCAAGCCACACCGCGACTCATCCGCTCATGCGCGTCGCGGACCTCGATGCGACGGGACACGTCGCCGCGGCGCGAGAGCTGTTCACGGTGCTCGGCCTACGGCGCGATCTCGAGATGCTCGACGCGCAACGCGTGCATCCCTGAGCTGCGCGGACCTCCCGGACCGGTGGACGAATGTCCGGCCGGGACCCTATCTCCGGGGAGCGCGCGTCCGTGACGTGGCCGATCGAAGGTTCGTGCGGACGACATCGGCGGTCGTTGCGCGACCGGGACGCGCCGTGTAGCCGTCCTGCACGGATGATCCGGCGGCCGTCGTATCCGCTCGTATGCACGATGCTGGGAATCGTACTGGGTTCGTTGCCCCGCTTCGTACACGGTCCGATTCCGCAGAAGTTCGACGTTCTGTACATCAATGGATCGATCGCCGTGTGGGGGTACTACGTCGCTCGCCTCTTGATCGGCTTCCTCGTCGGCATCACGGTGTGGCCGGAGCGGTGGTGGATCCGCGGCCCCCTGTGCGGGGTCGTCATGCTACTGCCGCTGACGGTCGTTGCGCTTGCAATGCCCGGGTGCGGACCTCCTTGAATGCGGTGGAACCTGACCACCGGGGCGGTGGTCGGATTCATCGTCGCGGGGCTTGCCTACGCTCTCACGGGCAGAAAGCACGCCTGAGCGGCGGTCGTCCGGTGCTGGACGACGATCATCGGAGCGAGCGCCTCGTGCACGGTCACGTGCAGGCGGCCCGGCTCGTCCTCATCTACGATGCCTTCAGCGCGCGGGCGATGGTCGACCCCGACGACCACGGCATGGTCGATGCCGAGCGCTCTCCAGTCAGAAGTAGCCCTTCATGAGGTCCGCGACCCACGCCGGCACGCGGGCGCCCGGAGCGGCGTCGAACTCGGGGAAATAGGGCTTCAGGTCGAGGATCGGCGTTCCGTCGACCGCGTCGAGGCCGCGGACGCGGATGCCGTCGCGCTCGACGGCGACGAGCGGGACGACCGTCACGCCGAGCGGGTTCGGGCGGTCCTTCGCGCGCTGGGCGAAGATGCCGAGCTCCGGCATCGTCGCGAGGCCACGCGGCCGGCGGACGAGATGGCGCTCGCGGTCGAAAGCCGCGGCGTGCAGGTACGCGATCACGACGACGTGCGAGAAGTCGGCGAGCCCGCGCAGCCCGGGCGCGAACTCCGGCTCGACGACGATGCGCGACTCGACCGCGGCCCAGCCCTCGTCGACCAGGTCTCGCGCCCCGGACTCGACGCGCCCGATCGCGCGCACCGTGAATTCGGTCAAGGCTCCTCCAGCAGGCGACGGTACATGTCGCGGTTGAAGATCGCTTCGGCCCGGTACCAGGATCGGACGCCCGGCTCCATGTGGAGCAGCTCCCAGTCGAACGCTTCGACCTCGCGCCGCCACAGCTCGGGGCTGTTCTTCGGCGCCGGTCCGTCCGCGTCCTGGTAGGCGTGCACGATCTCGTGCCCGAGGAACGAGCGGAGCTCCGCGTCGTTCAGCGGCGTGTCGCCGATGAACGCCGTCAAGTTGACGTCGATGACCACGATGCCGTCGACGAGCTCGGCTCCGCCGTACGAGTACACGTCGGCGATGGTCTGGAACGTGTCGGGGAGGCGCTCGGGCGGACGCGCGCGGACCACGATCGGGAGCGGCGGCGGCTGCGGGAAGTCGTACGGGCGATCGCGGATCGCGGCTGCGGTCGCTTCCGCGACGCGCTCGGCGCTGCCCGCGGGCGCGCACGGAAGACCGAAGCGCGCGAGGCCGGCGCAGCGCGGGCCCGCCTCGTACCAGAAGCTGGCGCGATCGACCTGTATCGTGCGCTCGGCATCGATCGCGGGCGCGGCGGCGGCGACGGGGCGGGCGCCGGCGATCGATTCGCCGGCGTTGGAGGCCGAGTCGAGCGACAGAATGGCGCTCGCGAGCACGCACACGGCGCCGGCTGCGAGCGCGGCCGGCAACCGCGCCGCGACCCGAAGAAGACGATCGCGGGCCGCCACCACGATGTCATGGGACGTTAGACCGGCGGTCGACCTCAGGCAAAACTGGAATTTCCACGCCCGCCGACGCGGGTCGGCTGCGCTGCCTCCGCGAGGATGCGCCGGAGGTCGGCGACGTGCCGGTCGAGATCGAAGCGCTCCGCCGTGGTGCGGACGACCCCGACGCCGAGCACCCGATCGGGAAACGCCTCGCGGCGCGCGATGGCGGCGAGACGACGCGTGAGCGCGCGCTCGTCGCCGTTCGGGAACAGGAGCCCGCTCGCGCCGGGCTCCACGATCTCCCCGAGGCCGCCGTCCGCGCTCGCGACGACCGGCACACCCCGAACGATCGCCTCGGCCGCGACCAGGCCGAACGGCTCCGCCCAGAGCGACGGCACGACGAGCCCCCACGCCGAGCGGAGCTCGGCGTCGAGCGCGTCCGGGCCGACCCATCCGAGGAACGCCACGCGATCGCCGACGCCGAGGTCGCGCGCCAGGCGCTCGAGCTCGGCGCGCTCGGGGCCGGCTCCGGCGATGCGGAGCCGGGCGCGCGGCACGTCGGGCGCGAGCGCCGCGAAGGCGCACACGAGGAGAGCGACCCCCTTCTCGACGTCGAGGCGACCGCAGTAGAGCAGCGACGGATCGTCCGACGGCGCCCGGCGAAACGACGGCACCGGGCGCGGGACGGGCAGGTGGAGGACCTCGGAGGCGATGCCTTCGCCGGCGAGCGCGCGCTGCACCCAGGCGCTGCAGGCGAGCACGCGACGCGCGCGCCGCACCGCCGCCGCGATCAGCGCGTAGCGCGGCCGGTCGCGGAGCCAGTGCGCGAGCCCGACGCAGCCCGCGCGCCGGCACGCCCAGCCCGCCCGGACGCCGCACGGCGACCCGTCGGGCAGCAGCTTCGAGCCCACCGGGCAGATCGCCTTGTAGTCGGAGACGGCGAGTACGAACGGAACCGCGCCGAGCGCGTGCACCGCGGCCGGCGAGAGCTGGTGCGCGAACATGTTGACCCACGCGACGTCCGGTTGCAGCGCGCGCACGGCTCTCCGGACGGCGGCGATCGCGAACGGATTGGCGATCTGGAGGAGCGCCTGCTCGGCGCGCCGCTCGCCCGCGTACGCGACGAACTCGGCCGACCCGTCGGCGGCGCTACCCGCCCCGCCCGTCAAGAGCGCGACCTCGTCGCCCGCCGCCCGCAGCCGATCGCGGATCCAGAGCGTGTACGCCTCGGCGCCGCCGCGCCCTCGGTTCCAGTCGTTGACGAGGAGGATCCGCATCACGCGGGCTCGAGCGCGATCGCTTGCCCGGTCCGGTCCGACTCCTCCGCCGCGAGGACGACCTCGAGCGCGCGGAGGCCGTCGGCGGCGGTCGCGAGGCCCTGCGGCGGGCCGCCCCGGATCTCGTCGGCGAAGGCCGCGAGCGCCCGCGCGTACGACGACTCGTACGAAGGGCGGAGAAGCCGCGCCGCGCGCCACGCGATCGACGCCGGGCTCGGCCAGAGCGGCGCGCGGCGGACGCCGTACCCGAGCCGGCGCGACACCCGGAGCGCGGGCGACGTGCGATGGCGGTCGATGCGAAGCGTCGCGCGCTCGCCGATGAGCTCGAACGCGTCGCTGCGCGCGGCGCGAAAGGAGAAGAAGGAGCACGCCTCGGCGCCGCCGCGGAGCGCGAGCCGCAGCCAGGCGCCGTCGTGCTCGCTCGCCTCCGACGTGAGCCGGCATTCGACGTCGGCGACCTCGTCGTCGAGCAGGAAGCGCACGAGGTCGATGTGGTGCGAGGCGAGGTCGAGGAGGACGCCGCCCCCGGTCGCCCGCCGGCGCTTCCACTCCGGCATCTCGCCAGCAGCGGTCGGCTCGCAGAAGGACGAATGCACCGCGCGTACCGCGCCCAGACGTCCGGCGCGGACGACGTCGCGGGCCCGCTCGAATGCCGGGTGGCGGCGGCGATTGAAGCCGATCGCGGCGACGACGCGCGCCTCGTCCACCGCAGCGACGACCCGGCGCCCGTCGCTCGCGGTCGTCGCGATCGGCTTCTCGAGGTACACGTGCTTCCCGCCGCGCGCCGCCGCGACCGCGAGCTCGGCGTGAGCCGCGGGCGGAGCCGCGACGACGACGGCGTCGACGTCGCCGCGCGCGATCACCTCGGCCGCGTCCGCGCACACCGGCAGGCCCGTCAAGCGCCGAGCGCGCGCACGCGCATCGGGATCCGGGTCGGCCGCGGCGACGAGCGCGGCGCTGCGCACGCCCCGGATCACGCGCAGGTGCGTCCAGTAGGCGATCACGCCGCAACCCACGACGCCGAACCGGACGGGAGCTCGCTCGACCGGCACGCGAAGCCGCTCGCTCAGCGCGCGACGTAGGCGAGCTTGTGCACCTCGTACTCGTGCATCCGCATCTCGGGCGATTCGGTCCGGCCGCCCGCGTACCCGACGAGCTCGCCGGCGGCCTTCACGATCGCCCCGACGACGATCGCGGTGAGCGTGCCCGCGGGCAGGCGCGCGTGGCGCGCGGTCCGCCGCACCCCGGGCAGGACGCGCGCGACGAGCACGACCGGGATGAGCGCCGCGCCCGCGACGTACGCGACGCGCCGGAGCGCCGACCACGTGCGCGCCCGGTGCGAGCCGATCAGCACGCCGGACGCGAACCGCTCGTCGAGCCAGGCGCGCGGCCGCGCGACGTTCGCGTGGTCGATGCGGGCAGTGGGCTCGAAGTAGACGCGGTGGCCGGCCGCGCGCAGCCGAATCGGCAGCTCGTCGCCGTGCGACAGCGCCGGCACGAGCCGGTCGCCCAGATCGAGCAGCGCGGAGCGGCGGTACGAGGCGTTGTAGAGGGGGACCTCGGGGATCTCGCCCGCCGGCAGGCCGGCGACCCAGCGACCATAGTCGGAGAGGAATCCGGCCCAGCTGAGAGCGCCCTTCGGGTTCGCGTTCCCGAAGCCGGGCGCGACGGCCACCCACGGTCCCCGGTGCGCGGCGAGGAGCGCTGCCGCCCAGCCGGGGTGCGGGAAGGTGTGCGTCTCGCCGACGAAGACGAGCGGCGCGCTCGCCGCCCGGATGCCGGCCGCGCGCGCGGCCGCGAGCGGCGCGATCGATTCGACCTCGAGGACCGTCAAGCGCGCGAAGTCGCGCGCGGCGTCGCGAAAGCCCACGCCCGCGCGGGCGCCCGCGGGAGCGACGAGGAGCACCTCGAGCCGATCGCGGGCGGTCTGGCGGTGGAGGCGCTCGACGACCGGCCGGATCGTGTCGTCGCCGTCGGTGACGAGCACGACCGAGAGCTCGGGCGCGCCGCCCGAGGCGCCGTCTTCGGCGCGCGTGCGGTCGCCGGCCGGTGCTTCCGCCATCCGATCAGGCTCCGTCCGACGCGGCCGGCCGCAGCGTCAGCGCGCGCACCAACCGCGTCCCGAGCTGCTCCGCGGGATAGAAGAAGCGCCGCAGGCGCGACGACTCATAGGCCGACAGCATCGCGCCGCGCCAGCTCCGCCCGGGTCGCCAGCCGCGCCACGCGGTGCGATCGAGGTGCCGATAGTAGAGCGCGTGCAGCGGGCTCGTGCCCGCGTACGACCACGGCTTCAGGTTGCCGCTGAAGTGCAGGATCCACGGCGGCGGAGCGGCGCGGCGCGCCAGGCGATCGCCGGTCGCGTGCCAGTTCCAGCGCGCATCGAGCGCGCCCCAGTGCCCTGCGAGGACGGCGTTCAGCGCCTCCTGATCCCAGAAGAAGACGCGGTCCGCGTAGCGGCGGAGGTAGTCGCGCGCCCGTCCGGCGACGTCGTCGCGACGCCAGGCCGCGACGTCCGTCAAGAGCACGCCAGCGTTGAAGTACTCGGCGTCCCCGGGGAGGCCGAGATCGCGATGCGCCCCGACGCCGAAGCGCGACGCGAGCCGCGGAACGAGGGCGTCGCGCACGCCGAGCGCGTGGCGACCTCGAAGGTCCGCGCGCCAGAGATGCCGCAGGTCGGTCAGGACGAGCACGTCGCAGTCGAGCCAGATCGCGCGCTCGACGTGCTCGGGCAGCCAGCGGCCGAGCGTCAGCTTCCGGTACGTCGTCGCCGTCATGCGACCCCAGAGCGGAAGCCCCGCGAGGTCCGCCGGTTCTCCGCAGATCCAGTGGAGCGCGATCCGGTCGTCGAGCGACGCCTCGACCCGGCGCCGGTCACCCGGGTCGATGCGGTCGTCCAGGACGTACGCGTCGACGGTCGCTTCCGCGCCGAGATGGTCGGCCGCGGAGCGCAGCATCACGGCGAGGGGAAGGGCGTAGCGGCGGTCGGCGGCGCACGCGATCGCGACCCGGCTCTCGCGCCCCTCGGGTGCGGGCGCGTGCGCCGAATGCGCGCGCGAGGTCGCGCCGTCCTCGGGTCCCAGGCTCGCTGCCGCGCTCAAGCGAAGGCCGCTCCGTCTCCCACGCGGGCACCGCCTCCGCCCGCGCATCCATGTTGCGGACCGGCGCCGGGAGGGTCAACCGAGGCCCCCCCCGATCCGAGGACCGTCAGACGATGCGGTCCTGCGAGATCTCCTCGACGGTCGCGAGGATCTCCTTGGTCTCGAGGATGCGCAGGTCGTCGTCCCAGGGCACCCGGACGCCGGCCGCCTTCGAGAAGAGCACGTTCGCTCCGAGCGGCACGCCCGAGACGTTGACGCCGAGGCCGTCCTCTTTCGGGTCCGACGACTCGGCGCGCGCCACCTCGATCACCTCCCCGTAGAGCGACTCCTGCATCTTCTCCTTCGCCCCGGCCGGGAGATAGAGCCCGCTCTCGGCGACGTCGGGCTCCTTCTTCACGCGCACGAGCACGCGCAGCCCGAGCGGCTGGATGTGGCGGATCGTCTTCGCGGCCACGCGCTCGGAGGTTAGCGGGAATCGCCGGTGGACTCGACCGCGACCGGCCGAGCGCTCGCGTCTCCCGCCGGCGCGTTCGCGATCGCGAGCGACGCGCTGCACGGCGAGCGCGCCGGCCGCGACGATCGCCCGAGGAGCACCGCGGCGCGCACGATCCGCGCGCGCGGGTTCTCGTCGTCGGGAGCGTCCTCGATGGCGACCGTGCCGGGACAAGCGCCGGCGTCGCCGAAGAGGCGCTGCGGCGGCGGCGGACCCGACGGCGGCAGCGGCGACCCGTCGGCCGCGAGGCCGAGCTCCGCGAGGAGCCCGGGGATGCCGTAGTCGCCCGTCCACTTGTAGGGTCGCTTCGCCTCGTCGGCGCTCGCGACGCGCCGGCCGTCGGCGGCGGCGAAGAGCGGGCTTCCGTCCGCCGGATCGTAGAGCCGGGCCCAGCAGCCGGGCGCGATGCGCGATCGCAGGAACCACGCGACCGCTGCCGGGACGGCGCGACAGTAGCGCGCGTCGCCGGTCGCCTGGGCGATCGCGAGCAGCGCGTCGAGCATCTCGCGCGACTCCCACGCGGCGTAGCCGGACGGCTCGAAGCGACGTCCGGGACCGGGCCTTCCCTCGCGGTCGTATTGCTGCGCCCACGCCGCGAGCGGCGGCGGCCCCTGCGCGGCGAGGAGCCAGTCGCCGCCGCGCCGCGCGGCGGCGGCGTAGCGCGAGTCGCCGAGCGTCGCGCTCCCGGCGAGGAGTGCGCGGATCGGCCCGGCGGTCGCGGCGTCGTTCGTCGACGCCAGGTCCTCGAAGCTCGGCGACACCCGGCGCAGGAGCGCGGGGCGCCAGGTGAGAGGAAACGCCCCGTCGGGAAGCTGGGCCGCGAGGAGGAGGTCGAGAGCGCGCCGCGCGGCGTCGCCGTACTTGACGTCGCCGGTCGCGACGCCGAGCTCGAGGAGGAATCGCGCCGCGCCGGACGTGACGTCGTCGTCGAGGGCGGTCCACTGGTTCAGCCAGCGAAACCAGCCCGCGAGCCGCGGTCCGACGACCGGCATCTCGGACGCCCAGCCGCCCGAGGGCAGCTGGGCGTCGACGAAGAGATCGCCGGCACGGCGCGCGACCGCGAGGTCGCGCCCGTCGCCGCCTCGCCGCCACGCCTCGAGGAGGACCATGCCGGCGGCCGGCGTCCCCGGGCTCCGGAGGACGAGCACGTCCCAGCCTGCCCCGCCGAACGGCTCTGCGAGCTGGCGCGCGCGGATCAGGATGTGCGTCACGACCCCGTGCGGGCCCGTCGGCGGGTTGCAGACGTACGTCCAGCCGCCGTCGGGGCGCGCGCACTCGATCACCGCGTCGACGGCGGCGCGCTCCTCGGGGGAGAGCGGTGGGCCGGTCGGCGCCGTCGTGACGGCCCTCGCCGCGCTATGCAGGGACACGAGCGCGGCCGGCGCTGCGAGCGCGCACGCGAGCGCGATCCACCGACGCGCGGTCGCGCGCGGCGATGCGTTTCGTCGTCCCGGGGATCGCAGCAAGCGGCGCCCGTCTTGACGCGACTCCGCCCGGCGGTCAACGAAGACGCATGAAGGCGATTCGCGTCGAGCGGTTCGGCGGTCCGGAGGTCCTCGTGGTGCGCGAGCTGCCCGACCCGGTCGCGGGTGCGGGACAGGTCGTCGTGCGGATCCACGCCGCCGGCGTGAACCCGGTCGACACGTACATCCGGAGCGCCGCCCACGGGTATGCCGGCACACCGCTGCCGTACACGCCGGGCATCGACGGCGCGGGGACGATCGAGTCGATCGGCCCCGACGTGACGACCGTCGCCGTCGGGCAGCGCGTCTACCTCGCGGGCTCGCTGAGCGGCACGTATGCGGAGCGCGCACTCTGCGCCGCCGGCCAGGTGCATCCGCTTCCCGATCACACCAGCTTCGCGCAGGGGGCGGCCGTCGGCGTCCCGTACGCGACCGCCTACCGCGCGCTCTTCCAGCGCGGCGGCTTGCGACCCGGCGAAGCGCTGCTCGTGCACGGCGCGAGCGGCGCGGTCGGGACGGCGGCGGTGCAGCTCGCGCGCGCTCTTGGTGCGCGCGTCATCGGCAGCGCCGGCTCGGAGGACGGGTTGGCGCACGTGCGACGCGAGGGCGCGCACCACGCCGTCGATCACCGGAAGCCGGGATACCTCGAAGAGGTACGCTCGCACACCGGAGGCCGCGGCGTCGACATGGTGGTCGAGATGCTCGCCGACGTGAACCTGGCGAAGGACTTCGAGGTGCTCGCGCGCTACGGCCGGATCGTGATCGTCGGAAGCCGCGGCAGCCTCGAGTTCGAGCCCAGGCTCACCATGCGCGGCGACGCCGATGTGCGCGGGATGTCGCTCTTCAACGCGACGCCGGCCGAGCTGACGAGCATCCACGCAGCGCTGTACGCAGGCCTCGAAGCCGGGACGTTGCGGCCGGTCGTCGGGAAGGAGTTCCCGCTGGCCGACGCGCCGAAGGCGCACGAGGCGGTGATGGAGGCCGGGGCGCAGGGGAAGATCGTCCTAGTGACGTAGTCGGGCTCCGTACGATTCGCGCCGCGTCGCGTCGCGTCGTCTCGAGGTCTCATCACGGTACGGGTGATGGAGTTCGGATCTCGCTGCGTTGTTCACTTCTCCTGGATTCTGACTCACTCCTCCGGCCGCCCGAAGAGCAGCCGCACCAGGTCCTCGTGCTCCGCGCGACACACGACGTACACGTGGTCGTCGGGCTCGATCACCGTCGTCCCCTTCGGCGCGACGAGCTCGCGCCCGCGCACGATGAGCGTGACCGACGTCCCCTCGGGGAACGGCAGATCAGAAAGCTGCGCGCCCGCCACCGCGAGCGCGGGCGACACGTGGAAGGACAGGAGCCGCCCGTGCAGCGGCTCGAGGGACGTCACCTCGAGGACGGCGCGCGGCTGCGGCGGCGCCTCGCTCGAGAAGCCGATCCAGCGGGTGAAGGCGACGAGCGTGCTGCCGGGAAGGATCGCGTTCACGACGACGATGAAGAAGACGACGTCGAACACGGTGAGCGCCTCGCGGCCGGCGACGAGGACGGGATACGTCGCGAGGACGATCGGGACGGCTCCGCGCAGTCCCGTCCAGGCGATGTACGCGATCTCACGGAACGGGAGGCGGAACGGCGCGAGGCAGGCCGCGACGACCACCGGACGCGCGACGAAGGCGAGGACGAGCGCGAGCGCGAAGCCGACGGGCGCGACGCCGAGGAGCCGCGGCGGGTGCACGAGGAGCCCCAGCAGGAGGAACATCGCCACCTGGCTGAGCCAGGCGAGCGCGTCGTGCACGCGCAGCAGACCCGAGCGATAGGGGAACTCGGCATTCCCGATGATCACGCCCGCGATGTAGACGGCGAGGAACCCGCTCCCGTGCGCCAGCGTCGGGAGCCCGAACGCGAGCAGCGCGATCGCGACCGAGAGCACCGGGTACAGGCCGCCCGCGGGGAGGCGCATCCGCGCCATCAGGCGAGCGGCACCGAACCCGAACGCGACGCCGGCGGCGAGCCCGATCGCGATCTGCGTCCCGGCGTCGAGCGCGACGTGCCATCCCGTCAGCGGGCCGGCGTGCGCGAACGCGGCGCCGGTCAGCAGGGTGGTCAGGATGACGGCCATCGGATCGTTCGTCCCGGACTCGACCTCGAGGATGGCGGAGACGCGCTCGCTCAGCCGGAGGCCGGTCGAGCGCAGCGTCGCGAACACGGCGGCCGCGTCCGTCGACGAGACGACCGCGCCGATCAGCATCGCCCGCACGGGATCGAGCCCCAGCCACCACGCGCACCACGCCACGATCGCGGCCGTCGCGACGACGCCCACCGTCGCCAGCGCGACGGCCGGCGCGAGCGCGCGGCGGGCGGCCGGCAGCGACAGGTTCAGGCCGCCGTCGAAGAGGATGAACGTCAGCGCGACCGTGCCGGCGCGGAACGCGAGACCGTAGTCGTCGAACGCGAGGCCGCCGATGCCGTCCTCGCCGGCGAGCATCCCCAGGACGAGGAACACGAGGACCGCCGGAATTCCGGACCGTCCCGTCAACCGCACCGCGACGACGCTGCTCAGGAGGAGCAGGCCGACGATGGTGAGGACGACGGCGGTGGACGTCGGCTCCATGGTCGGACCGCGAGCGCGAGTCCTAGCAGAACCGCGCGCCACCGCGACGGGTCTGGCGTGTGCGGCCGCGATCGTGCGATGCATGTCGCGTGCGGCTCGCGATCCGGGACCCCGAGCTCTTCGGCGTGACGGAGACCACGGCCACGGTGACGTTCGTGGTGGCCGGGCCGGACGGGCCCGTCGACGCGCCCGCCCGCGTCCTCGTCGACGGCGTCGAGCGCGCGGTGTCGGAGGGGCCGGCGGGGACGCGGCTCGTTCGCGTCGACGGCCTTTCGCCCGGCACGACCCAGCGCCTCGAGATCGTCCCGGGCGCGCGCGGCAGCGCGGCCGGCGACGCGGCCTCGCCCGATCCGTACTTCCCGGGCGACGTCACGACGCTCCCCGCCCCGACCGCGAAGGAGGTCGCGTCGTTCGCGACGCTCAACGACCTCCACTTCGGCGAGTCGCGCTTCGGCGGCACCCTCCTTCCGGGCGGCGACTACGGCGATCCCGCGCCGGGCTTTCCGGAGGTGCACGAGAGCGAGGGCGACGTTCCGTACTGGCTCGCGATGAACGAGGACGCGGTCGCCGACATCAACGCCGCCGGCGTCGACGCGGTCGTGGTGAAAGGCGACATCGCCGATCGCGGGCGGCGCGATCAGTTCGAGATCGCTGCGCGCACGTTCGCGCGCTTCCGCATGCCGCATCACGCGTTCCTCGGGAACCACGACCACTACGGGCTCCTCGCGGGCGACCACGTCGACGGCTACCCGATCCTCGGGCAGCCGCCGGCGCCGCGCGCCGTCGATCTCGGCGGGTGGCGCCTCCTCCTCCTCGACACCGTCGAGCCCGGCCACCACCACGGCGTCTTCGGCGACGACCGCATGCGCTGGCTCGCGGATGCGCTCGCCGAGACGGGCGCGCGCTCGATCCCGACGCTTCTCGTGATGCATCACCAGCCGGTCGCGCCCGAGCACCGCGATCGCTTTCCGAACACGATCGGCCTCCTGCCGGAGCATTCGCTACCGTTCGCGGACCTCGTCGGACGAAACCCGCAGGTGAAGGGCGTCCTGATCGGCCATACGCACCGGAACAAGCTCCACCGCTTCGCCGGCGCGCCCGGCGTGCCGTTCGTCGAGGTGAGCTGCGTCAAGGACTACCCGGGGTCGTTCGCGGTCTACCGCCTCTTCTCCGACGGCAGCTTCCGCCAGGAGGTCCGCCGGATCGCGAGCGCGCGCGCCCTCGCCCACTCGACGCGCTGCCGGGAATTCTTCGACCGCGGCTATCGCCGCTTCGCGCTCGGCGCGCTCGCGCATCGGAGCTTCGTCGCGGGCGGCGCGGCGCAGCGCTGAGGGGAGCACACGGGCGACGTCGAGCGCGCGCGAGCTGCGACGCGATCGCCCACCTGGCCGGAGACCGCGACGAGCGTCGCCGCCCGTCTCCTTCCCGACGACGCTCTCGAGATCGTCGCGCCTCGGCCTCGACGACATCTTCGGCCTCGTCCTGCGCCGCAACCCGCGGCGCGTCACCCTGGAGCAGTACCGCGCCCGCGCCGGCGAAGCGGATCCTCGAGCGCTGGCCGCTCGTCCGCTTCGTCGACGGCTGGGAGCGCGGCTCACACCGCGGCGGCGTACGGCGGAGCGGGGTCGTACTCGATGAAGTGCTGCACGCCGCGCGCGAAGTCCGGGTCGTGGAGCTGGCCGGTCAGCCAGAGCGCCATGTCGATCCCGGCCGAGACGCCGGCCGCGGTGACGACGTTGCCGTCGCGCACGTAGCGCGTCTTCTCGAGCACGGTCACGCTCCCGAGCTCGCGGAGGAAATCGATCATCGACCAGTGCGTGGTCGCGCGCTTCCCCGCAAGGAAGCCGGCAGCGTGCAGCACGAGCGCTCCGGTGCAGACGCTCGTCACCCACTTGCAGCGCGGGCCGATCTCCCGCAGCCAGTCGAGGAGGACGGGGTTCGACATCTCGGTGCGCGTCCCCATGCCGCCCGGGATCAGCACGACGTCGAGCGGCGGCGCGTCCGCGTAGGTGCAGTCCGGCACGACGCGGAGGCCCTTCGCGCACCGCACCGGCTCGAGCTTTTCCGCGATGAGGAGCACGCGATCCTGGCCGTTCGACTGCGCGGCCATCGTGAAGACCTCCCACGGCCCGACGAAGTCCAGCTCCTCGGCCTGCTCGAAGACGACGATTCCGATCGTGTTGCCCATTCTCTTCTCCTCTCCGTAGGCGCGCAGCGAGAGCGCGCGCGTGCATTCAGTGAAGCGTCGCGCGGAAGCGGTCCCGATAGTCGCTCGGCGGGACGCGGAGCCGCCGGAGGAACGCGCGCCGCATCGACTCGGCGGTCCCGAAGCCGCACTGCGACGCGATCGCATCCACGCCGTCGCGCGACTCCTCGAGGCGCCGGCGCGCCGCCTCGATTCGGATCGATTCGACGAAGCGCGCCGGGGTGCGCCCGACCTCGCGCGTGAAGACGCGCGCGAAGTTGCGCGGGCTCATCGCGACCCGCCGCGCGAGCGACTCGACCGACAGGTCGCCGCCGGGGTGGTCCGCGATCCACGCCTGCAGCTCGCGGAGCGGCTCGCGATCCGCGGTCTGTGCCGCGAGCTGCGCGCTGAACTGCGACTGCCCGCCCGGCCGGCGGAGGAACAGGACCAGCTCGCGCGCGACGGCGAGCGCGACGTCGCGACCGAAGTCCTCCTCGACGAGCGCGAGCGCGAGGTCCATGCCGGCGGTGACGCCGGCCGAGGTGCAGATCTTCCCGTCGCGGACGAAGATCGGGTCGGGCTCGACCTGGACCGCGGGGTAGCGCTCGGCGAGGCGTGCGCACGCGCGCCAGTGCGTCGTGACGCGCTTGCCGTCGAGCAGCCCGGCCTCGGCCAGGACGAACGTGCCGGTGCACACGGACCCGAGCCGCCGGACGCGCGGCGCGACCTTCCGGAGCCAGCGCAGAAGCGCGCGGTCCTCGGACGCCGCCTGCACCCCGGGCCCACCCGCGACGAGCAGCGTGTCGATCCCGCCGCGCACGGCGGCGTACGGGCGCGCCGCGACGAGCTCGATCCCCGACGACGCCGGGAACGGACCCGCCGACGCCGCCAGGATCTCGACCTCGTACGCGTCGTACGCGGGCTTCCCGTGGTCGCGGAGCCAGCGCCCCGAGCGCGCGAAGACCTCGAGCGGCCCGGTCACGTCGAGGATCTGGACCGCGGGAAACGCGATCATCGCGACCCGCCGCGGCGTCCCGGCCGCGGCGGATCGCGCAGCGCGCGTCGGGGGTCGCGCGCTTCCCTCTCGCTCGGGAATGGTTCGCCTCATCACGCCGCGCAAGATGGCCCGAGCGCGCGATGGCCGCAAGGACGAAGGCCCCACGGATTCGGCCATCGCGCTCGCGAGGCGGGCCGGGACGTCGGCAGCCTCTCAGATCCGGACGCGCCGCCACGCTCCGCCGTGGAAGCGGGCGAGGAACGCCGCGCACAGGACGCTGATGAACCCGAGCTCGCCGATCCACGCGCCGAGGACCCCGCCCTGCAGCACGACCGCCGCCAGGTAGACGAGCGGCAGCCGGAGCGCCCAGGCGAGCGTCGCCTGCACGAGGAGCGGCCAGCGCGTGTCGCCGGCGCCGCGCAGCGAGCCGTTGCACACGATCCCGAGCGCGTCGACGAGCTGGAACACCGCGCCGAGCGCGAGGAGCGGCCGTCCGAGCGCGACCAGCTCCGCGTCGCTCGTGAAGATGCCGAGCAGCACGTCGGGGATCGTCCAGAGGAGCGTCCCGACGACGAGCGCGAGGCCCGCGCCGAGCGCGAGCGCGGAGCGGTGGCTCCGCTCGGCAGCGGCGAAGTCGCGCGCGCCGACGTAGCGGCCGACCAGCGCCCCCGCGGCGATCGAGATGCCGACCGCCTGCATGAACGAGAGCGACAGGAGCTGGATCAAGGCCTGGCTCGCCGCGACCGAGCGATCGCCCATGTGCGCGATCAGGCTCGTGAAGAGCGCGAACGACGCCATGTCGAGCACCCACTGGCCGCCGATCGGCGCGCTGGTCCGGAGGAAGCGCCGGATCGCGGGCACGTGCGCCGCCACGCGGCCGGTCGCGTACGCCGCCGCGACCGAGCGCCAGCGGAACGCGACCGCGAGCACCGCCGCACCCGTCCAGCTCGCGATCGCCATCGCCGCGCCGGCGCCGGCGACGCCCCACACCGGAAGGCCGAACGCACCGAACACGAGCCCGTACGCGAGCGTGACGTTCAGCAGGTTCGCGACGACCGCAGCGACGAGCGGCGTCCGCGTGTCGCCGAGCCCGCGGAAGAAGGACGCGAGGACCATCGCGGTCACCGTTCCGGGCATTCCCCACAGGCGCGCGCCGGCGTACGCGACCGCGCGCTCGCGGAGCTCCGGCGACGGTCCGAGGACCGCGAAGAACGGATCGAGGACGAATGCCGCTGCGATTGCAGCGAGGACCGCCGGCGGAAGCACCGCGTAGAGGCCCTGCCAGGTCCAGCCGCGGCACTCGCGATCCCGTCCGGCGCCGAGCTCCTGCGCGACGAACGTCTGCACGCCGCTCGCCGCCCCGACGAAGCCGCACGTGAGCGTCCAGACCCAGATCGAGGCGAAGCCGACCGCACCGAGCTCCGTCACGCCGAGGTGGCCGACGATCGCCGCGTCGACCACCTGCATCGCGGTGTCGGACAGGCTGTGCAGGACCGCGGGCGCGGCCAGCGTCGCGACCTCGCGCACGCTGCCGCCAGAGGGGCGCTCCGGCTCCTCCGCCGCCCGGAGGGAAAAGGCTCTGCTGCTCGACACGGGAAACCTCCATCGCACCGAAAACGCCCTCGCGGAACGCCTCGGCGCCGTCTCCCGGGGAGTCAGCCGGCGGCGGTTCCGCCCTCTCTCGCCCCACCGACCGGTGCCGGCGGGCAGGCGTCAAGCATCTCGAGCCGTCTCATTCGCGTCGCTCGCGCGGAAGCCGCGCAGCGCAAGCGATAGCGCGTTTGGCTGCGGGCGGGAATCGCGGCGATTCTCCGTCCGTGGAGCGTTGACTCGTGCCCGGGCGCCCGCGCTACTCTGCGCGCAGGGCGCGCCGCGCCCGGGGAGGCGAAGCGATGGGCGTCGCGATCGACGAGCGGAACGACGGCGAGCGTGCGAGAGCGGGCGTCACGCCCGGGACGCGCGGGTTCGCGCACGCGCCCGAGGTCGCCGGCGGCACGCCGATGGCGAAGGCGCCCGACCCCGAGCTCGGCTCGGCGGTCATTCCGAAGGAGCGCTACACGAGCGCGGACTTCGCCGCGCGCGAGTGGGAGGGCATGTGGCGGCGCGTCTGGCTCCTCGCCGGGTGCGAGGCGGACATTCGAGAGCCGGGCGACTACCTGACGTTCGAGATCGGCGGCGAATCGATCCTGGTCGCGCGGCTGCCGTCGGGGCGCATCGCGGCCCGACACAACGTCTGCATGCACCGCGGCAACCGGCTCCGCGAGCCCGGCGTCGGTCACGCCGATCGCTTCTCGTGCATCTTCCACGGCTGGGAGTACGACCTCGACGGCACCCTCCTGAAGGTCACCGACGGGCAATGCTTCCCGCAGGGGACGCCGAAGGCGGAGCTCAGCCTGCGGCCGGTCGCCTGCGACACGTGGGGCGGCTTCGTCTGGGTCAACCTCGACTCGCGCGCGGGATCGCTGCGCGACTACCTCGGCGTCCTGCCGCGTCACCTCGACCCGTATCACTTCGAGCACCAGACGGTCGTCAACGACGTCACGATCGAGATCGACTGCAACTGGAAGACCTGCGTCGACGCGTTCAACGAGTCGTACCACGTCCAGGCGACGCACCCGCGGCTCATGGAGTACTCGGACGACGTCAACGTCCAGATCGACTGCTACGAGCGGCACTCGCGCTTCCTCTACCCGCTCGCGGTCGTGAGCCCGCGCCTCGGGCGCGGCAGCGAGCTCACCGACCCGATTCGCGAGATGTTCCTGCGCGGCATCGGCCTCGACCCGGCTCCGCTCGAGGGCCGCGGCGATCGGGTGCGCGAGGCGATCGCGCGCCAGATGCGCGAGGTGGTCGGCCCGGCGATGGGCGTCGACTTCGCCGAGCTGAACGACGACCAGCTCGTCGACGACTACCACTACACGATCTTCCCGAACGTGACCCTGAACATCCACGCGCGCGGCGCCTGGGTCTTCCGCCACCGCCCGCACCCGTCCGATCCGCAGAAGATGTACTTCGACTTCTGGAACCTGCTGCGCGCGCCGCGCGCGCAGATCGAGCGCGGCGAGCACGAGGAGCGCCGGCTCGCCGACGGCTACTCGCTCGCGCACATCCCGGGCGGCGACGTGCTCGACGAGGACATGTACAACCTCCCGCGCATCCAGGCGGGCATGCGGTCGGCCGCCTTCCCCGGACTCTGGCTCTCGACGCAGGAGCTCCGGATCCGCCACTTCCACGACACCCTCGTGCGCTACGTCGACGGCGATCGCGCGGCAAACGGCGCTTGACGGCAGGCGGACGGCGGTGACGGGCGAGGCGGAAACGAGCGGAGACGACGGCTTTCGCGACGTCGCCGCGCTCGCCGACCTGGTCCCCGGCGCCAAGCTCGCCTGCGACGTCGACGGGCGGAGCGTCCTCGTCTGCAACGCGGGCGGCGAGGTGCACGCGGTCGAGAACGCGTGCACCCACGCCGGCATCCCGCTCGCGTCCGGACGCCTGCGCGGATGCATCCTCGAGTGCCCGATGCACGGCGGGCGCTTCGACGTGCGAGACGGCCGGCCCGTCGCCGGGCCGCCCCGGCGCGCCCTCGCGCGCTTCGAGGTGCGGATCCGGGACGGCCGCGTCGCCGTCCGCGTCGCACCCGAGAGCTGAGCTGAGAGCATGACGGATGCGAGCGAAGCGACCCCGCGGGGAGTGGGGCCCCGTTGGGCTTTGCCCAATGGGGCGAGGGGAGCGTTCCCCTCGTGCGATCATCTGGGGCCCCGTTGGGCTTTGCCCAATGGGGCGAGGGGAGCGTTCCCCTCGTTGAAATGAAGGTCGGGGTCGTCATCCTGCCGGAGCACCGATGGCCGGAAGCGCGCGCGCTCTGGCGCCGCGTCGAGGAGCTCGGATTCGACAGCGCCTGGACCTACGATCACCTCACCTGGCGGACGCTCCGCGATCGACCGTGGTTCGCCGCCGTCCCGACGCTCGCCGCTGCCGCGCTCGCGACCGAGAGGATCCGCCTCGGCCCGCTCGTCGCGTCGATCACCTTCCGCCACCCCGTGCCGTTCGCGAAGGAGCTCATGACGCTCGACGACCTCTCGGGGGGGCGTCTGACGCTCGGGATCGGCGCGGGCGGCCTCGGCCACGACGCGGCGGCGCTCGGCGGCGAGCCCTGGAGCGCGCGCGAGCGCTCGCAGCGCTTCGCGGAGTTCGTCGGCCTGCTCGACCGCGTGCTGCGCGAGCCGGCGACCACCGCGCGCGGCCGCTGGTACTCGGCCGAGCAGGCGCGCTCGATCCCGGGCTGCGTCCAGCGCCCGCGACTTCCGTTCGCGGTCGCGGCGCACGGGCCGCGCGCGCTCCGCGTCGCGGCGCGCTTCGGCGACGCCTGGGTCACGACGGCGAGCCCGCCGGGCTCGCCGGGCGCGACGACAGAGCAGTGTGCCGCCTACGTGCGCGACCGCGCCCGGTCGCTCGACGAGGCTTGCGCCGCCCTCGGGCGCGATCCACGGACGATCGAGCGCATGGTGCTTCTCGGGACCGGCGCAGACCGCCCGCTCGCATCGGTGGACGCCTTCGTCGACTGCGCCGGCCGCTACGCCGAGATCGGGATCGACGAGCTCGTCGTGCCTCACCCGCGCGCGACGGAGCCCTACGCCGGGGACCCGTCGGTTCTGGAGAGGATCGCCCTGGAAGCCCTGCCGGGGCTCCGCGTCGCGCGCCCGGCCGGCTGAGCGCGGGGTTTCGCGCCTCGTCGGCTTTCGCCTTGCCCTCTCGGTCGCCGACCGGGATCCTGTCGTCCCATGCCCGGAAGCACCGTACCGCGCGCCGCCGCGACCGACGCCGGCCCCGCCGAGACGCGACGGCTGTCGCGTTCCGCGCGCGCCGCGCTCGCCGCCTGCCTCCTCGTGTCGGGAGCCGCGGCGCTCGTCTACGAGGTGCTCTGGCTCCGCCAGCTCGGCCTCGTCATGGGCCACACGGCGTACGCGCTGTCGACGGTGCTCACCGCCTTCCTGGGCGGGCTCGCGCTCGGCGCCTATGCCGGCGGGCGCTGGGCGCGGCGCGGTCTCGCATCGCCGATGCTCTATGCGGGCATCGAGGTCGCGATCGCGGCCGCCGCGCTCGCGATGCCGTGGCTCATCTCCGGCCTCGACCCGCTCTTCGGCGTCGCCTATCGCGGGCTCTTCAACCGGTTCCTCGCCTACAACCTCGTGCAGTTCGCGGCCTGCGGCGCCGTGCTCGTCCTGCCGACGTTCCTCATGGGCACGACCCTGCCGATCGTCGCCGCGCTCGTCGTCGACGAGGAGAACGACGTCGGCGCCGGCACGGGGCTCCTCTACGCGATCAACAGCCTCGGGGGCGTCATCGGAGCCGGGCTCGCCGGCTTCGCGCTCCTGCCCGCGATGGGCATGCTCGCGACGAGCCGGGTCGCGGCCGCGCTGAACGTCGGCGCGGCCGCGCTCGCGTTCGCGGTCGCGCGCCGCGGCGCCGTGGCCGAGCCCGCGCCGGCGCGGAGTGCTCCCGCCGGCTCGTCGGCGGCCGACGCCGATGCCGGCGTCTGGGCCGCGCCGGCGCCCGTGCTCGTCGCGCTCCTCTACGCGGTCTCGGGCTTCGCGGCGCTCGCCCTCGAGGTGGGATGGGCGCGCCTCGTCGGGCTCTCGATCGGCTCGACGACGTACGCGTTCACGATGACGCTCGTCACCTACATCGCGGGCCTCGCGCTCGGGAGCCTCGTCGTGCCGCGCATCCCGCCGCTCGCGCGGAACCCGGTGCGCACCCTCTTCGGGCTGCACGCCGTCGTCGCGATCTGGACGCTGCTGTCGGTCTCGTACCTCGGCGACCTCCCGGTCCGCGTCCTCGAGCTCCTCGGCACGAAGGGCCTCACCTTCAACCGCTTGCTCGCCGGAGAGCTCGTGCTGGTGCTGCTCTCGATCGCCGTCCCGACCCTCGCGCTCGGCGGCATGTTCCCGCTCGTGACCGGGCTCCTCGATCGCAGCGTGTCGTCGCCCGGCTACGCGACCGGTCTCACCTACGCCGCGAACACGCTCGGAAACATCGCGGGCTCGTGGGTCGCCGGCTTCGTGCTCATTCCGGCGATCGGGATGCGCGGGACGATCGTGTTCGCGGCACTCCTGAGCGGGTCGGTCGGGGTCGCGTACCTGGCGCCGGCGGCGCACCTCCGGCCTTTCTGGGCGCTGCTGCGCGCCGCGCCGCTCGTCGCCGTCATGGCGGTCGCGGCGTGGCGGGCGCCCGACTGGCGGCGCGAGATCATGACCTCGGCCCCCTATCTGCTCGTGCGGGAGGTGTCGCAGTACGGCAGCGATCTCGTCAATAGCAAGATCGGCTCAGGGGGCGTTCTGATCGAGTACCGCGAGGGCGCGACCGGCCTCGTGGCGGTCCACCAGGAGCCGGGCCAGATGATGCTCTACCAGGACGGGCTCGACGAGTCCGGCAACATGAGCCACGCGATCCGCTTCTTCGGCCACATCCCGATGATGTTCCACGGGCACGCGAAGGACGTCCTCGTGATCGGGCTCGGCGCCGGACAGACGCTGCGCGCGGTGCTCTCGCACCCGGTCGAGCGGGCCGACGTCGTCGAGCTGTCCCCGGACGTCGTCGACGTGGCCGACAAGTACTTCGCGAACGACCTGCTGTCCGATCCTCGCACGCACCTCGCGATCGCCGACGCGCGCAACCACCTGCGGTACTCGCGCGACCGCTGGGACGTGATCGTGTCGCAGCCGTCGTATCCGTGGTCGGCCGGCTCCTCGAACCTCTTCACGCGCGAGTACTTCCAGGACATGCGCGATCACCTGAAGCCGGGCGGCGTCGCGTGCAGCTGGTTCTTCACGCACGACGAGCCGACCGCGAAGTCGATCGTCCGGGCCTGGGCGGAGGTCTTCCCGAACTCCTACCTCGTCCGCGCGATGGGCGGACCGAAGGTCCTGATCGGGATGAACGACGACCGGCCGCTCGACCCGTCGGCGATCGCGGCCGCCCTCGCCGACCCCGATGCCGCGCGCGACCTGCAGGCGTTCGGCATGCGGGACCCGAGCAACCTGATCGCGCTCATCGCCGCGCGCGGCCCGGAGCTCGCGCGGCTCGGCGCCGACGTGCCCGCCAGCGACGACGACAACGCGTACGTGGCGTTCAACGCCCTCCGCGGGCTCTACGATCCGCCGAAGAAGCCGTAGTCGACGAGCCGAACGGTCCGCCGAGCGGCCCGAGATCGATCGCTCCGGCAAGTCTCGCGATGCGGGCGGCACGCGCGCGCAGATACGGCGACGGATCGCCGGGCTCGGATCGGAGCGGCGACGGCAGCGCCGCCGCGAGCAGCGCCGCCTGCCGCGGCGACAGGCGCGACGCCCGCACGCGGAACCACCGCAGAGCCGCACCCTGCGCGCCGTACACCCCGTCGCCCCATTCGGCGACGTTCACGTAGACCTCGAGGATCCGCGGCTTCGTCCAGAAGACCTCGAGCAGGACCGTGAACCAGGCCTCGAGCGCCTTCCGGATCCACGTGCGGCCGGGCCAGAGGAAGACGTTCCGGGCGCACTGCATGGTGATCGTGCTCGCGCCGCGAAGCCGTCGGCCGCGCTCGTTCGATCGCCATGCGAGCTCGATCTCGCGCACGTCGAAGCCGCGGTGCTCGAAGAAGCGGGCGTCCTCGCCGGCGATCACCGCGCGCAGGAGCTCGGGGCTCACCTCGGACAGCGAGACCCAGCTCCGGTGGATCCAGCGCGGCTCGCCCGCGGCCGCGCTTTGCACGACGCGGATGATCATGAGCGGCGTGACCGGCGGATCGATCCACCGGAACGCGACGACGAGCGCGATCGAGACGAGCACGGCGGCGCGCAGGGCGCGCGCCGCGCGGCGGAGCAGCCGGCGAGCCATGGCGGGCACCCGAGGATACCGGAACCGGCGGCGCCCGCCGCACACGGCGATGGCTGGAGCGCGATCGCGCGCCCGTGGTAGCTGTCGCGGCGATGGGGAGCGGGCCCTTCTCCGGCGTTCGCGTCCTGGAATGGTGCACCGGCGTCGCCGGTCCGCTCGCCGGCATGCTGCTCGCGGACCTCGGCGCCGACGTCGTCAAGCTCGAGCGTCCGCCCGGCGATCCCGAGCGCGGCACCGCGGCCTTCCAGGTCCTGAACCGCTCGAAGCGATCGCTCGCCGTGCGCGACGTCGCGGACGTCCGCTCTCTCGCCGCTCGCGCCGACGTGCTGCTCGTCGACCGCGAGGTCCTGCGCGAAACGGCAGGCGAGCTCGACGCCGCGTCGTTCCGCGCCGTCGCGCCTCGGCTCGTCCACTGCACGCTGAGCGGCTTCGGCGAGCGAGGGCCGCTCGCTGACCTGCCGCCGGACGACGGACTGGCGGCCGCCGCGGGCGCGATCTCGCTCCTCCAGTGGTCGCACGCGGGCGGGCCGATCTACCTCCGGACGCCGCTCACCGCCTACGCCTGCGGGATGGCGGCCGCGCTCGGCGCCGCCGCGGCCGTCTTCGCGCGCGACGCAGGCATCGCGCCCGGCGGTCAGGCGATCGCGGCGAGCCAGCTCGCAGCGGGCCTCCTCTTCCAGAGCGGCACGTACGTCGTCGGCCCCGGGCACCGCGGCTCGATCGTCCAGATGGCGAACGATCCGCGCGGCGCGATCCCCTCGTACGGGTTCTATCGCGCGAGCGACGACTGGCTCTTCGTCGGCGCGCTCACGGACGCGTTCTGGGTGAAGCTCTGCACCGCCATCGACCGGCCCGACCTGCTCGCGCACCCCGAGCTGCAGGTCACGCCGCTCGCGTTCGTCACGCCCGCGCGCAGGCCGATCGTGCGGGGCGCCCTCGAAGAGGTCTTCGCGACTCGCTCCCGCGGCGAGTGGCTCGCGCTCCTCGCGGAGCACGACGTCCCCTGCGCCCCGGTGCTCGATCGCCGCGAGTTCCTGCGGGACGAGCAGTCGCGCGCGGCCGGGATGGTCGTCCGCGTCGACGATCCCGTGCTCGGCGCGACCGAGCAGCTCGGCGTCGCGCTCGGCTTCTCCGCGACCCCGGGCGCGATCCAGGGCCCGGCGCCGGCATTCGACGCGCACGCTGCCGCCGTGCGGCGCGATTGGGCGCGAGAGCCGGGCGCCCGCGCGCGCGACGGAGCGCCCCGCCGGCCGCGCTCGTGGAGCCACGACCCCGACCACCCGCGCGAGCGCGCCCGCGCCGCGCTTCCGCCGGCGCCGCTCGACGGCATCCGCGTCGTGAGCCTCGCGACCTTCATCGCGGGCGCGCTCTGCCCGATGCTCCTCGCCGACCTCGGCGCGGAGGTCATCAAGCTCGAGCCGCTCGACGGCGATCCCTTTCGCGTCGGCACGACCTACGGCTTCCTCGGCTGGAACCGCGGCACGCGCTCGCTCGCGCTCGACCTGCGCCACCCGGACGGGCGCGAGGTGTTCCTGGATCTCGTGCGGCGCGCCGATGCCGTCGTCGAGAACTTCCGGCCCGGCGTCCTCGCGCGCCTCGGGCTCGACACGCCCGCGCTCCACGCGGCGAACCCGCGCCTCGTCCACTGCTCGATCAGCGGCTACGGGACGCGCGGCCCGCTCGCCGAGCGCCCGTGCTTCGATCCGATCATGCAGGCGCGATCCGGCCTCGTGCGCGCACAGGGCGGGCACGATCCCGTTTTCCACCAGGTCGCCTACACCGACTACTCGACCGCGACGCTCGCGGCGTTCGGCACCGTCGCGGCCCTCCTCGCGCGCGAGCGCGACCCGGCGCGAAAGGGCGAGCGCGTCGAGGCGTCGCTTCTCGCGAGCGCTTTCGTCATGCAGGCGGGGTTCGCGATCGACTGGCCGGAGCGTCCGGACGACCCGCCCGGGGAGCCCGCCCTGCGCGGCACCGGGCCCTTCCACCGCGCCTACGCGGTGCGCGACGGCTGGGTCTTCGTGGCGGCCCACGCGAACGAGGAGCGGAGCGCCCTCCTCCACGCGCTCGGCCTCCGCGCGCCGAGCGAGCCCGGAACGATGTCGATCGCGGACGCGATCGCGGCCGGCCTCGCCGGGATGAGCCGATCGAGCGCTCTCGCCGAGCTCGCCTCCGCCGGCGTGCCGGCGGTCGCGTGCGCGGGCTTTCCGGAGATCGTCGACGATCCGCACCTCGCCGCGAACCGCCTCTGGTGGGCGGGAGAGCACTGCGAGCTCGGGCCGATCGTCCAGACCGGCGAGGTCATCGCGTTCGAGGCGACGCCGATGCGCCTCGGGCCGACCGCTCCCCGCCTCGGCCAGCACACGCGCGAGCTGCTCGCGGAGGTCGGGCTCGACCAGGCCCGCATCGACGCCCTCGTCGCCGCCGGCGTCGTGAAGGGCTGATCGTGCCGCGCTGCGCATCCCTCGCGGTCCTCGCGATCGTGGTCACGGCGCTCGCGCTCGGGCTGTCGTCTCGCCCGGCCGGGGCGGGCAGCTCGTGGCGCTGCGGAAATCGCCTCGTCGTCGACGGCTCGTCCGCCCTCGAGGTCGGCCGCATCTGCGGTCCGCCCGAGTACCGCACGGCGTCCGTCGAGTACGTCGCCATCCGCGTCTACGGCGGCAACGAGATCCTGCAAGCCGTCCCGGTCGAGGTCTGGACCTACAACCGCGGCCCGCGCCAGTTCATCCGCTACCTCACCTTCCGGAACGGCCACCTCGTCGACATCTGCGAAGGCGAGTACGGCTGGTAATCACGAGGAGCGACGACTCGAGCGGGGGGGCCCGCACACGCCTCCGCCGTCCCCCGCGATCGCGGCGACAGCGCCGACGCCCGCTTTCAGGGTTCCGCGCTGCCCGCGCGCGCGGCTTCGTCGTCGCCGAGCAGGAATGCCTCGATGCGATCGGCGTGCTCGCTCGCGTCGCGATACCCGATGTCGATGAGCGCGCGCGTGTACTGGGAGTCGAACAGCAGGTAGCTCAGCAGGTCCGCGCTCTCGGCCTTGGAGGAGCCGAGGCCCTCCATCGCGAAGCGCACCATGCGCGGCATCCGGCTCGAGAAGCCGTGCGCCACCTCCGCCAGGTCCTGCGACGGGTTGATCGCGAACGGCAGCACGATCCGCATCGGCTCCGAGATGATCGGAGCGCCGCCGTTCGGACCGGGCGCGAGCCCCGACGTCCCCGCCGGACCGACCGCGACGGCGTCGGCGGGCCCGTACGACATCGTGCCGTAGTGGTAGATGAGCTCGTTCATGCGCTTGAGGTGGTCGAGGTCGGTGTCGAGGTGGTCGAGGAAGATCGCGTTCAGGAAGACGCCGAAGATCTGCGCGAGCGGCGGCTTCCGCATGCTCGGGACCGCTTCCGCCGGGGCGGCGACGTCGAGGAACGCGAGCCGCGACCTCTCCTCCGCCGCCTTCTGCGAGCGGATCCCGATCGCGAGCACGCGCTCCGCGCCGAGCCGGATGGCGGGGCTGAACGGCGTGACGAGCCGGAGACCGCCGTCGCCGAAGTAGAAGTCGCCGACGGCGGTCTCGACGCGGACCGGCGCGAAGATGATCGGGATCGCGGCCGAGGCGAGGACGTGGTCGTAGCGGAGCTCCACCGGCAGCGTGACGCGCCGGCTCTTCGTCCAGACCGGGTGCCCGGCGCGTCCCTGGATGAACGTGAACGACTTGCCCGAGTAGTAGCAGGTCGCGGAAACCGCGACGGCGTAGAGGTGCCCCGCCGCGATCGAGCGAGCGATGCCGGCGAGCGGCAGATTCTTCTCCAGGAACGCTCTGAGCGGGGTCGCGTCGAGGAGGGATTGCGCGCCGCCGCCGCCGAGGAAGCCGCCGAGCGAGAGGTCCTGCAGCCAGCGGAGGCCGCCCGACGTCAGCGACACGACGTCGGAGTGGTACACGTCCTGAACGCGGACGTTCGACCACAGCTCTGCCAGGCGCTCCGTCGTCTCGTGAAAGCTCTCGGAGCCGGCGGCGATCATGGCGCCGTTGATCGCGCCGGCGGACGCGCCGGTCACGATCTGGAATGGCGACGGATTCCCCGCGAGCGCGGGGATCTCGCCGATCCGGCGCAGCACCCCGGCCTGGTAGGCGCCGCGCGCGCCGCCGGCGGTGAGGACGAGGCCCAGCATCGATGGCGGGCCGTTGGTCGCAGCGCTCGAGGCAGGCTGGCTCATGTCGGCTCGTCCACGCGCGCCCTCCGGTGCGCTCGGACGGGCGCGACGTTTCGCAATGGCCGTGCCACCGAGTTCTCCATCGTCGGTGCTGTCGTCGGGACTTGAGCGCCCCGTCGGCGAGCCCGCGGGGCGGTCCGGCAGAGCGCCTGGACGAACGCCCTATAGCGGAAAGCGCGAGCCTTCGCTTCCCCGCGGGACTCGCGGCGCGACGTCGAGCACAAGAAGGGGGCGCATGCCGCCTCGGCCGGCAGCTGCCGCGCGCTCAGAATGCGGCGAAATCGTCCGCGAAGAGCGCGACCGCGCCGCCCGTGTGCCAGAAGACGACCGTTCCGCTCACGCGGCCCGAGCGCGCCGCCGCGATCAGCCCCGCCATCGCCTTGCCCGAGTAGACGGGATCGAGGACCAGCGCTTCGCTGCGCGCCGCGAGCCGAACGGCGGCGCGGCACTCGTCGGTGATCGAGGCGTAGGAGGGCCCGGTGTGATCGGCGATCAGCACCTCGCCCGCCGGCTCCGGACGGCCGCCGAGCCGCGCCGCCGCGGCCGCGAGCCGCGGCACGCTCTCCGCGAGCGGGACCGGCGGCCGCGACACGTCGACGCCCAGCACGCGGACCGCGGCCGGAAGGCCCGCGAGCAGGCCGGCATGCGTGCCGCCGCTCCCGTCCGCGACCACGATCCAGTCGGGCGGCTCGGGAAGCTGCGCGAGGAGCTCGTCTGCCGCGTGCGCGTAGGCGAGCGCGCCGAGCGCGGTCGCGCCGCCGATCGGCATGGGGTACGCGCGCAGTCCCAGCTCCCCCGCGACCGCCTGCACGCGCGCCTCGAGCTTCTGCCAGTTGCCCGTCCCGGCGAACTCGATCGTCGCGCCGAAGAGCCGGTCGAGGATCAGGTTGCCGCTCGCGCGCGGCGGCGGCTCGCCGGCGAGGACGAGGCGGCACGCAAGGCCATGGCGGGCCGCCGCGGCCGCGGTCATGCGGGCGAAGTTCGACTGCGCGCCGCCCGCCGTGACCAGCGTGTCGCAGCCCTTCGCCAGCGCGTCGGCGACCAGGTACGCGAGCTTCCGCGCCTTGTTGCCGCCGAGCGCGAGGCCGGTCTGGTCGTCGCGCTTGACGAGGACGCGCACGCCGAGCTCCGCCGAGAGCCGGCTCGCCTCCTCGACCGGCGTCGGGAGCATCGCGAGGGGAAGGGGCGCGGCGATCTTCTCGGCCATGGAGCGTCTTAGCGCGCCGCGCGCCGGCGAGGCGAACGACGCGATTGCACGACGTTGGCCGAGGCGCCGACTCCGACGCCGGGTCGGGCTCCTTGCCCGCGCCGCGGCCGTCGGATAATTCGCGCGCGCGGAAACGCCATGGCTTTGCCGCCGATCGCGATCGTCGTCCTCGCCGTTCTCGGCTTCGGCTACCTCCGCTACGGCAGCTTCCTCGCGCGCCGGTACCGCCTCGACGCCGCCACGGCGACGCCCGCCGTCACCCGCAACGACGGCGTCGACTACCTCCCGACGCCGCGCTTCTACCTCCTCGGCCAGCACTTCAGCGCGATCGCTGCGGCCGGCCCGGTCGCCGGGCCGATCCTCGCCGCGCAGCAGTGGGGCTGGCTGCCGTGTCTGCTCTGGATCGGGCTGGGCGCGGTCCTGATCGGCGCGGTGCACGACTTCTCGACGCTCATCGCGTCGGTCCGCCACGACGGCCGCTCGATGGCCGAGATCGTGCGCCACCATCTCGGCGAGCGCGCCGGCCTCGCGATGATGCTCTTCATCTGGGTCGCGCTCGTCTACGTGATCATCGCCTTCGCGGACATCACGGCGTCGACCTTCGTCGGCCGCACCGAGGACCTCGAGGGCATGTCGTTCGCGTTCAACCTCGGCGGCGCGGTCGCGATGTCGTCGGTCCTGTACCTGCTGCTGTCGTTCGTCCTCGGCGCCGTCGAGCGCGTGCTCGCGCCGCCGCTCTGGCTCTCGACGGCGATCTTCGTCCCCGCGACGCTCGGCGTCGTCTGGCTCGGGACCCAGCTTTCGACGGTGCTCGTGCTCGACGGCAAGACCTGGGGCACGCTCATCCTCGCGTACTGCTTCGTCGCCTCGCTGCTGCCGGTCTGGACGCTCCTCCAGCCGCGCGGCTACCTGGGAGGCTTCGTCCTCTACCTCTCGCTCGCGGTCGGCGTGCTCGGCATCTTCTTCGGCGGCTTCGCGATCCGCGAGCCGAGCTTCGTCGGGTGGCGCGCCCCCGGCGCGACCGGCTCGCTCTTCCCCTTCCTGTTCGTGACGGTCGCGTGCGGGGCCTGCTCGGGCTTCCACGGGCTCGTGTGCTCCGGAACGACGTCGAAGCAGATCGCGATCGAGCCCGACTGCCGGCCGGTCGGCTACGGCGGCATGCTGCTCGAGGGCTTCGTCGCGCTGATCGCGCTCAGCACCGTCATGATCGCGGACCCGGCGTCGCTCGCCGGCAAGGCGCCCGGCACGATCTACGGCGAGGGTCTCGGTCGTTACCTGACGGTGCTCCTCGGGCCCGACCGGCTCCTCTTCGCGACCACCTTCGGCGCGATGGCGTTCTCGACCTTCGTCTTCGACACGCTCGACGTGACGACGCGCCTCGGCCGCTACATCGTGCAGGAGCTCTCGGGCTGGCAGGGGACTGCGGGCGCGCTCGCCGCGACGGCGGTCACGGTCGCGGTGCCGCTCGCCGTGCTCCTCGCCGCCGAGGAGGGCGCCTATCGCCTCTTCTGGACCCTCTTCGGGACGTCGAATCAGCTCCTCGCGGCCCTCTCGCTGCTGGCGGTCTGGGTGTGGCTGAAGCGCACGGAGGGACGCGGCGGCTTCGCGGTCCTCCCGATGCTGTTCGTGCTGGCGATGACGCTCTGGTCGCTCGCGCTCCAGGCCGCGGCCGGGTGGTCCGCCGTCGCGGCGCGCGGCCCGCACCTCGACGCCGCGACCCTGAACGGCGTCGTGGCCCTCGTCCTGATCGCGCTCGCCGGGGTCCTGATCGCGGAAGCGCTGCGCGCGGTGCGGTCGCCGTCCGCCGGCGCGCTGCGCGAGCCGGCCGTCTGACGCGACGACGACGGATTCAACGGGCGCCGCAGCCGAGCTCGGCGGCTTGGCGGCGCAGGCGGAAGAGCTGGGCTTCGCGCTGGCTCGTGGCGAGCGTCGGGCTGTCCTCGAGGCGTGCGACGAGCGTCGCGGTCGCGCGACACGCGTACGGCTGGAGCGCGGGGCACTCGACGTGGACCTCGACCTGCGCGCCGCGAGAGATCACCCCGCAGCCGCCCGGGTCGACGCCCTCGTAGGCCTTCCGCAGCCCCTCTCCGAGCCCGGCGCGCCGCGGCTCGAGGAACATCGCGGCGAGGCCGCTCTCGAGCGCCTCGTTCGGCCGACCGCGGGCGAGATCCGCGTCGGCCAGGTGCTGCCAACCCTCGGCATCCCAGGGTGCGCGCTCGGTCGCGGTCGCGAACGCGGCGCGCGCCTCGTCGACCCGACCGGCATAGAGCGAGGCGAGGCCGAGGTCGTCGAAGAGCGCCTGCGAGCCGAGATCGGGGAGCGCGCGCCCGGGATGGCGAGCACGGCGGCGCTCGTTCTCCGCTTGGTAGATCGCGGCCGCCGCGCGGAACTGGTCGAGCGCCTTCGCGAGCCACGGCGCCGACGGGTCGTCGGGGCGCGCGGACGGCACGCCCGACGGGTTCGCGCGCGCGAGGACGATGGCCTTGGAGAAGTAGAACGAGCCGAGCTTCTCGTGCGTCTGTGCCGAAGCGCCGGCACCGGGCGGGCCGGGACGGTCGAGGAGCGCGAGCGCGGCCTCCGCGTGCGCGATCACGTCGTCGAGGCTGCCGCCGTGCGCGTTGCCCGCCGCGAGCGCCGCGGCCCGCGCCGTCGCCATGCCCTCGTGCGAGAGGTGGCTTTCGGGACACGCCGCGAGAGCGCTCGTCCAGAGCGCGACGTCGTCGCGCCAGTCGGCGTTGCGCGCCCAGTCGCGCCCCACGTACGCGATCGCGACCGCTCCGAGCAGCACCGCGGTCACCCCGACGACGGCCGCGTCCGCCGGAGGCCGCGTCGCCCCGCTCGCACGCCTCGCCAGCCAGCCGATCGCGGCCTCGACCGCCAGGACCGTCGCACCCGCGAAGCCGACCAGCGGCAAGTAGAGAAAGCGCTCCGCGAGGAGGCGAGAGATCACGACCACGAGGTTCGAGGTCGGCAGCCAGGCGACGAAGAAGAACCCCACGAAGAACGCGACGGCCGGCGCGCGCCGCCTCGCGCGGAGCGCGAGCGCGATCGCCGCGGCGCTCGCGACGATCGCGAGCAGCGCTTCCCGGACGGCGCCGCTTCCGAGCCTCCAGTCGAAGATCGGGATCGCGTACGCGGCGTAGTCGGCGCAGAGCGAAGCGGGCCAAACCAGCAGGCCGAAGCCGCGCCAGAGCGCGGCGAGCGCCGTCAGCCGGCCCGTCACCGGATCGAGGAGCGTGATGGGGTTCTCGGCGAAGGGGATCTCCGGCGCCGGATTCCGCGCGAGCACGATGCCGCGCACGGCGACGACGACCACGAGCGCGGGCAGCATCGCGAGCCAGCCCGGCACCGCGAGCCGCGCGATCTCGGAGACGACCGCGCGGGCGCGCCCCTCGGCTCCGGCGACGGCGTCCCGGCGCAGCCGGTAGACCAGGTCGAACAGCACGACCACGGCGGGGAGGATGAACGCGCTCTCCTTGCACAGGAGCCCGACGAGGAAGACCGCTCCCAGCGCCGCCAGGAGCGACCGGCGTGCGCGCGCAGAAGCCGCGCGCGTCGCGGCGACGTGCAGGAGAAGGCCGCCCAGGACGGTCGAGGCGGCGAGGAGGTCGGCGCGTCCGATCAGGTTCGTCACGCATTCGGTCGCGACCGGGTGGAGCCCGAACAGGAGCGCGATCAGGAGCCCGGTCGATCGCGGCAGCGCGAGCGCCCAACGCGCGATCGCGTACACGAGCGACGTGTTCAGGATCTGCAGGAGCAGGTTGACGGCGTGGTAGCCCGCCGGCCGATCCGCGTTGCCGAGGATCGCCCAGTCGAAGAGGTACGAGAGCGTCGTGAGTGGCCGGTACAAGCCCGCCGCACCTCCCGGCGCCCAGTAGTCCGACGTCAGGATGTCGACGACGTTCGCCCACGTGGCGTCGTGGACGCGCGCCGCGTCCCGGATGATGGGGCCGCTGTCGAGCGTGAACCCGGCGCCGAACGAATTCGCGTACGCGAGCGCGACCGCCGCCGCGAGAACGAGGACCGCGAGCGCGTCCGGCCGCAGATCGCCGCGACGGGCGGCGCCGGCCTTCTCCGAGGCCCGCTCGCGCTTCGCTTCGGAGGCTCGCCGTGCGCGACGCTCGCGACGCGATCCTTCGCTGCCGTCGCGCATGGCGCGCAGCATTGCCGCACCCAGCGGGGGTTTGTCGACCCCTTCAGCCCGACTTGGCGGCGACGGCGGGCGGCAGCGTCGCGACCGGCGCCTTCTGCGCGCGCTGGTAGTACTGGAGCGCGTCCGGAAGCCAGTCGCGGATCTGCTGCTCGCGCGTTCCGTGGCCGGGGTGCGTCGACAGGAACTCGATCGCCTCGCGGTCGCTCGCCTGGCGCATCCGCTCCCAGAAGTCGATGGCCTCGCGCGGGTCGTAGCCCGCCTTTGCCATCAGGATGAGCCCGATGTGGTCGGCTTCGGATTCCTGCGTGCGGCTCCAGGGGAGGAGGAGACCGTACTGGGCGCCGAGGCCGTACGCGGCCATGACCGCCTGCGACGCGGTCCCGCTTCCGACCGCCGCCCCCAGCACGGCGCTCCCGGTCTGGGCGACCATCGCCTGGCTCGCTCGCTCCGCGCCATGGCGGGCGATCGCGTGCGCGATCTCGTGGCCCATGACGACGGCGAGGCCGGCGGTCGTCCGCGCGATCGGAAAGATGCCGGTGTAGACCGCGACGTAGCCGCCCGGGAGCGCGAACGCGTTCGGCACGTCGTCGTCGATCACTGCGAACTGCCAGCGGTAATCCGGCTGGTTCGCGACCGCGGCGATCCGCCGGCCGACCTCCGTCACCGGCACGACCAGCGCCGGGTCGTGCGTCACGTCGCTCTTCTGGAGGACGTCCTGGAACGCCGTCGCGCCGAGCTTCTGCTCCTCCTTGGGCGACAGCAGGATGAGCTGGTGGCGCTGGGTGTACGGTGCCGTGGCGCAGGCGGCGGCGAGTGCGGCGGCAGCCGCCATCCAGGCCCGGTGTCGCCGGTTCGGTTCACGTCGCACAACCGGAGACTTGCGGCCGGCGGCGCGATCGTCAACGCCCCGGGGCTGGCGCGCCGGCGGGGAGGGCGCGGGGCGCACCCGCCGGGTGCCACCTCCGCCGCCCAGCCAGAATTCCGGTTGCCCGCAGCGGACCAGGCGACCTAGAACGGCGGATGCGGCCGCGCGGCATCCGCGCGACTCCGAACCCGAGGACCTGCATGACCAGAACTCCCGTCGTCCCCGCGGTCTCCGCATGCGCGCTGGCGGTCGCGCTGTCCTTCGCACTGTTCCGGTCGTCGCCGGCGCTCGCGCTCCGGCCCGAGCCGGTGCGCGCGCTCAAATTCCAGGCCTACCTCGTCACCGCGATTCAGCCCTGCACCGCTTCCAACGACACGACGACCACGCCGCCGCTCGTCGTCTCCGCTTGCCATCCCGCGACGCCGATCGACTCGGTCTGCCAGTTCGATCCGCTGTCCGAGACCGCGAACGGCGTCTTCCAGGCGAAGGTCGCGCGCAAGGGCGCACGCCAGGACATCAAGATGCACGTCCACCTGGTCGGGCTGAACGCCGGCTGCGAAGGCCTCCAGCTGTGCGTCCACCTGCAGAATCTCCGCATCACGACGACGGGCTGCGCGAGCGGCGATCCCGACGGCTGCACGATGGTCGACGTCCCGAGCTTCGCGCCCGGGCTCCCCGCGTGCTGCCTGGTCGGCGACGGGAAGTGCCGGCTCGACACCGGCATCGACGTCGCAGCGATGCAGAACTTCGTCGACGACGGCAAGATGACGATCGAGCTCGGCGGCGCCGCGCTCCATCGCATCAACGGCCCGAGCGTCCCGAGCGGCGCGAGCTTCGTCACCGGCCTCCTCGCGCCCTGAAGCGATCGCTCAGGGGTAGCGCTCGCGCAGCCACGCCGTCACGATGTCCGCGGCCTGCCGCCGGAAGCCGTCGAGGTAGTGCGGCGCGCGCTTCAGCTCGTGGTACGAGACGTCGTCGCTGCCCGCACGCCCCCGGATGTCGCGCGCCTGGCGCAGCCGGATCTCGCTGTCCGCGGTCGGGTGGAGGATCAAGGTCGGCACCTTGACCTTCGGCATCGTGTCGGCGAGGCGCGCGCGTGACGTGAGGCTCGACCACGTCGACAGCCATCCGCGCGGGGTCATCACGCGGCCGAGGCCGAAGCGGCCGTAGTTACCGTCGAACGGGTCGGGGAACGCGAAGAGGGATCCGAGCGGGCGGTCGTCGGGATCGATCGTGAGGTCGAGGTACGCCGGGTCGGCGAGCGTACGGTAGATGACGAGGTACGGCGTGTGGACCGCGCGACGGCGGGCGGCGCGCCAGTCGTCGCTGCCGCGCTCCAGCGTGAGCGCCCGCCCGCGATGGAGGTCGTTCTCGGCGATCGCCTCGCGCGCGATCGCGTCGATGCGGGCGATGCGCGCCTGCTGCGCCGCCCGGTACGTCGCGAGCCAGCCCGGATCGTAGCGGCAAGGCTCCGGCCACGGACGCCAGCCGTTCGCCGGGTCGTACATGTCGAGCTCGGGCACGACCGACAGGGGATCGCGCTCGTCGGCGACCGAGGGATCGATCACCTGCTCCATGAAGACGCCTTCGCCGGGGTGCGCCGCGATGCCGATCCAGCCGTCGCCGCAGGCGGTCTCTGCCTGCGCGAGCGCCATGAGCGATCCGCCGCCGCTATTCCCGAGCAGCACGACCGCTTCCGCGCCGCGCCGGCGCATCTCGTCGGCCGCCGCCTTGACGTCGACGACGCAGGCCTCGTGCAGGCAGTCGGCGTCGTTGTTCAGGTAGCGCGTGCTGAAGCCGAGGACGGCATAGCCGGCGGCCGCGAGCAGCGGGCAAGCGTAGTGGACGGAGAAGTCGCCGCGCGGGTGCGCGAGGATCACCGCGGTGCGCCAGCGCGTCCCGGCCGGCGGAGTCCAGAGGATGCCTCGGACGAGCGCGCCGTCCTCGGTCACGACTCGGACCTCCTCGCGCCCCAGGGCGACGCCGGGGTCGTCCTCCGCGAGCGGCCAGTAGCTCATGCCGAACGGGCGCTTGCTTCCGATGAGCGAATCCATCGTGCCTCCGGAGCGCGCTTCGCACGCGCCGCTCGCGCGGGTCAAGGCGGGCGGCGAGGACGCGCAGCGCCGCGGCCCGCCCGGCGCGTCCCGGGCGGCGATGCCGCGAGGGCTGCGTTTTCGCTTCACCGGAACGCCGACGGGCTGCTATGAAAAATCGGCGGAGCTCCTGCCGTCGAAACATGGCGAAGCACTCCAGAGCCAGACGCCGGGAGCACCACCCGGCCGAGTCGGGTGCGGTCACCGGGCCCGATCGCTCCCCGGCAGCCGCGCGCGCCGGCGCGCCGGCGCGTCCGTCCCGCCCCCAGAAGAGGCGCGGCGCGGCGACGGAGGACCCGCTCGGCTGGATCGCGACCGCACTCGGCGCCGCGTTCGTCGCGTCGGGCGCCGCCGGCCTCATCCACGAGGTGGTCTGGACGCGGCTCCTCGGACACCTGTTCGGCGTCAGCTCTTTCGCGATCAGCACGGTGCTCGCGGCGTACATGGGCGGTCTCGCGCTCGGCAGCTGGTGGATCGGCGCGCGCACCGCGACGCTACGCGACTCGCGGCGCGCCTATGCGTGGCTCGAGCTGGCGATCGGGATCTGCGCGCTCGCCGTACCGTCCGTCCTCGCGCTGGTCGAGCCGGTCTACGGTGCGATCTGGCGCCGCTTCCACTTCTCGTTCGCGGTCTTCAGCGCGCTCCGATTCGCGATCGCGAGCGCGATCCTGATCGTGCCGACCGCGCTCATGGGCGCGACGCTGCCGGTTCTGTCCGACTACCTCGCGCGGCGCGAAGGCCGCCACGTCGCGCCGCAGTGGCTGTACACGCTGAACCTGGCCGGGGCCGTCGCCGGCGTGGCGGCCGCCGGCTTCGTCCTGCTTCCGAAGATCGGCGTCTGGGGCACCATCGTGGTCGGCGCGGGCCTGAACGTCGCGGTCGCGCTGGCCGTGCTGGTGCTGCCCGCGCCGCCGCCGCCCGGGCCGGAGGCCGACGCGGCGCCCGCCCCGCGCGACGAAACGACCGGCGGCGGTCGCAGGCGGCGCGCGGCGGCGCGCGACGCCGAGATGCAGCTCCCGGCCGGCGCGCTGCTCGTCGCCGCCTTCGTGTCGGGAGCGGTCGCGCTCGCAACGCAGGTCGCCTGGTCGCGCGTCCTCACGCTCATCGTCGGCTCGACGACGTACGCCTTCACGTCGGTCCTGCTCGTGTACCTGATCGCGCTCGGGGCGGGCAGCGCCCTCGCCGCACGCGGTGTCGCGCGCCGCGGATCGGCGGCCGTCGCGCTCGTCGTCGCGTACGCCGTCACGGCACTGCTCGCGGTGGTCGCGGTGATGATCGTTCACCGCATGCCGGTCTGGTACCTGAGCCTCTACTCGGTCTGGGGCCCGGACGTCGCGAACGGCATCATCGCGCGCGGCCTCGTGAGCGCGTTCGCGGTCATGTTCCCCCCCGTGCTCGTCGCCGGCACGATCCTGCCGCTCGTGCTCGTCTCCGGCGCGCCCGAGGACGCGCGCGAGACCGGATCGACCGTCGGCCGCATCTACGCCGTGAATACCATCGGCTCGATCGTCGGATCCGTCCTGGGCGGCTTCGTCCTCGTGCCGGGGATCGGGTCGCAGGCGACGATCCTCGGGATGGCCCTTCTCTGCCTCGCGACCGCGCTCGCGCTGGCGTTCTCGATCGCGCGGCCGACGTGGCTCCGACCCGCGCTCGCGGTCGCCGCCGTGCCGGTCCTGGCGTACGCGATCTTCGGTCAGCGCTGGGACTTCGCGCGCCTCCACATGGGCGTGTTCGAGGCGGCGCGCCACGCCGGCGGCTCCGAGTACCTCCGGCAGCGCCTCGACTCCGCGAGCCCGGAGGAGTTCGGCACACGCCTCTACGAGCACGAGGGCCGGACCGCGAGCGTGCTCGTGACGCAGATCGGGCCGGTGCGCGGCATGAAGATCGACGCGCGCGCCAACGCGAGCGACGACCCGCAGGACATGTCGACCCAGACCATGCTCGGCCTCTACCCGCTCGCGCTCGCCCCGGACGCGAAGGACGTGTTCGTCGTCGGCTGGGGGAGCGGCGTGACGGTCGGGGCGACGCTGCAGGCCCCGGTCGAGAGCGTGACGGCGGTCGAGCTGGAGCCCGCGGTGGTCGAGGCGTCGCAGTACTTCGGCCACGTCAACCACAGTCCGCTCGGCGATCCGCGCGTCCACCTCTTCGAGGACGACGCGCGCCACATCCTGCTCGCGTCGGACCAGACCTACGACGTCATCATCTCCGAGCCGCCGCACCCCTGGGTGTCCGGCGTCGCGAACCTCTTCACGCGCGACTTCTACGAGCTGGCCGCCCGGCGCCTCCGCCCGGACGGCGTCTTCGCGCAATGGGTCCAGTCCTACCAGATCGATTTCGACGTCTACCGCTCCATCCTCGCGAGCTTCCGGTCGGTCTTCCCCGAGTCCGCCGTGCTGTACGTCATCAACAGCTACGACACGATCCTGATCGGCTCGCGGAAGCCTCTCAAGTTCGACGTCCACGAGCTCGACCGCGTCTGGAGCAACCCGACGTTCGCGGCGGAGCTCGAGCGCGTCGGCATGGAGCGGCCGGAGTTCCTGCTCGCCGGCATCGCGCTCGGTTCGGAGGCGCTCGGCGACCTCACGCGCGACGTCCCGCTCAACACCGACGACAACATGCTGGTCGAGTTCGGCGCGAGCGCCGGCACGACCGCCGGCAGCCAGATCCTCTGGCAGCTCGAGCAGCGCGCGACGCCGGTCGAGCAGCTCGTACCGGACGGCCAGGCGTTCCTGGCCGATCGCGACCGGCTCGCCGCCTACATCGCCGGCCGCCGCGCCATGGAGCGCGACACGACCGCGTACGAGGCGCTGCTCGGCGAGCCGTCGGCCGAAGCAGAAGAGTAGCCGCTTCCTCGACGGGAGCGGGCACGCCCACTCGCCGAGCCGCGGATCAGCTCGCGAGCCGGGCCAGACGCGCCTGGACCTCGGGCGAGTCGCCCCAGCGGATTCGGATTCGGTCGATGACCGGCGCGGCCTCGTCGCGGCGGCCGGCGGCGACGAGGGCGGAGGCGAGGTTGATGTGGACCCGCGGGTCGTCGGGGAGGAGGCGAACGACCTCGCGGTAGTGCTCGATCGCCTCGCCGGACCGGCCTTCGTCCTCGAGGGCGATCGCGAGCTCGTTGTGCGCGGCGGCGAAGTCGGGGGCGAGGTCGACCGCGGCGCGCGCCTCCGCGATCGCCTCGGCCGTCCGATGGCGCGCCCGTAGCGACTGCGCGAGCGCCTGGTGCGCGAACGCGTCGTCGGGGCGGTCGGCGAGAGCAGCGCGGAGCTGGTCGATCGCGAAGTCGTGCTCGTCGCGCGCCGCCATGAGGAGCGCGGCCTGATAGCGGGCGGCCGCGGCGTGCGGGTCGAGATCGATCGCGAGGAGGAATTCTCCGAGCGCACCGTTCGGGTCGCCGAGGCGGACGAGGGCGAGGCCGAGGTTCAGGTGCGCGGGCGCGAAGTCGGGCCGCAGCTTCAGCGCGGCGGCGAACTCGCTGCCGGCCGACTCCGCCTTTCCGGCCGCGAGGCGCGCGACGCCGAGGTTCGTGTGCGCGAGATAGCTGCCGCCGGTCGCCTCGATCGCGTGGGTGAAGAGCGCTTCGTCGTCCCGCCAGACGGGGAGCTGGCGCCAGGTGAGCGCGCTCAGGATCGCGAGCGCGGCCACCGCGACGGCAGCGACCGGCGCGCGCAGCGCCGGCCGCGCCCGCACGGCGTCCGCGGCGCCCCACGCGAGCGCGACGAAGATGCCGGTGAGCGGCAGATACCCGTAGCGATCGGCCAGGGCCTGCTCGCCGACCGGCACGAACCCGGCGACCGGCACGAGCATCCCGAGATACCAGAGCCAGCCGACGAGCAGGTACGGGTATTCGCGCCGCGCCCGGATGGCGATCGTCGTCACGGCGGCGAGCACGATCGCCGCGAGCCCGACCGAGCCGGCGCTCGGCGGCTCGTACGGATAGAAGACCGCGAGCCGGACCGGCGAGAACGCCCTCGCGAGGCACGTCGCGTAGACCACGACCGCTCCGCCGGCGCGCGTCGCGAGCGACGTCGCGGCGCCCGGCGCCATCGCCCCCGCGCGCTCCTGCGCGATCCAGGTGACGGCGCTCACCGCCCCGGAGAGCGCGACGAGCGGCAGCTTCTCGGCGACCGCGCGCGCGATCGAGACGCGCGGGAACGCGATGGCGCTCGCAGCGGGGCGCCGGGCGTCGTGCGTGGCGTCGCCGCCGGGCCACACGACCCGATCGAGCGGCCAGGCGTCGAGGAGGAGGAGCACGAACGGCAGGGTCACGAGCGTCGGCTTCGCGAGGAGCCCGAGCCCGAACGCGAGCGCGACGACCAGCCAGCGCGCGACGCTCGGCCGGCGCGCGTAGCCCGCGTACGCGAGGAGCGAGAGGGCGAGGAAAACGCCGCTCAGGACGTCCTTCCGCTCGGACACCCAGGCGACGGACTCGACGCGGAGCGGGTGGACCGCGAAGAGCGCCGCGGCGAGCGCGCTCGGCCAGAGCGCACCCGTCAGGGCCCGGAGCGCGACCAAGAGCAGCGCGGCCGCGACCGCATGGAGCCCCGCGCTCACCAGGTGATGCGGGCCCGCCCGAAGCCCGAACAGCTCGACGTCGAGCATGTGCGACAGCGTCGTGACCGGATGCCAGGTCGCCGCATGCCGGCTCGCGAGCGCCCACCGCACGCCGTCGGTCGTGACGCCGGCCCGCACGTGCGGGTTCTGGGTCACGTACTGGTCGTCGTCGAGGTTCAGGAACGCGAAGTCGCGAACCGGCGCATAGAGCGCGAAGGTTCCGAGAGCGAGGCCGAGAGCGACGATGACCGCGGCGGTGCGGGATGTCCGGGGTGTCACGTTCGGCCGCGCATCATAGCGAACGGCGCACGTCGCGGAAGTGCGCGTGACGCGTCCCGGAAGCGTCGGGACCTGCGACCGCTTGACGGCGCGGCGCGATCCACGCCTATGCTCGTCGCGTGAGCCGGGACCGGACGGACGACCGCCGAGACGACGCCACGACCCTCGCGGAGATCGCCGATCGCCTCGCGATCCAGGACCTCCTGGTCCGATACTGCCGCGCGATCGACGGGCTCGACTGGGAGCTCCTCGACACCGTGTTCGTGCCCGACGCGTTCATCGACTACACGAGCTCGGGCGGCACGAAGGGCGCGTACCCGGAGGTCCGCGCCTGGCTCGCGCAGGTCCTGCCGGCATTTCCTGTGCGTCAGCACCTCGTCACGAACACCCACGTCGTGATCGACGGCGACCGCGCGTCGAGCCGGACGTACTTCTACAACCCGATGGGACGGCCGCAGCCGGACGGGGGCGTCAAGCTCTTCTTCGTCGGCGGCTACTACGTCGACGACCTGGTACGGACCCCGGCCGGCTGGCGCATCGCCCGCCGCATCGAGCAGCAGGCCTGGGTCGACGCGCGACCGTAGCGACCGCGCGCACCGGCGTCACAGCTCGAGCTGGACGCCGATCTCGAGGACGCGCGCCGGCGGGATGCGGAACGTCCGGATCGGAGACGCGACGTTCCGCCAGACGAGCGCGAACAGCCGCTTCCGCCAGCGTGCCATCGCCGCCGTCCCGGTCGTGAGGAGCGAGTCGCGCGAAACGAAGAAGACCGCGGACGACGGGTCGAGCGGCAGCCCGTGCTCGGTGCACCTCTCGAGGACCTCGCCGATCGTCGGTACCTCCATGAACCCGAACAGCGCGAGCACGCGGAAGAAGCCGCTTCCCATGTCGAGGATGGAGACGCGCTCCTCGACGCGCACCCAGGGCGCCTCGGAGACCCCGATCGTGAGAAGCACGACACGCTCGTGGAGGACGCGGTTCGCGTCGACGTTGTGGAGGAGGAGCGCCGGGATCCCGGTCGTGTTCGTCGAGAGGTAGATCGCCGTGCCCGGCACGCGCGCGGGCGGCGAGGCGGCGATCTCCGCGAAGAACGCCTCGGCCGAGCGCCCGGCGCGCGCCTGGAGCTGTCCGAGCAGCGTCCGGCCTCGCCGCCAGGTCGTCATCACGGTGAAGACCGCGATCCCGACCGCGATCGGGAACCAGCCGCCGCTCGCGACCTTGTCGGCGTTGGCCAGCAGGAACGAGAGGTCGACCAGCAGGAACACCGCGACCAGCGCGCCCGCGCGCCAGCGCGGCCACCCGAGCCGCCGGCGCGCCACCGCGTAGAAGAGGACGCTCGTCACGCTCATCGTACCGGTGACCGCGATGCCGTACGCGCTCGCGAGCGCGTCCGAGCTCCGGAACCCGAGCACGAGCGCGATGCACGCGGCCGTCATCGCCGCGTTCACCTGCGGCAAATACACCTGCCCGCGCGCCGTGCTCGACGTGTGGACGACCGCGAACCGCGGCGCGTAGCCGAGCTGCGCCGCCTGCTGGGTGAGAGAGAAGACGCCCGAGATGAGCGCCTGCGACGCGACGATCGTCGCGATCGCGGACAGGACGACCAGCGGGTAGAGCGCCCAGCCGGGCGCGAGGTCGAAGAAGGGATGCCGCACGAGCCCGCCGCGCTCGATGATGAGCGCGCCCTGCCCGAAGTAGTTGAGGACGAGGGCGGGGAACACGACCGCGCTCCACGCGGCCCGGATCGGCCGCGCGCCGAAGTGCCCGAGGTCGGCGTAGAGCGCCTCGGCACCCGTGATCGCGAGCACGACCGCCCCCAGCACGAGGAAGCCGTGCACGCCGTGGCGCGCGAGGAATCGGACGCCCCAGCGCGGGTCGACGGCCCACAGGACCGAGGCGTGGGTCGCCTCCTGCCCGACGACGTGCGCGAGCCCGAGCCCGCCGATCGCGACGAACCAGACCAGCATCGTCGGGCCGAAGAAGCGGGCGACGCCGGCCGTGCCGAGCCGCTGCACCGCGAAGAGGCCCGCAAGGAGCGCGACCGTGATCGGCACCACGAACGGCTCGAAGGCGTCGGTCGCGACCGCGAGACCCTCGACGGCGGAGAGCACCGAGATCGCGGGCGTGATCATGCCGTCGCCGTAGAGGAGCGCGGCCCCCAGGATGCCGAGGGCGGCGAGCGCGCGCGTACGGCGGCGCGTGCGCTCGGCCGCGGCGGCGACGGCGGGGTCGCCCGCCGTCGCCGCTCCGCCGTCGGCCGCTTCCGGCGCCGATTCAGCGGCGCGCATCGAGTCGGACGGCGTCACGCGGAGGAGCGCGAGCAGCGCCAGGACCCCGCCCTCGCCCTGGTTGTCCGCTCGCATGATGACGGCGAGATACTTGACCGACACCACCAGCGTGAGCGCCCAGAAGATGAGCGAGAGCACGCCGACGATCTCCTCGGTGCGCACCGGGACGCCCTTCCCCGCGACGAAGTCGACGCACTGCGAGAGCGCGTAGAGCGGCGACGTCCCGATGTCGCCGTAGACGACGCCGAGCGCCCCGAGTGCCGTCGCCGCGAGCGATCCCCGCACCGCCACCTCTCGCCCCGGACGTCCGACGCCCACGAGCCGCGACGCAGTCGCCGCCTCGGTTCCGATCGAAGCCACCGGAGCGTCTATCGACCCTTCCGCCCCCGATCTCCAGCGGTCCGTCCAGCTACGATGGAGACTGGAGACGGCGTCAACAGCGCACCGTGTTTCATGATGGCGCGTTCCACCATGCGGCGAGCGAAGCGAGCCCGCGGGAGTGGGGCGCGGGACGCGACCACGACGTCCAGAGGGCACCGTCGTTTCATGATGGCGCGTTCCACCATGCGGCGAGCGAAGCGAGCCCGCGGGAGTGGGGCCCCGTTTCGGCTTTGCCGAAACGGGGCGAGGGGCGCGAGCCCCTCGTTAAATCAAATCTCGAGCTGGGCGCCGAGCTCGATCACGCGGTTCGGCGGAATGCTGAAGTACGCGGTCGCCGGCGGCGCATTGCGAGCGAGGAAGGCGAAGACCTTCTTCCGCCAGCGCACCATCCCGGACCGGCCCGACGGGAGCAGCGTCTCGCGCCCGAGGAAGAAGGTCGTGTCGTCGAGCTTCAGCGAGAGGCCCTTCGGCCGACAGAGCTGCAGGATGAGCGGCACGTTCGGCGTCTCGAGGAAGCCGAAGCGGGAGATGACGCGGAAGAAGCCGTGGCCGAGCTCCTCGACGTCGACCCGCTCGGGGTTCGGCACCTCGGGGTGGCGGACCGTGAGGATGGACAGCAGCACGACGCGCTCGTGCAGCACCTTGTTGTGCTTGAAATGGTGGAGGAGGACCGGCGGGATGCCCTCCGCGCTCGACGTCATGACGACGGCCGTCCCGGGAACGCGGATCGGCTTCGTGCGGTCGATGTCGGCGATGAAGAGGCCGAGCGGCACGCGCCCGCGCGCCAGGACGCGGGCGAGCTCCGCGCGCCCGCGCTTCCAGGTCGTCATGCCGACGAAGATCACACCCGCGATCGCGAGCGGCAGCCAGCCGCCGTGCGGCACCTTCAAGAGGTTCGGGCCGAGGAACGAGAGATCGATGAGGAGGAACGCGGCGACCACGGTCCCCGCGCGCAGCCGCGACCAGTGCCAGCGCTCGCGCGCGAACGCGTAGAAGAGGAGCGTCGTGATCGCCATCGTGCCGGTCACCGCGAGGCCGTACGCGCTCGCGAGGTCGGCCGACTCGCGGAACACGATGACGCACGCCACGCAGAGCACCATGAGGGCGCGGTTCACCGCCGGGACGTAGATCTGGCCGGCCTCCACACCCGAGGTGTGGACGATCGTGAAGCGCGGCACGTAGCCGAGCTGCACCGCCTGCTGCGTCAACGAGAACGCGCCCGAGATGAGCGCCTGCGACGCGATGATCGTCGCGATCGTCGACACCACGACCAGGGGATAGAGGCCCCAGTCCGGCACGAGCTCGAAGAACGGGTTCTTGAGGCTATCGGCGCGCTCCAGCAGGAGCACGCCCTGCCCGAAGTAGTTCAGCAGGAGCGCGGGGAACACGACCGCGGTCCACGCCCACCGGATCGGGCGCGCGCCGAAGTGCCCCATGTCGGCGTAGAGCGCCTCGCCGCCGGTGATCACGAGGACGACCGACCCGAGCACCAGGAATCCCGTCCACCCGTGCTCCCAGAGGAAGCGAAAGCCGTGCACCGGGTTCGCGGCGTTCAGCACCGACACGTGCTCGGGGTTCTGCGTCACGATGCGGGCGGTGCCGGCCACCGCGATCGTCAAGAACCAGAGGAGCATGAGCGGCCCGAATACCGCGCCGATCCCCGCGGTGCCGTGGCGCTGCACCGAGAACAGCCCGACCAGGATCGCGATCGTGATGGGCACGATGAACGGGTGGAACGCATGGGTCGCGACCCCGAGACCCTCCACCGCCGAGAGCACCGAGATCGACGGCGTCAGCACGCCGTCGCCGTAGAGCAGCGCGGCGCCGAAGAGCCCGAGAAGAAGGAGCCCGAAACGCGTCGCGGGCGCGGTGCGATCGGCCTCGCCCGCCTTGACGAGCGACAGCAGGGCCAGGATCCCGCCCTCGCCGTTGTTGTCCGCCCGCATCACGAACGTGAGGTATTTGATGGAGATCACGAGCGCGAGTGCCCAGAAGATGAGCGACAGCACGCCCAAGACGTTGGCATGCGTGATCGCGATCGGGTGCTCGCCGAGGAAGCACTCGCGAAGCGCGTAGAGCGGCGAGGTGCCGATGTCGCCATAGACGACGCCGAGCGCCGCGAGCGCCATGCGCGCGAGCGAACCGGTCGGCCCGTGATGCGCGGCGCCCGCCTCCTCGGCGACGGGGTGGCGATGGCGTACGGGCTGCGGCTCCGGCTCCGGCGGGGGGGCCGGTCGTGGGTCGGCGCCTGCTGGGCTGGCGGTCATCGGAAGCGTGCGAAGCCGCTGCGCGGCGGCACGGGCCCACAGAAGCAAGTCCGGAGCCCGTGTCAACCGCGTACCGCGCGCTCCGTGCCGGCGCGCGCCGCCTCCGCGAAGCGCCGGCTCGCCTCGCCGGCGGACGGCGCTTCGGCGTGATCGGGCAGGAGGCCCTCGAGGCTCGCGAGGACGGTGCGCACCTCCCCGAGCAGGGCCTCGCCGCGCGCGGCGGTCGGGATCGCGAGCGTCCCGTCGGGCGCGAGCGACGCCCGCGACGACGCCGCCCGAACCCAGTCGACGAGCGCCGCCGGCGGAAGCATCGACGACGGGTGCAGCTTCAGGGCGAGACGCGGCCCGCGCAGCTTCGCCTCCGCGATCCCGAGCGCCTTCATGCGCCGGCGCACGTCCATCACGTCGAGCAGGAGCTCGACGATGGCCGGCGGAGGTCCGTAGCGGTCGCGCATCTCCTCGCCGAGGAGCACGCGGTCCTCCGGCCGCTTCATCGCGGCGAGGCGCTTGTACCAGACCAGCCGTTGATTGACGTCGTCGAGGTAGGAGTCGGGGATGTAGGCCGGGATGCCGAGCTGGATCTCGGGCTCGATCTCGACCTCGACCGGCTCGCCGCGCAGCTCGTGCACGGCCTGCTCCATCATCTGGGTGTAGAGCTCGAAGCCGACCGCGGTGATGTGGCCGCTCTGCTGCTTCCCGAGGAGGTTGCCCGCGCCGCGGATCTCGAGGTCGTGGGCGGCGATCTTGAAGCCGCCGCCGAGGTCGTCGAGCTGCTCCAGCACCTCGAGGCGCTGGCGCGCCTCGCGCGTCAGCATCTCGGCGCCCGGGATCAGGAGATAGGCGTACGCGCGCGCCGGCGACCGCCCGACGCGGCCCCGCAGCTGGTAGAGCTGCGCGAGGCCGAACGTGTCGGCGCGGTCGATGAAGATCGTGTTCGCGTTCGGGATGTCGAGACCGGACTCGATGATCGCCGTGCAGAGAAGAA